>Ga0268284_1000005_pt1 | contig 268633 bp, 247 predicted proteins | sample saktaG_14_FD_190137 | JGI IMG/M metagenome (GOLD analysis project Ga0268284, IMG submission 190137) | Saline water microbial communities from Sakinaw Lake, British Columbia, Canada - sak_2013_06_06_40m | ecosystem: Environmental > Aquatic > Non-marine Saline and Alkaline > Saline ...
GGCGGCGGCGATTTCCACGGAGGTGGAGGTGGCGGAGGTGATTTCCACGGAGGTGGAAGCATATCGGGAACCTCAAGAGGAGACTTTAATGGCGGTCCCCACGACGGACCAGGGCCAGGACCACATCCTGGACCGGGACCAGGACCGGGACCTCATCCGGGACCAGGACCAGGACCAGGACCTCACCCGGGACCTTATGGACCGTATTTCCCAGGACCAGCTTTTGGCCCGATGCCTTATGCTTACCACCCGTATGCTCCCTATTACTGGGGTCCGGCCTGGCATCCACCGGGATTTTTTATTGGCGCAATGGCAGCAACAGCCATTTCCATCAACGTGGCAAATGCTGCTTTTATGTATGATCAGGGTGTGTTTTATGCCCCGTCAGGTGGCGGATTCACGGTAGTAGAAGCCCCCGTGGGTGCGGCTATCGTCATGCTGCCCAGGGGATATTCCTCGGTCGTCTCCACAAATGGCACCTACTACTATTTCGGCGGAACCTTCTACATGCAGCAGGATGGTAATTATCTTGTCATCCCTCCCCCTCCCGGCGCAATCATTACACAGCTGCCTTCAGGAGCCAAGCAGGTAAAACAGGACGGGCAGACGTATATGAAATATAACGGCACACTCTATCAGCCTGTACTAAGTAACGGTGTCGATGCCTATCAGGTAGTAGTCAAGTCGTAAAACCATTGAAATACCTGATCGTCGGACTCGGAAATATCGGCGACGAATATTCCGATACCCGCCATAACATTGGTTTTGTTGTTGCAGATGCCCTTGCACTTGAAGGCAAGGCTGTGTTTAAAGCCGACCGTCACGCTGCAATGACCAGGCTTTCGGTGAAAGGCCGCACCATGGTGGTGATCAAACCTTCAACATTTATGAACCTTAGCGGCAAAGCCGTGAGATACTGGATGCAGAAGGAAGACATCCCCCTCGAAAATATCCTCGTGATCGTCGATGACCTGGCCCTTCCACTCGGGGTTACGCGTATGCGCAAAAAAGGCAGCGACGGGGGCCATAACGGACTCATAAGCATCATTGAATATCTTCAATCCTCTGAATTTACCCGTATCCGTTTCGGTATCGGGAACGATTTCTCAAAAGGATACCAGGTTGATTATGTACTGGGAAGGTGGACAACCGAAGAAACGAAAGTACTGCTACCCAGGGTTAAAGAAGCCGTTGATATGATCAAAAGCTTTGTCCTCACAGGGCCCGACCGAACCATGAATCTGTTTAACAAACGGGGTGAAGGAAAAGATAGCATCCCTCCTGCAAATGGAGCTAAGGATAAAAATGAAACATGAGCAATGACATGACCCTTTACAGAAATTTTTTCATCTTTTGCTTATGTATACTGATTATACCGGGACAGTCGGAGCTCCGGGCAGACGATAATTTCCCTGCCCTTGAAATGAAAATAAAAAAGGGATATTTCAAGGTCGAAGCCTGCACCGGGAACATACTGCATATAAGCTATTCACGAAATCCGGGATACGTCTCAAAAATCATCCCTTCTTTAAAGCAGTCCGAAAAGCCATCCGCCGTTATTCAAAAAACAAAAAAAACCGCCACACTTAAAACATCACAGCTTCTTTGCGAATTATCTCTAAAGTCTAATACACTTACAATTAGAGACACTTCCGGAAGAACGGCTTTTCTTGAAGCAGCCATACCCGGGCAATTAAAGGAAAACCGTGACTTAGATACAGAGACATTCAACATCGCAGAGTTATTTAAAATAAGTGAGAACGAAGGATTATACGGACTTGCAGAAGCATCAGACACAGCGATGAACAGGCACAACGGCAAGCCGGCCCTGTATCGCTTAAGTCCGTCGCCTGTTCTCCCATTTCTTTTATCGACAAAAAACTACGGAATCCTCTGGGCCAATACTTCAGGAACGGTCTTCCAATGCAGCGCCACGGGCATGTCCTTCTCTTCTGAAACTGCCGATGCCATTGATTTTTTCATTATCACCGGGAAGAATTCATCCGAAGTGATGAACAGTTACCATCTGCTTACTGAGCCTGCCCCTTTTCTCCCCCTCTGGGCCTACGGCTACTGGCAGTCAGTCGAAAACAATAAAACACAGAAGCAAATATTTGAAACCGCCGCTGAATACCGCTTAAACCGGTTCCCGGTGGATGTCTTTGCCCGGGACTTGCCTTCCGCAGGTAAACATACAAGTGTGGCCACCCTGTACGATATCATTGGTAACCCGCAGTTGGGTCAGTTCAGGGATAGCCTGCTTAAAATTTATAATATAGAGTACCTTGTTCAGAAAGGTCCTGAAAAGCATGACACAGCCCATGGCGTAAATCAAACACTTACTTCAAATGAATTTACCGGACTGAAAAACAAAATCAATTCAACCGTCAACGCCTGTATCAACGGAAAACCCTATGAGGATGCAGCCATGGGGTGGTATATTCCATCGGGCCCCGGAAGCAAATATCCTTTTGGGATGAAAGACCTCGCCTACCGTGAATTGTATATACGCTGGTTCCAGTTTGGCGTATTCTGCCCGGTTTTCCGCTCCCCGATTACAGGTGTTCCTCAGGAAATATACAGATTCGGAGAGAGAGGCTCCGGCCTGTATGAATCCATCCTTCAATGGATCAATTTCAGGTACCTTATCCTGCCATATATTTATTCATATGCACGAGAGATGCATGTTTCTGGTTATCCCCTGATGCGCCCTCTGGCGCTGGACTTCCCCGCAGATAAAAAAGCGAAAGGAGTCAGTAATGAATATATGTTCGGCCCTTCTATCCTTGTAAGGCCCGTTACAGCACATCAGTATTACCAGCCCTTAACAGAAACTTTGAGTGAACAGATGATGATAAGGCCTGCTTATGATTCGGTAAACTGTTACCTGCCTGGCGGAGCGGAATGGTTCGATTTATATACCGGCAGGCGTTTCGAAGGCGGACAGACGGTTTCAATACTCTCTCCGCTTGAGATCATTCCCGTATTTATAAAAGCAGGCAGTATAATCCCTTACAACCCCCGTGTACAGTACGCCGCCGAAAAAAAGGCTGATACAGTAGACCTCAGGATATATCCCGGTTCCGATGCCGTTTTCAGCCTGTATGAAGGTGAACCCAATGCGAGGAATGATAAAAACGGAACTTATTCAATAATCCCAATCCACTGGAACGACAAGGAAATGACCGTCACAATCGGAAAACGACAGGGAGAATTTCCCGGTATGTTAAAACAAAGGACCTTCAGAATAATCCTTATCTCCCCGGTCATTCAGGAAGGCTTTTACACCGCGACCTCGACCGAAAAAACGATGAATTATTCAGGAGAACAAACATCCGTCAAATCCATCCCTTGATCTTGTAATACCCCAGAGCAAACAATTCCCTCAGTAAAAGTTCCTCGTAATGCAGCTGAGTCCAGAACTGGTAACGAAACGTGATGTTGTTCCCGATATCGGGCACCCATGGCCGGCCTCCGAGCTTTCTGCCGTTGAAAGTAAGGTCCGATTCTATAGCTTCTTCAAACGCGGGGATACCGTCAACCCTTTTAAAGCCGGCTTTTCGGAATGTCAGAACAGCGCGGCGGAGATGCTCCGGGGAAGTGATAATAAGGATTGAAGGACTGAAGGATTGAAGGACTGAAGGATTGAATATGTTCAGCGCCTGGGCCCGGGTATTTGTCCCCGAATCCTCAAGGAATATCCTCTCTTTCGCGATTCCCCTGATCATGAGTTCTTTCTTCATTGCATTGATTGAACTCAGGCTGTCGCAGCTGTTTCCTGGCAATGCTATAATAACTTTTGCTCGTGTAAAGTAATTCGCAGTGCGGGATGCATACCAGCTCCGCATCAAGCCGCTCTCGCTTGGCATCCCTCCCCCTCCCAGTACGACAATATAATCAGGCGGACGGTTTACTCCTGCTTTGGAAATACTCAGCCCATACCACATCCAAAACGGCGCCGACGTAAATGCAAGAAGAACCGACAGAGTGAATATGGCACCCATGATAATGAAAAAAATTCTCAGAAGGTTAAATACGATTCTTTTTTGCATCCTCCCGATTTTGGTTCAACCATTTCTAATAATGTATAAAAGTACAAAATCTGATTACATCTTAAGACCAGCTGGAGTAATATAAACAATGATTATCTTTGTGAAAAGTTAGATTATGAGAACTAATCATGTCAAAGAATCAAAAACTCAAAAGAAAATAAACTGGGCATTACCCGACCAGTCTGTTTCTCTCGAGGAATTCAGGAATTCAATAAAAGAAGCTGAAAAAGGACCTTTTTTAACTATCGATGAATTTGAAGAACAATTTGAAGAATGGAAACGCAAGAACGGCCTGTAATTTTGTCAATTTTGGCTGAAATAGATATTCAAAATATCTATTTATATGGTTGTGAAACTTTTGGCAAAAATGCATCTGAAACATTTAAAGCCGAGGTGATTTTCATGATCCGCGCTTTGAAAAATCTTTATGAACTGCATCCAGAATGTAGATTTATTCCAACTAAAAATAGAACTTATAGAAATATAATCTTTGGCTCTTACCTTATAATTTACCGAATTACGCCTTCCCGTATCGAAGTTCTTAAGGCAATAAGTTCCCGAATGAGTATTTCAAAGATTCGTGCCGCTCGTCATATAAAAATCTGAACCTGGTCACGATCTGATCCTCTCCGTTACTACGTCCGAAACCTCTTCCATCGAAATGCGTTCCTGCAACATCGTATCCCTGTCGCGTATGGTCACGGTATTGTCGGTCAGAGTCTGATGGTCAATAGTTATGCAATAGGGGGTTCCCAGTGCATCCATGCGGCGGTAACGGCGGCCGATAGTATCTTTTTCTTCGTAGAAACAACGGTGATCGTACATCAGCTTGTCCATGATCTCACGGGCCTTTTCAGGCAGGCCGTCTTTCTTGACAAGAGGCAAAACAGCAACCTTGATGGGGGCCAGTTTCGCCGGCAGACTCAGAACCACCCGCTCGGAACCGTCTTCCAGCTTTTCTTCACGGTAGGCATGACTAAGTACAGCAAGGAAGGTACGGTCAAGGCCAATAGAGGTTTCCACAACATATGGAACATAGCCTTCATTCTGTTCGGTGTCGAAATACTGTATCTTGCGGCCCGAAAATTTCTGGTGTGCGCTGAGGTCAAAATCGGTGCGGCTGTGAATGCCCTCGATCTCCTTGAAACCGATCGGAAATTCAAATTCAATATCTGCCGCGGCATTGGCATAATGGGCCAGCTTGTCGTGGTTGTGGAAGCGGTATTTGCTTGCAGGCATTCCAAGCGAAAGATGCCATTTCATCCGCTCTTCTTTCCAGTATTCATACCATTTCATTTCTTCGCCAGGCTTCACGAAAAACTGCATCTCCATCTGTTCGAACTCGCGCATGCGGAAAAGGAACTGCCTTGCAACGATCTCGTTGCGGAAAGCTTTTCCTGTTTGAGCAATCCCGAACGGGATCTTCATGCGGGCGGTCTTCTGAACATTCAAAAAATTCACAAAAATCCCCTGGGCAGTTTCAGGCCTCAGGTAGATCTCGTTTGCATCTTCATTCACCGATCCCATCTGGGTCGAGAACATCAGGTTGAACTGCCGCACTTCCGTCCAGTTCTTGGTGCCTGAAACCGGACAAACAATACCCAGCTCTTCGATCAGCAGCTTAACATCAGCCAGATCGTTACGGTCATGCGCGGGATAAAACCGGTTCTTTACCGCATTGATCTTGTCCTGGTATTCCTTTACCCTGGGGTTGGTTTCCCGGTACATCTTTTCATCAAACGTTTCTCCGAACCGTACTCGGGCCTTCTCCACTTCCTTGCTGATCTTGTCATCAGTCTTCTGGATGAAATCCTCGATAAGCACATCAGCCCGGTATCTTTTTTTCGAATCCCTGTTATCGATCATCGGGTCGCTGAACGCATCCACATGACCCGATGCCTTCCACACCGTGGGATGCATGAAAATGGCCGCATCAATGCCCACGATGTTTTCATGATACTGGACCATCGACTTCCACCAGTATTCACGGATATTGTTCTTCAGCTCAACACCGAATGGACCGTAATCGTATACCGCACTTAATCCGTCGTACAATTCGCTCGAAGGAAATACGAAACCGTACTCCTTGGCATGTGAAATGATCTTCTTGAAAAGTTCTTCGTTATTGGCCATTGTTGAGAATTTGAGGTGCAAAGGTAGGAAAAAGAGCGGGAAACGGATATCAGATATCAGATATCGGATATCAGATGGCGGATGGCAGATACCGGATATTATGCTAATTTTGGAATCGTGAATGAACTAAGCAAAAACTATGAAAACCAACCGCCGTAATTTCCTGAAGACCGCTGCTGCCGGACTCGCCGCTGCCGGTTTATCCGATTTCAGCAGCTTTGCATCCAATAACAATTCTATAAACCTTCCTCCTCCTGAGCGAAAAGGAAAGAGCGTGATGGGACTTACCTGCGAACCTCTCAAAACAGTGAGGATAGGTCTTGTAGGCCTCGGTATGCGCGGGATGGACACCCTGAGCCGTTTAACCTTCGTCGACGGGGTTGAAATTACAGCCATCTGCGATGTTTTACCTGAACGGGTAAGCGGGGGTAAAAAGATCCTGAAAGATGCAGGCCGTAAAGAGCCCGTGGGATATTCCGGTGGTGATGAGGACTGGATGAATCTGTGTAAACGCAACGATGTGGATCTTGTATACAGCTGCACACCCTGGCTTTGGCATACCCCGGTCTCTGTTTATGCCATGAAGCAGGGCAAACATGCAGCCACTGAAGTCCCGGCTGCTACCTCGCTTGAAGAATGCTGGGAACTGGTGAATACGGCCGAAGAAACTCAGAGGCATTGCATGATGCTTGAGAACTGCTGTTATGACTTCTTTGAACTGAATACCCTGAACATGGCCCGACAGGGAGTTTTCGGCGAGATCATGCATGGCGAAGGAGCGTATATTCATGACCTGCGCTGGCTGAAGTTCGATAAGGAAAAAGGCTATGCCGGCATGTGGAGGCTTAAATTCAGCCGCAACCATAATGGCAATCCATATCCAACCCACGGCCTTGGCCCTGTTGCCCAGATCATGTGTATCAACCGTGGCGACCGCTTCGACTATCTCAACTCCATGTCGACCAACCAGGTGGGGATGAGCCTGTATGCAAAGGAAAAACTGGGACCCGACAGTCCTGAAGCCTTGCAATCCTATGCACTTGGCGATATGAACACCACCGTCGTCCGCAGTGTAAAAGGCAAGACGATCATGATACAACACGATACCACCAGCCCTCGCCCCTACAGCCGCATTCATCTCATCAGCGGAACCAAAGGTATGGCCCGGAAATGGCCTGAGGAACAGATCGCTCTGGAACCCAAAGCCCATGAATGGCTTAAAAAAGAGGATTTTGATAAACTGATGGCTGATTACGAGCACCCGCTTACAACCAAAATAGGAGAAAAAGCAAAACAGGTCGGCGGACACGGAGGCATGGACTATATCATGGATTCCCGTCTCAGCTACTGCCTGCGCAAAGGTCTGCCCCTCGACCAGGATGTATACGACGCAGCCACCTGGTCATCCATCGTAGAACTAAGTAATATATCGGTCAATAACCGCGGAAATTCCGTCAACGTCCCGGACTTCACCCGGGGCGCCTGGCAGGACGCAAAACCCTGGGGGATAGTAACGGTGGATTAAATGGTGAAATGGTGAAATGGTGAAAAAAAAATTGTTTTTAATTCTGAATATCCTTACTTTTACCTTACCAAATAGAAATCTTATGAGAACATTAATTTTCACCCTGTTTCTTGTATTGCCGTTTACGGCAATCTGCCAGCTCCGTTTTCACCCCCCATCTACCGAAAGAAAACCTGTAACCGATTCGCTTCATGGCTATTATCTGACCGATGATTACCGCTGGCTGGAAGATAAGACCGACCCCCGGGTCATCGAATGGACCCAGGCCCAGCATGATTATACCCAGCTCTATCTGCAGGCAACCCAAAAGGTGCACCAGGGTCTGCGTGAAGAAATCACCGCCTACATTGACCGGGATTATGAAGGTCCCCTGCAAAAGGAAGGCAAACGAAAATTCCAGACCATCAAAAAGAAAGGCGATAAACAGTCCACGATTTATACCCTGCTTGATTCCGTCAAGGTCCTTATCTGGGACCCGGTAAAGCTCGACACCAGTGGCAAAACTTCCACTTCAGGCGCCGCTTATACCTATGACGGGGAAAGGGCTGCAGTGAATGTTCAGGCCTCAGGTTCGGAAATCACTACCACCTACATCATCGATACCAAAACCGGCAAACCACTCTATCCGCCAATGCCGAATACCTTTGGCATTCAGTGGACAAAAGACCAGCAGCATATGTATATCACCCTGCGCAGTCCGGAAGACGTGAAGCTCCAACGTCCCCTCAAGACCTGGCTCTGGAAAGTGGGGGCTCCTGCCGACAGCATGAAATTCCTCGGCACTACGACCGATGCAAAGAACTCCTGGTTCATATATGACAACCGTTACAGCGATGTCAGTTTTTACGGGACAGGCAATTTTAATTCTGATTCTGTATGGATGAAAAAGACCGGGACCGACGAGAAGGGTGTCCTCGTGTATGCAAGTACTAAATACCAGGCTTACCCTTCGGCTATCGGCAACAAACTTTATATCCTTACCAATGACAATGCACCGAACAAGCGTTTTATGGTGGCTGATGTGGCTAAGCCGGAATATGTGAACTGGAAAGTCCTGATCCCCGAAAGCGAGACAGTGATCGAAAACGTTGAAGTTCTGAAGGACGGGCGCCTGGTCGTCCAGGATAAAAAGGATATTCAGAGCCGTGTTACATTATTCGATTCCCTGGGTAAAAAGATAGGCCCCGTCGAGCTTCCCGAGATCGGAGATATTACAGGCTTTGGCTATGACCGGGAAGAAGATTCGGTATACGTCAACATGAGCTCTTTTACATCGCCTGCCAAAGTGTATATCGCATCACCCGTCGACTTCAAATGGAGGCTGTTTTATGAGCAAAAAATTCCCATTGATATGTCGAATATCGTTGGAGAGATCAAATTTTACTATTCAAAGGACAGTACCCGCGTCCCAGTGATCCTGGTCCATCGTAAAGACATGAAGCTCGATGGGACAAACCCTTTGCTGATTACAGCTTACGGCGGATTTAATTACGGTATCAAGCCTGACTATTACGGTGGATATGCAGCCATGATCAACCGTGGAGTTGTGATTGCCGAACCCGGGATAAGGGGAGGTGATGAATATGGTGAAAAATGGCATGAAAATGGAATGCTTTTAAATAAGCAGAATTGTTTTGACGATTTCAATGCCTGCACCGAATGGCTGGTCAGGGAAAAATATACTACCCCGAAAAAGATTGTCGCCTGGGGCGGAAGCAACGGCGGATTACTTATGGGCGCCATTGCAACACAGCGTCCCGACCTTTACAAGGCTATTATCTGCGCCATGCCCCTGCTCGATATGATCCGCTACCACAAATTCCTTATCGCGAGGTACTGGATTCCCGAATACGGCAGTTCCGATAATGAAGCCGACTTCAGGAACCTCCTTCAGTATTCACCCTACCAGCATATCCGCGCGGGTGTAAACCATCCGACCATGCTTATACGAACAGGCGCCAACGACAGCCGGGTCGATCCTCTGCATGCCAAAAAATTCACGGCAGCCTTGCAGAATAATCCGGGCCAGATCAACCCGGTCATGCTCTACATCGATTACAATGTCGGGCATGGCTCAGGTCAGGCAACGAAACAGAGGATTGAGAATACGCTGGTAGATTACGAATTCCTGCTTAATCAGCTGGGGTTGTAAAAGACGGAAGTTCTCAGGCAGTGCCAAAGACCTTTGAAATAATAGCTGCAAAAATGCTTATGCCTGTGTGATGTCTATTTTTTTTTCTTTTTTATTTCTTTTTTCTTCTTTGATTCAGGTAAATAATTTTCAGATGTAACAACATTTTCGCCACTTTCTTTCTCTAATTCTTTCAGAGCGTTTCCTGCTATTTTTCCTCCAATTCTTGCAGCTATTTTATTCTCATTAAAACCTTTTGAATTTTTGGCTCTTGTTACTTTTGTTGTTGATGCTTCTCCTAACATTGAAAAAATTAATTCAAGGTCAGTCATGTGGTCACGTAAGTTTTGATTTTTCAGTCCCTTTATTTTCTTGTATTGAGAAGGTGTCAAACCAAATGTGCTTTTGAAATTTCGGCCGTTAGGATAGAATATTCAATTTGTTCTTTTACTCCTCTGTTTTTCCATTCTTCGGTCAATTCTTCACGAATGGCAATACTACGCATCCGCTTTTCAATCCAATTGTCGGAATACCCTTTAGCTTTATACAATTCACGCGTCCGTTGTGTTGCCAATTCTGGATTTTCAATTTCATCTAATCTGTCTGAACCTACTTGCGCCAACCATTGTTTAAATGGCTCTGCTTTAGATGATGGAATTGATTGGATAATTCGTAATAGTCCTTTTGCATCGGCACAGTCTGTAATATACTTTTTTCCGTCTGATGAAATCATTCTCAGTTGTACGATAATTTCGTACAACTGAGAAAAACCTTCTGAATTAAGCTTTCTTTTAAGGTCGCTCCAATACCGTCGAGGATTGTGACTTTCGGTAAGAATTTCAATAACGTCAATTATTGCAAAACACCATCTTTGCTTTGTTTCGTCCCATTCTGACCGTATTTGTTTGCTTTCAAAGAGTTTTATATTGCTCATAAAATCTAATTTTATCACCTATAAAAGTATCATATATTTTCCATTGCCAAAAATAAAATTTACGGAATGATTTATTTTGAATTCCTGCTTAATCAGCTGGGGTTGTAAAAGACGGAAAGTCTCATAAAACCACTATTTTTTTCACCCCGGTTCCTTCATTGGAGCTCAGTCTTACAAAATAAATACCTTTAGGAAACCGGCTGATATCGATGGTAAGAGAGGATTGATCGGGGAGGTAATCCTGCATCAGCTGTTTTCCGCTGACATCAAAAATGTTAATGCTGTAATTTCCGGGTTTAGCATTACTCCAATCAATGGTAATGGCAGAACTTGCGGGGTTTGGAAATACAGTAAAGGGCAAGAGGAGTAATTTTGCTTCATCAATGTAAACATCGCCTCCATTGGTGGTTTTTAAAATTGTGCCAAACATACCTGCTGCATATCCTGTATTTGCATCGGTAAACCAAAGCGAGGATATGTAATTCTGAGTCCCGCAATTTAACTCAACCCAGCTCTGCCCGGCATCGGTTGTCTTGATGATCATCCCGCAATCTGAAACAACATAACCAGTATTGGGATCCGGAAAAAAAATCGTTCTGAGCTCATAAAACGTTCCAGTTTGCAAAGCATTCCATGATACTCCGCCATCAGTAGTTTTTAACATAATCCCATTCTCCCCGCTCACATAACCGGTATTAACATCGGTAAAAAAAACAGAATTAAGTGAACGTTGAGTTCCGCTCGTTAAGGATGTCCAGGTATTCCCATTGTCGGAGGTTTTCAGAATAGTCCCATTCCTACCGGTAATAAAGGCTGTACCGGGTTTTGTAAAACAAACGGATAACAGATCATCTGAAGTCCCTGCCGAAAGCCTGGTCCATGTGCTGCCTCCGTCGGGAGTCCTTACGATGGTTCCATCCCAGCCCACGGCAAGACCTGTATTGACATCAGCAAAACTCACCGAACATAAATTGTTTGTAATCCTGCCCGCCAATTCAGTCCAGTGGATTCCACCATCGATGGTTTTCGAGATAAATCCATTCAGACCTACAGCATACCCTGTATTCAGGTCAGTGAAATACACTGCCGATAAATCTTCATATGTCCCGCTGTTCAATATCTCCCAGACAGCGCCCCCATCGATTGTTTTCATTGCTGTTCCATCCCCTCCCACAACAAAGCCTGTTGCGGAATTCACGAAAAACACCGACGACAGGTACTCAGTGGTTCCTTTCGGCAGCATTTCCCAGTTCATTCCGCCGTCATTGGATTGAATCATGGTGCCCGATTTCCCGACTGCAATAGTCTTGCCAGAATCTGTAAGATATACAGATGACAAATCATGGGGTGTTACTGCGGATAGCGTGGCCCAGTTCCATCCGCCATCTATCGTCTTTATTACAGTCCCGTTCCATCCGACTGCATACCCTGTATTCAGACCATTGAAATAAACTGAAGTCAATGAAATGGCCGTGCCTCCCCTTAGTACCATCCAGCTTGTATCGCCGGGAAGAGTTTTAATAACAATCCCGTTATCCCCAACAGCAAATCCTGTGGTTTCATCAGTAAAGCAAAGAGATTTAAGGTCGTAACGGGTTCCACTGGGCCATTGTCTCCAGTTCAATCCTGCATCCGTAGTTTTCAGAGTAATTCCTGCTTCTCCAACTACATACCCTGTATCATTACTGGTAAAACAAATTGAATACAAAACCCGGGTTGTGCCGGATCCCAGCTTAATCCAGGTATTCCCGCCATCCACTGTTTTTAGAATTGTTCCTTTTTCACCGGTGATGTAACCGGTATTTTGATCGTGGAAAAACACCGAATAAAGATCGTTTGAAATTCCCCCGTCTATGACCGACCATACAGATCCCCCGTCTACAGTTTTAAGAATGATTCCATGTGAACCGACCGAAAATCCCAGGTCTGGCGAAGGAAAGCAAACCGAAAATAAATCTTCCCCCGTTCCTGATTTTATCACATTCCAGGTGGTGCCACCGTTTGTGGTTTTCAGAATAGTACCGGACTCACCAACCGAATACCCGCAATTCGCATCAGTAAAACATACCGATAATAATGAGTGGCCCTGGGGCAGTGGATTTTGCCATACCCATTGCGAGAAGGCAAAAAAGCTGAGAAAAGTAAAACAAATAAGTGCGCAAGTTTTCTTCATAAAAAACAGCTAAAGGCTCAAATAGTTTATTAAGAAAACCCCGCTCTTATAAAATAAAACTATCATGATAGGGAAGGGTGATTAAAGCTTCCCTTCATGTAAGTCCCAGATTGGGAAGCATAATTCATAATCATTCCAGACCAGGTCTCCGTATTCAACCGAAAAGGCTTTAAAATACTCTTTATCAAGATATTTCCTGGTCATTGGATTTCTTGCATTTAATAGAAAATCTGAAAAATCAATAATTTTTTCAGTTTTATCAGAAAACCTGAATTTAATTCTATACCCTTCAATGTATGTAGCGCTGGTTATTGAAATGACCATACTCTCAAATTTTTTTCGTTATTCTCTCAGGTGATATCTCAATGTTATAAACAAAGAAATCAATCCATTTCCGTACAATGTCATCCCGGTACAATTCAACGATCTTCTTAAACTTTCTAAGGTTTTGAGCATCCAAAGGTTTCTTGCCTGTAACTTCTCGGATAATAATCTCCTTGAATTTTCCATTCTCAAACACTATCTCGGCTTTACTTTCCTTATCCTGAAACTTTCCATGTACATGAATAGGTTCATGTTCCTGGGAATAAAATAAAAAGATCAAACCGAAATACTCATACAATTTTGGCATAACCTCTGTCTTTATGCAAAGATAATACGAAAACCATTAAATTGGAATCAATATGCCCATTAACTGTTAAAGTCCAGGTCCTTCTCCGTAGAAAATTCGAACAAAAACCCAGCCCCTTTTACCTTTGCATTGCCGTCATGACAGCTCAGATGAGCATCCTGGTGTTTTAAGCGCAGAATATTTAACATTGTGATAGCCTTCTCCAACCCATCCCCTCTCCTGTAATTCACAACCTCATCGGGCAATGCAAGCCTGTTGCCTTCATAGATTGATTCGCCGGGCCAGGAGTTGAGTTCCGCGAAAACCTCATCCGCAGTCTTATCTGAAAAATATGTAACAGATACCGGGTTTCGTTCGAAAACAGCTTTGAAAAAGGGTTTCCAGTCGCAGGAATCCATGAAACGTCCGGCGTAAAAAGCGAGGTCGGCACTTGGATTCTCGTGGCGCATGGATTCGAGTTTTTTTATGATTTCTTCTCTTGGAGAAAATGGTGAGATGGTGAGATGGTGAAATGGTGAAAAAATTGTATTCTCCGAGGGGATCCGGGGAACGAGGTGAACAAACTTCTTCAGGTCGGTGATGAATTCGTGATGGTCTTTTAATTCCGGAAAACGGTGGACCAGGAGTTCGATGAATTCGTTATATGGCCTGGTAGTAAATATATCTTCTTCGGAGCATATGATCATTCTGCCTGAATATGGGGTCAGGTTCATCTCCTCCTCGTCCATCTCGCAAAGCAGCTTGCTTCCGGTCTTGTTGCCAAGCCGGTTCTTGCTTCCGTGTTCATACCCGAATGCCCTTTCGAGCTTGATGTACTTATTGATACCCTGACAAAAGAAAATGATCTGGAACTGTTTCTGATAACGGCTGTAATCCCTCAGGAAGTTAATGAAGATCTCATAATTCACATGGGTTTCGAGGTATTTCGATAGCTTCTGCCTGAACCGCTTGTAAGCATCAGGATCAATAGTAGCTTCAGGGTATACCGAATGAATGTAACCGCTGGGATGAGCAACAATAGTAACCTGTTCGTGTTCCATAGCCCTTCGCGCAAGGGCTGAAAGCTCCGTGCCGTTATACCACATGCTTTTTGTTACGATCCTGCGGTTGTTTGTAATCACTCCCTCATCAATCATCACAAAATTCTGGGAATGCAGGGGCGTTCCCATCATGTATATATCTTCCAGGGGGACCTTGGCCACGATAAACAAAGCAGCTACGTACAAACAGGCCAGTGATACGCATTCGCCCGCTCCGTTCTGGTGACCGGGTTTGAATCTGAATGCATTCATCGCTTCAATAGTCTCGGTCTTCCAGTAAGGAATGATATCCGAATCATATTTATCGAGTCCGAAGTGTTTGCGGATGTCAAGATCGAAATAATATTTATCCCCTTCATAGCCAAACAGTGCATTCGACCCCGACAGGGTCTCCATATCGATGAAATCCCTGAAACGACTGATCTCGGTCTGCTTATCGGTGAGGCCCCAGGTATCGAGATCGAGGTTGAAATCAAAGTGCTCCATCACGTATTGTTTCACCCGGTGCACTTTCTTCAAAGGCCCCATTTTATCGATGCCCGAAAACCAGGGATCATCCCGCCATTTCCAGATCTCGGGCGACATGATGTTTGCGTAAACCAGGGCATATAACAGCTCGGGAAAAATAAAGATCTCCATGTCGGAAAGGGTAAATGCCGAACTGTATTTCTCCAGATCCCTTGAGTTGAATTCTCTTTGTATATGTTGTTTTGACATTGGCTTAAAACTTGAATTTTGCGCATGATGGTGTAAGGAAAGTGTTACGGTCAATCTCATCCGCCGTGCAAAATTAACTAAAAAACAGGCGCAAGACTTGCAGATTTGCTCAAAATCACGTACGTTTGTCTAACTAAAACACGTATTATGTATTACTCCGCAAAAGAAATCGTTGAAATCGCCGTCCGTATCGAAGAGAACGGATATGCCTTCTACATCGCCGCTGCCGAAATGATTAGGGAGCCGAACGACATTAAAAACCTGTTCCTCGATCTGGCTGAACAGGAAACCATGCATACTGCGACTTTCCAGAAGATATTCGACAAATTCGAACCCGAAGATTATGATCAGGGTGAAGAAGATTTTTCGGCTTATGTGCAGAATCTTGCCGACAAGCACATCTTTGGGAAACCTGAAGCCGGCGCCAACCTCGCGAAAACACTGAGAACTCCGAAAGACGCTCTGAATTTTGCCTACCAGTTCGAGAACGACAGCGTGGCTTTTTATAAAGCGCTTTACGAAAAGACGAAGAGCGATTCAAAAAAAGTCATCAAACAGATCATCGCCGAAGAAGAAGCCCATGCCGCGAGGATCAAAAGGTTTCTATAACCTGAAATGAAAACGTTTTGCATTTTTCTACTGTTTGCTTTTCCTGCTGTTTGCAATCCCGTGTTTGCACAACTTTCAGGGACCTATACCATAGGCTCAATTCATAATGATTTTCTAACCTTCTCCGATGCTGTTGATTCCCTGAACATGGTCGGGACCAACGGAAATGTGATCTTCCTGGCCGAACCGGGAATTTACCAGGGGTTTACCATCCGGGATTTCAGCCACAACAATCCATCTGATACAGTTTTTTTCAGTTCCTCAACCTTCATCGCCCGGGATGTTGTTATCAACGGCCAGATCAATATCAACAATACGTCCGGACTTCAGTTTCTTTATCTCCAGTTCGAGCCTTACAGCCAGCAGCATACCTCATGCGTGAGTGTTTCAGGTTCCACCGCGGTGACGTTCAGTCACTGCCGCTTCATCAATCCCTACCCCGGGATTTTTTCAAGCGGTGAAGCGCTTGTTTACATGGAATTCCCGTATACCGGGCCCTTGCTGAGAGCAAGCGTACAGCATTCGGTCTTGTCCTCCGATGCAAAGACCATCTGTGTGACCGGGCCCACCGGTTCCGTTGAGTTTTTAAATGATTCCATTACGGGCGACTGGTACTCACAATATTCCAACTGCATCCTGGTTTTTAGAGGCAATGTATTTGACATTAATTCGGAATATTTGAATTATGCCAACCAGGCTTTTTATTCCAATTCATTTTCTTCTTCACAAACCCTGCATATCCAGGGGAATTTTTACAATAACCTGTTTTACTGTCCTGCCTGGATATCTGCAACGAATCTGAATGGCAATCACTTTTTCTCGACATTTAATTCGGGTAACGGCACGATGCAGATCATTGGCAACACCTTTGACGGCCTTACCAGCATGATCTTCTGCAGCAGTTCAACCATCAGCCGTAACCGCTTTTACGGGGAATGTCTTTTCGATGCCGATGGACTGAAGATCAACAGCAATTTCTTTTTCAACAACCTGTTATGCACACAGGGCGGCGGCTACCAGATCATGCATAATAATTTTCTGCCGGATGTCATGCTTGAAATGGACTATACGGGTGGCGTTGTTGAAAACAATAACATCGGAAATATGTTTATCCTGCAACCTCCCTCTACAACAATTTCGAACAACAACTTTATTCCGCATCAGGGCGGCAGTGTTAATGTATATGGAACCAATCCTCGGTTTTACGACCCCCGGTACATCTCAGCCCTTAACCCTCATGCCACAAATGCGGCGCTCATCAGGAAATCGCTTCGATGGAGCAACCTGATGTACAAATACGACATTGACAGTACGGTAAGAAAAACGATCCCTACGATAGGCGCCAACGAGATCTGTTTCGGTTTTCAGTCCGACACAATCGTACTGGAATGCGACAGCCTCTGCCTGTCATCCTGCATACAGGATTTCACCGGGTATTACTGGTCCCCATCAGGTTTGTTTGCCGATTCAACATCCCCCGCCCCTGTCATTCACCCTGGTTCATCCTGTATGGTAAAGCTCAATAAAACCGGCACCGGCCTCATTGATTCCGTTTATCTGAAGGTTCATATTAGCCTGCCGCTTGCAACAGGAACAGTATACGCCAGCGGAACCCTGGTCCGTTTCACCGACATGTCGGTCTGTGCCGACAGTATTTTATGGGATTTCGGCGACGGAACCTATTCCCGTTCAAGCGTTATTTCCCATATTTTTCCGCATTTCGGTTTTTTCATACCAAAGCTGTTTGCATATAATGCGGCGGGAACCGACAGTATGTCGTTTCCCCTGATCCTGAATTGCCTGATGGCCCAGGTTCTCAGTTGCGGAGACAGCATTCAGATCAACAGCTGCATTGATGATTTTACCGGTTTTTACTGGACCCCGTCGAGGCTTTTCAGCGATTCTACTGAAGCAAAACCTCTGCTCTTTCCCGATTCATCCGTAACGGTAATCCTCAGACATATTAACAGCGATGCATATGCATTCATAAATCTTTTTGTATACCCCGGCCTACCCTCTGTTTCTGCCAGCTATACTATAAATGGCCTGGAAGTGAGTTTTGACAATACTTCACGTTGTGCCGACAGCGTATACTGGGATTTTGGCGACAGCACTTTTTCTGCAGCCCCAAACCCGGTTCATCTTTATACAAGGCCCGGAAAATACACTGCTGCACTTTACGGCTTCAGCCTGATGGGAAGCGATACGGCCTTCATCCCCATTACCCTCACCGGCATTGACTCCCCTGAAACGACTCAATTTTCAGTCTCTCCTAACCCGGTCAATGATAATTTATTTTTATTGACTGCTGATGAGTTCTCTGAATTTTCGCTGAGCTTGTCCGATGCTTATGGCAGGAATCTGCTTGAACTTACTTCACTCAGAGGCCCGCAAACAATACCTGTGGGGCGCTTTAGTCCCGGGATTTATTTCTTAAGGCTGAGATCTGCAAAATTAATTGTCACAAAAACCGTTATTATCCGCTGACAGCCGTTTTCGCTGTTTGTCCCCGAATGTCTACCTTTGCGGAATTGTAATACTGAAGAACATCGTTTATGAAAAAACCCGTCAAACGAATCCTTTACGGATTCCTAATCTTTATTGGCATCCTGGTCCTCCTGGCCGGCTTTGTCGGGTTCAGGTTCTGGTATGGCAGCAGGGATATGACACCAGCCGAAACACAAAAACTCAACGACTCTGTGTTTGTTGTAAAGGACAAATTCGTGAATGCTTACTTTTTCAAAACCAATCAGGGCTATGTGATGGTGGATGCGGGGGTGAGCGAAGAAAATTTCAAGGCCCAGATCGACAAGCTGGGTATTCAGCCCGCTGAGGTAACGACGATTCTCCTCACCCATACCGATTCGGACCATATTGGTGCCATGGGCCTGTTTAAAAGTGCAAAGGTCTATATGCATAAGGATGAGGAACAGATGATCGACGGACAAAACGGCAAATTCTTTTTCCTTCGCGTTCACTGGAAATACAGTCCTTACTTCCTTCTCAACGACCGGGACACCCTGAATGTGGGCGGGCTCAGGATACAGATCATCCATACGCCCGGACATTCGCCAGGTTCCTGCTGCTACCTCTTCAATCATGAATACCTTGCCACCGGCGATAATGTGGCATATAAGAACGGGAAATTCATCCACTTCCCCGATTTCTTCAACATGGATACACCAGCACAGGAAGCTGCATTGAAGAACCTTACTGAGTTGAACACCACTCCTGTCATCCTCATGGCCCACCATGGTATCGTACAGCAAAAGCCATCCGCAGTCCCAATAAAAAACTGAAAAGGGATCCTTTATCTTTTAAAGTAAAACACTACAAATGATTACAGTCTCAAACCTGGGCATCCAGTTCGGCAAACGCATTCTTTTCCAGGATGTGAACATGGTGTTCACTCCCGGCAACTGCTACGGGATCATCGGTGCCAACGGCGCCGGGAAATCGACTTTCCTTAAGCTGATCACCGGGGAAATGGACTATACCAGGGGTACCGTAACTTTCGGGCCGGGAGAAAGACAGTCTGTGCTGAAACAAAACCATTCCGAATTCGATGACTGCACTGTACTTAATACAGTATTGATGGGCCATTCGAGGCTTTGGGAGATCATGAATGAAAAGGATACCCTGTATGCTAAATCCGATTTTTCAGAGGCCGACGGCCACCGGGCTTCGGAACTGGAAGAGGCGTTTGCGAACTTCGACGGATGGAATGCCGAAAGCAATGCAGCCAGCCTGCTCAGCGGACTGGGGATCAAAGAGGATCTGCACCCTAAGCTGATGCGGGAACTCAAGGGCCGCGACAAGGTAAAAGTATTGCTAGCCCAGGCACTGTTCGGAAAACCAGACAACCTCCTTCTCGATGAGCCTACCAACGATCTGGACCTTGATACCGTGAACTGGCTGGAGAGCTATCTTGCCAACTTCGACAATACCGTTCTGGTAGTTTCCCACGACCGCCACTTCCTCGATTCCATCTGTACCCATATCATCGACATAGATTTCGGAAGAGTTCAGCAGTTCCCGGGGAATTACAGCTTCTGGTATGAATCGAGCCAGCTGGCGCTTCGTCAGCAACTGACGGCGAATAAAAAAGCGGAAGAACGCAAAGCCGAACTCCAGGATTTCATAAGGCGTTTCAGCGCCAATGCATCCAAGTCGAAACAAACGACCAGCCGCAAGAAAATGATCGAGAAGCTCAATATCGAGGAGATAAAGCCATCCACCCGCAAATACCCGGGTATCATTTTCACCCCTGACCGGGAACCGGGAAATACCATCCTCGAAGTACACGACCTGAGCAAAACAATTGATGGCTCCCTGCTGTTTAAAAAGGTCAGCTTTACCATGCAGAAAGACGACAAGGTGATCTTCCTTTCGCGCGATCCACGTGCCATGACTGCGCTGTTTGAAATCCTCAAGGGCCATGAGAAGCCCGATGCCGGGACCTTTATCTGGGGGCAGACCATTACCAAAGTCTACCTGCCCCTTGAATACGAAAAACTATTCCAGACCGATATGAATCTGATGGAATGGCTGGGGCAGTTTTCAAAGGATACCACCGACAATTATCTGCGCGGATACCTTGGCAAAATGCTGTTCTCGGGCGAGGAGATCTTTAAAAAGGCCAATGTGCTTTCAGGCGGCGAAAAAGTTCGCTGTATGATCGCCCGTATGATGATACGCAATGCCAATGTGATGATGCTCGACACCCCCACCAACCACCTCGACCTGGAATCGATACAGGCATTCAACAATACGCTGATGAAGTTCAAAGGCAACCTGCTGATGTCTTCGCACGACCATGCCTTCATCCAGACCGTATGCAACCGCATCATCGAGATCTCCCCCAAAGGAATGATCGACAAGCGAATGGAATACGATGACTACGTGACTGACGAAAGGGTGAGGGAACTGAGGGAGAAGCTATATTAACCCGCTCAGAAGGAAGGGTAGAAATCCCAGCAGTATGGTCAGCAGGGTGAGGAAAAGAATGTGTGCCTTATAGGATGGACCCGACTGGAGAAGGGTTCCCTGGTCTTCCCTGAAATACATGGCGATGATGGGTTTGAAGTAATAACCTACACTTACAGCCGAACCTGCAATGGCAATGATGACCAGCCAAAGCCAACCCTGCTCAATGGCGGCTGCAAAAAGAAAATACTTTCCGATAAACCCAGCCAATGGCGGAATTCCGGTAAGCGAGAGCATGGACACCGCCAGGGTAAAGGCTTCTATGCGATTGTTTTTACCCAACCCGTTGAAGGATCCGAAGTAATCATTCCCTCTCGATTCCCTCACCAGAATAAGGATCGCAAAGGCTGCAATGGTTGCTACTGAATACGAAACGGAATAAAATAAAAGTGCATTGCCTGTTCTTGTTGAGAAGGCAACCATGGCCAGCATCATATACCCCGAATGTGAAATGCTTGAATAAGCAAGCATCCTCTTCAGGTTTGGCTGGTAAATACCGGTGACATTACCGATCACAATGGTGATCCCTGCAAGGATCGCAACAGTCATCTCCCAAACCCCGTGGATCCCGAAGAATGTGATGCTGAAGAAACGATACATGGCCACGACGCTGGCGGTTTTAACTACTGTCGCCATGAAAGCCGTAAGCAGCGTTGGTGTGCCTTCATATACATCAGGCGCCCAGAAATGAAAAGGCGCTATCGCGATCTTAAACGACAAGCCGATGATAAGCAGGAATAGTCCTGCTTTGAACATGGGGGGCATTCCTGCCGCTGCGTGTTCCGCAACATAATAATGAATCTTATAAAGGTCAAACGAACCGCTTGAGCCGTAAATCAGAGCAATGCCGAACAAAAGAAACCCCGACATGAATGAGCCCAGCAGAAAGTACTTGAGTGTGGCTTCGTTGGATGTAATAGCTTCTTTGTGGCTGCCGGCAAGCACATACAGGGCAATCGAGAGTGTTTCAATGCCGATGAACAGCATGATCAGGTTGCCGTAATAACTCATCAGCACGGCTCCCACCAGGGCAAAGATCATGATGGCGTAAATGTCGTCGAGCGGGCGCGTCACTTTGCTGTAGTACTGAGAGGCAAACATGAAGATAAGGAAAGTCGAAAAGATCATCACCGCGCTGAAGGCAATGCCAGTATTGTCGATGATGAGCATCGAATTGAACAGGTTGCGGTTCATGTTCCAGTTCAGTACAGTTATCACAAGCGATACCAGCAGGCCCACCAGTATGACCGGTAGCAGCCAGGTCTTTTTCTTCAGAATCCCCAGAAAGAGAACCAAAACACCCAGAACCGATAACGAGATTATACTATTCATCTTTCATGTGACACGTGACACGTGAATCGTACATCGTAAATCGTACATCGTACATCATCTTACAATTCCTATTATCTGTTCAACGCCATTCTCCGCCAGTTTCAAAAACATCCCCGGCGTAACGCCTATCCATATCACCATGATCACAATCGCGATCAAAGGTATCATTTCCTTCCAGTCCAGGTCAGTAATTCCTTCAGTAACCTCATTCGTGCTGCCCAGCATCACTCTCTGGTACATCCACAGCATGTAAACTGCCCCGAAAATAATCGTAAGTCCTGAAACTGCAGCAAACACTGCATTATATTTAAACAAACCCAGCAGGATCAGGAACTCTCCCACAAAACCGTTTGTCAAAGGAAGCGCAATGCTCCCGAGCAAAATAATCATGAAAAACACCGCCAGCCTTGGGGCTTTCAGTGCAATCCCGCCAAGCGCCGCAATGCTGCTGGTTTTAGTCCGCACTTCGATATACTGAATGATAATAAAAAGCCCCACAATATTGATCCCGTGAGAAACCATCTGAATCATGGCTCCCTGCATGGCCTGGGCATTAAGTACCATAACCCCGGCTGCAACGAGTCCGAGGTGCGCAATCGAGGAATAGGCCACCAGCCGCTTCAGGTCATCCTGCCTGATGGCAATCAGTGAAGCATACACGATCCCGATAACAGGGAATATGACAAACAGTCCGTTGGTCTGATTAAGTACCCCATATGTAATAGGGACCATCCATCGAATCATCCCGAACAGCCCCATCTTCGACATCAGTCCACCCAGCAGCATACTGCCCGGATAGGGCGCTGTCACATAGGTGTCGGGTTGCCAGGTATGGAAAGGAAATACGGGAACCTTGATGGCAAAGGCGATGAAGAACGCAAGGAACACCCATACCTGTTCTCCTGGACTGAGGATGCTCGCGTATAGCCAGATATGGTCGAATGAATGCGGCAGCGGCGTCCTGAAGTACAGGTAAATCAAGGCAACCAGCATCAGCAGGCTGCCAGTGAAGGTATAGGCAAAGAATTTCAATGTTATGCGGATGCGGTTTTCCCCTCCCCAGTAACCTGCAATGAAATAGGCAGGGATCAGGGTCAGCTCCCAGAAGATATAAAACATCATCCCGTCAAAGGCAGTAAACACCCCTATCAGTGCGGCCTGCATAAGCATGATCAGGCTGTAAAAGGACGAGGGCCGCGATATTTTCTGTCCGAAGGAAACATAAATAATTATCGGGATCAGGAAGGTCGTGAGCAATGTCATCAGCATGCTAAGTCCGTCCATACCGAACTTCAGCGTAATGCCATAATCGGTGAGCCAGTCGAAACGGAACAAAAGCTGACAATGACAATACAGGAAATACTGGACCAGGGCCGCAACGGAGATGCCGAACTCAACCAAAGCCGCCGACAGTGCAAGATAGCGCACACCCTTCTCGTCTTTCACGAAGAAGAGGCCTACAGAAACCAGCAATGGCAGTAAGATCAGTATCAGTGTCAGCATCAGAGAATGATGTTAAAAAACAAAATCAGAATTATTCCAATAATCATGAAAAACAGGTAAGCCCCCACGTGCCCGGCCTGGAGATAACGCATCAAATTGCTGAATCTCACAACGAGAATCCCCGTTCCATCAACAATCCGGTCAATAAACCTTATCTCGACAAACCTATGCAACGCATCCGAAAGCCAGAGTGCAGGCTTGACAAAGACGGCATCGTAGATTTCATCCACGTAGAACTTATTTTGGGCCAGCCGTGCGAAGAAATCCGGTGAATGGATGCCAGATGACTGATGACTGATATCAGATGTCAGATGGCTGGTTTCAGCATCCTGCATCCCGTATCCTGCATCCCGTATCCCGTACCTTCTATACGCCATCCATGCCACCATCAGCACCAGAAAAATAACAGTGCTAATGTTGCTCCACTCCAGTCTGGCCGAAACGTGATTCATTTGAAATTGCTGCAGCCGGTTCGCGTCGGCAAATACCGGGGCGAGAAATTCTTTCAGCCTCTCACTGCCGCCCATGATCCCGGGAATATTCAGCAAGCCCCCGAAGAATGCCAGGAAGGCAAGTACCATCAGGGGAATTGTCATCACCGACGGGGATTCATGAATTTTTATTGACTGCGGATGAGAACTGCGGTTTGTTCCGAAGAAAGTGAGAAAGAGCAGGCGGAACATATAGAAAGCGGTCATCATGGTAACTGAAACAGCCAGTATCCACATGGGCAATCCGTTACTGAAGACGGCCGACAATATTTCGTCTTTTGAAAAGAATCCCGAAAGCGGCGGTAATCCTGCAATTGCGAGTGTGCCGATCAGGAAGGTCCAGTAAGTTTTGGGCAACGACTTCCGCAGTCCACCCATCCTCATAATATCCTGTTCTCCTTCCAGGGCATGGATCACACTGCCGGCGCCCAGGAACAACAGGGCTTTGAAGAAGGCATGGGTCATCAGGTGGAACATCGCTCCTGTGAATGCCCCCACGCTGAGCGCAAGGAACATATACCCCAACTGGCTGATGGTCGAATAGGCAAGTATTTTTTTGATGTCATTCTGGAAGATGGCGATGACGGCTGCCAGAAGCATTGTGGCCATGGCTGTGATGCCCATGATCTGCATCGTTTCAGGCGCAAGTACATATAATACCGAAGAACGGGCCACCATGTAAACTCCCGCCGTAACCATGGTCGCCGCATGGATCAGAGCGGACACTGGAGTGGGACCAGCCATGGCATCGGGAAGCCAGGTGTAGAGCGGGATCTGGGCGCTTTTCCCCACTGCTCCTACGAACAATAGAAGGGTGATTGCCACTATGCTGCCGCTACCGGGCTGCATGATCTTTGCCTGCTCAAAAACCGAAGCATAGCCAAAACTGCCGAAAGTCATAAAGATCAGGAACATCCCTAGCAGGAAACCCAGGTCCCCTATACGGTTCATGATGAAGGCCTTCTTCGCTGCATTGTTGAACTGCTGGTTTTTAAACCAGAACCCGATCAGCAGATATGAGCATAATCCCACCCCTTCCCATCCGATAAACATCACCACATAATTCCCTCCCATCACCAGGATCAGCATGAAAAACACGAACAGGTTCATGTAAGCAAAGAAACGGTTGAAGCCCTGGTCATGCGACATATACCCGATTGAATACACATGGATCAGGAATCCTACCCCTGTAATGATCAGCATCATCAGTATCGACAGGGGGTCGATGAGGAACTCGAAGGGGAGGGAAACGGTGCCGATCGAAATCCATTTGAAATATTGAATATTGAATATTGAATATTGAACATTGAATTTCGAATAACTCGTCAGAAGCACAATTGCTGAAAGAATAAAAGAAACAAGAACCGTACCCGGGCCAATTAAGGATGCGGGCTTTTTCGGAATGCCGCGATAGCCCAGGCCCAGGATGATGAATCCCAGGAGCGGCAGCAATGGTATTAAGGTGATCAGTACTGTCATTAATCCTTTACTTTATTCTGTCTGGATGCGGGATACAGGATGCAGGATATCATGCATCATGCATCATGCATCTTGCATCTTGCATCTTGCATCTTGCATCTTGCATCTTGCATCATGCATCTTGCATCCTGCATCTTGTCACCATTTCAACTTGTTTAAAACATCAATGTCAATCGACCCCGTGGTCTTGAAAATAAGCACAATGATCGCCAGCCCAATTGCCACTTCCGCTGCCGCGACGACCATGATAAAGAACACGAAGATCTGTCCGGCCGGGTCATTCGAATAAGCTGAAAACGCGGCCAGCAACAGATTGATCGAATTGATCATCAGTTCCACCGACATCAGAATCAACAGGGCATTCCTTTTGATCAAGACCCCAACCACACCTATGCAGAACAACAGAGAGCAGAGGATCAGGTAGTGGCTGATTGGGATGGAGGATAGTGCAGTCATTTTAATTTGAATATCGAATATTGAACAAGGAATATTGAATGTTGAATTTTAAGAATTATTTGTTTTTCGTTTTTGAGCTGTTTGAATGCTTTTTACAAAAATTGAAATTAATTCGTTGCATTCAACCATGCATATTTCCAGTAATTCAATGTTTTTAGTTAATGGTTTTGCTTTTATTATCTGCAAAGCAATAAATGTTTCCCGAAGTTCCTTTAAGGCAACTTTCATTTTATGCACGAAATCATTGATCGATTCGGCACTTTTTGCTTCACCGTAATTTAATGCCGGAGCAAGTCCGGATCTGATGATTTGTCCTGCCAGATATTTTCCTGTTTGAGTTCCCGGAAGTGTCTCACTCAAGGAAATTATCAGGACGGAAAATTTCACCAGTCTTTCCTCAAGATCATATTTTCTTTTCTCATTCAACATTCAATGTTCCTTGTTCAATATTCGATATTCTTTTCTTTCCATTCAACATTCAATGTTCAATATTCAATATTCGACATTCAAATCTGCTCTTTCTTCCCCAGCAAGACCGCTCCCACCATCGCCGTCAGAAACAGTATCGACGACACTTCGAACGGCAGCATATAGTCCTTATAAAGCACCCGCCCCAGCTGTTTCACCAGCCCGATCTGCGATTCCATCGGTTGCTGCACAATCTGCAGGTCATATCCGCGGAAAACCCCGATCAGAATCATTCCAAGCATGAACCCGGCAATGATGGCAGCTGCCTTTACCCATATATGTTTCGGTGAGCTATCCTCTTTGTTCAGATTCAGAAGCATCACGGTAAAAAGAAACAGTACCATGATGGCGCCGGCATACACTATGATATGCACGATAGCCAGGAACTGGGCGTTCAGGAGGATATAATGTCCGCCTATCGCAAAAAACGTCATCGTAAGATACAGTACGCTGTGGATTGGTTTCTTCGAAAGAAGCACCATCACCCCGCTATACAAAGCAAGTATTGAAAGAAAGTAGAATATATAATTAGTGAACATTATGCCTCTGATTCTTGTCTTTTTTAAACTCCAGTACTTCCGGCGTCTGACGTCTTGTAACATCTATCCTTTTCGCGGGATCCACGGGCTCCACAAGCACATCTTTCCCATAAATAAATTTATCTCTTTCATAGCCGGCCTTAACAATCTCTCTGGTTAAAAAGATAGCTTCCTTTGGGCAGGCTTCTTCACAAAATCCGCAGAAAATGCACCTCAGCATATTGATTTCATAGGTGGAGGCATATTTTTCCTCCCGATACAGCTTCTCCTCTCCGGGTTTACGTTCTGCGGCTATCATGGTGATGGCTTCGGCCGGACAAGCCACCGCACATAATCCGCAGGCGGTGCATCGTTCCCTGCCTTCATCATCCCGTTTCAGCACATGTTTGCCGCGGTAAATGTCGGAAAATTCCCGTTTCACTTCAGGATAACGAATAGTGATTTTCTTTTTGAACAGATGACCAAAGGTTATCCACATGCCACCCACGATGGCAGGAAGATAAATCTTCTCCCAAAAAGTCATCTTTTTATTCGAAACCACCTTGCTTCGTTTGGTCAGTGAGGTCACGGCTTCTATTGGTTTAACAAAATTACAACTCCTGTGATCAGAATATTCAGTATAGCCAGCGGTATCAAGGCTTTCCATCCCAACCGCATCAGCTGGTCATAGCGGAAACGCGGCAGGGTCCAGCGTATCCACATGAAGATAAATCCAAAAAATGTGATCTTGGCAAACAGAACCAGAAAGCTCACAAAGGCAAATGCATTGGGAGAAAGACCAAGCCTGTCGATGAAAGGAAAATGATATCCGCCTAAAAACAAAGTCGCCATCACGGCCCCGGAAATAAACATATTGATATATTCGGAAAACAGGTAAAATCCCAGTTTCATACTGCTGTATTCGGTATGGTAACCACCAACCAGTTCGGTCTCACATTCGGGCAGGTCGAAAGGCGATCGGTTGGTTTCGGCAAAAGCGCAGACCAGGAAGATCAGGAAAGCGAGCGGCTGGTACCAGATGTTCCAGTTGAGGCCCTGCTGCTGGTTTACAATATCTCTCATGCTAAGTGAACCGGTCATCATAACGATTGCGATGATTGACAGGCTCATGGCCAGTTCATAACTTATCATCTGCGACGAGGCCCTGATCGCACCAAGTAAAGCGTATTTATTGTTCGATGCCCATCCGCCGATCATAATGCCGTAAACCCCGATGGAAACGATGGCAAAGACGTATAGTATGCCTATGTTGACGTCGGCCATCTGCAGGCTGAATGTTTGACCGTTGATGACGATGTCGGGTCCCCATGGTATTACCGCGCTGATCAGACAGGCGATAAACATGGTAAGAGACGGGCCGAGTATATACAGGAATTTATCGGCTGTGTTGGGCATGAACTCTTCCTTGAAAAACAGCTTGATGCCGTCGGCCAGGGGCTGAAGAAGTCCCCACGGACCTGCGCGATCGGGCCCCAGCCGGTCCTGAAAAAAACCTGCCATCTTACGCTCGATCAGAGTGGAATACATGGCCACCACCAAGCTCATTATAAGAATAGCCGAGGCAAGTATGGTTTTATATAGCAGCATCGTTCCCATTATTCCTGTGGTTCGGTTGTTCCTTCTATGGGATGAATGATGGATCCTTTTTTCAGGTGTTCATACTGATTGCCGGAGATGACCGATTGGCGTTTTATTTTTCGCGGCCCTTCGATCACCCAGTCACTGATGTCTTTTTTTTCAAACCTGCATTCATTACAGATAAATTCTTCGAGTTCCCCAAACCTATCCTTGCGGCCCGTTACTCGGTAGATCTCGCTGCCGAACATCCATGCCGTGACCTTCCCTCCGCAGCTGCTGCATTCGCGATGAGCGTTCATGGGGTTGAGAAACCATACCCGGCTTTTAAACCTGAAAGTGCGGTCGGTAAGCGCTCCGACCGGACAAACATCGATCATGTTACCGCTGAAATCATTTTCAATCGCAGTTTGGATAAAGGTACTTATCTCCATGGTATCTCCCCGGTAAAGCATGCCATGAGCCCGCTTTTTGGTGATCTGCTCTGCTGTAAGAACACAGCGGTAGCAATGGATGCAGCGGTTCATGTGAAGTTTGATCAGTGGACCGATGTCGACCACCGGATACTCCCTCCTGGGTTCAATGGTCTCTGTCTCTTCCATTCCAAAGCCGAACGCAAGGTCCTGCAGATCACATTCCCCCGCCTGATCACAAACAGGGCAATCGAGAGGATGGTTCAAAAGCAGCAGTTCCACGATACCTTCACGGGCTTGCTGCACTTCCACCGATATCTTGTTTTCAACCACCATGCCATCCTGAACCGGAGTGCTGCAAGAAGCCACCAGCTTGGGCATAGGCCGGGGATCCTTGGCGGAGCCCTGAGCTACCTTCACCAGACAGCTGCGGCATTTGCCCCCGCTTCCCTTCAGCTTTGAGTAGTAGCACATCGCCGGAGGCACAACGCTGCCGCCGATCATACGCGCCGCCTGAAGAATAGTGGTGCCTTCTTCAACCTCTATCAATATGTTGTCGATCGTTATCCTTAGCATTGGGTCGGTTTACAGCTGTTGATTTGAATATCGAATATTGAACAAGGAATTTTGAATATCGAAGTTTTTATTGGGCATAATTTCCATAATCATTCATAGCTCAAATTCAACATTCAACATTCGTTAATCAATATTCGATATTCCTCTCTTTCCATTCAACATTCGATATTCCTTGTTCAATATTCTCTATTCATTTTATATGTTCCAAAAATTCCCCCCGAAAATGCCTGATCGCGCTGGCCACTGGCCATGCGGCTGCATCTCCGAGCGGACAAATAGTATTTCCTTCAATATTTTTCGCAACCCTTACCAGCAGATCAATATCAGACCTGCGGCCTTGTCCGTGTTCGAGGCGGTATAAAATTTTCTCCATCCAGCCCGTCCCTTCACGGCAGGGCGAACATTGTCCGCAGGACTCATGCCTGTAAAACCTCGTAAGATTCCATGTATTCCTAACAATACACGCATCTTCATCATACACTATAAACCCACCCGAACCCAGCATGCTGCCACTTTCAAATCCGCCTTCAGAAAGAGATTCATAGCTCAACAGCCGGGCTTCACTCCGGGCTGTATTTAAAGCCAGGTCGGCCGGCAAAATGGGAACTGATGATCCGCCGGGTATTACCGCTTTTAGCATCCTTCCGTTCTTTATCCCTCCGCAGTATTCATCGGAATAAATAAAATCTTCAACGGGAAGGCCCATTTCTATCTCGTAAACCCCGGGTTTGTTGATGTTCCCGCAGGCCGACATCAGTTTGGTTCCGGTGCTCTTGCCTATCCCGAGAGCTGCATAAGCCTCACCACCCATTCCGATGATTGGGGTAATGGTAGCGAGGGTTTCAACATTGTTGACCACCGTTGGACAGTCATACAATCCTTTGTATGCCGGGAATGGCGGCTTGATCCTTGGGTTGCCTCGCTTGCCTTCCAGTGATTCAAGCAGGGCTGTTTCCTCTCCGCATATATAGGCTCCTGCGCCTGGATGTACATAGATCTCAAGCGAAAAGCCGGTCCCCAGAATTCTTTCGCCCACGTAATTATTTTTTTTTGCCTGGCGGATGGCTGTTTCCAGTATGCCAACCAGGTATTTGAACTCTCCCCTGATGTAAATATAACAGGTCTTTACTCCTAGTGCATAGCTCGATAAAATAAGGCCTTCGATAAGCAGGTGGGGAAGATGCTCCATCAGGTAGCGGTCCTTGAACGTCCCCGGCTCACTCTCATCGGCATTACAAACAAGATAACGGGGCTTGTCGGACTTCCGGTCCAGGAAACTCCATTTGAGCCCGGTCGGAAAACCTGCTCCTCCCCGGCCGCGAAGTCCCGATTTGATGACTTCCTGCTGAACCTGTGCAGGGGTCATCTCACCAAGAGCTTTGTCGACCGATCTGTAGCCGCCATGCTCCCGGTAAACACCGAAGTCCCGGATACCCGGTACATTCACTTTATCTAAGAGAACTGCTCTGCCCATCCCTTTGATGATTCCTCTTCTTCAGATTTTTGCCTCAGGCTGTCGATCAGTTTCTCAACCTGCTTCACTGTCATATGATCATGAAATTCGGTATTTACCTGCATTGAGGGACCGCTTCCGCAGGCCCCGAGACATTCTACTTCCTTGAGTGTGAACATCCCGTCGGGCGTGGTTTCCCCGGTTTCTATATGGAGGTATTCCTTGATATGCTGCAACACTTCTTCACCGCCGCAAATCGAACACGGTCCCGTATGGCAGACTTCCAGCACGTATTTTCCCATTTTTTCCAGATAAAACATTGAATAAAACGTGGCTACTTCATACACTTCAACAGGTTTGATATCAAGAAGCGAAGCCACATAGTCCATAGTATCCACGCTCAGATATCCCCCCATTTCCTCCTGGGCAATATGCAGAATAGGCAGAAGCGCCGATTTCTGCCTGCCTTCAGGATATCTGCGGATGAGGGAGCGTACCTTCTCCAGCGTTGCATCGCTGAACACAACCTCCCGGTTCTCCCTCACAAACAAATGATGATTTATCTTGCTCCCTGCCTCCATTCTTAACTCAAAATTCGTTAATCAATATTCGATATTCATTTCGCTACTTCGCTACTTAAATCACGCATCAAGCTCCCCCGCAATGACATTCATACTACTCATCGTCAAAATCGCATCAGACAAAACACCCCCTTTAATCATCTCGGGATAGGCCTGGTAATATACGAATGAGGGCCTGCGGAAATGCAGCCGGTAAGCCGTACGCCCTCCATCGCTTACAAGGTAAAACCCAAGCTCCCCGTTCCCTCCTTCTACCGAATGAAAAACCTCTCCCACCGGGGCGTCGATCTCACCCATCACAATTTTAAAGTGATAAATAAGAGCCTCCATTTTACTGTATACATCCTGCTTTGCCGGCAGGTAAACCTTTGGTGCATCCACATGGTAATTTCCCTCAGGCAGATTATCGAGGGCATTCCTGATGAGTTTCAGGCTCTGCCAGATCTCTTCCTGCCTCACGCAGAAGCGGTCGTATGTATCGCCCTGTGTCCCCACGGGAATAGTAAACTCAAAATCATCATACGAACTGTAAGGCGTCATCACCCGAACATCATAATCCACCCCTGCCGCCCTGAGATTAGGGCCGGTAAATCCATAGTTAATCGCCCTTTCGGCACTGATCGGCCCGACTTTAATAGTACGATCCATGAAAATACGGTTGCGAATCAGCAGCTTTTCAAATTCATGCAGTACCCTGGGCAGATGATCAAGAAATTCTTTGATCTTTTTAAATACCGCCGGGTTGAAATCACGCTCAAACCCACCTACCCGGCCCAGGTTTGTGGTAAGCCTGGCCCCGCTGATTTCTTCATAAATCTCGTAAACTTTTTCCCTTTCCTGGAATACATAAATAAAGCCTGTGAGAGCGCCACTGTCGACACCAATCACGCTATTGCATACAAGATGATCGGTGATCCTCGCAAGCTCCATCACGATGAGCCGCATATAATCTATGCGTTTGGTGGTTTTAATGCCAAGAAGCTTTTCAACCGTGAGATGCCATCCTATGTTATTGATAGGGGAAGAACAGTAGTTCAGGCGATCGGTCAGTGGCGTTACCTGGTAAAACGGCCGGCGCTCGGCGATCTTCTCAAAAGCACGGTGAATATACCCTATCGTTTGCTCAGTCTCGAGAATGATCTCCCCGTCCATCTTCAGCACGTTCTGGAATATCCCATGCGTGGCCGGATGAGTCGGGCCGAGGTTTAGGGTCGTGTATTGTTTGTCGGTATTCACAGGTGTTAAGATCTATTTGAATGTCGAATATTGATCAACGAATATCGAATATCGAATTAAATTAATCAGTTCAACATTCAATGTTCAATATTCAATATTCGAAATTCATTTCTTCTCATTCAACATTCAATGTTCAATATTCGATGTTCGATATTCATTTTTTTCATTCAATTATTCCCTTCCAAAAAACCGATTGTCCTTATCTTCCCTCGTCGGATCTTCCAGCGGATACTCCTTACGCATGGGAAAGTAATCAAGGTATTCCACATTCAGTATTCTTTTCAAATTGGGATGACCGTTAAAAATAATCCCGTAAAAATCATACGTCTCCCGTTCCATCCAGTTTGCGGCCGAAAAAATATCACTGACCGTTCTCACATTCGGATTGTCGCCACTCACAAAAGTTTTAACCCTCAGCCTCTTGTTCTCGTAAAAGTTATGCAGGTGATAAATCACGCCAAACGCCAGTCCGCGGTCGGGATAATGGATACCCGTGAGGTCGGTCAGGAAAAGGAACCCCAGGCTGGGATTGTCTTTGAGAAACTCAATCACATCATACGAAACAGGCGATGCAACCGTAACGGTAAGAATATCCAGGCTGTCGTCAACATCCAGAATATCCTCCCCGAATTTATTCCGGAGCTTTTCAGTGATGAATGTGTTCTCCATATTATTTATCTGCGGAAAAGGTTCTCCCTTCCCCAATCATTCAACATTCAATATTCATTATTCAACATTCGATATTCAATGTTCAACATTCCTTATTCATTTTTGAGTATCCCGTACTTAATCAGCAGTTCCCTGTATTCATCCGAATACCGTCTCCTCAGTGGTTCGCTGGCCACCAGATCCTGTATTCTCATAAAGCCGTCGATAATCTGCTCAGGCCTTGGCGGACAGCCCGGTACGTAAACATCAACGGGAACAATCCGGTCGATACCCTGTAAAACGCTGTATGTATCGAAAATCCCACCGCTGGAAGCACATGCTCCCACCGCGATGACCCAGCGGGGTTCTGCCATCTGCTCATACACCTGCTGAACCACGGGTCCCATCTTCTTTGCAATCGTCCCCATGACCATCAGCAAATCGGCCTGACGCGGACTGAAACTGAGTCTCTCGGCTCCGAAACGCCCCAGATCGTAATGTGCTCCCATGGTCGCCATAAATTCGATGCCGCAACAGGAAGTGGCAAATGGCAATGGCCATATCGAGTTGCTTCTTGCCAAACCAATCACCTTGTCGAAAGTAGTTGCAAATACTCCCGGCGCCGAATATCCGTCAGGCGGATCTGCTTTTGTGTATATAGGTTTTATCGCTCCCACTTTTATTTCACCATTTCACCATCTCGCTACTTAATATCGTACATCGTACATCGTACATCGTACATCGTACATCGTACATCGTACATCGTAAGTCGTACATCGTACATCGTAAGTCGTACATCGTACATCGTACATCGTACATCGTAAGTCGTACATCGTACATCGTACATCGTACATCCTACCTCCCATCATTCCTCCCAATTCAACGCCCCTTTTTTATAGATATAGTAAAACCCAAACAGCAAAAAGAACAGGAACAGCAACATCTCCCAAAACCCATCCCATCCGAATTCCTTGAAGTTGATAGCCCATGGATAAAAGAAAATGATCTCCACATCAAACAGCACAAACAGTATCGCTATAAGAAAATATTTTACCGAAAACGGAAATCTTGCATTTCCTTTTACTTCTATCCCGCACTCAAAATTTTCATCCTTCCTCAATGTTCGTATCCTTTTGCGCTTGCCGCCAATATAATGAGTCAGCGCCATGGTCACCACAACAAACCCAAGGGCCACAGCCGATTGAACAATAATCGGAAGGTAATCTGACGGGATGAAGGTTCTCTCCATTGTTTATTTAGAATGATTCTTTACAAAGATACGGCTTTCCGGAATTATTGCTGCAAATTAAATGATTTTCTGCGGATAATACGTCCATCAGAATAACGAAAAGAAACTGCCTAGTTTATACAGCCAGATCAGCAGTATAAGACCAAGAAAAGGAAACAGCATCCAGCGCTTTTTCAGTTGCCGCTCTGTTGCAAGAAAAAACCTGTAACAACTCTCCCGCCCCAGGGCCAAATCGGCCAGGATCCAGAATGGCACAATTGCCACCAGGAGAATTCCAACGAAACCCAATGGGTTTTCGCTCAGGGCTTTCCGGAAATTACCGTGAAGTATGGAAACAACAGAGTGAATGGTTCCGCACGAAGGACAAGGCAGTCCGGTTACCCGTTTAAAAATACAGGTATTAAAAGCCTCTTCCTGCCTTTCCAGTTTTTTGTAACTGTAAACAATCCAGACCTGCCCCGCCAGTCCAAAAAAAAGAGCCAGGAAGTATAACTGCCTGCGGGTCATTTATGAGACGATCTGTCTCAGTTTTTCAAAATTATCTTCCCTGGTGCGGCCCATGATAAGGAACCAGTCAATAACTGTCCATATCCCAAGCCCTCCGCAGGTCAGAAGTTTAACAACCCCTAATCCCATGTCACCAAGAATAAACCTGTCGACCCCGAAATGGCCGCCAAGTATCGAAATAATAAGCATGAGAATGGGTTCCCTGTAGGTTATTGACTGAATCATCATCCATTTTGAATCGTCGGTCTGCAGAAGTTTTTCCCTGATCGCGGGAAGCAGGTGGGGTTCAAAAAACTTCGCATGAGTCATGATAAACAAGTCGGCTTTCTGTGCATCCATATCTTTTGGTTTTTGTAATTATTACTACTTTTTTTAGCCTGGATTTTCGGTATATCCCAAAATTACCCGGAATGTAAATATACAAATTTCATACTTTTACAAAAAAAAATTTATGAATGCAGTGCCCCTGGTTCTTGGAGCCCTTGCTTTTTTCGCTCTTGCTTACCGTTTTTATTTCAGTTTTATAACTGCGAAAGTATTAACACTCGACGACAGCCGTGCCACGCCTGCCACCTTGTTTTACGACAAACAGAATTATGTGCCGATGAACAAATGGGTGCTGTTCGGGCATCATTTTGCGGCTATTGCAGGCGCCGGCCCACTGGTTGGCCCCGTCCTGGCCTGTCAGTTCGGTTATTTCCCCGGTTTCTTATGGATGGTTCTGGGAGCCGTGCTGGCCGGGGCCGTGCACGACCTGGTGATCCTTTCGGCCTCGGTAAGGCATGAAGGCAAATCTCTCGCTCTCATCGCCCGCGAAGAGATAGGCAAAGCCTCGAGTGGCATCACTGCATCCTTTGCCACGTTTGTGATCATTATCATCTCGCTTGCCGGACTGGGACTGGTTGTTGTTAATGCCCTCACGCATTCGGCCTGGGGAACATTCACTATCGCTTCTACAATTCCAATTGCTATCCTGATGGGTCTCTGGATGTTTGTATGGCGGAAACACAAGACTGCCGAAGCCACTGTGATTGGTGTGATCCTGCTCACTCTTGCCGTAATCTTCGGGAAATACGTTCCCGGCTCACCGATTGCTTCATTCTTTGATTTCGATGCCAAAACCTTAACGCTGCTGCTTGTCGGCTATGGCTTCTTTGCTTCGGTGCTGCCGGTCTGGCTGCTGCTCTCACCCCGCGACTACCTCAGCTCCATCATGAAACTGGGAGTCGTGGCCATGCTGGTAGTTGGGATCCTTATCGTAGCGCCAAATCTAAAAATGCCTGCATTCACACCTTTTGTTTACGGGGGCGGACCGGTAATCCCCGGGACCCTGTTTCCGTACCTGTTTATTACCATTGCCTGCGGGGCTATCTCGGGATTCCATGCCCTGATCAGCTCCGGAACCACACCCAAGATGATCATGACCGAAGCGCATATAAAGCCTATTGCCGTGGGGGCCATGCTTTCCGAAGGACTGGTCAGCATCATGGCGCTCATTGCAGCGGCCAGCCTTCTGCCACTGGATTATTTCATGATCAACGTCCCGCCTGAAAAACTGGCCCATTACCTGCCTATGCTCAAATCCCTCGGATTCACCGCCTCCGACCTACCTGCCCTTCAGGCTGAAGTGGGGGAAAACATTACAGGCCGTACCGGCGGTGCGGTCTCGCTGGCCGTGGGCATGGCCCAGATATTTTCTTCCATCCCCGGATTAAAATCACTGATGAGCTACTGGTACCACTTCGCCATCATGTTCGAAGCCCTGTTCATCCTCACTACCATCGATGCGGGCACCAGAGTGGCAAGGTTTATCCTCCAGGAGATGCTCGGAAAAATCTATCGGCCTCTGGGTCGAACCGAATGGTTGCCTGCCAACCTCTTTGCCAGCGGCCTGGTCGTTTTTTTCTGGGGATATTTTATCTATACCGGGAGTATATCGACCATCTGGCCTATGTTCGGCACAGCCAACCAGCTTCTCGCGACCATTGCCCTTACGGTAGGCACCTCTTATCTGATCAACAACGGAAAAGTCCGCTATTCCTGGGTTACGATCATGCCCCTTACCTTTGTCGGCATCACCACCCTCACCGCCGCAATAATGAATATCATCGGGATCTATGTTCCACAGCTTGGTGCAGAAAAAACTTTCGTCCAGGGATTGATCAACCTTAGCCTTACCGCCATGATCATCGTATCGGTAATGATAATCCTCCGTGATGCTGTCCCGGGCTGGCAAAAGGCTATAAAACAACACCGGGCCGGAGTGATAGCCTGAACCTCTGATTTATTGTATTCCGGCTTCGACCAGCTTCATGTCAAGTTCTGCCGGAGTGCCATGATGGTAATACCTGTATCGCACGATACCGATTCCAGGCACTAAATCCATGATGGTCTCGTCGGCAACGGTCTTATAAGTGAGCATATAACAGTCGAAAGGACCCAAAATTTTCAACCCTTTGATCGATGTGGGTTCGAAAGCTCTTTTTTCTGTGACTTTCCAGAAATAATTTCCATCATCCCTTGTAAGCTGATCGGTCTCACCGAAGATCTGGCCTGTATCATATAATGCTTCCATGAAAAGTTCCGCCTCGCTGACCAGTCCCGAATGAATGCTCTCTTTTTCTGACAGCCTTCTGGTGATGCTGTCGATCCTGCAACCGGAAACTTTATAATACCGTTCATTGCCCATGGCCAGCAATCCCCATACTGAAGATTCCCAGTCCTCACCATCCATCACATCGGTGGGAAATCCCTGCATTAATGCATACGTAAGGTTTCCCGCTTTCCGGATATCGCGAATGACCATGCCACAAGCAGCCGGTTTCCCATTATAGCTCCCCTGGTACTTCCAGTAATTGCCTCGTTTCATTGAAAAGAAAGCCTTGTTGTGAATGGAATGGTCTTTGCAGTCTGTCAGAGATATTAACATCACTCCCGCAAACAGGTTTATATAAAACAAGATCTTCCTCATGTCTCAATTTTTTGACAAAATAATGATTATTTACTTAATGAACGCGATGATCAGCATAATATCGCTTTCAGAAATATTTTTCACAGTATAGCTCCCTGCTGCTGCAGGTATGGCGAAGGTCTCGGCATAGCTGAACCGTTTGCTCAGACCACCTGCAGTTTCCAGTAGTAAACTCTCCCCCTCAACCAGGCTCAGCACATGACATTTATTGTTCGTGCTGATCTGAACTGAAGATGATATATGATACCTCCATACATCATAATAATGCAGAGAATGGGTCGGCAGATGGAATTTTTTCCAGCCTGGCCCTTCCTCAAGAAGCTGCGGCCTGGAAATGAATTCACGTCTGATTATCTCTCCTTTTCTTGTAAAATCAAGGTTTTCAAAAGCTCTTGAAATGTTCAGGTCACGGGGGTTCCCGTCAAGGTCCATCCTCAGCCAGTCATACATCTTGAATGTAAAAATGTATGGTGTAGTGCTGATCTCAAGTACCAGGTTGTTTGTGCCCGATCCATGAACAGTTCCTTCGGGAATAAGAAACAGATCATGTTTTGATGCATGATGCTGCTGCACAAATAAAGGGATGTCGACCGGGGTATTATCCTTCGCGCTTTTTTCCAGATTTTTTTTAAAAAGTACAGGGTTTATATTATCTGTGAAACCAAGGTTTACCATGGCATTATCCCTGGTGTCAAGAATATAATATGCCTCCTGCTGGGTGAATTTTTCGCCGAATTTATTTTGTATATATTCTTCCTGCGGATGGCATTGTACGGATAGATTTCCGCCGTCGAAAGTATCAAGAAAATCAAAACGGATGGGGAACTCCTTGCCGAAACGGGAGTGGCAGTCTCCAAGCACCGCTTCTGCTTCCCTGAACATCAGCCAGTCGAAGCTGACTTCCAGGTAAGTTCCGCTGCTTTCCAAAGTTAGTCCGTTTTCCGGGACGATCATTTCGAACGACCAGGCATAATTGGGAACATCTTTCCTGAGGCCTGGAATATGGTCCCTGATCCAGGTTCCGCCCCAGACCCCGGGCTCAAACCAGGGTTTCACACGGAAAACATTCCGGCTCATACGGCTCAGGGCAATCCGCAGGTCATCCCCTTCCATCCAGGTCAGGCTTTCCTCACTCTGACCATCGGCAACGATATCTGTTTTCCCGGCCAGTTCATCTTTGTGCATGTTCAGCAGGATCCAGTCGACAAAATAAAACCTTTTGTACATGGCCTTCGGATGAGCAAATGTATTAGCTCCAAGGTTTGTGATAAGGCCTTTTCTGGCCCGGTATTGCATCTCGTTCTTCGGCAGATCGATATAAATCAGGCATCCGCTCCAACCAGCGAGCGAGGCGCCCACGCCATAAATAATGTTTAGAGCAGCTCCGGGATCGGGTTGAAGGTTTTCCAGTTTCGCAGGGTCGAAAAGGTCGTGCAAAACAAGGGTACACCGGGTCCCGAAAAGCGGATCATCCCCCCCGAGAAATGGTTCAATCTGATGTCCAATCTCTGCGGATGGCCACATGGCAGTCCCGACATCCTGCCAGAAGGTCTTGATACCGGACGTTTTAAGGCATACGGTAAGCTCGCGTCTGATGGCCTCGAAGAACACCCCCTGATATCCTTCAATTATCACTATCTTCTCATGGCTGATACGCTTTGAAAGGCTTTCAAACCCATGGTGGATCTTGTCATCACCCAGTGAAAAAGAAGGATAGATATCGTACATTACTTGTCTGAAATGAACGGCAGCCTTGAATAAAACGAATCATCACAAAGTCTTGCAGCTCCGGTTATACCACCGAGCTCTCCCATCCCGGAAAGAAAGACAGGGATGTTGCAGTCATGTTTTTCCAGGGCAAGCCTGAAGGGTTTTTCAAACAGCGAATATGAATTTGAAATATTTCCGCCAATGACAAGGCATTCGGCCCTGAACTTCAAAAGCCAGGGGGCTAAAAAATTTCCCATATTCGAACCGAACTCATCAAATATCGGGGATCCGGAATCCAGCTCAACAAGCTCTTTAACCCCCGAAATATCCAAACCCGTAATGGCCTTATACCTGCCTGAAAACCACCTGGTCGAAAAATGATCATCGGCAATACTGCCGCCGAATGGCAGGTGGTATACGCAACCAAACTCAGGAACATCAGGGCCTGACTCCACGGGGATGCCATCCGCAATAAAAGCAGAACCGAATCCGGTGCCAAGGGTTATGGACATGCTCCTTTGAAAACTTGCTGCTTTGCCCGTCCATGCTTCCCCAATGGCAAAACAACTGGCATCGTTCAAAAATCTTACAGGCACCGATGCATCCAGTCCAAGCCTGTCTTGCAGCTCTTTTTTTACATTGACCCCGTAAAGACTATCATATTTCTGCACCCCTTTGAACCAGGCAATGCCTCCCGGATAATCGAAGGGCCCCGGCATGGCAAAACCCAGACCACCGAGGTTTTCTTTTCCAATGAGCCGGATGAGCTCATTCAATGCCCCCGCCCAGCAGGAGAGAATTACATCGGAAGAAGCCTGGCTGTCGACTTCCATCCTGGTTTTCAACTCATCCGAAATTCTATTTCCGCCTGGATCCACTCCCATGCAGCTTATATGGCTTCCGCCTATATCGGCTCCCACCAGAATTTTTTTCATACGCGCCTGATTGAAAAGTATAGCATTATTTTAATGCCTAAAATTAGGAAGTATATGCATACCTTTAGTCCATTAAATATTCAACCCATGGAAAATACAAACACTCTGCGTCCCCTTGGCCGGTCTGACCTTAAAGTCAGCCCCATCGGACTTGGATGCTGGCAGTTCAGCAAACAAAACAACCTGGCCGGAAAATTCTGGCCTACTCTGGAAGATGATCTTATTACTAAAGTGGTTGCTCTTTCACTCGAAGGAGGCATTAACTGGTTCGATACGGCCGAGATATACGGCAACGGGGCGTCGGAGAAGGCTCTTTCCAAAGCCTTGCAGGCTTCGGGCAGGAAACCGGGAGAAGTCCTCATTGCAACAAAATGGTGGCCTATGTTCCGCTTCGCTTCAAACATTGCCAAGACTATTGATGAGCGTATCTCGGCCCTGGCACCCTATCCCATCGACCTTTACCAGGTACATCAGCCCTGGGGGTTCTCGAACGAGAAAAGCGAAATGAATGCAATGGCACAACTCGTCAACAGTAAAAAAATAAAATATATCGGGGTCAGCAATTTTTCGGCTCAAAAGATGAAAAGCTCGTCGGAAACACTTGATAAAAAAGGAATTCCCCTTGCCTCCAACCAGGTCCAGTACAGTTTGCTGAACCGCAAGATAGAATCGAACGGGACCCTGGCCATGGCCAAACAACTGGGAGTTACTATCATTGCTTTTTCCCCCCTGGCCCAGGGAATGCTCACAGGTAAGTTTCACGATAATCCCGAACTCCTGAAGAACATAGGCCTAAGAAAGCACACAGCCTTGTTCAAGCCGGCTGGTATCGAGAAAAGCCGTCCGCTCATCATGCTTGTAAAAGAGCTGGCCGCGAAATATCATGTAAGCACATCACAGATTGCTTTGAACTGGCTGATAAACTATAACGGCGATACGGTGGTTGCTATTCCCGGCGCAACAAAAGAATCTCATGTAATGGAAAACACGGGTGCGATGACGTTCAGGCTTTCCGATGAAGATATGCTGAAACTGGATAAGGAAAGTGCAAGGTTCAAATAAATCAGGAGGCCCGAACCAAGCCTGTCTTATAAGGCTTTCAACGCCTCTTCCACCTTCGGTAACATACTCTCAGTAAAGTCGAGATGAGTCACGAAGCGCACTGACTGCGGTCCGAGGGACAAGGCATGGATATCCTTTTCTTTTAGCTTAGCCAGGAATTCCTTTTCGGTGTATTTTTTCCCAAGGGTAAATATGAGGATGTTCGTTTCACAGGGCATCACATGATCAACATACGGCAAACTTTCAAGCACTTTGCCGATATGTCTCGCTTTCTCATGGTCTTGCTTCAGGCGGACGATATTGTGATCGAGGGCATAGATCCCGGCTGCGGCAAGATATCCCACCTGCCGCATAGCCCCGCCAAATGCCTTCCTCACCCGCCTGGCCCGCCTGATAAACGCCTTGTCGCCAGTAATAAGCGACCCTATGGGAGCTCCCAACCCTTTCGAAAGGCAGATGGAAACGGAATCGAAGAGGGAGGCGTATTTCTGCGGACTTTCTCCTGTTTCGGCCAGGGCATTGAACAGCCTGGCGCCGTCGAGATGGTACTTAAGGTTGTTTGCCCTGCATACTTTCGCAATCTCATCCAATGTCTCATACGTGTAAACCGAGCCCCCGCCTTTGTTCATTGTATTCTCAACTTCGACCAGAGTGGTGACCGGACGGTGTACATCGGTATCGGGATTGATATGAGCCTTCACGTCATCCGCAGTGATTTGTCCGCGATCCCCTTCAAGCAGGCAGACCGAGACTCCCGAATTGCTCATCATGGCCCCGCCTTCGTAATAATATACATGGGAGTGTTTGTGAAGGATCACCTCATCGCCCGGCCGGGTATGCACATTCACTGCAATCTGGTTTGTCATGGTTCCCGACGGACAAAACAAGGCATCTTCCTTTCCCAGCAAGGCAGCCGCTTTTTCCTCAAGCATGATCACCGTAGGGTCATCATGAAAAACATCATCGCCCACCCGGGCCGAGAGCATGGCCTCGAGCATCTCTTTCGAGGGGCGTGTAACAGTATCGCTTCTTAAATCAATCATACTCAAAAGTACTAATTTTCTGTTAAGCGGAACTCCGGGACAGAAAAAAAGGCGGACCCTTTGGATCCGCCCTGGAGATATGAAGAGCAACATTGCAGCAAAAAAGATCAGTCATTAAAATCGGCTTCGGCAGGACTTACAGGTGCCAGATCTGCTATCGTGGTGGAAGTTTCGGGAGTTTCGTTGAAATCGGCTTCAGCAGGAACAACCGGAGCAAGCTCGAAAAAATCGGCTGCAATCAACTCGGCATCACTGAAATCAGAGATGAAAGGGGCAATAGGTGCGAGAGATGTGATCATGGTAGTTAATGTAAGAGTGGCAGAGGAAGGACTGTTGAACCCTTCTGCTGATACGGTACTGATCTGGATGAAAAACATACTGACGATTAAAATCAGGCTTTTCAGAATATTGCGGGTTATGTTGTTTGTTGCTTTCATGGCTTTTGGTTTTTGCTTTGTTGATGTGACAAAGGTATGTCGCCATGAAGGCCCCGGAAAGCTATTTTCGTCCTGCAACAGTTGCTGACCGTTAAACCACAGGTTAATCCCGACGAAAAAACCAGTGAAATTTTCGTCGATTTCGTCGGGGAAAATGAAAAAGGCAAGCAAACATAAGCCCACTTGCCTTATAATCTGATAATTATGTAATTCTATTCCTTGTCAAACCCGAATCTCCAGACCAGGGCAGCAAGAATGGCACCCAGGATGGGAGCCACAAAAAAGAGCCAGAGCTGAGAAAGTGCCTTTCCGCCTGCAAACAGAGCGGGTCCAAGACTGCGTGCCGGGTTTACAGAAGTCCCGGTCACAGGGATAGCCACCAGATGAATAAGCATCAGGGTAACGCCTATTGCCAGTCCGGCCATGGCCCCGTTTCCATATTTAGATGTGGTTGCAAGGATCACGAATATGAAAAGGAAGGTCATAACCGACTCAATGATAAAGGAGCTGACAACGGTATAACCTCCGAGATATCCTTCACCCCATCCGTTTGCGCCAAGTCCCCATTCTTTGAGTTGAAAATCGGGTTTTGCGCTTATAATGAGATACAGAATGAAAGTCCCCAGGATGGCACCGATGAATTGGGCAATAATGTACCCGATCGCATCTTTCGCAGGCATCTTTCCTGCCATAAGAACCCCGATGGTAACAGCCGGGTTGATGTGGCAACCCGAGATCCCTCCGATAGCATAGGCCATTGCGACCACTGCAAACCCGAAGGCAACAGCAATACCCAGAATACCGATCCCGTTGGGGCCGGTCTGTGACATCCCTGAAATAACTGCAGCCCCGCATCCGAACAGGACCAGGCTGAAGGTTCCGATCAATTCTGCAATGTACTTTTTCATAGTTCTTTAGATTTTGGTTAGTACTAATTCTCTGTTTATAAGCAAAATTACTTTATTTCTTTTTTATGGCAGGATTTTCTTCTACCAGCCTTATCGTCCAGAAATCGTCGGAGAGATTTTCGTTCAACAGGTAATTGTAGGGCATCGTAAAATAGCCCTTTAATCCCCATTGCTCACTCCAGCTGTTGCGAACGATAAAGCGGCGGGTAGTGTCATCATACCCGACAGCCAGCACGGCATGGCCTCCGATTACATGTTCGCCGGGACCGGGCATTTCCATTACCCCGGTCTGGGACACAATTGGACTTTCAAAGCTTTCATACACCGTAAAGCCGAACACCATGGGAAAACCGTCAGCAAGGCAAGCCCTGATCTGATCGAGGTTACGGGGAATGCGGTGATACGACAGCACCTGGTGGTCAAGCGCTTTTGTAAAACAGGCCGCTGCAGGTTTTAACGCGAATTTCGAAACAAGATAAGGCCAGTCCTTTTCGGGGCAGGCTCCTTCCTTATTCACCGTCTTCATTCCGTCGCGTATCATGGCCCCGCTATCGTTGCTGACTGAATGCTCAATCACCCTTTCGTTGTAATAAATAAACAAACGGGAAGGCGTGAAAGCTGCAGCTTTTTGTTTGATCAGCCCATATTCGAATGCCGCACCTATTGCGTTGGCCGTGCAGCTTCCAAGTTCACCCTGGTCGTACACTGTCGGGCAGCCGGGCCTGAGGTCGGTCTTTTCAGGTATTCTGGTTAATACTGCAGGGGGCGCCGCATAGCGGTAGTCCCTCTGATCGGGCAGATCGGGCTGCCATCCGAAACGTGAAATGGTATAACTCATATAGGTTGAATTTATGTTTATTTCTGTATGCGGACTGCTTAAGTGAGAACCTCATCCGCAGTCAAATAAAACAAGACAACTTAACGGGCCTGAGTTTGCGTGAGAATCTAGTAAAAATCAGAGCGAATACAAGTAAAACAGCCCCGCAAATAAAGGCATTCCTTACTCCGGCAATATTCTGGATCAGGCCCGGATGAGCGTTGTCACCGCCGGTAGTAAGGGAAAAAATCATCTGAAAGACCGAAACACCAATCACTGCCGCCACCGAAGTAAAGGTGTTGGACGTTGCTGAAACGATGCCTTGTTTCCCTTCGGTAGCCATGTCCATGATCATCTTGTTGTTCGGCGAAAGGAAGAGACCCAGGAAAATGCCCGAGAAGAAAAGGAATATAACCGGCCCCCACATCTGTACCATTCCCAGAACGGATGAAAAGAATACATAGTCGAGTACTCCGACAATCAGTGCGATGCTGCAGATCCTTACAGGTTTTATTTTGTCAGACATTTTCCCGGCAAACGGAGCCAGTACCATTACCACCAGGGACGATATAAGAAGCAGCATCCCCACTACATTTGAAGTAAGACCGAGGTCCTTTTCCAGGTAAAAAGGCATCATATAGGCGTAGCCGAAATTCGCACTGCTGGCCAAAAGGCTGGCTATGAGGGCGAATGTCAGGGGCTTTATTCTAAAAAGGCTGAGATCCAGGATCGGATGTAAGGCTTTTTTCTCCCTGATAATAAAAAAATAAAACAAAAGGGCGGTAAAGACGAGTGCCGCATATGGCATTATCACATCAAATCCCCCGTTGTCGAGGGAATTGAATGCAAGGATCAGGGAGGTAAAGGCGAACAAGGCCAGCAAGGCCCCTGTGAAGTCGAATCCTTTGAACGAAAATTTTTCCTTTTTCTCCGAAGGAATGTATTTTGCCGATAGCCAGATGGCGAAAATACCAATAGGGACGTTAATCAGAAAGATCCAGTGCCAGCTGGCATAATAGGTTATTAATCCTCCAAGAGGAGCGCCCAGGCTTACCCCGATCGATGAAATAGTGGTAAGGATACCATAGGCTGAGCCAATCTTGTCGTGAGGCATGAATTGGCCGATAATTGCCAGACAGTTGGCTACCAGCATGGACCCGCCCAGGCCCTGAATAAAGCGTGAAATGATAAGAAGGACAATATTGGTCGACATCCCGCAAAGCAGGGATCCAATAGTAAACAGGATAAAGCCTGAGATAAAGATCTTCTTCAGCCCAAGGCGGTCGCCCAGCATGCCGAAAAGCAGGAGGGTTGCGGTACTGGCGACCAGGTAGGCGAGCAGTACCATTGAGACAATATCGCGGGAGCATCCGAAATTCTGTGCGATCGTGGGCAGTGAGATGTTCACGATAAATGCATCCAGCTTTACCATCAGCATGGCAAGGGATGCGCTGACAAGGATCAGTGTGGGTGATTGTTTTGAGGTAGTTCCGGTCATTCGCTCTTCTTCATCGGTTTAAACTTCAGTTTCGAGATTCAGGTTCTTCGCCTTCTCCTGATCGAATTCGCCCTCCCATCGGGCGATCACCACGGTGGCCAGACAATTGCCGATCACGTTGGTAGCCGTCCTTGCCATATCCATCAGCTCATCAATACCAAGGATAATGAAAATAGGCCAGGTGGGTAATCCGAAACTCGCAGCTGTTCCGAGCAGGATAACCAGTGATGCACGTGGAACTCCTGCCACGCCTTTGCTGGTAAGCATAAGGGTCAGCATCATTATTATCTGTGTCTCAAACGAAAGATGAATACCGGCCATGTTGGCAACAAAGATCGATGCCATGGCAAGATATAAGGTAGTGCCATCAAGATTAAAGCTGTAACCGGTCGGGATCACAAAGGCAACGATCTGACGCGGAACCCCGAATTTCTCCATGTTTTCCATAGCCCTCGGAAGGGCCGACTCGCTGCTGGTAGTAGCAAAAGCTATCGTTGCTGGTTCCGAGATAGCCCTAATAAAGTTCCTCAGAGGAATTTTAAGAAACAGTAAGATCGGCAAAAGCACGAGCAGCATAAACGCTATAAGTGAAACATATAAGGTCGCCAGCAGCTCAAACAGGTTTAGCAGCACCTGCAGCCCCATATGCCCCACGCTGTATGCGATGGCTGAAAAGACGGCAAAAGGGGCAAACAACATGATCATGTTGGTGAATTTGAACATGACGGCCGTTAGAGACTCGGTGAACCTAAGCATGGGAGCACGGTACTGTTCTTTGACCATGGCCACGGCAATGCCAAATAAAATGCTGAAGACGACGATCTGCAATACCTGTCCTTCGGCAATCGACTTGGCTATATTTTCGGGGAATACGTGCAGAACAATGTCACGCCAGCCCTGGGCCTGAACTTCGGGCAGTGCCCCCCTCGTCATGGCCTCTGGCACAATAACTCCATGCCCTGCGCCGCTTATATTAATTGCAGCAAGGCCGATGAACAGTGCAATGGTTGATACGATCTCAAAGTATAGCAGCGACTTCCAGCCCATGCGGCCGACCTGCTTCAGGTCGGCATGGCCTGCTATACCTGTAACCAGGGTTCCGAACAGCAGGGGGGCAATAATCGTCTTTACCAGATGAATGAAAATCTGGCTCACGATATTCATCTCTTTGGCAACCGCCGGCAAATCGTACCCGAATTCTATCCCTGCGAGCATCGAAAAAAAGATCCAGGTAGTCAGGCTTTTTTTCTTCACGGCATACACCATGAAAATCAAGATAGGCAGCCAGCGAAGGGGTATAAGCAGAAGCACTGGCAGATTAAGTGCAGCGTAATGATCGGCGAGAAGGATAATGATGACTGCCGTGAAACTGACCAGAAATCCGGTAAGCAAGCGTTTTTGTGTATACATGGGAGGCATGTTCGGAAATCAAATGTAATAAATAATTTAACTTTGCATCAAAACCAGAGCTTATGTTTGCATTTAAATCAGCCAGCCCGGCCTCTCCAATCATTATTACCTGACTTATGGATCTCCTGCTCACAGGTGTTTTCCTGTTTTTTGTTTTCCTCATCGGGCTGCTCCCTTTTCCTTTGCTGTATCTTTTATCAGATTTTGGACAATTCTTTTTGCACAGGATCATGGGTTACCGCAAAAAGGTCATCCTTTCAAACCTTAAAGCCTGCTTCCCCGGGCTGGAAGAACACGAGCTGGATGTAATCGTGGGCCAGGTATATAAAAACCTTGCTGATGTAATTGCGGAAGGCATCAAGGGGTTCAGCATGCTTAAGGGAACTGTTAAAAAGAGACATTTCATCATCAATCCGGAGGTCATAGAACCATTCCTTGAGCAGGGCAAAAGCGTCATTGCGCTGCCTGCCCATTTCAATAACTGGGAGTGGGGAAGCATGTCGCCCGGCTTGTTCACGAAACACCCCATCATTGCCTTCTACAAGCCTCTCAGCAATACATACATCAACCGGTTCATGAAATGGAGCCGGGCTAAATTCAGGACTACCCTGGCCTCCATATACGAAACTTCGCTGGTATTTGAACACCATGCCAACACGCCTTCGGTCTATATCATGGCCTCTGACCAAAGCCCCTCAAATGCTTCAAAATCCTATTGGATCAAATTTCTGGGCAGGGAGACCGCTTTTCTTCATGGCCCTGAGAAATATGCCCGAATGTACAATTATCCCGTGATGTACGTGGATGTTCAAAGAGTGAAGCGCGGGTATTACACTCTAGAAGCTGTACTTCTTACCGATGACCCGGCCTCCTTGCCCGAAGGCGAGCTCACGCTAATGTACGCTGAAAAACTCGGGGAATCAATTCGTAAAAATCCGGGAAGCTGGCTATGGTCTCACAAACGATGGAAATTAACGCGATAAGTACATCGCGTCGATCAACTCCCGGTATTTCTCATAGATCACCTTGCGCCGTATTTTCAGGGTGCTGGTAAGCACCTCGTTTTCTATACTGAAAGCCTCAGGCAATAAAGTGAATTTGACTGCTTTTTCATGCGGCATCAGTTCTTCCTGTATCTGTTCCAGCCTGTTCCTGAAAAACTCCTGAACCGAAGGGTGAACGATCAAAGATTTGTCGTCGGGAAACGCCTTACTGATAGCTCCAAACTGTGATTTTAGGGCGACAAACGATGGAACAATGAGTGCGCAGATAAACTTGCGGTTGTCGCCCAGTACTACAACCTGCTCAATGAATGGATCCTTTCCAAGCAATAATTCCACCTTCTGGGGTGATACAAACTTTCCTCCCGAGGTTTTAAAGATATCATTTATGCGGTCAAGCATGATCAGGTTGCCGGCTTCACTGAAGGTTCCCTGGTCGCCGCTGTGGTAGCAGCCATCCTTCAAAACCTTTGCTGTCTCTTCCGGTTTGTTATAATAGCCTTTGAAAACAGTGGCCCCCTGTACGAGTATTTCGTCCTGTTCGCTGATTCTGACAGTGGTTCCTGGCATCACCGTGCCGCTGGCCTCAAATTCGTATACATCATCCCTGAAACACGAAACCGTTGCGGTTGTTTCGGTTGCTCCGTAACCATAGTTCACGAACAATCCGGCTGCATGGAAAAACTTCAGAAGTTCGGGATTGATGGCAGCGCCTGCACAAGGCATATACCGGATGTTCCCCCCAAATATGGAACGCAGCTTCTTCAGCACAAGCAAATCAGCGATACCCCGGCGGACCCTGACTCCCAGGGGAGGCTGTTCATTATTCTTCAGGTAGGCCGAATATTCCATGCCGGTAAGTACGGCCCATTCGAATATTTTTCTCTTCCCAGGCGCCCACCGGGCCTCTTCGATCCGTATCCCTTCATGGGTCTTTTCAAAAAACCTGGGGACTGTGCACATCAGGCTGGGCCTGACTTTCGGAAGCTCTTCAATTACAGTCTTCGGATTTTCAAGGTATACATTTACCGCCCCCCGATGAAGCATGTAAAAAGTCCAGGAACGCTCAAAGATATGGCTCAGAGGTAAAAAACAAAGTGAAACATCCTCTTCGGTGACTTTCAATCGTTCGTCATGATTCTTAAAACAACTCATGAAATTATCCTGGCCTAACATAACACCCTTTGGCTCACCAGTCGTTCCTGAAGTATAGATGATCGTGGCCAGGTCATCCGGCTCCGCCGATTCCAGGATCTTTGAGAGCTGGTTGTCAAACGACCCGCTTGCACCCAACTTAAGAAAATCATTCCAGCTAATGCATCGGGCATCCTCATCCGCAGTAAGGTCTTCATAAAAACATACCACTTTCTTCAGACTGTCGGAGTTGTCGAATAACCAGACAGCCTTTTCGAGCTGCTCCCTGTTCCCCACAAACATCAGCTCCATCCGGGTCTCATCAACAATATATTTCAGCTGCTGCTTTGAAGCCGTGGAGAAAAACGGGACGACAACACCCCTTATGGCAAGAATGCCGAGATCGGCAAGAGTCCACTGTGGTTTATTATCACTGAAAATACCAATGTTTGATTTCGGCCCAAAACCCAGTGAGAGCAAGGATTTCGCAACCCTATCGGTGGTGTTGTTCAACTCCTGCCAGGTATAGCTTTTGTAATCTTTTGCGCCAGTTTCCTTAAACCGAAATACTTCACGTGTGCCATAACGTGAAGCACGGTTACGCATCATCTCAACAAGGTGTTTTTCCATCTTTTTGTTATGTTCTGATCTGCAAAGCTGCGACTTTTGATCGGAAATAACAAATGACATCTGCTGCTGGATCAGAACTCGTCGGGCAGAGCTTTCAGTTGTTCATAGGTGAAAACAGGGCCGTCTTTACAGATATATGTGCTTCCTATGTTGCAGCGGCCGCATTTCCCAAGGCCGCACTGCATCTTCATTTCAAGGGTAGTGATCACGTCTTTTGGAGCAAACCCAAGGCGGTCGAGCGACTGAAGCGTGTATTTGATCATGATCGGGGGGCCGCAGGTGATCACCTTGGTGTTGGCGATCTCGGGTTTCACCACTTCTTCAAGGATCTTCGGAACCACACCAACATTTTCCTTCCACGTATCTTCGGGTTTGTCGATCGTAAGAACAACCTTCACACTGGTGTTTTTTTTCCACTCCTCAATTTCTTCTTTATAACATAAATCGGCGGATGTGCGGGCCCCGTATAAAATCGTGAAGTCTTTGTAATCAGCCCGGTTGTCGATAGCGTATTGTATCAGTGAACGCAAAGGCGCAAGTCCGATTCCTCCACCTACAAACAGAAGGTTCTTTCCTTTGATCTCATCCAGCGGGAACCAGTTGCCATAGGGGCCGCGTATTCCGACTTCATCGCCTTCTTCTAAATCTGAATGGATGTCGGCAGTAACAATTCCCGCTCTCTTGATGGAACAATCGAAAAAACCCTTGCGCGTGGCCGAGGATGAGATGCAGAAAGTACACTCACCTGACCCCAGCAACGAAAATTCCACGAACTGCCCGGGCTGCCATGAAAACTTCTCCGACAGACTGTCGTCCTTGAATTTAAGCCTATACGTACGAACATCAGGAGTTTCCTGGATGATCCGGTCGACTTTGCAAAGGGTGGGGACTAATAGGGTTTCCATACTACTATATTGAATATCGAATATTGAATATTGAATGTCGAATGTCGAACGTATGCATAATATCTTTCAGGATGATGCGGGTGAATTGGCAACATGATTTACCACGTCAAATATGCTTATGTTCACGGGACATGAAATTGCACAATGCCCGCAACCTACACAAAGATTTACCCCAAACCTTTCCTTGTAGTACACGAACTTATGCATAGACCTCTGCCTCCAGCGGCGGAATTTGGCCGGACGGGGGTTGTGGCCGCCTGCTTCCAGAGTGAAATAAACATTGTTGCAGGAATCATAGCTCTTGTAACGCACTCCGGTATCCTTGATCTTCTCGTCGGAGATCTTGAAGCAATGGCAGGTTGGGCAGATGAAAGCACAGGTGTTGCAGCTTACGCAGTTGCGTGATGCCTCTTCAAAAGCAGGAGAATCAAAACGCTTCGCCATCTTTTCATTGACATCCTTATAATCCATCTTCAGCCTGAACGATCCGGTAAAAGCTATGTACTGTTTTTTCATGTCCTCTTCGTACTTCGTACTTCGTACATCGTCCATCGTATTTTGTACATCGTACATCGTACTTTGGCCAGAATTCTCCTTAAGGAAAATGTCGCCCTTCCCGGTCCTTGCCTGAAGATATATTTTTCCGTCGGAACCATTCACAACCGCAACATCCAGGGCATCGAGCTTCTCAAGGTCATAATCAAGCGAAGTACAGAAACAATGAGTATCTGCCTTGTCGCAGCGGGTAGAGAAGATCACTGTATTGGCCCTGCGTTTCAGGAAATCGCTGTCGATATAATCCCACTTATTTACGGCCTCCAGGACTTGAAGTCCGCGTGCATCGCAATGCTTCACGCCGAGTACAACACGTTTCCCGGCCAATGGGTCTTCATCTGTTTCCATGATCGTAGTCCCGGAACTGTTGGCTTCGTATTTCATGATCTTCGAAGCCCTGGGGAAGAACAGGGGTTTCACGCTCATGGTCATGGCAATAGGCGAATCCGGGTCGCATTCCTTCAGCGATGAAACTTTTTTATAGTCATACTTCCCGAACTTCTCTACGGGAGCATAGGTCTCATGTTTGCTGATGATGGCTTCGTACAGTTTCTGCAAGCCAGTTTTATCGGTAACAAAGGTTGAAAAGCTCATAATCGGTCGTTCGGATTACAAAATAAAATCGTCGGGGTCCTTCAGGCTGTATTTATAAAACGCTCCACGATCGCCTTCCTCCACACCGGCCAGGTGGTTCTGGAAGTTGTCGTAGATCACCTTCTCATTCTGTTTGTGCAGAAGGTGCAATGGAAGATGGCTTGGGCAGGCTTTTTCACAGTTCCGGCAGTCGACACAGCGGCCTGCCAGGTGCAGCGACCAGGTCATCAGGGCATGGAATGCGCTGGAGGATGTATTTGAACCGTTATAAATCGTGGCCGTCTCCTGATCGATGCAGCATTTGGCGCAATAACAGAGCGGGCATGAATGCCTGCAGGCATTGCAGCGGATGCAGTTTTCGAAGATCTGCTCGAAATACTCCCTTCGCTCAACCAGGCCTTTTCCGGCCAGTTCAATGATATCGGCATTCACGATATAATCCCTGATGCCCTTTGGCGTGCCCAGCATTTCGTCATATACCACGGCATCGGGAACGATACATTCCACACAGTTCTGCATCTTCTGACCTTTGTCGTCAACCACTCCTTCACAGGCAATGCCGATGATGTAAAGCTTTTCACGCTTTACCTGACTTTCGGTAAGCAAAAGGTTCAGTGAACGGCTGTCGCAGCCTTTAACCACCAGGCCCACCCGCTTGCCGCGGGTATGATCGGCTTTGAGATAGTTCGTCAGGTTGAATACCGACTTTTCGGTAAACACAAGTTCAGCCACTTCCTTAGGATCGGTGATCACAACAGGAATCTGGTTGTCGTCGAAGCCGTTCATGCGGTAGCCGACAAACACGTCGATCTTCCCGTCGGCAAACAGCTTGGCCGCAATGTCCTGGATCTGTTTTGAATAGTCCATTATTTGCTGAAATTTTCTTTTTTATATAAATGAAGAGGACCGAGTTTAATCACATCCTCGGTCACTTTTTTAACGACCTGGGCAAACTTAGAGCCTTCTGCTGCCGAGACCCAGCTGAACTGTACCCGGTGCTCATGAAAGCCTACCATCTTCAGCAGTTCCCTGGTTACCAGAAATCGCCTGCGGGCATAATAATTCCCGCTGATGTAATGACAGTCGCCCGGATGACAGCCCGAGATCAGCACGCCATCCGCAGTCGTTTGTAAAGCTTTAATAATAAACCATGGATCCACACGGGATGAACAGGGTACGCGGATAATACGTATGTTCGGCGGATACTGTGTGCGGGAAGTCCCGGTAAGGTCCGATCCCGCATAGGAACACCAGTTGCACAGAATGCCCACGATCACCGGCTTCCAGTCGGGAGGGGCGATGAGATCTGGCTTTTCAATGCTTACGATCTTTTCTTTTACTTCTTCCATCAGATGGCAACTATCTCGTTAATGATTTGAGGATCTGTAAAACCGGCCAGGTTGATGGCCATGGAACGGCAAATAGCAACGCAGGAGCCGCAACCCTGGCAAACGCCTTCGTTGATCTTGGCAACGGTACGCATTTCCTTTGAGCCATGCCCCAGGGGGATGTCTTCGGTGACGATAGCCTGGTAAGGACAAACCTTTACACAGTTCTGGCATCCGCTGCAGAATTCCCTGCTTACGGTCGAGACCATGGGGTCCTTCTTCATGGTATCGCCGGCAAACAATCCGCAAACCTTTGCGGCACAGGCCGAAGCCTGAGCCACAGTTTCAGGAATGTCCTTAGGAGCCTGGGTGCAGCCTGCAAGGAATATACCTGCCTTGGCCGTTTCAACCGGGCGTAACTTCGGATGAGCTTCTGAAAGATATCCGTATTTATCGTATGAAATTCCAAGAAGTCTTGCCAGTGCAGGGTTCCCTTTATCGGGAATGACGGCCGTGGCCAGAACCACCAGGTCGGCTTCTACTTCGACTTCCTGCCCGATCTGTGCGTCTTCTCCGCGAACCATCAGCTTGTCGCCTTTTTGATAAATTTTGGAAACACGGCCGCGAAGGTATACCGCACCGGTCTCAACCTGGGCACGGTTCACAAATTCTTCGTATCCCTTTCCTGCCGCGCGAATGTCCATGTAAAAAATATAGGCCCTTGAATCATGTACTTTATGATGCAGAAGGATGGCGTGCTTGGCAGTATACATGCAGCAGATCTTCGAGCAGAACTCGATGCCCTTGGCTTTGTCGCGTGAACCCACACATTTGATGAAGACCACGGTCTTCGGGATCTTGCCGTCGGATGGCCTCATCGGTACGCCACCCGTGGGGCCGTTTGACGAAACCATGCGTTCAAACTCCAGGGAGTTGATGATGTCTTTGTAACGTCCTACTCCGTACTCTTCGTAAGGTTTCGCATCCCACATGCCATAACCGGTTGCTACAACAACAGCACCTATCTCCCGTTCGATGATCTCATCCTGCATCGTGTAATCAATAGATCCTTTTTCGCAAACCTTGGCGCAGATCCCGCATTTGCCTTTCAGCAGATAAGTGCAGTGTTCGGCATCGATCACAGGTTTGTTGGGAACCGCCTGGGGGAATGGGGTATAAATGGCTTTACGCTTATCGATCCCCATATTATATTCGTTCGGCACTTTCACCGGGCATTTCTGCCAGCAGGCACCGCAACCTGTACATGACTTGAAATTCACATAGGACGCCTTTTTCCGGATCTTCGCCTTGTAATTACCAACAAAGCCGTCGAGCTCAATGACTTCAGAATAGGGTATGAGCTCGATATATGGATGGGAGGCTACATCAACCATCTTTGGAGTGAGGATACACTGGGAACAGTCGAGGGTCGGGAAGGTCTCGTCAAGCTGGGCCATGCGGCCACCGATGGACGGACTTCTTTCAACAAGCGTTACCGGAATCCTTGCATCGGCAATATCAAGAGCTGCCTGTATGCCTGCAATCCCGCCGCCGATCACAAGTGCACGTTTGGTCACCGGGACCGAGATCTCATGCAGCTGCTCGTTGGCGATGGATTTGGCCACAGCCATACGTACCAGGTCACCGGCTTTGTCGGTCGCCGCTTTTTTATCTTTCTGGTGAACCCAGGAGGAATGCTCACGGATATTCGCAACCTCAAGCAAATAAGGGTTCATCCCGGCATCACTGAGAGCCTTGCGGAAAGTTTTCTCATGCATACGGGGGGAACACGCAGCCACGACAATCGACGTCAGCCTGTGCTGTACAATAGCATCCCTGATCATCTGCTGACCGGGATCGGAACACATGTACTTATAGTCGATGGCAAACTTGACTTCCCTGATTTTTTTGGCTTCCTCCACCACTGTGGGGACATCCACAAAATCGGCAATGTTTGCGCCGCAAAAACAAACGAATACTCCTACTCTTGCCATTATTCAACCTCACTTTCTGCCTGAACGGCTTTTTTTGCTTTAGCAGGTTTTTTTGGTTCTTCTATTACTTCTCCAATATGTGCCAGTGCGCCATCCACAGGAACAATGTGCTTGGCGAACATCATTTTCTCTTTAGGAAAACCGAAGGCCAAGGCCATAAGTTGAGTAAGATAGAAAACCGGAAGATCGTATTTCACTTTAAATTTCTTTTCAATATCGGGCTGGCGCATGTCGAGGTTCGACTGGCAGAGCGGACAGGCGACCACGATACCGTGGGCCCCGCTTTCCTTTGCCATCTCGAGGATCTTGCCGCTTAACTGCAGCACGACTTCGGTATCGGAAATGGAGAATGACGCCCCGCAGCATTCGGTCTTGAAATCGAATGGCGTTGCCTTGGCGCCGAGTGCCTCTATGATATTATCCATCGACATGGGATATTCCGGGGAGTCGAACTGTGTGATGGCCTTTGGGCGGGTAAGCAAACAGCCGTAGTAACAGGCCAGCTTCATCCCGCTGATGGGGTTGGTGACTTTAGCCTTGATGGCTTCCAGTCCCACATCCTCATAACAATACTGAAGCATCGATTTTACAGCCACCTTGCCCTGATATTCTCCTTCCCCTACAACTGCTGTGTTGATCTTCTTTGCCAGTTCGGGATTTTCGTCCATATGTACCTTGGTCACCTTCAAACGCTGGTAACAGGAAGCACAGGGGATGGTCATGGTGTCGTTGCTGAGCTTTTCAGCAAGCACCAGGTTTCGCAATGGCAGGGCATATGCGAGGCTTTCGTTCATGGTGTGGGCTGATGTGGCGCCGCAGCAGTTCCAGTCGGGGATCTCTTCCATCTCTACGTCGAGGGTCTTCATGACCATCTTGACGGTCTGGTCAAACTCCTCGCTGGTGCCGTGAGCGGAACAGCCCGGGAAATAAGTTACTTTCTTCATTTTTTAACAGGCTTATTTATTCTGTTTTTCAAGTTTGTCGGCCATCTCGTACATTTTGCGGATGGCTTTTGCACTCTTCATCGACTTCACTCCCAGCGGGATCTTTCCTTTCAGCAGGGCTTTGGGTGCAAGATGCATGTCTTTAAAAAGGTTGCGGGTACGAATATTGAATTCGGCCATCATACGGAGCTCGTAATTCCGTCCGTAGCGTTTGATCATATCAAGGAAAATCTCATGGAATTTGCGGATGTTCTTCACCTGCTTGTTGTCGGAATGATAATTCTCCTCGATGGCGATGTGGCGCACAGCTTCCATCACAGCAGGGATATCGATCTCGCGTGGGCATCGGCCCGAACAGGCTGAGCAGGTCAGGCAGAACCACATGGAGTTAGCCATCTGGGTCTCTTCCTTCAGTCCGAGCTTGATCATCTGCATGATCTCCCGGGGCGGAAAGTCCATGAAATTGGAGACCGGACAGGTCGAAACGCATTTACCGCACTGGTAACATTCCAGAACGTCGGCGCCGCTTTTTTTATTCACGGCTTCGAGGAAGGTATTTTTTCCTTGATATGAGAGTGTTATCATATTAAAACAACTAACTGTTAATGTATTAACAGCACCAAAGTTACTAAAGATTTCTTTTGGACAGAATCTAAATTAGCGAACACGCCCAATCTGCCATCTGATACCTTACACGAGCTCTTTAAGCTAAGAACCCCTGATTCTTCCCTCTGAAACCCCGCTTTCAACAGCAGAAGTAAGGAAAAATCAAGGGTTCCCGGATTATTCAGTCTTAGGTTTACTGCAAGGTAAACTTGATAGGCAGGTTAAACTGTACACGCACAGGTTGTCCGCGCTGTTTGCCTGCACCCCATTTGGGCATAGCTTTAACGATACGGATAGCTTCTTCATCGCAACCGCCGCCGATACCTCGTTTTACAACCGCATTACTGGTCGATCCGTCGGGTTCAACTACGAAAGCAACAAAAACACGTCCCTGTATACCAAGTTCTTTGGCTTCTTCAGGATATTTAAGGTTTTCGCCCAGCCATTTGTACAGGGCCGCTTCGCCACCGGGGAAGGTAGGAGGTTCCTCAACGATCAAAAACACTTCGGCTTCCACTTTCTGTTCAATGACCTGAGTTTTTACCTCTTTTTCTTCTACTTGTACTTCCTCGGAAGGAACTTCTGTGTTACCCTTCTGGTTAAGTAAGTCCTGCTTGCCAAAGTCAGATTCCACGTTTGTGTCTTCCACAACCTTGGGCGCCGTGAACTTCACCTTTTCCACCAATGCTTCAGGAGGTGGAGGCGGAGGTGGAGGCGGAGGGAGATCCTCTTTGGGCATGTTCAGCATTTCGGCCGTTACCGACTTCTCCTTTTCTCTCAACAATCTTTCCTTATTAAGCATTGCATTAATAAAAGGATAAGCAGCGGCGGAGATTATCACGAGGAGGCCGATGATCAAAGATATCGTAAGATTCCTCCGGTACTTCTTGCGAAGCACATAGGAGCCGTATTCCTTATTACGGTTCTTGAAAACGATTTCCTCCAGCGATTCTACACGCTGTTTTTCAATTGCCATACGTTATGTTTTTAAATTTTCATTAAAACCTTATTTGGGAGCAGTTTTCAACATATCCTTTTCGACGGGATTAAGATCTACAATAGCATAACTGGCGATATTGCAGATAGCCATTTCATCGATAATGTTGACAATGTCCTTGTACTTTGCTTTCTCATCTGCCTTGATCAGTACGATTGGGCCCTTTTTATCGTCCCTTTTCATCTTCTTGATCTCGCTGTCAAGTGTAGTATCGGCCACCACAATTTTTCCTGTAACACGTTTATCGCGGTAGTCTGCAATTTTGGTAAACAAGTCACGGTTTTTATCCAACAAAACCTTACGGATGCCGTCCTTGCTGAAATCAGTCTTCACCAGCATCGGCAATGGTGGCTTCTTAGGATCGGCCATCCCGATGTAATAGTACACTTTGTTGCCTTCCGAAAGGATAATGTTCAGGGTACGGATGGCCGATATCTGGGGCTGATCCTTCTGCTGATCCTTGTTATCCTTCTCCGGCATTGTTATGACCATTACTTTCGCCTTGCTGAAAGCGGTGGTCAGCATAAAGAAGGTGATCAGCAAACACATCAGATCGACCATAGGGGTCATGTCGATGTGAGTGCCATGCTTCTTAGCCCTGCGTTTACCGCCTTTTTTACCTTTTTCTTCTTGAATTATTTCGGCCATATAGGATTTTCTTTAACGTTCTGGTTCCCTTTACTTGCCTGCAGGAGGAAGTTCCTTGAGAGTAACTTCCTGCTTTTGCAGATTCGTAACGAGATTAAATTTATTCACCTTATTATCCTGCAACAAGTCCATGACCTTCTTGACGGTTTTATAGTCAGTGTCCCCATCTCCCTTGATGGCGACTTCGGCCCCGACATTGGTTAGACGGGCCTGACGAACCCACCAGGCAAGCTGGTTATCGGTTGAATCCATGGGAATACCCGTTTGCAGTTTGTCCCTTTCCTTCGAATCCTTCGTATTAAGGAAGGCTTTAAGGTCCTTGATCGGTAATCCAAATGATGACATCGTGCCGAATTTGTTGATTTCCGCCTTGGTAAACTTGATCTGATACTGTTCTCCCATTTTTTCAATTAATTTGCTGCGGAAATGGGTTGAAGTATCCTTGCCGTTGTCGATGTTGAAAAACACCTTTCCGTCCTTGGAAATAAAAATAGTCATAAGGTCGGCATCCGGAGCTGTTTTCTCTGAAACAGACTGGGGTGTGGTGATCACTGCCGCCTCCTGAGGGCGGAATGAAGCCGTCAACAACAGAAAGATCAGCAGCACAGAAAACAAATCCACCATGGGTGTCATGTCTATATGCGGTGTTCTAACCGGTGGTTTTATCTTTGGCATGGAATTCTGGTTTTAAATTAAAAATACACGATATGATGTACTTAATTTGCTGAATCGCCAAAAACATTACTTGGCAGAAGCGGCAAATGACTGTACAAGACTGAATCCTGCCTCATCAATTTTATAGGTAAAACTATCGATAGTTGTTGAGAAGCTATTGTAAAGCACAATTGCAAGCAACGATCCTGTGATACCGAAAGCAGTATTGATAAGTGCTTCAGAAATACCGGTTGCCAGAGCAAGTGCATCAGGACTTCCGGCCTGTGCCAAAGCGCCAAATGCACGGATCATCCCGAGAACGGTACCAAGAAGACCAATCAGCACGGAGATTGAAGCAATAGTTGAAAGGATGACAAGATTTCTCGAAAGCATCGGAAGCTCAAGAGCTGAAGCTTCTTCAAATTCCTTCTGAAGGGCAAGTATCTTCTGGTCTTTTTCCAGAGTTTTATCGTCCTGAAGAGCACGGTAACGAACAAGTCCGGCTTTCATTACATTAGCCAGTGAACCCTGCTGTTTGTCACATGCTTTAACAGCGTCCTCAATTTTATTGGTATCGAGAAGACCCTGCAGTTCCTTTACAAATACATTGATACGGCCCTTACCCTTCGCACGGCGTAGTGTGATCAAGCGCTCCACGGAGAAGATGATCAGAATAAGGTTAACCGTCATCAGGAGAGGTACTATCATTCCCCCTTTATAAATGATCCCGAGATAGTTCCCCGGCAGCGGAGTGCCCGCAGGATTATTACCTTCAAAATTGATTGGATTACCCATCACAAATTTGAAAAGTAAGTACGATACGATAAGGGCTATGATCATTGCACCTAACGTAAACACCGATCTTAAGGCTTCCATTAATCCGCCTTGGCTGCTTTTGTTGCTCATCGTTAATTGAATTTAATTTATAAAAATACTTGAATTAATTAGTTTTTGCGATTTTTTGCAGGTTTACAAAAGTATAAAAATATTGATTGATTAGCAATACCCTCTAATTCACAAATTTCTTAAGATTATCTATGATTTGTTTTGCCTTTTCAGCTTTTTCGTCTTTCGGGTCTATAGCCAATACCTTATTACTGTAGATCATAGCCTGCACTGCATAGTCCTTGTTCTTCGTCTGGGCATATTGCAGGAAGTTATAGTAAGCAAGATAATAAAAAGATTCCATGCGTTCTTTGGCATATTTTGCAGTATCATTCTGGGTTTTTGCAAGAATAATCTCATAAATGGGTTTGGCAAATCCCTGTTTACTGGTAGAGTCGATGTTCGATTTAGTCCTGGCCCTCCAAACAAAGCCGGCGATATGCTCAGGCTGCAGCTGGTTGAAAATCGCCAGGTTAGTATCGGCCTGCTGAAAATCCCTGACATTATAAAATATTTTACCAAGGTTATAATAATCCATTGGAACAGCTTTTTTCAGCAATATTTTCTTTTGATATATTTCAATAGCCTTATCATATTTTTTAACCTTAGTGAGGCACAATGCAGCTTCAGACAGAAGTTCCGGTTTTGTTGAATCCAATTCAAACCCCTTAAGCAGATTTTCATACGCCTGTTCATCCTGCTTATTCCTCGCAAGGATCCTTCCATAATAGATGTAGTCAGCTGCTCGTATCCTTTCTGGTTTTTCGTTTGCAAAGAACTTCCGGCTGAAATAAAGAGCTTTGTCGTACTGAGCCGTCTCAAAATATGCATACGCGAGTGCCCTGTTCAAATCGTTATTCAATGAATCAACTTTATAAACTTCGTTGAGCTGATTTATCGCATCTTTGTAATCCTGCAGGTCGAACAAAATATTTACAAACTGTATCCTAGCATAAGTATTCCCGGCTGAAAGCCTGAGGAATCTGCCAAAATCCCTTCTGGCTTCGTCATTCCTGTTTGCCTTGGCCAGGAGAAATCCCCTTTCTTTATAAGCCGGGGCATAGTTGGAGTCAATCTTAATGGCATCATCGTAATAAGTCAATGCGCTTTTGTACTGCTTTGCCCGCATCCAAAGCTGTCCAATGCGAAGTTTTGCTGCAGGAGACTGCGGATTCAGGCTCTGTGCAATATTGTAGTTCGTGATGGCATTGGAGCCATCATTCAATAACACAATGTATGCATCTCCCTTGACAATGAAGAGTTCAAAGTTTTTCGGATCAAGCTTTTCAGCGATCTTCAGTAAAGAAAAAATCTGTGCTGTATCTTTAATACCGGCTCTAACATAACCATTGGCCATCCTGATACGGACATTTGCCTGGCGGACCGGGTCCATAATAATACTTTTATTGGCTTTACTGGGCAAAAGGGCTGTGGCTTTCGAATAATAGTCCTGGGCCGTATTCCTGTCTTTGTTGAGCATGGCAATTTCTCCCATTCCAACAAAGTTCAGCGGGTTTGCCGGATCCTTCTCTACTCCAAGCTGGAATATTATTCTTGCAGAATCTGAAATCTCCTTTAAAGAATTATTGGAGGTATCGGAGAAATATTGGTTAATAAAATTCTCGCCATAATAATAATAGACCTCGCCATCAGCAGGATTCTGATTCAATAACGCCTTATATGCAGAAGCGGCGGCTTTAAACTGCTCCCCACGCATGAGCCGGATTGCGGCTTTCAGATCCTGGGTGCGGACTTCCGACAGAAACGGGAATACAAGCATTAAAACGATAACCAGTACTGTCTTTCTTGAATTGCTCATCATAAGGTCGTATAAACTACAATTAATGTTTAATTTCAACCAGCCTTACGGGCATCGCAGCTGGTACCATTCCCGATCTCAGTATAATAAGCTGGCCTTTTTCCCCCGCTATAAATGAAGAAAGTCCGTAAGCCAGCCCCCTGTAGGTCTGCCTGTTGATGCAATAGACATTGCGGGTAAAAGGATAATCCCCCTGCGCAATATAGGCCTGGTAAGGTTTGTAGAAACTGGCGCCGGGTTCATTGTTGCCAGGAGTGCTTACCCCGACCACCTTAACTCTTCTCAGAAAATTGTTGGAAACCGTATCCTCTGTGTCACTGATCCAATTCACGCTGATGATACCGATTGCGTTTTTATTCTTCTCCACAAAAGAAATCACCTGGGCATTGGAGTTTACAGCAAAACAGCTTTCGGGCAGTTTGCTGAGAGAAAATTTTTCTCTGAAATATCTCGGGTTTCCCGACTTGTAATTGTCGAAAACCACTTTGATGTCCGCTAATTTTGATTTAGGGTTGACTCCCTTCCAGGTTTTAACCTCTCCCCTGAAAATACCTTGAATCTTGTCGTAAAACAGATTTGTGTCGGAGTTCTCAGGATTGACGATAAAGACTACTCCGTCGTATGCTATCAGTGTTGTCTTTGGAATGAACTGCCTGGAATTCAAATATTTTTCCTCTTCAGCCGTAAGTTTTCGGTTTACGATTATCAGAGGAACGGAATCTTTCATGAAAAGATCGAAAATAGTTTCCTCATTTCCGTAAATTGTATCGAGCTTTGAATATTTATAAAACGTTTCAAACGTATAAATCTCCGTATCCAGTAACAGCCGATAGGAATCGTCAATGCCTACCTTCATCTGTCCGGAAGTCGGAGTATCAGTTTGTTTTCCATGATTACCATCACCACAGGCAGTAAAAAACAACAGGATCATCAAACCTGCCGTCAAGCATGCAGCCTTTAAAGCCTTTCTGGTATTCATAGAATTATTAAGTTCAGTAGGGTTATCAGAACCGAAACACAAATTTATGAATAATATTATTGTACCATTCAATTTTACCGTCTAAAATAACCGGAATGTACTGAAAATGCAAGAAAAATCGGTCATTCGTCCCTTTCTTCCCGCGACTTCGACCATATCCTGGCCAAACGATACCCCCCATAAAGAAAAAGAAAAACCGCAAAAGAAATTTTAATTGTTTTGGTTAAGTACGAAAAATAAGGGCTGATGAAGATAAACACCCCCAGAAAGAAGTACAGGAGAGCAACGGCGTAGGCAAAGTATTTGTAGTAGCGTTTCATTGGAAAAAAATGGTGAAATGGTGAAATGGTGAAATGGTGAAAATTAAATAGCGAAGCAAGTTATAGATTTCGTTGGTTAATTAAGGGTTTTTATTAAGCCAAATCTCATGAATTTCGCTATTTCGCTATTTCGCCATTTCGCTATTTCACCATTTATCTTTGCACCTGATAATAAGGCATATCCCAATCCTTATCCGGCCATTGGTTCCAGTATGCCGGGTTGAGCACATGGCCGTCTTCGCGTACGAGATTCCTTTCATAAAGATAGATCATGACGTTGAAGATGAGATCTGTTACTCCTATAACAGAAGAAGCAAGAAGAGATCCGTCTTTGGCCTTTTCTTGTTCAGTTTTCACTACGTATTTATTAACTTCCAGGATTTTCCTCAGAAATTTAATCCTTTCGTCCGATACGCCCGTCTCAACAATGGAGCATCTTACTCCTTCAATCTCTGCAACTGTATGTTTTCCTTTAAGCATTTTTTTTATGATTTATTTTCGCCATTTCACCATTTCACCATTTCACCATTTCACCATTTCACCATTTCACCATTTCACCATTTCACCATTTTAATAAAGCCCATAACTCAATCCGTTGATCATTTCAAATACAGCACTGAAAATACCGATTGCAAATATACCAACCAGGCATAGAATAAGGCCAAGACTGCTATAGAAATCACTTTTGATCCTGGGGATCGGCTGGTCACTTCGGTTCAGGAACATGGCTTTGATCACCAGCAGGTAGTAGTACAACGAAATGACAGTGTTTACAATTGCAATCAGTACCAGGATATATAACCCGTGATTAGCAGCTGCGGCAAACAGGAAGAATTTTCCGAAAAAACCGGCTACCGGAGGAATCCCGGCCAGGGAGAAGAGCGACAGCATCATGACCATCGACAACTTTGGATTTGTCCTGTACAGACCATCATAATCGTTAATATTCTCTTTTCCGCTGCGGTTCGAGATTATGCCAACGACGCCAAAGGCACCCAGATTTGAAAAAATGTAAACGAGCACGAAATAGATCACGGTAGACATTCCGTACTGGCTTTGTCCAATGATACCCAGGAGAATAAAACCTGCCTGTGCAATAGACGAGAAGGCCAGAAAACGCTTAAGATTTTGCTGGCGGATGGCAAAGAGGTTACCCAGAGTGATTGTTAAAATAATGATGATATACAGAACATTGCTCCACATTAGTGCGATCTTGCTGAATACTGTGTACAGAAGTATCGTTAACATGAATGCAGCTGCTCCCTTGGAAACTACAGAAAGGTAAGAAGTGATATTTACCGGGGCGCCTTCGTAAACATCGGCAGTCCAGAGGTGAAAAGGAACCAGGGAGATCTTGAAAGCCATCCCTGCAAAGAAAAAGATAAAGGCGAGAACCTGAAGAGGGGTCCCCGTGAAAACCGGTCCTACCTCAGCAAAGTACAAGCTGCCCGTAGTTCCGTATATCATTGAAAGACCATAGAGAAGGATGCCAGACGAAAGGGCCGAGGAGAAAATAAGTTTCACCCCCGCTTCAGCTGATTTTTCCTTTAACCTTTCAAAAGCGGCAAGCGCTGCAAGAGGGATCGTTGCCAGCTCCAGCCCGAGGTAGAACATCAGGAAATCACCTGAAGAGATCATATACTGCATCCCGATCAGTGTGGAAAGAAGCAGAATATAATATTCGCTGATCTTTTCTTTGTTTTCCGGTTTCCTGAGCCAGTCTGCACTTTGTATCATCACGATCAGGGCTCCTATATTCAAAATGTTTTTAAGCATGATGATCAGTGCGGTGGTCTGGTACATACCCCCGAACAGTATGCCTGTTGGCCCTGGAATGAAACCCAGGATGAGCACGGCTGTCATCAACAGGATGGCAGGAGTTATGATCCTGCTCTTTTTATCAGCGGGAAGAAAAATCTCAACAAGTAAAAGAATCACCGTGATCGCAATCAGCAGTAATTCGTGTCTCATGATCAACATGGGTCAGATATTTATTGTTTTTTACTTTTTTCGTTTTAATGAAGAATCGGTCCTGCCAGCATTATTCTCTGCATAACAGGCACCAGGCCGTTATTGATCATATCGCTGAGCCATAGCGGGGCCATTCCGATAGCGGTTATACCTACAATAAGTGTAACTACACTCATTCGGTCAAACCATTTCGCATCAGTGATATGGTTAAATTCCGGGTTTTTTATTTTTCCCATCAGCAGTATACCTACAACACGGAGGATATACACTGCGGTAACAACGATTGATGAGGCCGCGATTATGGTGCAAACCCTGTGGAACACATCGTTATGCTGGAAGGAACCTACAAAAATGGTCATTTCAGCCACGAAGCCGCTAAAACCGGGAAGGCCGAGGGAAGCCAGACCACCTATCACATAAGCTACAGCAAGGAATGGCATGACTTTCATCAGGCCGCCCATTTCATTGATTAACCTTGTATGGGTCCGTCCGTAAATCATCCCGATGAGTGCAAAGAAAAGGGCTGTCATGATACCGTGTGAAATCATCTGCAAAATGGCCCCGTTCATAGCCGTCTCGTTCATCATCAGCACTGCGAAAAGCACAAGAGCGCAATGGCTCACCGAGGAATACGCATTAATGTACTTCAGGTCTTTTTGCCAGATCGCTCCGAAGGCTCCGTAAATCACACCGATGGTGGTGAGGATCAGGAAAATCCAGGCCATTTCGTGAGCGGCTCCGGGAAGAAGGAACACGGCCACCCGGTAGCAGCCATACCCTCCCAGTTTCATCAGAACGCCGGCATGAAGCATTGAAACGGCTGTAGGCGCAGAAGCGTGGCCGTCGGGCGACCAGGTATGGAAAGGGAAAAGCGCTCCAAGCACCCCGAAACCAATAAACAGAAAGGGGAAGAAGAAACGCTGGGCAGGCATAGGAATACTAACCTTGGAAATCTCGATCAGGTTGAATGTAAGAGCACCGCCGCCAGGAGCTGAATTAAAGTACAAACCAAGCAATCCGAGCATGATCAGAGCCGAACCGCCCATCAGCATCAGCGTAAGTTTCATTGCTGAATAATGTCTCGGGCCGCTACCCCAGATACCGATAAGAAGGTACATCGGAATTACTGCAATTTCATAAAAAGTAAAGAGGGTGAAAAGGTCGAGTGAGATAAAGAACCCGAAAACCCCGGCTGCAAGCAGAATCAGAGAAGTAAAAAATTCCCTTGGTAGGTCAGTCACATCCCAGGAAGCAAAAATTCCTGCAAAGATCACGATAGCGGTTAACCCGATCATGGCAACAGAAACCCCGTCAACCCCTATGAAAAAATGAATGTTCAGGTTCTTGTACCAGACCATGTCCTGCGAGAACAGAATCTCTGCCGTATTGCCTGCAGCACGTGCAGCCAGGAAAAGATAAATGAGAACCCCGGCCAGGATCAGCTGAATACTCATGCCTATGACAGCGGTCCATTTAACCTGCATATGGGTCTTGCTGAAAAATATCCCAATAACAGTCAAAACAGGGATTACGATGAACAATAACAGAAAGCTCATTATCTTATCGTTTTAATTGGTCCATAAATAGGTGAATAACAAAGCCAGGCCTATGACCCCTGAGACGAAAGCAAGAGCATACTGCTGCAGTTGCCCCGACTGGAATCCCTTGATCTTATCTGATGCCACATTGGTTACGAAGGCTATCTGGTTCATGGCGCCGTCGACAATATGGCGGTCGAACCATGCAATCGGACGGGATACTAAATTGAACAATATCTTTTTTGTGATAAAGAGATAGACCTGGTCAATGTAAAACTTGTTGAAGGCTGCAGTATAAAATCCGCCGAGAGCAATTGAAATTTTCTTTGAGGTCTCCGATTTCTTCATGTACAGCATGGTTGCTATACCGATTCCGACCAGCGCAATAAACACTGCAGGGATGGCAATGCCCCATTCGGTATTAGTTTCAAAGGGCTGACTGTCGGAAGTCACAAGTTTAGTAAAAGGAATAAAGCCTGCAAATGTCGAACCAATTGCCAAAATGATAAGTGGGATGGTCATCGTGGCCGGAGCTTCATGCGGTGTATGATGGTAATGCTGATCCTTTCCCCAAAAAACGTTAAAATAAAGACGGAACATGTAGAAGGCAGTCATCCCGGCCACCAGATATGCCATGGCAAATAAAATTTTATTGTGATGGAAGACTGCAACCAGGATCTCATCCTTGCTGAAAAATCCTGCAAATGGAGGAATACCGGCTATAGCAAGACAGGCAATGAGGAAGGTGGCATGGGTGATGGGCAGGTATTTCCTTAATCCTCCCATCTCGTTCATATAATTCGAATGGACAGCATGTATTATTGCGCCGGCGCCGAGGAAAAGCAAGGCTTTGAAAAAGGCATGTGTAAACAGGTGGAACATGGAAGCCATGTAACCAAGGCCATCCTCCCCGCCGTATCCTGAAACACCAAGTGCCAGCATCATCATACCGATCTGCGACATGGTTGAGTAAGCCAGAACTCTTTTGATATCATATTGGGTACACGCGATCACGGCAGCAAATAAAGAAGTAAACCCTCCGACCCAGGCCACAATCTCCAGAGCCGACTCTTGATGATGGAAGATCGGGAACATGCGTGCAACAAGATATACTCCGGCAACGACCATAGTTGCGGCATGGATAAGAGCCGACACGGGTGTAGGGCCTTCCATCGCATCGGGTAACCAGATATGGAGCGGAAACATGGCCGATTTACCGGCGCCACCCATGAAAATGAACAGCATGGACCAGGTCATGGTCGACATGCCCAGGAACATGATTCCCTGTCCGGATGTGAATGCCGGACTGTTAGGGCCGGTAAGTGTGATGAAATCGAAAGTGCCAGTGGTATAGGAAAGGACAAGGATACCGATTAGGAAGCCCAGGTCGGCAAAACGTGTCACGATAAAAGCTTTCTTGCTTGCCGCCACCGCAGAATCCCGTTCATAGTAAAACCCGATCAGAAGAAATGATGAAACACCCACCAGTTCCCAGAAAATGTACATCTGGAAAATGTTGGTCGCAATTACCAGGCCAAGCATCGAAAAGCTGAAGAGCGAAAGGATAGAGAAGAAACGGGCAAACCCTTTCTCTCCTTTCATATAACCAAGTGAATAAATATGCACCATGAAAGATACTGTCGAGATGACGATAAGCATCATTACCGAAATGGGATCCAGAAGCACACCGATGTCAATATGCAGCTTGTCGGTCAGGTGCAGCCAGGTGAAATTGAGGGCCAGGAGGCGTTGAAAAGCGCCATCAACTTTGTCAAGTACAAAAAAGTATTTGTACGCGGTAAAGACTGAAAGTAAAAATACCACGCCAAGGCCTGTAGTTCCTATAATCCCGGTTACTATGGGTTTGAACCTGTTGCCCGTAAGCCCTGTGACCACGAAAACTATCAGTGGTATCAGCAGTATCCAGATAGTGTAACTGAAATCGATCATATGATGTTTGTATTAATCGTAAATCTTAAATTTTCATTCGTACATCGTACATCGTACATCGTACATCGTACATCGTACATCGTACATCGTACATCGTACATTTTGTTAATATTTCATTTCATTCATCTTTTCCACATCAATATTCACCAGTCGGCGATAAATGTTGATGATTATTGCGATCGCCACAGACGCTTCAGCTGCGGCTACAGCAATTATAAACAGTGTGAAGAACATGCCTTCGAGGTGCTCTGGAAAAAGGATCTTGTTAAATGCCAAGAAGTTGATGCAGACTGAATTCAGGATAAGTTCAATCGACATCAGCATGGTGATCAGATTTTTCCTCACCAGGAAACCATAAATCCCGATAAAAAACATAGTGGTTGAAAGAACCAGAAACCAGTGAATGGGTACGCCTTCAAACATAGCGGTAAAATTTAAATTAATCTTTTCTTTTCTTAGCCAGTATTATAGAACCAATCATTGCAGCCAGCAGCAGTACGCTGATGACCTCGAAAGGCAGGGCATAACCATATTTTCCGGTACTCAGCATACCTTCGCCTATCGTTCTGATATGCACCCGGGTCGGATCGAAAACTTTCTGTACAAATTCGGTCTGCAGAATAGTGACAATGCAGAGAATTGCTCCGGCAAGGGCAGCTATGGCAGCATAAATCCTTTTTGTAAGGGGAGGGATAGATAGTTTCTCGTTGATATGGCTGGTTAGCAGGATCGAGAATATGATCAGCACCACGATACCTCCGGCATACAAAGTGAGCTGGATCGCTGCAAGGAAGTTGAACCTGAGCAGGAAATACATTCCTGAAGTGGAGACCAGTACAAACAGCAGAAACGTTGCTGCACGGAGAATACGCCGGCTGGTCACGGTCAGCAGTGAAAAAATTACGATCACCGCCGAGAATAGCAAAAACATGAATTGATTGGTCGTCATCACTCTACACCTTTAATAATTGATGAACCGGGTTTATTTAACACTTTGTTAAGTTTGGAACGGTCGAATACCGCATGCTCAAACTCCTGAGAGTATCCAAGGGCATTGGAAGGACAGTTCTTAACGCATAATCCGCAGAAAGTACACATCCCCAAATGGTAAATGTGCTTGTCGATGATCCGTTTGGGTTTTCCGTCTTCCCCCGGGACCCTGGCCGAAATGATTTCGATCGAACCGTTCGGGCAGTTGTTTTCGCAAATGCCGCAACCATTGCAGCGATGCTGGTTGTTCGCATCGTGAATCAGAATGACTTCACCCTTGAACCGTTCAAACATCTGCAGGTCTTTCCTGTTTTCAGGATATTGCTGCGTTACAATCTGCCCGGGGCTGAAGAAATACCGGCCTGTGACCGACATCCCGATGAGCAGGGACTTCACCCCGTGGAAAATATCTGAAAAATACTTAAAGAAGCTGTTCATAGTATGCTAAAAATGCCAATGCATTAATACTAAAAATGCCATTAAAAGAATGTTGACCAGGTTGATCGGGAGCAGATATTTCCACTCGAGGGTCAGGAGCTGATCGATACGCAGGCGTGGGAAGGTCCATTTGAACCACATCATCAGCCAGATCACAAAAGCGGTCTTGCCGATATACCACACAAAGGGAGGAATGTAATCCATAATGGTGTTGAAACCGGCCCAACCTGAGATATGGAAAGGCATCCAGCCACCAAGAAATACAGTTGCCGCAATAGAAGCAACAAGGAACATATTCATGTATTCTGCAAGGAAAAAGAAGGCAAACTTAATCCCTGAATATTCAGTATGGAAACCTGCCGTGAGCTCTGATTCGGCTTCAGCCAGGTCGAAAGGCCCCCGGTTGGTTTCAGCCGTACTTGAGATAAGGAATACCACAAAGGCGATAAAGGCAGGGATATGTCCTTTGAAAAGGAACCAGCCGTCGGACTGCATTTCAACAATCTCCGAGAACTGCATTGTACCTGCCAGGACGATGATAGTAAGCAGGGAAAGTCCGACTGAAAGTTCATAGCTAACGATCTGTGCGCCGCTTCTCATGGCGCCGATCAGTGAATATTTATTGTTCGATGACCAGCCTGCAAGCAATATGCCTACAACTCCGAGAGAAGAAACGGCAATCACATAAAGGATTCCGATGTCGAAATCGATCGCATGAAGGCCCTTCGCAAAGGGTATTGCCGACAATGCCATGAAAGAGGCAATGATCACGATAAACGGTGCGATGTTGAACAGGAGTTTATCTGAGTCTTTGATATACACCAGCTCTTTCATCAGCAGTTTGATGAAGTCGGCAATAGTCTGGAAAATCCCGTAAGGGCCCACGCGGTTCGGGCCCACGCGGTTTTGCATGAAAGCACAAACCTTACGTTCGGCATACACCAGGAAAAGGCCTACAACTGCATAGAAAAGCAGGAAGACTACCCCGATGATAACCATCTCGGTAATCAGCGCCAGGGTGGGCGACATGAGGCTGTTAAGGCTCTGGTCGATCCAGGTGGTGAACGATGTAAAATCGTAAATATTAAAGGTCATATTACCTTGTTTTTATCTGTCAATATCCGGAATTACTAAGTCGAGAGAACCTCCGATAGCTACCAGATCGGCGATTTTCATGTCACGGCTGAGATGGTCCAGCACGCAGAGGTTGGTGAAGCTAGGGGTACGGAATTTCATCCTGTACGGTGTCTTGTTTCCATCGCTCACAACATACACTCCAAGTTCTCCGCGGGCCGACTCCACCCGCTGATAGTACTCACCTGCAGGTAACTTGATTACTGCTTTCATCCTGGCCGCGTAATCTCCGGCCGGAATGTTGTCGATAAGCTGTTCAATGATGTTCATGGATTCATACATTTCCTGCATGCGTACCATGTAGCGTGAATAAGAATCACATTCATACCGAAGCACTTCATTGAAGTGAACCTTGCTGTACATGCTGTATGGTTCAGTCTTGCGGATATCGCATGACCAGGCAGATCCGCGCCCCGAAGGACCAGTGATGCCATAGCTGATAGCATCCTCCTTGGTAAGCATGCCTACGCCTTTGCTGCGCTGTTCAAAGATCACGTTGCCTGAAAGGATTTTTTCATAATCCTTTATCTTTTTCTTGAAGGTTTTCAGAAATACATGGACTTTCTTCTGGAAATTAGGATGGATGTCCTGCATAACTCCTCCCGGGCAGTTATAACTCTGCAGGAAACGGCTTCCCGTAGTTTCTTCCCAGATGTCGAGGATCATTTCCCTGTCGCGAAGACCGTAGAAGAAACAGGTGAGGCCTCCAAGATCCATGCCAAAGCTAGCCCACCAAAGCTGGTGTGACTGGATACGTGTGAGCTCATCCATGATGGTCCGGATGTATTGCACACGTTCAGGAACTTCAATCTCCAATGCTTTTTCAACCAGCAGACAAACTGCATGATTGTTGATATGTGAAGAAAGATAATCCATCCTGTCGGTAAGATGAATGATCTGGGGATAGGTATCCTTTTCACACATCTTCTCAATACCCCGGTGGATGTAGCCGCAATGAGGTTTCAGATTTTTAACAATCTCTCCCTGAAGGGAAACCAACAGCCGCAAAACCCCGTGAGTGGAGGGATGCTGGGGACCCATATTGATATGGTATTCCTCTTCCTCTGGTTTGCTGACGGGCAGGTTGACTATTTCTTTCATAGACTAAAATTCAACGATGTTTACTTCATCCACATAATCCTTGCGCAAGGGATAGCCTTTCCAGTCTTCTTCAAGGAAGATGCGGCGGAGGTCGGGATGGTTGTTAAACCGGATACCAAACATATCGTATGTTTCGCGTTCATGGAATTCGGCTGTTCGCCAGATATCGCAAACTGTATCGAAATTCGGATTCACCCGGTCGTCGGTCTTGACCTTTAAAACAATATAATGTTTGTGCTGGGTGGAGTTCAGGTGATATACCACAGCAAGCTGCTTGCCATAATCAACTCCGCTGAGGCAAAAAAGAAAATCAAATGATAGATCGGAGGTGGTCTTGAGTTTAACAGCCAGCTCATGCAGCTTTGCTGCAGGCACCAGCAGTGTAAGATACTGCTTGTTCTCCTCCTGTTGCGCATCGGGCACAATTTCGAGGATCCTGGCTTTTAAATTAGTATTATCCATAAATGTAAAATAGCGAAATGGTGAAATAGTGAAAAATAATTATTCTGATTTTTTATCATGTTATTCTGTCTCCCCAATCCCTAATCCCTAACCCCTAACCCCTACCTGCTCAGGACGGGTGATGGTTTCCAGCTTTATCTTCCGCTGGAGCTGCATGATGCCGTACAACAGAGCTTCTGGCCGGGGCGGACAGCCCGGGATATAAACATCAACCGGAATCACCTGATCAACACCCCTCACCACATGGTAAGAATTATAATAAAATGGTCCGCCGGAAACAGCGCAGGCACCCATGGCAATGACATACCTAGGCTCCGACATCTGGTCATAAAGTCGTTTAAGTACAGGTGCCATTTTGTTTACGATGGTCCCTGCAACTACAATCACATCGGCCTGGCGGGGACTGGCGCGGTAAACTTCAATCCCAAAACGGGCAAAGTCATGTCGGGCAGCACCGCAGGCCATCATTTCGATACCGCAACAACTTGTTGCAAAAGTAAGCGGCCACACTGAATTGGAACGCCCCCAATCAATAATCGCATCGATAGATGTCATCAATACGTTTCCTCCGGTTTTCTTAAACAACTCGAGAGTCTCGTTGTCGCGAAAATCCAATTCCTTCATGTTTTTTATTCCCATTTCAAGGCTCCTTTCTTCCAGGCATAGAGTAGTCCTACCCCCAATACAAAAAAGAAAATGACGATCTCGATAAAGGCAGTCATTCCCATCGATTTCATCATGACAGCCCAGGGGAAAATAAAGACCGTTTCAACATCGAACACCAGAAAAATTATGGCAAAAAGATAATACCCGACATTAAACTGAAGCCATGTAATGCCTTCAGTGGGGATGCCGCATTCATAAGCTTCGGCTTTCTGGGGGTTTGTAGATGTAGGGGGGATGAAACTCGAGAATAGCAGGGCAATACCAACCAAAAACGCCCCGACTATAAAGAATAAAATCAGGCTTTCAGCACTCATAATGTTAACATATTAACAGATCTGGGCGCAAAATTATAAATTTATCTGAATAACCTAACCTTTGATATTTATAAATACTACTAAAAAATTGACAATGGTCATGTTTACAACACAATAAGTCACATCCTTTGCTAAATGTCATTAGGGGGGTTGAGATTTATCAATGGGCGAATTTTCAGAAAGGCGACAAACATACGAATTGTGGCTAACTTAGCGCTGGAATCAAACTCGTGATAAATGTGAGAACATTAATTTCACCATTTCACCATTTCACCATTTAATTTTCCTTTGAACAATGATTATTCTCGACAACACGATAATCTCAGACGACATCCGCGACACCCGGTTTTGCTGCGACCTTGAAGAATGTAAGGGCGCATGCTGCGTGGAAGGTGATGCCGGTGCTCCGCTTGAAGAAGAAGAGATTTCTCTTTTGGAAGACTATCTGGAATACATTTTCCCATTCATGCTTCCAGAAGCAATGCTTGTAGTAAAATCCTCTGGTGTTTTTGATTATGATGCCGAAGGAAATTTTGTAACGCCTTTATTGAACGATAAAGAGTGTGTGTTTGTATATAATGAGAATGGGATTGCGCGTTGTGCTGTTGAAAAAGCATTTCTTGAGAAAGCGATTCCGTTTCCGAAACCCATTTCCTGTCATCTTTATCCCATCCGGATTAAGAAACTTGCCAGCGGCAATGAAGCTTTGAATTATCACAAATGGCCTATCTGCAGAAAAGCCCTTGAAAAAGGATATACCGAAAAAATTTCTCTTTACCGTTTCCTCGACCAGGCATTGATCAGGAAATATGGCAGGACATGGTATAACCGTTTAGGGAGATTGATTGAATCTGATATCTGATAATCAGATGGCAGATGATTGCGAATCGTAAATCGTAAATCGTAGATTATCCCTTCAACGCCTCGGCGCCTGAAACGATCTCAATAAGTTCGTTGGTAATCTGGTTTTGTCTTGCCTTATTGTAAGTGATATTGAGATTTTTCAGAAGCTCCTTTGCATTGTCGGTAGCCTGTTGCATAGAAGTCATCCTCGCACCCATCTCAGCGGCAAAGGAATCCAGTATTGCTTTGAATATCTGGATACGCAAGGTTTTTGGAATAAGTTCCCTGATTACAGTCTCTTTATCCGGTTCAAAAATATAATCGGCCGATATCTCGTTTTTCGCCGTTGTTCCTTGCGGCGTATCAGCGACAACAGGCAGGAACTGTTCGCTGACGAGTTTTTGCACGGCTGCATTTTTAAACTGGTTATACACGATCTCAATCCTGTCGAATTCCTTTTTCACAAATGACTGCATCAGGGATTCAGCAAAGGGAGAGATTGTTGAAAAATTCAGATGATCGAAAAAATCATCATGGTGACCGATCACCTTATAATTCCGTTTGGTAAAATATTCAGTTGCCCTTTTACCTATAGTGATAAGGCTTACATTCCCTTTGTTGAACTGCCCCTGGTATTTATCGGCCATCAGGGCTAGCGTTGCTTTCATTATATTTGAATTAAAGGCGCCGCAGAGCCCCCTGTTTGAGGCGATTACAATAAGCAGAATTTTCTCAGGTTCCCTTAGTTCAGAGTACACACTTTCGCTCGAATTCTCTATGCTTCCACTCAGGTTCTGTAGCATATTCCTTAGCTTCGAAGCATACGGCCTGAGTTTCAGAATAGCATTCTGTGCCTTCCTCAGTTTTGATGCAGCCACCATTTTCATGGCGGAAGTGATCTGCTGGGTCGATTTTACCGATGCAATGCGTATTCTTACTTCCTTAAGTCCGCCCATGACCTATTCTTATTTCTTTTCTTCGTACTTCGTTGAAATTTCCTTCGCAGCCTGTTCCAATACCTTCAGGTCCGTATCGAGTAGCAGGCCTTTTCCCAGATTATCAAGAACATCCTTATGCATTGTTTCCATATGGTGCAGGAATTCAACCTCGAAATTTATCACGCTCCGAACCGGGATATTCCTGAGCAGATTCTTTGTTCCGCAGTAAATAATTGCAATCTGATGGCTCACAAGCATGGGTGAGTATTGCGCCTGCTTCAGGATCTCCACGTTACGGGAGCCTTTATCAATAACCTGTTTGGTTGCCGGATCAAGGTCTGAGCCGAATTTGGCGAAAGCTTCCAGTTCACGGAACTCAGCCTGGTCAAGTTTGAGGGTTCCGGCGACTTTCTTCATCGATTTGATCTGTGCATTACCACCAACACGTGAAACTGAGATCCCAACGTTTATTGCCGGGCGTATACCTGAGTTGAACAAACCGGTTTCAAGAAAAATCTGCCCGTCAGTGATAGAGATCACATTCGTGGGAATGTATGCCGAAACGTCGCCGGCCTGGGTTTCTATTATCGGAAGAGCTGTAAGTGAACCACCCCCTTTTACAAGGTGTCTGATCGACTCGGGAAGGTCGTTCATATTCTTCGCAATTTCATCGGCCGAGATAATTCTTGCGGCACGTTCAAGCAGGCGTGAATGCAAATAGAATACATCGCCGGGATATGCTTCACGACCGGGGGGCCGACGAAGGAGCAGGGAAACTTCCCGGTACGAAACGGCCTGTTTCGAAAGATCATCATAAATAACCAGTGCGGAACGTCCGGTGTCGCGGAAAAACTCACCGATTGAAGCACCGGCAAACGGAGCATAAAATTGCATGGCGGCAGGGTCGGAAGCGGTAGCCATAACAATCACAGTGTAAGCCAGGGCGCCCTTGTCTTCAAGAACCTTCACGATGTTTGCAACTGTGGAGCCTTTCTGCCCTATAGCAACGTAAATACAATATACCGGTTCGCCTTTTTCGTAATAATGTTTCTGGTTGATGATGGTGTCGATGGCGATAGCTGTTTTCCCTGTCTGACGGTCACCGATGATAAGCTCACGCTGACCGCGTCCGATAGGAATCATGGCATCAATAGCTTTTAAACCCGTTTGCAGTGGCTGGTTAACAGGCTGGCGGAAGATAACTCCCGGAGCCTTGCGTTCCAGCGGCATCTGGTAAAGCTCTCCCTGGATGCTGCCTTTCCCGTCGATGGGCTCGCCCAAGGTGTTTATGACACGCCCCAGCAATCCTTCTCCCACATTTATCGACGCAATCTTGCGGGTACGTTTTACCTTATCCCCTTCTTTGATATCTGCATAGTCACCGAGTATTACAGCACCAACGTTGTCTTCTTCAAGATTCAAAGCAATGCCCAGAACCCCGTTCTTTTCAAACTCAACAAGCTCGCCGGAACCAACATTATTCATTCCGTAGATCCTCGCGATCCCGTCGCCTATCGTCAGTATAGTGCCTATTTCCTCAAGTTCGGTCACATTCTCGTAACCTGCAAGTTCTCTTCGCAGAATTGCGGTAACTTCAGCGGGTTTAATGTTTGCCATGTTATATTCCTTTTACATATAAATTAATCTTCGCCAGACCTTTTTTCATCCGGTCAATCTGCTTTTGAATGCTGGCATCATATTGTTTGTCGTCCCAGCTTAAAACAAAGCCTCCGATCACCGACTCATCCACTTCTTCAATAATCTCAATACTCGCTTTGGTATACCTGGCCATTACAGAGCTGAACTGCCCCCTTAGGTCCTGATCTATAGGAACAGCTGTTTTAACCCTAAGGACGATAATATTCTTATATAGGTTATATTGCTCAACAAACTGATTAACTACTTCAGGGATAGTTGATTCACGCCTTTTGGCAACAAGCAGGTTGATAAAGGCAATGGTAACAGCGTTGAACCCTGCAAGAATCTCATCCATTACAGCACGCTTTTTCCCAGGGTTGATAATAGGAGCTCTGAGAAAAAGTTTAAGTGGCCTGGTCTCCCTGATAAGCGTAGAAAGCAAGACCATATCCTTGTTGACTTCTTCCAATACCTTTTTCTCCAAAGCCATCTCAAAAAGGGCTTTAGCATAGCGTTCGGCGATCAGGGTAACGTTCATCTCCGTACTCTTAATTAAGGTTTATTTCCTCGAGGAGATGGCGTGCATAATCTTCCTGCTTTTTGGGATCAGCCAGTTCCCTCTGAAGTATCTTCTTTGCAATTTCAATCGATAGCTGGCCAACCTCGTTTTTCAGTTCGGTCAGTGCAGCCATTTTTTCATTCCTTATATTTTCCAGGGCACTGGCTGTAATATGACCAGCTTCTTCACTGGCTTTTGCACGGGCTTCCTCGATGATCTTTTCCTTGATCTTCCTCGCTTCATTAAGGATGTTATCCCTTTCATTCTTAGCATCGGCCAGTAGCTGCTCATTACTAAACTGCAACTGTTTCATTTCTTCTTTTGCCTTGTCGGCGGATGTGAGAGCGTCGGTAATCGCATCTTCACGATCTTTCAAGGCTTTGAGAATAGGTATCCACGCAAATTTCTTTAACAGGAAAAGTAGTGCCAGGAAGACCAGGGTCATCCAGAATATAAGACCTAATCCGGGGGTAATCAGTTCCATAGGTTGTTCGTTTTGTTGTTTGAATGAAGATTTTTACGGCATGACCAACCGTCATGCCGTAAAAATCCTGACGTTGCTGCTAGATAAACAGGATCAGCAGACAAACGACGATAGCAAAAAATGCTACTCCTTCGACGAGAGCAGCGGCGATGATCATGTTTGAACGGATATCGCCTACAGCTTCCGGCTGACGGGCAATCGATTCGAGAGCGCTACTACCGATGTTGCCGATACCAATACCGGCACCGATTACAGCGATCCCTGCACCCAAACCGGCTCCCATCTTTGCAATCGCGGCAAAATTGCCTGCGATCTGAAGAATAATTGCTAAAAGAGTCATGATGTTTGTATTAAAGGTTACTACTAGATTTACAATTTACAATTTACAATTTTTTTGTGTTTCACTATTTCACCATTTCACCATTTTCTAATGGTGCTCCGGTTCTATCGTGGCCAATCCGAAATACAAGGCCGATAAAAGTGTAAAAACATACGCCTGGATGAAAGCAACCAGGAGCTCAAGCAGGTTCATGAAGATCATGAATGCTACCGCTCCAACTGAAACACCATAGCCCAAAGCCACGTTCATCGCTCCGAAAATAAAAATCAGGCTTATAAAGCCCAGAGTAATGATATGACCCGCAGCCATATTGGCAAAGAGTCGGACCATCAGTACGAAGGGTTTTGTGATGACACCTATTATTTCAACCACGGGCATCAAAGGTATAGGAAGTTTCAGCCACCAGGGAACGCCCGGGGTATTCACAATATCAATCCAGTAATGCTTGTTCCCGCTTACCGTGGTGAGGATAAAAGTGAAAACAGCCATGACCATGGTCACAGCAATATTTCCTGTAACATTTGCCCCTCCCGGAAAAATTGGTATAAGCCCAAGAATGTTATTCAGGAAAATAAAGAAAAAAATGGTAAGCAGATACGGCATATATTTTTCATACTTCTTCTCTCCTATCGAACTTTTTGCAATATCGTCGCGGATGAAAAGTATCAAAGGTTCAAGCAGGGACTGCATTCCCTTTGGCGCCTTGCTCCTGTTGCGGGAATAGGATCTGGCTATCGAAATAAATATCACCAGCAAAAGAAAGGCACTGATAAAAATAGCGAGCACGGTCTTGGTAATTGAAAAATCATAAACTCCGGGTCCTCCGGGAATAGCGCCCAATCTCACAATCTTTCCTTTCTCAGGACCCTCTTCAGGAAGACTGAAGCCCTGGTAAGAACGTTCTTCGTTATGAAACCTGGATGAACAAAAAGTATAAAGCTGTCCGTCGTAAAAAAGAATAACTGGCAGTGGGATCAGCAGTTTGAAATGGCCAATCTCTAAAATATGCCATTCGTGATTGTCGGTAACATGTTCCATGATCATGTCACCTGCGTTGAACCCTTCGGCTTTCTTCTCAATCTTCTCCTTACTGAAAACACTGTCATTCGCAGGGTTCAGGCTCACACCCTCCTGGGTTGATGCAAAAGAATTTACCCCGGGAGAGAATAAAAATAAAGGAATTACTAAAAGAGTCCTGTAAAATAATTTCAGTATAGCCTGGAAATGTCTTCTCATCGTTTGGTCAGGAATCAATGCTGCAATGTTAAGAAATTTTCTGTCGCACTTATGCTATTTTTTCACAAACGGCGTATTAACATATAGGATTGTGGTCTGATCTATACCCGCGTAAACCTGTATGGCTCCGTAGTTTTCCCAATGTTCCGTATCATAATACATCACAAAAGGTGTGAGGTCGCGAAAAAAAGCTTTACCATTTGCATCAGTATAGAGAGAATTAACCCATATGTGGTTTTGCAGGTTCTGATAACTAGTGGCAATATAAACCAGTTCGTTGGGGATAGGAACATTCGTCAGATAATCTACCACCATAACTGTCAATGTGCCAGTTGTTGCATTTTTAGAAGTACATCCGGAAAAAAGGACCAGGCACGAAAACGTTAAAACGCTGAAAACTGCAAAGATTTTTTTACGCATATCCTTTATTTAAGATAATGAAAATCAATATGTATAAATCCTATAACAAGAAAATCGTAAATAACTATAGAGATTTTCTCTGTCTCCGCAAAGTTAGAATTTTTTTTTACAATGAAAAAGCCTTTTCTGTAACCTTTGACTCAAATTCTCGTCTTAATTTTCCATTCATGGGAAATTGATTAATTTTGACGATCCCGAAATTTGCGAAACAAATAAAACCAAACTCGATGCGGGTAAAAAAGATTTTTACATCAGGCATTATTGTACTTGCCTTCTTGTTATTGATATCATTTCAGGCCAGGTCGCAGAAGATCTGGACACTGGAAGACTGTATAAACTATGCCCTTGAGAATAACCTGGATATACAGAAGCAGATCCAGTCAGTTGAATCCAATAAAGCTTACTTGATGCAAAGCGCACTCGGGATGCTGCCGAACCTGAACGCGAGCGCATCAAATTACTGGAATTTCGGTCAGACCATTGACCAGTATACCAATACTTTTGCTACAACATCGGTAAGGTCAAACAATTTTTACGTATCCAGCTCTATGGTATTGTTTAACGGTTTACAGAAACTGAATACTGTAAAACAAAATCAGATTCTGGTTCTTGCAAGCAAATATGACCTGGATGTAATTAAAAACAGCATTTCATTGTCAGTGGCCGGGTACTACCTTGATATTCTGTTCAATTCTGAACTACTTGACGTGGCAACTGAGCAGCTGCGCATTACAAAATTACAGGTTGAGCGTATGCAAAAAATGGTGGATGCAGGTTCATCAGCTAAGGGTGATCTGCTAAATATTCAGGCACAGAAATCCGCTGAGGAACTTACCCAGGTGCAGACCTCAAACCAGCTGAATATCTCCTACCTCTCGCTGGAGCAGCTGATCGATCTGCCTGTGACCAAAGATTTTCATATAGAAAAACCCAAACTTAAGGCAGTGGAAGCCCCCAAACAGCCTGTAACACCAGAGATTATCTTTGAACATGCAATAAAAACAAGGCCTGAGATCAAGGGTGCGGAAATGAGAGTGGAGGCCGCACAAAAACGCCTTGCTATTGCAAGAGGTATAATAAGTCCTACTCTTTCGGTGAGCGGATCCTGGGGAACCGGCTATTCAGGTGCGGCCAGGGAAATCGACCCCAATGTTACACCTACTATTACATCTTATAAAATGGGTATTACCCAGGTTTCCCGCGATACGGTCCTGGGATATCAGGTAGATTATGCCACCCGCCTGAAATCCTTTGGCGACCAGCTTAAAACCAATAATAACCAGAGTGTTGGATTTAACCTGAACATCCCTATCTTTAACGGGTGGCAGGGCCGTTCAAATATCACCCAGGCCAAGATACAGAAAAACCAGGCCGAACTGGATCTTGATATCGAGAAAAGAACCTTACGAAAGATCATTGAGCAAGCCTATGCTGATGCCGTTGCCTCGCTTCAGAAATATAACTCAGCTCTTGGAAGGCTTAATGCCCAGTCGGAATCTTTTAAATATACACAGCAGAAATTTGATGTTGGAATGATGACATCCTTCGATTATAACAATAGCAAAAAAGACCTCACGAAAGCTGAATCGGATCTGCTTCAGGCCAAATATGATTTTATTTTCAAGACTACTATTCTTGATTTCTACATGGGCAATCCTATTCAGATACAGCAGTAAAAGCCTTATCCTTAAATAAAATAAATACTCTTTACATGAGCTCAGCAAAATCCAGGAAAAAAATATGGATCATCATTGCAGCGGTTGCTGTTGTTGCAGTTATCGCAGTCTTTGCGGTAATCAAAGGAAAAGGCAGCGACAGCCAGAAAGTTTCTACCGAGAAAGTTACGAAAAGGACCATCATCCAAACGGTATCTTCAAATGGCAAGATCCAGCCTGAAAAAGATATAAAAATAAGTCCGTATATTTCTGGTGAAGTGGTTGAACTTACCGTGAAAGAAGGTGAACAGGTAAAACAAGGAACCCTGCTGGCAAAAATCGACCCTGAGATCTATATCTCTGCTTTCGATCAAAGCGAAGCATCATTAAATACACAAAAGGCAAACCTGGCTAACGCTAAGGCAAGGCTGGCCCAGTCAAAGGCAACGTTTGAAAATTCAAGACTTACATTTGAACGTCAGGAGAAGTTATTCCAGCAGAATGTGATTTCGAAAGCCGAATATGACCAGTCCAGAGCTTCTTTCCAGGTTTCAACCGCTCAGGTCAATGCCGGGGAACAGGATATAAAGGCATCTGAATTTATGGTCAAAAACTCTGAAGCGGCCCTGAAACGGTCAAAGGAAGATCTGAACCGTACGGCGATTTTTGCCCCGAACGACGGTACTGTTTCAAAACTCAGTGTCTTACAAGGTGAACGGGTTACCGGGGCATCTCAGTTTTCGAGTGGTACAGAGATCATGCGTATTGCAAATCTGAATGCAATGCAGGCTCTGGTTGAAGTGAACGAGAATGATATCGTCCGCGTCAGAATGGGGGATACAGCGCTGATTGAAGTCGATGCATATCTGAACCGGAAGTTTAAAGGCATCGTTACGGAAATTGCAACATCAGCCAATACAACAGGTGTAAGTGTTGACCAGGTAACCAATTTCAATGTAAAGATCCACCTGCTTAAAGAAGCCTACCAGGATCTGCTCGACCCCGCCAGACCTGATTTTTCGCCTTTCCGCCCGGGTATGTCCTGCACTGTTGAAATACAAACTGAAACTGCCATTAACACTTTGTCGGTTCCTATACAGGCTGTGACTACAAGGGTTGCCAAAGACAGCCTCGACAAGCTCAACGAGAAAACACAGAAAACCAAGGATGACGGTGATGACAAGATCACTTTTGTAAGCACCAAGAAAAAATCGGATGAGGTCAAGGAATGTGTTTTTATTTTTGCCGATGGAACTGCCAAAAAAGTTGATATCAAGACTGGCATCCAGGATAATACCAACATCCAGGTCCTCTCAGGACTGAAACTGGGAGATGAACTTATTGTGGCACCCTATTCGCTTGTTTCAAAGACCCTTAAAGACGGGGACAAGGTGAAGAAGGTCGACAAGAAAGATCTTTTTGAAAAGGAAAAATAGCCAATGGGCTCTATCCTTTGTCTTGAAACTTCCTCCCGGGTGTGTTCCGTTGCTATCGGAAATGAAGACCGTATTCTAAGCTGCCGGCAATCCGAGCAGGAAAACGCTCATTCCTCCGGTTTAACTAATCTTATTGAATCTGCTCTTCTTGATGCCGGTCTTGAAATGCATGAGTTGGCAGCCATTGCCGTTAGCATGGGACCCGGCTCCTATACCGGGTTAAGGATTGGAGTTGCAGCAGCCAAAGGGTTCTGCTATGCACTTGAAAAACCATTGATCGCCATTTCCACACTCAAATCTCTGGCTTTTGGTATGCGTGAACTGTCAGGAAATGAAGGCGGACTGCTTTGTCCCATGCTCGATGCCAGAAGAATGGAGGTATATACTGCAGTTTATGACTTCTCTCTTGCAGTAATCCGGCCTGTTTCAGCAGAAATTATTACCGAGTCTTCATTTGCCGGCCTCCTGGATTCAGAAACTATCGTTTTCGCCGGAGAAGGAGCAGAAAAATGCAAGCCCCTGCTTGGCTCGCATCACCATGCTACTTTCTTAGAGAATTTTAAACTTTCTGCAGCCTTCCTTTATCCTCTGGCCATGGAAAAACTCAGTGCCGGAGCGTTTGAGGACCTGGCTTATTTTGAACCATATTATCTGAAGGACTTTGTGGCAGGAAAGCCGAGGGTTAAAGGACTGAAGGATTGAATGTCGAATATTGAATATCGAATATTGAATATCGAATATTGAATATCGAATGATTTTCACCATTTCACCATTTCACCATTTTGTTAATTTTGCATCATGTCCAAACCATTATACTCTCGTTTCAATACCCGGGTCATTGATATCGGCGGTGTACCTGTGGGAGGCAGCAATCCCATCCGCGTTCAGTCGATGACCAATACCGACACTCTCGATACACGTTCAACGGTCGCACAGGCCATACGGATGATAGATGCGGGTTGTGAATATGTTCGTGTAGCCGTACCGGGGATGAAAGAGGCCGAAAACCTGAAAGTCATCAGGGATGTTCTGAGAAAAGAAGGATTTAAAACTCCTGTCATTGCCGATGTACATTTTAACCCTGCCATTGCCGAGCTGACAGCTCATTTTGTTGAGAAAATAAGGATCAATCCAGGAAATTATATCGATAAAAAAGGCAGGATGCAGGATGCAGGATACTGGATGAACAACAGCAATTACAGCCGGGAGCTGGAAGTTCTTTCTGAACGCTTGTCCCCCCTTCTGAAGATCTGCAACCAAAACGGGACTGCTATCCGGATCGGGGTAAATCACGGTTCTCTCTCGGAACGTATCATCAGCAGGTACGGCGACACGCCTAAAGGCATGGTTGAATCGGCTTTAGAGTTTGCGAGGATTTGTGAACATCATGGGTTCGGAAACCTGGTACTTTCACTTAAAGCAAGTAACACCCGTATCATGATACAGTCGAACCGCCTGCTGGTAAAAGCAATGCGATCGGAAGGAATGGATTATCCCCTGCACCTTGGTGTAACCGAAGCCGGGGCGGGTGAAGACGGGCGACTGAAATCAGCCGTCGGTATCGGCAGCCTCCTTGCCGATGGAATCGGGGATACAATCAGAGTTTCCATCACCGAAGATCCCGAATTCGAAATACCGGTTGCTTATGGTATTCTGCAGGCTACGGGTGCAAGAATTACCCGAACTGAATTCATTTCCTGTCCCTCCTGTGCCCGTACCCTGTTCAACATTCAGGAGGCCGTTCTGAATGTGAAAGAGGCCACAGGACATCTGGTTGGGCTTAAGATCGCGGTAATGGGCTGCATCGTGAACGGCCCGGGCGAAATGGCCGACGCTGATTACGGCTATGTGGGAGGCGCAAGAGGAAAAGTGATGCTGTATAAAGGTCAGAAAGTCCTGCGGAAGAATATTCCCGAAAGTGATGCAGTTGCCGAACTTATCAGGCTGATCCGGGAAAACGGCGACTGGGTGGAGCCTGTTACCCAACCACTGTCCTGATCCCTAAAGGAATTATTTCAAACGTAAAAGGTGTATGCCCCAGCGATTCCCCGTCGGTTTCAAGGTAGATCCTGCCTGTTGAGCGGATTCTGATATGTTTACCCCTGAATGTTTTCACCATGGGCAAATTTACGAGCGTGCCGTTATATAATTTCCGGGTATGTTGTATCACGACATATTTCGGGGCTTTTTTTATCAGGGTCACGTCGAGCAATCCGTCATCAGGAATTGCATACGGTACCTGCATCATGCCCCCTCCGTTATATTTACAGATCCCCACATTCATTGAAAAAATTTCGCCTTTAAATACGAATTCCCCGTCAACTTCGATCACCGCTTCTATGAAATTATACTGGAACAGGCTGGCGAAAATAAAATACAAATAGACCAGCGGGCCGCCCCGGCCCTTTTCTTTCATGATGTTCGTCTTCTTGGCCACCAGCGCATCATACCCCATTCCGGCAACGTTCATGAAATATCTTATTTCAGGTTTATCCTTTTGATAATGCGTTACAGTTCCCACGTCCTGCACAAAAGTTTTTCCCTGAATAAGGATTTCCAGGGCTTTCTTATAATCAAACGGGATATTGAACATCCTGCACCAGTCGTTACCCGTGCCTACAGGAATCATCCCGACCAGGATTTCGTTTTTAGGCACATCATTCTGACTGAAGATGCCATTCAGGACCTCGTTCAGCGAGCCGTCGCCACCGACCACGGCGATACGGCGGAAGCCCTGTTTAATACAATGGAGCGTGAGGTCAATGGCATGGCCGCGATGTGTTGAAAAAACAGCCTCATAAGGTATTCCGGAGTCTTTAATTAACTTCAGTATCTTAGGCCAGTCACGGGTTCCCTTCCTGCTGCCCGCATTTGGATTGACAATAAAAAACCACTTCATGAAACAATTTTTTAATGTCTGGCAAGTTAATTATTTTTTGCATTACCTTTATGAAATAATTGGACTGCTATGATCAGAAGAACAGGCATTTGCTTAATGACAGCCGCTTTACTCATTGTTTACTCAAGCGGTTTTTCGCAGGAAAGCGATACAGCCTCAAATACTTTAAAGTATTTCAATAAAACCGAGCTTGGTGTGTCAATAGGCATAGGCTCCTTCGGAACTGACGTTTATAACGGCATCGCTTATAAAGTGAAAAATGACGAGATCGTCGCCACCCTTCAGACTGTGAACGGAGTCATGTATAACAACCGCTGGTTGCTTGGTGTAAGCATTGGTGTTGAGAAATGGAGATACGGCTTGTTCTGGCCTGTTTATGGCTATCTGGGATATAATTTCAAACGGACTGAAAATACATTTTTTGCGAACATTTACCTGGGTTATGGTATAGGGACCAGGTATTCAAGAGGCTCCAGTGAGAATCGTTCATATATTGCTCAAGGCAGCGGTGCGTTTGCGTTGATGATAGGGGTCGGATATAAAATGAAGATAGCTAAAAACCTGAAGTTCGGATACGAGATCTTCTATAAATACCAGGCGCTGAATTCAAGTTATCAGAATTTTAATAAGGCCGACACTGCAAAGGTTTATCCCCCCCCAAGAATCGTTTCCTATAAAGTGGGTCTGCATTTTGCGGGGTTTAAGATCGCTATTTTCTTCCCCTGATCAGATCCGGTCATAGTCCTTTCTTCCGAACAGAAAGAAACAGTAGAAGAATGTAAAAAAGGTAACCCCCATCTGCGATTCAATGGTGTCTTCAGTCATCATCGAAAGGGTGGCAATAATAATAAAAACCAGAAAAAAATAATCGCTGAAACCTCTGAGCCTTAAGGCAGGGTAAATCAGGGCAAACAAAAACCAGGCTAGTCCTACGATCCCGAAACCGATAAATACCGAGAGAAACTGGTTATGTGACCTCCATCGCTGGTCGGGGGGCAGCTTTGAGTTCATCTTAATATATTGCTGCTGAAATGCTTCATTCATATCACCTGTTCCAACACCGGTAAGCCAGTTTCCGCCTATAATTCCCAGTGAGGCTTTCCAGAATTCAATTCTCTGCATCAGGGTATAACCGGTTGGGTCAGAGTCACGTTTGTACATTTCATAACCTCTGAGAAGTTCATAGATTCTTGACCTCATACTGAACTGATCGAGAAAAAGGTAGTTTGGAATTCCTCTTTCAACAGCTTTCAATTCTGCATCGTTTAGGGCATTGACCCCGTCGGCATCTTTCCTGAGGTTTTTGGAAGTAAGAAACCTGATCAGTGTATGTTCAATCTTTTCGCCACTTAAGCTCAGACTGTCGTACGATATTTTACTCCGTTTGTTCCAGGTGTCTTTCAGCTCGCCGAACTGACAATACAGGTAAAGGTAGTTCCCGTTCTCGGTCCAGTCGCTCGACCGGTTATGCACATAGGGGTTACCCCTGGAAGAAAGGCTGTCGAGCCGGGTTTTGTCAACCGGGTTGACCGAATAATATTCTTTAACAACCCTGCTTACATAAAAAAATGCACCGGCAGTAACAAGGGTCATCATCACGGCCAGGAGTATCTTCAGTCCTGGCCTTTTTTGCCTGAAGACCAGGATCGGAAGCAGAATCATTGCGGTGATGGCAAAAACAGCCAGGCCGGTAAATGATCTGCTATAAAATATATAGATTATAAACCAGGCCGAGACAAGCACAAAAAGAACCTTGCTCCATAAAGGAAATGTTCGCCTCACAATAAACCAGGCCATTATGAATAAGCCCAAAGCCAGCTCCAGGCCAAGAATGATATGCGAAACATTTCTGGAAACATCCCTGATATCAATATATTTTAAATGATATATCTTCCATGAATACATCAGGGTTCCGATAAGCAGCGCCAATAAAAAAAGGAACAGGTAAGCATTGAACAACTGCCGCCCCAGAGGCTTTGAAGTCCCGAGAAAAAGAGGGATCAGAATCAAAGGCAGCTTGGTCCTGAGGTCCTTCATGGCATAATCAAAATCGGTAGTGAAGATCAGGCCCGCCAAGTGCAGCAGAAATAATGAAAAAAAGACCAGTGCCGGTTTGTTTCTGTATAGGTCGCGAAAACCTCCGGCAATACTTTTAAAAAGAAAAAATAAGGCATAAGGTATTATCATTATGACCGCCTTTAGCCACGAATTTCTTTTAAGCCAACGCACCAGACCGGCCGTATCATACCTTTGCAGAATCCATGCTCCCGAAAGGACCATCTCTGAGATGCTGATGACGATCTTCGAAAATGGCAGCATAGAGATCAGCGCCGCCAGGGCTATCAGAAACCAGAACCTGCAAAAATCTGCAAATGTTATTTTCATGCGTTTCAGGCAAAGATCTTTGCCCTGCCTTTCTTCAGTTTGGTTTTAAAAATAAAAAAGGAATCCGTTCCCTTCATGTCGATTCGTTTAACTTCATACCTGGCTTTGAATGGAAAGGGGTTAATTCTGTTGCCGATCCTGAAAGCCAGGGCGAGCCCCGACTGAGCAAACATCCCGAACATCTCTTGTTTAAATTTCAGGTCTTTTTTTGGATATGCCCCATAGGGGTAAGCCAGCACATTGATGTAAGGTATCTTGTAATATTCCAGGGTCTGCCGGCTGTTCCTGAGATCCTCCTGCATGTCTTCCAGGTTCATGTCGTTGTAGCTTTTATGAAGGAAGGAATGTAGCCCGATCTCGATGCGGGTGCTTCGTGAGATCTTCTGGAGAGATTCTGCCGAAAGTACCTGCAGTCTTCCATCATCCCAGAGATTGGATTTTCCTGCAAATGCTACCGGCAAAAAAACACCGGCACAGAAATCATAGCGTTCGAGAAGGGGAAGTAATTTCTCTTCCACGCTTTGATATGCATCATCGAATGTAAGCACAAACGATTTTTTTGGCAAAGCGCCCCCCTCTTCATTTAGAGCGATCAATTGTTTAAGCGATAAACTACGGTATCCTTTTTCTTTCAAATACATGAACTGAAGCTCAAGCTTGCCGGCGGGAATATTCAGGCCATCAGCATCACGGCCGGAAATATTATGATACATCAGTACCGGTAGTCCTTTCTTTGGAAGTATAAGCAGACTGTATTCAAGGGTCAGATAAACGAGAGCCACAAAAATCAATACCGGTATAAGGATCTCGATGATGTTCATTGTCTTTTCTGAAGTTCTATGGTTTTTGCAATTTTTAAAGTAGCATAAAAGGCCGAGAGGTATGACCAGATAAAACCGGGATACCCGTCAAGAATTCCTCCCTTTAGTATATAAATCGTGAAAAAACTCAGAGGAAACTTGCAGACCACTGTGAAGCCGGAATACTTTTTTCCTTTTGCTGTAAGCCCTTCGGCAGCCTGGGTTGTATAAATATTTATTTTTTCAAGGTGATGGCGGATGTCTCTGTACGAATAATGCAGGATACGGTTTTTGAGTTTGCCGGTACGACCTTCCGTTACAATCCCTTCATGGACAGGAGTGGTTGTAAACCTTCCTTTTTTCCGGTTAAAAAACCTCAGATGCGTTTCATGGCCCAGACCGCTGTGCTTCATGACCCTTCCCATGTAGACCAGTGAAAAAGGGATGTTATAAGCATCAAATGGCAGATCGGGTGCTGAAGCCAAGACAGCAAGCTCTGAGGCAAGTGCAGGTGAAATCTCCTCATCGGCATCTACCGAGATCACCCAGTCGTTCACCGCCTGGTCAACAGCAAACTGCTTCTGATTCCCGTAACCGTCAAATTCCCTGATGAACACCCTGCATCCGGCACTGCGACAGATGTCTGCAGTGCGGTCGGCCGACAAGGAATCCACAACCACGATCTCAGCTGCAAAGGATTTCAGCGAACCAAGACAGCTCAGGATCTTATCCTCTTCGTTTTTTGCTATGATCACTGCTGATATCGGAGGCATAAACTTATAATTCTATTGTAAACCGGTCCCAGTCAATCCCCAGCGTAAAAGATTCCCTGTTGAGCTCAAGGTCCTGACGGGAAAGCCGGGCCACCATTACTGCTTCTTCGCCCGAAGGGGCCGATGCCAGGATATTTCCTTTTGGATCCACCACCATGGAATCTCCCGAATGGTGCATCCCATGGCCGTCCTCACCTATCCTGTTGACTCCTATGGAATACACCTGGTTCTCCATGGCGCGTGCAAGCAACAGGGTTTTCCAGACATGTGAACGGACGTTCGGCCAGTTGGCCACGTATACGAGTACATCATATTCGTAACGGCCATCGGTATACGTATTTTTACTCCAGACCGGGAACCTCAGGTCATAGCATACCAGGGGACAAATCTTCCAGCCTTTGACGTTAATCACCAGTCTTTCGTTCCCTCCATTGAATATTTTGTATTCCTCGCTTAAACGAAACAGATGTCTTTTATCGTAGGTTTCCAGTTTACCATCCGGATAAGCAGCGATGAGTCTGTTTACAAATCCCCCGCCGGTTCTGATCAGAAGGCTTCCTATGACAACCGCATTAAGCACTTCTGACTGTTTCCGGATATAGGTCACTCCTGCCCCGTTCATTTCTTCAGCACAGGATTCCGGGTTAATCGAAAATGCGGTATTGAACATTTCCGGTAAAATGACCAGGTCAACATCTTCGTGTATCTTCCGCAAATGCAGATCGAACCGCTTAAAGTTTTCTTCCCTGGCTTCCCAGCTCAGATCTGTCTGAATAAAAGCTACCTTTAAATCCTGCATAGAAGACATTTGAATTACAGGGTAAAATTAAAAAGATATGCATTGTGCCGGATAAAAATTTTAATTTTGCCGCAATAATAAACTTATACAGATGAAAACTATTGATGATTTTAATTTTGAAGGCAAACGTGCTCTGATCAGGGTCGATTTCAATGTTCCCCTCGATGCTCAGTTCAATATAACAGACACTACAAGGATAGATGCGACTATTCCTACCATCAACAAGATCCTTAGCGGTGGAGGCTCTGTGATACTGATGTCTCATCTGGGAAGGCCGAAAGGCGGTCCCGAGGAAAAATTTTCCCTCAGACATATTCTCACCTACCTGTCTTCAAAACTGAACCGCCCGGTTCAGTTTGCCGATGATTGTATTGGTGAATCGGCTTTGACCATGTCTGCTGCCCTGAAACCTGGTGATGTTCTGCTTCTTGAAAACCTTCGTTTTTATAAGGAAGAGGAAAAAGGCGACGAAGAATTTGCCGGCAAACTTGCAAAGCTGGGCGATATATACGTAAACGATGCTTTCGGAACAGCTCATCGCGCCCATGCCTCAACCGCGATCATTGCGAACTTCTTCCCCGACACGAAAATGTTCGGTTATGTAATGGGCAGCGAGATTCTGAATCTTGATAAATGTATGAGAGATGCCCAAAGGCCTTTCACCGCCATTCTGGGAGGAGCCAAGGTCTCCTCTAAGATCGAAATTATAAACCACCTGATGGACAAGGTCGACAACCTTATCATCGGTGGCGGGATGATGTTTACTTTTATCAAGGCCCTGGGAGGTGAAACAGGCGCCTCGATGGTAGAAGATGAATATGTTGAACTTGCGAAGAACATCATCGAAGGAGCTAAAGCCCTTGGAGTGAATCTATACATCCCTCCTGATGCGGTGATTGCCGATGCTTTCTCCAACGACGCCAACAAGAAACTTGCCAGCGCTTACGATATTCCTTTACCCTGGCTTGGTCTTGATATCGGTCCGTCGGCTATCCTGAAATTCAAACATGTCATAGAAAAATCTTCCACTATCTTATGGAACGGTCCCATGGGAGTGTTCGAGATGAACAATTACGAAGAAGGAACCAAAAGCATTGCCCTGGCTATTGCCGAGGCCACAGCAAATGGTTCATTCTCTCTGATTGGAGGGGGAGACTCTGTTGCCGCAATAAACAAGTACCATCTGGCCGACAAAGTCAGCTATGTATCAACCGGAGGCGGAGCGATGCTTGAATATATCGAAGGCAAGGAATTGCCGGGAATAAAGGCTATTCTCGATTAAAGAATCTTTTTTTTATTTCCCCGGATTTCCCGGTTTCTGTTCATCATTCAAAAGAGGAAAGTGAATACTGCTTCCCATCGTTGACATTATTTTGGGAAAGACTTTCTCAACTTTGTTGATAGTGAAGGACCCTTTTCGGTCTTCTGCTGTAATCCATTTCTTCTTTTTATCAATGCTGAAAATGATAAAAAGAATGATGCTCGCAAAAACCACTCCCTTGGCAAACCCAAGCAAAGCCCCTGCCAGCTTGTTCAGGAAACCCATCCCCACTACATCGAAAATTTTTTCCATTACTTTGGCCACGACAAGAACAATTATAACCACAGCAAGGAACGTTGCTATGAATGAAAGGATTGGAAGCCATGTTTTTGAAGGATGAAAATTGTCATCCAGCAAGACCTGAATGTAATTTGAAAAATGAACTGCAAGATAAATCCCCAGAACAAGAGCAGCCAGTGAAGCCAGGCTGATGATAAACCCTTTCCGGAAGCCGTTGATCGCGAACAGGACTATAAAGCCCAGAATAAGAACATCAAAAAAATTCATTTTCTAAGTCTTTTGGTCAACTCCGTTCCAAACACAAAATCATTCAATTCCTGATTCCCCATATGTAGTATCTCTTCCTTGTTTCCCGACCACCATATCTGTCCCTTATGGATGAATTCGATGGAATCACCTATAGAAAGCACTGAATTCATGTCGTGAGTGTTAACAATGGTCGTGATCCCGTATTCATATGTAAGTTCCTGTATCAGCAGGTCGATCACGCTGGATGTCTGGGGGTCCAAACCCGAATTTGGTTCATCACAGTATAGATATTTAGGGTTCATCACAATAGCCCTTGCAATAGCAACTCGTTTTTTCATACCCCCGCTGAGTTCCGAAGGCATCAGCTTGTTCTGGTTCTCGAGGTTTACACGCTTCAGTACGAAATTCACCCGGTCGAATTTCTCTTCCAGAGTCTTTCTGGTAAACATATTGAGCGGGAACATCACATTCTCCTGAACATTCATAGAGTCGAACAAGGCAGCGCCCTGGAACAGCATACCCAGTTCCTGACGTATAGCCTTCCTCTGATTGATATTCATTGCCGAGAAGTTGCGGTCGTCGTAAAGGACCTTGCCATTGTCGACCTCAAACAAACCTACCAGGCATTTCATGAGTACCGTTTTACCGGAACCGCTCTGCCCTATGATAAGGTTGGTCTTGCCCGGATGAAATGTACATGAAACATCCCTGAGCACATGGTTCTCGCCAAAATATTTGTTGATGTTCCTTGCTTCTATCATCCCAGCAGGAGTTGAGTAAGGACAAGGTTGAACAGGATGATAACGATGCTGCTGATCACGACCGCTTTGGTGCTGGCCTGCCCTACTTCGAGGGCCCCGCCCTGGGTCTGGTAGCCGAAATATCCGGAAACGGTAGCAATGATAAAGGCAAAAAAGATGGTTTTTGTCAGTGCATAAAATATAGTATAGGCCTCGAAATCATACCTTATTCCCAGAATGTAGTCGTGCATACTTACGAGTCTCGAGAACATCATGGCACCCCATCCGCCAATGATTCCAAGGCACATGCTGAAAACAATAAGGACCGGGTTGATAAGGACGGAGGCAACAACTTTTGGAAAAATCAGGTAGTTCGCGGAATTTACTCCCATGATCTCCAGGGCATCGATCTGCTCGGTTACCCGCATGGTACCGATCTGCGATGCGATGCGACTACCGACTTTGCCAGCCAGGATCAGGCTGATCACCGTAGGAGAAAATTCCAATATCACCGATTGCCGGGTTGTGAAACCTACCATCGACATAGGAATCAGGGGGCTGTCGATGTTGTATGCCGTCTGAATTGCAACAACCGCTCCCATGAACATGGAAATAAAAGCTACTATTCCGATGGAATCCAGGCCGAGCTGGTCAATTTCGAAAAACAGCTGCTGCCAGAACAGCCTGCCTTTCTGGGGTTTTGTGAACACGCGCCGCATCAGCAGCACATAGTTTCCGATAGTTGAGAGAGGTCTTAACATAAATCCTGTGCTAAGATACCATTTTTATTAAAATTAACGTTTTAATTGGGAAATTGGTATTTTTAAGCTGTTGATAAATTTATGTGCAAAGTTCTGTTTAGGAGATGGTTTTTGTTGATTTTTGCAGCGATGTTGATGGCTGTAGCATCTTCCTGTTCGTCACAGCAATATCCATCCCGTCCAAAACAAAAACACCCGAAAAATTGCAACTGCCCTTCATTCGGCTCTTTGAGCGTACGACCGACAAACGTTATAAGCTGAACCCCGAAAAAATTGAGGGTATTTTCGGGGAGTTCATTCCTGTAGCTGCCATGGACATGCTCATTGTCTGCCTTCAGGGACATTCCCTCGATTGCAGAATCGCACGCAAGCGAGCGACCAAAACCGGGGATTTTCGTCCCGCGGGAAAGGGCCATCCGCCAAGAATCACAGTGAACGGTGACATGAATCCTTATGCGTTCCTGCTTACCCTGATCCATGAAGTCGCCCATTTCTTTGTTTATCTCGATACCGAAAAATCCAATACGTTCCTGATGCGCAAGCACCGGCCAAAGCCACATGGCAAGGAATGGAAAAAACGGTTCACCGGACTGATGCAGCCGTTTATCAGTATGAATATCTTCCCCCCTGAAATTGAAAATGCCCTGGTCTCTTATTTTGAAAATCCAAAAGCGTCTTCCTCTGCTGATAGCCTTCTCCAGCGTATGCTGCAGGCTCACGACCCTCCCGGAGAGCATGTCAGAATCACCGATGTAGCTGAAGGTGAATTGTTTAAAACCGGTTCCGGAAGAATTTTCGAGAAGATGGACAGACTGAGGAAGCGTTACCGCTGTATGTGCGTCAAATCTCGAAGAATGTACCTTTTCAGCCCTGAAGCAATGATTTTACCCATGAAACGGAAAAGTGAAGAAAAAGTATTGTAATACGTCGGGATAATAATTAAGTTTGCATTAGAAAAGTTAATCGTATTATGGCAGTATCAAAGCATAACTTCTGTGTGATTATGGCTGGCGGAGTAGGTGCCCGCTTCTGGCCCATGAGCAGGACCACCCACCCCAAACAGTTTATCGATATCCTGGGTACAGGTGAAACCCTGATTCAGCAGACTTTCAACCGGTTCAGGAACATCTGTCCAAGGGAGAATATGTATGTGGTGACTAATGAAATTTATTTCGATCTGGTAAGGGAACAATTACCGAAGATTCCGCCGGACCAGATTCTGCTTGAACCTTCGCGCAGAAACACTGCTCCCTGCGTGGCCTATGCAAATTACCGTATACTCCTCCGCGATCCGGAAGCAAGGATAGTTGTAGCCCCTTCCGACCATGTCATTCTTAAGGAAGACATTTTTACAGCCAATATCAAATCGGCCCTTGAAGCGGTGGCCAATAACGACTGGCTGCTCACTCTCGGGATCAAACCCAGCAGGCCCGATACCGGGTATGGGTACATACAATATAACGAAGGTACTGTTTACCCTAAAGATCCTCATCTCAGAAGGGTAAAAACGTTTACAGAAAAACCCAACCTTGATCTGGCTTTAACATTTCTGAAGTGCGGTGATTTTCTCTGGAACGCGGGAATATTCATCTGGTCTGTAAAAAGTATTATGAAAGCCTTTGCAGAACATCTGCCGGAAGTGGACCTGCTGTTTAAAAAGGGGATAAATGTTTATAACACTTCTAAAGAGAAAGATTTCATCAGGGATGCCTATACGATTTGCAAAAGTATTTCCATTGACTATGGCGTGATGGAAAAAGCAAGCAACGTATATGTACTTGCTGCCGATTTCGGCTGGTCGGATCTCGGAACCTGGGGTTCCCTCTTTGAGAATCGCCCCAAAGACAAGCATTCCAATGCCGTGGTAGGAAAAAACGTTATTCTTTACGATTCTAAAAACTGCATCGTCAATATGCCCAACGATAAAGTAGCCGTGCTTGAAGGTCTGAATGACTACATCGTGGTAGAGTCTGATAATGTTCTGCTTGTTTGCCGCAAAGCCAACGAGCAGCAGATCCGGCAGTTTGTGAATGACGTCAGGCTGGAAAAGGGCGAAAAATTCGTTTAAACCGGAAAAAAATAAAACCTCTTTCCCGGCGTTATTGAATAAAACACCTATCGTGGATATTTATCTCAGAAAACGACGCTGGAAGCTGATCCTTTTCGCGATTGCCCTCGTGATTGTGACGGCTTCATTATATTATACCAGCATCCTGGTCAGCGAGATCCGTAAAGACGAGCGCAAGAACGTTGAGATATGGGCCGATGCCATCCACCATAAAGCAGATCTTGTAAATGTAACGAACAAACTGTTCGAGCAGATCAAGGGTGAGGAAAGACGCAGGGTGGTTGTGCTGGCTGAAGCCCAGCGAAGGATCATCACCGACATATCCAATGAGAACCTGAACTTTTTCCTCGAGATAATTTCCAACAACACAACCATTCCCGTGATCATCACCAATGAGGATGGAATTATCAGTTTCACCCGGAATATCAAGCAGGGAAAGGATTCTCTGCTTAGTCTTACAGGCACGAAGCTGGAAGGAAAGCTGCAGAAGGATTTTACTAAATATTCCCCCATCATCGTTAATTATTACAGGGATAAAAAGATTTACCTGTATTATACCGATTCGAACATTTTCACGGAACTGAAAAAGGTCATTGACGAACTCATCGACTCTTTCTTTTCGGAAGTTGTATTAAATTCGGCCTCGGTACCTGTAATCGTGACCGACAGCACCGGAAAGAAATGGACCAGCTACGGCAACATCCCTGAGAAAAAAATGAAGGACCCCCGCTTCGTTGAAAAAACTCTCAATTCGATGGCATCCGGTAACACTCCCATCAAAGTGAACCTGGCAAATACCGGGGTTCATTATATCTATTTCGAAGACTCCTTCCTGCTGAAACAACTGCAGTATTATCCCTTTGTGCAACTTGCGGTGATCGCACTGTTCCTGTTCATTGCGTATTTGCTGTTCAGCTATGCAAGAAAATCGGAACAAAACCAGGTATGGGTAGGTATGGCCAAAGAAACAGCCCATCAGCTGGGAACGCCGCTTTCATCGATGATCGCGTGGATTGAACTGCTTAAACTCAAAGGGCTTGATAACGAGACTGTGGTTGAAATTGAAAAAGACGTACAGCGGCTTGAGACAATAACCGACCGTTTTTCTAAAATAGGTTCAGCCGCCAAACTTGAAAAACTGAATATAAATCAGGTCGTTCAGCAGGCTGTAGACTATATCAGTACACGCACTTCCCGGAAAGTAAAGTTCGTGGTGAGCCCTCCCCCAGTGAAAGTCATGGAGATCCCCCTTAACCTTCACCTTTTTGAATGGGTCATCGAAAATCTTTGCAAAAATGCCGTGGATGCGATGGAAGGCAGCGGACTGATAAATATTGAAATAAGTGACGATGATGACCATATCCATATCGATGTAAGCGATACAGGTAAAGGGATCCCCAAATCGAGGTTCAAGACGATTTTCCATCCTGGCTTCACAAGCAAGTCAAGGGGATGGGGCCTGGGCCTGACACTTTCAAAAAGAATCATCGAGAACTATCATAACGGAAAGATCTTTGTAAAATCATCGATCCTTGGTAAAGGCACTACGTTCCGTATTATCATGAAAAAGTAGAAGGATGGCCGGGATTTACCTGCATATCCCTTTTTGTAAAAGCAAATGCCCCTACTGCAATTTCTTTTCCGTGGCTTCCTTAAAAGCTGCTGAAGAATTTCTTCCGGCTCTGAAAAAGGAAATCAGCCTTCAGCAACATTATCTGGGTAATCAAAAAATCGAGACTCTGTATTTTGGAGGAGGCACGCCTTCACTCATAAAGCCATCCGCCATTAACCGTATTCTTGAACAGATCCGGGAATCTTTCTATGTTAAGAAAACTGCTGAGATCACCCTCGAAGCCAATCCTGACGACATCACCGTCTCCAATTTGCAGGCATGGCGAAATGCCGGGATCAACAGGCTGAGCATAGGGATTCAGAGTTTCAATGATGCCGATCTGAAGTATCTTGGCCGCGTCCATAGCGGGGCTCAGGCCGAAAAATCGGTTCAGCTCGCCCTTGAACATGGCTTTAATCACCTTTCGGTGGATTTCATTTATGGTATGCCCACCCTTTCTGACTCAGCTTTTGCCGATAACCTGGAAAAAGCCGTGAGTCTTCAAATTCCGCACATTTCGGCTTACGCGCTTACAACAGAACCCAAAACAGCAATGGATGTGATGATCAGGAAGCTACAGATGCAGGGACCGGATGAAGAAACAGCCGTCTCCCAGTTCCGTTACCTGATGCAATACCTGGGTTCCCGCGGTTACGAGCATTACGAAATTTCTAATTTCTGCCTTCCCGGAAAATATTCCAGGCATAATTCCTCATACTGGAAAGGTGATCATTATCTGGGCCTCGGACCGTCTGCGCATTCCTTTAACGGTATTTCAAGGCAGTGGAATGTAAACGGGATCAGCCGCTATACGAGTCTCGTTAATGCAGGTGAGTCTCACTTCGAGACTGAAGTGCTCAGCCCTTCCCAGAGATACAATGAATATGTGATGGTCTCCCTGAGGACAATTTGGGGAACCAGCCTTGATCATATCAAACAGGAATTCGGGGAAGGGCCGGCATCATATTTCAAAGACCTTGCTTTCCGCAACCTTATAAGCAAAGACATGATAGAACGTGAGGGTATCTTTACTTTAAGCGATAATGGAAAATTGTTTGCCGACAAGATTAGTTCGGATCTGTTTCTTGATAATGATTAATATTGCCATTCCTAACATTCTTCCCATGAAAAAAATTCTTACTCTCTGTATTACCGTTGCATTGATCATGGCCTTTGAAAATGCAGGCAGGGCGCAGACGATCAAAACACCAGAGGAGTTTTTCGGTTTTAAACCCGGTACCGATCGCAAGCTGTTCAATTATGAGAAGCTGGTCGACTACCTTAAATTGCTTGAGCAATCGTCTCCCCGGATAAAACTCGCTCAGATCGGCCAGACTCCCATGGGGAAACCTATGTTCGTTGTGTGCATCTCATCCGCCGATAACATTAAAAACCTTGATAAGCTTAAAGAGATCAACCGGGAGCTTGCACTGAACCCCTCACTTACTGCCCCTACGCTCGAAAAAATGGCTGAAGAAGGGAAAGTTTTTGTGCTGGCTACCCTTTCGATGCATTCAACTGAAGTAGCTCCTTCCCAGTCCCTGCCCCTGATTGCATACGAACTGGCCACAACCACTGATCCCGGGAAACTGAAATCCTTAAACGAGGTTGTATATATGGCTGTTCCCTGCCATAATCCCGATGGCATGGATATGGTGGTTGAGAATTACCTGAAGTATGTCGGCACCGACCTTGAAGGAAGCTCCCTGCCCAGGGTCTATCATAAGTACGCCGGGCACGACAACAACCGAGATTTCATCTCACTTACCCAGGAAGACAGCCGTGCCATCGACGGTTTATACAGCAAGGAATGGTTCCCCCAGGTGATGGTCGAGAAGCACCAGATGGGATCCGAAGGGGTAAGGTATTTTATCCCTCCTCCCCATGACCCCATTGCCGAAAACGTGGATGCAGGGATATGGACCTGGGTCGGAGTGTTCGGATCAAATCTGATGAAGGATATGACTGCGGATGGCCTTCAGGGGATTGCACAGAATTATCTCTTCGACGATTACTGGCCGGGCTCAACGGAGACCTGTATCTGGAAAAATGTGATCGGGTTCCTTACCGAAGCCGCCAGTGTACATGTTGCCAGCCCCATATATTGCGAAGAGAACGAGCTTGAGACCGGTGGCAAAGGGCTTTCTGAATACAAGAAAAGCATAAACTTTCCCGAACCATGGAAAGGCGGCTGGTGGAGACTTAATGATATCATTAACCTTGAAACCTCCTCTACTTACTCTATTCTCAGGACTGCTGCCGCAAACAAGGGCTCTATTCTGCAATTCAGGAATTTCATGTGCCGTAATGAAGTGAAGAAAGGGATGACGGAAGCTCCGTATTATTACATACTGCCTGCAGCACAGCATGACCGGAGTGAAATGGTTTCACTGGTTAACCTTTTGATGGATCACGGAATTTCCACCTACCAGTTGCAGGATAATATTCTTGTGAACGGGCTTACAGTTGCGAAAGGCAGTATAGTAGTCCCGCTTGCACAACCTTTCCGGTCATTTATCAAGGAGATACTCGAAAAACAGAAATACCCGGTTCGGCATTATACCCCAGATGGAGAAGTGATGAAGCCCTACGATATAGCCAGCTGGTCACTTCCGCTTCACCGGGGAGTAAGCTGCTTTGAAGTAGATTCCCTCATCCCGGATCTTACATCCCGCATCAAACTTCTTGAGGGACCTTTCCGGCTAAACAAACCTGCTCCAGATAGTTACGCTGCAGCATGCTTCCCGGTTAGCAATAATGAAAGTTTTAAAGCCGTGTTTATAGCTAAAGCTTCTGGACTCGAAGTGAACCGAAACGCCAAAGGTGATTTTATTATTAAACGTGACGCTGGCAAAAACTCAAAACTCGACAGCCTGTTGAAGCTTATGACTGTTTCCCCTGATTTCCTTGCTGTCGGATCCGAACTTCCTTCGAGCCTGGTAAAACTTTCAAGGATTGGCCTGGTTGAAACGTTTATGCATGATATGGATGCCGGGTGGACAAGGTATATTTTCGATACTTATCACATACCTTATAAGATCATCCATCCCGGGGAATTTGAAAAAACCGATTTTATAAAGGATTATGACCTGGTGATCTTCCCCGATAACGATAAATCTATTCTGATGGAAGGAAAGAACGAATCTGACGGACAGACTTATCCGACTTCATACCCACCAGAATATACCAAAGGCATCGGGAAAAAAGGGATGGCAAAACTCATGGATTTTCTGAATCAGGGAGGAAAGATCCTTTCCTGGGGCGGTTCTGTTGAACTGTTCACCGGCCTGTTAAGTGTAAAAGCCGGAGATACTACCAGGGAATTCCGCCTGCCTGTGACCGATATCTCTAAACGTCTTGCAAAGGAAGGCCTCTATTGCCCGGGGTCCTTCATTAAAATGGACCTGGTTGGACAGAATCCTTTTACCGCCGGAATGCCGCCTTCGACAGGGATTTTCTTCCGGGGCGAACCTGTATTTGCAACTTCCATCCCAAACTTTGATATGGACCGCAGGGTGATCGGAAAATTCCCTGAAGAGAACATTCTTTTAAGCGGGTATTGCGAGAAGCCTGAAAAGCTGGCCGATAAATCGGTGATGGTATGGCTGAAAAAGGGAAAAGGACAACTGATTCTCTTCGGTTTTTGCCCCCAGTTCAGGGCTTCCACCCAGGCTACCTACAAGCTTCTGTTTAACCCGATGCTGCTGCCTTAGGTCGTAAGCCTGAGCATGGTTCCCAGGGGAAGATTTCGTTGAGCTCTGTCGGGGAAATAAAGTTCCGCCGATTCGGTTTTGACCCCGGTTTTAAAATGTGTTTTTACCAGGTTCCCGGCAATCTGAGCCGAAAAGCCCATGGAATAAAGGCTGAAAATCAGAAAACTATCTTTTGTTTCAAGTATTTCGCTGCAATGTGCCATCATTTCGTCTATGCTGTTTTGAAGCAGCCACTTCTCTCCCTCGGGTCCCCTTCCGTAAGCAGGGGGATCAAGAATTATTGCATTGTACTTATTCCCGCGATGGGCTTCCCTGCGGATAAATTTGAGGGCATCCTCTAAAACCCAACGAATGCCGTCAAGTTTCGACAGTTCCATGATCTCCCTGGCCCAGGTCAGAGTTGGTTTTGATGAATCTACATGCACTACATCAGCGCCCGCTGCCCTGGCCGCCAGAGATGCGCCCCCGGTATAAGCAAAGAGATTAAGAACCCTGAAATTCTGCTGTTTCTTCAACAGCCCTGAGATTTGATCGTAGATGAATTCCCAATTCACAGCCTGTTCAGGGAAAACCCCGATATGCCCGAAAGAAGTAAGGCCCAGCCGGAATCTGACATCCATGCTTTTATACTGAAACCCTATACTCCACTGATCAGGGATCTTTTTTAATTTGATCCACTCTCCTTTTTCAGAATTTTCTGATTTAACCTGGTCGACTCCTTTCTGTCGCCTGTATGTTGCATGGGCAAGTTTTTCCCATTCAGTTTCAGGCAAGGCTTTCTTCCATACCGCCTGGGGCTCGGGACGGGCCAGAATGAACGGCCCGAATCGTTCCAGCTTTTCAAGTCCGCCGGTGTCGATCAGTTCGTAGTCATTCCAGTGATCAGGAGTTAAAAAGTCCATATTTATACTCCGAGCAGGCGTTTGACGATCTCAGAGATCATTTTATTGTCGGCCCTTCCGGCAAATTCCTTGCTGGCCAGACCCATCACCTTTCCCATATCTTTTACAGAGGCCGCTCCGGTCTGAGCAATAATCTGTTGAATCTTTGCGGCAGCATCATCCTGGCTAAGCTGCTTGGGAAGGTAAGCTTCTATAATAGAAGCTTCGAAAAGTTCTTTTTTTGCCAGGTCTTCACGCTTGCCGGCAAGGTATACCTGAGCCGACTCTTTACGTTGCTTGACAAGTTTCTGCAGCAATTTAAGTTCAGCCACCTCATCAATCGCTCCTGTTCCGCTTTCCTTTGATTTCTCCAGCAGAATGGCTGCCTTCACGGCACGGATTGCTTCCAGTTTATCTTGTTCCCTGGCCAACATAGCTGTTTTGATATCCCCGTTGATCTTTTCTTCCAGATTCATGATAATAATATTTGACCTGCTAATGTTTCAGTAAGAGTTTCCGGGTCATTTTCCGGTCATCTGCAGTGACCTTCACAAAATAAAACCCCTCCTGAGCAGAGGAAAGATCAAACAAAAGATCCCGCTTTTCAAAGCATACCTTGTGCATAATGATTCTTCCGCTGTTATCCAAAACAGATACGGTAAGCGGTAAAAATTTGATTTTCCCCATATCAATCCGGAATGTCCCTTTTGATGGGTTAGGGATGATATGAATTGCATCAGAATCAGTCTCAGAAACCGACACGGTCGACTGTGCCTGGCTTACAGTAACCAATTGAGGAGGCAAGCCCGCTACCGTCACAGAAATCGCTGCTGTTCTTGAGACATAGTATGGGTTTTCAAGGAAAGCGGCATCAATGGTTCCGTCGCCGGTTCCTGAAGGTGTAACGGTGAGCCAAGAAGAGTCACAGGACGCCGACCAGGAGACATTGGAGGTAACAGCAAAACTGGTCGATCCCGCTGGTGATGCCGGAACATTCTGATTTGAAGGAGTCACAGAGAGAGTACTGGTTTGTGTTCCTGTAATGGATAAATTGTTAAACGCCCAGTAATATCCATATGTTCCGGTGTAATTCCAGCGGAACTGAACCTGTGATTGGCCATTAGCTCCCGGAATGAATTCGTAGAATGACGCCGGATTCGTAGTGGATGAGACGTAAGTCTGAATGACGGTCCAGGTGTTTCCTGCATCAATAGTATATGATAGAGTTCCTGATGAGCCATTTCCGCCTTGAAAATAATGTTCGAATGCCATGGTAATATCAGTGAATGCTGAACAGTCAAAAACCGGGCTTACGAGATCCACATTCTGGGTATTTCCCGAGCCAAATGCGCGGCTGTTCAGATAAGTATAATTCCCTGTAAGGTGAATAAGCCCGCCATTGACTACCCCGAACTTCCATATCTGGCCATTTCCCTGATGGTCAACCTGTGACCAGCATGTGGGAATTAACGTGCCGTTGAACAGCTCACTGAAAGGCAGGAAAAAGCTCCCGCATTGCGTTGTAAAAGACAGATTAATGCCGTAAAAGGTTCCATAGCTGTTCGTAGCATAGGCCCTGATATGATAAAGGGTATTGGAAGCAAGGCCGGTGATTGAACTTGTGAATGTTCCCAAACCTGAACCATCGGTAGTATGATTGTCTGAAATGGTCGGGTTGGCAGAAGTGCTCCAGCATACTCCACGGGCAGAAACTGCGCCTCCCCCATCGGAAACTACAATTCCTCCGGAAGTGGCCGTGGTCGGGGTAATGGCTGTAGCTTCCGTGGTTGTTAAAATTGCCCCACCGGGTGTAAAAAACATGTCATTCGCATTGGTATTACCGGCGCTGTTGACTCCGGTAAGCCGGAAATGACAGGTCGTTCCACCACTCAGGCCCGTTAGTGTGGCATTCACATCCACATTGGCCGTACCAGAACCGGCTGAGGTAACCGGAGTGTTGGAGCCATAAGCCGTAGTATTACCCCATTCAAAGTTATACGTGGAATTTAATCCGTTAGGAATAATGGTCCCGTTCAGTGTGGCAGTTGCAGGTGTAATGGCTGTGGCATCCAGAGTGTTTAACGTTGGATTGTCGCTGAATCTGAAAGATCCGACACGTGTTTGCCAGTTAAAGTCACCTGAAGTCTGCACATATTCTGTAGTAAACCAGAACGTCAGATCATCGGATGGATCTACCGACATCATGGAATAATCGCCCCAGCGGCCCACGCCTGCATAGGTTTGTGAACCTGTGCCGGCAATTAGTGTCTGCTCCGAAATTGTCATCTGGCCAGGAGGATCAGCGGCATGTCGTCCGGTATAACGTATAGAGGGATACACTATGGAAGCATTGGCAACGGTATAGCCCAAAGCTATATCTCCCAGCGCGTTCATGGCCGCACTGCCCATCCACCGGTTAGGTAAATCGGGAGCATAGGTCCCCTGCTGAAAAATGGACCATCCTGCAGCCCCGGTATTTCTAAGTTCATACCAGCGGATACCTGCATGTCCGGCTCCATCCACATTCACCGTGTGATTTGTAACCATGGCCTGGTAACTGCCAAAATTCCTGTACTGCAAACGGTACATCAGACGGTCTGACAACGACTCCAGTTTAGATGTAGTATTTGGCTGCGGAAGGCATCGCCCCCTGGGGTCTGAACAGAAAAAAGAGCTGAAAGCAGCCGGTGTAAGAGTGGATGTTAATGCAAACGTGGTGTTGGCCGGGGTTGTCCAGTCAGCATGAAAAGACCATATCTTTAAAGTGGGAGCCGAAGGAACAGTCCAGTCATTAAAATACGTAAAATAATTTGGTTCTCCCGCCGGAGGTGCTGTGGCGCCATCCCAATCGGAAGGCAGCATATTGTCTGGATCTAAACCGGTTAAATTTTTATACTGCAGGAGAGCTGTAGGGTCTCCGATAAGCATTTTAGCGCGATCCAGGGCACAGGCTCCTACTCCGCTGGAACCGTTAAACTGGTTAAATGAAACATAATAACCATCGGGCCAAACTCCGAATTTGGGATAATCGGGCATAGTGGTTGTAAAATTAAAAACATACCTGTACCATGAACCTGTAGGATCTGATGTCTGCGAAATAGCAACAAGTATTGCCTGCTGACCCGTTGGTAAAGCAAACTGTGAAATAAGCCAGCGTTGTGCTGCCTGATCATACAGAACAATCGGGTCTCCGTCATCTCGTCCGCTCCAGGGATAAGGGATGCCTTGCCATATTGTATGTAACGCCAATGGCCCCATAACAACCGCACCTGCCTTTGAATAAACCGCAAAATTCGAATTGACTACCTGAATATATTTATCCGTTCCCACGTCACCTTGTGTATCAGGGGGCATCACTCCCGACAGGTTGCCGACTCCTTCAAAGTTCGCAATGGGACCGGGGGTTTGAGGAAGATACGTGCCATCCTGTTTCTGCCACACCGGGTCCTCCTGCAGAATAAACGGTTCGAGCCCGCCATAACGGGTATTTACGCGATTTTCAATTTCTCTTTTTTCTTTCTCCATTTTTTCTTTCTTTGGGAGAAACTCTTTCATCTGACGCAAGGGAGGCGTTATGTCAAAATAAACAGGGGTGGAAACAAAGGTTTCTATACTGTCGGCACACAGTACCCTTGTGATATTATTGTGTTTTTTCTGACCGGAGACGGTACCGGCCAGAAAAGCCAATAACAGTAACATTATAAAGGACAAAACTTTTTTCATGCGTGTAAGATATTTGTTAGTGCTTCAGAATAAGCTTCTGGGTAACTTCTCCTGCTTCTGTTGAAACCCTTACCACATATGATCCATCTGGTGTACCAGAAAGATCAAATCTCAAGTCCGGTTTTTCCCAGCATACTTTGTACAATATAGTTTTTCCGCTAAGATCCATGACAGTGACTTTTACTGATTCATACTTCAGTAAGCCAAGATCAACTCTGAACACACCATTTGCAGGGTTCGGAATGATACGGATAGAATTTCCGCTAAGCTCAGGTACTGAAACAGTCGACTGCGCCTGGGATACTGTAACCATCTGAGCAGGTATCCCTGCAACTGTCACTGTGATCGTTGCAACTCTGGAAACATAATAGGGGTTTTGCAGGAAAACCGCATCAATTATGCCATTACCAGTACCGGAAGGAGTAACTGTAAGCCATGAAGAATCACTCACGGCTGTCCACGACGAATTGGAAGAAACACTAAAAGAAGTATTTCCCGCAGGATATGCTACATTCTGGTTCGGAGGACTGACAGTCAGTGTAGGGTTGATTCCGGCCTGGGTTACAGTTACAACAACAGGAGTAATCCCGGTCACAGTAACGGTGATGTTCGCCATCCTGCTGCTGGGAGATGTGTTTTCGGTATAATTTGCTGTGATTGTTCCATTGCCTGTCCCTGAAGGATTAACCGTACACCATCCCTGATCTGAAACAACTGACCAGCTTGAATTTGAAGTAACGCCAAAGCTGGTGTTTGATGCAGGGGATGCGGGTACATTTTGATTCGAAGGTTGAACTGAAAGTGTGGCAGCAGCAAAATCCTGAGTCACCGTTACGGTTACCGGCGAAAGGCCGGTGGCTGTAATTGTAATAGTGGCAACACGGGGAGCCGGATCAGGGTTTACCGAATAAGATGCAGTAATCGTACCATTTCCTGATGAGGAAGAAGGTGTTACAATACACCAGGCTGCATTGCTGCTGGTGGTCCAGGATGTGTTGGAAGTAACCGTAAAATCAACAGAGGCAGCCGGTGAATAGGCCACATTTTGATTCGGCGGGGTAACTGACAACATGGGTGCGGAAGCCGCCTGAGTCACTGTTACGGTGATAGGGCTGAGAGTTGCAACAGTTACTGTTATGTTTGCAACCCTGGAACTGGTTGTGAGGTTCTGTGCATAAGACGCTGTTATAACTCCGTTTCCTGTACCCGAGGGAGTTACAGTACACCATGTCTGATCCGAAACAACGGTCCAGTCGGCATTGGAAGTCACAGTAAAATTGGTTGAACCTGTCGGAGAATCAGGGACATTCTGGTTTGGCGGGGTTACACTGAGCGTGGGTGTAGCTCCTGCCTGGGTAACAGTCACCGTTACAGTGGGTGCACCACTGGCAGTTACTGTTATTGTGGCAACCCTGCTCGAAGCGCTGGTATTAACAGTATAATTGGCCGTGATTGTTCCATTACCGGTTCCCGAAGGGTTGACGGTACACCAGGTCTGGTTGCTGGCTGCATTCCAGGATGTACTGCAAGTTACGCTAAAGGGGGTAGAGCCGGCAGGTGTTGCTGGCACATTCTGGTTTGGAGGTGTAACTGTAAGAGTATTTGCTGATGTTCCTGTAACGGAGATGTTGTCGATAGCCCACCAGTACCCATAAGTTGCAGTATAATTCCACCTGAACTGAACAGCTGCATGCACGGCTGCACCTGTAACCGGTTGACTGAAGGTTGCAGGGTTGGTTGAACTGGTTGTCCAGGTTTGTATAGTGGTCCATGTAGACCCTCCATCGCTGCTGTACGAAAGAGTTCCTATACCACCTCCTCCGGACCTGAAATAATGGCTGAATCCAAGGGTGATTGTACTGAAAGCCGAACAATCCAGTACCGGTGTGATGAGATCGGCATTTTGTGAATTTCCTGCACCGTAAGCCCGGCTGTTAAGATAGGCGTAATTTCCTGTAAGAACCGGGGCTCCGGTATTTGTGATAACCCCGAATAGCCATATCATGCCATTTCCCTGATGGTCGACCTGACTCCAGCAGGAGGGGATGGTGGTATTGGTAAACGCCTCAGTGAGAGGAGGTGTATAAATCCCGCACAGACTTGTAAACGTAAGATCACTGCCATACCAGGTTCCATAGCTGTTGGTTGCATAGGCTCTGATATGATAAAGAGTATTAGACGTAAGTCCAGTAAGTGAACTGGTAAATGTTCCCAGTCCGGCGCCATCAGTAGTATGACTGCCTGCTGTGGTGGGGTTGGCCGTTGTGGCCCAGCATACACCTCTTACGCTTACTGCACCACCACCGTCGGAAACCACGTTGCCTCCCGAAGTTGCCGTAGTCATCGCAATCGCCGTTGCGGCAGTGGTTGTAACAATCGCTGCCCCCGGTGTAAAGCTCATGTCATTCCCATTGGTGCTGCCATCGCTGTTCACCCCTGTAAGACGGAAATGATAGGTAGTGCCAGCAGTAAGCCCTGTAATGGGTGCACTGACCGGAACAGCCGATGTACCTGATCCGGCCGAAACTGTCGTCGTTGAATTTCCATATGATGTTGTTGTTCCCCACTCAAAATGATATGTAGCGGCCAGTCCGTTGGGGTTTATGGTTCCGTTCAAAGTGGCTGTTGTTGGGGTAATGGCTGTTGCATCAGTCGTGGTAATTACAGGATTATTGCTGAATTTAAAGGAAGCAATTCTTGTTTTCCAGTTAAAGCTGCCGGCAGTTTGAACATACTCGCTGGTGAACCAGAAGGTGAGGTCGTCAGTCGGGTCAACCGACATCATCGCATAGTCGCCCCAGCGGCTTCCTCCGCCCTGAGAAGCTGTTCCTGCAATGATAGTCTGTTCCGGGACGGTCATAGTGCCAAGCGCATCGGTGGAACGTCTTCCTGTATAACGTATTGAAGGATATGTTGAAGTGCCATCAGAAACTGAGTACCCTAAGGCTATGTCCCCGCTTCCGTTCATTGCTATACTAGGCATCCAGCGGTTTGGAGCATCCGGTTCCCAGGTTCCCTGCTGATAGATATCCCAACCTGCCCCGGAACCTGTACTTCTTAACTCATACCAGCGGCATCCCGACTGCAGAGATGCAACGTTGACCGAATGGCTGGTAACCAAAGTCTGATAACTTCCGAAATTCCTGTATTGAACCCTGAACATCAAACGATCAGATAAGGTCTCAAGTTTAGTGGATGTTCCTGGCTGTGGAATACATGCTTCCCTGCTGTCTGTACAGAAATTAGTATTGAATGCGGCAGGAGTCAGTGTATATGCCAGTGCACAAGTTGAATTTGCAACAGTCACCCAATCGGTATGAAAATCATATATCTTCAGGTTTGCACCTGAAATAAACGTAAAATGGTTGGGTTCACCTGATACAGGCGCATTAATGCCATCCCAGTCACTTGGAATCATCACACCCCCTGCAGTTGAACAATTTTTATAAATAAATCCTGCAGTGGGATCCCCTGTCAGCATTTTAGAACGCTGCCAAACGCAGGCAGCCGGACCGCTTGCTCCGGTAAACTGGTTAACCGACAGATAATAACCATCAGACCATACACCGAATTTGGGATAGTCGGGCATAATGCCGTTGAAATTATATACATAACGATACCAGGAACCTGTCGGGTCGTTGGTTACCGATATGGCAACAAGCATTGCAAAAGGGCTGGAAGGGTAATTAGGTAAGGAGAATTGTGAAACAAGCCACCGGTCCGCTCCCTGATCATACAATACAATGGGATCCCCGTCACTTGTTCCCTCCCAGGGAGCACCAACGCCGGTGAACAGGACCGACAGAAGCGAAGGTCCAAGCACAGGAGTCGCAGAACCGTTCTTCTGATAAATCGCAAAATGACAATTGATCATTTGAAAATAATAGTTTAATCCAACATCTCCCTGGGTGTCCGGAGGCATCACTCCGTCGAGGTTTGTAACACCGTCGATATTGACAATAGGAGCTGAACTTGTTGTGTTTTCAGCTGCATTCGTGTTCTGCCAGTTCTGCCATACAGGATCTACTGTGAAACCCGGAGGAGTATATCCCGGGCCCACGTGGTTTGGGACTTCATCCCTTTCCCTTTTTTTGTTTGCTGCGGCCGCCGGGGCATTCTTCACCAGATCCCTCAAAGGAAGTGATTTGTCAAAATACAACGGGGTTGAATAATACGTTTCAAGACCATCGGGAGTTGTAATCCTGACGGTATTATTGGATCTGTTCTGACCAAAAGAAGTCACGGCCATAAATCCAAATAACATAAGCAAGATAAAGAATGGTGATTTCTTCATAAAAATTTAATTATCTATTAAATAATCAGTTAGTGCGTTTTTTAGTGGCGCAAATATACAAAATTTACAAAGCAGAAACTACAAATCTGTTAGGTTGGAATCAATCCCATTCCTCTCCTATTACCTGCCCCTTTACGCTGAGATAGATTTTTCTTATTTTGATGTCCCGTCCGGCCTTCTCCCTGGCTATCCTGGCAATCTGCAGCAACCCACCGCAGCAAGGGACTTCCATCATAACTACAGTCAATGAGCTGATGTTTGCCTCATTGATCATTATGCTCAGTTTTTCAATATAGGATTCCTTATTGCTGTCGAGCTTCGGACAAGCAATTGCTAATGATCTTCCCTTTAGAAAACGTGTATGAAAATTACCCATTGCAAATGCTGCACAATCGGCAGCAAGCACCACGTCGGCATTCCGGAAAAACGAAGCCTGGGGATTCAGCAGATGCAGCTGTACAGGCCACTGCTGAAGTTCTGATGAATTCAGCTCTGTGTATGGTTCTGCCTCCCGTTCAATGATTTCTATGGCACCTTCGGGACAATAGCCGATACAGGCACCCAGGCCATCGCAGAGCAGGTCACTGATCAGTCGTAACTTCCCGTCAACAATACGGAGTGCACCTTCATGGCAGTTGGGAATACAAAGGCCGCAACCATTGCATTTCTCCTCATCTATCTGAATGATGTTTCTTAGCATAAATTTTATATGAGTATTTCGGTATTTATTTGCTCTTTGAATCCTAAAAAAATTATAGGTATGAACTCAGGGTCTGTTCCTCAAGAAATTTCCTGAATTCAGAAGTAAGTTTGTTGATGACATTGCCCATCAGGCAACGGTCGAAGTTGCAAATGTCGTACGACAAAGGACAATCGGTAAGCTCTATAGGTCCCTCGATGGCCTGGTAAATATCGAGCAGGTTCAGTTCACCGGGTTCTTTTTTCATCGTAAATCCTCCGGCAGGCCCTCTTACTGATCTCAGCAGATCACTCTTTACAAGACGCTGTAAAACTTTTGCAATATGATTTTTGGAAAAGCCTGTAAATTCTGCAATTTTTACAGCGTTAATCCCGTCTTTGGAACGTGCAATCAACACCATGCTATGGATTGCAATCGAGGCCGCTTCGGATAATGCAAAAATTTTTGACATACAATATTTTTGGTACTTGAATGCGCAAAATTACAAAAAAATTTATACTCTCTCCCGAAAAGTATAGTGTCTGATTTCTTTTGTATCTTCGGCATATGATACGACAAATCGCAAGCCTTCAGAATCCTCTCATTAAAAATGTGATTTTGCTCAGTGAAAAATCCCGTGAACGGAAAAAACAGGATCTGTTTATTATTGAAGGATTTCGTGAATTTAACCTGGCCGTTTCGAGCAGATTTTCGATACATTCGGTATTTTATTGTCCGGAGCTGCTTGCAGCTGAAGATGTAAAAAAGGCGTTAGTGTCATCACCAAATGCCGATGTTTTTGAAGTTTCGCCCCAGGTATATAACCGAATGGCATATCGTAATGATACCGAAGGAATAATTGCACTTGCGAGGCCAAAAAACTTCAAATTAGGCGACCTTCATCTCTCTTCCAACCCTTTGCTTCTGATTCTTGAGGCCGTGGAAAAGCCGGGGAACCTGGGTGCTCTTCTCCGCACAGCTGATGCTGCAGCTCTTGATGCTGTTATCATTTGCGACCCTCTCACCGATGTGTTTAACCCCAACGCCGTGAGATCAAGCATCGGCTGCATCTTCACAGTACCCATTGCCGTGAGTTCTCCGAAAGAAACTCTTGCCTGGCTCCGTTCAAAAGGCATCAGAAGCTATGCTACTTCCCTTGAGACCAATCAGTTCTATCATTTGTGTGATTTCCGTGGTCCTTCAGCATTTGTTATGGGGACCGAATCAACGGGCCTTAGTGAACAATGGATCACCCAGGCCGATTGTTCCATAAAAATTCCGATGGGTGGCAAAATTGATTCTTTGAACGTGTCGGTTTCCGCGGCCATCGTGGTTTTTGAGGCCAGGCGTCAGAGGAATTTCGGGTTCTGAGATATTATTTATATTTTTCATGCTCCGGGTGCAAAACCAGGAAACCTCTTGGCAGTTCAATCCTGAACTCATGCCATTCGCTGGTTTTGGGATGCTGTATTTTTAAATAACAGCCATGAAGCCTTATCCTTCGTTCATATTTTGCATCAGCGCCATACCGCCTGTCGCCAACCACAGGGTGGCCTATATCGGCCAAATGGACCCGAATCTGGTTTTTCCGGCCGGTCACAAGCTGCAACTCAAGTAAAGTATAATTGTCCACAACCTTCACAACCTGATAGGATGTTTCGGCGTACTTCGCTCCATCCCGCTGAGGTCCTGAACGAACTTTATAATCAGGCCCGTCTGATAGCCAGCTTTTAAAAACACCGGTTTTATTCTTTAAACTGCCTTCAGCAAGGGCCAGATATTTCTTCGTAAATTCCTGCCAGTTTTCTTTCAGTTTTTCCTGGATTTCTTCCGATTTTGCAAACATCAGCAATCCCGACACTTCCCTGTCGAGCCGGTGAACCACAAATAATTCAGCCCTGCTCTTTGAGGTTGTGCTCAGGTATTCCTTCAGTTCTTTATAAGCGGAGGAACCGCTGCTTCCCTTTTCGCCATAAGTAAGCAAGCCCGCGGGTTTGTCGATAACGATAATCCATTCATCTTCAAATACCAGTCGGAATGGTGCATTTTGCCGCGCAACAATAACATGTCGTCTGTAACTGATTTCTTCTCCTTTGCACACCAGGGCGGCGGGATTCTTTATAATTTTCCCGTTAACCCCAATACTGCCATGGGATATCATTTTCTTAAGGCTTGTTTTAGATGACTGCGGATAATGTATTGCCAGAAAATCAAGCAATGATGCATTTTCGTTTACGGTATAAGTCTCAGACTGGTTCAGCATAAAAGGGGGTTTAAAACATTATATTTCCGCTGAAGCCTGCATCAAGCCTGAACTTTGCGAAAACGGGATTATGGTCGGAGTTTTCGAAACCCTTATCCAGGGTAAAACAATTAAGAGCTTTAACGTTAGGAGAAATAACAAAAAAATCAATTATTGTTGTTCCTGTTACACCCTTTTGGTATGGAATATCGGCATTCCTGTTGCTTGGCAAGAAATGATCATAAACAACCTGCCATCCGGGCATAAATGTATCACCCACTTCTGGCTGCATCGAATAAACCTTGTCGCCCGATCTGATTTCTTCCTGCCTGAATCCTCTGGGATTACTATTCCAGTCGCCGCCAACGATAATGAAACTGCCTTTCTGGTATTCCCTTTGAAGATAGGTCTGCAGGATTGCAAGTTCTCTGTTTCGCAGCTCCCCTTTGATATCGAATGCTGAATTGTGAAGGTTCACAACGATCAGCTGTTTTCCGCCCAGGACAGTAAATGTTGAAACCAGAAAACACCGCTTCAGGAACATCAGCCTTTTGGGCCATGAGAAAAAAGCATCATAGGCATGCCGTTCATTATTTTCGGAAGGAAACCTCGAAAAGGTACTAAGTCCTGCTGTTACCTTGCCCATTGGTTCCATCGGAGGAACCGGAATGAATCCGACTTTATAGTTCGCTGCATACGCGGAACAGAAAGCAGGAAGCGCTTTTTCAATCTCACTGAGCTGATCCTGACCATACGTTCGTTTGCTGTCCTTGTCGATTTCCTGTATTAAAAGAAAGTCGACCGAATCAAGTGCTCTTATTTCTGATGTTATCCCTTTCATATACTTCTCCATATCGGGCTTTTCAGGCTGCACAGTCTTCCCTCCATCATAAAAAAAATCCAGCTCTTTCCCCATTCCTGCGTATCCTATGTTCCATGTGAGAAATGAAAAATCCGATTTATTTGAAGGCAGAGGCTGGCCTTTTCCATTCGACGCCACAAATTCCAATGCGGCCGGATTGTACTCTGTAAATTGGAGATATAAAATAAAACTCACAGCGATTATCAGCGGGATCCCCAGTAAAATCAAGCCCGTATAAATTATTTTTCGTCTCATCGGTTTGCAGTCCTTTTCGTTTTTATCAGATATTTCGCAACAAATCCGATCCGAAATTAAGTATCTTTTTTCGTAATCTTACAGGATTCTGATAATATTTCAGAGATAGAGAAATCCGGGCCGAAATATTAACTTTGCATGCTTTTTATAATTGGATGAAAGAACATCCTGGAAATTATGGCTGTCAATAGTCTGTCTATATTCCACCCTCTTTTCGAGGGCATGATTCTTGGGATCACTATTGCCATTACTTTGGGCCCTGCCCTTATTGCACTTCTTCAAACCAGCGTAAAGCACGGCATTAAAACCGGCATCTTCCTGGCTCTTGGAATTTTTTTCAGCGACCTGGCTCTTGTGATAGGTTTTTATTTTGGAGCAGCCCAGATTGTCAACGACAAATTTTACCATCTGATCCTTGGAATAGTCGGAGGAGTTGTCATGACCATTTTTGGCATTTATACATTTTTAAAGAAAGTCCCCATGACCGAGCAGGTCGAAGCTATAAATGAAATAAAAGTAAGAAAACCCGGGCTTCTCCCCTATTTTTTTAAAGGTTTTGTTCTGAACCTCGCTAACCCCTTTGTATGGGTATTCTGGATCACTTCCATGCTTGCTATCAATGCGACTTATGGAGGCGACCAGCGCTCTGTTGCCCTGTTCTTCAGCGGGACATTGTTCATGGTGCTCACAACCGACATTCTGAAATGCGTTCTGGCAAATAATATCAAAATCCTTGAAAGCCCCTACGTGAAATTGTGGCTGAACCGTATCGTCGGTTTGCTGTTCATGATCATTGGTTTATTTATAGCTACCGGTTCCCTGGTTGAATATTACCGCGGAATTACGATACACATGCCTTAAATGTTAAACAAAAATAAATACTCTCTTATGAATCACTTGAAAAAAATGACCTGGGCAGCGCTTGTTTCACTGATGTTGGCGCTATCTTTCCCCGCCCTTGCCGACAATCCTCCTGACGAAGGAATGTGGCTGCCCTTGCTGCTTGACCGCCTGAATTACGTTGATATGCAGAAAATGGGGCTTCACCTCACGGCCGAAGAACTATACAGCATTAACCATTCCTGTCTTAAAGATGCAATTGTAGGCCTTTCTTCCAATGGCGGAGGACAGGGCTTTTTCTGCACTGCCGAAGTTGTTTCGGATCAGGGATTGATTTTTACGAATCACCATTGCGGGTATAATGCTATTCAAAGCCATAGCACTACCGGGCATGATTACCTGGCCAATGGGTTCTGGGCTATGAAACAAAGTGAAGAACTCCAGAACGAGAGAATGTGTGCTTCTTTTCTTGTACGGGTTGAAAATGTGACCGACTCTGTTATTCCCTTTCTTCCCGATACCCTGAAAGAAACCGACCGGCAGCTGAAGATCCGCGGTATCAACAACAGGCTGAAGAAAAGAGCTGAAGAAGGAGGCAAATATGATGCAGCCGTACAGGCCTTTTATGGAGGAAATGAATATTATTTATTTGTTTATAAGACTTACCGCGATGTTCGTCTGGTCGGAGCCCCCCCTTCTTCGATCGGGAAGTTCGGTGGCGATACCGACAACTGGATGTGGCCCAGGCATACCGGCGACTTTTCAATCTTCCGTATCTATGCCGATACAGCCGGGAATCCTGCAAAATATTCCGATAAAAACATCCCGCTTAAACCGGCCTACCACTTGCCAATCAGCCTTAAGGGAATCAAGAAAAATGATTTTGCAATGATCTGGGGTTATCCTGCAAGGACTTCACGCTTCCTTACATCTTACGGTATTGAGTTCAATCTTGCTGTTCAGTATCCCTCACTGATCACTATCTACGGCAAGAATCTTGAAATCATGAAGGAAAGAATGGATGTTGACAGAGCTGTAAAAATTGCATATGCCGGGAACTATGCAGGTATTGCCAATACCTGGAAGAATTTCATCGGCCAATCAAAAATGCTTAAACGAAATCATGTAGGGGAAAAGAAAAAGGAAATAGAAACAGCCTTTGCTACCTGGTGCGGCCAGGATCCTGCCCGCCAGAAAAAATACGGGCACGTCCTGGACGATCTGAAACAAGCCTATGCCGCTCTTGCAAAAGTCGCCGTTCCCATGTTTTATTCTACCTCCGGAGCTTCCGGCCTTGAGATCATTCAGACTGCGGGCAGGGCTTCAGCAATAGAAGAAGCCTATGAGAAAAAAGATAAAGCTGCTCTCGCTAAAGCCATTGAAACTTTCCGGTCAACTGTTCCTTCTATGTTCAAAGATAAAGACCAGGCTATCGAGAAAAAGAAGCTGGCTGAGATGCTGAGGCTGTATTCCCAGAACGTGGCTTCCTCTGAACAACCCTCAATCTTTAAAGAAATAACCAAAAAATACGGTACGGATTTTACTGCATATGCCCGGGATGTATATAACACATCTGTTTTTGCCTCCGCCGAAAAACTGAATAAATTTCTAAATAAGCCTAAACGTAAAACACTGGAAAAAGATCTGGCATGGAAACTTTCAGAGTCGGTAAGTGAAACTTCGGCTAAATATTCCAATGCAATGCAAGCCTTGAGAAATAATGTTTCTGTCGGCAACCGTTTGTTTGTAGCCGGAATTCGTGAGATGGACCCGGATAAGAAATACTACCCCGATGCCAATTCAACCATGCGCATGAGCTATGGAAAAGTCCTTGACTATTTCCCCGCTGATGCTGTTCATTACGAATATATCACCACCCTCAACGGGGTTATGCAGAAGGAAGATCCTGATAACGAAGAATTCATTGTCGAGAAGAAACTCAAGGACCTTTACCAGCAGAAAGATTATGGGAAATACGGTGAAAACGGCGAAATGATCGTTTGCTTCCTAACTACCAACGATATTACAGGTGGCAACTCGGGCAGCCCTGTAATCAATGCCGACGGACAACTAATCGGCCTTGCATTCGACGGAAACTGGGAAGCTATGAGCGGCGACATCATGTTTGAACCCGATCTGCAAAGAACAATCAATGTAGATATCCGTTACGTGCTTTTCATTATTGATAAATTCGGCGGAGCCACAAACCTGATCAACGAGCTTTCACTGATTCAATAAAGCCCCGGCGTTTTCACCGATCGTTTAACAGCCTTTATCGACAGAATCGGTCTCATTGCAGATTAGACCTGAAAATCCTGCAATGAGGCCGATTTCTTTCATATCTTAGCGTTGATTTTCAATTGTATCGGATGAAACTGAAATATAAAATTTTAATCCATATCGTCTTCTGGTTATACATATTTAACCAGGCCGCATTCCCGTATTTCATAAAAAAAGATGTTCCTTTCCTTCTACCCGATCTCATCATCCACATGCTCACCGGAATGCTTTCTTTTTACGCGTTCTATTTTTCATTCGGATATCTTTTCAAACTCAAAAACAAACTCATTAGTGTTCTGCTTGGACTGTCAATAGCCGGGCTTATTCTTGCAGGCCGTATCGCTATGGAATATCCATTCTGGAGATATCTCGTCCATTATGACATGAACAAACTGACGATCGATAAGGCATGGGTCTTTGATGATATCCGGCTGATCATTATCTTTTTCATTTACAGCCTGCTGATCCGCCTGGCAATCAATTGGTACGAAAACCAGAAACTCCAGGCCGATTTCATCAATCAGAAGCAGATCAGTGAACTTGCCTTGCTTCGGTCGCAGGTTAACCCCCATTTTTTCTTCAACACACTAAATAATATCTATTCTCTCGTTTACCAGAAATCGGATGATGCACCTGAGGCCGTGATGAAACTGTCGTCGATCATGCGGTATATGCTGTATGATGCCACCACCGACAAGGTGCTTCTTGAAAAAGAAATCGAATACCTGAAAAGCTTTATCGAACTTGAAAAACTGAGATTACGGAATAAGGATTTTGTATCCCTTGAAATCAAGGGTTCAGCCGAAGGGCTTAACATCGCCCCTATGCTGCTGATTCCCTTTGTTGAAAATGCATTCAAACATGCAAGCCGCACCGTTCCGGCTCCCGGGATCATAGTCAGCCTCGATGTAAAACCCGATATGGTGTCTTTTGAAGTGAAAAATTTCATCCGTAAAAATCAGCTGGCGCCTAAAGACCAGCAGGGAGGTATCGGGCTGAACAATATCCGACGCAGGCTGGAACTGCTCTATCCGCAAAAATACAGCCTCGATATCAATTCCGGCGAAGATATGTTTACTGTCAAGTTAATTATCCATTCCTGATGCAGATCCATTGTATTGCTATAGACGACGAACCCCTGGCCCTTGACATTATCAGGGAATATTGTTCAAAGGTGTCATTTCTGAATCTCTCAAAGACCTTCGACAACGCTGTGGATTCCATTGAATTCATACGTTCGGGCAAAGTTGACCTTATCTTTCTGGATATACAGATGGAAGAACTTTCGGGCATACAATTGCTGAATTCGCTTCAAAATCCACCCTTCGTGATCTTCACAACGGCATATGAAAATTATGCAATCCAGGGGTTTGATCTGGATGTGATGGATTATATGCTTAAGCCTATATCGTTTGCCAGGTTTTTAAAAGGAGTTAATAAGGTATACGAGCGAATGCAAATGGAAAATCAGGCGCACGAAAAAACCACCTCGTCCGAAGTAAAAAGTTCCGGACTTTCTTATTTCTTTGTAAAGACCGAAACCCGCATGGAACGAATCGAATGTCCTGATGTTCTGTATGTGGAAGGCATGGGTGATTACTGGAGAATTGTAACAAAAACCAGGCGTATTATGACCCTGATGAATTCTAAAAAACTGGAAGAGGTGCTTCATGAACCTTTGTTCTGCAGAGTCCATAAATCTTTTTTCGTGGCTCTCGACAAAATCGAATCCATCGAAAGAAACCGTATCAAAATCCTTGATAAATATATCCCTGTAAGCGAAACATTCCGTAAAAATTTCTTTGACCTGATCGAAAAGAATAAGCTGGCCTGACTATTTCCTGAATCTTTCCAGCAATGACTGGTCCTGGAATTCCTTAGCCAGGCCCTCAATCGTGGCGAACGGCACTTCAAACAAATCGAGTATCATAAGTGCATCCAGGCAATTATTGAATAAGGGGTCGACGTTAAATCCCAATACTTCCGCATTTACACTAAGATATTTCCTGAGAAGAATAGGGGTTTTATACTGAGGGTCAAAATCACGGATGAAGCCGTCGAGCCTGGCTGTATCATTCCCGGTATATTTCAGGAACAGCTCTCTTTCGATGATGCCCTGAGGCTTTCCCTTATAAGGCATTCTGGGTTTTATATGCTCTGCAAATTCCGAATTAAAATAATTGGCCCTCAGAAATTCCACACAGAGTGTTTTTGAACATGATTTGAACTCATTACTGATACTCACAGGCCCCAGAAGATATCGGTAGTTAGGGTTCTTAAGCAGAAGATAAAGGATCCCTTTCCAGAGCAGAAACAGAGGTAGCGGTTTTTTCTGATACTCTTTAATGATAAATGAACGGCCGAGTTCAATCGAGACATTTAAGATGGGGGCAAATTTTTTGCTTATCCTGAACAGGCTGGCGATGTAAAATCCTTTCATCCCAAAATTTGTGAGGATATGATTCCCCTTGCCCACCCGGTATCCTCCGACCAGCTGCTTGTCGTTATCGTCCCAGATAAAAAGCTGTTCAAAGTAGGGATCATAAGGATCGACGTCCACACTTTTATTGGTCCCTTCGCCAACTTCGCGGTAGGTTTTCTCCCTTCGCCTTCCGATCTCCTTCAGAATGTTGGGGATCTTTGCCGAGGGAGCGCAAAACACACAACTTTCTTTTATCCTGAAAAGTAGATATTCTGATTTGATTTGCTCTATCTCTTCCAGTATCAGGAAATCCGGAACCGGATCAATAATAGGTTCCGGCGAGTGAGCCAGTATATTGTATTTGAATTTCAAGGGGGGAGCGGAAAGTCCCAGTGCATATGTTTTCATGCGCAGGAACCTGCCGTAGTCGTTGATATCCTTAAATTCATTCTGTTCGTTAACCGATATGGGAGAGCCGATCCTGATCTGTATTTCTTTTTTTTCTTTATTGAATAATTCGGATGGTAGTTTGGCGGTACGCAAGGCCGGGTGGATAAACCCAAGGATATTGAACGAGATGCTGTTGTGGCCCGGGAAATAGACTGGAACAATAGGAACCCTGGCTTTTTTAATAAATTTCAGCATCGAATGCTGCCATTCCCGGTCGGTGATTATCCCTTGCCTGAGTTTATAGCTGCTGACTTCGCCCGCCGGAAAAAAACCAATAGGATGCCTGTTTACAAGGTGTACAAAAGCATCTTTTAATCCCCCGTAGCTTGATTTTAAATCTTTGTGAGTCTCAAAAGGGTTTACACCGATAAAATATCTCTTCAGAGGCTCGATCCGCGTGAGTAAAAAATTCACCAGTACTTTGTAATCAGGTCTCTGTTTTGTGATCACGGAAATCAGCATCAGGCCATCAATTCCTCCATAGGCATGGTTTGAAACAGTAATGAAACTGCCGTCAGCAGGAATGTTTTTCAGATCAATTTCCGAAACCTTGTATACGACCTTTACATCTTCAAGGATTTTATCGTTGAACTCCTCAGGCGGAAGATGAAGATTGTTGCAATAGGTTTTATTCAGGAGGTCCAGCCTGAGAAGCCTGAACAGAACCCGGGCGAGCCGGTTGCCACCAAAAATCTGTAGCGCTTTACTGGCTTTTACCAGATCATCCGGAGAAACGAGGTCCATATCAAAGTATTAAATAATCCATCTGCTTCCTCGAAAGATCTATCTTTTTCACCCTGATCCTCACCGGATCTCCCAGTTTGTATACATTTCCGGACCTCTGCCCGATCACCCTGAAATTCTCTTCATCCAGGTAATAATAATCGTCGTCGAGATCCCTGAGCTTGATCATCCCTTCGCATTTTGTGCCGATGATCTCGGCAAAAATTCCCCATTTGCTTACCCCTGATATTAAAGCATCAAACTCCTGCCCTATCTTATCAAGCATATACTCGGCCTGCTTGTATTTTACCGAGGCCCTTTCCGCATCAGCGGCACGTTTTTCCATATCCGAAGAATGCTCGCACAGCATCTCGTATTCGGCTGCCTGTACCGATGGCTTCTTGTCTAAATAATCCTGGAACAGACGGTGAACCATCAGATCGGGGTAACGGCGTATGGGTGATGTGAAGTGGGTATAATAAGGAAATGCAAGGCCATAATGCCCAATATTTTTTGTTGTATAAATTGCTTTTGCCATGGTACGGATAGCCACACTTTCGACCATGTTTTCCGCCCCGGTCCCCTTGATATCATGAAACAACTGGTTAAAAGAAAAAGCCATGGATTTTTTGGTGGATAACTTCAGTGAAAAGCCCAGGCGTTCGACCAGCTGTGTGAACACTTCCAGCTTTTCCGGATTGGGTTTGTCATGGACCCTGTATACAAAAGTTTTCGGCTGAACTTCCGGTTTCTGCTTTCCAACCCACTCCGCCACTTTCCGGTTGGCCAGCAGCATGAAATCTTCGATCAGCTTGTTGGCATCTTTCATTTCCCGGATGTAAATGCTCAGCGGCCGTCCTTTATCATCCAGCCTGAACCGTACTTCCTGTGTCTCAAAATTAAAAGAGCCTTTTTTAAACCTTTCTTCACGGAGTTTTAATGCAATCCCGTTAAGAATAGCAATCTCTTCAGCATATTCTCCCTGCCCAGCCTCAATGATGACCTGCACCTCCTCGTAGGCAAACCTGCGGCACGAATGGATCACCGTCCGGCCAAACCATTCGCTGTAGATCTTTCCGCTTTCGTCAAATTCAAACACGGCCGAAAAGCACAACCTGTCCTTGTCGGGCTGAAGCGAGCAAAGCTGGTTCGACAGCCTTTCGGGCAGCATGGGAACGGTACGGTGTACCATGTAAACCGAAGTTCCTCTTTCATACGCCTCCTTGTCGATCTCTGTCCCTTTCTGCACGTAGTACGACACGTCGGCAATGTGAACTCCCACTTCCCAGTGGCCGTTGGCCAGCTTTAACAACGAAATCGCATCATCGAAATCCTTTGCATCCTCCGGATCAATGGTGATAGTAAATACATTTCTAAAGTCCCTTCGTTTGCTGATCTCCGCCTGAGGTATCTCCCCGGGGATTTTTCGGGCTTCGGCTTCTGCTTTTTCTGAAAATGACAAGGGGAAATCGTATTCGGCCAGAATAGCCTGCATTTCCACGTGATTTTCTCCGGGTTGACCAAGAATCTGTATAACCTTTCCAAAGGGATTCTTCGAATGTTCCGGCCATTCGGTGATCACAGCAACAACTTTCTGCCCGTTCCTGGCGCCGTTCAGGTCGGGTTTCTGTATCAGGATTTCAATCGGAACCGATGGGTTGTCAGGAATCAGAAATGCAAAATTCTTGCTTGCTTCAATAATACCAACGAATTGCCTCTTATGCCGTTTAATGATTTCTGTAATCTGCCCGTCTTTTTTATGTCCCTTCCTCATAGGAAACAGTCTTACCCTTACCGTATCACCATGAAGTGCATGACTGGTATTTTCAGCAGCCACAAAAATATCTTCCGATCCATCCGCCGGTATTATATAGGCTTTACCGGTCTGTTTCATGTCAACGCGACCAACGACATCCCTGTTCATCTCCTGCTTATATTTATCGCTTTCGGTATTGATCTGGTATTTTCCCCTCTTTGACTCAACCAGATCCTTTACCATGAACAGTCGCTCCACAACAAGTCTTACCATGTCCTTGCTGGCACGGTCATCCAGTCCAAGCCGTGCCGATACCTGCTTATAATTAAAACTGCTGAAAGGGTTTTGCTTGAAAACTTCGATCACGGATTTTACGATATTGCCGGTGTCGGCCGAAGTTTTTCTGGATATTTTTTTTCCCATTATCTGGTGTTTTATAAAGAATTAGTGAAGAAACTCCGGATGTGGAATTGCTTCAATCAATGAACTTGTGTAAGCGTTCTGAGGATTAGTAAAAATTCTGTCGGCATCGCCTGTCTCAACGATCAGGCCATTTTTCATCACGACAATCCTGTCGGCCATATACCTCACAACCGAGAGGTCGTGTGAAATAAAGATATAAGTAAGCCCGAATTCCAGTTTCAAATCATTGAGCAGATTGAGAACCTGTGCCTGAACGGAAACATCGAGCGCTGATACGGATTCATCGCAGATAAGAAGCTGAGGTTCCACGGCAAGCGCCCTGGCAATGCATATACGCTGCCTCTGGCCCCCCGAGAATTCATGAGGATACCGGTCATAATGTTCAGGCTGAAGTCCTACTTTTTCAAGCAACCCTATCACCTTTTCCTTCCTTTCGGTGTCGTTGCCATGAAGACGGTGCACTTTCATGGGTTCCAGGATTGCAGCACCCGCGGTGAGCCTTGGGTTTAGCGACGAATACGGATCCTGAAAAATGATCTGGAGGTGTTTCCGCAAAGATTTCATCTTTTCCCTGGAAAGCCTTGTGATCTCTTCGTCTTTAAAAATAATTGTTCCGGAATCCGGCGGGATGAGTTCAAGAACCACCCTGGCCAGCGTGGTTTTGCCGCATCCAGATTCGCCCACTATTCCAAGGGTTTCGCCGGGGTAAACATCAAAACTTACATGATCAACAGCTTTTGTTCCGGGAAAATGTTTTATAAGCTCTTTTACCCTGAGCACAGGCTCGGGTTGGTATAGTCTGGCAAGCCTTTCGGAACGTTCTTCACCACTGATTATTTCCGTTGCGGACTTTCCCGCACCCTCAATAAAGTCGTTAACCGTGGGCAGTCTTTTCAGTCTTGTGTTCAACGGAGGCCTGCAGGCAAGTAGTCCTTGCGTATACAGATGCCCGGGATTGGAAAACAGTTGTGAAACATTTCCCTGTTCCACAATCTTTCCTTTGTACATCACCAAAACCCGGTCGGCAAAACCTGAGACCAGCCCCAGATCGTGAGTGATGAACAAAATACTCATTTTCCTTGCTTTCTGGATCTTTTTCAGAAGCAGTAGGATCTTTTGCTGAACAGTCACATCGAGTGCGGTCGTTGGCTCGTCGGCAATTAAAAGCGAAGGATTGCATGAAATTGCCATTGCGATCATAATCCTTTGCTTTTGCCCACCCGATAACTCATGAGGATATGATCTGTAGATGCGATCGGGCTGGGGCAATCTCACTTCCCTGAATAATTCAAGAGTTCTCATCACAGCCCGGGTCCTGGAAATTTCAAAATGCGAACGTATCCCTTCAAGTACCTGGTCGCCGCAGGTGAATACCGGGTTTAGAGAGGTCATCGGCTCCTGGAAGACCATGGCAATATTTTTACCCCTGATTTCTGTCATTTCAGGTTCAGACACACTTTGCAGGTCTAAAAGCCGATTATCTTTTGTAAGAAATCTCATCTTCCCGGCTTCAACCTTTCCCGGAGGATCAGGTATTAGTTTCATGACCGAAAGCGCTGTAACTGATTTACCCGATCCTGATTCTCCCACAATGGCCAGTGTTTCGGAGGGGAATATCTCAAACGAGATTCCGTCTACGGCAAGGGTGGTTTCTTTTCCCTGCTGAAAGCTCACTTTGAGGTCGGTTACTTCCAGAAGTTTGCCCTTATTTACTAGATCCATGCTACCGGGATTTTTGCCGAAAACCTTATCAAACCTACGTCATTTTTTACAGAATCCCATTAAATGTTGAAAAACTTTTGTATCACTTTTTCATTGATGGCGGATTAAGTGGTATGTGGACCGGTGATTTTGTCGGATTGATCTTTCCTCGCATCTGCTGCGGTTGCGGCAATTCCCTGTGGAAACATGAAAAGGTGATTTGCGATAACTGCTATTATCATCTTCCAAAAACAAACTTTCACTGTTATGATGATAATCCTGTAAACAAAATTTTCTGGGGCCGTGCCGATATTCTTTCGGCAACCTCATTTCTGCAGTTTAATAAAGGCAGCAAAGTACAGAACATGATCCATGCATTGAAATATAAAGGGCGGAAGGATATAGGAATATTTCTGGGTGAAGAATTCGGCAAAATCCTTAAGTCATGCCCTCCTTTTTCCCTTTCAAAAACAATTATCCCTGTTCCTCTTCACAAGAAAAAATATCTGAAAAGGGGTTATAATCAAAGCGAACAGTTTGCTATTGGACTTTCCTCTTCGATGGAAATACCGTATAACTGTGAAACTCTTTCGCGGAAAAATTCAACCGAGACTCAGACCCATAAATCACGTTTTTTACGCTGGCATAACGTGAATGAGATTTTCCTGATAAAAAATACAGAAAAAATTGCCGGTATGAATATTCTTTTGGTTGATGATGTTGTTACCACCGGGGCCACGCTGGAGTCTTGCATTTCTGCTTTGTCGGCCATTCCCGGCGTAAGAATATCCGTCGCAACAATCGCTTATACCAGATAAATCATGGCATCAAAGTTTCTGAGCTACGGCCACAGCTTTTTTTGCTTTCGAATGCTGGCCTGAAACACTGATACTTTCTTCAAAAACAACATAATAACCCATGGGAACAACACGGTTGTTGTCTCCGGTTCCATCCCAGGTGAAAAGGGCGTTTTCAGAAATATCAGATGAATTGGCAATTGTTTTTACCAGATTTCCTTTTAAATCAAAAATCCTGAGTGAAAGAAGTGTTCCTGGTTCAACCCCACTTACTTTAATAAAAAGAAAATCGTCTTTTCCGTCATTATCAGGCGTAATAACGGAACCACTCAACTCGATTTCAGTTCCATTTCCCGGTTCTATGGCATAATGTGAATTATCATACCCCGGACTGGCGAATCCAGATGTCTCCGATGCCGATTGCCAGTTTGCCCTTGAGTTTGAAGAACCCTGCGGATTAAGACGCTCGAGGGAAACGCCTTCAGTATTTACAAGAAATGGAAGATGCATTTTCGTACTGTACGACATCTCGTCTATCACTACTGAATCTTCGGCAGATATCAGAAAAACTGATCCTGTATCCGAATTCATCGATGGAAAATGTTCCATTTCGGTTATTTTGCCGGGATCCGGAACATAATACCTGGAACAAAGTTTTGCTGAATCGGCTGTAACTACAAAGAAATCATTCGGAAGCAGTAATCTTTCTTCTCCTGAAAGTTGTTCAGGCGGAGAACCTGTAACGCTGCCACCTGCAGTTCCTGCCGATAACGCTCTTAAATTTATCACTTTTACTGAGCGGTTGTAGAATTCGATGAACCTGCTACCAGTGGCATCCGGATGGAACAATACCTCATTAATCACTACATCACCACAAAGGCATGGCCCTGGAATGTAATAGCACAGAAAAATGGAAGTATCGGCCATTAAATTGCCTGCATAATCAGAAATTATTTTTATTCTTAACGTGTCACAAAAAAACTCATTTTCGTTTGCATTTATTTTGATATTTATTATTGCCGCATCATCTCTTATTATATGAACTTCTTTGAGTTTTTCAGGATTATTTTTTAGCGAGAAATTCAACCCCTTTTCAAGACAGGCCGAATCCACGAATTCACTGAATTTTATCCTGATTGTCAGACTGTCTGAAAAACCAGATGAAATTACCCGGGGCGAAGTAGTGTCGCGCAGTATTGTCCCGGCATAAAAGTCATCAAGGTAGACCCTTGTCGAATTACTGGAAGTATATCTGCAAAACAAACCCAGCCAGGCCAAAGAAAATGCTTGTTTATCTGTGAATGAGCCATATCTGCTGAAGCGCATTCCTCCGGTGCTGTCGGCATCCATCTGCCAGGTTCCGGCAGAGTCGCGGCAGATCTTAATCCGGAAACTATTTACAGCCTTATTGGTCCTGAGAAAAGGAAATTTAAAAAGAGGAGTATGTATATTCCCATTCTGTTTGAACAGAATAATACTGTCGCCTGAACCTCCAAGCTGTAAATAAACTCCATTTAATGCCCCTTTAAGATCGCGGGAGTCTGAGCCAAGATACATCCTTGCATAATTATTCATGGAAGTATTGAACGACATTTTGATCCAGAACGACCATTCCATCGCTGATGCATTCACGCCCTGAGTTACCAGGCAGGATGTGTCGGCTTCTGAAGCGTTCAGTTGAAGCTGATGCTGGGAATTCACGATAAAAACAGAGGTATCGCCGCTCCAGGAGGGATTTGACATAAAATTTCCATCGGTGAAATCATCCTTAACCTGGGCCATCAGAGCCAAAGGAACTAAAGCACTGGAAAAAAGAATAAATTTGATAGCATATATTAACATGGTGTCTTTTGTTACTTAATCCGCCAAAAGCAGAAAAGTGATATATAAATACAAAAAATGTTGCATTATCTTTGCTGAAAATTAAGTTTATGGAGCTGGCTGTTGTCGGAGCAACCGGATTAGTAGGCAGGGAAATCATCAAGGTGCTGGAAGAAAGAAACTTCCTGCCCAAGAACTTTTACCCGGTTGCCTCACCTAAATCCGTCGGATCATCCATAGAGTTTGCAGGCAGAATGTATAGAGTGATGGATCATTCTGATGTTCTTGCCCTGAAGCCCGAAATAGCCATTTTCAGCGCCGGAGCCGAGACCTCGAAGAAATGGGCTCCGAGGTATGCTGAAGCCGGGATTACGGTGATCGATAATTCTTCGGCCTGGAGAATGGATAAGGATATTCCGCTGATCGTACCTGAAATCAATGCAGGAATTCTCAAAAAATCAGATAAGATCATTGCAAATCCGAATTGTTCAACAATTCAGCTGGTCATGATCCTCGCACCGCTTCATCTTAAATACCGCATCAGAAGGATCGTTGCAGCTACTTACCAGTCGGTAACAGGTACCGGTATCCGTGCCGTGCGCCAACTCGAAAACGAACGCCATGGGATCAAGGGTGAAATGGCCTATCCATACCCAATCGATCTGAATCTCTTTCCTCATGGGGGCAGTTTCCTGCCCAACGGCTACACAACCGAGGAAGAGAAACTGGTGAGTGAAACCAGGAAGATACTGAACGATTACTCAATCAGAATCACGGCTACTATTGCCAGAGTACCTGTAATTGGAGGTCACTCCGAAGCTGTTAATATTGAATTTGAAAACGATTTTCTGCTTGACGATATTTTCCGATTACTTCGCAATACACCTGGCGTGGTAGTGCAGGACGATCCGGCCAATAACCTTTATCCTATGCCCCTCTTCTCAAAAGGCAGGGATGAAGTGTTCGTGGGAAGGATACGCCGGGATGAAAGTCAGCCAAACTCATTGAATTTATGGATTGTTGCCGACAACCTGAGAAAAGGAGCGGCAACTAATGCTGTTCAGATCGCCGGGTATCTTTCCGGGAGCCGGGAGTCGTGAGCCGGGAGTCGGGAGCCTGGAGCCGGGAGCCGGGAGCCGTGAATTGATTTTCCTCAACACAGTAATTGATAAAAAGTCTGTTGTTTTTTGTTTTTTGTCAATTCTTTTTCTACTTTTGTAAAATCAAGATAATGCATTGTATTGATTTTAAATGAACTGAGTTTTTTTTATCCTTGTTTTCCACATTGGGATTTCATTAAAAGACCGATATCAGTTCAATTTACAGAGAAAAAATGAACGGAAAAGCTGTATTTCTTTCAAATTGCTCGGAATGCAAATGCAAATCTTCCATTTTTAAAAGCCTTACCAAAGAAGAGCTTGAACAAATAAATACCGGGAGATTTCACGTTGCCTATAAAGCAGGGGAGATCATGTTTAAGCAGGGAACTCCTTCCTCACATTTCATCTGTATTACCTCCGGGCTTGCCAAAATATATATAGAAGGGTATGGAAAGAACCTGATACTGGCCTTGGTTAAACCTGTTGATTATATCCTTGGCCCCGGAGTTTATATAGACAATAAGCATTATTTTTCCGCCTCGGCCGTCGAGGATTCCACCGCCTGTCTGGTTGACACTACCATATTTAAAAAGCTGGTCCGCTCCAACGCCGATTTTGCTGAAGATTTCATTAAGCGTATATCCTCACAAACACTGTTTAATTTTGAACAGGTGATCAGTCTTACCCAGAAACAGATGCACGGGCGAATTGCCGATGCATTGTTTTATCTCTCCGAGAAAATATACTGTGCAAACCCTTTTAACATGAGCATTTCACGCCAGGACCTGGCAGATATTTCAGGAATGTCGAAGGAAAGCGCAATCCGGATTCTTAAGGAATTCAAGGAGGAAGGGATACTTTCCGTAGATGGGAACCTGTTTGAGGTGTTAAATACCAAGCAACTGAAGCAGATCAGCGAGACTGGTTGACCAGAATTTCTCCTTTAATATGATTCCGCCTGCTTAATCATTGATATATATCAATGCATGATTGATACATGTCATTTCTATAAGAAGTAAATCTCACCCATCTGTTAATTTTCTCACAAATACTTTCAATATTTTTGTAGCTCATGATTTTGCACCATTGTCTGCTATCATAAATGTATTTATTAACTAACAAAAACTGAAAGAAAATGAAAAAATTACTCATGCTTGTTCTATCGGGGATCATGGTTATGGCGGTTTCCGGTTTAATTTTTATTGGCTGTACAAAGGAAGGGCCCCAGGGGCCGACCGGTGCCAATGGAACCAACGGTAAAGATGCCAATGCAACCTGTACCGTCTGCCATAATTTTAGCGATACTGTTATTGTAAAGATTTTCCAGTATGATGCTTCGAAGCATGCTTCCGGAAGCACAGCATTGGAAGGCGCCCGTTCTGGTTGCTCAGGATGCCACAGTCACGAAGGTTTCCTTGAAAAATTACAGACCGGTTCGTCTGTGACCCAGGCTTATAATGACGCTGCTCCGGTCAATTGCCGCACCTGTCATACCATTCACGTAACTTATTCCGATGCCGACTGGGCTTTGAGAAGTGTTGCCCCCGTTAATCCCTACATTGACAGTACCTCTTCCATTGACCTTACCGTGACTATTCCGGGCGGAACACCTGATGGTACTTCAAACCTTTGCGGTCTTTGCCACCAGGCAAGAAAAACAAGCCCCTGGATTACCAATCCCAAAGGCACTGACTCTCTTGCAGTTACCAGTACCCGCTGGGGACCGCATCATGGACCACAGTTCCTGATGTTAGCCGGTAAAGGCGCTTTTGAAATGGGTAGTGCTCCTTTTGCAAGCACCAATCATAAGGGAAATGCAACCTGCAGAAATTGCCATATGGGTCCGGCTCAGGGTGATTTAGTCGGAGGCCATACTCTCTGGATGGCAAGTGCAGAATCTGGTGACAATGTTGCTGTTTGTAAACCCTGCCACACTTCAATCGGTACTACATTCGATTTGAGTGGAAAACAGACCGAGATTGTGGGTAAATACCACCAATTAAAAGTTTTACTGGCTCAGAAGAGTATTCTCGACACGGTCACTATGCTTCTTAAAGGCCCCATGAGTGCTGCCAAACCTAAGAAATTCACTCAGAAAACCTTGTCCGTATACTGGAACTTCTGCATGGTTGATGCAGACCGTAGTATGGGCATTCACAATTACGCTTATATCAGGGATATGCTTGATGCAGGTATTTCCTATATAAGTGCTCAATAATCCTTTTACCGATGTTAGAAAAGGCTTCAGGAAAAGCAATCCTGAAGCCTTTTTTCATAAAAAAGTAAATAATCTCAAATACTTATCATTAACCACAAACATTGAAAAATGAAAAAATTATTCAATCTTTTCTCGGTTCTATTGGTACTTTCCGTTTTAATGGCCTGCGAATACGCCAAAATAGTACCCGACAATCCCTCCCCAAGTACTCCGGTAATTTATTCAACCGAAATCCAGCCGATTTTCACACAGGGTTGTACATGCCATAAATCTGGCGGACCAGTTCCGAACCTGGCTGCCGGAGCCTCTTACCAGAGCCTGATAGACAATAAAATGGTCATTGCCGGAGATGCTGCTTCCAGTATTTTATACCAGAAAGTTTCCACCGGGTCCATGTCGGGATTCCTCGATGCTAGCCAGGCCGCTCTGATCAAAAACTGGATTAACCAGGGCGCATTAAATAATTAAGTATTAACATGAATAAAGCTATTACTATGACAATCAAAAAGATTATCCTCAGTATATTGTTCATTTTTTCGGGACTGGTCGTGGCGTTTGCCCAGGATGCAACTACCGACTCAACTGCCGCCGCGCCTGTTAAAAAACCTCTGGCAAAGGCTCCTTTTGAGAGTGGGATTTTCATGGACTATCAAACGGTTTCCTCTCCTCCTGCAAAAACTCTAGAGTTCATCCTTCAGCACCGCTTCGGTAACATTCAGAACGGGATTCACGACATTTATGGGTTATGGGGCGCTTCGAATATTCGCCTTGGTCTTAATTTCACTCCGATTAAAAACCTCATGATCGGTTTAGGGACAACCAAAAATTACATGGTCCAGGATCTGCAGGTGAAATATACTTTCCTTCAGCAGAGAAAAGGAGGTTTCCCTCTCACTATAGGTTATTACGGTAACCTCGGACTTGACACTAAAACAAGCGCTAAAGGCTATGGAATGAATTACAAGTTTACTGACCGGCTTTCATGGTTTCATGAATTCATGTTTGCCCGCAGGTTCTGTAAAATGTTTTCGATGCAGATTGGCCTGGCCTATTCTCACTTCAACAAGGTGGACTCAAGCCGCATGAACGATGTTGCCGCAATATCTGTCCTCGGCCGCCTGAAAGTAAGCCCGCAGTCGTCTGTTATCCTTTCTTTTGAGCAACCCATCGTTGTAAATTACGACCCGGCTTTTATGGTCAGGTATCCCAACAAATGGCTTTCGATTAACAGCAGTACCGCTCCCTACCAGAATGTGAGCCTTGGTTGGGAAATTTCTACCAGCACCCATACTTTCCAGATCTTTATGTCTTGCGCCAATGGCATTGTTCCCCAATATGTCACAGCTTTGAATAAAGACGGTAGTTTCTGGAACGGGTTTATCCTGTTCGGCTTCAACCTGACCCGCTTATGGAGTTTTTAAATTTTTGAAACCTTAATAACAAACACATACCATTATGAAAACAACACAGAAAATTTTTACAGTTATAATCACTATGGTGATTGCTGTATTTTTTATTGCAGGAAATTCCTATTCACAGGCTAAAAAGCCCTGGAATGTTCCCGACAAAGACAAGAATGCCAAATCAACTGTAAATCTGAAAGATGCAGGTGTGATAAGCAACGGCAAAGACCTCTGGGCCAAGCATTGCAAATCTTGCCACGGAAGCAAAGGTCTTGGCGATGGACCAAAAGCTGCTTCTTTGAAAACCAATCCCGGAGACTTCTCTTCTGCCGCCTTCCAGGGCCAGACCGATGGAGAACTTTTCTTCGAGACAAGCAAGGGTCGCGATGAAATGCCAGCTTATGAAAAGAAAGTTCCCGAAGCCGGTGATCGTTGGGCTATGGTAGCTTTTATGCGCACTTTGAAGAAATAATCTGTGTGTCGTAAAAATGATATAAATGGGTGTTTGCTGTTAATACAGCAAACACCCATTTATATTTTATTTCATTGTTTCCCCGTATTTAACTCCTTTTTGCTATGATATATAGAGCAAACGTCCGCCCAGCATGGGTTGTTCTTGTCCTGCTACTTTGTTTTGCGATTGCTTTTGCTCTAGCCAAAAGTTCCGACTCTTCTTCTTCCGGTAAAAAAACAGAAAAACAGGGAAGCACCGAAAAAGTTGACCTGGCAAAATTCAAAAACAGTGAGACTAACGAGCATTGTCTGAAGTGCCATGGACAGTCAAAATACGTTTACGAAAATGCCGAGAGTAAGAAACCAGTGCATAAAAGAATGTACTCCGAGCTTATTATTAAACGTGATGAATTTTATGTATCCAACCACAAGGGGTTCAGGTGTACCGATTGCCATTCTGAGGATTATGCTACATTTCCTCATCCGGGAAACCTTCGTATGGAATCCAAGGCCAACTGTCTGGACTGCCACGGCGGAGATGAAAAGTATGCCAAGTTTCAATTTGAAAAGATCGACTCGAACTTCATGGCCAGCGTTCATTCCCAGAAACACAGCCAGGATTTCACATGCTGGATGTGCCATAATCCCCACACTTATAAGATCAATGCCCGGACGAATGAAAATCTGAAAGAAACGATCACTTACGACAACCTGATCTGCCTTAGCTGCCACAGCGACATCACGAAGTACGAACTGCTAACCGATAAGCAGAAACCGAATATACTTGTGAAACATGAATGGCTGCCTAACCAGGCATCGCATTTTACCAATGTGCGTTGCATTGAATGTCATGCACAGAACAAGGATACACTTATCGTGGCGCATTTTGTGGCCCCCAAATCCATGGCCGTGAAAAAATGCGAATCATGCCATGCACAAAATTCAATACTTTATGCTTCGCTTTTTAAATACCAGGTGAGGGAAAACATTAAGAAACAAGGCTTTTTTAAAGGCTTATTTCTTAGTGAAACGGCTACTATCGGCCCCGACCAGAACAATACACTGAACATTATCAGTCTTGTATTTTTCGGCCTTACCATACTTGTCATTCTCATTCATGCTGTTCTTCGAATCCAAAAATCACACTGACCATGGAAACTAATCACGAACCTTTATACCTCTATCCTGTCTGGATCAGACTCTGGCATATACTGAATGCACTATTTTGCCTGGTTCTGATTATTTCCGGTCTCAGCATTCAGTTTTCAAACCCTACTATCATAGTAAAATTCAGGGCTGCTGTTGCGGTACATAATGTTGCGGGTGTGCTTCTGTCGTTTAATTATATACTGTTTTTCATTGGCAACCTGTTTACTAAAAACGGAGCATACTATGTGATCGGAGTAAAAGGCTACTATGGTCGCCTGAAAACTCAGTTTCACCATTATACCATAGGGGTTTTCAAAAAAGAAGAAGCGCCTTTTCCGGTTACTGTAGACTCGAAATTCAATCCTCTTCAGCAGATTTCCTATGTGGCAATAATGTACGTGGTGCTCCCCCTTGTGATTCTGTCGGGCCTCGGGTTGCTATATCCTGAAATTACCGTGAACAGCCTGATTGGGATCAGCGGCCTGGATTATACCGACCTGCTGCATCTTGCATGTGGGTTTTTCGTGACAATTTTTATGTGTATTCATATATATTTCTGTACTTTCGGTAAAACTACCTTAAGCAATTTCAAGAGTATTATTAACGGGTATCATTGAATCCATTTTAAACTTCATTGATCGTGGAAGAAGAACAGAGCAACAAAAAGAATTCCAGGCGACAGTTCCTGAAAAAAGGTTTACTGGCCGGTGCAGGAGTCGCCGTTGGAGGAGGTATGCTGAGCGCTATTGCCGGCAAACCCTCAGGGGAAAGCGGGGAAAAGATAAAAGTCCTGACTACTAATGGTGATATTATGGAGGTTGACAAAGCAATGCTCAAACTTCCACGGGTATCCATAGAAGAATCCCACCTGGGAATTCCCGGAAAGAAATTTGTGATGGTGATTGACCTCGGAAAATGTAAAAATGCGCGTAAATGTGTTGAAGGTTGTCAGCGCGGCCATCATCTTCCCAAGAGTCAGGAATTCATGAAAGTTTACCTTTTGCAGGACTCCGAAAAAACTTCACCATACTGGTTCCCGAAACCCTGTTTTCATTGCGACAACCCTTTGTGCGTCAGTGTTTGTCCGGTAGGAGCTACATATAAACGTACCGACGGCATTGTTTTAATAGATAATAACCGTTGTATCGGATGCAAATTCTGTATGACGGGATGCCCTTATTCGACCAGGGTATTTGCCTGGAAGCATTATCCCGAATTTGATGAGGATAAGGAACCTTATTCACCGGAAGCCTCAAGCCCGGGGAAGGAAGGCACTGTTTCCAAATGTGATTTCTGCCCAGATCTTATCCGGGTTGGAAAAGTTCCATATTGCGTTTCCGCATGCCCCATGGGAGTGATTTACTTCGGTGATGTGGACGAAGACACAGTAACCAATGGAACAGAAACTTTTCAGTTCAGCGAGCTGATCCGTGACCGTGCAGGATACCGCTATCTTGAAGTTCTCGGAACCAGGCCATGCGTATATTACCTCCCGCCTGTTGACCGGCAGTTCCCTGTCGATCGCGGATTTAATGATCTCGATGAGAGTGTCAAGAACAGATATATCAATACTCCTTACGCACAAAAACATAAGCTGTAGCCATGGAAAAGAATGAGAAAACTTTATTGAAGGAGTTTGCCCCTCAGCTTGAAAGGACCAGCATTCAGGGTTATGCCTGGATACTTTTTTTACTTGCTGTTATTGGATTGGGCGTTTTCGCTTTTATCGAGCAGGTTACAAAGGGTCATGTAGTTACCGGCATGCGCGACAATGTAGTATGGGGCATTTACATTGTAAACTTTATTTTTTTTATGGGAGTCAGTTATGCCGGCGCTCTAATTTCCGGTACTTTGCACCTGTTCAAGACCCCATGGAGAAAACCTATTATCAGGATGGCCGAATTTATCACCATCATTTCACTGCTTATAGGCCCGGCATACATCCTTCTTTGTATCGGCAGACTCGATAAATTACATTACCTGGTGCTGCATGGCCGTATCCAGTCGCCTATCACCTGGGACGTTATTGCAATTTCGACCGATATCTTTGGTTGCTTTATCTTTCTTTACCTGGCCATATTGAAAGATCTCGCCAACATGAGAGACTATGAAGAACTTCAGCTCCCCAAATGGAGAAAAACGCTGTACCGGGTACTTGCGCTTGGATATACCGGTACCGAAGATCAAAAGAAACGACTTGACAGAGCCACAAATATTATGGCGACCATGGTTATCGCAATTGCAATTATCGTATACTCCGTACTGGCCTGGATCTTTAGCGTGACCCTGCAGCCAGGCTGGCACAGTACTATTTTTGGACCTTATTTTGTAATTGCCGCTGTATATTCTGGCAGCGCCGTGCTTATTCTGGCCATGTGGTTTTTCAGAAAAGTGTACCATCTTGAGGAATATATAACCAAGAAGCATTTTGTTTCTGTAGGTGTGATCATGTTGGTGCTGGCAGCATTTTTCGGATACTTCACCTTCAGCGATTACCTTACAAAATGGTATGGTTCTGAAAAAAACGATGAACTCCTGATCCAGCTTTTGTTCAAGGAATTCTACTGGCCTTTTATTATCTCAAATTATGTAGGTGTACTCGTGCCTTTGCTGGTCATTGGAATTGCAAAATTTCGCACCATCACAAATATCACATTAGCCGCTGTGGTTGTAATCATCGCTCTCTGGCTAAACCGTTACCTGATTGTTATTCCTACCCTGCAGTCTCCATACCTTCCTATTCAGGATTCCCGGCCGGAATGGAGTATTTATTCATCAACCTGGGTGGAGTGGAGTCTTACTGCTGCCGGCGTAGCACTTTTCTGTCTATTGTTCACACTGGCATCAAAATTTATTCCTATTGTAGCTGTTTCCGGCAATACACAGGAAGCCAAACCAGAAGATGTTTTAGTATAAATCATTTCATACAGGAAAACATGAAAAGAATAGTTATTCGGGTTGTATTTCTCGCGGTGATTACCTTAGTGATCGTTCCTTCACTTATTTATGCCCAGGGTAAATCAGATACCACTACCGTTGAAAATTCCAAGCTCACTTTTTCGTATCTCTGCACTTCCAATGATTCAGTATGCCTTACAGCAAATCTTTTTGTTAAAAAAGAGAGTGATACTTACGGATTAAAGAATGCTACGGTTGAGTTCTTCACGAATCAGGAAAACAGGCTCCATCCATTAGGAACTGTAGTTACCAATCAGGATGGGGATGCCGTGCTAAACGTAGTTTTAGGGAATCTGAAGCCTGATAAAGAAGGCCTTATCTCTTATATTGTAAAATTTGCAGGCACATCAAAATACACCGAAGTTTCAGCGACATTCAGTGCAGAACCTGCAAAACTCAAGCTGTCTTTTAATATACAGGATTCCATCCGCTACCTGAATGTGATCGGAACCTGCAAGGACCCAAAAGGACAGGAAGTCGCACTTCCAAAAGAAACCGTGATTCTGTATGTTCCCCGCCTTTTCAGTCTTCTGAAAATCGGGGAAGTTTCTCTTGATGATCAGGGTAAAGGCAGCTTTGAATTTCCTAATGGTATAGTTGGTGACACGTTAGGAAATCTTAAGATCATTGCTAAAATAGAGGAAAGTGAAAAGTACGGTTTCGTTCAGGGCACTTCAACAATTAATTGGGGTGTGCCAAAGCAATATTACAAGGCTGAAGTCCCTTCACGTGAGCTCTGGACCCCTATCGCACCGATGTGGATGATCATAACCCTGATTATAATGCTGGCCGGTGTGTGGGCTCATTATGCTTACGCCGTTTGGGAGCTTGTGATGATAAAATTCGGAAGCAAGAATGATAAACCAACATTCTGAGGACTGTATTCGTGGGACCGTTGTTCATGGGAACCATTTGGGGAGGACCCTTGGTTTTCCTACAGCAAACGTTCATCCTCATTCTGATCAGCCAGCCTTAGTCCCGAATGGAGTATACCTTGTAAGTCTCTTTTTACAGGAGAAGAAATTCTTCGGATTATGTAATATTGGCCTTCGTCCGACAATCGGAGGAACACATCTTGTAATCGAAGTCAATATTCTTGATTTTTCGGCTGATATCTATGGAATGGAAATCTCTGTTACGATCATCCGGCAAATCAGAAAAGAAAAAAAATTCAAAAATCTTGAAGCGCTTGTGAGCCAGATCAGACATGACAAAGAAAAAGCTATGAAAATGATTTCAGCGTTGGACAAGGATAAGACTGGCTGAATAAACCCCTTCGGTTTCCATTTTGGGGTTGATGTTTTCAATTTCCAGTTTCATTATCCCTTTCACAGAACAGAAAAGGTCTCTTTTTAGGACAAGCTTCGTAATACATGTGTCTCCATTAAACGTACCGATAAATGATCCGGTTTTATCTTTGATCGGCATCTTGTATTCTTTGATCCTTTCTTCACCGGATGGGGTATAAAGTACCATATTCAGCGAAAGATCATCGCTGGCAAAGGATTTCGAGGAGCGAAGTTCAAACAGAATATCATATGATCTTTCTGTTTCCGTGATCGGAAATTCATATTTCAGAATTGTAAATCTCGGCCAGGATTCCGATGGAAAGGAAATGCGTTTTTCGGCCGATCTTTGATGACCGCAGGCAGAGATGATTATCAGGCAAATTAAAAGCCAATTCCAATAAAACCCGGGTTGTTTAGCAGGATAAGATTTCATAATGGATTGGGATAATTACTGTGAAAACGGTTTTATTTTTTGCGGATACAAAATTAACATCTCCTTCCATATTTCTGATAATTCCCCTTACAATTGCAAGTCCCAGTCCGGCTCCTCCTGATTTGGTTGTAAAATTTGGCTGGAAGATCCTGTCGAACAGTTCATCTGGAATCCCGTTCCCATTATCCTCAATTTCAATAATATATTGGTTCTTTTTTAATTGAATTCCTATCCTGATCCTGCCTTTTTCTGTAGCGCTGATGGCCTGGATAGCATTATTCAAGAGGTTAGTAAAAACCCTTGCAAGTTGCTTCCTGTCACCAATAATAAAGGCTGATTTTTCATTTGTTTCCAGGCTTATCTGAATATTTTCCAGGCCATTATACATAGACATTACGGAATTCAATATCTCGATGAGATCAAGTTCTTCTGAAATGGGCAGGGGCATTTTCGCAAAATCGGAGAATTCTGTGGCTATTGCTGCCAGCGAATCAATCTGCTCAGTCATTATCCTGGTGAAATGCTGAAGCCTGATGTTAAAATCGTCAGACTTATCATCCCAGGTTTTTCGCAAATGCTGAACACTGAGCTTCATCGGGGTCAAGGGATTTTTTATTTCATGTGCAACCTGCCTGGCCATTTCCCTCCAGGCACTTTCCCTCTCTGATTTTGCAAGCTGATCGGCACTAAACGCCAGTTCATCAATTAAGCTGTTGTATTCCTCCACCAGCCGCCCTATTTCATCATGATGATGCCAGATGATCTTTTCGTTACGTTTTCCTAGCTTAAAGCCCTCCATTCTACTTACGAGCAACCCAAGAGGAGCTGAGAGATAGCGTGATATGGCAATGGAAAAGAAAACACTTAACAAAATAAATAATATGTACAGATTCATGAAGGCAACCAGAAAATCATTAATTTCTTTTTTAAGATCTTCCTGCCGCGAGAAAAATGGTAAGTTTATATAAGACAGAATTTCGTTTTTGTAATTCAAAAGAGGGAAATAAGCGGAGGTATACTTGTAAGACCCTATCTGTTCATCGCGGAAAAAAATTGACTGTCTGTTTGTTTTGAGATCCATCAAGGCCTCATAATTCATTCTTCCGGAAATCAAACCTTCATCAAAGACCTGAGGCCTGCTCGAAACAATCAATGTTCCACTTGGTGAATATACATTTACATCCGTATAAAACATACCTGAGATCTGTTGAAGGTTTTCTTCAAGAATCCCATTTTCAAGTTTAGCAAGATTGGGTTTATCTCCATATTTTTCCTGCATTTCCGTCATTACTGACAAGGTTCGTTCGCTGAACGAGTCCATGTTTTTCAGGGTATTGAGCCTGATGAGTGAATATAGTAAAATACATCCGAGGATAAGGAACGAAACAACTATAATCCCCACATTTGCAAGCTGAAATCTGCTCTTCAATGTTAAAAATGAGAACCCGAGCAGCATGGATGGTCTGAAGATAAGGTTCAAAAACAAGGTGAGAAATGAAAATATGATAAAAAGGTATGATGCAGGGGAAAGAATTTCCAGAAAACTGTTCTCTTTTTTACTGATTACAAGAACTCTGAATTTATCCATCTTGTAACTGTAATGGTCTATACCTTCAGAACTATAAAATGCATTTCGAACTGTTGAAGGCATAAGGTCATCAATGCTCATATCATAGTTAAATTTCCCCGTTTTGTATACCAGCAATCCACTTTGGTAAAGTGCATAGGAATAATTACCCAGGTCGGGCAGATTCATGATCCTTCTGTCGATAAGCAATTCGGGGTAACCGAGGTCTTTGGCGGGAGTTTTAGCGTTAAACTCAATATAAATCTTCACCTGACGATTTTTCTCAGCCGTTTTTACATTATTTAGTGTAAGCGCTGCCAGATATGTTTCAATTCCATTTCCATAATCCAGGTAAAAAAGTCCGGGATTCAATGTTTTTTCTCCTACTTTTTCGATTAGCTGACCAAAGTATTGCTCACAGTCAAAAACATATCCCTTGGGTTGGATCTTAAGCATTTTTCCAGGAACACAAACCGTAATCTGAACTGTAAACCTGTTCCATGAATCATTAATATATTCTGACTTTATTTTTTTGATCAATGCATCTTCTCTGATGGTGTCGCTGTTGTTAATCATTGAAAAAATCGTGGAATCGTTCAATAATTTGTGCTCGAGTTTATTATAAAGAAGTTCAGTGATTGGATTTTTCCCGGTTGCAAGTTTAATTGCAATAAGTTTACGTTCCTCTCTTTCCTTGTAATATCCGGTATTATTAAATACAACTGCAACCAGAAGCGACATCCATATCATGGGCAAAATGCTATTTGCCAAAGGGCTGATCTTTGAATTTTCGCCGTGAATAAATAACAGGGATAATAAAAGTATCCCAAAAAGGGCCGCCATGACACCTGAAATTCTGATATCCCAAAAAAGCATATCAAGCAAGAAAACGCAAAGCGTTGAACCAATTATAACAATACCTTTTTTATTTCTGCTGAAGTGGACCAGAAAGGTCCAGGCTGTTCTTGAAATAATGTAAAATGCAAGCGCAAGAGAATAAGCGATAAGAATACCGATAATACTCTGTACCCCTATTTTTGAAATATCTTTTAAATCTAACGAGAATGAAGAATTTTTTACCAGGTCATCCAGCCCATGACAAAGAAATATATATGCTGATACAATAATTAATATAGCTAAGAGTGCCTTAAATTTTCCTGATTTCACCTCACCCCCTTCTTTTGGTCTGGTCTTGCACAATTTTAAAAATAAAACAATGGCTAATACCAGAATGATCAGGCTATTGAACAGGTAATCGCCTGCTGAAGGCAAAAACCCCGACGAAGAATAATAAAGAGGTGAGAAGAACGCTGTTGAATACAGAGCTTTCGGGAATTGAAAATATCCCTGCAAAATCCTTAGCAGGATAACATCTGCAATAAATAAAATTACAAACAGCCAGGGTTTATCAACAAGCCATACCGCCGAAGAATAAAAAAAATAAATGGAATAGCAAAGTAAAAAAAAGGCGATAAACAGCAGCAGGCATAATAACCATGTATATGTGTCGAATGAAATTACGTATTCCGAAAAGTTCAGTGAAAACAAAGGAGTGCCTGAAATTGTGCAGATTGTTTCTGGTATTTGGCCCACAGAAATATCAATCTTTTCGGGAACACTAAAATCCTTTTGAAATGAGTTTTCAAGGTATTCGTTTTCAAATGAATATTGAGATTTTATAAGAATGAGACCAACAGCTTTTGTATTTCCGTTTTTTAATACGATAATCTGGTACCAGCCATTTGGCAATTTTTGAATGCTTTCAGTTTTTCGAAGTTGATCTCTCGATAATTCATTAACAGAATTGTCGGACCAGTATACCAGACTATCGTTAATGTAGTATTGAAAAATAATACCATTTTTTGCTACCTGTGATAATTTGTCGGGCGGCGAATTTTTCAATATTCTTTTTACCTGGAGGTTTTTCTCATTTAAAACCCGTTCCACTCTTTTAGTAATATTTGAGGGACTGTTAGTTGTTCTGAGGATAAAGACGGCGGTAAAAAGGCAGATCACGAAAAAAACAGCTGTAAACGCTGCCCAGAGAGCATAATTTATTGATTTAGTGTATGATAAAACTAACCTCATAGGGCCTTCTATAATGCATTATCTTCTCTTGGGAAAGGGCATGGTCCCAATAAGGATGATCGTTCGCCTGTGACCTTAAAATTAAGAATTTTCAGGCAAAAGAATATAAATCAGGCTTGAATGTCCGATTTTCTTTTTTCCTGCTTGCAAATTTGAATACGCGCCTTTAAAAACGGCTTTTATAAAATTATTCTTTCCATTAATATATTTTTCGCTTAACAAGGAGATATAGTATGAGTCGAGGATCTGGGGAAGGATTTTGACAATACTGAAATGATGCATTGCTGAAAATTTCGTAAACGAATTTTTATTGAAATGATAAAGATGTCGGGGAAGATCGTATGCAGCCCAGAACTGTTTATAATGTTCAGCATCCCACGATTTACAATTAGGCAATGCTATGATAAGTACTCCATCGGGTTTCAATAAACACCTGATAGAATTTACCGTAGTGTTCAACTCATGAATATGCTCTAATACATGCCAAAGAGTAATACAGTCGAACTTTAAATTTTCTGGCTGAAAATCAGAAATCTTTTCTCTTACATCAAGTCCGTATGTTTTTTTTGAACTTTCCCTTGGCTTTTCATTTAATTCTATTCCGTAAGCAAGAAAACCTTTCATTTGACAAAAATTCAAAAACTCTCCCGTTCCGCAACCAATATCGAGAATGGATTTCCCTTTGGACGCATGTAACACGATCGAGAACTTCTTTTTTAACATAAAGTTCCTGGCTACAGTGTATACACGGGTGAGGAATCCTTTCTTGGTTGTATCGTGCGAAATATATTCGGTAGAATTATAATATCTGATAATATCATCAAACCCTGGCCTTGGATTTGTAAATCTTAATCCACACCCGGCACATTCATCAATTGAGAATTCCTCTTTTGAAAGAAAATAATCACGAGAGCTTATTGTTTTTTTGAATGAGGTTGAGTTGCAAGCCGGACAGTTTTTTAATACTTCCATAATTTTAGTTTCACGTGGAACGGACTTTATTTTCCTAAAAATACAATAAGCACTGAAATATCTGAGGGAGAGACGCCACTTATCCTTAAAGCCTGACCAATTGTTCCAGGTCTGATTTTCGACAATTTTTCTCTGGCTTCGTTCGATAAAGATAAAATCGTGTTATAATTTAGTTGTGGAGGAATTTGAAATTCGTCGAACTTTCCAAGTTTATCGGCCACCTCTTTTTCTTTATTAATATATGACCGGTATTTCACAAGTAATTCCGCCTCTTCCATCTCGTCAGTGCTAACTTTTCCCAAAGCGGCAAACTTATCGCGGATCTTTTCCACGTTATTAAATAAATCAATAAGCCTTACCTGAGGCCTCTGTAGAATTGTTTCAATTTTTATCTTCTGCTTGATTACAGGTAGTGCATTGGTCTGTAAAAAAGGGTTAATCTCGCCAGGTGTAACAGATTCTTTCTTTAATAATGCTTCCACACTATTAATTTTCCGGTATTTTGCCAATACTTTCTTTTTCCGCTCAGAACCGGCAAGTCCGATCTCGTGCGATTTAACAGTTAACCTGAAATCAGCATTATCTTGTCGCAGAAGAATCCTGTATTCCGCCCTTGAAGTGAACATACGATATGGTTCTTCTGTTCCCTTTGTAATAAGATCATCAATTAAAACACCTATATATGCCTCTGATCTCTTAAGAACAAACGCTGGTTTTTCCTGAATTTTCAAAAAAGCATTTATTCCCGCCATCAATCCTTGCGCTGCCGCCTCTTCATAGCCCGTTGTTCCATTAATCTGACCTGCCAAAAAAAGATTTTCAATTTGTTTGGTTTCCAGATTAAAATTCAATTGTGAAGGAGGAAAATAATCATATTCAATAGCATAACCCGGTCTGAAGAATTTTGCATTTTTAAATCCTTCTACTTTTCTAAGTGCTTTAAATTGAATATCCTCCGGCAATGATGAAGAAAACCCATTTACATAATACTCTATCGTATTCCAGCCTTCCGGCTCAATAAAAAGCTGATGTTTGTCTTTTGATGCAAATCGTTCTATTTTATCCTCTATTGACGGACAGTATCGGGGGCCTCTTCCTTTAATTCTTCCCGTGAACAATGGAGATCTCTCGAATCCTTGCTTTAAAATATCATGTACTTCCGCACTTGTATAGGTAAGGTAGCAACTTCGTTGTTTTTTTAGTTTTTTTGTTGACAAAAACGAAAAATTGCCTGGGTTAAGATCCCCGGCTTGCTCTGTCATCAAAGAAAAATCCAGAGATCTTCCATCAGCCCTAAGAGGGGTTCCGGTCTTCATCCTGCTTGAAGAAATCCCTAATTTATTAATATTAGAAGTCAGATTCGTTGAATTTCTCTCTCCAATTCTTCCTCCGGCAAATTGCTTTGTTCCGATATGAATTAACCCATTCAAAAACGTGCCATTGGCCAAAATGACAGTTTTTGAATAAAATTCCATGCCCATATAAGTCTTTACCCCAACCGCTTTTTGCTTCTTTACAATAATTTCAGTAACAGTATCCTGCCAAAACTCCAAATTTTCCAGGCTTTCCAAAATGTTTCTCCATTCGACTGAATACAAAACCCTGTCGTTTTGTGACCTGGGACTCCACATTGCAGGTCCTTTAGAAAGGTTGAGCATTCGAAATTGAATCATTGTTTTATCGGCCACGATTCCTGTATAACCTCCCAATGCATCAATTTCTCTAACAATCTGGCCTTTTGCAATTCCTCCTATCGAAGGATTGCACGACATTTGAGCAAAATTCGTAAGGTTCATGCTGATCATAAGTACTTTCGCTCCCATATTTGCGGAAGCTGCTGCCGCCTCACAACCGGCGTGCCCTCCCCCAACCACGATTACGTCGAACTTATCTTTCAATCTGGCTCTCAAACTATATAATTTACAAAATCAATAAATAACTCTATTTGTTGATGGTTTTATACAAAGTCTGGCTAAAGTGGAACAATGTTTCACGTGGAACAAACTTATTCCTGGAAAGCCTTCAAATATTTATTTTCCATTATTGTCATCCTCGTTTTATCACCTTTCGATTTATCATCATATCCTAACAAGTGCAAGATACCATGGACTAGGATTCTTCGAAATTCTTCTTCTGCTGTGACTTTATATTTAATGGCATTATCCCTTACTCTTTCTATACTGATATAAATATCCCCGCTAATACTTCCGGATTCCTCAGATAAAGTAAAGCTTATAATATCAGTATACGTATCAGTATTTAAATATTTTAGATTAATGGAATGTAAGACTTCGTCGCTGGTGATAACGAAATTTATATCCCCGGTTGTTTTCTTATTATCGAGTATGACCTTCTCAATCCATGGAATCAGATTCTTCTTTCGCCCTATCCCACCCTTAATTTTATGCTTGAAAAAATTAATCATTTCCTTTATTAACCGTTGTTTCTTTCTTAACCCAATACTCTTTCAGGCTATTTATCCGCTGCAGTGATTTTTCATAATTCATGCTCGACACGTAAAACACTAGTGTTATTGATTCTCCCTTTACCGATATAGTAACCTCATCGGCAAGTGCTTTTACTATATATATTTCTTTGGCAAGTTTGTGTTTACGAATTTCCTGCTCCAACACATGTTCTTGCCCGGAGGATAAATCCTGTCCGTCGAACTTTAGCTTAAAAGTGAATCCTTTTATCGTTTTTTCAAAAGTAACGACCAAAATATTTTGTACAATTCCTTCTGAAATAGCTATTAGAATGCTAGCCGCTTCTGTGGAAGCGAGTAAAATATTTCCGAAATATTCATTGTTAATATTATGATAATCACATATTTCTTCCACGAAGTGTTCCAGCTTGTATAATTCATTTTTCCCATTAACGGAAATCTCTCTAAAATCTTTTTTCATACTATTTTCTAATTTTCAGTATATACTCAGAGGCCTTATTTCTATAATAATAGTTAAGAGGTGCAGGTGTAAAATTAATTATATCTTTCCCTGGATCCATATTAGTCTTATACTCAAAAAATCCCTTAGGGTTACTTAACAAGTAATTTTTTGCTTCTATTGACTCTCTTTTTTCTTCTTTTTCTCTTTGCTGTTCGGCTTTTTCTGATTCAAGCATCTTAGTCACGATTCCCTGCTGTCTGTTGAAAGTTTCCTGGTTAATCATTTTATTCAAAATATCCTTTTCATTTTTCTCCATTTCGTCAATCATTTTATTAAGGTTTCCATCACCTCCTTTTCCCTGTTCCTTTAAAGCATTTTCATACTCCTGCAGTGCCTGTCTGATTGCTTCCTGTTCCGCAACCATTTTCGCGATTTCCTTGTTGACTCCTTCCTCTTCACCTTTGTCCTGGCCTTTTCCGCCTTTAGATTTGTTAAGGCCCTGCTTCATTTTTTCCATTCTTTTACCCATCTCCTGCTGCATCTGCCTCATCGAATTCATACTTTTCTTTCCGCCAGGTTTTCCGGGTTTCTTGCACATTTTCTGACCGCTGCTCATTTTCGCACTCTCCATTTGCATATTCATCTGCCTGAGAGCCTCATCTAACAACAGAGCCAAATTGTTCATCCCCGTCATCGCGTATTGTTCTCTGGCCATTGCGGCAGGCAACATTCGATCAACAAGTGATTTTTCGGAAACTCCAAGATTTTCTTTAACAAAAGTTACTTCCTTTGTGATTATGCTTTTCATCATAACCTGTCTTCTCGAAATTTTATTCAGAGTGTCCTCTATTGTACCGAATTTATCTTTAATCGATTTCTGGTCCTTTATAAGCTCAAGATACTTCGGATCGTTTCTGTTAATCGTCATTGAACGGTAAATAATTTCCTCCTGCTGAAACGACAGTTTATTGAGGTTTTGGAGCAATTGCCTTAACGCTGCCGCATCCTCTTCCTGTGTCTCTTCCTCATTTTCCTCCTGCATATTCTCCAGTTTGCTGGCCAGTTCCTTCATCTGTTGTGAAGATTTATTCTGACTCCCGGAGGCCTTTTTCATTTTACCGGATTTCATAAGATCTTCACTCCTTCCCAGCTCTTCATCAATCAATTTCCTGTCTTCTTTTGTACTTTCAAGGTCTGGTGTTTTCTCCATTTCCAGACTCAGCTTCTTCAAATCTTCCAGTGATTTATTTATCGAATCAAACTTTTGCTCAACTTCTTTCTGGGATTGCAACAGGTCTTCGTCTGATTTCGCCTTTTGTTCTGTTTGATCCGCGAGTTTCTTCTGTTCCTCAGCAAGTTTTTTTAGTTCATTTGTGCTCTGTTCCAATTTCCTTTCGAATTCAATTTGCTTAAACAGTTCAAGATTCCGGTCAAGCTCTTTTTCGAGATTTTCATTCATTTCTTTCATCTTTGGCATTAACTCGCTAAGTTTGTTCTTGTCCATCTGATTCAGCAGGTTCTTCATATCCTGAATGAGTTTCTTCATTTCATCAGTAAGCAGGTGATTCGCCAGCTCGTTAAGTTGCTTTTGCTTCTCCAAAATTCTTTCACTTGTTTTTAAATACTGCTCCTCATATTTTATGTTCTGTTCATTCTTAGTTTGAAAATTTTCGACCTGCTTTTGAATTTTCTCATTTGCCTTTATCACTTCATCGAGCTTCTTTTTTTCTTTCCATGAAACTTCATTCTGGTCGATCATTCTGCGCTCAATCTCATCAAGTGACTTGCTTATGTCCTTGCTCTCGGTTAAGCTTTTATACATTTCCTTTTCTATGCTCTCTGCAGTGTTGTCGGTCTTCCAGGCAATTTTTTCCAGTGAAGGGATTTCGAACGATAAGGGGGTGGTGCGGGCAGACTTTGGTCCTCTTATTCCATCATTATCCCAAATTTCTATGTAATACGAATAAGTATCACCTGGTTTTGTTTCAATCAACGAGAGGTCAAGCGAATAAAAAAATACCTGCGAAAGGTTTTCTTTGTCAATGGCAATAGTTTCTTTTTTTATCAATTTATAAACGCTGTCGGTTTGTTCCTTTCCTGTAAGAAAGAAAGTCATATTCGAAAAACCATAATCGTCTTTAATCGTTCCTTGTAGAAACACCTTACCGGTGTTAGCAGTATCTTGTGCTTCCTTTACAGAAATCTCGGGATAAGCATCTTTTATAACACGTATTGAATAATTCAAAGAATCTGATTTTTTTGAAAACTCATTCTCCTGGAGTATGCAATAAAGCGCAGACTCCATGAATCGTTTTTGTACCGTGAAAACATTCGGTTGCTTATTTTCAAGTTGAATTTCTTCTGTTAAATTAACCGCACTTTGTTGCGGAATCCGGGACCTGGGTTTACCCAAAGGTTCATTCCATGAATTTTCTCCCGATGGCATCCTGAATTTAACCGCTGTTACATCCCGTGTATTAAGACTCCATTTTACTATTGTTCCTTCTGGTATAATAAGATCTCCGATATTAGACAGAGTTTCTGATTGTTTGCCCGTATAAGCAGGATAATCCAAACGGGTGTCGAAATTCAAAATAATGGGTTTTGGATGAACATTAATCAGGTACTCACGTGATTCCTTGTCGTCGGCAAGAAGGATAAATCTGGTAGCAGACTGAAGTGTTTTGAATAAATATGAATATTTCGACCGGCTTTCATGTTTCATTTGAAATGTTGAATTTCCCGTTTTAACAAAAACCTCATCCGGTATTTCATTTCCGGTAAGTTCAATCCTGAGTGCAAAATCATCCTGCTGCATCGCCCTGAGTTCCTTATTAAGAATAACTATTCTGAACAAGGCTGGTGGTGTGAACTTTTCAGTGTATTTAATAAGCCGCAGAGTAGGATCCGATACAATAGCCGGTGCTATTAAAAGTAACAGCAGCAAAATAAACAGGGGAGGAAGAGTATACTTCAGGTAGCTGAGATTTTTCCTTAGGTTTATGACTTTTGCAAAGGGCAAGGGCCTTAACTCTTTAGTGCGCTGTTCAATGCTGGCTATCAGAAGTTCGATACTTTCGGTTGAATTATCCTGCTGGTCTATCAGCTGAAGTGTATTCAGAAGCTTGTCGCCAATTTCACTGAAATGTTCGCCTATAATACGGGCGGCCTGTTCATGTGTAAGCGCTTTGCCTATCCTAAGGTAGTTTAGGAGAGGAATAACCACAAAATAACCCAGGCATACGCTTGCGACAGCGAGATAAAAATAAACAAGAATAACCCTGGCCAGCGAAGGCAGGTAGCTAAAGTATTCGAGCAAAACCTCCAGTAAGAACAGCGATAGCAGAATCCCCAGGCTGATCAGCGCTCCTCTTATGATCTTGTTCTTGTAATATTTCCTTGTAAACTCATTGAGTTTAACAATCAGAATGTTCTCCCTCTTCATACATTCAAAACTGCAAAATTACGAAATTGCTGATCTTACTGTATATAACCTTAACTTTGCTGCCTCAAACCGGCATTTACCATGAATACAGCAGGAATTCGGGTTCGCTTTGCTCCAAGTCCGACGGGACCTTTACATCTTGGCGGAGTACGTACGGCACTTTACAATTATCTTTTTGCCCGTAAGTTTAATGGCAGCTTCATTCTGAGAATAGAAGATACCGACCAAAACAGGTTTGTACCCGGCGCCGAGGAATATATTATTAAATCGTTGCAGTGGTGCGGACTTGAATTTGATGAAGATGTATTGAAAGGCGGACCGCATGCCCCTTACCGCCAGTCGGAAAGATCAGCAATTTATAAAGAATACATTCAGATATTGCTTGACAAAAGTCATGCATATATTGCCTTTGATACGGCTGCCGGGCTTGAAGAAGCAAGGAACACACTTTCGCAAGGTCATGAGCAGTTTCAATACGGGAATAAAACCAGGCTGCTTATGAAAAACAGTCTTTCGATGACTGCGGATGAGGTTTCCCTGAGAATTGAAAGGGGCGACCGTTATGTTATCCGCGTACTGATCCCTGAAAATCAGACCGTTGTTTTCCATGACCTGATCAGGGGTGAAGTCAAAGTTCACACCGATACCCTCGATGACAAGGTCCTGTTCAAATCAGACGGCCTTCCAACATACCACCTGGCCAATGTTGTGGATGATTACCTGATGAAAATTTCGCATGTGATCAGGGGAGAAGAATGGTTACCATCGGCGCCCTTGCACCTTCTGTTATACCGGTTTTTTGGTTGGGAGGACTGCATGCCTCAGTTCGCCCATCTGCCTTTGATTCTGAAGCCCGACGGCAACGGAAAGCTCAGCAAAAGAGACGGTGACCGCCTTGGGTTTCCGGTATTTCCCCTGGAATGGAAGGATCCGGTGTCGAACGACATATCGCATGGCTACAAAGAAGATGGCTATCTGCCTGATGCTTTTATCAATATGCTTGCTCTGCTTGGATGGAATCCTGGTACTGAACAGGAGATCTTCACCATGGCAGAGCTCATTGCCGCATTCTCTCTGGACCGAATAAATAAAGCAGGAGCAAAATTCGATCCTTCGAAAGCCCGCTGGTTCAATCACAAGTACATTCAGCAAAAACCCGATGAAGAACTGTACAATTATCTGTTGCCTGAATTAATTGCCAATGGAATTGATGCTGACCGTGAGCATGTGTTACATATAATTGGCCTGATCAAGGAAAGGGTTGAACTTCTTTCTGACCTCTGGAAACATTCCGTCTTCTTTTTCAGGGCTCCCGAAAGCTATGATCAGCAGGTGAAACAAAAAATATGGCAGGAGGGAACTTCATTCATTGTTGAAGAATTTGCAATTCTCGCCAGTAAGCTTGAACCATTTGATAAAGAAACCCTTCATCAACTAATTGAAGAGTTTACCACAGCAAGAAAAATTAAAATGGGCCAGCTAATGAACCCCCTGCGTCTTTTAGCTGTAGGTTCAAACCAGGGCCCCGGGATGATGGACATTGCCGTTCTGCTAGGTAAGGAGGAATTTTTAATAAGAATTTACCGGGGAATAAAAAATATTTAACAATTGCTATATCGAAGATATTTAGTAATTTTGATGCATAAAAGTATTTAGGTTCGTAATAGTGTGATTCAATAAAACCCTAACAAATGAAAAAGTATACGATTATTTTGTTAAGCGCGTTTGTCCTGCTGCTCATGGCCTGTTCTAAGAAAAGTGACACTAACGGTTCAAACACACCCCTGGTTTTTTCAAGTCTTAACGCTTCTGATTCAACAATGGTTGTTAACGGGCTGATAACTTTAATCGCCAATGCTTCGGGTGATGGTTTGAGCTATCACTGGACTGCCTCCTATGGCAGTTTTGTAGGCAGTGGAACCTCGGTAAAATGGACGGTTTGCCATGCAGATAAATTCGTTATTACTTGTGAAGTGCAAGATGCGAACGGAAATTCTGTAAGCAAACAGCGTACAATTTCCGTGCATGAATAGGATAATCGCTCTGGTTGTCCTGGTCATTCTTCTTTCATCAGAACTTTCCTATTCACAATGCTGTTCAAGTGGGAGTCCGGTTGGCGCAACTGTGTATGTGGGTGTTTTGGCTCCAAACAACCTGAGATTTGTAGCCTATTACAGGAATAGCTATTCGAATACCTATTACCAGGGCAGCAGCAAGACGGAAGAGAATGTCCCGCTAAAGTTTTCCTATTATAATTTTACCGGTATCTCATTCAGCTATGGAATAACCAAACGACTGACAGCTGAAATCGACTTCGGGTATTTTCTCAATAAAACCCAGGAATTCAAATATATCGATTTTAAAGAGACCGGTTACGGTTTTACCGACGGCGGGGTAGGGGTTAAATACGGGATTTTTATCAAGCCTTCCCGTCAGATAGAATTAACGGCTGGTGCAGGTTTCCGATATCCGTTCACGACCAAACCCCAGGAGCTTGACAGGGTTCAGCTCGCCCGCGACGTCCAGCCTTCGACTAACGCGTTTGCCGTAAACGTCATGCTTTTTTTCAATAAAGGCTGGCCCTCCGTAGGTATCCGGTTATTTACTGTCAACCGGTTCGAGTATAATTTTGCCGATAAGCTTCATTATCAATACGGCAGCATGTTGCTGAATTCGGTTTTCTTTTCGAAAAAGATCATTCCGTATTTCTTTGCAATCCTGCAGGTTCGCGGGGAATGGCGCACCCATGACAATGATTTTAACGATATTTATGAAAACGGAAGCAGTATCCGCCCCAATTCAGGAAATTACCTTTTAATACTTTCTCCCCAGCTTAGTTATTCGATTGCCGGAAAATGGAATGTTTCGGTGCTTTACGATATACCCGTTTACAAGTATTACAACGGGAAACAGCTTACCCCTAAATATTCATTTGCAGTCAGCGTGTCACACGACTTTGACCTTAGCCGGAAGAAACCTAAGATCAATATTGAAACCCTTCCTAAATGAACAGAAACCTGGTTTTCTTAATATTTCCCGTTCTTATATTTGCTTATTCATGTAAGAAAAATAGTGAGGCCCCTTCCACAAGGCCATTGCTTATGACAGTGAATGTAGCCGGAAATTACTTTAGCCCGGTATTGGGTGGCGTGATCTTTATCTCAGACATGAAGGGAAATGCACTTTCCGATACCTTTTGTCTGGGTGATGGCAAATACCGGTTCTTTGGCCGTGCCGGAACCATTGCTCCTCCGCTGATTGAAGTCACCACGGTAAGAGCTGAACCCTATTGGCATAGTTTTAACATTACTATCGAAACCTATACCTGTATAATTCCTTCAGAATGGACCTTGCAGTCGTACCATGCTGATACTGTGGGAAAGATTTATCCGTCGTATATCAATATTCCCGCTCATAACGATGCCATCCTGATCTCCTCCTCTGGATATTCAAACCTTACTTCAAGCCTTGAGCCGATTCCAATACCCTTGTATACCAGTCCGGATGCCATTTATTTTGGGATTCCCACATCCGCAGGTATGAAATATAAGTGGTTTAGCGGAATACCGGCAAATACCGCTTACACTTTTGATCTTTCCGATCCTTTGCCAGCAGAAAAAACGACCGTTCTATTTCCCGCTCCGGTACAGTATTATGAATGTCGGGTACAGGGTTTTCCTGGAGGGAATTTCAGTTCTCCGATACCCTATATGGTGGATGAATTATTGGGTGACGGCAGTATCACAAGCAAAGCAGAGGTATATTTTCCTCCTTCAAAATTCCAGGGCTTTCATACCGATATTATGCTTGTTGAGAATTATTCGTCAAACCAAAGCTGGTCTTATCATGTTGATGGTGAGATCCCTGCAGCGTTCAAAAAAATAGCAGCCCAACTTAATTCCTATACAGCCACAAATACCAGGCTACAGGTAAAGGCATCGGGAGATCTGGATGCGGTGTCGGGGACATGGCAATTTCTGAGTCCTTTCCAGGGAATGGTCGAATGGACGGTTTATGCACCTGATACTTCCACAAGCGTGCAGTTGCCTCAGGTAGCGCCCGCCCTCAACGGAATGTTTCCCTGGTTCAGCCGGGATTCGCTCACATTTGAAAAAGTACAGCTAACCGATTTGGTTAACTGCAAGGGATACGCCGGGATGATCGGGCGTCTTTATAATCCTCTGAATCCTTCCGGCTTTGAGCGGCAGGAAGTGAGCAGTTTGAGTGGGCTTAATGCCACCAGGAAGAGCCGGTTTAAAGGAAGAACTTACCGCAGCCCAGGATCGAACGATCTTTAGCTAATACCCTGTATACCAGGATACCATGTTTCATTACTTTTGAAAGATCGATTTTTTGCAGGCGGGAGTTCACAGTTACGGACTTCAGTTTACAGCCGAGTATGTCGAATATTTCGAGTTGAGAATAGAGATAGTCGCGACAGCGGCTGAAATCAAAGGTAATACACATTGCTTCCCCATTGATCACAAGAATCTCCTGAAGGCTGAAGTTTTTATGCTCAGCCACCGGGGTGGTTGTTTTCCATATATTGTAAAGTGTCTGCAGTGAATCAATGGGGTCGACCGGGTACTGCCCGCTGTAGTTCGTCGGGTAGGCCATCCAAAGGTCGCAGTAGAGCGAATCCGGCCGATTGTTCATGTTAGCCACTCTTAGGAACGACGACTGGGAGGAGGCGTTCTTGGGGGCACATCGTGTATCAGCACCTACTACCTTGGCTCCCTGCAGAGCAGCCATCAGCCGGTCGGCAAGAGTGCCGGTAGTATTCAGGAAGCGTGATTGCATTGAATCAAGAATCATTTGCCCCATAAGGATGTTGCCCTGAATGGAATAATAAATATGGTTGGTGTCGTTCTTGTAATTCTGACAGCCGACGCCGGTAAAGGAAGCCGCCCGGGGGTGGCCGCCGTTATAATCGGCTATTCCATACTGCCTGATGGCAGGGTTGTTTCCTGCATCGTGAGCCACCAGCGAATCGATGATTTGCTGAGGCGGGAGTCCCATCATCATCCAATTATGGGCGTTCTGCTGGTTTACAGGGCTCCAGGAGGCCTGAGTATGTATCACTCCTATGCCGGGGATCACGTCGCTAAGTATCGCCGCCCCGTGTGGATAGGTTGTTGAAGAACCCACGCATGAGGCACCTGCACTGCCTACCTGGCCGGTCGCCGAATCAATGGCAACAATGGAAAATGTATCCTGCGTAAAAGCTTTTTCACCGGAAAGGATAACAATGGTCGGTAAAAAAACAAAGCATATAAATTGTTTGATAATATTTTTCGTCATCCTGTTGGTTTATAAGGGTTTAAGTGCAACATTATTTAATCAGGCCACTATTTAATTACGAAATGTAAAAGTACAATTTTCTGCAAAGCCAGTGTGGTAAAGTTTATAAACAGTGGATTATTCAAACGGACTATATGGCAAAAAAAGTGCAAGAACAAGCGCACAACGATATTCCTGTTGAATTATCATTAAAATCATTAATTTAAAGATATAATTATGAATAATTTAAAGATCCTGATATACCTTACTGCAATGCTTGGAGTATTCTCGGTGATTACAGGTTGTTCAAAAAAGGCAGATAACCCCACCCACCCCGGTACCTGTTACTGTGACCGACGTAGACGGCAACGTGTATCATACAATAAAAATCGGCACACAGATGTGGATGGCAGAATTGACGGTTTATCGGAATCCTCTGCAGTATATGGAGTTCATCAGTTAGTTTTGAAGTTTTATCCTTTTATCGTCTTTTAAGGAATGATGTAGGAAATATCTACCAGCACAACAACAATAAAGGCGGTGGGATGTCGGTGCGCTGTATCAGTGATTTTTAAGCCCGGATAAAGGACCTGTTTAACACGAAAAAACCCAACTAACTGAAATTAAGTTAGTTGGGTTTTTCTGTTGTTGTCCGACTAGGAATCGAACCTAGACTCTTCTGATCCAGAGACAGACGTGTTGCCAATTACACCATCGGACAATGCGGCTGCAAAATTACGATACTTGCAGCAAATTTTCAAATTTATTTAGCTTTTTCTTTCTTTGCCCAGCTGTCCCTAAGCGGCACGATACAGTTAAAAACAAGGGTTTCGGGGTTTGAGTCATAGTCTACACAATAATAGCCCAAACGCTCAAACTGGAATTTCTGGCCCGGTGTAGCCGACTGCACTGAAGGCTCTATATACCCTGTCTTTATCTCCAAAGAGTCAGTATTAAGAAAGTCCTTATAAGTTTTTCCTTCCTCAGCATTATCGGGGTTCTCGACTCTGAAAAGACGGTCGTACAACCTTATTTCTGCTTTTATTGCATGTTTAACCGAAACCCAGTGCAGGGTTCCTTTAACCTTTCTGTTGCTTTCGGGCATACCACTCTTTGAGCCAGGATCGTACGAGCAGTGCACTTCGAGAATTTTACCACTTACAGGGTCTTTTGTAAAGGACTCGCATTTAACGATATAAGCTGATCGCAGTCGGACTTCCCGGCCTGGTGCCAGCCTGAAAAACTTAGCCGGAGGATCTTCCATAAAGTCCTCCTGTTCAATATACAATTCTTTCGAAAAAAGTACTTTTCTGGAACCAGTTGATGGGTCTTCCGGATTATTGGCTGCTTCCATTTCCCCGACCAGGTCATCCGGATAATTATCAAGAACTATTTTCAGAGGATTCAATACCCCCATAACGCGTAAGGCCTTTTTGTTAAGATCTTCTCTGATACAAAATTCAAGAAGGCTTATATCAATCACGCTATCTCTTTTAGCAACGCCAATGATATCGGCGAAATTCCGTATAGCTTCAGGCGTATATCCCCGCCTCCTTAGTCCGCAGATGGTCGGCAAACGAGGATCATCCCATCCTCTTACAAGCTTTTCCTGAACAAGCTCCAGAAGCTTCCGCTTACTCATCACCGTATAGCTAAGGTTCAGGCGGGCAAATTCAATCTGCCGCGGGGCATAAATCCCAATCTCATGTATTAGCCAGTCATACAATGGCCTGTGAACCTCAAATTCAAGAGTACATATAGAATGAGTGATATTTTCGATGGAGTCGGACTGCCCGTGAGCGAAATCATACATCGGATAGATGCACCATGAATCTCGGGTTCTATGGTGCGAAGTATGAAGAATCCTGTAAATCACAGGGTCCCTCATATGCATAATGGGCGATGCCATATCTATTCTTGCCCTTAGTACTTTGGCTCCATCGGCAAACTCGCCGGCACGCATTTTTGAAAAAAGCTCTAGATTCTCGTCAATGGCCCTGTTTCTATAGGGACTATCCTTTCCTGGCCGTGTAGGGGTTCCCCTGCTTTCACTCATTTCTTCGGCAGTCTGATCACATACATAGGCTTTTCCCTTTCTGATCAGGATAAGGGCAAATTCATACAACTGTTCAAAGTAATCTGAAGCATAAAATTCACGGTCCTCCCAATCAAAACCAAGCCACCTTACATCTTCTTTTATTGAATCAACATATTCAACCTCTTCTTTAACCGGATTTGTATCATCAAATCGGAGATTGGTTTTACCCTGGTATTTTTTCGCAAGACCAAAATTAAGGCAGATCGATTTAGCGTGACCTATATGAAGGTATCCGTTTGGCTCAGGAGGAAACCTGGTATGTATCCTGCTTCCATTTTTCCCGTTCTTAAGGTCCTCTTCTATAATTTCCTCAATAAAATTCAGTGATCGTGCCTGGGGTTCCTCTTTACTCTTTATTTCTTCCATTGTTGTATTGAAAATAAGGTTTTCTTTGCCTCGATTCAGGCTGCAAAGCTAAGAAATTAAAGAAAACCGTTTTAAATTGAGTGGATTTTGATAATTTCGTATGTTTTAAAAATAATTCCAACAACTTAGTTTTAACCCCAGGGCAGTTCCGCTCCAAGGGGCGGGGAATGTAACAGTAGTGAGTAAATAAAAGAATGGGAAAGATCTCTTTAGATGGGATGGAGTTTTTTGCATATCATGGTTGTTTCAGGGAAGAGCAACTGATAGGCACAAAATTTGTTGTAGACCTGCGTGTTGAGACTGACACGACGACCGCCGAAAAAAGCGATTATCTGCACGACACTGTAAATTACACAGATCTTTATAATGCAGTTAAAACGGAGATGGAGCAGAAGTCACACTTGCTGGAACACGTAGCAAAACGTATTCTCGTGTCCATTTCCGGCAAATTTCCGGCCATCACGGGTATTGATCTCACAATTTCCAAGCTGAACCCGCCGGTAGGAGGGAAGATGAAACAGATCAGTTTCACAACTTCCTGGACAGATGGCGGATGACAGATAGCAGATGGCTGGTAACAGATGCTTGATTTCGCTACTTCGCAATTTCGCTATCTCGCTACTTATTCTTATCTTTGCCCTCCCTAACTGAAAATGGTATCGTGGCCGAGTGGCTAGGCAGAGGTCTGCAAAACCTCCCACAGCGGTTCGACTCCGCTCGATACCTCAGGATTAAAAGGCTGTTCCATGAAAAAGTTCAGCCTTTTTTTATTTTTCTTTCGGATAAAAAAGATATTCGCTTATCATCACAAGCAACAAAGTAAACGTGCCGCTCAGTATCATCCTGAAAAAAGTCTTGAAAAATTCAGCAAACCGGAAAGCCTCCAGGTAGAAAAGCACAAAATGATGAATCAAAATGAGGCTTATGGAATAATAGAGAAACCATTTCAGCCCTTGATTTTTCAAAGAAGGGCTGTCGCCATTAAGTGAATCCGGTCCCGACGAGATCCAGCTGATTACATAGGGCCGGGCATACGCCATTGCCAGGCAGGCTGATATATTCAGACCTAACGTGTTTGAGAAAAAATCCACTCCCGCACCCACTAAAAACGACAACAGCAGTAATAATCCACCAGGAATCTCAAAAGGTAGAAGCAGAATAAAATATATATAAAAATAAGGATTTATAAAACCTCCCAGGTAGATGTTGTTTAGAACAAGAACCTGAAGCAGGATAAGCAGAAAGAACCTCAAGACGTTGTAAAAAACCACTTTTGGTGTAGTCATTCTCCCGTGTTTTATTCGCCTTTAAATGTTGCTTTAAGATCTTCTTTTTCTTTTCTCATCAGATCAACCACGATTTCCACATAACCCAGACTGTTGAAGTCGGTTGAAAAAAGTATGGTGCCTGAATTAAAATTCTCATCTGGTGCGGCGGTAAAATCGCTGATAGTCCCTATCATAATGCCTTCAGGAAAAATATCGGAATTTCCACTGGTTACAATAGTGTCGCCAGGTATAATATCGACATGTTTCGGCACTTCCTTAACGCTTCCATACCTGTAATTACCTCCAGGCCATTCAACATTGACAAGCTGGTTGTTTTTCTTAAATTTTCCGGAAATCCTGCTGTCTTTGTTGAGCATCGACATGATCCAGCTGAAGTGAGGCGAAACACTTACGACCTGGCCGACAATCCGGTTTCCGATAACCACACCCATATGATTCCTAACCCCCTGAACGCTGCCTTTGCTTATCATCAGGAAGTTATTTCGCTTGTTGGTGGTGTTGCTTATCACTTTTGCGCTGATATACCTGTACTGAAGCTTAAACACCGTATCATTTCTGTAAAAAGAGTAGGCGTCTGATTTATAATAGGCATCCGGAAGGCGGGAATGCAGTTTAGCCATCTCTTCGACCAGTGTTTTGTTGGTTTGGCGTAAAGAAAAATACTCGGAAATGTTTCTGAATGCAGTGTTTATGCTGCCGGTAAAGTTGCCCGATAAATCGACGAGTGCGGTATTCTGGAACTCATTAAAATTAAAAAGCAAGAGAAGTGAAACCGTCTCCAGAAGAAGAAATAATAAAATAAAATAGTGTTTGCGGAGGAATACGTATAAGTTCCGCATATACCGGATTTACTTGATCAGGAAGGTGAATTTATCGAAATTTTTAAGAGCAATTCCCGTCCCTCGTGCTACTGCCCGTAATGGGTCTTCTGCCACATGAACTTTTAACTTCGTTTTCAGGTGAATTCTCTTATCAAGTCCTCTGAGTAAAGCGCCTCCTCCGGTAAGATAAATGCCCGTTTCGAATATGTCGGAAGCAAGTTCCGGGGGGGTCATTTCCAGTGCGTTGAGAACGGCAGCTTCAATCTTTGCCACAGATTTATCAAGAGCATGGGCTATTTCAGCATAATTCACGATAACTTCCTTTGGAATGCCGGTGAGCAGGTCGCGGCCATGAACCGCGTAATCAGGAGGAGGATTATCAATATCAACCATGGCGGCTCCCGCTTCGATTTTAATTCTTTCGGCGGTACGTTCTCCAATGTTTATATTATGCTGTTTACGCATGTATTCCTCTATATCTGTATTGAATTCATCGCCCGCGATCCGGATTGATTTGTTGTTCACAATGCCGCCTAATGCAATAACTGCGATTTCGCTGGTTCCACCCCCAATATCGATGACCATGTTCCCGATTGGTTCCAGAACGTCGATACCAATACCGATAGCTGCAGCCATAGGTTCATGAATAAGTCTGACCTCTTTGGCACCTGCCTGTTCTGCAGAATCCTTTACCGCTCTTTCTTCTACTTCGGTAATTCCGGAAGGGATACAGATTACCATTTTCATTGCCGGGGGAAACCATGATTTTCCGATCTCGATCATCTTGATCATTTCTCTTATCATGTGTTCCGCAGCGTGGAAATCAGCAATAACTCCCCCTCTTAATGGGCGAATTGTTTTAATGTTTTCATGGGTCTTTCCATGCATCATCTGAGCTTTTTTTCCAACCGCAATGATTCTTCCCGAACTTCTTTCGATAGCAACAATCGAGGGTTCGTCTACTACTACTTTGTCATTATAAATTATAATCGTATTGGCAGTACCGAGGTCAATAGCAATTTCTTTTGTGAATAATCCCATTGTTTTTTAGTGTTTAAAGTGGCGTATTCCTGTAAATACCATAGCCATGTCATGCTCATCGCAGAACTTCACCGAATCTCCATCGCGTATCGATCCGCCTGGTTGAATAACTGCAGTGATCCCCGCATCATAAGCGATTTCAACAGAGTCGGCGAACGGAAAAAATGCATCAGACGCCATGACCGATCCTTTCAGATCGAAACCAAAAGCCTTTGCCTTTAAAATAGCTTGCTTCATTGCATCGACCCGTGATGTTTGTCCCATTCCACAACCGATCAGCTGTTTGTTCTTCGTTATTACTATAGTATTTGATTTCAGGTGTTTAACAATTTTATTAGCAAATAAGAGTTCCGCTGTTTCTGCAGCAGATGGTTTCAGTTTCGTAACAAACTGAAATTCAGCTTCCGTTTCAACTTTAATATCCTTTTCCTGCTCGAGGATTCCATTGAGCACCGATTTAAATTGTCTGGAACTGAAGATTAACGGGTTTTGTTGCAAAATTATTCTATTTTTCTTTGATTTTAAGACTTCCAGTGCATTCTTTTCATACTCTGGTGCCAGAAGGATTTCAAAAAACAATTTATTCAATTCCAGGGCTGTTTCGTAATCGATCTTGCGGTTTGCGATAACGATTCCGCCGAAGGCCGAAAGATTATCACAGGCCAGTGCATCCAGATAAGATTCTCTTATCGTTTCCCTGCAAGCTATTCCACATGGGTTTGTATGCTTTATGATAGCCACTGTTGGCTCTGTGAATTCCGCGATAAGATTTATCGCTGCATCAATATCAACAAGGTTATTGTAGGAAAGCTCTTTCCCGTGAAATTGTTCAAAATTGCCATTCAGAAAGCCGTAAAAAGAGCCTTTCTGGTGTGGATTTTCACCATATCTCATCGGGGTCGAGATCATCTGGCTCTGTTTGAATGCCGGGATATTTTCGCTGCGATTAAAATAATTGAAGATCTGTGTATCGTAATGAGATGAAACATTAAATGCCTGGGCTGCAAAGTACCGTCTGTGCTCCACGTTTGTAAACCCGTTCCCTTCATTTAGCAGTATAATCAGATCATTGTAGAAATCAGCCGATGGAATGACCAGCACATGCCTGTAGTTTTTTGCCGCTGCCCTGATCAGAGAAATACCTCCTACATCAATTTTTTCAATGATATCTTCCTCTTTATCCGTAGTTGCAACAGTCTTTTCAAAAGGATACAGGTCTACAATCACAAGATCGAATGAAGGAATGTCGAAATGCTCAACATCCTTTATATCCGAAAGCTGGTCTCTCCTCCACAGAATGCCGCCAAATACTTTTGGATGAAGTGTTTTTACCCGACCTCCGAGAATGGATGGATAGGTAGTCACTTCTTCTATTGAAGTGGCCGCTATTCCTTTCAGTTTAAGAAAATCGTAAGTTCCGCCGGTGGAATAAATATGCACATTATGTTCCGACAGCATTTTTGCAATTTCCTCTATTCCTTCCTTGGAATAGACTGAGATAAGCGCCGAGGTAATTTTTATTTGATCGATCATGGCTGTTGGTGTAACTCCCGGGGTTTTCTTTCGTCTAAAACCAGAGGGCTCAATTTCCTGCAATGTTATTAATAATTGAGGGATATTACAATAAAAGGAGCTGGGTTTTTAAGGATTTGATTAACTTTATCGGCTGTGAAACAGTTTCAGGCCTATCTTATTTTTCTAAGGCTCTTCAGGGAAAGTTATCTTTTTGCCCTGCAGGAAATTGTAGTTAATAAAGTCCGGACCATTCTGTCGCTGCTGGGCATCACAATTGGTATATTTTGTGTAATCTCTGTCTTCACTGTTTTCGATTCCATGGAATCGGCTATCAGGAAAAGTATTGCCTCGCTTGGAAGCAACGTCTTGTATATCCAGAAATGGCCCTGGGCTATGGGTTCAGACTACCCCTGGTGGAAATACTATCAGAGGCCAGAGGCAACTCTTGAAGACCTGCGTGAAATTGAAAAACGCAGCAGTCTTACCGAAAATTCTGCCCTTTTCGCTCAGGTCAACAAGACCGTAAAATACCGGAGTAATTATGTTGAAAACGTCGGGATCATTGGTGTTTCTTATGAGTTTGACAGAGTCTGGAAATTTGACATAGCCGATGGCCGGTATTTCTCAGCTAATGAATCGGCCAGCGGCCGCCCCATTGCAATAATCGGCGCTGATATCGCTAGCGGCCTATTTACAAATCAGGAAGCGCTGGGGCAAAAGATTAAAATTTTTGGCAGAAACATTGAAATTATCGGGGTAATGAAGAAGGAAGGCGAGGATTTCTTTGGTAACAGCAATGATAAGGTCGTTTACGTTCCTGTCAACTATTTTAAAACCCTTGTAAGTATTAAAGAAGTAGGTACAACAATAGCTGTGAAAGCCAATTCCATGGTATCAAATGCCGAACTAAAAGACGAGCTTACCGGTATCATGCGGTCAATAAGAAAAATAAAGCCTTCAGCTGAAGACAACTTTGCAATCAATGAAACGGATATCATCGCCAAGGGTTTTGAAAGCCTTTTCGGGGTTATTGCCATGGTAGGCTGGATTATCGGAGGTTTTTCTCTTCTGGTTGGCGGATTCGGGATCGCGAATATTATGTTCGTTTCAGTGAAAGAACGTACCAGCATCATCGGTATTCAAAAAGCCCTGGGAGCAAAAAACTATTTCATTCTGCTGCAGTTCCTGTTTGAAGCTATTTTTCTTTCTATAATCGGAGGAATAGTTGGTCTGCTGATCATATTAATCATGACCCTGATCGTTTCCAATACAACAAGTTTTCACCTGATTCTTACTCAGGGCAATATATTACTAGGCGTGGGCGTTTCGGCCGTGATTGGCCTTATCTCGGGAATTATTCCGGCCTTTACAGCATCGAGACTTGACCCTGTAGAAGCCATGAGAACCAATATGTGATTTCGTTAGAAAGGCCAGAACTGATTGTCGTTCCAAATTTTTTCCTTCAGTTCAGTATCTATATCGTTCAGTATTTTAAGATGGCCTTTTTCCCAATCGGCAAGCCATTGATATAAGGCTTTTTCATTCTCATCGCCAGTCTCTCCGGCCTGTTTTGTATATACTTCAATCGCTCGTTTTTCAAAATCAATGGCGGCAGAAATAGCAGCCGCTTCAAACCCTGATGATGAGATTTTCTGTTTGATATCCTCGCTTAGTATAAGATTCGCAAACTCCTCATTTTCAAGTGCCAAAAGGTTCGCTGCACTGAATTTATGTTCTTTTTCGTAATGGACAAACTGGTCTGAAAGAAACTTTACATGCTTTGTTTCTTCTTCTGCCATCACATGAAAAATATGGCTTATTTCAGGGTTAGCCGTGTTTTCAGCCACGGTTGAATAAAAGGCAAAACCTCTTTTTTCCATGAGGATGGCCATTTTTAAAATGTCAATCGCTTTTTTCGTTTCCATAAAAAATCAATATAAACTGTCTTTATTTACTACACAATTCCATTAATACTCCTTGGGTTGACTTCGGATGAAGGAAGCCTATGTTCAGTCCTTCTGCACCTTTACGTGAATGCTTGTCGATCAGCTCAATGCCAGCTTCTTTTGCCTCATTCAGTGCATCATCAGCATTTTCTACTGCAAAGGCAAGATGATGAAATCCTTCGCCTTTCTTTTCAAGGAACTTACCTACAGGACCTTCCGGATCAGTTGACTCCAATAATTCTATTTTGGTCGGGCCAATTATAAAAAAAGCGGTCCTAACTTTCTGGTCTTTAACTTCTTCGATTGAATAACATTTCGTTCCAAGTATTTTTTCATAAAACGGAATGCTTTCAGCAAGGCTCTTTACTGCAATTCCAATGTGCTCAATATGAGTGGGTTTCATATTTATAAATAGTGATTTTGTTAATTAATTAACACTTCCTGGGCAAAATTACAGGATTTTTGGAATTTCTGAGGATGATCCTGTGTCTTTCTTTTTATTTTGAAAAATAATTCGGCTTGTAGTTTGAAGGAGAATAAATATGGATGGATGCGGCCCGGTGTTCCGAATGATTGAAAATCTCGTGCAGTATCATGTTCCCTTCCTTATAAGCAATACCACCGGAGGGCAGCATGTTGTGGTTTAATAATTCAGGCGGTGTATCGATCTTATACACATTTTCGGTAACCTCGCTCTGCATGATCCTCACAAGGCATCCGTTGGCAGGATGGTCATGAACAGGGCATCCCTGCTTTACCTCCCAGCAAAGGACAAGAAGTTCCATACGGTCATTCTTCTTTACAAGGTTCCGGGAATAATGATCCGGGTTGTACTTTTCATATTCCTTCCAGTCGTCTTCATACCGTAAAGGTTTCATGGCAAAAGTAAAATTTATTCCCCACAGCCAAACTGTTATATTTGGGAATGAAAGGTGAAATTTAACAGGTTTTCGTTTTTTTTCCGGATTTTTGCAGAAAGGCCTCCGTGGCATATTTTACCGCGGAGGCCTCTGTGGAGTATAGGGGAGTCGAACCCCTGACCTTTAGACTGCCAGTCTAACGCTCTAGCCAACTGAGCTAATACCCCATGAAGCTGCAAAAGTAGAAAAAATTTACTTAACAGCCACATTCTAACTAATGCATTCTGTTATGAAACGCATATTTGCCGCTATCAAAACAGAGCCCGGAGAGAAGTTCATAAACACTCTGAGTGTTCTCAGGTCCAGGCTCTGTTCAGAACATATTAAATGGGTTGAATCGTGTAATTTCCACGTCACTCTAAAATTTTTCGGTGAAACAGATGAAGGTCTGATACCCGGTATTTCTGAAACTCTTGGTACTATTGCCGGGAAAAACCCGAAGTTAAATTTCAACTTATCCGGCTTAGGCATTTTCGGAAGCAGTTATCAGCCAAAAGTTATATGGGCAGGGATTCACCCACACGAGCCTCTGGCCTTGTTAATGAAGATTATACAGAAAGAAATGGAGCCGTACGGGTTTGAATCTGACCGTCAGAATATCGTACCTCATCTTACAATTGGCAGAATAAAATTTCTTAATGACAAGGTATTATTTCGGCGGGTAGTAGAAGAAAACAGGTCTATACAGTCAGACTTCCTGAAAATAACCGATTGTATCTTATATGAAAGTATTCTGCTCAGGGAGGGGCCTAAGTATAATAGCTTAGGGAGGTTCCAATTTGGGAAATAAAAATCACTTTAACCGGTTAGCAATAATGTAATATATCATCAAGGCAAGTCCACCGAAAAGGCAAATCATAGAAAAGAATGCGGCTTCCTCTTCCATCGTCGTCGAAAAGGCTATAATTTTTCCTATAATAATTCCAAGGCCTATGCCGACAAAAACCATTCCCCATTTAAGCGATCCGAGAATATTGCCTTTGTTTTCAAGGCTGGAAGCGTTAACCCCGCTTTTAATCATTGTTAGCCGTTCTTTGTGACGGAGAGTGATATAGACAATACCAAAAATCATGGCAAAGACTGTAATCGGAACAATAACTTCTGCATTCATATCCGTATGAGTTTAGTGTATTCTTAGCTTTTGACGCAGGAGGCAATGATAGGTTACAGCTTTGCATCAGTAAACAATGAATTTTGCTGTAAAGGACCCCTGATCGTTGAACATCCTGATGTATTTCATCCCTAGCGGGAGGGCTGTTACGTCTATCGCGAAGAGATACTCCGGATCCGGCCAGTTCAGGCAGGTATGGTATAACAATTCACCTAGCTGACTGTATATGATTATATGGTATTGACCATGGGAAGATCCGGAGCGGATAAATAATTTATCGTTAACGGGGTTGGGTGAAATTGAAATATCATTGCCGAATTTATTTTCGCCAATGCTAGTGCAGGTCTTTGCAATAATCTCTTTTATTGATTCCTTGCCCTTTCCGCAGTCGTTGATACCAAAGACCGCGATGGGTCCCGACATGGCATTGTTCCCAAATTCGACTGTAATATTGTTTGTATGATCTCCTGAAGTGATTTCTGATCCCTGGGGTAAAGACCAGGCGTAGGTGGTTGCATACAGCAAGGGGGGAATCGAATATTCATAACTCCCTTTCCCGATGCATACCGTATCGGGTCCGCTTATGACACCTCCGCTTGCCGGAACAGAGTCCAATAACACTGTCTTCAGTAAAGTAGGACTGGTTCCACAGGAATTTGCGCCTGAAAGACTAATATTTCCTTCAGAAGCTCCCCATTTTATCATGACCGAGGGAGTGCCTGCTCCTTGAAGTATAACAGCATCCCCGCTAACTTTCCAGTTGTAATTAATCGCATGAGGGATCGTATCGGTATAATAATATCCGGTATCGTTCTGGCATAATTGTGATGGACCAAAAATCTCAACAGGAGCAGGGGGAATAATTGTAACATTTACTGGCAGTACGCTTGGCACGCTGGTTCCGCACTTATTTCCAATGATTACTGAAACTGTTCCCGAATGATCTCCCCACTGAAGCTGAATAGTGGGTGTATTCTGGCCGGCCTCTATAACAGCCCCTGCTGGTACTGACCATGAATAAGAGATTGCTCCGGGGGCTTCCGCCACGAAGTAATTGCAGGATGTATCGGCGCAGACATCCGCCAAACCAGTAATGGGCGAAGGAGGAGGAGGAATCCCTTCCACGTATACCATAATGCTGTCGATTGCAGTATTGTACAAGGGGTCTGTGACCTCCAGATGATACATAGTATTTACCTGGGGTGTTGCTATTGGATCGGAGATCGTAGGATCAGACAAAGTAGTTGCAGGAGTCCACAGATAAGTAAATGGCCCGGGGTTTCCATGTACGATCGACGAAAGCTGGGAATACTGACCCTGACAGATCGTGTCGGGTATTGCATTGGTGCTGACAATGATAGATTTCTTGCCTGTCTGCCCAAACAGAGTAAGTGAAATGAATAAAAGTAAAATCTGACCGATTAAATATTTCCTCACCTTTAAGTTCCTTGAATAGATTTCCGCCTACACAAAAATATAAAAAAACATGCTGGTTCCCAGCTGGTTTTGTAATTTAGGAGTCCTTATTAACAGCAATGGTCAAAAAGGATGCTAAATTTGTATTTATCTTGTAACCTGATATTCTCTTAAACGTCTAAACCTGACATGAAATACCAGGACGATAATTTTTATATTGAGAAGGTATTGAATGGTGATTCTTCTGCTTATGCTGCTCTGGTAGACAAACATAAGAATCTTGTGTTTTCGATTGCTCTTAAAGTATTGAACAGCCGCGAGGATGCTGAAGAAATTGCTCAGGATGCATTTATCAAAGCGTTTCACTCGTTAAAGTCGTTCGAGAGAAAATCAAAATTCTCTACCTGGCTTTACCGAATTGTTTACAACGCTGCGATATCGCACACAAGAAAGAGAGTATTGGAAACAATACCGATGGATAATTATGTGATTTATAACTATTCGGAAGAATCTATGCGGCCGGGCGTTGAGGAGGTTGATATGAATGAACAACAGCAGCTATTAATAAAAGCAATGAAAAAACTGCCTGAGGAAGATAATGTGCTCATCACCTTATTTTATCATGGCAATAACTCTATAGAGGAGATTAGCAATATTACCGGTTTGTCGGCGTCTAACGTAAAAGTCAGGCTACACCGGATCAGAAAGAAACTGCACTCCGACATGAGCAATATGCTTAGCGGGCGTTTGAATTGAACTTACTTAAATCACAGATATGAACACGGATGATATTTTAAATGATGATTTCCTGTCGGATCTTATACGGAAAATGCCGCTTGAAAGTCCTTCAGATGGTTTCGTAAATAAAGTCATGAACGGCATCGAACCTCTTCCTGCCCCTATAAATGAAAGCTATCCTTCGTTCATATGGGTTAAATCTTCTATTCCCTATTTTGTAATTGGATTAGCAATCGCTTTGATCATGTTTTCTTCTGATATTCCTGATTTCAATTTCATCTATGGCACAGAATATTTATCGGGGATGTTTATAAAAGTTTTTCATCCCTTAGTGGCCTTCCTGAAAACCCTGTTATCCTCAAGGTTCATCTCGTATACTCTTCTGATCGGAGTGTCGGCTGGGTTTATCTTTATTGTCGATAAATTGTTTTCCCGCAGATTTGCTGCCTGATCACACCGTGCAAATGATCCCGGAGCAGATACAGAAAGACCTTGCAGCCTATTTTGAGAAGTACAACAATTCTGATTTTACCATTCTTTCTTCAAAACCCTTGAGGGGAGGTTCAATCAACCAGGTTTACCAGCTTAAAACCACAACCGGGAGTTTCTGCTTAAAATACAATCGCAGTGAAACTTTTCCGGGAATGTTCGAAACTGAAGCTCTTGGGCTGAATCTTCTAGCTTCTGCCGGAACGATAGAAGTTCCCGGAGTAATCTTAACCGACAACCTGCCCGATTATTCTTTTATTCTTCTGGAATTTATGGAGGCTGCAACAGAGATCAAGGGGTTTTTCCGCGATTTTGGCAGAACCCTTGCCTGTCTTCACCGGAAAACAGGCGAATTTTTTGGCTTAGGTTACAACAACTATATGGGATCGTTGACTCAGAATAATTCTTTTCATTCGGGATGGGTTGATTTTTTTGTCGAAGAGAGGCTGGAAAGGCAAGTGGAGCTTGCTTTACAGAAAGGTTTAATGAAGTACCCGGAGAAAAAATTATTTGAAAAACTCTATGTAAGATTGAATGAGTTTTTGCCAGAAGAGCCTCCCTGCCTGGTTCATGGTGATTTGTGGAGCGGAAATTTCATAGTCTCCGACAAAGGCAGGGCATGCCTCATTGATCCGGCGGTATACTATGGTAACCGCGAAGTAGACCTTGCAATGTCTACTTTATTCGGAGGCTTCAGTCCTGAATTTTATTCATCCTATAACGAAGAATTTCCGCTGATATCCGGGTGGAAAGACCGGATTGACCTGTACAATCTATATCCTTTGCTGATCCATCTTAATCTTTTCGGGAGCAGTTATCTCGGACAGGTTTTAAGTATTCTGAGAAGATTCTGATCTTTCCTTCCAGAGTTCTTTAAAGCTCTTTGGGGCAATTTTCGGTAATACCCTTCGGGGTCCCCAGCTTTTCTTTCCAAACCTGTTAATTAGCCGGTTTTTCAATTTGCTGCCTGGTTTGTCAAGCATCCAGCGTTTCATCATGACCATTTTCCAGCCTGTATTAACCTTTCTCCAGAAAAATGAGACATATTTTTTTGAAACCGCCTCAGCGCGGTTGTGAAGCAAAAGCTCATGCAGTGGAATCTTCACCGGGCATACTTCCGTACATTTTCCGCAAAGACTTGAAGCAAAACTCAGATGATGATAATCCTTGAATCCCTTAAAATGCGGAGATATCACAGAACCGATGGGTCCTGTATACACAACGCCGTAAGTGTAGCCTCCGATGCTTTTATATACAGGGCACCCGTTTAAACAGGCCCCGCAGCGGATGCAGGATAAGGCTCTGCGTTGTTCCTTCAGTTTTAAAATATCGGTGCGATGGTTATCAAGCAATATCACATACATCTCTTCGGGTCCGTCGACTTCCCATTCTGTTTTCGGACCGAGTAAAATATTGTTGTATACCGTTATATGCTGTCCGGTGCCGTGATGAGCAAGTAAAGGAAGAAAAAGATCGAGATCGTCAAGAGATGGAATGATTTTTTCGATTCCGACAATGGCAATGTGAATACGCGGAAAAGCTATCGACAAAAGTCCGTTTCCCTCATTTTCTGTCAGAACAACCGCTCCCATGTCGGCAACAAGAAAATTACCCCCGGTAATACCCACGTCGGCCCGGATAAATTCTTTGCGTAAATAATCCCGAACAAACAAGGTTATTTCTTCGGGTCTGCTATTTTCGGGCATCCCAAATTTCTCATGAAAGAGTTTGGCTACATCCTCTTTTGACTTATGCATAGCCGGTGTTACTATATGAAACGGTTTTTCACCGGCAATCTGTACAATGAATTCGCCAAGGTCTGTTTCAAACACTTCCCGCTTATTCTTTTCAAGAGCTTCATTAAGTTCGATCTCTTCAGAAATCATCGACTTCTGTTTTACTATTACCTTGGCTTTGGCTTTTTTGATGATATTCAATATCTCTTTCTGAGCATCCTTTTCGCCGGTAGCCCAGATCACCTTACCTCCCCTTCGTTCAAAATTATTTTCAAACTCTACAAGGTATTTGTCAAGGTTGTTTATGACCTTATATTTAATGTTTGCTGCCCTTCTCTTTGCCAACTCAAGATTCTGGAACTGGTTTAAGCCCCGGGCAACCGCGGCATCATACTTTCCTATATTAAAATTCAAACGCCGCCTTTGTTCCTTGTCAAAAGCCCGCTTGCCAGCATCTTCATTAAATTTGTGATGTGCCTGGTTCATCCTTGGAATTTATAAGGTTTGGGATATTTTTTCAACTCTCCTTAAATGCCGTCCTCCTTCAAAATCAGTTGTCAGAAAAATCTGTAAGAATGAAAGCGCCTGCTCAGGACTGATAAAGCGTGCGGGCAATGCAATTATATTGGCATCATTATGCTGTCGGGCCAGCATTGTAATCTCTTCGTTCCAGCAGACCGCGGCACGAACCATCTTGTATTTGTTAGCTACAATTGCTACCCCGTTACCACTTCCGCAGATAATAATACCTTTATCAAAATCCTGATTGTCCACGGCCCTGGCAAGAGGATGAACAGGATCGGGATAATCTATGCTCTCTTCTGAATCCGTACCAAAATCAGTAATTGTAAATTGCTGTGATTGAAGATATTTCTTTAAATACTCCTTATATTTGTAGCCTGCATGATCTGATCCTATGGCAATCTTTTTCAAAAAGTCAAGCATTGTTAATTCTTTTTTTACAAAAGTAATCATAATGCGATCAAAATGAAGTAAGGGGAGAAAATATGCAGAAATATCTGCCTTAAAATCACTATTTTAAAATTTACACATGCTATTGTTAACAACTGATTTTTTTTGTTGCAAACTTTTCATAATTAACCGTCATTACTGATTTTTATCGTCTCTTCTGTTAATAATTAAAAGTTAGCAGTTTATTATGAAATAGAATTAACATTGATTCTGTTATGAATAATAATAATTTTACTCACAAACATTGTATTTAACAATTGTTAGTAAACAAACCAAAATACTATAATACAATCAATTAGAAATTAACAATTTTAAGCCGGATTGTTAATTCAGAGGAGATTTTATATAATCCTAATTTTTCAGCATTTTTTAATTAACCGTTTCAACACCTACTATAAATAACAATAAAAAGAATCTTTATTATTATTATGAAAACTTTTTTAAATCAGAATATAGCAAACGAAATAATCAGACTCAAAAAGGAAAAGAATGCAATAATACTTGCACACTATTACCAGGTTCCTGAAATACAGGATATTGCGGATTTTGTTGGTGATAGCCTTCAACTTTCGCAAAATGCTAAAAGTACTGATGCTGAAGTAATTGTATTTGCCGGAGTTCATTTTATGGCTGAAACAGCAAAAATTTTATGTCCGGAAAAAAGAGTACTTTTGCCAGATCTTGAAGCAGGATGTTCACTGGCCGATTCATGTCCTCCCGAAGCATTTAAAAAGTTCATAGAAGAACATCCGGAACATGTCGTTATTTCATACATAAACTGTTCAGCGAAGATAAAAGCTTTGTCGGATGTGATTTGTACTTCGAGCAATGCTGTAAAAATTGTTGAGTCCTTTCCCAGGGAACAGAAGATCATATTTGCACCTGATAAAAATCTTGGTGGTTATATCAATCAGATCACCGGAAGGAACATGGTATTATGGAATGGAAGTTGCGAGGTTCATGATGTTATAAAGGCGGAAGAGGTTATTCGGTTAAAAATACAATATCCTGATGCTAAGCTTATTGCTCATCCCGAATGTAAAAATGTAATTCTTCAGCTTGCCGATTATATCGGTTCAACAACGGCCTTGCTTAATTATTCTATAAAAGACCCCTCTAAAAAATTTATTGTTGCAACGGAGACCGGAATTCTTCATCAGATGAGAAAGTCATCTCCGGAAAAGGAATTTATTATTGTAACCACCGATGAAAAATGTAGCTGCAATGATTGTCCTTATATGAAACTTAATACGTTAGAAAAGTTGTATCTTAGCCTGAAGAATGAGAAACCGGAAATTTTGCTGCCTGCTGAGTTAATAGAAGCAGCCAGATCGCCGATAATAAAAATGCTGGAGCTTTCATAATCGACAGAATGAGGCAATTTCTGAATATCGTTAAATTTTTGGCGCTATTGTTTTTTATAGCGCTGGGGATTTCTGTTTCAGGGCAAAAAAATGATACTATACTGAAAAACGGCTACCAGAAATTTAATTATCCTAATGGTAAGTTATCAAGCGAAGGCCTTATTAGGGAAAGTAAACCAGATGGATACTGGAAATCGTATTACGAAAATGGAAAGACTAAGTCAGAAGGCAACAGAAAAGAATTTGAGCTGGATTCTCTTTGGAAATTTTATAACGAAGACGGAAAACTCATCCTGGAAATAAATTATAGAAAAGGCAGGAAAAACGGGATCAGGAGCAGCTATCTTGACAAGGAAACGATCAGGGAAAATTACAAGAATGATATTAAAGACGGGTATACCCGATATTTCTATACCGACGGGCGGATGAAGCTGGAAGTACCCTTTGTAAAGGGAATGGAACAGGGATTTGGAAAGGAGTACGCGACTGACGGCACGATTATTACTCTGACGGAATACAAGAAAGGATTTATCGTAGACCGGCTCAGGATAAACCGAAAAGACAAGGCTGGACTGAAGCAGGGAAAATGGTTTTTGTTTTATGATAACGGCACTATCAAGCAGGAAGGGACTTACCGGGAAGACCTGAAAGACGGGTATTTCAAGGATTATACCGAAACAGGAGATCTGCTGAAGATCAGCAAATATGTGATGGGAGATCTTCAGCCGGATGCTGTTGAGATAGCCAAATTGAAAGTAGTGAATGAATATTATCCCGATGGCAGGCTGAAAGTTTCAGGGATGTACCGTAATGAGACACCAGAGGGCATGCGCAGGGAGTATAGTCCCGGGGGTAAGTTAGAGAAATCGGTACTGTATCATAACGGGATCATTTCAGGGGAAGGCAATATGCTGGACGACGGTAATAAGGACGGGCACTGGAAAGAATTCTTTGCCGACGGTTCGCTGAAAGCTGAAGGTAATTATGAAGACGGAAAGCCTGCTGGTGAATGGAAATACTATCATCTGAACGGAAAAACAGAACAGGCAGGAAGGTATAACAAGCAGGGAAAACCTGATGGAAAATGGAAATGGTTTTTCGACGACGGTAAACTGCTCAGGGAAGAAAATTACAGGAATGGTTTAAGGGACGGGCTTTTGAGCGAATATGATGAAGATAGTAAACTGGTAGAGGAAGGTGAATTTGTAAACGGGGAGGAAGATGGCCCGTGGTTTTACCTTACAGGAGATGATTATGTAAAAGGAAACTACCGGGATGGATTGCGTTCCGGGTTGTGGTATACATTTTCACTGCTGAAGAATGGAGATAAAACGGATTCCCTGCTTATGTTCAGAGGAAATTTCATAGATGACCTGGCCGACGGAAAGCACACATGGTTCTGGGATAACGGCAAGGTGCATGACGAAGGACTTTTTGTGATGGGAAAGAAAGAGGGTGACTGGATGATCAACAATTCCGACGGGACACTCTTTCTTGTAATCACCTACAAAGATGGAGTTGAAGTGCGATTTGACGGGGTTAAAATAAAACCCCCGTTCGGAAAGGAAGAATGAAATCTGTTCCGGCGAAATTGCCGGTAATTTAAAGATAAGAACATGGAAAAGAGAAGACCGGGACAGGGGGGAAGGGGTAAGCCTGCAGGAACCCGAAGGCCGAAATCTGATGATAAAGGAAAGCCGGGCCGGACCGAAAGACCCGAGAGAAGGGATAACCCCTCAACGAAACCCCGCGCTGAACGTAAACCCAGACCGGAAAGTTCTGAGCGACCGGAGCGACGAGATAAACCAGGGACGAAACCCTGGGCCGAACGCAAACCCAGACCGGAAGGCTCTGAGCGGCCGGAGAGAAGGGATAACCCCTCAACGAAACCCCGCGCCGAACGCAAACCCAGACCGGAAGGCTCTGAACGGCCGGAGAGAAGGGATAACCCCTCAATGAAACTCCGCGCCGAACGCAAACCCAGACCGGAAGGCTCTGAACGGCCGGAGAGAAGGGATAACCCCTCAACGAAACTCCGCGCCGAACGCAAACCCAGACCGGAAGGCTCTGAGCGACCGGAGCGACCGGAAAGGCCCGAGAGAAGAGGCAAACCAAATGAAAGGCCTTCTGGCCCCAGGCCCAGACTGGAAAAATCTGAGCGGCCAGAACGGCCAGAACGACGTGGCAGGCCTGAAACCAAACCATGGGAAGAACGGAAAACCAAGGATTTTTCAAAACCCAATTCACGAAAAAAGAGTTCTTCTAAAGAAGAGCTTGTAAGGCTGAATAAATACATTGCAAACGCAGGGATATGTTCCCGGCGCGAGGCCGACAAACTAATTGTTGCCGGAGTAGTGAGGGTGAACGGAAAGGTCGTTACCGAGCTTGGCATGAAAGTTTCCCCGGCCGACCGTGTGCAGTATGAAGAACAAACCATAAACAAGGAAAGGGCCAGGTATATTCTTCTCAACAAGCCCAAAGGCTACATAACTACCGTTGATGATCCCGAAAAACGGAAAACGGTAATGCTGCTCATCGAAGGAGCATGTAAGGAAAGGGTATATCCTGTGGGCAGACTTGACAGAAACACGACCGGATTGCTTCTTTTTACCAACGACGGTATGATTGCAAAGAAACTGACTCATCCGAAATACGGGGTTAAAAAGATTTACCATGTTGAACTGGACAGATCATTAAGCAAAGGAGACCTTGAAAAAATCAGGGCAGGCCTTGAACTTGACGATGGCCGCGTTGAAGTTGACGAGATAGAATACAGTGAAGATTCCAAATCGAAAAAAGAACTTGGAGTTGAACTTCATTCCGGGAAGAACCGTGTAATCAGGAGGATTTTTGAACACCTCGATTATAAAATTGTGAAACTCGACAGGGTGTACTATGCCGGACTGACTAAGAAAAACCTTCCCAGGGGCCATTGGCGCATACTCGAGGAACATGAGATCAATCTGTTGAAAATGAGTAATTCCTGATACTAATCCGCAATTTATCATGAGCACTATCAGTATTTTTATTGTTGAAGACGAGCTTTTGATTTCTGCCAGCCTTAAATCCCAGTTGCAGAGTTTTGGCTATGTTGTACTTGGTTCCAGCACCAGGGGGGAACAGTGTATTGAAGAAATAGAAAGGCTTTCGAAGGAAGGCAAAGAGCCTGAAATAGTCCTGATGGACATCCATCTTCGAGGAGAGATCGACGGGATAGAAACTGCACGAAGTCTGGTCGAAAAATTTAATTGCGCCATCATTTTCCTTACAGGACAGAGCTCAAAGGAGATTTATGAGCGTTCTTTTAAGATCAAACCCTTCGGGTATCTGCTGAAACCGATTGATATGGAGCAAACAAAAATGACCATAGAAATTGCTGCTTACCAGCGAAATCTTGAAATTGAGAATAGGGTTTACCAACAGCAGCTTGAGATTTTACTGGAACAGAGAAAACGCGAAAATGATGAGATCACAGCCCTGTATCATACAATAACCAATAATTCTCTTGTTGGTATGACCATTACTCAGGACGATAAAATTGTATTTGCCAACAAGCATATTGCTGAAATTTTAGGCTTTACGATGGAAGAACTTACAGGGTTCAGCGTGCAGAATCTGATAGAACTTGTTCACCCGGAAAACAGGTCAGCAATGATAGCAAAAATGCAATTACGTCAGGATGGGCAGGAGATGCCAAATTCAAACAGATTCAGGCTGATGCGCAAAGACGGAGTGATTTGCTACCTTGAATCCTATTCCAAGACGGTTCAGATAAAAGGACGTTCAGCAATTCATCAGATCTATTTCGACATCACTCCTTACTGGGAGGCATTAAAAGGGAAAGACAGTTAAACAAATTCCAGCTAACAATTATGAGAAAAAGCCTGATTATTATTTCTGCGATACTGTTATGCATGAAAATTCATGCCGGTCCTCTTACAAACCTGATCGCAAAGGCAGGAGACGCCTCAAAATACCCGAATGACGCCCAACTGTTAGTTTTCGACAGCACCATGGTTAACATGCAGGAGAGCGGCCTTACCTATGTTGTTACACACAGCCTTTCAAAAGCGCTTAATTCAAAAGGCGCCCGGGAGCTTAGTGTAATCAGGTTCGGTTATGATCCCTTATCGGCATTTATTGAATTCCGGCAGGTAACAATTCACCGGAAGGACGGAAGTGTGGTAAATATAAAACTGAGTGGTGTGATGGATTATCCGGCTCCTGCAAGGGCTATATACTGGGGCGCAAGAGAGAAAATGATTGCCATAGGCAGGCTGGATCCAGGTGATGCCGTTGAAGTTGTACTATTTAAAAAAGGATTTACTTATGCTTTGCTTCAGGACGATGATGATAAGTACATTCCTCCGATGAAAGGACATTTTTATGATATCGTCGATTTTTATGATCCAAATCCTGTACTTGAAAAGGTTTACAAGGTGACAATTCCGAGATCAAAAACCCTGCAGTTCCAGTTTTATAACGGAGAAGCCCAGGTATCAGCATGGATTGAGAAGGACAAGCTGGTTTATACATTTTCGAAAAAAGACCTGATTCCTTATCACGGTGAACCGAAAATGGTGGCACTGTCTGATATAGCTCCGAAATTACTGCTGTCGACCAGCCCCGACTGGAAGACCAAATCGGAATGGTTTTTTAAGGTAAACGAGGATTTCGGGAGTTTTGAATCAACCCCCGGGATCAGGGCCAAGGTGAACGAGATCCTGAACGGAGCCAAAAACGAACAGGATTCCATTGCCCGGCTTACCCACTGGTGTGCCGACGAGATCAGGTATTCGGGTATCTCGATGGGATGCGGTGAAGGTTTCACATTGCATAAAGGCTCAATGACATTTGCCGACCGTTGCGGGGTGTGCAAGGACAAAGCCGGGATGCTGATCACCATGCTCAGGGCTGCAGGATTTAATTCGTATCCTGCCATGACCATGGCCGGTTCAAGAATCGATTACATTCCGGCCGATCAGTTCAATCATTGCGTTACGGTTGTAAAACTGCGTACCGGAAAATACGAACTGCTGGATCCCACCTGGGTTCCATTTGTACGGGAGCTGTGGTCCAGTGCTGAACAACAGCAGCAATACCTGATGGGAATTCCTGAAGGCTCTGACCTCGGGACGACTAATATTTCAGACCCGGCAAACCATTTCATCAAGATTGACGGAAATACCGAATTGCTCCCGGACGGCAGCCTGAAAGGCCGTTTTTCTATTCAGGCCGAAGGCCAAAGCGATGTAGCGGTAAGAGCGCTTATCAGGACATATCCGCCAACGGTCTGGTTCCAGAATATTGAGAAGGAAATACTGAAACTCTGGCCTCAGGCTATTGTGACGAAGGTAGACTATACCGATCCTTCGAATTACATGGAAAGTCCAGAGAAATTCAATATTGAATTCATGATTCCCGGATTTGCTCTTGTAAGTGGAAAAACCCTGATGTTTACTCCGCTTTCTGCCGCGGAAATTTTCAAAGCATTTCAGGGGCAGCTTGGATTTGACACTGAACTTACTGATCGCAAATATCCCTTTAAAGATCGTTGTTCAAGGCAGGTGAATATACACGAAACGATGACCATTCCAGCCAGCAGCAAAGCCCGAAGGATCCCTGCCGCCCTTAGCGTCGGAGGCGATGCCGCGAGCTATAGAGGCGGATATACTATCGTGGGGAACACCCTTGATTTTAATTCCAAAGCCGTTTTCAGTAAACGGATTTATGAAGCATCAGACTGGCCTGAATTCAGAGCCAGTGTTGATGCACAGAACAAATTCTCGGGAAAAGCAGTTATTATAGAATTGTAAATCATGGTTATGAAAAAAATGTTTTCCATCAATATTGCCATCTTTCTTGTTTCCGGCCTGACCGTGTTTTCGCAGAAAGAGAATGTTTTCCCTCTTCCCTCCTCCGATGCTGAATACAAGTCCATCGTAAAGGAATACACCCTGAATTCCGACGGGAGTATGGATTATCACTATTTTAAGGAACAGAAGCTGGTCACTTACCGATCCTTTCATAATCTTTATGGAGAAACCTTTATTATTTTTAATCCGGGCTTCCAGAAACTCACGATCAATAAGTGTTTTACTGTGATGGCGGATGGCAAAAAAGTTGATGGGCCGGCGAATTCCTTTAACGAGGTCCTTCCTTCTTTTGCTGCCGGAGCTCCGGCATTCAATGCCTTGCGTGAAATGGTGATTACCCATACCGGTCTTGAAAGGGGAGCTGTGATCCACCTTGATTATACCCTTAGTACAGCTAAAGGCAATGCCCCGGCGCTTATGGGAAATGAGGTCCTCGCCGAAAATGAACCGGTTACCGATTTTATTTTAAGAGTGAAAGTTCCCCAGAACCAGAAGTTGTATTACAAGCTAGTAAACGGGGCGGCGGAACCAGTGATTGTGATTGAAAACGATTTCCAGGTCTATACCTGGCATGTTCAGAATATGACGGGCATGGCGCAGGAAGAATTTCAGAAAAGTTTCAGCGAAAATTATCCCCGCGCACTCTTCAGTTCATCCGACAGCAGGAATGCGGTATATGATTATCTTACAGCTCAACCGGCATTCGGATTGAAAATCAGCGAAGCAATGAAAGCTGAGGTTCAGACTCTGAAGGCCGACAATCCCGATCCTCTCAGTCTGGTTCTGAAATTACAGGAAAAGGTGATCAATGATATCAATTACTGGCCGGTGCCGATGAAAAGTACCGGATACCGCTTGCGCACAGCCGAAGAAATCTATAACAGTGTAGGGGGCAGCCTTCCCGAAAAGGCCGTTTTGCTGGCAGCAATGATAGAAGCGGCAGGAATGGAAGCCGACCCTGTTGCTATTGTGCGGGAACCATTTTATGATGAGCAACTGGGGACCCTTGCCGATATTGAGGATTTTGCTGTACGTATCGAGCTGAAAGATGCCGGGGTTCAGTATCTTTCGCTGGTTTCAGCCAATCCCCAGGATCTTGCGAAAGTTATGTCAGACAAGGTTTTCATTGCACTTGGCCAGGGAGAAAAACCAGAATACCAGCATTCCGGTTCAGCCAGGCTTTCTGTAAATATGAGCGGAACCCTCATTGTGTCTTCAGATCCGAAACTTACCGGAGAGCTGAGCCTGGAACTTGGGGGTTCGGTAAACCCTTACCTGGGTTTGATCCGCGACAAAAACAAGATGAAAAACTTCGTAGCCGGAGAGATTTCAAAAGCCGACCTCAAAGAGATCAAGGTAAGCCAAAGCTCGCCCGAAACCTCGTTTCAGACCTATACTGTAATGGATGAAAAGCCCTTCAGAAGAGATTCGTCCTGGGTATATTTCACTATTCCTTTCTGCAACGCAGGGATTGAAAGCTGGGGCATGAAAACACTTTCATCAAAACGCAGTCAAGCGGTCGAGATCCCCTGTTCAGGCGACGAAAATTATGAATATACCCTTGCTTTGCCGTCAGGGTATTCATTGTTTACGCCACCCACCAAAATTGAAATCAGCAACAAAGCCGGCCGTTACCTGTTTGAACTGAAACAGGAAGGGAATAAGGTCAGCATCAGCCGAAAGATCAGATTAAGCAGTCGTATTATCAATCCCGAAAATTACGCCGATTTCAAAACTCTGATCGATAGCTGGAATAATCCCAGGTTGAGGGAAGTCGTGCTAAATTGTGAAACGGTGAAATAGTGAAATGGTGAAATTTTATTGTAGCGGCGGTGTGAAGCTGCAAGCGTTCACCTGATTACAATGCGGTTGAGTTTTCCGTGTATTTGCACACTTTTCGCCTTGAGTTCCTTGAACCTCGTCTGGATTATTTTTACATCTTCGGCCGAATCGTTACCATGAAGCTTTTTCTGAAGTTCCCCAATTAACAGGTCGATTTTCCTGGCTTTGAAAGAAAGAAGGGAATAGTCGAGCCGCACAAGCAGCTTTTCCTCTTCCATGTCGATCATCACATTATGTTTAAGCCAGTTCTGACTTAGTTCGTAAGGAGTGAATATAAGATCGACAGCGGCATAGGCAATTTCCTTCTCTTCGTGCCCCAGAAAGAACGATCTTTCAGGAACCTGGTCAAGGTCAATCCCACTGCGATATTCTTCAAATATGGCCGCATATACCGTATTGCTGAATTCCAGTTCATCCCCGCGGATGTCGTGCACCATATAATCGGCGACCATCACCGGTACTTTCACCTTATAGTTATTCTCGTCAGTCTGTTCAATATGTACAATATCAGTACCATAAAGCAAAAGTAGTCGCATGATCTCTTTTTCCTGGCTTTCGGCGGATGAAGTATCGGCTTCGACCTCAGGCTGGCGTGGCGCTATCACGTCCGGAGCCGGAATATCCTGGACTCCGCCCTGAGCATTTAAGTCCTTACTCAGCCTGTTCCTTCTGATCTTATTCAGTTCGTTTAACAGAACCTGCTCGGGCACCGTCATCATGTCGGCACATTCTCTGATGAAAAGAGTGCGGGTAATGGCATCCGGGATAAGGGAAATTGAAGCAACGATGTCTTTAATCAGCCCGGCTTTTTTAACCGGATCGTTTTTAGTTTCTTCCAGCAGCAGCTTCGTTTTGAAACTGATGAAATTTACCGCATTGGATGAGATGAACTTTTCAGTCTCCAGAGGATGATGCTTGCGGGCATACGAATCCGGGTCCTCATTATCGGGGAATAGAACAATCCTCACATTCATCCCCTGTTCCAGCACCATATCAATGCCGCGGAAGGAGGCTTTGATACCGGCAGGATCGCCATCGTACAGAATAGTGATATTCGAAGTATACCTCTGTATCATTCTCACCTGATCGGTAGTAAGTGAAGTACCTGAAGAAGCTACCACATTTTCAATTCCTGACTGGTGAAGCGAGATCACATCGGTATACCCTTCGACCAGGAGGCAATTGTCTTTCTGTGCAATGGCCGTTCGAGCGAAATAAATACCATAAAGGGTTTTACTTTTATTATAGATCTCCGATTCCGGAGAATTGACATATTTCGGGCGGTTCTTGTCGGAGGTGAGGATACGACCTCCGAAGCCGATAGTACGGCCCGAAGCCGAATGGATAGGGAAGACCACCCGGGAGTGAAAGCGGTCGTAAAGTTTGCCGTCTTTCTCAGTAGCGAGGCCGGTTTTAAGCAGTATCTCCTTCTTATAGCCTTCCATGATGGCATGTTCGGCAAAGGCGGACCATTTATCAGGACTGAAACCCAGCTGAAATTTCTTTATGATATCTTCCCTGATTTCCCTTTCCCTGAAATAGGCCAGGCCGACAGCTTTGCCTTCTTCGGTATTAAACAGAGCCGATGAAAAATATTTACGGGCAAACTCGTTGAGGTTAAAAAGGCTTTCTTTTTCGCTGATCTCCTGAAGCTGTTCAGGTGTTTGCTCTTCCTCATCGATCTCGATCTGGTATTTCTTAGCCAGGTAACGGAGAGCCTCAGGGTAGGTGGTGTGTTCGTGTTCCATGATAAAACCAACACCATTCCCGGCTTTGCCACAGCCAAAGCATTTATAGATACCCTTGGCAGGAGAAACTGTGAAAGAAGGGGTTTTCTCATTATGGAAGGGGCAAAGACCCAGCAGGTTCACTCCCCTTCGACGGAGGCTGATAAAATCGCCGATGACCTCTTCAATCCTTACGGCTGAGATAATATTTTCTATGGTTTCCCGGCTGATCATCGGCTCATAAAAGTGTATAGCGAAAGTACTAAATCTGCCAGGATTATCAGTGATTTATATGGTAATCGATCAGTATCTTCTTGTAAATCGTATCATTGACGGCAGTATCGACCATGCATTCAAATACCAGTCCAACGTTCTTTTTGAAAGTTTGCCACACCTGCAATGAATTGGTGTACAAGGGGGCTTTGTGGTAGACGAACGACTTCAGGATGATGACGGAGTCTATGCGGGAATCAACGGTCTTTTGCATAACCCGGAAGACCCGGGTATTGGGATTTGTGTTCGGGTTTCCCAGGATCATTTCCCAGGTGGCTCCCAGGGTTTCCGAAAGCACAGGAACCCAGCCGGCTTCATAGGTTCCGTAAGAGACAAAACCCTCATACTGGTTGATCGGCTGGCCGTCGAGGGTGGTTAAAGTCAGCCCCTTGAAATTTACATAGCTATTGCTGGCGCTGCTTACAGTAGTAACATCACCGGTTTTATAAATCCAGTAGGAGGCTGGATAAACAGGAAGATATGGACGGGGAGTAACGGCATTAACCGGGGGTGGTACTTTCGCTGGAAGCAGGAACCATTTTTTGCCGGTATTCAGTGAAAAACCAACAATCCCCTGATTAATACTGTAATAAACCCTGTCGATAAATGCAGGACAATAAGATGTTGAGCTTGGGCCAACAAGTTCATATACATTTTCGTACAACCTGGGGCCGATAGTCAGAGCATAATAAAAAGCTTTTACGTAACCACCCGATGTGAAGGACGTATTAGGAAGGTAGCTGAGCAAAGTGTCTGGTTCAAATCGAAACTGGGCGAAAAAACTGCAGCTTTCAAGAGAACTGATCATCACACCGATGTTAAAATATTTTTTTCCTGCATTTCCTAAAAAGGGGTCTGAATAATGCAGGTTAAAAATCAGGTAATCTGAATTTTGCGAAATAAAACCAGAAGAATTTTCCTCACAGCTGTAATAATTACCCTGGTAACCTACCGGGTTGCCAGGGTGTTCAAAAAACGTTTTCATTGCCGAACTCCGCCCCCTGAAGGTATAGAGGATAGAGTCCTGTTCGGTGCTTTTAAAAATCAGTGTATCGTAAGTAGGATAAGGTAAAACAGTCAGGTCGGAGGAGGTAAATGAATAAGATCCCAGACTGCTTCCTGAAGTACTGCTGTCTTTCTTTTTACATGAAAAAAGAACGACAAGGCAAAACCCGAAAGCCAGGATAATCAGTGATTTTTTCATGGTTATAGTATTACTTCCTGCCATCCTTTCGCAGTATGGACCCGTTGAGAGTTAAATCCAAGGTTTCTCAGAGTGGATTTGGCTTCATCGAACAGGAACGACAGCTCTTCCGGCTTGTGGGCGTCGGAGCTTACCGTTACCGGGATATTCCTTTTAAGGATCTTCTTCAGGACTTCAGGTCCCGGGAAAAGCGTATCGGAGCGTTTTTTATACAAGCCCCGCGTGTTCACTTCGATCACGGTCCCTGAAGCTGCCGCCAGGTCTAACGTTTCATCAACAAGCTTAGTGTACCAGGCATCGGTTTCCGAAAAATAACGCCCGCGGTTATACATTTTTACCTTGTCGAAGTGGCCGATGATATCAGGTTTATGATTTGCCACCATCTCCTGAACCTGCCTGTAATAGGCTGTCACGGCTTTTTGTCCGTCCCCACCGAACACCTTCTGTATCCCGTCGTCATAGATCGAAATATCAGGACCGTCGATAAACCAAAGGCCTTCACTGCTGGCTTCACGCACCAGGTGAACCGAACCAATAGTATAATCAAACTGATGTTTTTTACGTAATTCCTCAAACGAAACCGTCAGACCTGGAATAAAATCAACCTCTATCCCAAGCAGGATTTCTATCGGTTTGTCTGCGGATGAGGGAGAGGAGTATTTCTTTTTCAGTTCCCTTATGGCACGGCAGTAAAGCGAAAGATTTTTCTCCTTCAGGGCAAAGGAATTCTCAAACGGAACAGGGGAGTGGTCGCTGAAACCCAAAACCGAAAAACCCTGTTTCAGAGCTTCATCGACATAACGTTCCGGCTCCGACGAACCGTCGGACCAGCGGGTGTGGGTATGTAGGTTATATTTCACCATTTCACCATTTCACCATTTCACCATTTAATATCTTATACACCTTATCCGCCCTGCGAAGCATGATGTCTACCGGGATCGAGCAAGATTCCCCTTTCATGGTTTTCTTCACCTCCTTCAGGTCGACGCGGATCTCCGCAACAGCAAATTCAACAACTCCCGTAGTGGGGCCCTGGATATATATCCTTTCGCCCTCCGAAAGGCTTCCCGATTCTATTTTAATTTCGGCTACCTTCAGTTTCTTGAAATAATTAGTGACCTTGCCGACATACTCCTTGGTGGTCGTGGCAACAGATCCATGCTGTTTGGCCCATTCACCCATTTTCCGGCCCAGGTAATACCCATCCCAAAAGCCACGGTTATAAACGCTATCAAGGCGGGTGAGCCATCCTGCAATTTTTTCCTCGCTGTAAGTCCCGTCAAGAACCGAATCCACAGCTTCTCTGTAGCAGGAAACAACGGTTTTCACGTACTCCGGACTGCGACCGCGCCCTTCTATCTTCAGAACAGAAACACCCGCGTTGATGATTTTGTCGATGAAACCTATCGTGCAAAGATCTTTTGGCGACATGATGTATTCATTGTCGATTACAAGTTCAATCTCGCCGTCTGAATCGGTAACTCTGTAAGGCCTTCGGCAGGTCTGATAGCATGCTCCCCGGTTGGCAGAAGTATTGTAATGGTCGAGGCTGAGATAGCATTTGCCCGAAACAGCCATGCAGAGGGCTCCGTGTGCGAAGACTTCCAGTTTCACAGGTTTTCCTTCCGGTCCTGTTATTTTCCGGCGGATGATGGAGCGGTGGATCGCTGATACCTGTTCAAGGCTCAGTTCCCTTGCGGTTACCATGGTGCCCGAAAACTGCGCCCAGTATTTCACCGCTTCAAGATTGGTGATGTTAGTCTGAGTCGACATATGGACTTCCATTCCTACCGACCTTGCATACTGGATCACAGCCTGGTCCGAAGCAATGATGCTGTCGATACCGTTCTTTTTCGCCGAATCAACCACCTTTTTCATCTCTTTCATTTCATTGTCAAAGATGACGGTATTGAGGGTGAGGTAGGTTTTTACTCCATGCTTCCTGCAGATCCTTGTGATCTTTACCAGGTCGCGCAAACTGAAGTTGATCGAAGAACGCGCCCTCATATTGAGGGTTCCCACACCGAAATACACCGAATCAGCCCCAGCCTGGATTGCAGCCTGTAGCGATTCCCAGGTGCCGACGGGGGCGGTGATTTCGATTTTTGGTGTCATTGTTTTCTCGATTTACAGATGCAGGATGCAAGATACAGGATGCAGGATGCAAGATACAGGATGCAGGATGCAAGATACAGGATGCAGGATGCAGGATGTCCAGTTACCAAGTAAACCAGTCACCGACGCAAGGCGCATAACCCGCAGCTTTGCTGCGACATCTTGCATCTTGCATCCCGCATCCTGAAACTACTTATTAATCTCTTTCTCAAAATTCGCCCGGTCTTCTTTCGACAGGTATTTGCAGTCGAGCATGGCTTTACGAAGTTCCAGCGCGAATTCCTCAGCGAATTTCTTGTCGGAAACTTTTTCCTTGTATTTGGCTTTGAATTCCTGGTAAAGAATAGTCATTTCGACCTCTGATTGTTTTTCCTTTGCTCTTAGTTTTTCAACCTTTCCTGAATCTGCAGGGTTTGCAGCTTTAAGGTTGTTCATGGTCTCGATGTTCTTGCACATTGCATCGGCGATGTTTGTCGCATCTTTTTTAAGATCGGCATTGCCTCCTTTGCAGGATACCATAAAGATTGCAGAGATGATGAGGATAACACTTAATAGTTGTTTCATAACATAAGGGTTTTGGATGCAGGATGCGAGATACAGGATATCTTGGATCCCGCATCCCGCATCCTGTATCCTGTTTATAAATTTAACTTAATACTAAGCTCTTTTAACTGCTCTTCCTTTATCCCAGAGGGCGAATCTATCATCACATCACGGCCCGAATTGTTCTTAGGGAAAGCGATGAAATCGCGGATCGAATCCCCTCCCCCGAAAATAGTCGACCAGCGGTCAAAGCCGAAGGCGATGCCTCCGTGAGGGGGTGCACCGTATTCAAAGGCATTCATCAGGAAGCCGAACTGGTTCACAGCGTCTTCTTCGGTAAATCCGAGCACCTCGAACATCCGCCTTTGCAAATCTTTATTATGAATCCTGATGGATCCCCCGCCGATTTCGGTACCGTTGATCACGAGGTCATAAGCATTGGCTCTGACTTTTCCCGGATCGGTATCGAGCAAGGAAATATCCTCTGGTTTTGGGGATGTAAAAGGATGATGTTTTGCGTAAAATCTCTTGGTTTCCTCATCCCATTCGAGCAAGGGAAAATCGGTCACCCAGAGTGGTTTGAATTCGCCGGTTTTCATAAGGCCCAGCCTTCGTCCCAGTTCCAGCCTCAGCTCGGACAGCGCTTTCTGTGTTTTTTCCTCAGCCCCGGCAAGTATAAGTATCAGGTCACCCGGCACAGCCCCAAACTGTTTGAGGATAGCAGCCAGGTCATCCGCAGAATAAAATTTATCGACTGACGATTTCATCGAACCATCGGCTGCATAACGAATATACATCATTCCTGAAGCGCCAACCTGAGGCCGTTTTACGTAATCGGTAAGCTCATCAAGTTGTTTACGTGAATACTCCGCGCAGCCATCGACTTTGATACCGGCAATAAATTCAGCATCATCGGCAACTTTGAAACCCTTGCCTTTCATTAAAAGTGTGATCCCCGTAAAGGTCATCCCGAAGCGGAGGTCCGGCTTGTCGCAACCGTAAAGCCTCATGGCTTCGTCATAGGCCATCCGCGGAAAATCGCCTATCTCGATGTTAAGGACCGAGCGGAACAGATGTTTGGCAAGGCCTTCGAAGGTATTGAGGATGTCTTCCTGGGTCACGAACGACATTTCGCAGTCGATCTGTGTGAACTCGGGCTGGCGGTCGGCGCGAAGGTCCTCGTCTCTGAAACAACGCACGATCTGAAAGTAGCGGTCGAAACCGGCCACCATCAGGAGTTGCTTGAAAGTCTGAGGTGACTGGGGTAAAGCGTAAAACTGACCGGGATTCATTCGCGAAGGGACCACGAAATCGCGGGCTCCTTCAGGTGTTGACTTGATCAGGTAAGGGGTTTCAATATCGATGAAGTCCTGTGAATTCAGGTAGTTCCTGGTCTCTATCGAAAGCTTATGACGTAATTCAAGATTCTTTTTGTTCGTCTGTCTGCGAAGGTCAAGGTAACGGTATTTCATGCGGAGTTCTTCGCCCCCGTCGGTATTGTCTTCGATGGTAAACGGCGGCACTTTGGAAGTATTGAGAACCGTGAGTTCTTCAACATTAATTTCGATATCCCCCGTAGGCATTTTCGGATTCTTATTGCTTCTTTCAGCGACTTTTCCCTTGGCTTTGATCACATATTCACGGCCAAGTTTACCAGCTTCCGCGCAAAGTACAGAGTTTTTCTCCATATTGAATACCAGCTGAGTGATCCCGTAACGGTCGCGCAGGTCGATAAAGGTGAGGCCGCCCATTTCTCTTGACCTCTGAACCCATCCGCAGAGAGTCACCTCAAGCGATGTGTTGTTTACGCGGAGCTCGCCGCAGGTATGTGTTCGCAGCATAAATTAAGGTATTGATTAGAGCGGCAAAGATACAAAATTAGGGATTGGGGATTAGGGGTTGGGGATTGGGGGGGATAGTTGTTGGTGATTAGTGATTGGTTATTGGTTATTGAAATATACAATGCTGTATCCTGCAACCCAGTAACCGATCCTCCCATCATCCTGCATCTGTTATCTGTCATCCATCATCCCAGGTTTTCGCCCTTTCGCTTTTAGCTATTTAACCAACACCCTGATCCCTTCGCTGTGGGCCGAAAATTCGGGGGCGTACAGGCACTGAATGGTGGTGATACCGTTTGAATAATCCCCGGCTGCATTTACAAACAGGAGGTACTCGAACACATAGGTTCCCTTCGGAATATAATAGAAGAAGAAATCGGTTGAAACGTCGGTTGTGCTCTGGTAATAGCCAAGCCCATCCTGGTAATGATACCCTGATAACGTATTCCCGGCTCCGGGTTCGAAGGCCGATGCCCTCTGGTCTCCCATATGAACGAATTCGAGGTTCCTGTCGGTCGTCAGTACAATCCTTACCTTCAGCTTATCGCCGGGTTTCAGGCTGCTGTTATCGCTCACGGGCTGCAGTACCGGTCCCGAGGGGGTGTTTGTTTCAAGGAACAGCTTCTTCTCAACTTTCAGCGAGGTCGAGGCTTTTGTGATCTTGTCCATATTCTCGAAATACTGCCAGTACAAAGCTCCCCATGCAACTCCGTCGCTGCCTTTGCTCACTTTCACCTTTCCCATATCGGGCGTGATCTCACTCCCGCTCCAGCTCATGGTGAAATACCCTGTTCCGGCTTCCTGTTTAACGTCGCTCAGTTTCGAAGGATCGACCTTGATTTTGCCTAATGTGATCTTGATTTTCGGATCTTCGGTAAGCAGGCTGGTTCCTCTCAGCAGCAAAGCGTAACAGGCTTCCACCGTAGCCCTGGTGCTGGTCCACGACTGGGTCTGCTTTTGTTTCAGCAGCCAGATCTTCATCTCTTCTACGGCTTTTTTGTCTTTGCCCACTTCGTCGAAGGCTTCTATCAGGGCGGACTGCGTTTCAACCGGGGCCTGCTGCCAGTACCATCCCTGCTCCTGGGCCCAGTACATCCCCATTTCGGGGCTGTGCAGGGCGCGTTCGGTAAGTGACCTGATGATCAAGGCCGAAACGTCTTTCTTCCCGAAGCGCTCGAGTGCAAGGGACAGCATGGCCTGGGATGAAAGCCCTTCTTTCATCCAGTACTGTGAAGCCTGGGAAATCCAGTAATTCAGGGCTTCGGTGGTGTTTGCAGGCATTGGCTGATCCTGCAGGAAATACGAGCGGGTGTAGAGGTATTGTATTTCAAGTATATTCAGGTTATCGTCTTTCATCCCGGTCGGATACCGCCTTTTCAGTTCTTCATAATTGAGCCTGAAAGCTTCATCCATATATCTCAGGCCTTTCGTGAGCATCTGTGAGAATTGCTGATCGCCCGCCGAAACCGACACTCCGAGGTGTTTCAGATGAGCTAATCCGCCGATAATATCCTGGCTGATAAACCTGCTTTCGGGCATGCCGTCGAACCAGGTAAATCCGCCCCCCGGAGTCTGCAACTTCTGCAAGCGATTCAGGTTTTTCTGAAGATTCATCCTGAGGTTGTCGGGGTCGAAATACATCCCAAGCCTGCTGCGGTTATCGCTTTCGTTCTTTGCTTCCATCACCCATGGGGTCTGCTGAAGCAAGACCGATTTCAACTGCTGGTTTTTTTCGAGATTCGAAAGCAGGGCATCGGGAGTGAGGTTCTTCCAGCTCTCGAACACGGTTTTGATCTTAGGATCGGAATTCATGATATGCGAAGCAATGCTGTTTGAATAAAAAGCCCCGAAAGTCGAATAGGCATCGTCGTAGGTTTTATCATTCAACGCAGGCAGCGCCTGTATCGCGTACCATGCGGGATTAGAAGCAAATTCAAGGGTAAGCCTGAAATTTTTAAGTGTTTTGTCTGCGGATGAGGACAGGAGTTTATCAAAGCTGAAGTCGAAAGTTCCTTTATCCCGAACAGGCAGCGGAAGGCTTTCAGTAACCATCATACGGTTCGGCAAGATGGGAATGATCTTTTCTTCCCCGTCGCTGAAAGTCCCTGAAACAGCTATGATCCTGTATTGCAGCAATGAAAGTGACGGATCCACCGGGATCTGGATTGTCCAATTGACCTGTGAACTTCCTCCTTTGGGAACCGAAACTTCCTGGCTTACCTGGTTTGTAACCAGGCTGTCGAGGGATTTCATGCTGAGTCCGTCGGTCAGCTCGATATGCACTGTTGCCTTCAGGTCCTGCTCCGAAAGGTTCACCACTTTTGTGCTGAATACCAGTTTATCGCCCTGTCGTACAAAACGCGGGGTATTTGGCATCACCATCAGGTCTTTGCGTGTGACGAGCTCTTTTTCGACTAGCTTGTAATCAAGGTTCGCTGTATAGGCAAAACCCTGGAATTTCCATTTTGTAAGCGCATCGGGGGCGGTAAAGCTCAGTGAAAGGTTCCCTGCCGAATCGGTCAGCAGGTCGGGATAAAAGAACGCGGTTTCGCGGAAGTCCCGGCGGATTTGTAGTACGGGCTGTTCGCTGACGGGCTTCGGTTTTTCCTCTCCATTGGCCTGCACTCCTTCAATTGCATTAGCTTCGGGTGGAGGAGGCGCATCGGCAGTTACATTCTGTGAAACCACCATCCCGGCTTTTGTGTTATCCTGCATCCCGGCCATACCGGTACGTCCCGACTTCAGCATCATGGGATACTGCCTTCCGCCGAAATAATTAAGCCCGAACCAGTTCAGTCCGGGGTACTGGTGTTCTGTATAGCTCCCCGATGGAGATGCTCCTGAAGCCGAGGCGCTGCGGGTATTATAGCCGCTGCCCAGGTCCCAGGGAAAGTTTCCGAAGAACTTCGCAGCCAGGCTGAACGACCAGGTATTGGTTTTGAAGGCATCCAGGGAGGCGTCGTACATTGATGCAAGGAATTCAGCGTTTGCAGGCTGTTTATCGGGTTTACTGATATGGATCTTCCACTGCTCCTTTTCGCCCGGGAGGATCTTGCTGCGGAAGGTTTCGAACACGATGTTCAGTTTGTTGTCGGCATAGGGAACGGCGACCATCTGGCTGTTCTGGTAAACCCTGTTGAATTTTGAGAATACGAAATTCACCGAGAAGTTACCGCGGTAAGTTTCCGGCACAGGCACATCGATCTGCATCTGGAAACCGCTGATGCTGAACCATTTTCTTGACAGCAGACTGTCACCGGCGAAGATCTCGTACATGACGTTCACGTTCGTTTCTTTGGAACCGATAAGGAAACCTGCTGTTTCGCCGGGTTTCGCAGTGGTTTTCAGGGGGACGAACCAGTTCACCGGACTTCCGGGGAGAGTTGCCAATCCGGGGTCGTACACTGCAATATATCGGTTCAGCTTTACTTTTTCACCGAAAGGGTCATCCGCAGACAGTTCAACCTTATATACACCCGTTTCCAGGGCAAATGGTTTTCCGTTTTCACTTACCATATTCCTGGTGCTGAGCATGGAATCGCTTGCAAGGTTCATGGTTTTGACAAAGAGGGGAGTGGAGCTCTTCCAGCTTGTTGTATCGTTTTCGTTGCCGTAACTCAGAGCGGGGAAGAGTTCATGGAAGGTTTGTTCAGGCATCATCGTGGTATCGGGCTTTTCCCAGTTCCGTTTGATAAAGGCCCTTTCGGGTACGTCGAGCCTCGAAATGTTCACCGTCATTTTCACCGGGGTGGATTTCCCGTTGAGGTTTGAGGCGCTGAATTGGATCAGGCTGTCGTTCTGGAGGTTGAGCTTTGTGCTCTGCTTCATCGAAAGGAGCAGGGACTGGTAGCCCACCGTAACGCCTTGTTCATCACTTTGAGTTTCACCGTTGATATCAGTAACATCGACCGAAATTTGAAAATCAAACACCGGGTTTGTTGAACGCGCAATCGAAAAATCGGGGATTGCCGTGAAGCTGATGCTGAATGTGCCGTCGTCTGAGGTTTTCACGACACCGTTGGTAATTTCTGTTTCGGGGGACGAGGGAAAGGGGTAATACCAGCGCTCCCACCAGGGAAAGCGGGTGTTGCGCACGACCCTATAGCTGACACTGGCCTGGGTGATGGCATTCCCGGCATAGGCCATGGCTTTGCCTTTAAGGATAAGTGTTTCGTTCAGCCTGTAGTTTCCTTCGAGGGGTTCGAAGCTGATGCTGAACGTCGGACGCTTGTATTGCTCAACCGAAAACGAAACGCTGCCCGATTCGTTCGAAATGAACATTTGTCCGGGAAGTACCTCGGCCGGAGCGACAAAAGAACCGTTGAAAGAGCCGAAATCATTGGTGGTCAGAACCTGTTCAGAGATCCTGCGTCCATTTACATCGGTGAACCCCACTTTGGTTTGCTCATTGGTTAAAAGCTTTGTCTGATAGCCTTTTTTCTCCATCAGCATCCCTTTGAAATACACTGTTTGTCCGGGCCTGTAAATAGCCCTGTCGGTAAAGAAGCTGGTTTGTTTATAGGGCTTTTCCACAGCAGGAACCACCGGATACTGGTAAAACGTACTGGTAAACAGCACATCATCGGCATAAATCAGCTTGCAGTAAAGGTTGTTATATTTTGACGAGCGCTCGATAGGCGGAAGGGTTGCAAAACCAAGATTGTCGGTTTTCAGGTCGTTGATCTTTTTCGATTCCCAGGTTTTGCTCTGGTAGTTGTAATTCTTTACCCAGGCTTCAACGGTGATCCCCGACAATGGCATCCCGCTATTCCTGTTGAAAACGAAGAGACTGATGCTCCCGTTCTTATTGCGCCTGTTGATATAATTGAATGAAGTGACTGTATAATCCGAATATGCGATCAGCTTTGCGGATGGAGAAAACGAGGAATCGGCCGAGACCAGGAGAACATAGAATCCCGCGATGGTTTCGGGGAGTATGGTTTCAATGCTGTGGCTCCTGAAATCCCCGAAATCAGGCAGGGGCTGTTCCCAGGATTTCGTTTCCTGCTGGCTCAGCAGGAATGTGATCATTTCATCCTTTTTCAGCTTTTCCTTTTTTGGATCCCAGGCGCTTTGCTCCACCTTGAACAGTCTCAGGTAAACCGTCTTCAGGTTCTTGTAATTGATGAGGGCCAGGGAAGCAGTTCCCGGGAAGACCACGGCTTCATGTTTTATTTCCATGTCTTTACTGCGGATGGTTTCGGCTAAGATGCGGCAGTCTTTTGCACCTTCCGAATCGGGGAACCGTTTGAGCACCGAGATACAGATATCGAGGGCGGTTTTAAGGTCGTATTTATGGGCCGGGTCGTTTTCTTTGCGGCTTCCCTGCTCATTGAAAAACTTTGCTATGGTAAAAGAAACCCCTGCCGACCAGGGGGAGTCTTTATAACGGGATTCCAGCTTTTTCAGGGCCTCCAGGTACAAGCTGTCGTTATTCGGGGTAACGGCTTTTTCCTTCACATACGAAAGCCTGGCGAGATCGGCATCGATGAGCGCAGCCGGATTGGCATCATCGAGGTGGAATGAAACCAGGGACTGATATATTCTGATCGCCTGCAGTTCCTGCGAAAGCGAATCCGACGAGGGGATCTGCATACGCGCAAACTCAGGAGCTGACGCGAAATACGAAGGATTGCTGAGCGTGAACCCATAAGCTGATTTTGACTTTGGCCCGTTCGAGGAGGTGAAGAAATTCAGGGCCCTGTTCGCCAGGAAATCGTAAAGGGCAGGGCGGAAAATGATTGCTTTTTCAAGATCGGTCTTGCTCGTTTTGCGGTTGTATCCCGACGGAGGGATCTCGATAACGGCTTTGTAATCCAGAATGGGGACGGATTTCAGCAGCTGTTCATTCTGCAGCGACAGCAGGTAATGGCTATAAACGGCCTTCATCAGCGTATTCAGGTCCCAGGTCTGTATGCTGTCGGGTTTCACATTAACCACCCGGCTTCGGTCGTTGAAGCGGTACTGGTTGTTTTCGTAGTACTTTGAGATCACCTCAGCCAGGATCGATTGCAGGATCTGTTTCGAAGGCTCCTGGGCCTGTTTCACCTCCTGTTCGAGGTCGCGGATGGTTGCGATGAGGAAATCCTCCCTGAAGTAGGAATTCAGCCTAATTTTGTATATAACCGCTTTTATGAACTGCGGAAGGTCTTTCCCCGATTTCGATGCAAGGTAGATCCTGTCGACGATTTCCATGGCCGATTTCGGCAGTCCGATATCAGAAAGCGAATCCACCTGTTTCCATTCCTTTTCCCATCCCGGGCTTGCGGCAGCAGGTTTTGCAATCTTTTGCCCCATCGTAAGCGTTGACATCAGCCCCAGGCACAAAGCCATTCCAAGTACAAATACACGAATATTCATAATCCGGATTTTATTCAATTAATAACGGTGAGAAGGTACAAAGATTATGCCGGATTTTTATCTTTAACAGCGTTAATTGACCAGGAGCTTCCCGCTGAATTCTTGGTTTCCGCAGGCAATGTTCACCAAGTACATGCCCTTCTGCAAGCCCAGGTCGAGGCAGGTTCTGGAGTTATCGGCCAGGGTGAGTTCTTTCACGAGAGCGCCGCTTGTGCTGTAGATCCGCATTACCGAAGTTCCGTTAAGACCGTTCAGCTCGATGTTGAAGAGTTTCCCGTAATTCGGGTTCGGATATATTTTTATCTTCTGATCGATGTTCAGTTCATTCTGACCGAGGTGAGTTACAAGGAACGCATTCAGGGCCTTTGTGGCTTTGCCGTCGGAATCCCAGCAGCTGAGCTGGTATCCGCTCCAGGACTTTTCACCTTCAGGTTCCCAGTAAATAACCCCGCGGCCTTTGTTGCCCGGTACCGACCACACCTTACCAAGCACGGAAACAAGCATGTCATAAGTATTCTGAACCTTGGTGTAATCACCTCCGATTTCAACTACCATAACCTCTTTGTTATACCTGCTCACCATATCATTCAGGTTGTTTCCCAGGTCGTTGATGGTTGCTGTAAAATCGGATCCCAACCAATAAGGATAGTATGAAGCCCCGATCATATCATATCTTACCCCCTGGGTTCTGCAATTATCGAAAAACCACCTGAATTTAGCGTTGTCATTGCCCTGGTCGATATGAACGATCACTTTAATCGTACTGTCAACGGCTTTGGTCGCATCGTAGCCTTTGTTCAGCAGCTGGCCAAGCTGGGGCCAGTTCGAGCTGCTTCCGTCGGGCCAGAGAATGCCCCCGGGGATCTCATTCCCGATCTGGGCCCATTCTGGCTTTGCACCTATTGACTTCAAAGTATCAAGCACTTCATAGGTGTGATTGTAAAGATCGGTGAGCAGTTGCGTGAAAGAATGCTGAGCCCAGGCTGCAGGCTTGGTTTGCTTTGCCGGGTCAGCCCAGGAATCACTGTAATGAAAATCGATCATGATTCTCATTCCCATATTTTTAGCCCTCAGTGCCATTTCTGCAACTTCCTTTTTACTGCAGTGCCCGTTGATCTTATCGCTTGACGGGTTGACCCAAACTCTGAGCCTTACTGTATTAATGCCATGATCTTTCAGTATTTGCAGACATTCTTTCTGGTTACCCGTGCTGTCATAGAACTTGTACCCCGTGGCTTCCATTTGTTGCAGCCATCCGATATCAGCTCCTTTAACGAACTGCGCCCTCACCTCATTCGCGGCAAGAAGCGTGGTGATACCTATGAAAAAGTTAAGGATAATCCTCTGAAAAAATGCTGTTTTCATGATTAGTAGTTAAATAGTTTTTTGCTATCAGATATCTGATAGCAGATGTCACTTCTCCCCGTTCACCTGATTTTTCAGGCCCTTGTAATCCACCAGTTCCATTTTTACAGACCCTACCACGACAGCAGATTTGGCAAGTATAGGAATATGGTTTTTATCATCGCTGATCCAGAGGTCCATGGGATAGGGCTGACTAAAGACTGCGCCAGTCACCACCATAGGTTTGAAATGGAGGCAGTTGAAAGACCCCAGTTCCGTGGTGACAAATTCCCTCCCTACAAATTTAATCACTGAAAGATAAAGTGAATCGTCGAGGATGAAATTTATTGGATAAATGTCGCCTGGCTTCAGCCCTGAAAAATCAAAATTCCTGGCGTGAAAATAGGCTGAAATTATATCGTGGGTGCCGATAGGCATTTTCCGGTTTGCCCTTGCGCTGGAATAAGAACCTGTAAGCTGGTTAAACTTCACTTCATCTTTATACTCGTAATCGCCTTCCCGGGTATTTCGTTTGAATTTCCAGGGAACAAGGTATTCCACGTCAACCCAGCTTTCGAAGCGATCGTTGACTTTAAAAAACAAATTAAAAGCGCCTTTCGATTTTCCTTCGCCGATAATATGATAAGTCTTCCTTCCCGATACTTCCACGGGCTCTTCTTGTATCTCCAGGCTGCCCGTGCCTGCAGTGACTTTGCCGGTAAGATAGGAATCATAGTAAACTTTAAAAGTGAGCTTTTCGCCGTAGGTGAAGGATCCGTTACTCACGGGTTTCAGCTCCTGAGCGTAGCACGTGATAAGTGATACGTGAAACGTGAAGAGGAAAAGCAGGATGCGGGATGCGGGATGCAGGATGCGGGATGCGGGATGCAGGATACAGGATGCAGGATGCAGGATGCGGGATGCGGGATGCAGGATGCGGGATGCGGGATACCCAGTCACCCAGTCACCCAGTAACCCAGTAACCCAGCAACCCAGTAACCCAGTAACCCAGCAACCCAGTAACCCAGCCATCCTGTATCTCATTCTGCCTGGCTTACACGACAATGTTCACAATTTTCCTGTTCACCACGATGATCTTCTTCGGGGTCTTTCCTTCGAGCCATTTCGCTGATTCTTCAGCTTCAAGGACAGCTTTTTCAATTTCGGCGGATGGCATATCGGCCGGGAGTTCCATGGTGAACCTCATCTTGCCGTTGAACGATACCGGGTATTTGAAGGTGTTCTCCACAAGGTATGCTTCGTTGAAAGCCGGAAATGTCGCCTGGGTGATGCTTTCATTATGCCCGCAGGCTTGCCAGAGTTCTTCGGCCAGATGAGGCGCAAACGAAGAAATCAGGATCAGCAGGTCTTCGAGGATAGCCCGCTTGCTGCATTTCAGTTCGCCCAGTTCGTTCACGCAGATCATAAAAGTACTTACGGCAGTATTCAATGAAAGCCGCTCCGTATCTTCCTGTATTTTTTTTATGGTCTTGTGCAGAATCCGAAGTTCGGCTGCAGTCGCTGCCTCATCGCTGAGCCTGAAGCGGTTTTCCTCGTCGTGGTATAGTCTCCAGAATTTACGGATAAAGCGGAAGACGCCTTCGATCCCGTTGGTATCCCAGGGTTTTGACTGTTCGAGAGGGCCCAGGAACATCTCGTACAACCGGAAAGTATCAGCGCCGTAATGTTCTATGAGTTCATCAGGATTGACTACGTTATACAGAGATTTCGACATTTTTTCCACGGCATATCCGCAGACGTATGTACCATCTTCGAGAATAAACGTCGCATCAGCCAGGTCGGGTCTCCAGCGGCGGAACTCTTGTGTATCGAGAATGTCGTTATTGACGAGGCTCACATCCACATGCATAACACTATGGTCATACTGATCTTTGAGGCCAAACGAGACAAAGGTGTTGGAGCCTTTCAGACGATAAACCAGGCTGGATCGGCCTTGTATCTTCCCCTGGTTCACCAGTTTTTGAAACGGTTCTTCGCGAACCGCCAGGCCGATGTCGAAGAGAAATTTATTCCAGAACCGGGAATAGATGAGATGGCCTGTGGCATGCTCGTCGCCCCCGATATAGAGGTCGACATTCTGCCAGTAGTTTACTGCTTCTTTTGAAAAGTATTCTGTCGGATTGAGGGGGTCCATATACCTGAGGTAATACCCGCTGGAACCGGCAAAACCGGGCATAGTATTGGTTTCGAGAGGATAACCTTCTTTTGTAATCCAGTTTTTCGCCCTGGCCAGGGGAGGTTCCCCTGTCTCGGTGGGAAGATAAGCATCCACCGAAGGGAGTTCCAGGGGCAGCTCATTGTCGTTCAGCATATACGGAATGCCGTCTTTAAAGTAAACAGGAAAAGGTTCGCCCCAGTATCTCTGCCTGCTGAAGATGGCATCGCGTAGTCTGAAGTTCACCATTCCTTTGCCGATGCCCATTTCGTTGACTTTCGTGATGACTGCCCTGATCGCAGCTTTAACATTCAGTCCGTTGATAAATTCTGAATTGATCATGATACCGTCTTTGGCATCATAGGAACTTTCGGAAATATCGCCGCCTGAGACAACTTCCGTGATAGGCAGTTTAAAATGTTTTGCAAAGTCATAATCCCTGCTGTCGTGGGCTGGGACCGCCATGATGGCGCCTGTGCCGTAACCTGACAGTACGTAATCGGCGACCCAGATAGGACTGGGTTTTCCATTGAACGGATTGAGGCAGTATGCTCCGGTGAACACCCCGCTGATCTTTTTCACTTCGGCCATGCGTTCCCGTTCCGATCTGTTCGCAACCTCCTTCACGTACTTCCTTACGTTTTCCAACTGATCGGCGGGGGTTATCTTTTCTATGTATTCATGCTCGGGAGAAAGCACCATAAAAGTGGAACCAAAAATAGTGTCTGGTCTGGTAGTGAAGATATTCAGTTTCAGTTCCGAGCCTTGTATCGGAAAATGGATCTCGGCTCCCTGCGAACGCCCGATCCAGTATTTCTGCTGGTCTTTGAGTGAATCGGACCATTCAACGCTCTCCAGTCCGTCGAGCAGCCTCTGCGCATAAGCCGTGATACGCAGAAACCACTGACGCATCATTTTACGTTCAACGGGGTGGTTCCCTCTTACTGAATACCCGTTGGCTATTTCGTCGTTGGCCAGCACTGTCCCAAGCTCAGGGCACCAGTTCACCATAGCTTCTGAAAGGTAAGCCAGGCGGTAGTTCATCAGTATCTCCTGCTGCTGTTTTTCTGAGAACCCGGCCCAGTCGGAAGCTATGAAAATTCCTTTCCAGCCGGCGCCGAATGAAACATCTTTTTTAGACAGTTCATGGAACCAGTTTGGGGTCATGGCAGCCCGAACATCCGCATTTCCTGAACTATTGAATATTTCGGTAAGTTCAGCAACAGGCCTTGCTTTGCCGGACTTCAGATCATACCAATGGTTATACAGACGGATAAAAGTCCACTGGGTCCACTTGTAATACTTTGGATCGCAGGTCTTAACTTCCCGGTCCCAGTCATACGAAAATCCTATTTTATCCATCTGCTCCCGGTACCTGGCCACATTTTTTTCAGTAGTGATCGCCGGATGTGTGCCGGTTTGAATAGCATACTGCTCCGCCGGAAGTCCGTAAGCATCGTAACCCATGGGATGAAGTACGTTAAACCCTTTCAGCCGCTTGAAACGCGAAAAGATATCCGAGGCGATATACCCAAGGGGATGACCAACATGCAGGCCTGCCCCTGAAGGATAGGGAAACATATCGAGTACATAAAATTTGGGCTTTGCAGGGTCGATACCGGTATGGAAGGTTTTATGATCCAGCCAGTACTTCTGCCATTTCTTTTCGATCTCCTGAGAATTATACTCCATATCACTATTTCACCATTTCACCATTTCACCATTTGCACTCCTGCAAAGGTAGGAAATAGGATATAATGCAGGAAATTTCTATTTTTGGGGTCTCTCAAGGGCAGAGCGAATGACAGAACAGAAAACCAAACTTATAAAAAGAAGGCCATTGAGAATTCTGGTCCGCATTCTTTCTGGTCTGCTTATCCTTGCTGCCCTGATCATACTTACAGTTTATATACTGTTTAATTTCTTCGGGACCAGGTTGCTGCGCGAAATGATCCAGAAAAAGATCTATGCGTCAAGTCAGGGGCTTTACACGTTAGATTTTTCTGATCTGAAGATCAATATTTTTACCCGGAATATTTCGGTGCATAATTTCAGCCTGATACCCGATACATTGCTTTACAATAAGCTTAAGCATGAAGGCAAAGCAAAAAAAACCCTTTATAAAATATCTTACCGTGTACTTGAACTCCACCGAATAAGTTTCAGGGATTTGTGGGCCGATAAAGACTTTCACCTCCGGGAATTGTCGATTATCAGGCCGGAAATTGTGCTGATGGGTTTCCCCGATACTCTTACAGCGAAAAAAGGCCAGTTCAAGAATATATATGAAGATGTTTACCCTCTGGCATCCAAGATATTCAGGGACATACAGATTGATTCCATTTATGTTGAGAAGGCAAGGATTATTTCCAGCAAAGAAGGAAAGCCGGGAAAACAGGCTTTGGGACAGTATGAGTTTTCTGCTCTGTTGCGCGATGTGGCCATCAACCCGTTCAGTTACTACAACCATCAGAGAGTGTTTTATTCACGCGATATTGATTTCACGGTGCATAATGTCAGGTACAGTCTCACCGACAGCCTTTATTTTCTTCAGGCGGAGGAAATCGGGTTTAACCTTGTTAAAGGAAAATTATTCGGAAAAAACATTTCGCTTCGACCGAATTTTTTTTCCAAGCGAATGGGACATGCCCGCCAGGGGACTTTTTTCCAGTTAGACGTGCCGGATTTCTCCTTAGACGGGATTAACCTTTACGCGGCACTAACGGATCAGAAGGTGCATCTGAAAAAAATAGAGATTGATTATGCCCGGGTGAAGGTTTTTCAGAATTCATCGGATGAAGCCATAGAGGCCAGGTTGAATAACAAGCGTCAGAAAAAACGGAAACCGATCAGCAAAGCCAATTTGTTTACAGTGATCTCGGGAAAGCTGAAACTGGTAGAATTCGACACTTTGCTGATCCATGAAGCTTCTCTGGATTATTTCAGGAATATTAACGACAGGAATCCCGAGCTTCGTGTATCCCGTATGGATATTGCCGTGGATAATTTCAAGCTTGACTCTCTTGCTCATTTGAGGAAAGACAGGATCTTGTATTCAAAGAGTATTGATTTGAACCTGTACGAAATAATTTTACGGCTTCGCGACCAGATCCATGTGCTGAATGCCGGTCATATTTATCTTTCTACAAAAAAGAAAACTCTCGATATTGAAGAGGGTATGCTTTACCCCGATAAGGAGCTGAACCTCCAGAACCAGGAAAACCGTAAGAACACGATCTCGGTTTTGCTTCCCGATCTGAGATTCAATAATATTGACATTTTGAAAGTCTTTTATAAGCAAGATCTGGTTTTTACTAATCTTTTGGTAGAATCTCCGGATGTCAACTATACTAAATACAGGCCTCCGGTGAAAAAGGATGTAAGGTTTAAAAAGCCAGGCGACTTTTTCGAGGAATCCAATGATGATCTGGTATATAACCTGTTGAAAAAATATGTGAATTCTATTAAGGGCGATTCCATCATCGTAAATAAAGGGTTCCTTGGGTATCATCAGTATTCCGACAGTATCGACCAGAAAATCAGTTCGGGAAGTTTTGATTTAAAGATGTATGATTTCATGATTGATTCGGTTCACGGGATGAACCAGCAGGGATATTTTTATAGCAAAGATTTTGACTTTGACCTCAGGTCGTTTGTTTTTATGTCGCCCGACAGACTGAGTCAGATAAAAGTAAACCGTTTGCATATTGTCACAAAAGATTCTCTGATCAAGGCCGACAGCATTTTATTCGACAAGACCAGGAAACCAGAGACATCGGAGGTAAGAAGAAGATCGAATGTTTCCATGACTTTTACCCTTGATAATTTTTTCCTGCAAGGCCTGAATCATAAAAAGCTTTTTCTTGATAAAGAGTTAAGGGCCAATTTTTTGATACTGTCGAATCCTAAATTTGCAGTTGTTTTAAATGATGGGGTAAAAGTGGAACCAACTCAGGCTATTGAGCCAACAGCTTCATCCGGGGGTTTTATCAAATTCCTCAATGTGAGCAAGCTGATCATCCATAAAGGCGACATTTCAGTTGATGGCCTGGAACGTACAAAATCGAATTTATTTAAGTTGAAAGACATCGATTTTTCAATTCAGAACCTTGAATTTAGTCTTCCCGACAAAGGTAAAATGAATGGTTCTATACGCTTTGATTCCATCGATCTCTCGGTAAGGCCGCTCAAAATGATTGTGATGGACAGCGCTTATGAAATCCGCTGCGACGATATCAGCCTGAATTCTTATCCGATCGATATAAACGTGACTGGGATCAGTATTTTACCCCTGGGGCCAACAGGCAGGAAGTTAGCGGGAAAAACCACTGTCATGGCAAAGATCCCCAGGATCAGAATCAATGATTTTTATTTCGACAGGGCATTATTCGAAAAGAAATGGATTATTGGAAGTATAACCGTGTTCAATCCCGAAGCGGAGGTTACACTGTTCAAAGGCAATAATAAGAAAACAGGAAAGATCCCTCTTGCTTTGCCATATAACCCCAAGACTGGCTCTTTCAGTGTCGACAGCATTCTGATCATGAATGCCATGGCAAAGCTTCATTTGCATGATACAAGCGGCATCAAGGAGTATTCGTTAGACGATCTGCAGATCTCTGTAAATAAATTCTTGCTGGATTCACTCCATCAGGATGGGATGCCGGGGGTGCCGCTGTTTAATGCCGGGGATATTTCTATTTCTGTCAAAGGCAGGAATTTCGTATTGAAAGACAGCTTGTATACCATTGGATTTACAAGGGCAGGCCTCAGTACAGGCAAACGCAGGCTGGTGCTCGACTCTTTGGTTCTTGTTCCCAATTATCCCCAAGAGGAGTTTTATAAAAAGATAGGTTATCAGACAGACATACTAAAAATTTCTGTACCGAGGGTGGAGGTCAACAGCCTTGATCTGGGGAAGCTTATCTCACAGAAATCCCTGCATGCCGGCTCAGTGCTTCTGTCAAACCTGCATATTGAAAGTTACCGCGACAAAAGGGTAAAGCCTGTAAAGCCCGGTAAAAAATTTCTGTACCAGGACCAGATCAAAAAGCTCCCGTTGACTCTGGCTATCGATACCTTAAGGCTTACGAACGCTTATGCCCGGTATGACGAGCAGACGGGCGCTGAGCCCGGTCACGTTTTCTTCGACCGGATGAATGCAGTTATACTCAATGTCACCAACGACACTTCAGTATTGAAAAAAAACCGGATCATGTTAGTTGACGACCACGCACGTTTTATGGGTAAAAGTCCTACACAGGGGCATTTTCGTTTCGACATGCTGAGTCCCCAGGACACGATGTGGTGGAATGCTACCATGGATTCGGTCGACATGAAAGAAATCAACCCTATGTTGTCGAAGCTTTTACCTGCGAAGATTACCCGCGGCTTTGTAGAAAGGGCCAACATTTCCCTGGTCTCGGCTAATGATTCCTTCGCCGTGGGGAACATAGACCTGTATTACCGAAACCTGTATATCGAGCTTAAGCTTTTTACTACCGGATCCTTTAAAAAACTGAAAAACGAGGCTGTATCCGGGTTAGCCAACGCTATACTGCCAGATGACAATCCCGATTACAAAGGAAGTCTCAGGAAAGGCATCATTTATTTCAGAAGGGATACCACAAAAGGCTTTTTTAATTTTCTTTGGAAAAGCACTTTCAGCGGCCTGAAATCTACGATGGGGTTTAATTCACGTGAACAGAAGGAAATAAAAAAGAAGCTGAAAAGAAAGGCCAGATAAATAATTCAGTAAATTCGCCAGGCCTTACGATGATTACGGATTTAGCATTTAACAAATGGTTATACGCCCCCAGGACGAACGGTATTTTCAGAGAAGGATTGCAACTTCGTACCTGACCACTCTGATCAGTACTACGCTGGTACTTTTCCTGCTCGGGCTGCTTGGTCTGATTTTTCTGCATGCCAGCAAACTTTCCGATTATGTTAAAGAAAATATCGGGTTTTCTGTGATGATGAAGGAAGGTGTGAGGGAAGCTAGCATACTTGAACTGAAAAAGCGGTTGGATCTGGAGCCCTGGGTCAAATCATCCGTATATATTCCCAAAGAGAGAGCGGCCGATCAGTTGCAGGATGAGCTTGGCGAAGATTTCATAAAGTTTTTGGGATACAATCCCCTGCTTCACAGCATAGATTTCCGGCTAAAAGCTTCCTATACCAATGCCGACAGTATCGGTCGCATTGAACATAAATTGCTTGCCAGACAAGAAGTTAAAGAAGTAATTTACCAGAAGTCACTCATCGATCTGATCAATAAAAATCTTAACAAAGTAAGCCTGGTACTGCTGATTTTTTCGGCTATTATGTTTTTTATTGCCATCGTGCTTATCAATAATACCATACGCCTTTCTATTTATTCCAAACGCTTCCTGATCCGCAGCATGCAGCTCGTGGGAGCGACAGAAAGCTTTATCCGTTTGCCTTTTCTTGAAAAAGCAGTTGCCAACGGAGTATTTAGCTCTTTGCTGGCCATTGGTATGCTTGTAATCACCCTGTTCTTCAGTATTGACCAGCTTCCCGAATTAATGGAACTGCAGGATCCGCTGAGGCTTGCCATACTGGTTGTGCTTATCCTTGCAATGGGAATAGGCATTTCGTGGAGTTCCACTTACGTGTCGGTAAGAAAGTATCTTCGTATTAAAACCGACCTTCTATATACCTGAGTGTCGGAAAATTTCATAATTTTGTCGCCCTAAATTTATGTTCATGGATAAGAATAAAAAGTCCTTTGCTGCAAAGAAGCCAGCCGAACCGGCAAAATCTGCCCCCACGGTTAAAATCGGTGAATTTGCTTTCGGAAAAGAGAATTACCGCCTGATGCTGATCGGACTGTTTTTCATTACAATAGGATTTCTGCTGATGATTGGCGGAGGTTCCGACGACCCGAAAGTGTTCAATTATGAGCTCTTCAGCTTTCGCCGTATCACTCTGGCTCCGATCCTGATTCTTGCCGGCTATGTGATCGAGATCTTTGCCATCATGAAAAAGCCCAAAGACTAATGACCGTTATCCAGGCCATCATCATGGCCATCGTGGAAGGACTCACCGAGTTTCTTCCCATTTCCAGCACGGGGCATATGGCCCTGACAAGCGTATTCCTCAATATAAAGGATAAAGATTTCACCAACCTGTTCATTGAAACCATACAGTTCGGGGCCATTATTTCGGTGCTCGTACTATATTGGCGTAAATTCCTGAACTTCAAAAAATTTGACTTCTACCTGAAACTTTTCGTAGCTTTTATCCCCGCGGCAATCGTTGGCATTCTGCTGAAGAAAACGATTGAAGAAGCCATCAAAAGCCCTTTGTTTATAACTATGATCATGTTCCTTGGAGGGTTCATCCTGCTTTTTATCGACCGTTGGTTTAAAAATCCCACGATCCACGAGGAAGAAAAGATCAGCTATAAAAATTCTCTTATCATAGGCCTGTTCCAGCTGCTGGCTGTCGTCTTCCCCGGCTTCAGCCGAAGCGCTGCAACCATCATGGGAGGCATGCAGCAGAAATTAAGCCGGGCTGTTGCTGCCGAGTTTTCATTTTTCCTTGCAGTTCCTACGCTCGCAGGCGCTTTCGCCAAGAGTTTGTGGGATGCATGGAGGCATAACCCCGAACTTCTGAGCCAACATAATATCAATATGATCATCCTGGGTAATGTGGTTGCATTTATCGTGGCTATACTGGCTATCAAAGGCTTTATTACTTTCCTGGTAAAACACGGGTTCAGGATGTTCGGATGGTACCGTATCATCGTAGGATTTATCCTGCTTGCGTTGCTGCTCACCGGGCATAGCTTAAGCTTTTAATTATGGGCTTTCAGTTTGAACAGGGCGAGGTTCTTCTGATCAACAAACCTTACCGATGGACTTCTTTCGACGTGGTGGCAAAGCTACGCTCCCTCATCCGCACATATCAGCAGATAAAAAAGATTAAAATAGGACATGCCGGCACCCTTGACCCTTTGGCCACGGGCCTTCTGATCGTTTGCACGGGAAAGTTCACAAAGCGCATCGATGAATTCCAGGGGCTTGAAAAAGAATATACAGGAGTTTTCCGCATTGGATCAACAACTCCCTCGTTCGACCTGGAAAAGGAGATCGATAAGGAACTACCCTTTGAGCATATTACTGATGAGCAGATCATAGATGCCTCGATAAAGCTCAGCGGCACATACGATCAGATACCCCCGATTTTTTCGGCCCGCAAAATAGCTGGCCGCCGGGCCTATAAATATGCACGCCAGGATCAGGAAGTGGAGATCAGTCCGCGAGAAATTACCATCAGCGGGTTTGAGATTACCCGGGTTAATTTGCCGTATCTTTGTTTTAGGATAAGCTGCAGCAAGGGAACTTACATCCGGTCCGTTGCAAGAGACCTTGGTGTTATTTTGGGCTGTGGCGCACATCTTACAGAACTTTGCCGAACGCGTATAGGATCTTACAACCTTAAGGATGCTCTGGAAATGGAAAATATTCACGAACAACTGTTTTTTAAAAACGGAGTAATCGCTGAGTGAAGAAAAGTTCAGGCCGAAAAAAAACCGTGATCTGTCAACATGAAAGCTTCGTCATATTTATTGTTTTCTGAGGAGTACTTCATGAATGAGGCGCTGAAGGAAGCCCGGGAAGCCTTTGAAAAGGATGAAGTCCCTGTTGGCGCCGTAGTGGTTTGCCAAAACCGCATCATAGCCCGGGCGCACAACCTTACCGAAACCCTGAACGATGTGACAGCTCATGCGGAAATGCAGGCATTTACTGCCGCCTCAGATCATTTGGGTGGAAAATACCTGAACGAATGCACCTTGTATGTAACCCTGGAGCCCTGTGTGATGTGTGCCGGGGCTTCATTCTGGACCCGGATCGGAAAAATCGCATACGCGGCAAAGGATGAAAAAAGGGGATATTCTCTAATCCATCAACACTTGTTGCATCCAAAGACCGCGGTCACAGACGGCATACTTGAAGCGGAATGCAAGCAGCTTCTGAAATCATTTTTTGCAAAAAAAAGAAATAAATAATACCATTAATGAAACAGAAAATTTTAAACGTCGACCTCACGGTAAACCTTGAACCCCGGATCAATTTTACACAGGATATTTTTCAGAAGAAAGAAATCAGGGGTCTCACCGAAGAACTGTCGAGGGTTGCCGGATATCTCTGGGACAGGAGGTGGGCCGAAAGGAATGCCGGGAATATTTCTGTCAACATAACATCATTTTTTTCGCGGAAGGAGCTGGACAAACTTTCATCCTATCCTTTTCTACCACTGCCCCGTGAATATCCCGGGCTCAGGAGGCAGCTCCTGCTGGTCACCGCTTCAGGGTCAAGAATGAGGGATCTGGCAAGGGAGCCCCTGGAAGGGATTTGCCTGGTATACATCAGTGATTCCTCAACCGCGTATCATGTTGTTGTGCCAGAGAAAACAGGACGAGATCTGATGCCCACATCAGAACTGCCGACGCATCTGGCGATTCATGAGATGTTGTGCCGCACGGAAGCGAATGAGAAAGTATTGATTCACTCTCATGTTACAGAGCTGATAGCCCTTACACACAATCCTGATTTTCGCACCAGCCAATCACTTACCGGAATCCTCTGGAAGATGCATCCCGAAGCGGTGATGTTTCAGCCAAAAGGTTACGGTTTCGTACCATATACCATTCCGGGAACGGAGAAAATAGCCAACCTTACAGCCCGTTGTTTCGAGCAGAATCCGGTGGTGATATGGGAAAAGCATGGGGCCATGGCCATAGCGAAAACTATTTCAGAAGCTTTTGACGAGCTTGACCTCGCCGCGAAAGCAGCTGGTATTTACCTGAGCTGTTCCCGCGGCGGGTTTGAACCCGAAGGCCTGTCGAATGATGAAATCACCGAGATCAGACAACACTATTGCCTGTAGACTTTAGACAGATATTTTTTGCTCCCGTAAGCTGCACCCATTGCCAGAAGAATACCTAGTCCACCGTCTATGGGAGCTCCTACCGGATCACCCGCCCCATGTTCCTGGGGAGGTGGAGGCGGCCCGGGCTCATCGCTGAATGCCGGTAAAGCTGTGAACATGATCAACCCGCATCCCAGGGCCAATACTTTTATTATTTTTTTCATACGATCTGGTTATTTGCTGAATAAAAGTTTCTTTGAAACAGAAGATTTGCCTATTGTAAGGCGAACGATGTAATACGCGGGAGAAAGGTTCAGGCCTATCCTTGTAATTCCCGAAGGGATAAGCTGTTCCAACACTGTTCTGCCGGCCATATCGTAAATAGTTAGTAGTTCGCAGCCCATAAAATCCTCAAGGCCTTTGATCCGGAGATCTCCTTTTTCTGAATACAGCTTCACTTTTTCCAATGCGGGAGAAGTGTGGATGCCTGTTGTATTTTTATAATGCAGGAAAAACCTTTCATTCTCCTGGGTTTGATGACTTACAAAGTCATAAACGGTATCTTGCCTCAGGTCAATATTATTTGCTTCGAGACGGTCTTCCAGGTAAACGTCATCTTCACCCGAAAACGTTGCAGTTCCCCTGAACTCAAATCTCAAAGTATCGGATGTTCCTCTTTGAATACCAACAGGTATGATCCAGTTGCCCGGCAAAGTATCGGCCTGGAATATTGAAAACCTACCTGATCTCAACAGGAAATACAGTTGAGGTGCATCATGGAAGCCAATTAGTTTGACCACATTAGCCATGGAGTCGGGAGGGTCTGCCGGGGGTCTGGGAATAAACAAAACACTTTCATCGCAATAGATACCGTTGGATAGCGAAATCTTTAATTCAAGGGGTATCTGTGCTTTATATCCACTCTGGGCGTTATGGGTTCGTGAGGCAGCCGGGATGACAAGGGAAGGTAAAGGGCCTGAAGCTTTAATAAAAAATCCCTGCATGGCCGGTATGATACCTTCGGCAAGAGTGCCAGTAAAACCGTTCCAGGTTTTGTAATTTCCCGAAGCCGGATCCCATACCCATACTGCATTCTGCACATTGATCTTTGACCAATTGTTTATATCGGCAGTAAGAGCTGAAGTATAGGGGTTCCCGATCAGGTTGAAGCCTCCGGGATCAGCAGTTGTGAAGCTTACCGGCATGTCCAGATCTGAATTGATGACAGAGCCTGAGAAATTTTTAATCACATCTGTTGCATAAGCAGCGAGATAGCCACATCCGGGCCTGAATGTACGGTCATCGCCTGGCTGAAAAGCAGTATTCCATAAATTTGATGAAGTTTTTGAATTCACCCATTGGGCAAGAGGTTCATCCCATCGGTAAAAGTCTGTGCTGCTTTCCGGCGGGTCAGTCACAAATTCCGGCTGAATGTTTTGAGTTATAACAGGAGATGAAATCATATGATAGTTTGCATCATTTGCTGTAATGTATTTTGGGATGAATTTTTCTACTTTTACCGACCCGCTGCCGTTCAGTGAACCATAGTAAATAAACGAACCGGAAGCAGCGCCTGCATTGCCTGCCTTAAGTACAAGGCCATCCACCGGATTCAAAGTAAGGTTACCCTGTAGTGTAACAGCAATGGATTGAGGTATAATGAAGCTACACCCACTGGCTATGCTGAGGTCACCGTTAATGGTAAGCTCGCCCGGGCCAACTGTCTTTTCGCCAGATCCGCTTATAATCAGATGCCCGTAAGGTGCAGGGGTGCCCACATTCTGAGCCCCAGACGCTGAATATTCCAGGGTTGAGGCGGAACCGAAAGAATAAGAGTTGTAGGATGATCCGATGGTTCCCCAGTCGCCGGAAGTGAAATTCATTTTTCCCCCGTCATTAACAGTGGTTGTATGGCCGGCAGAACCGCTGTTGGTGCAGATCACCGAAGCAGCATTCACTTTTCCGCCGCTATTGACAGTGAATGCCACTGTGTAGGCCACGGAATTATTATCGGTGGTCAGATATAGTATCCCGCTTACTGTAAGCGTTCCGTTAACGGTAATAGATCCACCGTAGCTTGAACCGTTAACAGCATTAGGTCCGTCGATACAGGCATTTCCCGGTACTCCTCCATTCCCCGTGCAGTTCAGAGTGCATCCCGGATTTACAATGACATGGAAGTTGGAAGCAGACTTGTTGTTGAATATAGCAGTGCCAGCGTACCCGAGATTCAAATTCATTGCAACAGTGAGTGTGGTCGTTGAGTTCAGCCCCGTGTACTTTCGTATTCTGGACGCATCGAAGGCCCCGTTACCGCTGATAAGACAGGATACGCCTTCAATATTAAAGCTGATCCCATCGTAAACGGAACCGTTTCCAATAGTACCGTCGCAGGTAATATTCCCATAAATTTCCACGTATCTCTGGCTTCCGCCTGTATTTGCATAGAGTTTCCCCCCGGTTTCTACGACCAGGTTTGTGCAGGATTTTGTACCGCTGCTTGGAATGGTTATGGTGTGACCGGTTTTTATTGTTGCCTGATCACCTTGTACCGGGACCACTCCGCCCACCCATGTAGTGGCGCTGGTCCATGAACCGGATTGAGCTGTAATGATATCCGCGGCTTCGCAGTTTATGGAAGCCCAGGGCAATAACCAGCAGGCCATCAGCCCTGAAAAAATTTTTCCTTTCATAAGCGTTTTAATGCTTAATCCGGGAAGAGGAAGAAAGTGATAGGGTTAAAGAAGAAAAAATATTTTATTTTTTACGCGCGGGGTTGCGGTAATATATTTTTCCTTTATAAGATTTTGAGTTTTTGAGGGCCTTTTGAGTGGTTGTGCCAGCTCTTTTGCCATTGATATATTTTGCGACAAAGGCATCGGGAACTTCCTTCGTTGCACGCAGTTCGTTCATCAGTTTTTTAGCTTTATTGAAATCAGCGAACGAGCTGATAGTATAGCGGTACCATCCGCCTGAAAATTCTTTTACAACATCCTGGCTGAGCCTGAGCTTTTCTTTAACCTGCCAGGCAGTAAATGTATTTTCTTTAAATGCAAAGACCTGGACCCGGTATGTGATTCCTTTGACCGGAGTAACCATAATATTTGTATCTGGCAGGATTTCTTCACTCGCGGTGGTGTCGGGTGTAAGAACCGGCTGTTTGGGGTGAAGTGAATCCTGGGATGGCGAAGGTGGAGTAAGCCTGGGATAAGAGGCCTCTTCTTTTGCTGCCTGTTCTTTTTGCTTTTCAGCTGCAATCTCGGCTGCCAGGAGAGGTTGAGGAGGAGGAGGTCCTATCTGTTTTTGGGGAGAAGCCTGGCTCAGTTTGCTGTTCGAAGGTTTGTTGAAGTTATAAGTGATGTTAAAAGCAAACAGACTGTACATGTCGTATGGATATCCACCAACCGTTGCATCAAGCCGGTCTATTGCCAAAGCCCTGATAGTCCATTCAAGCCCAAGATTTACTTTGTCTTTGATGCTGAAATAAGCGCCGAGACCGGCAGGAATTACAAGATGAGGATTAATGGTTGACCAACTCCCATCCCTGCGGATAATTTCTTTTGTGGTAATATCCCTTGTTTTTGTGATCCAGTCTGCCATTCCAACGCCAACCGTTCCATAAACAAAGAAAAACCGTTTAGGATTATATCTTAGGATGAGATTGGAAAAATTAATCGTGGTATTGAGGTTAAGTTCAAAAAGGGTGCTTTCAAAATATTGGTTACACAGGCTGCCGTCCTTGTATTTTACTTTTTCTCCCGCTAATCCACCCCAAAGAAACTGTGCCCTGAGCATGAATACATGGCTAAGCTGGCGGTTAAGAGAGAGGGTGCCGGCGAAACGGATCTCATTGACCGGGCTGGTAGCAGGAAGGAACCTGAATTCTTTCAGGTCACCAAAAAAGATATTCGGCCCTCCGCTAAGGCTGATCGACCAGTTACTGAAAAACCGCGACCCCAGGGTTCCGTTGGTTTGGGAATTGACCCGGGAAGCAGCGAACAGCAAAACAAGAAGAATAAAAAAACGGATTGATTTGTTCATACGTCAATTGTTACTTTTTCAGCTGAAGCGCCCGGGTGAAGTCCCCAACCGAATTTGCGTAGTCTCCCGTGGCTTTCAGTGCAAATCCGCGGTAATAATATCCATCGGAAAAATCAGGTTTTAACTGGATGACCGTCGTAAAGTCAACCACTGAACGTTTAAAATCGAGCATCTTCATATAGACCAGTCCGCGGTTGCATAATGCATCGATGCCTCTCGGGTTTTTCCGGATAGCGGCAGAAAGGTCTGATAAGGATTTCCCGTATTTCTCCATAAACGCATAAAGGCAACCCCGGTTGTTATAGCCCATATAGGAACGGGACTCACCCAAAAGTATATTGTAGGATTTCATGGCCTGAATATTATCGCCGGTCAGACGGTAAAGGTAGCCAAGATCGAGCAATATCAGTGTATCTTCAGGGGGTTTCAGGTCATGAACTTTCACGAGCATGTCTATAGATTTTTTGAACCTGCCCAGGTTGTAACTGTAAGTTCCATAGTTGTAATATGCTTCGAGAAATTTATCCTCCCGTGTACAGAAACCATAAAGAGCATCGATGAGGGTGGTGTCGGTAGGTTTGTTCAGTACCTGGTTAGTGCCCAGAATATATGAAATAAAGACTCTTTCTTTTGTAAATTCGGCGTTGTTCCAGTAATCAGGTTTCATCAGTTCCTGCCCCGGAACATTCAACGTGGCCCCGCAGATACTCAGGATGCTGTCTTTCATGTGCAACTGCATGTACGACAGTGCGATGAAAAAGTTGCACATATTGAGGTTGATGTTGGTATCCTGCCTGGCTATTTTAAAATCCCTGATAGATTCAACGTACATAGCCTGTTTAAGAAGGCTGATACCCCGGTAGAAATGGATCGCGCTTTTTGCATTGCTTTTAGGAAACAGGTCCTCCTTGTATTTATCGGCCAGGGTGGAAAAATCTGTTTTATAATTCAGAATACAAAGTTCCCTCAATGGGGGTACCTGGTCTTTTCCATGTTTGTCTTTAGAATTAGTGGCTGGTTTTTCCTTTGCCTTGGCATCAGCCTTTTTCTGGGCTCCCGAAAACAAGGGCATTGCAATGATAATCAGTGTATAAGCAATTGAACGACAGGTCTTCATAGAAGGCAAATATAGAGGCTTTTAAGCAAAATATAACTACCCTTATCTCTAAGATATCATCTGATTATTAACAATGATAACAATGCGTTGGACTGCTTTTTGTATTTTTACCGGCTATTCCGAAACGCAATCTTTTTTATGAAGCAGTACCGAAAGTTTAATACAATTGCCGGCTGGGTGGTGTTTGCCATCGCCGCTATTGTTTATATTAAAACTGTAGAACCTACTGTAAGCTGGTGGGATCCGGGCGAACACATCGCCACTTCCTACAAGCTTCAGATCGGGCATCCTCCCGGGGCGCCTACGTTTCAGCTTACGGCCCGTTTCCTTTCGCTGTTCGCTTTTGGCGATACCGGCAAGGTCGCCGTGATGATCAACATGATTTCGGTACTTAGCAGCGCTTTCGCCATTCTGTTCCTGTTCTGGACTATCACGATGATAGCGAAAAAACTTGTCGTCCCGAAAGGGGAGGAGATGACCGCCGAAAGTATGTGGACAATACTCTCCGCCGGGTTTGTCGGGGCCATGACATTCACCTTTACCGATTCATTCTGGTTCTCGGCGGTGGAGGCGAACGTGTTTGCCATGTCGTATTTCTGTACCTCGGTAGTGGTATGGGCCATTTTCAAATGGGATGAGGTGGCTGACGAAAAACACAATTACCGATGGCTTATTTTCATTGCTTTCATGATCGGCCTTTCCATTGGAGTTCACCTTCTGAACCTTCTTACCATACCTGCTCTTTCGATGGTATACTATTTCAGAAAATACAGTCATCCGACCAAATGGGGGATCACAATTGCCCTGGGTATCTCGTTTGTACTTGTTGCCGGGATGATGTATTTCGTGATCCCATGGATTCCCAAACTTGCAAGCTATTTTGAACTTGCCTTTGTGAACGGGCTCGGAATGCCTTTCAATTCGGGGACTATCATCTATTTTCTTCTGTTTTTCGGTCTTCTGATATGGGGTTTATGGTACACGAGAGTCAAAGGAAAAACGGTATTAAATACTATTTTGCTTTCCCTTTCTTTTTTACTTATCGGCTATTCCGCTTTTATTTCGCTGGTGATCCGCTCCAACGCCGATACGCCCATCAACGAAAATAAACCAAAGGATGCAATCACTATGGTATCTTTTCTGAACAGAGAACAATACGGCACATGGCCTTTCCTTTACGGGCAGTATTATACGGCACCCATCATCGATTATGCTGATGCCAGCCCGATATATAAAAAAAACACAACCACCGGGAAATATGAGGTGATCGATTCCCGAAAAGGGACAATTCCCATCTATGACCCCAGGTTCACTACTATTTTTCCACGTATGTGGTGCACCAACCAGGACAGGCCCGGAAGCTCGGAGTTCTTTAAAAACTGGGGAGGTCCTGGTGTACCCATGGAGATCACCGGCGAGAACGGCAAGACTCAGACTGTAAATAAACCGACTTTCGGCGAAAACCTGAAGTTCATGTTCACGTATCAGCTCAACTGGATGTACCTGCGCTATTTCCTCTGGAATTTCTCCGGACGACAGGATGATATCCAGAGCTTTGGGAGCATCAAGAACGGGAACTGGATCACCGGCATTCCATTCATCGACAAATATCACGTGGGCAATTCTCTGACTGATCTTCCCGACAGCGTTAAGGCAAGGGCTTCTCATAAATACTTCATGCTGCCTCTGATTCTCGGGCTCATCGGGTTCTTTTTTCAGATGAAAAGGGATTACCGTAATGCCCTCGTGGTGATTTTGCTTTTCTTTATGACAGGCCTTGCAATAACCCTGTTTCTGAATCAGAAACCTTTTGAACCCAGGGAAAGGGATTATTCCTATGCCGGTTCATTCATGGCCTTTTCGATCTGGATCGGACTTGGAGTGATTGCGCTGGTAGACCTTCTGCGCAGAAAAACAAAACTCAAAGGCCTTCTCCCGGTAATTCTGGTAACCGTTCTTACAACATTGCTGGTACCGGTGATTGTTGCACAGCAGAACTGGAAAAGCCATGACCGAGGCGGGAAATTCTCGGCCCGGGATTTTGCAGCGAACTATCTGAATTCATGTGATAAAAATGCCATTCTGATAACCAACGGCGATAATGATACTTTTCCACTCTGGTACAACCAGGAAGTTGAAGGCGTAAGAACAGATGTACGCATCATCAACAGGGAACTGGCCTCAGGCTCATGGTATATCGAACAATTATATAAAAAGATGTACGATTCAGACCCGGTTCCTTTAAGCCTCCCCGTTGAACAGTATCAACCCGGCACCAATGATATCATCACCTATTATGATGTTGGTTTTAAAGGATCCGTGGAACTAAAGGATCTGGTGGAGTTCATCAAGAGCAAGGATCCCCAGACGTATGTGACCCTGCAGAACGGCGAAAAGATCAAATTTTTCCCGGCAAAGAAGATAAAGATCACCGTGAACAAGGAAAATTGTTTGAAATACGGTATCGTTCCTGAATATTTCAAGGATAAGATAGTGGATTCTATCATCTTTAACATCAAATCGAACCTGCTTTACAAGAATGATATCATGACTCTCGATCTGATCGCCACCAGCGACTGGAAAAGGCCGGTGTATTTTGCAGCGCCAAATACCGTGCGCAATTTCCTCGACATTGAACAGTACTGCTATATGGAAGGCTGGGTTTACAAGTTCATGCCTGTAAAGCCCGATTCAAGCAATTACATTCCCTCGCTTGGTAGTATTGATGCCCTTGGTTCATATAACATCACCATGAACAAATTCAAATGGGGCAATCTCGATGATCCTAAAGTATATGTTGACCCGGAGAGCTATAATAATTCAATGCGGCCGAAGATGCAGGCCCTTTTCGTGGGGCAGATGCTGCTCGACAAGGGTATGAAGAAGGAATGCAAGGTGCTGATCGACCAGTACCTGACCAGGTTCCCTGACCCCAAATTCGTTTACGATGTGTATAACATGCCGTTTGTCGACATGTACTATAAGGTTGGGGATATCTCATCCGCAGTAAAACTAAGTAACAGGATTGCAGACATCACGGGGCAGAACCTCGACTATTATGCATCTTTTGCAGCCGAAGACAGGACGGCATTCAATGACGATGTGCAGACCGCAACGGAGATGCTCCAGAGGCTTAAATCGGCCGCCGATCAGAACAATCAACCAAAACTCAGCGCAAAAATCGAAGCCCTGATAAAGCAAAAGAATCTGTAAATATCGCCGATAACAAAGAGCAGGGCATCAGGGGGTATTCATAAAAGCCTTCAGGCGGGTAAGGTAGTCGAGTTTTCCCGCGTCTGAAATCAGGTAATCAAATTGTCCGATCGATTCCTGAAGGGCGAAATAGTCTTTCAAAAGGGCATAGTAAGAACTGTTTCGCGACAAGCTGCTGATGATATACTGCTGCTGTGCATCCAACACGTCGAGGATACTTTTTTTCCCGAGCAGGTATTGATTAGTTACCATTTCAAGATTCTTGTTGCCGGCGTTTTCAGCGATCAGCCATTGTTTGTGGCTTAAGTAATCAGACATTAACGTGGTGAGATTACTGCGGATGACCGATTCGAGTTTATCCAGCTGTGACTGTCTTTCACTCCTGCGCTGGGCCAGTATGAGACGGGCCTTTTGCATGGTGGCGTTATTCTTCAATCCCGTGAACAGCGGGATCTCCACCTTGGCCTGGATGCTCCAGGTATCATCAGGGGGAAGGTAGGGCCATCCCGAAGGCATGGTCTGGTAAAGCCGGTTGGTATAACTTCCCGAAGCGGTAGTATTTGGAATATACCTCGAAATGTTGGCCGATCGGGCCGAACGTTCCTGGGCGATGATCAGGAAATCGTACTGACGGATTACAGGTGATTTGTCTTTTCCTTCCCTGACCAGGAAATTACTCAGTTTTTCAAGCCGGATGGGATCTTCCAGGATACGCGAAAATTCAGGATCGGCGATGAGCAGCCCGGAGGTTTCTAATTCCACATCGGCCAGGTCATAGGAAACCAGAGTCCTCACATGGATGAGCTCCAGCAGTTTGAATACCGACTGGGTCATATTGGAATAGGAGTTGATGACATCTTTTTTTGCTTTGGCGACTTCGATCTGCCAGCGGTAAATTTCATTTTCCCCGACTGAACCCGATTCTTTCTTCATCTTAGCGATCTCTAAATTCGATCTGCTGATCATCAGGTTATTGAGCAGCAGCAGGAAGTTATGCCTGCTTTCGAGGATGTTGAGATAAGCCCTGGCTGTCTGGTTGCCGATATCCATTTTCCGGGTGTTCAGATCTTCAACCAGGGCCTGCTGGTTGGAAGTTGTGACCTTCAGGTTCGCCCAGGCAGGTTCGGAATAAACCGATTGTGTAATGTTTCCGTTTGCAGATACAATCTGAGGTGCCTGATAATTTTTACTGTCATTCAATACTCCCTGGGCATAGGCATTAAGAGTGGGAAGCAGGCTGGATCGGGCAATATTGATGTTCTTGGCTCCGGCTTTCACTTCGAATTCTTTTGCCACCAGGGCCTGGTTGCTGTCTGAGGCAAGGGCCATCACTTCCTTAAGCTGAACAAACTGAACCGATGTATCCTGTTTGACCAGGTCGACGATGGTCGCCTCAGTAAGTACATCCCACGAAAGTATCTTCAGTCCGAGTTTGGTAAAGGTGGAGAGGTTCAGGAAAAGCCCCTTGCCTAAAAGCAGTTCAACCGGCAGTGAGGAAGCATTCTCCCCTAAAAGCACCTGCTGAATATCGAGGGCGATACGTTTTGAAAGCCGGTCGATAAGACGGGGGTACAATGAAGCAAGTACACCTTCCTCTACATCGCCCTGGTCAAATCCGAAACTGGGCAGCCTCCTTGAAGTCACCGAATCGAGGAGAATTTTGAATTGACTGGCAGGTAATTTAAAAAGGGCATCAAAATATACTGCATTGGTTTCTTTTGGAAGGGCTTTGAGGATTTCTGCCGCTGAAGTATCGCAAAGGATCATATTGATCCTCACCCCGTTGATGGTGTCGAAATTGGTGTAAGGCCTGTGACTGGGATTCAAGATGTCCATATAATCCCTGTTCACCAGGATGGAAAGATTATCGAAATTCGCAATCTTTTTTAGTTCAGCGAATTCATTTTCTATATCCGGTTTTATCTGGATATAGGTCATGTTAGGTATACCGCTGGTGCCATGTACATATGGGAGATCCTGACGTTTGTGATTCACCACGGGAGAAGCGATCACCGGTTTTGAAAGTATTTTGCGGTGAGCAAGGTCCTGGGCAGCAAGGACACCGACAGATACTATGATATCTACATTTTTATCGGCTAATAAATTATCGTTCAAAGCCTTTACGCTTTCGATAGTCCACTGGCCGGTAGTGAGTTCCGCCGAATGGATAAAAGTAATATCGACCTGTCCCGACATAAGGCTCCTGATCTCTTTCTCCAAGGTGGTGCGGTAGAGGGTATTCACCCGCGCCGGACCGTCAAAAACAATGGCAATGCTTACGGTCTTCATGTTGAATTCAAGGGGTTCCTGTGCCCTGGCAGGAGAGGTGGCGGCAAGGGCGAAAAACCCTGTAAGCAAGAGAATTACGGCGGAGGGAACGACCGATTGTTTGCGACGTTTACGTTCATCCTGTTTCTCCATCATACGGGCCACTTTCTCATAGATGATGGGAACGACCACCAGAGTAAGGAACATGGAGCTGGTAAGTCCGCCAATAAGCGCCCAGGCCAGGCCGTTCTTCCATTCTGCCCCGGCGCCGGCAGCGGTGGCGATTGGCAGCATCCCGAAGACCATAGCAAAGGTAGTCATGAAGATCGGGCGGATCCTCATCCTGCCTGCATCGATAAGGGCGTCGTATATGGATTCGCCTTCGGCCCTGCGTTCGTTGGTTCGATCGACGATCAGGATCGCGTTCTTTGCAACCAACCCAACCATCATGATGATGCCCAGGATAGAAAACACATTGATTGTATTATGTGTAAACGCGAGCGCCAGGATAGCCCCTATGAGGGCTACAGGGATAGAGAACAGAACCACGAAGGGATAAATAAATGAGTCATACAGGATCACCATGATGAAGTATACGAAGATCACGGCAGCAATGAGGGCTATGAAAAGACTTATGAAAGAAGTCATCATCTCCTCCTGGTCCCCGCCGAAGCTGATCACGGTTCCTCCTGCTTTATTGTTGCCAAGCCTGGCCCTGAATGCCTGTACGACGGTACCTGCCGGTGAGCCGTTGGTATATGCGCTGACCGTTGTAAGAGCATTACGGTTCTTGCGTTCCAGTTTCGTCGGTCCCGAGGCCTGGTAGATGCTGGCGAATTGCTGAAGCTCGATGATTTTCTTGTTATCGTTAATGAAAGAGAGATGAGAGATATCGTCGGGATTCGACCGGTCGAATTTATCGAGTGACACGCGGATATCAAACTGGTTGGAACCGTCGCGGTATTTCGAATCGTTATTCCCCGTGAGCGCTACCTGAAGGGCGGAACCCACGTCATTTACGCTTAATCCGAGCGCGGCCATCTTCTGGCGGTCGATCTCTACACGGGTTTCGGGATTACCGCGGGTTGCGGAGAAGCGCAGATAAGTAACGCCGGGGGTCTGGATTAGCGCTTTTGCTACAAGTGAGGCAGACTTCATGATCGAGTCGTAACTGATACCGGTGATCTCCACCTGTACCGGAGCCGAACTGGTCCCGCCAGTGAAACTGATCTGGTTCACAAACACCTTTACCCCGGGGATCTTATCGGTAAGTATTTTAACCTTTGAACCCAGTTCGGCAGTGGATAATGAACGCTGGTTTTTCTCACAGAGGGAGACCACGATCTCGGTCTGGTTATCGGTACTCACCCCGTCGCTTCCTTTACCCACATTGGTGAGGATATTAGTTACTTCAGGCAGGGTAGCGATGATTTCTTCAATTTTCCGTGTCTGCCGGTTGTTGCTCTCAAGAGTAGTCCCCGGAGCATATTCAAGGGCCACCGAGAACTGGCTGCGGTCGGTCTGTTTCATAAATTCAAACCCGCTAAGACCCGCAGCGGGGATAATCAGGCTTATGATGAGGCCCGAAGAAACAACAAACATTACTTTATAAGGATTTGCAAGGCTCCATCTGAGGATCAGGACATATTTATCGGTGAGCCATTTGAATGCCTGTTCAAAAATCTTCCCGAAGCGGTTAAGCAGGCTTTCGGAATCGATGGATTCAAGTTTTGCAAAGCGTGAGGCGAGGATAGGAGTCACGGTAAACGATACCAGAAGGCTGGTGAGGGTGGAAACGAGTATGATGATGGAAAATCCACGGATGATGTCGCCTATCAGCCCTGTGGTAAGTGCCAGGGGAACGAATACCACGATGTCGACAAAGGTGATGGAGATAGCTGCGAACCCGATTTCGTTGCGGCCTCTGATGGAGGCCGTGAGTTTGTCTTCACCTTTTTCGAGGTGATGGTAGATGTTCTCGAGCACTACAATACTGTCATCGACCAGGATGCCGATAACCAGCGAAAGGGCAAGTAAGGTGAACAGGTTAAGCGACATCCCGAAGATCCACATGACCACGAAGGCTGTGGTGAGGGAGCAGGGTATCGACACCATGACGATGAGTGAAGTGCGCACCGAATGCAGGAAGAGGAACATCACGGCGGCTACGAGCAAAATGGCAAGTAACAAGTCTTCCATCACGGCATTGGCCGCATCCATGGTAAAGGTACTCTGGTCGTTGGCAATGTCGAAATGTAGGTTCACATCCTTGTAATCGGCCCCAAGCACTTTCAATTCCTTCCGAAGAAGTTCGCACACTTTGACCATATTGGCGTCGTTCTGCTTCTGGATCTCCAGTCCTAGCGAATTGATCCCGTTGAACCTGCTGATGAGAGTTGGATCAACAGTCGCATCATGAATCTCGGCAATATCGCGAAGACGGATCTCACCGCCCTCTTTAGAGTATCCTACAACCAGGTTATTCATTTCTTCAAGGGAAGTGAACTTGCCTGCAACACGAACAACGAACTGGTGAAGAGGATCTTTTAATTTTCCCGTGGGGAAGTCAAGGTTCGCGGCGTTGATGAAGGTAGCTACATGGCTTATCGACAATCCGTAAGAGCGAACTTTCTGGGCATCGATGTTCACCTTGATCTCGCGTTTCAATCCGCCGATTATCGTGATATTCCCCACCCCCTGCACCCTCGACAGCCTGGGCTTGATCTGGTCGTCGACCAGGGTGTAGAATTTTGCAGGGGAAAGACTGGATGTAAGTGAAAGCCGCATTACCGGGATCTGGCTTACCGAATAGGTAAGCAGGGAAGGGGTTTTCACATCTTTCGGCAGGGTTGAGAGGATCTCGTTGACCTTTCTCTGCACATCCTGAACAGCGATATTGATAGTGGCATTCCTGTAAAATTCAATGGCGATGATGGAAAGTCCTTCGTACGAAGTGGAGCTGATATTCTTCACTTTTTCGATCCCCGACAGGGCATCTTCAATAGGCCGGGTTACATTGTTCTCCACCTCACCCGGAGAAGCTCCGGGATATTGCGTTTTAACTGTAACATAAGGCTGGTCGATCTTGGGCAGCAGTTCGTACCCGAGCTGGAAATACCCGAAAACCGCCATCATTCCCAGGGCCAGAAAGATCACAATAATAAATGAAGGGCGTTTTATAGCTAATTCGGTTATCGACATGGCAGATTGTTTGAATTATTTTACAATTACGACCTTCAGGTTGTCGGAGAGATTATTCTGACCGCTGGTCACCACCAGCTCCCCTTCTTCCAGTCCGTTCAGCACTTCGAGCAGCTGTCCCGATTCGCGTCCTATGGTGATTTTCCTAAGGGAAGCGATGTTTCCTTTGATAACAAAAACCTGGGCGTTTTTCACGCTCCCGATGAGAGCGTCGCGGGAAATAGCAATGGCATTGCGGGAAGTGATGGAAGTGAAATTGATCCTCCCGAACATCCCTCCTTTGAGCGGGAAAGCAGGGTTGTTCGGCAGATGGATCTCTACAGGATAGGTATGTGCTTCATCGGCTTTGGAAGCAATGTTATCAACATAGCCCAGGAAACGGTGGCCAGGGTAAACATCGGTGGTCACTTCCACGGTATCGCCGGGATGAAGTACAAAGGCATCTTTTTCGGAAATGCTTACTTTCACTTTCAGGGTGGAAATATTGACGATATTCCCGATGGAAGAGTTCTGCTGTATATACGAACCCTCGTTGACTTTTTTGCTGTTTATGGTGCCGTTTATCGGAGCTTTGACCCGGGTATCGTCAAGGGCTTTTTTTGCCCTGGTCAGATCATTTTCAGCGGCCTGCATATCGAGCCTCGAGATGTCGAGCTGGGATGCCGAGATCGAGTTTTGTTCATACAAAGTTTTATTTCGGTCAAAATCACGTTTCGCCTTGAAATAATTGATCTCCTGTCTGGCGAGATCCGATTTGATCACAATGTCGTCGACCTCAACAAGAACGGTGCCTTTGTTTACCTGGTCGCCTATCCTGAAATTCAGCCTGGTTATCATCCCTTTAGCTTCAGAGATAATTTCCACATCATTGTCAGGATCGATCAGCCCCACCAGGCTGACTAGGTTGGTAAGCGACTGTTTTTTCACGGTGTCGACAGTTACAGGAACGTCGCTCAGCACCTCCCGCCGGCCCGAATTCTCTTTTTTATGGCCCAGCACAAACAGCATAATGATGATCAGGACAACGATCACCGAAGCAATGATTGTAAACGTAATTTTTTTCATTCCGTAAATGTATTTCGCAGTTCAGTAATATAATAATCAGGTTGACGGATTATTCAAGAGTCCGCTTGAAAAAATACCGGTTGATAAAGATCCCCTGGCCGGAATTGTCATTCGGGCTTTGTGTTCCCGTCAGGACCTTGTCGAACTCCCATCCCTGCGATACGAGATCATTGATCTTCCGGGTGATAGCGATGTTGTTGTTGGAGATGTTTCCGAAATTGATGCCAACCATGCTGTAAAAATTCTGAAGTTCTTCTTCAGTTTTTGTTCCGTCGGGCATCACGGTCATCATTTTCGACCGGCCCAGTCCGCCGGGAATGATCGACTCGACAGTTGTAAATTGCATGTAAACCAGCTTTGGAGATTGGGGAGCCGGAGTTCTAAATGAGACAATAGCTGCAAAAATGCCTGCCACGGCAAGCAATACGAGCCAGGGATTCAGATTGATTGTTTTCATGGTGTAATGGGTTTAAGACAAGAAATATATTCGTATTAACAAACATACAAAAAAAGCTAATACAAACAAAAGAATTTACATGAGGCCGAACGTAACAGCAAAGAAGGATGTATATTCGCTAAGCTGCGATCAAAAATGAGAATCTGGTCTATTCATCCAAAATATCTTGACTCAAAGGGTCTTATTGCTCTCTGGCGGGAAGCACTTTTGGCAAAAAATGTTTTAGAATGTAAAACCATAGGTTATGTCAATCATCCGCAGCTTGATCGCTTTAAAAACTCCCAAAATCCGTTGGACGCAATTAACCAATATTTAAGCAATGTTTATGATGAAGCTGTTGTCAGACAGTTTAAATTTGACAGTACCAAATTCAGAAAACCAAATCTTTCATTGCTCCTTGAAGTCAGTGAAGGACAGATTATCTTCGAATTCAAGCATTTACTGTTCAAATTAAAAAGCAGGGAGATTAATTTATATGAAAAACTTAAAGAAACTAAGACTATTATGCCACACCCAATGTTTAAAATCGTTAAGGGAGAGATTGAGAACTGGGAAAGAGTAAAATAGAAGACAAGAATTCGGAAGTTTTTGAATATGCCTTAATTAGAACACTGTCGCCGACAATGCTTACTGAATAAACTTATCATTGAATGTTTCTTTTTACGCGGGTAAAAAACCGGGGTCCATTCTATTTCAATATATGCTGTCATAACAGGCGAACCCTCAGTAAAATTCCAGCCGTTAAAGTTCCGCATACCCTTTCCCGGGAACAATAGCTGACCATCAAGAGTCAATTCAAGGGATGGTACCTGTGAATAGGAGAACTGAACTTCCACCTGGCTTAATAAACTTTCAGATACCTTAACTACCATGATCTTGTTGCTGAGGCCCAATATAATTGCACCGTGTCTTATCAAAACAGGAAAAGCCTTCTATCTTTGTAAAAAGTTAAAAAGTTTGAGTTGGAACCTGATAAAAGATATGGAACATGAACTACGAGAATAAAACCAGGAAAGAACTTGAACAAATGTTACAGGACTTACAAGAGAAGTACGATGCATCCATAATTTTCTATGAGAAGGAGCTCCTCCGGCAACCCGATGCCAGGCAGTCTCGTAAAATACAAGAAAAGCCTTCAGACGAGGCTGAGTGGAAGTTCAGGGCCCTGTTTGAAAAGGGTCCCATTGGCGTGGCTTACCACGAAATGATCTATGATGATTCAGGAAAACCGGTTGATTATCTTTTTCTCGAGGCGAATGACCTTTATATCGAACTCACCGGCACTGATCCACGGGGCAAAACCGTTACACAGGCTTTCCCCGGAATTGAAAACGACAATTTCGACTGGATCGGAACATATGGCCGCGTTGCCCGCACAGGGGAGCAGATGCGTTTCGAACAGTACCTGGAGTTTAACGGACGCTGGTACGATTGTTTCGCTTACCAATACAAGCCGGATCATTTCGGAGTGGCTTTCCTGGAAATATCCGACCGCAAGAAAACAGAAGATGCGTTGCGTGTGAGCCTGACGAAATATCGTGTCCTGTTCGATATATTTCCACTTGGAATCACTCTATCGGATTCCAATGGAAACATTATGGAAACAAACATTATCGCAGAGAATCTGCTGGGTATTTCACGTGAGGAACAGGAGCAGCGGAAGATAAATGGAGTGGAATGGAAGATTGTAAGGCCCGATGGCACACCGATGCCGGCCTCAGAGTTTGCAAGCGTTCGTGCACTTTACGATAGACGAACAGTAGAAAATGAGGAGATGGGTATTGTAAAAGAGACAGGTCAAATTACATGGATTAACGTTACGGCCTCACCAATTCCTTTGGAAGGATATGGGGTTGCCATCGTATATAACGACATTACAGCCAAAAAGCAGTCACAGCAGGAATTACTCAGGGCCAAAGAGAAAGCCGAAGAGAGTGAAGAGAAGTTTAAAGCAATTGCAGATTACGCGGCAAGCTGGGAAGCCTGGTTTAACCCGGAAGGAAAACTGGTTTGGATGAATTCGTATTCTGAAACCTTGACCGGGTACACTCCTGAGGAATACATAGCCGCTGAAGACTATCTATCTATGGTGATTGCATCGGAAGATATTGAAATGGTTTTAGAAAAATTCCAGGAAGCACTACGGGGTATAAGTGGAAATGACATGGAAACCCGAATCAATCGCAAGGACGGTTCAAAATTCTGGGCATCCGTTTCCTGGCGGCCAATTTTAGATTTAAATGGTCGTTCGCTTGGTTTCCGAACCAGCGCCCAGGACATTAGCCAGCGAAAGAAGGCAGAGCAGTCGCTGCGTGAGAGCGAAGAAAAACACCGCATCCTGTTTATGGATTCACCCGATGCCTACTTGATCATCATCGATGGCGTATTTGTTGATTGTAACCGTGCCACCGAAGTAATGTTACGTGGTGACAGGATACGAATTATCGGACAAACCCCGGATGCACTGTCACCCGAATTTCAGCCCGATGGAAGGAAATCAACAGAATCGGCTCTGCAGAAGATCAACGATTCCTTGCGCACAGGTAAAAACAGCTTTGAGTGGGTACATCAGCGCTTTGACGGATGTTATTTCACCGTTGAAGTATCCATAGCATCGATGGTGATGGGAGTGAAGCCAGCCTTGTTTATTGCATGGCGCGACATCTCAAATCGCAAGCAAGCTGAAAAGGAAATCAAGAGCAACCACGAAAAATTGTTGGAGCTCAATGCCGAAAAAGATAAGTTCTTTTCCATCATTGCACACGACCTGCGCGGCCCGTTCAATGGATTTTTAGGGTTGACAAACTTGATGGCTGAAGAAGGGCCAGACTTGAAACAGGATGAGATTCAAAGGATAGCAAGGAACATTAGAGACTCCGCGACCAATCTGTTTGGCTTACTCGAAAACCTGCTGGAGTGGGCACGCTTACAAAGGGGTATTACGCCCTTTGAGCCTGCGTCGACCTTATTGATGCCCTTACTTGCTGAAAGCATGAACCCGGTAACAGATTCGGCAAACAAGAAAGAGATTGAGATCACGTATGAAATTCCTGGCGATCTGGAAATTTTCGCCGATGAATTTATGCTGTCATCCACCATCCGCAACCTGGCCTCCAATGCCGTGAAGTTCACTAAAAAAGGAGGGAAGGTTACCATTGCAGCAAAGACGTTACCCGGCTATTCAGTCGAAATCGCAGTCAGGGATACAGGTATAGGAATGAACAGTAAAATGCTTGATGATCTGTTCCGGCTGGATGTTCAAACCAACCGAAGAGGCACCGAAAATGAACCCAGCAGCGGTTTGGGTTTGATAATCTGCAAAGACTTCATTGAAAAGCACGGAGGAAAGTTACGGGTGGAAAGCAAAGAAGGCAAAGGCTCAGTTTTTTATTTTACTATTCCGGGAAGCCACAAGGCAAATCCGTCGATTTAATAAGGATGTATTCGCAGATAAATTGTAAGTTGCTGATATTAAGTGGGATGTGAGGGATTCGAACCCACGACCTCATGCGTGTGAAACATATTTCTATTCCTTTGTAATTTTTCAATATATTTTTTATCTTACTGATATACAATTATTTAGACTATGTTCTGTTGATATCTTTTTTGCTTAATTTTGTGATTTTATAGCCATTTGTTGGTACCTTTGTTGGTACCCTAAATCCTTATCCAGTGAAAAAACAAACAGCAACTGCGGCCATCGTACTCAATAAAAAACAGGCAAAAAAACGTAAAGATGGTACATTCCCTGTAAAATTACGCATCACTTTTAAAAGAGAATATAGATTCTATGCCATAATTTACCGGCCTGAGGATGCTGATGCTGCAAGAAAGGAAGGGAAAGAGCCCATCTGGGAACCAGGGGAAGTCATCTCAATGTCAGAATACGAATTCTCAAAGGTCGATGTCACGCATCCTCGTGAATTATTCCTTGCAAAAAGTATTTTCTTAAATGAACTCAGAAATGCCGCAATCAAAGTCATCGAAAAACTTGGTCAAAACTTTTCATTCGATGCTTTTGAATCAGGTTACTTCTCTGCCCCTAAAGATGAAACAGACCTTTTCTCCATGCTCCTGTCCGTTGCCGATGAATTAACAAAAGATGGTAAAATCAGTACCGCAATTACCTATAAAAGCACCCGGCAATCACTTATTAAATTCACTGGAAAAGATAAATTAACTTTTGATGCCATTACCGTTACATTTTTAAAGGATTACGAAAAATGGATGCTAACCCCCAGAACAATTAAAATTAAGATCAAGGGCAAGGATAAGGAAAAGGAAAAGAAAAACAGCCGTACTACGGTCAGCATCTATTTGCGTAATGTGCAAACGATTTTCAATAAAGTCAAACCTATTGGAGTCATATATCCGTTTGGTAAATTAAAAGATGGTTTATATCCCATCCCAAAAAGCAGAAATATTAAAAAAGCATTGTCGCAAGCCGACGTAATCCAGATTGCAAATTTCAAGGCAATAAAGGGAACCTTTGAGCAGCGAAGCCGCGACTATTGGATCTTTAGTTTTTTGTGCAATGGAATTAATATAAAAGACATGGCCCGCCTGAAATATTCAAATATCGATGGCGATAAAATCATCCTGGTTCGCGCTAAAACATCAGATAGAGTTCAGGAACAAACATCGATCAACATTCCAATTACACTCAATATACAAAGTGTCATCGATCGCTGGGGCATTAAACCGGCTCTGCCCGACCAATATGTTTTTGATATTCTGAAAGATGGTATGACTCCGCAGGATGAATATCGTGCCGTCCGGCAAGCCTATCAAACCATTAATAAAAATATGACCCGGATCTGTAAACAACTCGAAATCGATAGGGCTACCACATATACAGCCCGCCATTCCTTCGCTACAGTCTTGAAACGTTCAGGAGCTTCCATTGAGTTCATCAGCGAATCGCTTGGTCATAAAAGCAAACAAACCACCATGAACTACCTCGCCGACTTCGAAGACGCAGAAAAAAAGAAGTGGGCCAATCTGTTGTTGCCGGATACCGAAATTTAATTTTCCATAGCTATTTAAGAGATTTCATCCTGAAGTATTGGCACATTAACCTGCCAATATCCCGGAAATTCATCGCCAACTTACCAATTGCATTTTCACCGACTGTTTTCCGCTCTCTGCCGGGAGGTTGTACAATTCAATCGAAAACACATCGACCTCCCCTGCCATCCGATATATCTTTGCCTCATCAACCTCAAACAAAAAACAAAATGAAAGCAATCAACACCATCCAGACCCTGATCTTAACCGGAATGTTTCTTTTTTCAGTGAACACGATGTTTGCATCAACCGAAGGAGCATCAAAGGAAATGAACAGTGAGCCTGTTTCATTAACTTCTATTGTTTTGGCGCCGGTCACGCCAGCATTTGCAACATTTGAGGAAATTTCAGAATCTACCGTTTCGATCCTGACTATATCAGATTTCGCTCCAACCACACCGGTTGATGCAACATTTGAAGATGTACTGAATACAGAGATGATCTTCGACAGCCTTGCTCCTGTTCTTCCAGTTTCTGCAACTTTTGAGGATGAGATGGCAACCCCAAGCATTGATGTTGCTTCATTGGCTCCGGCTACCCCGTTATTCGCTGATTTCGAATAGCATTCAACATACTTCCCGCATTCGTTACTTAAACCGCTCCAAAAGGGCGGTTTTTTTTTGCTATCAATTGCATTTTTTTTAATCATTTTTTTCATAAAAACATCCTGCTATGTATCTGTATTTCACTTTATTGTAATATTATACATAATGTCATAATTACCAATATATCTATATTTATAAGTAAATTGTTAATAACTTCTTAACAAAACCGCATCACCTTTTACCATCTCGGCCGATTAAGCATAAAATAACGGCATGAAATCCAAACTGCACAAAGAACATCTTGATTACATCATGTTTATGATTAATCATCACGAAGCCATGGATGCCTTTACCCGCGAAATGGATCGTTTCATTAAAAAACACATTGAGAAACATCCTGATTGGATGGATTTAATTAAACCCAGTAAAAAACGGAAGACCTGAATGAGCTAAGGGAGTCCTGTCATTGCAATAATCTGATAGTCAAGAATTACTTCCAACAGCTCGTTTATGAAGGTCGTAGAATATTTGCCCCTATATGGGTTGATCAGGAATTGTGATCGAATAATCACATTCAACGAATTAACAGTCCCGGTAAAGGACCTTTTTGCCAACTATCCTGAGCTTGAGTTAGAAGCCGACCAGGTCGATCAGCTCGATACCTTCGATTGCTCTTCGCTGCAAAATGTCCTCCAGCAAATATATGTTAACGACGAAATCATTAATTCATTCCTGAAAAATCTTCTTGAAAATTATATAAAAGAAGGAGGAAGTACTGAACACTGGGTCCGGCAAACATTCCGGTCTGTCAACAATTACAATACAAAACTGCGTAGCATCATCGAATTATATCTGCTCAATATATCCCATTTTGTCAGCTACACACATTCTGTTCAGTCAATTGTTCCACCAACCTCGAATACTTCCACTGCAATTACCTCAACAGCCCAGCCAACCCAACCCGCTTATAACAATTTGCTTGATGCCTTTAATTCGGCTGCAGAATATAATCTTGTGATGGCCATCCTCCATAAAAATGGCTACTGTTCGTTGAGTGGTACCTGGCAGGATTATAACAATGCCTGGAAATCATCTGTCGTTAACCTAATCAAGTGGCTATCCATTCAGGGGTTCTGTAAAAGGTCAAAGTTAACCCCAGCCGAAATTCAGGCTATATGCCAGAACACATTTAAAACAGAGAAGATCAGCCTGTCCACCATATATCACATTTCTCCCTCGCCAAAAGAATTCTCCCACCTCCTTCCCTTTCTCAAACCAGTGTTTTAAGCTTATCTCTAAAACTATTCTCCATTTTTTTCGTCACCCGTCACGGTTTTTAATCGCGCATCACGGTTTCGGCACGTGTTAATTTCCGTTTCCCTTCAAATTCTCGCGCACCCTATATACGAATTATTCGGCATAAATGCAAGAGAAAAGTTTGCAAAGTTTGCAAAGTTTGCAAAACTGCAAACTTTGCAACTGCAAAGTAAATTTTCCGCTTTTTTCTGTATTTTATTTGCTGCTGGTTTTTAATTCAAATCAGCTATGCAAGATTTCATCCTCTCCCCCCTGTCCCTTGAAAAATTGGAAAGCCTGATCTTCAACCAGGTCTACCGGGCAATGTCCGAGTTCAACCCCAAGCCTTCCGATCCGGTTAAAGAAGAGTTGCTCACCATCGTTCATGTGGCAGACATGTTATCCGTAACGGTTCCCACAGTGTATGGCTATGTTCACCAGCGATCCATCCCCTGCATGAAACGCCGCGGCCGGTTATACTTTTCTAAAAAGGAAATTCTCGAATGGGTCAAAACCAGCCGCCGCTCAACGGTCGATGAAATCAAGGCCGAAGCAATCTCCAGCCTGGCCTTCAGAGGTAAGAAAATGGATAAATCATCTGCTAAATCCAAGTGATATGATATTCCTTCTCACAAAATACAACAAGGACCTCGATCAGTATATCGCCATAATCGACTACGAAACCGAACTCAAGGTGGCATGGCTGGTCGGTGACGACAAGATCATCGTGCTTAAACAGGGCAGGATCATTAAAGCCTTTGATATCCCGCACCCATTCCCCGAGCGCTTTTTTACCAATTACTGTTTTGAAGTTTCAAAAGGAAATTTATGAGATCACTCACCCCACGCCGCAGTAATATGGTTTCCCGCAATATCAGGTTGATCCTGCATATTGATGCACTTATCCGTGAAGGGAATTCTAAACAACAGGCTTTCTCCAATGCCGGCACGAGCCTGCATCTGTCCGAAAGTTCAGCTTATAGGATTTACAACGACAGATACCGATATAATGTTCCAAACCAACAATAACCCCCAATCCCATGAACAAAATCGAAACATTAAACCTCAAATGCACCCTCACCGATGAGGAAATGCTCTCCATCTCTAAGGAGATGAGCGAACACATCAACAAAAAGAAACAGGCCGAGGACAACCTCGCCTCATTTTCCGCGCAGATTAAGGCTGAAATCAAAGGCCACGATGCCATCATCAACAAAACGGCCACGCTCATAAACGCAGGTAGTGAATATCGCAACACTAAATGCGAAGTGATCCTCGATCCTTCCCACGATACCGTATCCTGGATCCGTTCCGACACGGGCGAAGTTGCACAATTTGAACGCCCCATCCCACAAAGGTATTTGCAAACCCAACTTGAAATCGATCCGCTATGAACATTAAGATCAAAAAACTTTCCCTGACAAATTTCAAAGGGATAAAGGATTTGGCCGTTGAATTTAACAACGTGACCAATATCCATGGTGAGAACGGTACCGGCAAGTCCACCATCTTCGATGCCTTCACCTGGCTGCTGTTCGGCAAAGATTCCCACGATTCAAAGGACTTCAACATTAAAACCCTTGATTCAACAGGAAAGGCAACACCCATGCTCGACCACGGAGTCGAAGGAATTCTGGATGTGGATGGATCGGAAATAACCCTGAAACGCATTTACCAGGAAAAGTGGCAGCGCAGGCGCGGCTCCGAAGAATCAGAACTCACCGGCCACGAAACACTCTACTATTGGAACGGGGTGCCGCAACAGGCAGGTGAATTTAAGACAAAGGCCGATGCCCTGGTGAATGAAGGCCTCTTCAAATTACTCACTTCAACCCTGCATTTCAACTCAATGAAATGGCAGGACCGCCGGTTGGTGTTAATCCTGCTTGCCGGTGAAATTTCAAACGCGGATGTACTGGCCAAAATGAATAAACAACAGGTTACCGAAATAACAGCCATTCTCAACTCCGGTAAACCACTGGCTGATTTTCTCAAAGAACTGGCCATGCGCAAAAAGAAACTCAGTGATGAACTCAAAACAATCCCTTCCCGCATCGATGAAGTTACACGAGCCATCCCGGAACCGGTCGACTTCGAGGCAGTCAAGGCTGATATCTGTAAAACATCGCTGGCCCTTGCTGAAATTGAACAGGCTATCAACGACCAGGTGGCTGCTTATAAGTCACAGGGCGAAGCGGTTCAGGCAATACAAAATGAGATATTCGCACTCAAACATAAACAACAAGCAATTGATTTCGAAGCGAAAAGCGAAGCACAACGAATCTATAATGAACGCACATTCCTCATCGCCAACCTCAAACAAAAGCATGCCGAATGTTTACTGCGGTCCAAAGCCGATCAGGATTCTTTGCCAAAATTGTTGCAAAAGAAAACTGAAACAGAAAATGCCATGCTCGAACTCCGGAATCAATGGAAAACAATAAAGGATAAAGAATATCTCTTTAAAGAAGAGGATAATTTTTGCCCTACCTGCAAACAACCTCTCGATCCTTCAGCCATGGACGATAGTGAGTTAAATCCAAAGTTCATCTTCGGGCTATGGAAATCAGACCGGTTATCCAATATTTCTGACCAGGGTAAATTACTTGTTTCTGAACTTGCCCAGACAAATAAAATTTTAGAGTATACATCTCAGGAAATTTCGGCATTGGCAGTTGAAGCCAATGAGCTTGCAGCACAAATTAAAACCGCAATGTCTGCCGAACTTGAACTTGTTGCTCCCCAATATAGCGTCATTCCAGACCAAATCACCACGCTGGAACTACAAATCCTCGAATCACCCAAACTTGATATCGAATCGCTTAAGAAACAAAAGGAAGAAATTCAATCCGAAATCTATGACCTGCAAGTCACCTTGGGCAAAAAGGAGGTCATAGACCGTGGAAAGTCTCGTATCAAAGAACTCCTGAACGAGGAAAAGAACCTGAGCCAGCAAATCAGCGATCTTGAAAAGCAGGAGTTTGCCATGAATGCCTATACCCGCTCCCGCATGGACATGGTCGAATCCCGGATCAACGGAAAATTCAACCTGGTCCGGTTCCGCATGTTCAACACGCTCATCAATGGCGGCATTGAAGAGGCCTGCGAATGCATGGTTCAAGGTGTTCCCTTTAGCGATGTTAATTCCGCCGGAAAGATCCAGGCAGGCATCGACATCATCAATACCCTGAGCAAACACTATGGCATCTCAGCCCCCATCTGGATCGACAACCGCGAATCAACCAATACCATTCCGATCACCCAATCACAGATCATCAACCTCATAGTAAGCACCGACAAATCTTTAATAATCAAATAATTTCCAAATTTCCACATCCTCAAATCCCCAAATCCTCAAATCCCCAAATTCACTCAATTATGTCAACAGAAACAACATCAATCAAAAAGTTCGAACCTCCCATGGTCGAAAAAGTGCTCACCAAAGTCAACAGCCTCAAAGAAATCGGTGGCATTGCGCTTCCGCCCGATTACAGCGCCGAAAATGCGCTCCGCTCAGCCTGGCTCATCCTGCAGGACATGAAAGACAGGGCCAACCTGCCGGTGCTGAAAACATCCACACCCGATTCCATAGCAAACTCTTTGTTTAACATGGTCGTCCAGGGTTTAAATCCCGCCAAACGCCAGTGTAGTTTCATTTTGTATGGCGACAAATTGACGATGCAGCGAGAGTATGCAGGCAGCATTGCCCTGGCACGCCGATACAGCGCGATGAAGAACATCTATGCCGGTGTGATCTACAAAGGCGATGTGTTTGAATATGCTATCGATACAACCACGGGCATGAAGAAGATCACCGTTCATGCGCAGCGGATGGAAAACCTCGATGATGCCAAAATCATTGGCGCCTATGCCGTGGTAACGTTTGACGATGGCGGAGTGAATACCGAGATCATGACCATGGCCCAGATTCAGAAATCCTGGGAGCAAGGCTCAACCAAAGGTCAGAGTCCGGCTCACAAGAACTTTCCTGGCGAAATGGCCAAGAAAACCGTCATCAACCGGGCATGTAAACTACTCATAGCAGCCAGCGATGATTCAGTCCTGATGGAGCCTGGCGAGGAAGGCCGTATTGGCAGGGCGAAAGCTGAAATTGATGCAGTCGCAAATCAGGGCAGCGTCATTGACATTCCGGATGATGAACCTTTTCAGGTTGCAGAAGAGGTGAAAGAAGTTTGCATACCGATCCCTGACAAACCGGAAAACAAACGCGAGTGGAAAAATGAAGCTTCACCCAAAGAACCCGGTTTCTGATGATACTCAAAGTCCTTTCCAGCGAAAGCCGGCATCAATATTTTCACCTCAAAAGAAACCATTGCTGCGGCAAATCTTTCAGGCCACAGGGTTTTTCTATTATTCTACAGTCATATTCCTATTGGCCAATTTCTCATCAGCAACTTCCTTGTTCCACGCTTTAATGAATGGGATAATAGCAATTTAATGCTTGGGGAAATATCCAGGGCTTCAAACCCGGAATAAAATCTAAAAACCATGTCAGCAAAAGAATATCTAATCAGCAAAGGCAAACATGAACTTGAAAATTTCAATGGTTTCACCGGCGAATATGTTGTAACCCCAGTGGAAATGGAGGAGTTCACCAAACAGCAAGCCACTGCCTTTGCCCAGTGGCTCGATTCATTCGGATGGCGGCAATTCCAGGAATCAACCTGGTACAATACCGTAAGTCATAAGCACAAGGCAACAGATTATTATACTACCAGCCAACTGTACCAGCAATTCATAAAAGACCAGCAGTAACCATCCAAAAGTAAAATAATTGGAAAATATTTCTGATTGTTCCGAATCGTTGACCAATGCTGAAGATTTTTTTAACTCGATTCAAATTATTGAAAAATGGCTAAAGATCCTGCCTTCTTGTTCTATCCCGGTGATTGGTTAGGTGGAACATTATTGTTTGACCGTTCACATAAGGGAGCTTATATGGATCTGCTTATGGTGCAATTTAATTCAGGTCATATGTTGATTGAAGATATTAAAATGACATTAGGAAATGACTATGAAACCATGTGGGAATCAAAATTAAAGAGCAAGTTTAAGCAGGATTCAGACGGCAAATGGTATAATGTACGCCTTGATTTTGAAAAAAATAAAAGAATTAATTATACTAAAAGCCGTGGGAAAAACCTAAAAAAAGACGATATGGACTCATCATATGCATCATCATATGAAATTCATATGGATCATCATATGAATTTACAAAAAAACAGTATGGATGAGGAAAAATCTGAAAATAAGGGTGAAAATGGTGAAAATGGGGGTTTTAATACACAAAATTCATCATATGCATCATCATATGAAATTCATATGGATCATCATATGGAAAATGAAAATGAAAATATAAATATATCTAGTAAGGGGGGTATGGGGGGAAAACCAAAATGGGCCGAAAATTTCAAAAACTTCAATCCGGAAATCAAATACGCTTTCGAATCTGAAAAGTTTGGCGCCATGTGGGACTACTGGTTGAAGTACAAAAGAGAACGAAAGGATAAAAAATACACCACCACCGGCGAGCAGGCAACAATAAAAGGTTTGTTCGACAAAGCCGAGGGTTCGATAGAAAAGGCTGGCGAAATCATAAATCAGAGTATTCAGCAAAACTGGGCCGGGTTGTTTGAGGTAAAGCACCATCAAAATAACACACAGGTAACTGACTTGGCTAAAACAGGGAGGGTTTTGAACTAATGATAACGATTCAGGCAAACGTAAAATCCGAAAAGGTATCCTACTGCGACTTGTCGGTTATTATCGAAAAGATTAGAACCGGCGGCAGCAAGCTTGCTTTGGTTAATGAACTTCGGGCGTTGCGACAGTCGGATGTTGAAAAATACAAAATCAGGAAAATTGAAATGCCGGCGGTTATCTTCCAGGGAAAGTTCAGCAGGCGTGCCAATGAATCACTTGTTGAGGCATCCGGATTGATGATCTTGGATTTCGACCATACCGGCATTGAGTTGAAGGAACGGTTAAAGACAATCCCTTTCATCTACGTTTCTTTCGTCAGCCTTGGTGGCGATGGTGTTAAGGCCCTGGTTAAAATTCCGGTTGTTCAATCCGATGCCCAGTACAAGGAATATTGGTTCGCTGTCGATAAGGCGCTGCGTGATCTGCTGCCCGAGACCATCGATTCTGCATGTAAAGACATATCCAGGGCCTGCTATTTCTCATACGATCCTGACGTTTACGTGAACAGCGAAGCGATTGTGTTCACCGAGCGATTGAAAAAGGACGAAAAGAAGCCCGTCACCCACGAAAAATATGTAAAGAACGATTACAAGCGGGCGATGGTCCCGTTAAACTACATCCGTTCTGCTGTCGATGGTGAAAGGCATACGAAGATCCTCAAAGCTTCAAGGCTCATGGGTGGTTATGTGGCTGCCGGTATCATGAGCGATCAGGAGGCCGTGAGGTTGCTCGAGCAAGAGGCTTATCACATCGACCCTTCCGACTTCCAGATAAATCGCAGGGCAATTATCGACGGCATTGAAAACGGCAAGTCTCACCCGGTAACCGAGGCGCTTGAAGCTGAAATCAAGACAGAGCAGAAATTTGGAAAGCTGTACTTCACGCTCAAGGAGGTTGAGCCAGCCATTGACGAAAAGTTCAAACATGGTATCAGCCGTGGATTTTATGTCGGATGGGATGCCCTTGATGAATTCTACACCCTCAAACCCGGGACCACCACCTACATCTATGGCGCCCCTTACAGCGGAAAGACAATCCTTTGGTATGAAATCCTGATAAACTGTTCCCGGTTCTATGGCATGAAACATATCGTGTTTAGTCCCGAAACCGGTGGAGCAGCAGATATCTACATCCACCTGATCGAAATAAGCACGGGTAAGAATTTCTATTCGAATTATGGAAATCAACTTTCCGAAGGCGAGCTTGATGATGCCAAACGGTTTATCGACAAGCATTTCATTGTGGTTGATCCTGACGATAACATGCTCTCTGTCGAAGATTTCTACGCCTACTGCGACATTATTGAACGAAAGTTTAACACCAAAATTCACACCACTACCATCGATCCATGGAACGAACTCTTGCACGACTTTGCCGACAAGGGAAACCGGCAGGATATTTATCTCGAATGGGCGCTGGGCAAAATCCGCCAGAATGCAAGGGCCAACGACCGTCATAACGCCATCATCACACACATAACACAACAGCAAAAGGTTAAAGACGCCAAAGGAAACTTCTATTACCCACCGGCCGATTTCAGGGAGGTTTCGGGTGGCCAGTCCTGGGCGCGAAAAGGGATGAACATGTTGAACATTTATCGTCCGCCCGAGGGTATGCAGCATGGTGGCATGATCATGCCCGATAACGCTACCATCATCTCTGTTCAAAAGGTAAAGCCAAGGGGTGTGGGTAAAAAAGGCGATGCAATACTCTATTTCGATTTCCGGTCACACCGGTTTTATGAAGAAAGATTTGGAGAGCGCTTCTATTCCCGGCAAAAGGGAATAAAAAATGAAGAACTGCAGCTTGATTTTGCACCGGTGCCCTATGTTGACCCGGAAGATGTGCCATTTTAATTGATTACCAATGGTCTGCGATTGCGGAAAAAATAAATTATGAATTTCATTTTGAACTGGTTGCCTTATGCAGGGATTGCCACGAAAAATATTATTAACCTAAACTTAAAGCTATGGGAACATTACAGGATCAACAACCGCGAAATTATTATCGCGTGACAGGCGGCGAGATTAATCTTTTAATCTCGGAAGTACTAAATACAGCTGAAGAATTTGACGTTACGTTCGATCAGGCTTTTAACATTTACAACCTGGCTGAAAAAAGGCGCAGAAACGACTTGTTCGTTGCAAATGGTGACATCTGGGATGAACAGATTTGTGGTATTGGCGACATTTTCAGCAACCGGTTCAGCCGGCGATGAGTTATGATAATGTAGTTTTAACATTTTAAATATCAGATATATGAAAAGTGAATTCGATGAACCAATGGATTTTGAAAAGTTTGAAAAGTATCGCATAGACCCGAATAAAAGATGTCCAGCGCCACCTTTCGACCCTCAAACAAGAAACAGAAGGGCTAAAACAATTGGGAAATGGAAGGTCTTATTGAACGGAGACATGTTTTACGATGAAGGAAGATATGAAATAACCGGTGATTGTCTTACAGAGGATGATTGGATTGTCCATTTGTTTGAAAAAGGTTGGATTGATTGGAATGAGTTTATACCAGCATATTTTCAGGCATTGAAAAATATAAAATGTCAACATGTGAAAATGAAAATATATTATTAATCAACATCTTATGAAAATATTAAAATTTAAAAATTGCTTTAGTTTTTAAAACCAGAAGACATGCAAAAACACAAATTCAATATTTTTCCACTCATGCAGTCGGACGATTACAATCGTTTGAAAGACGATCTGGCTGCAAATGGTTATGACCCAAAGAATCCGATATATACTTACCAGGGTAAAATACTGGACGGCTGGAACCGGTATAGGGCATGTGGTGAGCTAAACATCCAACCAGTATTTCGTGAATTTACAGGAACTGATGCCCAGGCGTTAAACTTCGTCATGCGCACGAACAAGAGGCGGAACCTGAATAGTTCTCAATGGGCGGCCATTGCAGTGGAGGCGGAAGAAATAATTAATGGGATTCGCATCGACGTTGACTTGGAACGTAGGGAGAAGATAAGTGAAGCAATGGTCAATAATAAAAATGCAAGTAGGGAAAGACAGATCAGTCAATTAATTGACGAATCTATTAAAGACGTTCAAAGCACTCCCGTTCTTTCCCAATCAAACGGCCCGAAAACAATCGGGGAAATGCAACGTAACGAGCATCGTACCGACCAAAAGATTGCATCCACCTTCAACACCAACCGAACCTACATTAATGAAGCATCCAAGCTGCGCGGTGATAAACCTGAAATATTTGAACAGGTTAAGCGCGGCGAAAAAACAATCTCCCAGGCTAAAAAAGAGGTAACGCGCATTGAACGAGATATCGCCATAAAAGATCGCGCTGCTGCTTTAGAAAACATTACAGAGTTTGAATCGGTATGCAGCATCAGGCATTGTGGATATAACGAACTCATGGCCACGATAAAGCCAAACGCCATCATTACCGACCCGCCGTACCCGAAAAAATTTATATACCTCTACGATAGTCTGGCTGAATTGGCAAAAGAGGTATCCATCGTCGCGGTGATGTGTGGCCAAAGCTACTTGCCCGAAATATTACCACTGATGACAAGGCATTTGAAATACAGGTGGACAATGTGCTATTTAACCCCGGGCGGTCAGGCAGTCCAGCAATGGGTGTCAAAAGTGAATACATTCTGGAAACCGGTGCTCTTGTTTGGCGATGCAATAGATTGGATCGGCGATGTAACCAAATCGAACAGTAACGATAAGGATTTCCACCCGTGGGGCCAGTCTGAAAGTGGCTTGATCGATTTGGTAACCAGATTAACCCGTCCGGGCGATCTGATCTGTGATCCATTCGTGGGTGCAGGCACAACGGGTGTAGCCGCATTAAGCCAGGGCCGGCGGTTCGTGGGGTGTGATATCGATTTGGACTGCGTAACTAAAAGTCTTGAAAGATGCAAAGCGGTGTTCCACCAGTAAAGCAGGAAAGAACGGGGTGGCGTGATTTGGAATTATCTCGGCGGCATAGACGATGGGGCTGGGATTTACCGGCCGTAGATTTGGATTTCCTGTTCCTGGAATATGACCGGGGAAAAGCAGTTGCCATTGTTGAATATAAGCATGAACATGCAGCGCCACAAAACGCAACACATCCAACATATCAGGCAATGATTGATCTGGGTACACGTGCCGGTATTCCAGTGTTTGCCTGTCGCTATAAATCTGATTTCACCTGTTGGAATATAGTGCCATTAAATAATGAGGCAAAACAATGGATGCCAGACGGGCGAATTCATATGACTGAAAGACAATGGGTTACCTTTCTTTATAAGATAAGAGGTTACGATTTGCCGCAAGGAATATTCAGTTATGAAAATCTAGTATTATGAAACCACTTGCCACCCTAAACGCCATGATCCATACCGATATGGTCCGCAGGTATCCCGAAATACCCGAACGGCTGCTGCCAAACAAGCCCATTAAGGCCACCAAAGCAAATGAACTAACCAAGGCAGTGATAAAATTCATCCAGCTCTCCGGTGGCCAGGCCGAAAGGATATCCGTTACAGGCCGTCGCGTCGATATGCGCAGAACCTTTACAGATGTGCTGGGTCAACAACGACAGATAGGATCCGTCCGCTGGATAAAGTCAAGCATGCAGAAAGGGTCGGCGGATATTTCAGCCACCATCGCCGGCAAGTCGGTCAAAATCGAGATTAAGGTCGGCCGCGATCGTATCCGCCCCGAACAGGAAATCTACAAGCATCAGGTCGAAAAAGCCGGAGGAATATACCTGCTAATCCACAATTTTGATGAGTTCTACCAGTGGTATACCACCAGATATCCAGAAAAATAGCTTCAAAATTTCAACCCTTCAACCCATCAACCCTTCATGTCCCTCGAAGTAACATACATCAACGGAAAACGATGCTACAGCTTCGAAAAAGGCAACCGGTTCTTTTTCATGAAAGGGATAGAATATGAATTACTTGGAGCAGAAAGTATCGAAGGCAACAAAACCTGGACAGGCGTGAAGCACAGTTTTAAAAAAAGATTTCCCGGTCCTGATGATGATAAAGACGACAGATGGGAGGTCTCAATGTTAACCTTGACGAACAAAATCTTAGCAGATCAACAGGGCAAAAATTAACTTCGTAAATTGCATATTAATGGTCGTCTGGAAGAAAAGAGATGATGGCATCCGATTTGTCAAAAAGAAAATAAAGTTGTAATTTTGAATGAATAATTTCCCTTGCCTTGGAATCAAAAGATAAAATACTAAGCCAGATCAGGACTTCTGTCTTTGAAGTACTTCCCGGATCAGAAATTATTCTTTTTGGTTCACGGGCCCGAAATGATGCCAATGATAGCAGCGACTATGATTTGCTGATTATTTTAAAATCATCGATTCAGGCAGATGATCGGTTAAGGTTTCAGGCTTTAATCAGGAAAAAATTGGCTATCCGGAATATTCTTGCCGATATCATTGTGCAATCAAGGTCGGACGTAGAACTAAAGAAAAATTTCAAAGGTCATATAGTAAGAGAAGCATTAAAAGAAGGAGTAAGTGTATGAGCGGGGAGGAACTGACCTATCTGCAGCAATGGATTTCCAAAGCCGAAGAAGATTTATTAGTTTTTCAACAATTGATCCGTGCAATCTGACTGATTACGGGGTTGAGGTCAGGTATCCGGGTGATTTTCTTGAACCCTCATTAAAAGAAATTCAGACCTTGATACCAATTGTCGAAAATATCAGAGACCATGTACTGATGAATCTCCCTGTAATCCCACCTCGCAACCGATAATCGTTCAGTCATTCCACCGGGTCTCACCCGCCCCGGTTTACGGGCAAGGTTGTCTTTATTTTCCATAAAACAGTGTCATACCTCCTGAATAATTGCAGCTTCCCGAATCAAAACAGTAAATAGTGTTTATATTTGTGTGAAGTTACAACCTCATTCATCGTTCTTAAACATCGATAAAATATTGCGTTGCTAATATTTCTCTTTTAGAAAACCTCCAATTTTCAATCAAGTAGAGAAATAGCCTTAGCGAGCGCACCCAATGGGTGTGTTCCTTTTGCTATTTCAGTTACTTGTGGGTGCTTGGAGGTACCTCTAAAAGCTGGAATAAGCGGAGGTTCACGCCCTTTTTTATCCTGAAATCAAAGCAAATAAGCGAACCAATGATATAATGCTAACAGCAGTTCATGAAAAACACCCATAACAAATCCGACTCCGAAATCCTCCGCCAAAAGGCTGAAGAACTTCTGAGAAAGAAAGCAGAAGCTGAAATTCTGGAACTTATTGAGGAACTGGCCTTTCAAAACAGGGAGAAAGAAAAACGGGCGGATGAGCTGCTCATTGCCAACAAAGAGCTGGCCTTGCAAAATCAAGAGAAAGCAAAGCGGGCCGATGAGCTAATCATTGCGAACAAGGAACTGGCTTTTCAAAATGAAGAAAAAACCAAGCGGGCTGATGAGTTGATCATTGCCAATAAAGAGTTGGCCTTTCAAAACCAAGAGAAAGCAAAACGGGCCGATGAACTGATCATTGCCAACAAAGAGCTGGCATTTGAGCAGGAGAATCTCAGAAAGATCGCCAGCCTGGTGCCCGGAGTCGTTTATCAATATCTTTTGCGTCCCGATGGAACATCCTGCTTTCCCTATGCCAGCGAGGCTATCAGGGAGATATACCGTGTTAGCCCTGAGCAAGTACGTGAAGATGCATCAGCAGTATTCGCGAACCTTCACCCTGATGACCTTGCCGTTGTTGCCGCTTCCATACAGGCATCGGCACAAAACCTCACCCCATGGCAACATGAGTACCGGGTGAAGTTTTCCGATGGCACAATCCGCTTACTATATGGCAACGCTGTTCCGCAAAGGGAGGTCGATGGATCAGTGCTGTGGCATGGCTTTATCACCGACATCACCGAACGCAATCAGTCCGCAGAAGCATTGAAAGAGAGCGAAAAGAGATTCCGCACTGTGGCAGATAACACCTATGACTGGGAATATTGGACGGGAGTGGATGGCCGGATTATTTATATTTCTCCTTCATGTGAGAGGATTAGCGGGTATAAGCCCGAAGAGTTTTTATTGGATAGTTCGCTGCTTAATAAGATCGTTCATCCAGGCGACGCAAATCTTTTAAAGGTTCATTCTGAAAACATAAATTCCCCGCAACACCGGCATGAAATTTATGAGTTTGATTTCAGAATTTTGAAAAAAGATGGCTCTGTGGTTCATATTGGACATTTGTGCAGACCTGTTTCTGATGATAAGGGGAATCATGAGGGCCGGCGTATCAGTAACAGGGACATCACCCAACGCAAGCAGATAGAAGAAGAACTGAAACTGACATCTGTTCGTTTGGAATTAGCTGCTCGTGCGGGCGGTGTCGGTATTTGGGACTATGATATTGTCAGCAATGTTTTATTGTGGGATGAACAGATGTTTACTCTTTATGGAATTGACAGGAAGGATTTCATTGGCGTGTACGAAGCCTGGCAAAATGGAGTTCATCCCGATGATAAGGAGCGTGGCGATAAGGAAATCCAGATGGCCATACGCGGTGAAAAAGAGTTTGATACCGAGTTCAGGGTTGTTTGGCCGGATAGCACCATCCACAACATCAGGGCACTTTCTACAGTTCAACGCGATGGGTCAGGAAAGGCGCTGCACATGATCGGTATGAACTGGGACATCACTGAACTCAGGAAAGCAGAAAAAGAAAAGCTGGAAGATTCCGAAAGCAGGTATCGTTCGATTTTCAATGGTAGTCCCGATGGAATTATGGTCGTTGATGAGCAAACCAAAATGATTATTTATGCGAATTCGTCTCAATGCCTGCTGCTTGGATATACCGAAGAGGAGCTTAAAACGATGACCATTGCCGGGATTCATCCCGCAGATACTTTTCCAGATACTATGGCCATGTTTGAAAGTATTTCGCGCGGGGAGAAAACCATTGCCGGAAATATTCAATGTTTTAAAAAGAATAGAGAAATTTTTTACGTAGATGTTGCTGCGAGTTTCTTAACCATTAACGGACGGAAATGCATCGTAGGATTTTTCAGGGACATTACCCAGCGCAGGCATGCGGAGGAGGAAATAAAGAATAAGGCATCGCTGCTAACCAACCTGATCATCAATTTATATGAAGGTATTTTGCTTGAAGATTCAAACAGGAGAATTTTATTAACCAACCAGTTATTTTGCGACATGTTTGGCATTCCCGCACCTCCCGAAGCGCTCCTTGGCGCTGATTGCACAAACGCGGCGGAAGAGAGTAAAGCACTTTTAACAGACCCCGGCAAATTTATTGCTGATATCAAGGTAATTCTGGCCAGGAAACAGGTCGTTCTTAACGACGAGCTGGAATTGGCCGATGGAAGGTTTTTCGAACGGGATTATATTCCCACATACCTTGATCATGAATATAGCGGTCATTTATGGAAATACAGGGACATTACCCAGCGTAAGCAGGCTGAGGTTTCGCTTAAAGAAGCGCTTGTAAAAGCCGAAGCAAGCAACCGCCTCAAAACAGCGTTCATGAATAACATTTCACATGAAGTTCGCACACCGCTCAATGGGATCATGGGCTTTGGAAGCCTGCTCACCGATCCAAACCTTTCAACGGAAGAGCGGCAGCAGTATAACCAATTACTGAAAGTCTCAGGCAACCGCCTCATTAATACCATTACCGACTATATGGATATCTCGCTGGTTGCATCCGGAAATATAGATGCCAGGCTCAAGCCGGTCAATGTGCATGACCTGATGAAAGAATTACAAGCCAAATTCCAGGACTCCTGCAATATCAAAAACTTAGCGCTTAATCTTACAATCCCCGGAGAACAGGAACGCTTCATGTTGAATACCGATGCTGAGTTGCTGCGAAAGATCATCTCCTGTTTATTGGACAATGCCATCAAATTTACCAGCCTCGGATCCATAACCTTTGGCTATTCGGTAAAATCCAATGCCATTGGTTTTTTTGTCATCGATACCGGTATCGGGATTGCCCCTGAAGCGCAGGAACGAATATTTGAACCCTTCATGCAGGAAAATATCACCAATACCCGCGGTCATGAAGGGAGCGGACTTGGGTTATCGATCATCAAGGGGTTTTTAATGCTGCTGGGGAGTGAAATCCGCCTTGAATCCGTCAAAGGACACGGCGCTTCATTTTTCTTCTCCCTGCCGATGGAACCTGGAAGCACTGAAGAGAATGAGCCCATCGCTCCCCCGGTCAGGCAGGCTGAAATTATCCGCCCGGTGGTTCTGGTTGCCGAGGATGATCTCTCCAATGATCTGTACATGGAGATCATCCTGAAATCTTTCGCCTCTGTTGTTTTTAAGTCCGCCAACGGGAAAGAGGCCGTGGCGATGTGCCAACTGCATCCGGAGATCTCGCTCGTGCTGATGGATCTGAAGATGCCGGTGATGGATGGTTTTGAAGCCACCCGGCAGATCAAATCATTCAGAAAAGAACTTCCAATTATCGCTATTACTGCATACGCTTTCAGCAAGGATAAAAAGAAGGCTCTTGAGATCGGCTGCGACGATTTTCTGTCAAAACCGGTTAGCAAGCATGATTTACTGGAAAAATTCAAAAAGTTTGGGTTTTTGGAATGACAATTTAGAAATACAATAACAAAATTCACACACTCAAACTTGATTTACCAATGTCAACCACCAGCAATTCATGAAAAACACCGGGAACAAATCCGACTCCGAAACCCTTCGCCAACAAGTAGAAGAGTTGCTGAAAGAGAAATCAGAAGCCAAAATACTGGAGCTTATTGAGGAGCTGGCTTTTCAAAACGAAGAAAAAGCAAAACGGGTCGACGAACTGCTTATTGCCAACAAAGAGCTGGCTTTTCGACAGGAGGATCTCAGAAAGATCGCCAGCCAGGTGCCCGGAGTTGTTTACCAATATCTTCTGCGACCCGATGGTACATCCTGCTTTCCCTATGCCAGCGAGGCTATCAGGGAGATATACCGTGTTAGCCCTGAGCAAGTACGTGAAGATGCATCAGCAGTATTCGCGAACCTTCACCCTGATGACCTTGCCGTTGTTGCCGCTTCCATACAGGCATCGGCACAAAACCTCACCCCATGGCAACATGAGTACCGGGTGAAGTTTTCCGATGGCACAATCCGCTTACTATATGGCAACGCTGTTCCGCAAAGGGAGGAGGATGGATCAGTGCTGTGGCATGGCTTCATTACCGACATCACCGACCTCTACAGTCAAAAGAAAGCCTTACTGGAACTACAGAAGAGCGAAGAGAAGTTTCAGGCAATTGCAAATTACGCGGCAAGCTGGGAAGCCTGGTTTAACCCGGAAGGAAAACTGGTTTGGATGAATTCGTATTCTGAAACCTTGACCGGGTACACTCCTGAAGAATATATAGCCGCTGAAGACTATCTATCCATGGTGATTGCAGCTGAAGATATTGAAATGGTTTTAGAAAAATTCCAGGAAGCGCTGCAGGGCATAAGTGGAAATGATATGGAAACCCGGATCAATCGCAGGGATGGTTCAAAATTTTGGGCCTCCGTTTCCTGGCGCCCAATTTTTGATTTGAATGGTCGTTCGCTTGGTTTCCGAACCAGTACGCAGGACATTAGCCAGCGAAAGAAGGCAGAGGAGTTACTGCGTGAAAGCGAAGAAAAACACCGCATCCTGTTTATGGATTCACCCGATGCCTACCTGATCATCATCGATGGCGTATTTGTTGATTGCAACGTTGCAACCGAAGTGATGTTACGTGGTGACCGGATACGAATTATCGGCCAGACCCCCGATGCGCTGTCACCCCAATTTCAGCCCGATGGAAGGAAATCAGCAGAATCGGCTCTGCAAAAGATCAACGATACCTTACGCACAGGTAAAAGTAGCTTTGAGTGGGTACATCAACGCTTTGACGGATCTTATTTCACCGTTGAAGTTTCCGCTGCATCGATGATTATTGGATTGAAGCCTGCTTTGTTTATTTCATGGCGCGATATCTCCGATCGCAAGCAGGCAGAAGAAACACTCAAAGATCGTGAAGAACAATTCAGGAATCTTTTCGTAAATGCGCCTGTCGGCATTTTTCATTCCAATTGGGATGGGCGTTTTTTGACCGTTAATCCAGTCTTGGCGAACATGCTCGGTTACTCCGGTCCGGAAGAATTGATATTGGCTACAACCAACATGACCACCCAAATCTACGAAGATCCGGCAATAAGACCACAAATAATGGATGCACTCAGGAACACAGATGGCTGGGTTCACTACGATGAAGTCAAGTGGAAGCGTAAAGATAATTTCATCATCACTGTGGATATGACTGGTCGAAAAGTGCTTGATTCAAAAGGGAACTTTGCTTACCTGGAAGGCTTTATCGAAGACATCACGAAACGCCTGCAGGCGGAGGACGAAATCAAACTCAAAAACGAAGAACTTCACACACTCAATACCGAAAAGGACAAATTCTTCTCCATTATTGCCCATGATTTGCGCGGCCCTTTCAATGGATTTTTAGGATTGTCTAAATTGATGGCTGATGAATTGTCAGGCTTGACACAGGAGCAGATTCAAAAAATGGCAGGGAGCATGCGAGACTCTGCGACCAATCTGTTCACCCTGCTCGAAAACCTGCTGGAGTGGTCACGAATGCAACAGGGGGGTATCATCTTCAATCCTGAATCAACCAGGTTGTTGTCCATAATTAATGAAAGTAAACATCCGCTAATGGATTCGGCTGACAAAAAAGGGGTTGAGATCAAATATGAAATCCCGTCCAACCTGGAAGTGTTTGCCGATGAGTATATGCTCGCTTCAACCATCCGCAACCTGGCTTCCAATGCCGTGAAATTTACCCTCAAAGGAGGGAAAGTCACCATTGCAGCAAAGTCAGTTCCCGGCCATTCAGTTGAAATCTCAGTAAGAGACACAGGCATCGGCATGAGCCCTGAAATGGTTGCCGATTTATTCCGGCTCGATACTAAAACAAACCGCAGAGGCACCGAAAACGAACCCAGCAGCGGGTTGGGATTACTCCTTTGCAAAGACTTTATTGAAAAACACGGCGGAAAGTTATGGGTTGAAAGCGAAGAGGGAAAGGGTTCCGTGTTTTATTTTACCATCCCTTCCAATGCTGAAGGGCTGATGAAAACCGTTATTTCAAATAGTGTTTCGAACGAAGAGAAAGATGTTCAAATTAAACGCATTAAAATATTAATTGCCGAAGACGATGAAATATCAGCTTCCCTCATCTCTGCGATGGTCGATAAATACAGCCACAATATTTTACATGTGAAAACCGGCGTTGATGCCATTCATGCCTGCCGTAACAATCCTGATATTGATTTGGTTTTGATGGATATTAACTTACCCGGATTGGACGGGTTTGAGGCCACACGTCAAATTCGTCAATTTAACAATGACATGGTCATTATTGCACAAACAGCCTTCAGCCTTAAATTTGACAGAGTAATCGCCATTGAGGCAGGATGCAACGACTATATCAACAAACCTATCAGCATTTCTGCGATCAAAGGGTTAATCCGAAAATATTTCACTGTATAGCAAGTTGGGTGAAATTGCTTTATGAAAAATAACGCTTGCTCCACCTCGCAACCGGTAATCATTCAGTCATTTCGCTGCTGCCGCTGCTTTGCAGCTCTCTCAGCCGCTTCATTCCTTCACTCTTACCCGTTGCTCGCAGAAAGGTTTGTATTGTAATCCATCTTTCCTGGGCAACCTCATAAGCCTTGATATTGCAATTTGCACTCATAGGCTCTTCGGTGGCTTATGAAGTTGCCCCATCAGTTCATCAATGTGGTTTCGCCTTCAAGCAACATTGACTCTTTCGTTCCCACCCCCCACCCCCAGCTGTACCAGCAGGTACTCCGGGAAAACCCGGTTATTTTCTCCATACTGGAAGTCTGGTATCTTTTGAGCAAACGTTTCAATCCCTTGTAGTCTGTATTTTCCTACCCTCAGTAAGTCGAGTTTCTGTCTATTTAATCATAACATGACTTTATAAAACTGCCGCTGCTTAATGCTTTCCATCGCTCAACACCATACCTGCGGACACTCTTATAAATCAGTATTATGATAAATATCCAGGTTTGTGGCACGAGTTGTTTGAGAGGGTGCTCTTTCAGCCGCCTGACGAGTAATTTTGAGTTTGAAGCACAAGTAAATCGGCAGCGCATTTCTGCCTCGATCATGGTGCATTATGCAATACCTGCCAACTCCAGGTGGTCGTTCCCGGGCTTCATGTGTCCGCTTCATTTCGCGACAGTCGGCATACAACCGTTCGTCTGTTAATCAACATGCCCCTTGCCGCCGGACGCTCCATTTGCTCCCACAGCAAGCCCTTCACTCCCCAACCGCTCACTGCTTCGAGGTTGCGCCGCAGCGTAAATCAAAACTGTCGTCCAACGCAAACCAAGCAGCCGCGCAATCCTCTCAGAGTTCGCTGCATATTCCCTGTTATTTCCGGTATCGCATAAAGCACCTGCCATTACCACCACCAGATTGAAAAACCGGTAAATACCCTGCCTCCTGCTTCGACGAGCCTGACAAGTGTCCTTTGTAGAATCCACATCCCGGACTTCCGACCATTCCGCAACCAAAAAGTTTCAAGAAAAGGAAACATATTGGCAGCGGACTTTCGATCACCTGCCGCACCACTCAAGCTGATAATTTTTCAGCCATCGCCTGCTAATTCCCATCCTTTACTCATTTATTTCCCCGGCTCCGCCTTCAAAATTCCAGCTTTTCGGGTCCAGCAAGTGATCATGGTAAGCTATCTTTCTGCCAGCAGCCAACCAGCGGAAAGAACTGGCCGCAGGTTGGCTCCCTAAAGTTTTCTCAGTCCGCCAGCCAGCTCCTGCCACCTATTGCACGCCTCGTGCCTCGGGTGCAAATCTTGGCAGCTGGTCAACCATCCTTCGTTCGTCAGGTCAGCAGACGGGTAATAAATCAAAATCTGCCGCAAAATTACCTTCCAAAATTTTATATCTGCAAGGCCAAGCCCGTTGGGCGGCTTCGTTTTTTTAAGAATCTATTTTTTATGGTAAAAAAAACGACCGCCGGCCTTGCATCTAAAATTTTGTCCGGTTACTGGATGCTAAGATTTCAATTTTTTTCCATCATTATATTTTCTACCAATTCAAAACGGAGGGTTTATGATCTTTTACATAATGAGTTTGGCGGTTTCTATACTTTTTATCATTGCTGTGGTCCGCAATGCCGTCAAGCGTTGGCATCGCAATCAAAATACCTATAAATGGAGACGCAATTATTGATCCTGTTTGATGATCCGACCCAGAATCCGGTCACTTCGGATACACCGGTTATACCTGATCCACCCAGGCGGCCAGTAGTTATTCCTGCAGAGCAGAGATACCCGCATTTCAGGGTTTCTATTCCAGCTAAAATACGATTTCCTGTTCCCGGTGGGAGTCCCACGCCGCCTTCTGAACCAGGATTCCCGCTCCCGTGGATGGAAGGTCATAAATAATTATTCCTGGTGTTGAAGAAGGTCCTGCGGGATGTAACCATGTGATTTCACGATTAAATCAGGTTCCTGAATCCTTGGTGAGTGATTTCGGGCTTGCGCCCGTATTTCCGGCACCGCCGGATGGGTGAGTGCAACAAATGCAACTCATTGTCAAAGTTACCTGCGTAATTTTTAAGTGCAAGGCTAAACCCTTCGGGTGGCTTCGTTTTTTTGAAGTGTCTATTTTTTTGGGGTAAAAAAACGACCGCCAGCCTTGCCCTTTAAAAAATTACTTCGGTGTTTGTGGCCAATAAGTTTCATTTTTTTCACACAATTAAAAGCGGGGGTTATCATGGCAGCAAATCAATCATCCAATCGTTCCAGGGCTTCTTATCAAGCCAAAGTTCATTCGCAGTTATCGCGCATCCAGGCCATCAGGCAAAGCTCGCAGCCTAAGCCGGTTTTGGTCTCCGAGCTGCGTTCGCTCATTCAGCTTACCCAGGCTCATAAAGCCTAAGCGGGTTCAGCTATCCCGGTTCCCTGGCCACCTGGCCAGGGTTTCCCGGCGGACGAACCCCGGACTGATGATCTTAAAATTGATGGATTGCCGTCTTGATGATCCTTTGCCCATGAAATAACCTGCTCAGGCAAGCATACCGGATGGCATCAATGGCATGATTGAACCGGTCCACCGGAATATTCATCGGCTTTCCCGATGCATCCTCTTTCCATTTGTAGTTTTTCAACTCCCGGATCAGGTTGACTGATCCCCTGGTCACATTGATCGGGTACCGCTTCAAAATGTCAATCCCGGTCAGGATTGAGTCCGGACCTTTGAAGGTTGCTGAAATCTTGAACCCCTCCTGATGGATTTCATATATGCACTTGGGCTGGTTATCCGCTATGATCTCATCGCCCTGGGTGATCCCCAGTTTTCTCATCCATGTGCAGATGTCCGGATTGGTTAATCCCCGGGAATAAATCAGTTCATCCACCCAAAGCTCCCCGCCATCCATCCCGACTTTGACCAAGGCCGTAGGATCATTGCTGAAACCAAAATCCATCCCGAAGGTGATCCACTTGCACGAATCCGGCCAATGATCAACAGTGCGCCAGTTCGTCAGCACAAGGCCTGTGATTTGCCCGACTTCACCAAGACCATAGATCCGCCAGTAGTTCTCATCCACCGATTTCAGATTTTCGATCTCCTGTACCATTTCGACAGGCAGAAACTGGATGTTATCCAGGTAGGTGGAATGGATGAAGGTACAATCCTTTCGCGGCAGGACCTGATCATAAATCCAGTGTTCATCCATCGAAGGGTTGAAATCCAGGAAGATTTGTTTCTCTGTTCTGAGCGATAATTGGACCCAGTCCTCCAGAGATAATTCGTTTGCCTCGTTGATAAACAGGTAAGACCGCTTGGCGCCACGTTTCTTTTGCGGCTGATCCAGACTCATGAACTCAAAAAGGTTCCCGTTCAGAAGATAAGTGTTCTCGGTCTTGTTGTGGTTCTTCTCATCGTAAAGGCCAGCCGATTTGAGGATCTCGAAGAAATCGCGCATCGCCGATGCCTTCAACGCCGGCATTGATCGCCTGACAATGGAGAACACCATGTCATGACCTTCAAAAGCCTTGACGAGAATAAAAACCTGAAGGATTGAGTATGTTTTCCCTGACCGGGTGCCGCCCTGGTTGACTACGATCTTGGTAGCAGCTTCATAATTTTTCCGGAATACTTCTGATACCTGAATCTTCGATTCCAATGGGAAGGGTTTTAATGTTTGAGTCCGGCAGGAGCGTGGTATGGATAACCTCGAAGGTGATCTTAGTGAGCTTGTCTTCAGCCGGGCCAATGTCAACGTTCACCCGCTGCAGCTTTGGCCTGATGTATTCCTGAAGCTGGATCCATAAAGCTACCCGATCTTTTCTTTTCAATCCCTTGATATCATCATCCAGATAGTCCTCTATGAGTTCGAGCACATGTTCAAGCCTTTGTTTTTTCTCCGTTGTGAGCTTGTTAAGAGATCCCTTTGGACGACCACCCTCACCCGGTTTAAATTGCCAGTCTTTGTAAGTTTTCTTATTTTCCATTATTTTCTCTACATCGACCTATTAATAACGGGGTTGCTTTTTGTAAATCATTTTGTCAATGACACTTATGGAGACGCCATAGGCATCTGCCAATTCATATTTAATTTCAGTAAAATTTTTTCCTCCTTTTTGGCGGCATTGACATTTTCGTGCCTCATCGAGATAGATTTCTTTCACCAGGAATTTTTTCGCTGTTCTAAGCGGCAATATTCCACGTACAATGAGGTATTCCGCTTCAATTCCCAGGCGTTCTCTGAAAGCAACCACCACTTTTTCAGTTTCCGTGTCCATAATATAAGACATTTCTTACAAAATTACGACACAATTATGTTCGTTACAAGCTAACATTCAATTTTCTGCCGATTTGTCCTAAACTTTTACTTTAAGTTGATCGTACCTTTGTCACCAATTTGTTTTAAGTGTTCTTGTTTGATCAACTTCTCGTCTCATGAAATCATTTTCCACCCCACCAGTTGCCTTCTCTGTTGCCTTTATCAATGAGGGTTCCGGGGTACTTCAGAAGGTCGTTGTAGCCCAGGCCGGCAAGGTAAAATCCTACTTCGAGGAGATTGACGGTGAAACACTTTCTCAGATCGTATCCCTGGGTAATGCAAAGGAAAATGGGGTTAAGGCCCGCTTCGGCCACCCGAACATGTGCAGCAGTGCGTTTGGCACCTATATCGGCAGGTTCAAGAACTTTCAGCTTGATGGCCAGAAGGTCACCGGCGATCTGCACCTTGACACGGTTTGTAAAGCCTCTCCCGGTGGGAACCTTTACGATTACATTCTCACCATGGCCAAGAAGAACCCGGATATGTTCGGCGCTTCCATGGCATTCATCCCTGCAGAGCCTGCCCTGGGCGCGGGTGAATTTCCGCTGGTGCGCATCGAGGAGCTTCTGGCCACCGACCTGGTGGATGATCCAGCTGCCACCAACTCCTTGTTCGCAGTCGATTCATTCTCTTACCAGGCAACCCGATTTTTGGATGAAAACCCGGCCATTGCTGCCTTCATTGCCCGCCGGCCCGAAACAATCATTGAATTCATGTTAAAGTACTATTCTAAAACCGATCTTATGAAACCAGAAATTTTTCAGAAGTTTAAAAACCTCTTCGCCGCTGCCCCCGATGAGGTTCAGCAGTCCAAGGCGTACGATCAGGCAGTCGAACTGCTCGAAGCCGATCATCTGGAGGAAATCACAAATTTAGAGGCCTCATTTCAAACGAAGGTCACCGCCTTTGAATCTCAGCTCCAGACATCTGCCGATCAGCTTTCAGCTGTGAATGAGCAGCTCGCAACAACCACCGAACAGCTGGCCGCTTCCACTGCAGGGACAGCCGTGCTGGAGAAGCAAATCTCAGATTTATCATCCCAGTTAGCTTCCCTAAAGGACCAGCTCAGCGCCAACCCAACCAAAGTAACCTCCGGCGATCCCCAGGTCACCGTCGGCCACCCCGAAGTGAAATTCGGAAAAGAACTCCTCGCCGAAATGCCCGCATATCTAAAGGACAAACTCAAAAAATAAAAACATTTCATTTTCAAATCTCCAAATTTCCACATCCCCAAATCTTCAAATTTCCACATCCTCAAATCCCTTCGCCATGTCAAACATCTTCTCCCACGGCATCTCGCCCGCCTTCACCAAGCAGTCCATCCACGACTATTTCATCGCCCCGTTTTTCATGGGCGAAGACATCCGTGGAGCCATCACCGTGCGCTCCGACATCAAAGGCACCGAGCTTCTGAACAAGATCTCACGGCCATCCTTCATCACCAAGCCCAAAACATCCGCCGGGTTCACTCCAACAGGATCCTTTGCCCTTTCTACCCAGTCCATCACCGTGGCGCCCATGGCCCTGGAATTCGAGCAGAATGCCCGCGCCTTCTGGGGTTCCATCCTTGAGCAGTTGTTAGCTACCGGCTATAAGGAAGACGACATCGAGCAGATGAAACAGCCCGATGTATGGAACAAGATCATGCTGCCCATCATCGCCCAGGCCGGCCAGCAGGACCTCATCCGCCAGATGTTCTTTGGCAATCCGCTGCAGGAGGTGCTCTCTTCCGGCATTCCCACCGGGGTCATTGATACCAATTTTTCAGGTTATCAGGGATTCTTAACCCGCTTTATTGCCGATGTTTTATCCACCGCCATCCCGGCCGCCCAGCACGTGGTTGTTGCTTCGGCCACTGCGGCCGTTAAAGCTGAGAAGATCCTCACCTATACGGCTGGCACGGATACGTACCTTGTACTGACCATCAATGGCGTGGCCTATTCTCAGGCTTATGCCAGTTCAGCGACCGTTACCTGCAACAACTGGCTTACGGCCCACAAAGCCGCTGTCGAAGCCCGTGGTGGAGCATTGAGCGGGGTCATTGTAACCAACCCATCGGCCGGGGCCATCAAGGTGGTCAGCAAGTTCAAAGGACAGGATTTCACCTTCACCGGAGCGGTTACCGGCAATGGTACAGTTGCCGCTTCTGGTGTTGTCGCGGCTACCAAGCAGGGTAAATTGGCTGCCAATGAAGCTGATTCAACGTTTGAGGCCATGATCGATGCTGCCCGTCCCGAGATGTTCGAGTTCCCGCTGGTGTTCATGTGCACCCGCTCGATGTGGCGCAACCTGGTCCATACCGTCAAGGCCAAGACCACCGGCGACCTTCCGCTCACCATGATGCTGGGCGGACTTCCGGTTCCCTCTTACGAAGGTTATCCTGTGCTGGTCCGTCCCGACTGGGATACCTGGATCGCCAGTTACCAGAATGGCGTCCAGCCCCACCGCGCCATGTTCACCACCCAGCAGAACCTGATCTTTGGCACCGACGGCCTGATGGACACGAACGACATCGAATCCTGGTACAATACCGACCTGCAAATGAGAAGGTACAGAGTTCAATACAAAGCCGCCACCGCCTACCTGCACTCCGAACTCTTAGTACTGGCCGGCTTCGGAGATTAACAATTGGTCATTGGTAATTAGTAATTGGTAATTCGACTCATGTCTTCTAAAAAGACCCATAATCCTCAGCCTTCTCCAAGTCCTCGTTTCTACGAGTTCAGCTATTCTCCTGTCCTGGACCTGGTCGATACCGATGTGATTTTGGATCCTTCGAACATCAATGTGTTTGTCCCTTTTGGAATCGACAACGCCCTGCCCCGACAGCTCATCAAGCTCGCCCGCGAAGTTCCTGTTCACCGGGCCATTTTGAACTCTAAAACAAACTACATCCTGGGGCAGGGTGTTCAGTCCTCCGATCCGGTAACCGCTTCATTTCTGCAGCAACCGAATAACCGCAAGGAACTCTTTTCAGTGACTCTCAAAAAACTCTGCTTCGACTACCTCACCTTCGGCAACTGCTTTTACGAGCTGGTCACCAACAAGAAACGATCCTTCGTCTTTGTCTACCATCAGGATGCCTCCCGCGTTCGTTTGCATACCGATGGCAAACAGGCGCTCATCCACCCGAACTGGGATCTGTTCAGAGGCAACAGCGACAAGCACCTGAAATCCATCAGCCTCTTTCCGGAATTCTCTACTGGCGACGATGGACTGCTTCACTCCGTAGTCCACATCAAAGACTACGAGCCGGAGTTTACCTGGTATGGCATCCCATCTTACTTTGCCGGCATTCGCAATGTCATCATCTCCGGGCTTACAAACATCTGGAACCAAACCCGCCTTGAATCCTCCTTCGCATCTCCCGGTATGCTGGTCATCCCGGGAGTGAACTCCGAGGCCGATGCCACGGCGCTGAATACAACAATGGCAGGGTACTTCGGGGCATTGGGTACAAATTCTGGTAAAATTGTTTTACAATACCTCTCAGACCCGGCACCGGGCGCAGCAGTGGGCGAAGTGAAATTCGTCCCCTTCAGCCGCGACAACGAAGCACATTGGCTCGATCTGCATACCCAGAGTGAACTCTCGCTCATTACCATCCACAACTGGTTCCCTTCGCTCACCCCGTACTCCGATATGAAATCCTCGTTCGAATCCGGACGAATCCTCAACGAATACGAGGTAGCCATGGCCACGGTGATCAAACCCATCCAGCAGGTCTTTCACCAATCCCTGCAAACATCCCTTGCAGCGTGTGGGTTACTACTCAAAGATTTCGAGTTTATCAATTCTCCGCCCGTCTCGCGTATCAACCCGATGAATTTTGTCTGGGAGGTCCGCCGCGACTCCGGGCTCGAATTCGACAAGAACGACCCGGCTCAGAACGTCCTGGTCCTTCAACTCCAAAACACCTTCTCATCAATAAATCGTAATTCGTAATTGGTCATTGGTAATTGGTAATTGGTAATTATGACAGCCCTCATGTCCCCCCTCGAAATCATCTCAATCGCTTACATCACCGAACTCGACCCGGCCATGATCAAGGATTCATTCATTCTCACGGCCCAGGTTCAATACATCAAACCGGTGCTCACTGCTCCGCTTTATGACGATGTGCTACTCGATCCTTCAGGGGCGCTCTATGGTACCCTGGTCGAAGATTACATCAAACCATGCCTGGCATACTACGTCAAGGGAAACATGCTCAACCAGCAATTGCTTGAAACTTCTCAGTACACCACCGGCTCTGATCCTGCCCTTGCTCAATCCCTGATGGATGTCTCAACAGCCGTGATGATCTCCCCTGAACATCGTCGGGACATCGTAAAGGAAGTATTCGCAATGGCCAAATACAAACTGGATTTGCTCGTGGCGTATCTAATCGACCAGAAGTTTCCATTATACACCCTGCCGACAGCCCGTCGCATAGCCGGAATACGAATCACATAAAAAAATATTATTTCATTTTCAAATCTTCAAATCTTCAAATCTTCAAATTCCTTAAAATGGCACAGGTTCAACGTAGAGTGGTTTTATGCGATATGGACATTGCCACTATCGTCGCTGAAGGTGGTACGGCTTTTACTCCTTCCGTACAAATTCCCAATGGCTGCACCAAGATAACCGTACAATTCAAGTATCACGGCATCGACAATGCTTTTGGTTGTATTATGTATCAAAGCCTCAACGGCATTGATTTCGATGAGTGCCGAACAATCGACGAAATGCCTATCCAAATACTAATGGACATTGATTCTGTTTCTATGACATTAAATGTCAGCGAACTGCTCACTACCTGGATTCGCTTCCTGGTTGAAACTGGCGATTGCACCACTGGCACACTTGATAAGTTCTTGGTGTTATTCGCCGCTTAATATAACTATTGATATTATGGGTCAATCTAAATATTATCAAGTCAGTTCATTAAGGTCAGGAGTGACCAACTACAGGGATTATGCCAAGCAACTTCATGCAATTTCCAGGCCCTCGCTTCCTGGGGTTCTCCGCACATGGGCTGATTACAATTATAACATGTGCCTGAGCAAAGTCTCTGGAAATTCAGTACAAGTTCTTGCAGCGTTCGTTGCAAAGGGCATAACTACTGGTTTAACCCCGGTGGTATTGCTGGTCGATGGGTATAATCTCTTGCTGACCAAAAACAGGGCCAGTTCATTTGCAGTCAGGGTCATTGGTATTCTTTCAACGCTTAATGCCGGGTTTTGCCAGGAAATAAGGGGTGTTATTTCCATTGGAGCAAACAATGCCTCTGCAGCGCTTCTTTCGCCAACCGTTGATACAGTTATGCTGAGTAGCAGTGTAGGATTATCTGCTGTTGCAACCGCCGATACAATCAATGGAGCGTTGAAAATTACGGTCACCGGTGCAGCAAATGAATCCATTCGTTGGATTGCCCAGGTTGAAATGCTTGAAATCGCTATTGTCTAATCATTTTAAATCAAAATAATATGCCACTCTCCCGCACAAAAATCACCTGCAACCTCGACATCGCCGACGGCGATTCGTATCTCGATTACGTCCAGGTTCCCGATAGTTCCATGAACATCTCCGCCCAGTTCATCTACTGCGGCCTTGACGCCGATGTAACCGTTACGCTCCAACAAAGCCTCGATGGTTCAAAATTCGACGATGTCACCAGTATGGTTCTCGACAAAGACGATACCTCCGCCACCCTCAACGTGATGAACCTGCTCACAACCTGGGTCCGCTTCAAAATAACCGTAGGCACCGCCAAAACCGGAACCATCACCGACTGCTATTTTTCATTCAATTAAATAATCTCCACATCCCCAAATCTTCAAATCTCCACATCCTCAAATTTTCACATCCCCAAATCTTCACATCCTCAAATCCTCAAATTCCCATGGGCTCCTCAACCTTCTTCAACAACAGCCAGAGCGCCGCCGCCGGCGAATCCGATTATCAGCAGCACAGTCTGCTTGGCACCCCTCCGGCAGCTCCGTCATCCGGACATATCCGCTCTTTCGTCGATGACCACGGGGTGATGAACCTGCTCGATGCCGATGGCGATATCCTTAAAGTGATTACCGGCACCCAGGCCGATGTCGATGATGCCGTTTCCGATAAGCACGCAGCCGGTACCGATCAGGGCCTGGATACCGGAGGCACAAACGCCGTAACAGCTGCCGATGTCAAATCTGCCGTTGACCTTAAGCATTCTAACGCTAATGATCATGCCAACACCCTCGACCATTCAAACGCCGCTGACCACACCCAGGGTACCGATACCGGTCTTGATACCGGAGGTTCAAACCCGGTCACCGCTGCGACAATCAAGGGCGTCACTGACCTTGTCTCTCCTGGCGCTGGCGCAAACTCGGCCATTGTAGGCACGGGTGGAGCCGGCCATCTCAATACGGCTGCGGGCACCTGCAATATCGTGGGAGGCAACGACAATACCGCCGCTGGCAATAACAACCTGGTGGCAGGCGAAGATCACGCCACCGTTGCCGGTAATGATAATATTGTTGCCGGTAAAGCCAACGCCGCTTCAACCTCCGGGTCTCACTATAATTCAATCGCAGGTGAAAGTAATGCAGTAGAAGGCACACACAACCTGGTGGCAGGCTATTCACATGTGGTCACAGGCAACAAGAATGCAGTGTCAGGGAACGACAACACCTGCATCGGTAGCAACAATCATGTCGAAGGTAGCACGAATGACCTGCAGGCCTCCGATGGCCATTGTGAAGGCACGTCAAATTCATCCAATGGCTTCAACCATGTCCACATGGAGGGAAAAAGCTGCGCTGCATATAATCACACGCAGCAAATCAAGGGTGGAGGCATCTTTACCGGTGGTGATCTTGGCGATTGCCAGGTTACCCATATCATCGCCAAAGGCATCACACCAAGCGATGACCCCGTTGATCTTTTGGTTGACCCAACCTATTATATTACGTTGGCCCAATTTAAAATCTATGCTTTCTTCATCCGGGTATTGGCAACCAGTGGCGATTATGCCTCTGCCCAGCATGCCACAATCGCTGGCATGATAAAACGCGGAGAACTGGCCAGCACCACAGCCCTTATCGGAACACCCGTCCTTGTAAATGTGGCCGATAATACAGGCGACAATATTACAATTGAAGCCACAGCCGATACCACCAATGGAGCTTTGAAAGTTACAGCCACAGGTTTGCACGACACGCCCATGCATTGGGTAGCCTACATCGAAATGGTTGAAACAACGACCTTCTAATCACTTTAACCCTTGGTCAAGAGCGCTAAAATATTCGGTCTTCCAATCCTTCAGGCAATCAGCCTGGCCACATTCATCATGGGTGTTATTTCAGTCTGGATTCACCTCGAAATCCAAATTGCAGCCATCAACGTGGAGATCATCAACCTGAAAAAGAATGTTGAAGCACACTGCAGCGAAAACCGCAAAGAGCTCGATGCCCTTAAAATTGACATCAAATCCGACACCCGTGAAATTTTAAAGCAAATCAACGAAATCCATGTCTATCTGCGAAAAAAATAATTGGTCATTGGTCATTGGTAATTGGTCATTGGTAAATGGTAATTGGTAATTATGAAAACCCGTCTCTTCACCAACTGGCGTACCTCCCTGCTGGGCGCCTTGTTTCTTTTGATCAGCCTTGTTCTCGTCTTCAATAAGATCATCGCCTGGGGCGAGTTTATGGCCTTCCTGCCGACTATATTCGGCCTGCTGTATGTCAAAGACACCATCTTTCAGGTAAAATCAAAAGAATAAACCATGGCCGATATTAATCTGCTTGCTCCGAAAATCTTTAAATGGGAAGGAGGCTTCGCCGACGATCCCCTCGATCATGGAGGCGCCACCAATATGGGCGTAACCATATCAACCTGGCGTCAGGTAGGTTACGACAAAGACGGTGATGGCGACATCGATAGCGACGACATTAAACTGCTCACCAAATCCGATGCAACGGCAGTGCTTAAAAAGTTCTATTGGGATCGATGGCGTGCCGATGAAATGAATAACCAGGCCCTGGCCGATATCCTGGTCGACTGGCTCTGGTGCAGCGGCAAATGGGGCATCATCATTCCGCAGCGTCTGCTTGGAGTACCCGACGATGGCATCGTGGGCCCGGTAACCATCTCCAAAGTCAACAGCGCCAATCCCTGGCAGCTCAAAATCAGGATATACAAGGTCCGCGTCGCCTTCATCCGCAGTATCATCAGCAGAGACCCATCCCAGAAACGATTTGAAAACGGCTGGCTAAGGCGACTTAACGACTTCTTATGAGCAAAAAATTCGTCACTCGTCATTCGTCATTTGTCATTCAATATTCCCTGCCATGAAACCCATAATCGTTACTCTATTCCTACTTCTCCTCGCAAGCTGCTCACCCTCATACCGCCTAAACCGGTTACTCGCCCTGCATCCCGAGCTAAAAACGCCCGACACCCTTATAATCAAAGATTCTGTGATAATTCCACAACTCAGGGTCGATACCCTGTTCGATTATAAAACCATCCCCGATACCGTAATAATCCAGAAAGATCGCCTTCAGATCAAACTCCGTAAAATCCACGATACAATCTTCCTTACGGGCAACTGCAAAGGCGACACAGTGTATATCACGCGAAAGATTCCGGTCGAAAAGATCAAAATCGTCAAACCCGATAGGCTTGATAACTTCATCTCCAAACTGCCATGGATAGTGATCGGGCTTATCTGCCTGGTATTGCTGTTCGTATTCATCCGGTGGTTCCCGAAGCAATAGAAAGCCGGCGCCCGGCTGGTTATCAAACATCAGCTCTAAAAAAGTATTTGATTAGGCAAATATTAAAAAACCAGTAACTTTACACTGGTTAAGGCACAGTTATGCGACACATTTACACGAATCGGGGGTTGACATTCGTTACATCCAGGAGATTCTGGGACACCGGAGTACGAAAACGACTGAAATTTACACCCATGTCAGTACACGAAGCATTCAGCATATCCGCAGTCCGCTCGATGATTTATGAACCGGCCATCACCCTGCGCCTCCAAATAGCAAAAAATATAACACGCTACATCCCCTCCCCTATACACCTTTCCAGAGAGGCTCAGCAGCACTTCTCCGACAGGTGTTATAAGTGAGTTATGTGCCATAGTTAAGAAAAACCTTTCAATAAAAGAGTTTACATATAAAGAAACATTTCGTACCTTTGCCTGACCAGAATAAGAAGTATGGACAAATTTTTCAACATCGAATTTTTGGAAGAGGCATTCGAATTTCTAAAAGCTATTGATAAAAAGCATCACGAAAAAATCCTATTCAATATTCGTAAAGCTCAGGTTGAACAAGACCCTGAACTTTTCTCAAAGTTGAAAGATGATATTTGGGAATTTAGAACTCTATACCAAGGGTTGAAATATCGTTTGCTTTCTTTTTGGGATAAAACAGATTCAGAAAACACATTAGTTGTTGCAACCCATGGATTAATTAAAAAGCGTAGTAAGGTTCCAGAGAGTGAGATCCAAAAAGCGAAGCAAATTAGGATTAAGTACTTTGAGGACAAAGAAAAATCTAAAAAGAAAAGGAAATGAAAACATACACATTAGATGAAGTTCAAGATAAACTTATTGGAAAAGTCGGCACGCCCGACCGGGATCGATTTGAATATGAATTACAAATGGACTTGATAGGAAAAGCCATAAAGCAAACACGTCAAGAACGTAAATTGACACAAGAAGATTTAGGAAAGCTTATTGGCGTACAAAAGGCTCAAATTTCAAGAATTGAAAGTAATGCAAGTAATGTTACCATTGACACATTGATGCGAGTATTTGGTGCACTGCAGGCTCATGTGAAATTACAAATAGAATTACCTCACTTAAAAATTAGTGTAGGCCAATAACTACGGCACATAACGAGCGTGCAGCCACAATGCGGGGAAGCGTGGTCAGGAAAGCAGCTGGTGCTACTGAACGAGCAAACGAAAATCAAATATAGAACCTGCTAAAACCCGCACTGTGGATGCACGCGGGGCGTTACCACAAATTTTGATGAAATTTAGTTGCATTGCTTCTATATTGATAAAATGTACTTATATTTGTACTTCTAAATGTACAATAATATTAAAACATGTTAACGACAACGATTTCCGATTTTCGAAAAGATATTAAAAGATATCTGGATCGGGTTACAGAAAATTTCGAAACACTTATTATCAACAGGGGAAAAGATAGTGGAGTGGTTATTATCTCATTGGAAGAATATAATTCATTGAGTACCACCCAACATGAGCTTTCATCCAAGATAAATGAGAAACGGTTGGATGCCGCAATTGAGAAATTGAAGAGTGGGTCCTCATTTCAAAAAGAACTAATTGAGAAATGAAGTACACATTCGTGGATGAATCCTGGGAGGATTACTTGTATTGGCAGAGGACCGACAAGAAAATGATGTTAAAGATTAACGAATTGTTGAAGGATATTTCGCGAACTCCTTATTCTGGACTTGGCAAACCTGAACCTTTGAAATATAAGTATAAAGGATTTTGGTCGCGTAGAATAACTGATGAACATCGCTTGATCTATAGATTTTCGGATGATGAGATACTGATAGCCAAGTGTAGGTTTCATTACGACTGAGAATTCAAAACTTGTGCTAATCGAGTAGGCGGCTCCGGCCATTGCTGACCGGAGTGCACCTCTCACACCACCGTACGTACGGGCCACGTATACGGCGGTTCGTTAAACATGAGCAATCTTTGAATAGACCTCCTCGAAAGAAATGTAACCCCTTTGTTTTAACCGTTCCAGAGGGATCGTAGTGGTCATCATGGGGCTTTGAGATATAAACCATCCACTGTGCCTGCAATACGCCCAGGCAAAGGCATGATCAGGATCAACCCCCAATTGAATAAACGCACGACGACGGCGGTTAGGCCGCTTCCACTGTTTCCAAATACAATAGCGTAAGCGGTTACGGACCCATCCGTCCAACTCGTGCAGTTTGCCCCACATCGTGGCCAATTTGAAGTAGTTCACCCAGCCACGGGTAAGTGAGTTGAGTTCCCTTATCCGCTCGTCGAAGGTCATCGGGCTGGTTTTACGGGTGACCTGCCTGATACGGTCTTTAAGCTGATCGAACCTTGCCGGATTTACCCGTAAATTATACTTGCCCCACTCACCACGCTTGAACGTGGAAACAAAGGCGTAGCCAAGCAGATTAAAGGTCACCGGACGCCGAATCCCTGTCTTCTTTTGGTTGACCTTGAGTTTCAGTTTTGTTTCGATAAACCTTGTGATGCTTCGCTTCACCCTCCATGCTGCACGTTTGCTTTTCAGGTATATGCTGCAGTCATCTGCATACCGGACGAAGTGCAATCCACGGCGTTCCAACTCCTTGTCCAGTTCAGTTAACATGATATTGGATAGTAGTGGACTCAGCGGGCTGCCTTGCGGTGTACCGATACTGCGTTCCTGAATCAGGCCATTTACCAGAATGCCCGCTTGCAGGTATTTCCGGATTAATTTCAAAACCATACGGTCTTTAATCTTCCGATTTAACAGGCTCATCAGGTAGTCCTGATTTACCATGTCGAAGAAAGATTGCAGGTCTAAATCTATGATGACCTGATACCCTTCATTGATATGTGTTTGAGCTTGCTTTACTGCTTGTTGTGCATTCCTGCCCGGTCGGAAGCCAAAACTGCTGTTGGAAAATTCCGGTTCCCAAATCGGACTTAAAACCTGATTAATCGCCTGTTGAATCATACGATCTGTAACAGTCGGGATGCCGAGTAGGCGTTTACCTCCGCTACGCTTAGGGATTTCAATCCCCAATACAGGTTGCGGTTGGTAGTTGCCATGTTCGATTTCCGACCTTATTTCGCCCCATCGCATTTGCAGGTATCTTTTCAGTTCACTTACCTGCATCCGGTCGGTTCCGGCGCTGCCATGGTTACGAACAACCTGATCGTACGCTCTGGTCAGATTCGATTTTGAGAGAATTTCATCGAGTAATCCCATCTGATGTTCTTTGCTTTGCTGTCTCTGCTATAGACGTTACCATTAGCTGAGCCGTCGGCTTTCGTTGCTTTCTGGTATGGGTACAGATGTTCAGCGTTTAACGTTCCATCCTTCATTATTTCTGTGAGCCATCCGGCTATCTATGCCGGCTCGTTTCCGCAACTACTATGACCTCTGCTGACTTCCCAGAGTGTCGTTACCGATACTCCGGGATCTCCCCCGGTAAGAGCATCTTCATTCCTCCGATTCCTGCAGCATCTACATAACTACCCTTTTTGTGCTATTTGGGCATTGCAAGGCTGTGGTTGCTTACCCGGGTAACTATGCCTCATATGCCGTTCTGTTCGTCAGTACCGAATTTTGCAGTCCCGCTTCCTTCAGTGTATACTTTACAGTAAACCACCTTGCGGCTTGCTAATACTTCCGGGTGTCCCCGGCGTAAAAGGGTCTTTCACCCTCTGGAAAGTACCACACTTGCTATAGGCTATCTCAAAAAGATTTGTATTTTTGGACTTTTTCAACAGCTTACAACAAGTGTGCGCTGCATGATGCTCATGCGGGGCACACACAAATCGCTAACCGCAACAAAACCAAGGTATTGTTGCTTTACAAAAGTTTCACCATTGCTGCGTTTAGCGATGGGGCGTTAGGTCCAATGCTATGAAAGTCACATTAAAATGAATTTTAAAATAGACAAACAAACTGCAAATGATTTAGAACTTTTCGAGAAATCAAAAGGTGATAGTTCGATATTCTCGTTATTCAATTCTACAAAGTCAATTGGCGGAAAAGATGAATTACAAAGAATTTTTTCTGTCCCTTTTTCAGATATTGACCTTATTGAAAAGCGAATCGAGCTAATTCGCTTCTTCCAGAACTCATTAGCAACTATAGAAATAGATAAAAATGTTCTTGATCTCATAGAGTATTATTTATCCCGGAAAATAGACTCATCTACTTTTTCATTATCACAATCATATTCAAAAGCGCTGAAGAATATGATTTGGCCAAGCAATGAATATTATATCCTGCAAAGAGGGGTTAAGTATCTCATAAAAACGCTGAGCGATCTCTATACTTTTGCTTTAACTGTTAGTTCTCAACAGATTCCAGATACTGTAAAAAAATTCATTAAGACAATACTTGAAACCACTACTGTCCGGTTATTACTCAAACAAAATCAATTGGTTAGAAAATTCATGAGTAAACTTGTTCAAATCGGTTCTTTCAAACAGTTGATTTAACTGGGTTTTCTCAAAAATTCCAAATGCAAAAACTTGTGACATTGTTTGTAAGCTTATTTTCAGATTTAATTTCGCTTTTATTATGGCAAGAAGGAGGTATACACAGACAGCTATCCATATCTGCAAATACACGGCATTCCTGCTTGTCCCGTAAAATATTTTTATTCGTAAATTCTGTTTTATCCATTTAAAAAATAATTCTATTTTCCATCGTTCTTTGTAAAGTTGTGTTATAATTATTGCCTTAGCTCTGGAGCTGTTTGTCAGGAATACCAAGGTCTTTGATGTTTCTTCATCATGAAATTTAATTCTTCGCAAAGTATCCGGATAATCCTTGGAGGGATAAAAGCCATTTAAACGAATGGTCTGATCACAAATCAAACCCTTGTTTTTATTGACCTTTCGAGAACTCAGTCGCTCAAAATCCATTCCTCGTTTTGCTCTGGTTACAAAAAAGGCTCCATCCTTGTGAATCCGGAATAATCGTTTGTAAGCGACATAACCACGATCCATGACATAAAAGGCCCCCGGCTCATATTCCAGGTCATCAAGCACATTGACATCATGACAGAGGCCGTCAGTGAGTTTGATAAAGGTTGGTATCGACCCTCTAAGATCAATTAGCGTATGAGCTTTGACGGCACCTTTATGTTTCCGGAATTTCGCCCATGGAAAAAGACTCAGGCACAATTCAATGCTGGTACTATCGAGCGCATAAGCCATATTGTCGATATCAACATTGAAATTGTTATCGGTCTTATACAGCGCACGTGCTTCTGGAATCAGAACTTGGGCAAAGTCAGCAAAGATTCGCCAGTCCCTGCTTTCATTTGCGTCAGCCAGAGTTGATCTCTTGATCAGGCTACGAAAGCCAGCATGGTAGAGCTTCTCAGGAATGGCATTCAGACAGGCTTCAATGTCACGTAGGCTTTCTTTGTTGGTCATCTGTGCAAACATCATTACCATAAACTGCTGGCGACAATTAAAGTGCTGAACCTTATAATTGCCATTGTATCGCTGAACGCACTTATCAAACTCGTACCATGGTAGAAATGACATCAACTGGGCAAAAACTGTTTTACCGGAATTCATCGGACCTCCTTTTTGACAAAGATCGGATGAATTTCAAATCAAAAAATCAAAGAACGATGGTTTATTTATTGTATATTAATTAGTTACAGCGTTTTCAAAAATCAACAACCGGACAGTAGTGATCTCACATAAACTAAATGTATAATGTTCAATGTATCACGATATATGTCAAAATCTGTAAATGGGAAAGGCAAATTGTTAGAATTCCAATTAGTCTTCGGGAGTGGTGAACTCCAACCTCAAAACAGATAACTTTGAAAAAAAAAGCAACACATAAGAAACCAGAACATTCTTGGAAGTCACATT
>Ga0268284_1000007_pt1 | contig 248273 bp, 212 predicted proteins | sample saktaG_14_FD_190137 | JGI IMG/M metagenome (GOLD analysis project Ga0268284, IMG submission 190137) | Saline water microbial communities from Sakinaw Lake, British Columbia, Canada - sak_2013_06_06_40m | ecosystem: Environmental > Aquatic > Non-marine Saline and Alkaline > Saline ...
TTCCTGAAATCCCTGTGGGAAGAACCGGTAAACTTCGGGAGTAAAAATGGTTTGCAATACCATAAACTCACGCAGGTAAATGTACTAATGCAACCTGAGGCAATTCGCCTTTTGGGACAGCGTTCGATTGATCTCTTTGATCAACACAATATTCCGCGCCCAACAAGCTGGATCCACCCGTCAGGGCAGATGCCCATGCTCGACGGATACCAGATAAAAGGCACGTTGGGAGATTCACTTTTCTACAATGCTGGCTCTAATTATATCAATGAGTCATACCTCTGTTATAATGAATATAACCCATATGGAATTCACCAGTTTGGCATGCAACAGAATTTGATCTCCATCTCCAACCATACCTTGGCATGGAATAAGAAACGCATCGCTGACGCAGTAGCCAAACATTATCTGAGTATCGACATAACAACGCTGGAAGGAGCATTGGGTGGTTGGAACAGTTACCTGTTACGTCTTGACAGCCTTCTTACCTGGTGTGGTGAAAACGAAATCCCTATCGGCACCTATTCACAATGGAAAACATGGTTGTACGACAGCGTCCCGATCAGGGTGATCGATATCTTTCCTGAACTGGATGTCGATCTGGATGGGAGTATGTATCCTGACGGTTTTGATCAGGAGAGTTGGATCACAAGTCAATATGATACAACCGACGGTGTTCCGGTTAGCGGAGGCTGTAGTTTTGTCCTTATGGAACAGGGACCATTGTGCCAGATCACACACCTGGCCGGACTCGAAAAAGGGGATAACTTCTTTACTATCTGGATAAAAAATGAAGGAGCCGACTCCTCAATGGTTCGGGCCAGTTTTACCTTTCCAGAGACCGGAATTACTCAGGTATTGGAGTTTACTGCAGATACTGGCATCTGGACCATACATACTGGGACGGTTACTGTCCCTGGGTCAGCCAGCATCATGAATGTACTGATCAACCGTACCGATACCTTGCAGGATACGCTTAAAATTAGTGGAATGGGATTCAGATCAGCAGGATTCCTTATCCGGTCAGCATACCCTTCCCAAACAGTTCTGCAGAATGAACAGTTTGACCGCATCAATCTTTATCAGCTTGTAATCGATACAATCTTTGATCCCACTACAATAACCTGGTGGGTGGAAGGCGCTGATACAATGAGCTTCAGAGACCTAACATCCGAATATATGTTGCCTTTAAAACCACGGTCGTTCTGGATAGGATCCGATTCCGCCTGGCTGATGGCTATGAGTCCAACTGGGCTGAAAGATAGCTGCCGCCTGATTTTTACTTCGTTTCCGATGCAGGGAGCCTGCCCTGGATTGCCACTTACAATAACGCTTCTCGATACGCTGGAGAATGATTTTATCCAGTGGACCTCAATTCCTTTTGACTCCACTTTATCCGATTCAACAATATACAACCCAACAGTCAATCCTTTAATTACTACGCTCTACAAAGTGAGAGTGATTCCTCTCCAGGGGCAGACTCAATTTGATAGTTTGCGAGTTGTACGATACCCACTGCCAACTCCGTCAATTTTGCCAACCAACGATACAACTCTTTGTCAAGGTGATTCGTTAACGGTAACTGTTTCGGGAGGTGTTAGATATGAATGGACTGATGGTGATACAGCCTCATCGAGAACTTTTTTCTACCCATCCCCAGGGCTTATCAATTATAGTGTTAATGTATTCAATGAGTTTGGATGTGAGATTGAAATTTCCGGTCAAGTATTAGTCAAACCATCGCCAACTGTTATTATCTCTAATTCATTATTGCCTGCATACTGTGTGTATGAAGGCGAAACAAAGTTAACCGGCGAACCTATTGGAGGGATATTCTCTGGACCAGGAATGTTTAAGGATTATTTTTATCCGGATAGCGCCAACGTAGGATTAAATATAATCACATATTATTATGTTGACTCCACCGGCTGTTCCAACTCCGATACGGTGATGGTTCATGTTTATCCTAAACCATCCATTTTGCCTCAACCCAAAGATACTTCAGTGTACATGGATAAGTCTATCATCCTCAGGGCAGGCCTTGGGAATAGTTCTTACCTTTGGTCCAATGGTGCGGTGACAGAGTCGGTCGAGGTGGATACTGCCGGGGTCGGGCTGGGAGATTATATGATATGGGTTTATGTCACAAATGAAGGCTGTGTAAACATGGACACAGCTTATATCAATTTCATTAAATATCCGATCGGAATGGATGAGAAATTTTCATCCCCAACTTATCGGATCTACCCTAATCCAGCAAATGAATTTGTCACCGTTGAGAGTCTGGCGCTTTTTGACCAGGAATTTTCAATCGAGCTTTTCGACCTGAGAGGGGAGACCCTGATCCAATCTTCTGACCACAAGTATAAAACTGAGGTGAAGCTGAACGGAATTCCAGCCGGGTTCTATCTTCTGCAGATTAGCGGAGAGACAGGTGTCTACCGCTTCCGCCTTATCCATCCGTAATCAGCTTTTCAAGTTATCTTTAGCTCCTCAATGACGGTTAGCAGATCATAAGGGCGGTAAGGTTTGGAAAGAAAATCATTCATCCCGACATTAAGGCATTTCTCTTTATCAGCCATCATAACGTGAGCTGTTATAGCAATAATTTTAACGGGGGAAAATGCAGCCGACTCTTTTTCGGTCATTTGGTTCAGTTTATCCTGCTCAATTTTCCGTATCAGTTGGGCAGCCTCTATCCCATCCATCACAGGCATGGCAATATCCATAAGGATAAGGTCGTAATGGTTTTCACAGAATTTATCGATCGCAATTTTGCCGTTTTCAGCTAACTCCACCTGATGGCCTTCCCGCCTTATAGTAGTCATAGCGAACTTCTGATTTAGTAAATTATCCTCTACTAGGAGTACTTTCAGCTTCTTTGACTTAAAGCTTTTAGGGGCAATAGCTTCCCTTTCTTTCTGCAGCAGAGTTTTATCCCCGGCCTCCACCAGAAGTGTGAACCAAAAAGTAGAACCCTTCCCTTGCTTACTGATCACGCCCATCTTACCCTTCATCAATCGTGTGAGGTTACGTGAGATGGAGAGTCCCAGGCCTGTTCCCTCAAACTGCTTGATCAGCGGATTCTCCAGTTGGGCAAACTCGTAGAAGAGTGTCTCTTGATCTTCTTCAGAGATCCCCATTCCGGTATCAATCACATCGAACTTCAGGATACGCTGGTTCGGTTTCAATTCGGCAGGAATGATCCACTCAGGGATGAACTCTTTCTGTTGCTCAAAATTTGGGAATTCGGGAACAATCACTTCGATAGCTATCTGAACCTCCCCCTCGGTGGTATATTTGATAGCATTATTGGCCAGGTTGATCAAAATCTGTTTCAGTCTAACGGCGTCCCCGATCACACATTGTGGTACAGCGGCTTCAATCCGGGAATAGAGTTCAATGCCCTTTCCTCTCGCCTTAAGGGAGAGTAATTTGATAACCTGCTGTATCTCCTCTTGAAGAGAGTAGGGTTTGCACTCAAGTTTAAGCTGTCCGGCCTCTATCTTGGAAAGATCCAGGATATCGTTGATGATGATCAGAAGATTCTGGCTGGCAATGTTGATGATCTCCAGGAATTCCTCTTGCTCTGCTGTAAGGGTTGTCTCCTTTAGTAGATTGTTGATTCCCAGGATGCTGTTCATCGGTGTCCGGATCTCGTGGCTCATGTTGGCCAGGAACATGGTCTTTTTCCGATTAGCATCCAACGATTCCTGCTTTGCTTCCAGTAATTCCTCTTCGAGTAAACTAACCTGCAGTTCTAACCTCCTGATCCGGTCGGCTAACTCTATCTGTCTCTCTCCGGTTGACATGATTAGCGGATTTCGAGTTGATTCTTCATGATGGTGTAAAGCTCATTTTTATTGATCGGTTTGGCTATGTAATCGTCAAATCCGGATTCAAGTAACTTCTCGCGGTCACCTGTCATCGCATAGGCAGTTTGGGCAATAAATGGGATCTTTTTGTAAACTGGATATTGTTTCCTGATAGTTTGCATCAACTTCACACCATCCCAAGGAGGAGGAAGGTTGATGTCAAATAGCATAATATCGAATGCCTGACCTTTGGCAACTTTGTCGGCAATGATCTTTATGGTGGCCTCTCCATTAACTGCTGTTGTTACCGTTCCAAGTGATTTGGTCATCTGAACCAACACCATTGAGTTCATCATATCGTCTTCCACGATGAAGATATCCAAATTCTGTAAAATATTAGTCCTTCGGTTTGTCGCCTCTGTTTCAATAGAATCCTCCAATACCTCTTGAACAGTTTCTACCTCTGGTACAACCGCGGCTTTCAGGAAAATGGTAACCGTGGTACCCTCTCCCTTTTTTGAGTCGATCTCAATATCTCCATCCATCATCTCCATAAACCGTTTGGCAATCGGTAATCCAAGGCGGGTTCCCTCTATTTCTTTATTATATCCGGCACTATCCGGCCTAAAAGCATTGAATATCTCTTTCAGGTAAGCAGGGTCTATTCCACTGCCTGAATCTTTCACACGGATAGTGACCTCATTGGTTTTTTCCTGATATCCTGTAGAGATATTAACGAATCCTTTTGCTGTGTATTTGATCGAATTATCAACAATCCCACCAAGGACTTTAGTCAGTACTTTATCATCTGCCAGTGCTTCAGGGATATCTTTATTGATGATGTTGAACTTGATTTTTTGGTCGTTTGCCTTAAAAACATACAATTGAGCTACGCTGGATACGATAGAAGAAACCAAACAGGGCTTGATCTTGATATCGACGGCGTGCGATTCAATCCGGCTGATATCGATGATGTTGTTCAGCAGATTGATCAACCGATCCCCGCTTTCAGAAATTCCACGAGCATATTCAAATAACTCTTTATGTTCCAGTAAAGAGGTTTCTGTCTCCAGCAGGCTGGCAAATCCGATGATGTTATTCAAAGGGGTCCGGATCTCTGAACTGAGGTTTGAGAGGAAGGCGTTCTTCTGGTAGTTTTCCTCTTCCGCTCTCTTAAGGGCTTTTTTCAGAGTGAGTTCAATACCGGTTTTAAGAAATTCAGTCTCGTTCTCAGCCTCATCTCTTGTTTCCAACTGCAACACCTTTTCCCGGAAGGAATCCCTTTCTTTGATTAACCGCTGTATATCAATGTCCTTTTCCCCGAGTTGATTTGTCAGGTTCTTTGTCTTTTTATGCTGTAAAAAAAGAAAAATAAGTGCAGCAACCAACAAGATCGTGATAAGTATCAGAGTAATGATCATGAAAAGGTAGCTCATAGTCATGATTTGTATGCAACATAGAGTATTTCAATGGGATTTAGGGCGTACTTTTTTAGCTCTTCGGGGTCATGACTTTCATCATAAGGCGAATATCTGATGGCTGTAAACCCTTGTCTTTCAATAATTTTTGTATAATCTTGTCCATAGATCCTTACATGGTCGAACTGACCATAAGCCTTCTCCCTCTCTTCTGGAGTTTTGATAGATGGGTCATAAAAGGTTTCCTCAAGTTTCTGAGATATAGGTACCTGGAGAATGGCCCAGGATCCGGGTTTTAGAATGCGGTGGATCTCATTTAACGCCTTGCGGTCGTCATCAATATGTTCTAACACATGGTTACAAATTACTACATCAAACGACCCTGAATCGAATGGTAGAGATGTAACATCCATCAGGTTAACATTCCGGTCATAGTAGTATCCTTCATAATACTTGACGCCGGATCGGTATTCGATATTCGGAAGCGACATGAGTAACGCACGGATACACCCTTCGGGGGCGATGTGCAATACTTTCAATGGCGCTGAGAAGAGGTTTGTTTTCTCCTTCAGGAATAGGTAAATTAGCCTGTCGCGGTCAACAGAGAAGCATCTCGGACAAAGCATATTCTCCCGGTAGCCACCTCCAATAACCTCTTTTTCTTTTAAAACAGGAAGGTCAATACCTCCCGGAAGGAATTTCTTGAATGAATTCCCGCAATAGGGACAATAGTAATCTGTTCCTTTGTATTTAACCGATAAATATTTTTGCCAGCCTCCTCTCATCTTTTTGCCAAGCCAGAAAGGAATTAATTTTTTACCGGGGATCTTCATATCAAAGGATTTTACTCATATGTCAGGGTAAAGGTAAGGATATGATAGTATGATGTTACCTGCCCAGGTGTATTTTTTTAGAAATATATTCATTCCCAGCGGTCATCCTGAAGATATAAATCCCACCGGCAAGACCACCAATGTCAACTTGCTGTTCATATTCACCTGGATTGAGCTGGGAATCGACCACTATCTCCGTACATCGGCCAGTAAGGTCATACATTCCGATCCGAACAAAATCATGACCGGAAATCATGTACCTGATGATCAGGATATCGGTCCTGCAGGCAGGCTCAATTGTAAACCTAATCGTTGGATCGGGAAGGAGTTCGGGAATGGCAATAAGGGATGAATCGTGGCACTCATATGCCCCAATATCATTTATCAATGCAAAAGGTCTGGTCCGATTGAGAATATCATTTCCCAGATTCCATTGAGGCACGGCTGAAGCGGTATTTACAGCCACTGAATTCGGATTGAGATCAAAATTACCACCACTCATATCCACAAACTGTGTTTGATCCAGGATCGGAAAAGTGAAGTTATTTTGGATGGAAATATTACTGCCCAATGAAACTTCCCTTCCATAATTCATTACGATGTTATTTACGAACAAATTCCCTGTAGTGGTCATACTTCGGAAGTCGATCCCATAGTCTTTCGGAGAGATGATGGTATTGTAGGCTAAAATGAACCGACTCCCAGGTGTCGTACTTTGATCTCCCACATAGATTCCATTCATGTATGGATACTCCTGGTAATATGTCCTGCCGGCATTGAGAATCAGGTTGTTGTACACCTTATTGCCGCCAAGCCCCAAAACCTGGATTCCATTGCCTTTTCCGTTGAGGATAAAGTTGTTATAGCAATCGCAAGCACTGCCTTCTCCCATGATGATACCACTCATCTGGTTTAATTCTGCAGATTCGCTGTCGTAAGAGATCTCGTTACCATAAATCATACAAGCCGAATCCGATGAGGATACCTGTAGGCCATCCCATCCTGTTCTCGTTAAGCGGTTATTGTAAATTTTTAATCCCCGGATCAGGTGTGGAAGGAGTATCGTATCTACCCCTCCACACTGGGTTGGAAAGCCAGTGTAAAATGAACTTCCGATATAGAATCCCTCCATCCCCGTGTCATGGATGTAATTATCATGAAGGGAAACATTCCGCATCGTATATTTATCCCGGGTGGATTTGAACTCGCAATCTGGGTCACTTTTACAAAAGACCCCGGCAAAAAGCGTGTTGGAGATCTCGATCCCTTCAACTTCAATGTCTGTACTCAGCCCTTCAATACTCATCCCAGCTCCGGTATCGATATCGTGGACATTGATGCCATAGGGGAAAGATCCGACGCCTTTCCCTGAGAGTTTAATATACGAACAGGAATCGATTTTAATGCCATAGTAAAACTGGCTGATTTCAACAACTCCGAGGATATTGATGACCACAATGGGCTCTTCTGGTGTGCCGTGGAGATAGACGATCCGAAGGTAGGATTTCTGTCCGGGTAACAAACAGATTGTATCCCCGGGTTGAACCCCGGAGGCGTTGTAACGACCGTCAATGTTGCTTTCTGATGGAGGGATCAGCAATCCGCAGTTTGGTGTTTGTCCTGTAACTGAATGGAATGAGAGAATAGACAACCCTAACATTGGAATCAGCAGGATGATATTTTTTAATCGGATTTTCATAATCTCAGTTTTTATCAATTATCCCCGTTTTGCCCGTTCCCAATTCACTGATTGTTGCCTTTTAATGTATCTGAAGAATCCAAGATATACCGCCAGATTCATAATGAAAAAGTAGAATGGGATATAGAGTAGCTTAATTTTTATATTTCTGTCTTCCAACAGCCACCCGGCAAGGGCAGCAACATAGAACACAAGCTGACCCCAGAAGAGATAGGGATAAATGCTTCCGAAGTGAAAGAACCCGGAGTGCATGACCAGGAAAAAATTGCAAACCAGGATGATAAGAAGCCCGATAGGAGCTAGCGTCCAACGTAATACACGGTGAGATATGTATTGGAACGAGAGGAGGCCGTAACGGAATGGGTTGAGCAGCTCTTTTAGCCGGACTATAGACTGGATTCCACCAGCAGAGATCCGGATCTTGCGTTTCAGCTCTTCCCTGACATTGGCTGAAGGGCTCTCAAGGGCATAGGCTTCAGGATCGTATTGGATCTTGTATCCCTGCTCGGCAATACGCAGCGAAATGATAAAATCGTCCAGAAGCGTGTCGGGTTCAACCGGTTCGTGTAGCTCAGTACGCACTGCAAACAGCTCTCCTGCAGCGCCAACAACACTATTGAGCTCTGCATCCCACTTTTTAAGGGTGCTCTCATATTTCCAATAAATGCCTTCTGTGGCAGCTGTTGAACCAGTGATGGCAACCCGCTTTTCTCCCGACACACAACCTACCATTGGATCCTTGAAAAGGTTTACGATCCTGCGGATTGACTCCTTTCCCAACATGGTGTTGCCATCAGAAAAGATGACGATCGGGGTTTTCACAAACTCCATTCCACGGTTCATAGCAGCAATTTTTCCGGCTCTCTGCGGCTTGTGATAGACCTCCACACCTTGAAGCTTTCTTAGAAGGTCTGGAGTCCCATCATCGGAACCATCTGTTACCCAGATCTGATGAACCTTTCCCTTCGGATAATCGAGAGATCTTGAATTTTCTACTTTTTTATCCAGGAAATCCTTTTCATTGTATGCAGCGACAAACAGGGTAACCTCAGGTTCATATACCTCCTCCGTTGAAGGTTTGTCTTTCCCTTTAAACAATCGTTTCATATGGATCAGGAAAAAAAGTAAGATACCATAACCCAGATAAGCATAGAAGATGATGAAAAGAAAAACCCAGAAAATAATTTCCAGAGTCAGCATGATGGTTGATTTTTGTTACTCCTTAAACTCCCAAATCTTAGTTTCCTTGTTGTACTTTTTCATGACTTTCGCTGGATTGCCTGCAACAACTGAATAGGCAGGGACATTCTGTCTGACAATACTTCCAGCTGCAACCACAGCATGTTTCTTTACGGTGACACCTGGCAAAATCACACAATTGGCGCCAATCCACACCTCATCTTCCACAACAATAGGGTTGATTGATACACCCTGTTCAGAGATTGGCATTGATATATCTGTGTAATTATGGTTTAACCCCGACATCACAATATTCTGAGCAAGCCTTACATCGTTTCCAATCGTTACCGGACCGATCAGTGTACATCCTAATCCGATCCGTGTACGGTCTCCAATATAGATATCCCCAACACCATTATTAATGGTGGTAAAATCCTCAATCGTTGAGTCGTCACCCATATAAAATTTATTAAATGGAAGAATATCCATACGGGTCTGGCTACGAATCAGCGACTTCTTTCCTTTGTGATGGATAAAGGGATTTAATAACCATTTGACCCAGCGCCTTGGCCTGGCTTGGTTTCTTGGGATCAGCAAATAGAGAAAAAGCGCTTTTAATTTTGGATTGGCTTTGATTTTTTCAATTGTGCTCATAAACTAATGATTGAAACAGGTATTCCCTATGTTACTTTTACGCCAATGAAGTCAGAAAGTTTTATAAAAGGCTTGTTATTTATAAACTGATCCCACCAGATAGCAAGAATAAGTAAAGAAAAGACTTGAAAACAGCGAAACTGATAGTACCAGAACCAAATTTTCTGATCCATGATTTCACAGGAAAACTGATTGAAATATTGTTCCAGCATTTTCTTGTTTAGAAGTGATTTGGTCATGTCAGATCTGATAATATAATCGAAGATATGCTTCCTTCTCGACTCATTTTGGAAAAAGAGAATCATGGGGGCGAACCCACCCTGCTTTTTCCTCCCCACAACTTGAAGTGGTAGTTTCCCCTTGATGCTTTCTTTATAAATGTACTTACTGACACCTTTTCCCTGGAGAATTTCACACAGTGAGCCATGCAAGCGGAGTGAGATTGGGAGTTGGGTGATAAATCGGTAGATATCCATATCCAGGAGGGGAAATGCAACTGAATTGCCATAGACTCTGGAACTACAGGCCGCTTTGTTAATGATTATTTCATTAGTTTGTTGCTGTAAATCAATGAAGTACGTTTTTCCGAGATATAAATCGTTGAAGCCTTTAAAGGGAAAACTGTTGTGATACATGGATCCATCAGCAGAAGTTCTTTCTGGTTCCTGCAGCAGGAGACGTTGTTCGATGGGTTTAAAACCGAATCTGTCACTGTTTAATATGTTCAGAATCTTGTCATTGTGATACAGAAATTTAAATAATATGTTCTCTGGTAAAAAAGGCTTGTTTTTAAAAATGGCGTTAAAGCCTTTCTGTAAAAAGCTGAGACCTGTTTTTCCGGATACAAAGTGAAACGCCAGATCTCTATCCGCTGTGCCAAAGAGTTGGTCATTCCCTTCACCGCAAAGGGTTGTTGGAACGGGGTGTTTGCTGACCAGCAGCTTCATCAAGCAGAGATTCACCATCAGTCCGCTCTCCTGGAATGGCTCGGTGAAGCCCTTTACGATCTCAGGAAGGTACTCGATCTCATGACCATCGATTTCATATTCGTAGTGATCCGTTTCATACTGTCTGGCAATCAGGCGTGAATAGGGAAGCTCACTCCATGGATTACCCTTAAATCCAACGGAAAAGGATTTAATTTTACCTTGGTGGATGTCCCTGAGACGTGCCAGATTACCTCCTGAGTCATATCCGCCACTAAGTAGAACCCCAACCTCACTGGCACCAATGATACTTCGCCGGATAGCATTCTTGTGTAACTGAGTGTAGTGATCAACAGCCTCATGTTCAGAAATGTTGAGGTTCCCGAGAGAGGTTGTGAAATCACTAAATGGAAACGCATTGGTGAGGGAGCAATTCCCCTCTCTACAAGCCAGGTAATAACCCGGAGGAATCTTTGAAATCCCATCAAATGCTGTATGGGGTGAGGGGATATATCCGTGTTCCAGATAGAATGATATAGATCGCAGATCAGGTTGCAGGCTGGAGTGCAACGTTTCCCTTAACCCATCGATGTGGTTAGAAAAGTGGGTTTGAGAATAATAAACAGGTAATCCACCTCCGTTTTTATCCCGGAAGAGGATTATGGTGGAGGGAGTATAGTAGATACCTGTAATATTCCCATCAAGATGAGGGAGAATTTCTTCAACCGGATGTTTGAGGAAGATATCAAGGAGAGGTGTTGTACCTTGAGAATCCATATTGAATATTTTGCACATAGTGTTCATATTCAATATATTACCACTAATAATCAACCCCGATGCACCTTTGAAAACATGTTTGCAGGATGGATCAACAAACAGGTTTGGGACACGAGCAAACTGGCTACCTTCCGCGAAGCTACCTTGAAAGCAGATACTCATAGAAGTTACTTCATTAAAAGATTATTATGACTGAATGTCAGATAGATATGGTTCTATCGAGCGCTTTCCCAATCTCGACTACGTTATTTTCCCAAGTGTGAGCCCGTGAAAATAACTCCCGTTCCTTGATTCTTTCAGGTGTATCAGCCGCCAGTTCTTTCTGGATCATCTCCACATAATCTTCTGCTGTTGTGGCTAGGGAAACATGATCGGCAAAGACCGACATTGCTTCGGTTTTAGTAGCCACAACCGGTTTCCCCATCGCCAGATATTCATCAATCTTACGGGGGTAGTTGCCAATGGTGACTTCGTTCAAGATCTGCGGGTTGAGCGCTACATTGAAATTGGCCAGGTAAAACGGAAGTTCAGGTTCAGTTTTATTCCCGAGGAAATAGACGTTTTTTAGCTGGTGCAGGTCACTGGCCTTGAAGTTTTCATCTTCAGGACCAACCAGAACCATGTTCCAGCCAGGACGCTCTTTTGCAATGTGAAGCAGCACACTGATATCCAGACGAAGCGTCTTCAGCGCTCCAATGTACCCGATGATGGGTTTTTTCTGATCGATTATCGGTTGCATGTCATCCGGAATTCTGTCAATTAGCTTATAGTCGAAAAGGGAGACATCGCAACCCTGACCGACATAATAGGAGTGCGGATTGAAGGCTTCTGCCAACTTGGCCAGGTATGTAGAGTTTGCAACCACTACATCAGCATTTTTCATCATGGCTGCTTCGACACGAATCCCCTGGGTTTTCCAGTAATCCACGGCAATCATATTGTCTCGTGTATAGTAGATGAAAGCACTGGCATGGAGGAACTCCTTCAGGTGAAAGCTGCGAAACATATCACTGTCGCAAAAGATGATGTAATCTTTGAAACCAAGGCGAGAAACAGCCGACAGGATTTGCTTTGCCATCCGTCGGTTATTGATCCTGTTCAGCCAGTCGAAAAATTTATCGGACCCTATTTGGTTGATTGATTCGAGGATGGTTCTTGGATAAAGGTTCCATAGGTTGGGTCCAAGTTCAATAAGATCGGGTTCAGCTCCATTCAGGATTCGTTTTCGTCTCAGGATTTTGGGATCATTTTTCCTGCGGAGCAGTGTCATCCTGTCAAGAGCCGCATTAACGTATAGGACCCGGTTATTTTTAGAAAACTCCAGGGCAATATTCTTACAATTGCTTCCAATGTCGATATCCCATGGCTGGAGACCGGTTACAATAATGTCTTTACCCTTGATAAGCATATGTCGCTAGGTTTTAGTTTCTGTTAAAACTTCCTGGTATAACCCTATGACCTGTTTTGCCATCTTCTGCCAGGAAAATTTCTGTGATTGCTGAAGCCCTTTTTCGATATGAGACTGACGGAGCTCAGGATGGGCAATCATGTCCTGGATTGCGGCCGCAATTGTCTCCGGTTGTGTGGGATCAACCAGATAAGCAGCATCACCGGCAACTTCTGGCATTGCAAATACATTTGATGAAACTACTGGAGTATAGCAGCACATAGCTTCCAGCAACGGGATTCCGAAACTCTCCCTGAGTGACGGGTAGAGAAATACCTCTGCCATGGTATAGATAGCAGGCAGATCGTCGTTTACCACATAATCAAGGCGATGGATATAATCACGTACATCCATCCTGCCCATATGGTGCAGTAGATGGTTGATTAGCATGTCCGGATAATCCGCCAGAACCAGGGGAATCTTTTGTTCGCACGCATCCAGGAACTGGGTATAGGCAACAATCACCCTTTCGGTGTTTTTCTTAGGATCGGTATTTCCCAGATGTAAAAGGTACCGGTCTGGCAAACCATATTCCTGCTTTACCCTGTTTCTATCCTGCTCCGATACCGGTTTGCGAAACTTCTCACTGACCCCGTTGTGGATGACTCTCACCTTTTTCTCATCCATCTGGAAGAAATCAACAATCCTCGATTTCTCCGATTTGGAGACTGTGATGATTCTTTTTGCTTTCCTAACAAGGGGAGGAACAATGTACCGACGGTACGCATTCCCGAATCGCTGATAGAGGGAATAGCTTTTCGTGAAGAGACTAAATGTCTCCAGGAAAAATATATCATGTAGCGTAAGGACCAGCGGAGTTGGTCCAAAATTTGGGGCAGTATTGCTGGTGCAATGAATAAGTTCACACCCATAGGATTTCACTGCTTTAGGAAGGGCAATCTGCTCCCACAAGGGAAAAGGGCCTCCCTCAAGTTCAATGATTTTAACATTATCTGTCGAATCAAGGCACGTGTCGTCTCCCGGTTTTATAAATACAAAATACTCATTCTCCTTATCCATGGCCTGAATGTTCCTTATGAGTTCAAGGGCAACAAAATCCATCCCATGCTTTTTTGCCCTGAATAATCGCTGTCCTTCAATTCCAATCCTCATAGAATCACTTATTATTTAGTGTTTTGCGTCTCCATTTTGGAAGCTTTATGCGCAGTGTGAATAAACCGTTTGTTAGCTCCCCGAGAACTTATCAGGGAAAAGAACATGAATATGAATCCTTTCGGAACCGCAGCCAATGCAACAAGCAGGCTTTTATTGTAAGATTTTTTTGGAATAGCAAGAAAGATCGCTAGAATCATCACAGCCGTCAGTATTAACCATGACAATGTCATCCAGGGGGGATTCCAGATAAAGGATAAGGCGGAAAAGATGGGAAGTAACCCGATAAGGAGAATTCGGGGAGGAAGAAGCATCTGGGTCGCTTTATCGAGGTAGTCGAAGTTCTGATAACGGATATAATAGGACAATGCTTTCGGAAAAAAGGAGGCGTAGTATATCTGTGCTGATAACCACCTACGCCGCTGTTTGACAAATACATCCGACTCCTGCACCTTTTCATCATAAACGAAACACTTATCGAGGTACTCTATTTTCACTCCATCTTTGGTCATAATCAGTTCAATCTCTTTGTCAAAACCTCCAATAGCGTTTACAGTCGACATCATGTTCTTAAAGAAATCGTACTGAAACGCCATACCGGAACCGGCTAGCCCTGATGAAACTCCCAGCCGTTTATGTCCTTTGCGGAATATACTGTTGGAAATTTCTTCACTGATGGAGTCGAGGATGGCAAAGGCGGTATCTTTATTTTTTGCAACCCGGTGTCCCTGGACGGCAATATACCCATTGTTAAACGACTGGTTGATCCGGGTCAGGAAATCAGTCGCCATGATGTTATCTGCATCCAGGATCAAAGCGATATCATACAGGCCGCCTGGAAGCGTCGCCATAGCTTTATTGAGAGCTTTTGCTTTCGTGCTTTTATCGAAGGAGACTTCAATGAGAGTAATCGGCATAGTGGAGAGTTTCTCCAGAGTTTCCTTAGAAAAGGAATCTGCTATGATGATAACATCAAAAAGCTCCTTCGGATAATCTTGGTTGAAAGCCTCCTTCGCAGTCTCTAAGATAACAGCATCTTCTTTATACCCGGGGACCATAACAGCAATCCTGTTTTGCTTCACAAGTGTTGAAGACTTTGGTAAATAGGGGAAAACCGAAGCTACGGCAAAGACGAAAATATAGATGGTGCCGAAAGCAAGATAAACCATGATAAGCAGCTGAACTACGATCAATATATAATAGAGGATGGTCTCGATCATAATGGTCCCAATCTGTTGTTGATGTTTCTTGTCATATGCAAATATAGTCAACTTTGTTAGGTTTCCTCACCATATTCATCCATGGAAGGGCTCGAATGGATGGATGTGTCGGAAAGAGTCTTGATTTGCCAGCCGATCGCCTTCATGTAAGCAACAAAGAGGTCGAACCGGCGCTGAAAAAGAAATTTCAATGAATTTTTCGGAATGGAAAAAAATACCTGAAACAACACGGCAACAATACCTTTGAAACCACTCACATTTCTCCTCATGTAAAGCATACGGCTGCGATTCAGGTAATATGTTTTTTGAGGACTGTGCTTGCCAGTGGAGATTGACTCCTTGTGAAGGATCTCGGAATTGTGGACGTACCAAATCTTGTAGCCGGCTTTCCTGATCCGGTATCCCAGGTCTAGCTCTTCATAGTAGAGGAAATATGTTGTACACATGAGGCCAACCTTTTCCAGAACTTTGCGCGAGATCATCATAGCTGCTCCATGGGAATAGGCAGTGATAATATCTTCTTCAAACTGTCCCTCATCCATCTTGTAAAGAGCACGGGAGTAACTTCGGCCAGTATAGGGGTTGATCTCCGTGATACCTGTATACTGAAGCATCCCAGGGTGGAAAAAGAGCTTTATTTTCGGACTCACCGCACCAATCATTGGATCCGATTCCATCTTTGCGACCAATGGTTCGAGGAATCCCTGGGGAACGATGGTGTCGTTGTTGAGCAGGAGAATATATTTCCCTTTAGATTTAATGATCCCCAGGTTGTTTGCGCCTGCAAACCCGAGATTTTTACCGGTTTCAAAATAGGTAATCTGCGGATATTGCTCCTTAATTATACCGGGACTGTCATCCGGAGATCCATTATCAATGACAACCACCTCGATGTTTGGGTAAGATATTTGAAACAGTGATTCCAGCATCTGACAGGTAACATCAGAATGGTTATAGTTGACCGTGATGATTGATACAAGCGGATATGATGCTGTGAATGATACTGGCTCCATACCTATTTGGGATTTGATTGTTGGATTTTATCTTGTAATTTCATTAAAGGGATGGGTTGTTATGAATATCCTTGTTGAACACATTCTTTAGATGCCATCCAATAGCCCGGAGGTAAGCATAGACAAATCTAAGTTTGAGTTTTAAGAGCAGCACGACAATGTTTTTTGGGATAGCTATACAAAGCTGGTAGATGATTCCAATATAAAAATCCCTTCCATGAATGTTTCTTCTCATGAAAACGAGTCGGTTTCGGTTCAGGTAATAGGTCTTCAGTAGACTTAGCTTGCCAGTGGATACGGACTCTTTATGGTAGACTAGTGAGTTGCTGACATACCAGATTTTGTAGCCGGCTTTTAGAATACGGTAACTCCAGTCGGCCTCTTCATAATAGAGGAAGAAGATATAGGACATCAGACCAATCTCTTTGATTACTCGCATCGGGACCATCATGGCAGCGCCATGTGCGTAAGCAGTCTCCCTGTTCTTGTCATATTGTCCTTTGTCTCTTTCGCGAAATCCAACCGATGCGTTTCTGACTGTCAGGCGGTTGATCGGGAAAAATCCTGCATATTGAATGATCTCCGGATCGTAAAAGAATCGGATTTTTGGACTTACAGCACCGATCTGCGGATTGTTTTCCAGCGTTTCCACTAAAGGCTCAAGGAAATTGGGATCCACGATGGTATCGTTATTGAGCAGGAGGACATATTCTCCCTTTGCTCGCATGATCCCCTGATTGTTCCCTCCGGCAAATCCCCAGTTTAATTGACTTTCGTATAGGATTACATTTGGGTAAAGCTCTTTGATAATCCCGGGATCATCGTTGGGCGATTTATTGTCGACGATAATCACCTCGAAATTGGGGTAAGTAATCTTATGCAACGACTCGATAAAATCACACGTTACCTGTGGGTGATCATAGTTCACGGCTACAATCGAAACAAGCGGGTAACGGGCAAGTTTTTTACGGGTCAGCATGTTGGGTGCTCGTGTATGAATTTCTGGAAAACGGTCCGGAACTGCCAGCCTACAGCTTTTGAGTAGGCCCTGAAAAGGTCAAATTTCCCCTGCAATAAATAAAATGTCATATTTTTTGGGATGGTAACGATAAGCAGGAACAGGATTGGAATGATCGCCTTGGATCCTCTTACATTTCTACGCATATACAGAATCCGGCTCCGATTCATGTAGTATGTTTTAAACGGACTTTGTGATCCGGTAGATACCGATTCCATATGATAGATCAGCGAGTTATGCACATAATATATCGTGTAGCCTGCCTGCCTGATGCGATAGCCCCAATCTAGCTCCTCGTAATAGAGAAAGAAGGCCAATGACATCAGCCCAACCTTTTCTACCATCTCCCTGGATACCATCATAGCTGCACCGTGGGCATATGCCGAAACCTGGTCTTCTTCATATTGACCTTTATCCTCCTCTCCATATCCGAGCCCCTTGCTTCTTACCGTGTAGGGGTTGATATTTGTAAGACCGGCGAACTGGATTAATTGGGGTTTAAAATAGAATCGGATCTTCGGACTAACAGCTCCGATAGTGGGATTTGCCTCCATTTTTGCGACCAGTGGCTCTAGAAAACCAGGGGTTACTATGGTATCATTATTCAATAACAGGATGTATTTCCCTTTCGACATACAGATGCCAAGGTTGTTTCCTCCTGCAAAACCAAGATTCTCACCGGTTTCAATAAAGGTGATCTCTGGGAAGCGCTTTTTGATTATGGAAGGATCTTCGTTGGGAGAACCATTGTCAATTATAATCACTTCGAGGTTGGGGTAGCTGATCTTTGTGAGCGACTCCAGCATCTTACATGTTATTTCTGCATGATCATAATTAATGGATATGACCGAAACCAGGGGTGCACTTGCTTGGCCTTTGAGGATATCCATAGGGATGTGTGATTTATTTAATCAGATTATCTTCACGGTCGGCATATCCCTTCTTCTCTGATGAGAAATACTCCCGTATACGTGATGCCTCTTTTATTATCCGTTGCAAAATGATGGTAAAGAGGTTCCCTTTATCTTCCAGTGAACGGGTCGTAGCCCACACCCTTGCCCTCATCGTGTTGACAAATTTAAGTTTCCCATATTTTTTCAGGGCGAATGCCATGGCGCCATCTTCACCCCGTTTGATCCCGGTGTGCCAGCCGATCTCTTTTCCCTCTTTCAGCCTGAATCCGAAACTGCTGCCGCCTACACTTAATTCAGGTCGTTTAAACGATTTCATGTACTGAGAGATATCTCTGAACACTTCGAAAACCATGAGCCCAAACCGTCCCCGTTTACCATCAGGAAGATAGTTGTCCATGCTGTAAACGCCGGAAATCTATTTCTTCGCTAAGTGCCGGACCATCTCATCTGCCCAGTAAGGGGGATAGAGGGTGTCAGCATCGCCATTCAAGAGGTACTTTCCTTTGGCAATATCCATAATGGCCTGACGGGCAAAACCAGCTCCCTGTTTCGGTTGTAATACAGAGATTACACCAACTTTATCCAATAACTCTTGGGTGTGGTCCTTCGAATTGTTGTTAGAGATGATAATCTCTATAGGATACTTCGACTTCTGGGAAGCCAGGGAAGAGACACAGCTGAGGATTCTTTCCTGTTCGTTGTATGCAATGATGCCAATAGAGATGACCGGTTGATCCGGTTTTTTATCCTTCAGATTTTCCCTGATTTGCTGAATAAACTCTTCCGGAAGTTCATGGATATTTTCAATCGGATGATTGTGTTTTTTTACCCATGAAGGCACGCGAAAGGCAATAAACATAGGTCAAAGATTTTGTTGACGGTTGTCGGAAAACAAAGATATTAATATATATTTGCAAAGATACCTAAAAGAGATAGATTATGAACACAGTCATCAGCCAACCCAGGTATATCCCCGCTCTTAACTATATTGCCCGGCTTTGTTATACAGATCTTTTTGTCGTATTTGATACTGTACAGCGCCAGCCGAGGGAGCCCCACAATCGGAACCGGCTTTTATGTAATGGTGAGCCAAAATGGGTGACAATTCCTATCAATGCTTCAAGTCGCGCAATTATCGATGAAATGAAAGTTGCAGGAATAGAGTGGATACAACAGCATAAAGATACGATCCGGAATTACTACCTGCATGCCCCCTATTTTGATATGACACTGATGGATTCCTATTACGAAGGGGTCGAAGATACATTGATCTCCAGTGATTATGATTTTACTACTGCGATGCTTCAAACATATTCAAACATAGGGAATCTGTTTGGCTTTGAACCTAAGGTGATCAGGGCTTCTGAAATCAACAATGAAGAGATCGACCAGCACTATGGTCCCGATAAATTGATGGCCATTTGCAGGAAGATAGAAGCTGATCTATATATATCCGGGCCAGTAGGCAGGGAATATGGCGTATTTGAAGCATTTAAAGGATCTGGAGTGGATGTATTGATTCATGAATACACCCATCCGGTATATGAACAGGTCAATACCTCTGCGTTCGTACCATATATGGGCTTTTTCGATGCTCTGTTCAACATGGGTCGAGATAACCTGACAGAGATCATTCATGATCCCTTGAATCTTGTAAAATAACATTAGACTCAACACAGATCTAAAAATGTCTATATCTTTGATGAGTCAATGAGACTTTAATTTGCATCCTATTCATCAAATTAGTTGATAATGAACAATATATTAGCAGTTGGAGCCCATCCCGACGATGTGGAATTCGGATGTGCTGGAACACTTGCCCGACATGTACATGAAGGTGACAATGTCACCATCCTTCATATGAGTGCCAGTGATGCATTGAATCTTGAAAATGAAGTAGTTCCTGCAAAGGAGATAAGGAGAAAAGAGGCCAGAGATGCGGCCCGTATCCTTGGTTGTGAAGTGATTATAGGTGAGTTTCTGGATCAACAGGTTCCCTTTGACCGGGAGTCTATTTTTGCAATCGAACGGGTAATCAAAGCGAAAAATATCAACATCATTTATACTCACTGGAACGGAGATTCGCATCAGGATCATATCAACACACTGAAAAGTGTCTTTGCAGCAGCCAGGCATGTAGATAAGATCCTGCTATATGAGCAGGTCCCTTTCCCCAGGGTTGGAAAGATTTTTTCTGAGGTCAACTACTTTGTTGATATCACGGATTTTTACCACATCAAAGAGAAGGCTTCCCTGGCGCATGAATCACAGGTCGTGGACCGGTATCAGAATAAGATCATGATGGGGATGAAATCACTGGCAGAGTTCAGAGGCAGCCAGTCGAATTGCAAATATGCGGAAGCCTTCGAATCTGTCAGACAGATAGTGCGGTAGGTTTTTTCTCACCAGGATTTCTCGAAACTGGCTTTATCAAAGTTTATATCTCTTGTCACGAAATAAGAGTCGTGTTTCCTGGAGAGGAGCAATGGGTCTTTGTTGCCAATTTTTGACAATGCAGCAAGAGGGAACAGGATGAAGTAATATGTTGCTCCTAGAAGGATCTTTGGAATCACATAATTAAGTCCCTTTGCAAGATTATCCCAAAACCAGGTAATCCATCCGGCAAGGAGAGAGGATAGAATTCCAATTACTCCAACTACAAGTGAAACGATCAGGAACCAGTGAATATGGAAGATAAAATATAAGGCAAGAAAACCCATGGCTATCACCAGGGTGGTTTCCAGCTGTTTCTGTCTGTTTTTCATTTGGTCATGTTAAAAGAGTGTATAAATAAACGGCGCAATGGCGCTGCTGCCTCCAAAAATGATGATGATTCCGAGCAGTAGCAATATAATGACGATGGGAGCCAGCCACCATTTTTTACGCTCTTTGAAAAAGGCCCATAAATCTTTCAGAAATTCCATGGTTAGAATATTTGTCTGTTTTGTATATACTTCTCAATGTCATTAGCAACGCGCCGATTGACAAGCTCATTTGGATGTGTGTCATTGTTGTTGATCACCCGGTCTGCGACAGGCAGATCAAGGATGAGGTTCGATACATCAATATAGTCAACTTGTTTCTGATCCAGATAACTGGTTATTTTACCGATGTAAAGCTCTTCACTAAAAGGTATATCCTGCATGAAAGGAAATACCAGTACCAGTAACGGGATAGAATCCTTTTGGGCAAAGTCAATGAATAAGTTTAAATCCTCAAGGTGTTTTGCAAAAACAGCCTCGTTGTTGTATGCCTCTTTCAGGAAAGCGATATAGCTATTGGCATCTCCATGAGGAAAGACCCAGTACATGTAATTCAAAAAATAAGAACTCTGGGCTACCTGTTTCACATATGAGGGGACATCTGCATATGCTTCAAACCCGAAAAACTGCAACCCGTTAGTCCTGGCAACTCTGTCGATATCATTACCAAAATATTGCAAAATGAGCAAGTCGGGTTTAGTCTCTGAGTCCTTCATAAACTGCAACGTAACATTGTACTCCTCTTTGGTATCGGCGCCATTTACTCCCAGATTGATGACTTGTATGTCAGGATTCAGGGATGATAAATCAACATCGAGCATATTTGAAACCCGGCTCTCGATATGCTTCAATCCATGGCCTGCAGTGTATGAATCACCAATAACGTAAACATTTTCCTTTTTGTCTTTTCTTACTTCTTTATCTCTGAACCCATAACTGTTTATTGGTTTCCAGTATTTAAAAAACCATATTTTTGAACAGAGGGGGATTCCCGCGTGATGGCTTCGTGGTACAAACATGAATATGCCTTCAAAAATCATGAATAAGACAACCAGAACATAAATGAGTGAAGTGATGTTTTTGGACCAGTTTGGAAGTTTTCGTTTGATCACATAGTCGTTGATGAAACGAGTTAACTCGATCACGAAGGCAATGATGAGCAGCATTCGGATGAAGGTCATCATCATGGTAATCAGAAAAAAAGCCGGACTATAGTCGTATGCCACCCTAGGCAGAAAGAAGATAGTCAGGAAGAGGGTGATGATCAGGATAACCCTGTAAACAATCTTAATTTTACCTTTCATAACCAGTTAATCAAGTTTAAATTTTTCCATCCACTTCTCCTGGTTTTGCCAATCAGGTTGCTCTGTTTTAACGAACAGATAATCGCCTGCAACCAGGTAGTCCATCTCTGTTCTCATGAAGCATTTGTATGCATCTTCAGGGGTGCAAACAATAGGCTCACCGCGCACATTGAAGCTGGTATTTACGATCACTCCGTAACCGGTTTTTTCTTTGAACGCGTTGATAAGATCCCAGTACCTGGGATTGGTCTCCTTGTGAACGGTCTGGATCCTTGCTGAAAAATCGAGGTGTGTGACTGACTGGATATCACTACGGATGTAGTAAAGCTTTTCCCAGAGTGGTAAGTCATGGTAATTTGGAGGAACTTCTTTTCGCCTCTCTTTCTGTACGTCGGCAATCAGGAGCATATAAGGGGAAGCGGCGGTAAGATCGAAGAAGTCGTTAGTACTTTCGATAAGTACTGACGGGGCGAAGGGTCGGAATCCTTCCCTGTATTTGATCTTTAAATTGAGTTTCTTCTGCATTTCGATATTCCTGGCATCTCCAAGTATGCTGCGGTTTCCGAGTGCGCGTGGACCAAACTCCATTCTGCCTTGGAACCAACCTACAACATTCCCTTCAGCCAGTAAATCGGCGGTATGCATAGCAAGACCAGGGAAACGATCGTATTTGTGAAAAGGAGCTTTGAACTTCTTGCCCATCAGTTCGATCTCCTTATCCGAAAAGTCCGGTCCAAGGTAGGCTCCCTGCATGGAATCCATACCAGGTGTCACTTCACGGTCCTGATCAAAATAGAGATAATTGACAGCCAACGCAGCCCCCAGAGCCCCACCTGCATCACCGGCAGCAGGCTGGATAAAGATCTCTTTGAACATACCTGATTTCAGCAGTTTCCCATTGGCAACGCAGTTGAGGGCGACACCTCCGGCCATACAGAGGTAATCGGAATCGGCCAGTCGCTTAGCCTCGGCTGCCATCGCCATCACAATCTCTTCTGTTACATGCTGAATGGCAAAAGCCATATCGCAATGCTGCTGTTCAAGTTTTGATTCCGGTTTCCGACAAGGGAGTTCGAATAGTTTCTCCCATCTCTTTTCATCTACCATTTTTAATCCGGTAGCGTACTTGAAGTATTTCTGATTCAGCCAGATAGATCCGTCGTCTTTGATGTCAACCAGGTTCTCTTTGATGAGGCTGATGTACTTTTTAGTGCGGTCAGAATCGGGGTTTCCATAAGGTGCAAGACCCATCAATTTATACTCGCCGGAGTTGACGGTAAACCCGGTATAGTAAGTGAATGCTGAATAGAGCAACCCAACGGAGTGTGGGAACCTCATCTCTTTCATCAACGTGATATTAGCTCCGTTGCCTTTGCAAATTGATGCGGTTGCCCATTCCCCAACGCCATCAATCGTAAGAATTGCTGCAGATTCGAAAGGGGAGGGGTAAAAAGCGCTTGCTGCATGTGACATGTGATGCTCGGGGAAGAGAAGTTTTAACTGCTTCTTGTCAAAGGCCTGTACATCCTGAAGTGCTTCATAGATGATCTTTTTCAGAAATATCTTCTCTTTGATCCAAACAGGAATGGCTGCCAGAAAGGAGACCAGGCCACGGGGCGCAAAGGCATAGTAGGTTTCCAACAACCGTTCAAATTTCAGTAATGGTTTATCATAGAAGACAACGGCATCCAGTTCGTCAATCGTAAAACCTGTAAATTCAAGGCAATACTGGATCGCTTTTAGAGGGAAATCGGGTGTATGTTTTTTGCGTGTAAACCGTTCTTCCTGTGCTGCTGCCAGTATCTTGCCATCTTCAACGATAGCAGCTGCAGAGTCGTGATAAAAGGCCGATATACCCAAAATCTTTGTCATATTTGATGAATTAGGATATACTTGATGTTAGTTTATTGTTTACGTTCGCTTCCCGGATTTCCGCATCAAATTGCGGCCCCATGAAGGCGAATGCCATGCTTGAATAGATCAGTAAACCAGTAGGCATCTGACCGAATACTCCATTCCCATAGCTGGATATCATAATGCCGAAGATCCCGCTTAAGACCGCAAGTGTCTTCCCCTGCAAGGCTGGATCTCGTATTCGAAACATGGAGATATAAGCTCCTTTAATCAGGATCAGAGCAACAAGAGTAAGATGAAGGGTCAGCCCCACAACTCCCTGTTCGGCCCAAATTTCCACATACCAGCTGTCTGTTGCAATGTTTGATAAAAATGCATTCGGGGCAAACCGGATAGCTTTCTTTCCGGCATTACCGATCCCTCCTCCAAAAGGCCTTGTAGCCAAATATGGGCGAAGCTTAGCCCTGTTCTCAAGACGGATTACCAACGAAGCATTCTTGGGGTCAAAGGCTGTCCGCATACGGTTGATAAAATAAATCCCCTGGCCGATATATGTATATCTGAAAAAAGAAAAAACAAGAACCCCACTGATGATACCCAACATGAAGAGTTTGTAGTTCCTGGTGGTTGCCAGGTAGAAGGCACCTGCTCCTGCCAGAACACCCCAAACACCGCGGGTTCCTGAAAGGATCATGCCCCAGAAACAAAGTACTGTAGTAATACCAAATAATACCCTCTCCTTGTTACTTTTCGTTGTGATAAAAATGATTCCGGCAACCATAGACATATGGGCCTGGCTGGCGCCAAACTGACCTGCATCACTGAAAAAGGAGAATGCCCGAAGTTGGCCGAACAGGACGTGGGTGGTATATCCGATCACGTTGAGCCAGTATTGTTCATATGGGTCTAACCCAATATAGATCTGAACCATAGCCTTTAATGCGCCTGCGATCTCAAAGAAGGCCCACATATAAAGGAACGTTTTGAAGTACTTGTATTTATCAAGCAATAGAAACACCAGGACCACGGTCATGAGCATATAGAAACTCACACCCCGTGCGCTGTATAACCAGGCAGAGCGACTCACAACAATGGGGTTAACAACCTCCAGGAGCCCATAAGCAGCCCATATAACAGCTGCTATAACTACCATGTTGTTGAGTTTGCTCCAGTCGATTTTTTTATAGAAATAGTGGAAAATAAGTGAGATGTATGTCAACGCCAGCAGGCTGTCAACGATCAGCCCCAACGGGGCATCGAGCATATACCGGTTAAGCCCGAGAACCACAAAATTTGCTATGTATACGGCAAAGAAACTATTTATCGGATTCTCGAAGACCTTTACCAGGAAGAAAAACCCGAAGGGGAGTACCAGGAGAGCTGCGATGGCAATAATTCCCTGGTCTGCAATAAAGTAACCAATACCTATTAGCGAAACAAAGAGTAGAAAATATACCAACGGACTAGAAATCCTGGATGCACCTGTTTTTAAAGTGAATGGATCCTGCATGATATAAGGCACTTATTTTTTGATAAAGGCCAATGCTTTTTTATACAGATCTTTATAAACTACAAAGCCTTCTGTAAAAATAGTGAAAAATCTGAGCGGAATCTCCTTATTCAAGTAATAAATTCCGAATACGACGCCGATAATTTCAAATCCGATAGACCCTATGGAGATGAATATCAGGATGGTCATCATGCTTAATGAAGGGAACAGCCAATGAAGGAGAAAAACAGCGATGATATCTCCAACAATATTGGTAGATGTCATGATCAGGGTCTTATAAAAGTTTTTGTTGGGTTTGTTGATAGCATCCAATCCTATTCCCGTAAACCTGTCGATAGGCAATAACAACGAAAAGATAATGAACATCTGCATGATGATAGCCAATCCGTCTGCGGCATCCTTGTATTGTTGTCCCCCTAGCAGCATCACAAAATCCTTGGCGAAGAAAGCGCTGACGATGGCAATAGGAATCAGCAAGTATGTGAGAAATCCTGAGTACTGGTAAAAGACTCTTCGGAATTCATGGAGATTTCCTTCGATACTAAATTTTGATAATTTGGGAAATGAAGTGGCCCCGAAACTCCGAATGATAATCTCAATGGCTTCAGTAAATTTTATTGGGATACTATAGAGCGCCACTCCAGTGGTGCCGAGGAAGGGACTCAAGCCAATGATAAACGAGTCGGCGCTTTTCAGGAGGCTACTGCCAATGGAGGTTCCCATCGAATACTTGCCGAATTTGAGGGTGATTTTAGTTGTATATCGTCTGGCGTGGAATATATACCAGGACCCATCCCAGTTAAATGCTGTACAGAGAAGAGAGGTGAGCACATTGGTAAGGATGTTCCAGATGACGATCCACTCTACATTCACCCGCCAGATATAATAATTCAGAACCAGGAAGAGCAGAAAACTTCCGGTGTTGATAAATCTGACAAGCAGAATCTTATCAAACTCTTCGTCAGCCTGAAGGATGGATGTTGCATTTCCCCACGGAAGATTGGATAACGCCAGGGGGACGTACCAGATAAAGAACAGGTTAAATCCCGAATTTTTGATGGTCTCAGGGAATATTAATACAAGGGGGTAGAGCAGAATTGCCATTGCCGCGATACTCAGCAACCCGATCAACCAACTGGATCCAATAAAATGTTTTCGCTCGTCAGGTTTGGCTCCGGAAAGGAACCGGGTCAATGCCACCCGAGTAATTCCGAATCTCAGAAGGTCTACGAGAGTAGCAGCAGTAATAAAGAGGACCCACTCTCCGAATGGGTCCTGCTCAAGGCTTCTGACAAGGACAAAGAATGTAAGGAAACCCAACGCTGCCGTAATGGCATTTCCCATCAGGGACAGGAAATTCTTGTCTTTGATTATTTTCCTTATCGCATTGAACATAATTCGGGCGCCAGATTATACTGGAAGATCAAACCGTACTTCTTTCCCGGAAACGGAAAAGAAGTATTCTGGTAATCATACGTCGAAACTCTGATCTGGGTTTCGGGACTTCTCCGAAAACGGAATCCAGAAAATAGAGTTCCACTCCATTAAGAATGATCTGGGGCTCTTGTTTGCACAATGGTTTGAATGCATCCAGTAAAACGATGTCAGCCTCTTTCCAAGAACGGTTGGCTCTGACAACCAGAAGAGAGAGGTCGAACATATGGGTAAATTCAATAGGATACGGGTGGTTAATCAGGGAAGGAATTTCGACGAAAATAAAATCGTATTCAGCTTGTTTGTAATCGTCAAACCCGGGGATCAATTCCTCCAGATTCTGTGTCTCAAAATAGGTATTCCTAACTTCATACTGGATTTCAGCATCAGTAATTCCAGGCTGGGAAGGATCTTCAAAATAAGGAGAGGTGCTCTCAGGATCAACGTTATAGTAATTCAAATAAAGCACTTTTTCTCCGAAAGATTGCAGCTTGTTGCATAACTCCCGACCTACTGTCGTCTTTCCCTCAGCATCCAACATACTGAAAAAGAGTACCATTATTGGTTTTTGATTCTCCTCTTTTTTCTCTTTAATAGCTAATGAAACATTCTGAGCTAACATTTCTACCAGTCGCGGAACGATGAATTCCATATCAGCCGACTGCAATTTCCGTGTGATACGTGGATAGATACCGGCTACTTTCAGCTTTATTATTCTTTCAGCCCGTTCTATTGTTTTGATGGTTGTATCAAAGTACTCCATGGCGATGAGTATTGCAAGGATGAGGATCAATCCAATAAACCCTGCAATGATTACCAGGAACATAGCTTTGGATTTCAGTGGTTTAAGTGGGAAATATGGCGGGTCAACCACTTTGATGTTAGTCGACATTTCATCATCCTGTTGCCGGAGTTTTGCCAGGTTGAGGTCATGGAGCAACTGTAGAAACTCACTTTCGGTTACTCCGATCAATCGCTCAATCCGTTTCATCTCTGCGCCTAAAGGAGCAAATATCTCATAGTACCGTTGGAACTGCTTCCTTCTCTCTGTCAACACCCTGAAAGCTGCTTTACTCTCTTCGTAGGCGATGACATTTGTTAACCAGGCGTTCAGAAGGTCAGCTACGGGAAGTCCCTCTACGCTATTGTTAATGATATAGAGTGCATCGAGGTGTGTTCTGATCTGCTTCTTGAGGTATTCAGCGTGAGACTTCAGGGATTCCAGTAGGTTGATGGTTGCCGAATCGTTTCCCAGATCAATTTCGATATTGACAATCTGCATCGTAACGGTCGCAAGTTCATTTCGAAGCTCGATGATTGCGTTGGTATTGAGTGTAAGTTTCGCGTGAGACTCAAGTTTTTTCTCTATGATTTTTATGGCTGCGTCGGCTGAAGCATAGGCAATCTGAGCATCGGAGTATTGCTGATCAAGCTCTTCCTTCATTCCCGCAATAGCCTTTGTTTGCTCGTAGTAGTTAATAATTTTATTTTTCTCATTGAAGGTCAAGAGGTCATATTCGGCTTTCTGCAGCCTTCTCATGGCTTCCTCAAGCTGACGTTTGAAATAGGCTACCACTGCATCGGTCTGATGCTGTCTGAGCTCTTTGTAACTCCGGATAAATACCTGAGTCAGGATGATCAGGGTTTGCTGGCAGATTCCCGGATCGGGATTGACGTACTGTATTGTTACCAGGTCACTATTCTGAATCCGTGTGACTGCAACCGCATTGAGGGCTTCAATACTGTAGAACTTGTTTTCGGAGCTCCAGAGTTTGTAGATATAGTTGTAATCATTGGAATTTCCGTAGTCCATCAATTCTCTGACGCAACGTTCATAAGGTGTTGTTGTATCCCACAACTCCTGGTGAGTAGAGGGTTCTGTACTAATCCAGCGTTTGGTGATAAGCGGGGTTGTATCAACATCCCGTACATAGTCATCTCCATAGATTGTATCATATCCTGATTGTCTGGCTGGTGCTGGGTAGGGATAGTCCTCTGTTGAGGAGGGTGTATAATTATCGTTGACCCGGATATGCTGTCCGGTGGCGAGCTCATAGGATTCGAGGTCATTCAGGCTCATCAAATCCTCGATACTTACCCTATATTTTTTCGCAATGGCATACATGGTTTCCCCCCGACTAACAATGTGGTAATCTTGGGAGGTTTCATTGCGCGACTCAGTTTGGTACCCGGCATCCCTGACAGTTGGGGAGGCGGATGGATTCTGGTCGTTATTGTCATCAAAATAGGAGGTTTTTTGAGGAGGACGGTAATATTGTTGCTGCTGCTTTTGGTTTCGTTTGTATTTCCGGATGATCTGAACTACATCTGGAGGCACTTCAGCCAGGAGTTCCTCATAATTATCTTGTTGGATGTACTTTGGGTCGTAGTGATCCAGCATTAAGTGCTGTACAAGTAACCGTACCGAGACCTGCTCCATAGTACGTCTCGACTTGATCAGGTTTATAAGGTTGTCGTATGCTGTATTACTGGCGAAAAGATCCACACGAGTCTCCTGCTGTACTGAATATCCGGAGGTAATACCGGTATAAATCGTTGTCTCTGACTGGTAATTCCGTGCTTGTTTTCGGGTAAATAGATAGACAATTGCCGCAAGAAACAGGGGGACGAGTATGATCAATACGATATACCTTTGAAGTAATTTTATAAGGTGAATCAGTTTCACTACTCGATGTTGTTTATTACGTTAAATTTAATGCCTACAATTTCCTGCAAGATCATATATGCATTGTAAAATTCGTTTCGGGATTGTTCAAAGTCAGTAACCGCTTTTCGGTTCATTTCGTTCAACCTGGCCAGTTCATATAAACTAAGTTGTCCGTTTAGGAACTCTTTCTCAGCTAAAGCCATCTGGAGCGACATGAAGATCTGGTTGTCATTGGCGATCTTTAATATTTTCTGATTGATGATCAGTCGATTATATTGTTCAATGATTCCCCTTCTGATCAGTTTGATCTGAACCTCCCGTTCTGAGAATGCCTGCTCCATGTATTTAGTTGCTGATTTGACCCTGTTTCTATGATCCATCAGGTCATCAAGTGGCATCCGGACATTGATGCCAAGCAAATAGGCCTTGTTGTCCTGGGAGGTACTCACGTCGTTAGGAATTCCAACACTTACTTGCGTATTGGTGAAGCCATATAGTCTATCCAGACCCAATCCGGCATCCATATAGAAATTCTGCCAGATATCGCGGCGAGCCGTTTTGATGCCATACTTGCGGATGTAGATCTCAGCATCAACTGAGGCAACGCTGGGAGAGTGCACGATAGCTGAGTCGATCAGATCATCCAGTGGGGGAATCCGTAATGTGATATCATCAACGATAGGGTTAAAAACGAAGAGAGTATCCTTCGTCTGGCCAATTGTCGATAACGCTGTGGCAGTACAGATAATTAATAAACCGATGATTTTAATTCTGATACCCTTCACCTTTCTTGCCCTTATACATTTTCTTTCTGAAAGAGTGCTCCAAATGTTTTAAGAATGATCGCAACATCACCCCAGAATGAATGATGCTCTGCATAGTAGTTATCTATTGTAAATCGTTCTTCTTCAGACATAATACCCCCTTTCCCACGTTTTTTAATCTGCCATAACCCAGTCAGTCCGGCTGATGCTTTGAATCTCCTGCTCCATTTCTTTTTTGTAAGTGCTTCCGCTTCATTTAAAGGAAGAGGACGATTCCCAACAATTGACATATCTCCTTTTAGAACGTTGAACAGCTGCGGGAGCTCATCGATGCTGGTTCTCCGGATAACCTTACCCACCTTTGTGATTCGGGGGTCATCCACAATCTTTAAAAAAGCTTTACGGGCACTTTTTCGCTTGTTAGCCAGGCGCTCGCAAATTTCCTCGCCATCATAATAGACAATAGGAGAGCAGTGTTCTCCTTCCGGTAACTTGCCACATTCTGAACATGTTTTTTCGACAGTATGGGTAATGTATTGGTTAAGGTGAGCCACTTCTTTAAGCCGCTTATCGGCATCCGGGTACATGGAACGGAATTTGAAGAAGTTAAATATCTTATAATTTGCACCTACCCGTTTGGAGAAATAGTAGACTTTTCCTCGGGATTCAATACGGATTGCCAGCATCGTAATGAGGATAACCGGCGACAGGAGAATCAATGCAAACGAGGCGACCAGAACATCGAAACTTCTTTTCAGAACAGGTGTTTGGTAGGCTGATAAATCATTGTCAATCAGGCTTTCAAGCGATTTTGGGACAAATTCGGCCTTGAATTTTTTTAGAAAAAGAGCCCTGTTGTAAATTCTCTCCGGGGTGAACCGGCAATGGTAGTAATCGTCGACGCCTACATCCATTGCCTCTTCGCTGATATTTGTTTCAAAGCAAACAGCCAGAAGTATGAATGGAACCTTTGCATAGATGTTATGGAGTTTTAACTTCCGATAAAACGCAAGTCCTTTCATTCCAGGAATCTTTGTTTCGCAAAGGATAGCATCAATCATTTTTGTTTCACTATAAACAGGAGCCTGTTCGGCATCTTTGTCGAAATTAAATACCCTGAAGTTATGATCTGTCAGCCAATATATGGCTGACAGACCATTAGGCATAGTGGTAACATTGAAGAGGCCGCTTTCCTGTAAGGAGGTGATTGTGTCCTCATCATTTCCGATGTATAAAATGTCTAACGGTTGTCCCGGAGTCACCTCCATATGCGTTTAGCCCATTCTTTGTTGTGAGTACAATTGTTTTGTTTCCAAACGACGTTTAATACGTACAAGTAGTTCGCGTGGGTTGAAGGGCTTTAAAACATAATCATCAGCTCCCATTTCAAAGCATCTGATCTTATCAGCACTCTCTTCTTTCCCAGATAACATGATCAGAGGGATCTCCTCAAAAAAACCACTTTCACGAAGACGTCTGACAAATTCGATTCCATTTAAAACCGGCATCTCCAGGTCACAAATGATCACATCTGGCATATTCCCGGACTGCAGGTAAAAAAGCGCATCCATCCCATTCGACATGGTGACCACGTCAAAATCTTTGTTAAATGTATTTTCAATGATGAAACGGATGCTCTTTTCATCATCAATCGCAAGGATCTTCTTCTTCATGAAAGACCTTATTTTTGTAAGCAAATATATTGGAAATAAGATAAAATGCAGAAAATAGATATTAACAAATACCAAAAGTTATTGACCAAATTCGATAGCATCCAAAGGATGTCATTTTGAGTCAAGGTGTTGCTGGATCTGGGCTATCTCATCCCTGAGGCGCGCAGCCTCCATGAAATCAAGCTCTTTGACAGCCCCTTCCATGGATTTCCGCGTGGTTGTTAATAACTTTTGAAGCTTCTCTTTGGATAAATATGCGATCAGAGGGTCAGCAGCGGCACAAATTGGTAACTGATCATGATAGGCTTTGGATGAACCACCTTTTGTGTCGGCAACTGCTGTTTGCCCAAGGATGTCCAGGGTGCTTTTAATAATTTGTGTTGGAGTAATATTATGTAATGTATTATATTCAATCTGCTTAGCTCTCCTTCGGTTTGTCTCGTCCATCATCCGTTGCATCGAATATGTGATCTTATCGGCATACATGATCACCAAACTGTGAATGTTACGCGCTGCCCGCCCAGCTGTTTGAGTAAGGGATCGTTCTGACCGCAAAAAACCCTCTTTATCTGCATCCAGGATTGCAACAAGTGATACTTCAGGCAGATCCAGCCCCTCCCGCAAAAGGTTGACACCAACTAAAACATCGAACTTCCCAAGTCGAAGATCACGCATGATCTCAACACGCTCCAGAGTATCGACATCTGAGTGAATATACCGTGCACTGATGTTCAGCCGAGTCATGTATTTCGAAAGTTCTTCGGCCATGCGTTTGGTAAGGGTCGTTACCAACACTCGCTCATGTACCTGGATCCTGTTGTTAATCTCATCCAAAAGATCATCAATCTGGTTCTGGCTTGGCCTCACTTCAACCTGCGGGTCAAGCAACCCGGTAGGCCTGATAACCTGTTCAACCACCACTCCCTGAGATCGCTGCAACTCATAATCGGCTGGAGTCGCGCTAACAAACAACATCTGAGTGGTCATTCTCTCGAATTCATCGAATTTCAGCGGGCGGTTATCCATGGCAGAGGGGAGCCGGAATCCATATTCTACAAGGGTTTGTTTTCTTGAGCGGTCACCTCCATACATCGCCCTGATCTGTGGCATGGTCACATGACTTTCGTCAACAACCATCAAGTAATCGTCGGGAAAGTAATCGAGCAGACAGAAAGGCCGTGAGCCGGATTTACGGCCGTCAAAATACCGGGAATAGTTCTCAATTCCTGAGCAGTAGCCAAGTTCCCTCATCATCTCAATGTCATATGACACACGCTCTTCCAAACGTTTTGCCTCGAACTCCTTCCCGTTTTCCCTGAAATATGAACACTGTCTGATCAAATCATCCTGAATATCTATCAGGGCACCCTTCATTTTGTCGGGGGAGGTGACAAAAATATTGGCAGGATAAATATTCAGGGAAGGGTATTGATCAATTTTTCGGCCTGATACCGGATCAAAGGATTCTAAACTCTCCACCTCGTCGTCCCAAAAGATGATTCGATAGGCAATATCAAGGTAGGCAGGAAAAATATCTACAGTATCCCCGCGAACCCGGAACCGGCCACGGAGAAAATCCCCTTCAGTCCTTGCATACAAACTATTCACTAAAGAGAGGAGGAATTTATTCCTGCTTAGATGATCACCTTGCTTGATATGGATCACATTGCTGGTAAAATCATCCGGATTTCCGATTCCATAAATGCATGAAACAGATGATACTACAATTACATCGCGGCGACCTGATAATAGAGAAGAGGATGTGCTAAGCCGAAGCTTCTCTATCTCATCGTTGATAGAAAGATCTTTTTCAATGTAGGTATTAGTCACCGGAATAAAGGCCTCTGGCTGGTAATAATCATAATAGGAAACAAAGAACTCCACAGCATTGCCAGGAAAAAACTGTTTAAATTCGCCGTATAGCTGAGCGGCAAGGGTCTTATTATGACTGAGGACCAATGTCGGCCGCTTTACCTTCTGGATAACATTGGCGATGGTATAGGTTTTCCCTGAACCAGTCACCCCGAGAAGCACCTGGCATTCATCACCCCGTTCAAGGCCCTCCACCAGTTGCCTGATCGCTTCTGGCTGGTCTCCGGTTGGATGAAATTCACTTGTCAGGTTAAACTCCATATGGTTAATTAGTTACCATAATCAGACCCGACACTGGATAGTGGTCTGAGAAATTAACATCCGACTTTTTATAGGAAAACGCTTTGAAATGATTGTCATAGAGGATGTAATCGATTCTGTAGTTTGGCATGGCTCCGTCGTATGTGCTGCCAAAAAATCCCTCTCCGGCTTCCCGGTATGCGTCTGTAAGTGATAGGGTAACCTGACGGTACGTGTAAGAAAAGGGAGAATCATTCATGTCTCCACAAACCAGCACAGGATAGGGAGAAAGGCGAATGGCTTCAAGGAGTTTATCAGTCTCTGCCGCACGCAGGATGAAAGCGTGTTTCAGCTTTTTGAGTATACTGAAGAGCCCGGCCTTAATATTGATGTTTTCCGTTTCTGTTTTCTTGAGTTGGTAATAGAAGTCAACATCCTTCTGACCAAGCCTCAGGGAAGCGAGATGGATATTAAAAATTCGTATGGTATCTTTCTCCAGGCTGATATCTGTATAGATCCCAAAACATTTCTTTGGTTGATGCTCAATAAATCCTGTCCGGATGATAGGGTACCTGGAAAAGGTAGCAATGCCATTAAATCCGTTGTTTTGATCCACCTGGTAATAATCTTTTTTGTAGAAATAAGGTAATCCCCACGCCCGAGCCATCCTGCTAATAACAGGGGTAAACTCGGCTTCATGAATATGAACTTCCTGCATGCATAATAAATCGGGGTCCTCTGCACTCAGGTACTCGGTAATTTCAGGTCTTACATTGCCTCTTACATTCATCTGTCCTGCAAAGCCATGGACATTCCATGTAGTCAGGTTGATGTTTTGACCCGGTAGCAGAACCGGACTCTCTCCCGGTAAAATGATCATTGCATTCAGTTGTTTCCAGCCAATCAGGATAGCAATAAGAGAGATCAGAGAATATTTTTTCTTCAGAAAGAGCCAAAGGACGACGAAGCAGATATTGGAAATCAGAATATATGGATATAGGAGTCCGAAGAGAGCAAAAATCCAAGAGTCGCGGGGATCGATGTATTGAGCCCCATAGGAGCAAAGAATGGAAATGACTGCCAGAAGATTTAAGATCAGCAGGATGTTGATCAGAATGAGGGATGATCTGTTTCGTTGCTTCCCCATAGACCAGATCAATGTTTGCCGGATGACTTAAAAAGAAACGCTTTCTCTTCCCTGGTGAGGCTGTCGTATCCCCCTTTAGAGATCTTATCAAGGATCATGTCGATCCGTTTTTGCTGTTGGGCTTTTTGTTGATTGAACTCTTCATCGGTGACAGGTCTGCTTGTGGTGCGGTTACCTTTGGATTTTTTCTTTTTTGTCATGAACATCCGTGAGAACCAGGATGAGAAGGACCCCTTGGTTCTGTATGAAGAGATCGAAGAGGGGCTGATGGATTTTATATAAAGAAATCCCAGTAATGCCCCCCCTATATGGGCAATTTGCCCTCCGGCATTTCCTCCGGGAATGGTAAAGAAATCGAGAATAAATAGCGCGATAGCTATGTAGACAATTTTTACTCTTCCAAAAAAAAGAAGGTAGAGGGTGTAATTTGGCACATAAAATGCGATGGCTGTGACGATAGCCATTACCGATGCAGATGCACCCAAAGCATATGAGTTCAGAATCATCGGCTCAAATACCGGAAATACATTGAAAGCAACGATGTAAGCAAACGCTCCAGCAAGCCCTCCGAGGATATATAACCATACCATTTGTTTTTCAGTCAGGTATTCCAGAAAGATCCGCCCAAACCAGAAAAGCCATAACATGTTGAAGAGAATGTGCCATATGCCTAAGTGTAGAAACATGTAAGTGAGGAGTGTCCAGGGTCGTTGTATCAGGAGTGGGAGAGATGCAGGAATAGCCAGGTAGTCAACAACGGCAGAAAAGGCAGAAGATGAATCAGGATTATCGAAGAGAAAAGCCAGTACACGGAAGATCTGAATTAGGATCCATACAGATAGATTTATTATCACAAGGTAGGAGAGTACTGATTTGTGTCGGAAGAAGTTCCGAACATCTAAGAATGGGTTATTTGATGGTTGATTCATATTCATGTCAACGGACTGTTAGTTAGAAAATTGCTTTTTTCTTCCAGTAGTAGATCATAAAAAATCCGAAGATCATACCTCCCAGGTGGGCGAAATGAGCTACGTTATCACTTGGATTGTTGGATATACCGGAGAAAATCTCTATCGCCCCATAAAGAATAACGATCCACTTTGCTTTGACGGGGAAGAGGAAATAGACATAAACCAACATATTTGGAAACATCATTCCAAAAGCCAGGAGGATTCCGTAGACAGCTCCGGAAGCCCCAATAGTGGGGACATTCATTTGAAGCTGGATCAACTGGTTAATATAATCAACAGATTGACCTGAATAAGACTGGTTCGCCGGATTAAGGGTCCACTCACCAATAAACCCTTTGATCGTATCATGGTAATCATAATAATTTGGAAAATTATGTTTGACAAAGTCGATGAAAGCGTCGAGGGTGGGTTGATTGGCATAGAGAAGTGCCTCCTGCTGTATCGAGGAAAAATTCCACCAGTTGACCAATGTCTGGATGATCGCTGCTCCAATCCCGGTGATCATATAATAAGTAAGGAACCGTTTTGAACCCCAAACGTTCTCCAAAAGATATCCAAACATCCAGAGCGCAAACATGTTCCAAAGAATATGGCCGAAATTGGCATGGAGGAACATATAGGTAACATATTGGTACGGTTGGAAATATTCCGACAGAAAATAGTGAAGTCCCAGAAATCTGACAAGATCGATACCAAAAGCGCTTTCAAAAGTCATGGTAGCAAGGTAAAACAGACCATTGATAATCAGCAGGTTTTTAACGACAGGCGGAAGAAGCTTAAATCCGGCAGGACTATATTGATTGGAGTTCATAAAGTTCAGGTTGTATGCTTAAATTTTTTTGCTAGTTCTTCAAAGCTCAATAGGTACATCGTTGGATTTCCATCAGGTGTAAAATCAGGTGCTACACAATTCATCAGCTCACGGATTAATGATGATGCCTCATGCTGGCTTATTTGTTTTCCATGCTTGATCGAAAGCCTGTGTGCCATCGTCCATGCCAGTTGATGTTCCTTTTTGTTTTTAAAGCCATCGGTTTCACTCTTATATGATTCCAGAATCCCTTCAATCAATGGTTGGATTTCAGAGGATTCTACCCCAACAGGAGCTGTATGGACAACAAAAGCATTTTTTCCGAATTCAGAAACCTCAAACCCGGCCTGTAGAAAAAGGGCAAAAAGGTCCCTGACCATTTGAGCATCATCCGGAGAGAACTGCACTGTTTGGGGCAACAGAAGTTTTTGAGCACCATCTACTCCCTTCTTTTCCTGTTCAAGGAATTTTTCATAGAGAATTCGCTCATGTGCAGCCTGTTGGTCAATGATCATAATGCCATTCCGGGTTTGGGTTACCAGAAATTTATTCTCAATTTGCAGAATGGGAGATGTAGTTTCTTCCTGACCAGGTATCTCCATCTGTCCCGGATGGATCTCTTTCAACGGGTCGTATAGGTTTTGCCACTGAGTTCCTCTTTCTCCTCCTGATGATCGATAGTTGATTTCCAATTGAGGTCTGGTCTGCTTTTCAAACGGGTTGTAATCGGGGTTTATCCTGATTGAGGGTTGTGTAATGGGGTGGTCAGTAGGGAGTGGTGGCAGATCGAGGGATTTTTCGATCTCAAAATCGAGAGCAGGTGTCAGGTTATATTTCCCGATAGATTGCTTGATAGCAGCGTTGAGGATGGCATAGATACTCTTGGCATTCTGGAAATTAATCTCTGTCTTTGTAGGATGAATGTTTACATCGATGGAAGAAGGGTCTACCTCAAGATAAATAAAATAGGTCGGGAATGCTTCTTTCGTGATTAGTTCCTGAAATGCGTTCTCAACGGCATGGTTGAGGTATGGGTTTTTAATAAACCTCCCATTGGCGAAGAAGTACTGTTCTCCCCTGGTTTTTCTGGCAAACTCAGGCTTGCCGATGAATCCCGAGAGATTTACCAGTTGAGACTCCTGATGAACCGGTATGAGTCGCTGGTTATAGCTGTTGCCAAGCAGAGTCACAAGTCGTTGTTTCAGGTTTGAAGGGGAGAGCTGTATCAGGATTTTGTCCTGGTTGTATAGGCTGAAACTGATATCTGGATGTACCAGGGCAACCCGGTTAAACTCCTCCATGATATATTTAAGTTCCAAGGTGTTACTCTTCAGGAAGTTCCTTCTCGCAGGCACATTGTAAAAGAGGTTTTTGATAGTAACTGAGGTCCCGTCGCTGCAACTTACTGCTGTCTGTGAAATGAATTCAGATCCATGTACCTGGATGCAGGTTCCTATTTCTTCATCAGTACGCTTTGATTTGAGCTCAACCTGCGAAATGGAAGCGATTGACGCCAACGCTTCTCCACGGAAGCCGAGGGTTCGGATAGCAAGCAAGTCATTGGCGTTTTTGATCTTGGAGGTTGCATGTCTTTCAAAACTCATCCTGGCATCCCGTTCCGACATCCCACATCCATTATCTACAACCCGGATCAGGGTCTTTCCGGCATCTTTAATGATCAACTTGATTTCGGTTGCACCGGCATCAACGGCATTCTCCAGCAACTCCTTCACTGCTGAGGCGGGTCGCTGTACAACCTCACCCGCAGCGATCTGGTTCGCGACTGATTCTGGCAATAATTTTATGATGTCTCCCATCGGCACAAAAATACCCAAATTTTGCGTGTAAAAAATGGCGCCCTCCGCATATTTCTACACGACGACGCCATTGAAATCATGTTCAATGTTGAAAAGTATTTTATTGCCCCTCAGCATTCCATCCTTCTCCAGGAGAGGGATGAGGAGTTTTTCCCCTAGAACTTCGACCGGTCAACGATTGGAAATCGCATGTGTGCCAAGTAGTAGACTCCATAGAATACCGCACTGAAGAAGAATGTCCCGAGAAGGTCGTTCAAAAAGAACGAGATCCCTTGGGATCCATCGTTAAAAAATGCCAGCCCCGCTATGTAACTCTCCATCAAACCCATGAAGTTATGCGGGTAAAATGGAAATGCCAGCCATGCCGCAAAGTTGGTTATCAAAAAGAAGATAACCGTTGAGGCTAGAGATGCCAGCAAAATATTACGCACCGTGACGTGCTTTCGGATGGTGGCTCCGATGACTACCGTGATAACAAAACTCAGATACACAGCCGGCATGAGGGCGTGAAACCCCAGAACGAGATCGCTGAGAAATAATGCAACGATTGGTATGGCGAAAGCAAACTGCTTTCTCTCGAAATAGGTTCCCGCAAACAATGCCATGGCTGCCACCGGAGTAAAGTTAGGCCAGTGTGGTAGCAATCGCATGAGCGCTGCAGCTACAATAATTGAGAAAACAATAAAAAACCTAGGAGTAGTAAAGGTTTTATAATTCATTAATACATTAGAATTAGTGTATCACAAAAATAATAAATCATTTCAATAAAAGTCAAGCGAAACACGAAATTGTTTTCATATTTTTGAACATTTAAACAAATAATCTATTATGTATTTGAAAAAGAGATGTTTACTGCCTTTCGTAATATTGACGGTCTTGTTATTAACCCAATCTTGTACGATGAAAAAACGCGTGGATACCCTTGTGACTAATGCCCGGATATATACGATGGACGAAACCAACCAGGTCGTCGAAGCCATGGTAATTGATCAGGGAAAGATAGTAAATACTGGCACTGTGGATAACTTATTGGCATTGTATGAACCGGGAAACCGGCTTGATGCAAAAGGACAAATTATCTTTCCCGGGTTTATAGATGCCCATTGCCATTTTTACGGGTTGGCGCTCGGATTGCGTTGGGTCGATTTGGTAGGTTGCACCTCTTTTGACGAGGTGCTGGATAGAATTGCCATTGCAGATACACTGAATGAGGATGTTTGGATAACAGGACGGGGATGGGATCAGAACCTGTGGAAGGCTAAGGAGTTTCCAAACAAAAAGACCCTGGATGAACGCTGGCCGGATAAACCCGTTGTCCTGGTACGGATTGATGGGCATTCTGTCCTGGCTAACCAGGAGGCGCTTGACAGAGCGGGAATTGGTCCAGATCACGGCTTTTTAAAAGGAGAGGTGGAAATTGCAGATGGACAGATGACCGGTATCCTCAGTGAAAACGCAGCCGATCATATCCGGAACGCCGTTCCAAAACCCGACAGGGAATCAACCATGGATTTGCTTAGAGAAGCTCAGGAACTCTGCTTCTCCTTGGGGCTTACCGGGATTTCAGATGCCGGTCTGGACAACATTACATTGAATCTGATGGATTCGGCACTCCAGGAGGGTCGACTGAAAATCCATATCTATGCTATGGCGGAACCTTCACCTGAAAACATTGATGCGTTTATAAAAAAGGGACCGTACCGTCACGATCGGTTTCATGTATGCTCAATCAAGTTCTATGCTGATGGAAGTCTTGGAAGTCGCACAGCATGTTTAAAGCAACCTTATAGTGACGATCCGTCGAAATCAGGCATTCAGGTCTCTTCTCCAGATTCGATCAGAGAGTTATGCAAACTTGCTCTGGCAAATAACTACCAGGTCAACATTCATTGTATAGGGGATAAGGCTGTGCGAGAGGTCCTGGATATTTACGGTGAATTTCTGATTGGAGAAAACGACCGTCGCTGGCGGATTGAACATGCTCAGGTAGTTGATCCGGCCGACCTTATACTGTTTAAAACGTATTCAGTAATTCCCTCTGTTCAGGCCACACATGCCACATCCGACATGTACTGGGCCGGCGATCGACTTGGCCCTGTTCGAATCAGTTGGGCTTATGCCTATAGGAATCTGCTTCAGCAAAACGGCTGGCTGCCAAATGGAACCGACTTCCCGATAGAACGGGTGAATCCATTGCTGACTTTTTATGCTGCGGTAGCCCGTCAAGACCTTTCAGGGTACCCATCAGGTGGTTTTCAGCCAGAAAATGCCCTTACCCGCGAACAAGCAATCAGATCAATGACAATTTGGGCGGCCAAAGCTAATTTTGATGATCAGGAGTACGGCAGCCTTGAGCCCGGGAAGTGGGCTGATTTTGTGATTCTTGATCAGGATATAATGGAGATTCCCATGAAGGAGGTCCCCGAAGTTAGTGTGCTACAGACCTGGTCGCATGGGGAGAAGGTATACGAAATAGTGAAATAGCTAAAAAGCGAAATGGTGAAAACAGCACCATTCATGTGCAATGAGTGACAATAAAAAAAAGGCTGTCCAATTCCCGGGTCAGCCTCTTTTTTCTGGTAGTCTAAAGGTTATTTTGCAATGGATTTACAGATGAATTTTCCAACGTTGTCACCGGCACGATCATAGCAGCTTTGAATCCGGCCTCCTGTATCAAAGTCATATCCCATCATGTTCACACTCTGAATATTCTTGTATTCACATGATCCGAGGATTTTATCAGGATTCGAGGTTTCAACAAGGTTGACGATCATGTTAATGTATGCATTCTTTCGTGTGACACCAACATTAAAACCGGGTTCTGTAAAGATAGTTTTGATGATCAGTGTGTACGCCGCATCAGCGCCCTCTTGACCGGAGATGCCGCATTTATCTGCAGTACCGTTGAAGTTTGTTTCAAACATCGGTTGGAACCTCGCTGAGCGGTCATTTACCCAGGCTTTAGCCCAAGTATCACCACTACCTGCCTCTTTTTTGTTCATGTCCGCGACACGCTTGTTTATATAATCCGACTCTTTTTTGAACTTCCCTACAACCATATTGGAGTAATCATACTGGAGGTTAACGGCGGTTTGCCCTTTCAACGCTCCAAAACTGCCAGATTTTAGTTTCTGTGCAAAGAGGGATCCACCGATAGTTATAAAAACACCAACTAATAGCATTAAGACAATTCGTTTCATAAGCTTGCATGTTAGGTTAAACATTCTTGATTTATTTAGACAAAATTATATTACAGGAAAATGTTTTCCAAATTAATTTTCTGAAGAGCTATTTTCCCCGGTTGTCAATAAATTTCACTGATTTCCTGATGAACTCAGGGAATTGTATATCATGAATCTCATCAACTGAATGAAAAACAATCTGTGGTGCCACCCGGAGTTTAGCCCTGAAATGATCTTTGATATCCTTCTCCCGATGGCTGATCGGCAGCTTGCTCCCAGCGTGGATTACAATCTCATCGGTACCGATCTGATTGGTTGATACCTCTACCACGTAGTTATCAACATACTCAATGCTATCAAGAATGTCATAAAGAGACGGGGGATAAAGGGTGGTCCCTTTGTATTTTATCATCTGGTTTTTACGTCCAACAACAGGCCCTAGTCGCAAGGTAGTTCTTCCGCAGGAGCATGGTTCAGTATAATGGGAGCATATATCTCCTGTTTTGAATCGCAGCAAAGGCATCCCTTCTACACCAAGAGGCGTTATCGTGACTTCTCCAGGTTCACCTTCTTTAACTGGCTGATCGTCTTCGTCAAGAAACTCTACGATGATCAGTTCAGGATGATGATGACCTCCAGTTCCGGCGCTACATTCTGCGAAAGATGTTGCCATCTCAGTGGAGGCGTAAGTGGAATATAACTTCAGGGGCCACTTCTCCAGGATCTTCCTTGCTAACGTGTTGTTTGAGAGGTCCTGGTTTCGTAATGGTTCGCCAATACAAATAGCTTTTCTGACAGAGCTGGATCGATAATCAATTCCTTGTTCCTCTGCATACTCAATGACTTTGAGAATGAAACTGGGAACTGCAACAATCGTATCCGGTGCAACCCGGTGAATGGTATCCCACTGCAATTCAGGGATTCCATTCCCTACCCTTACAATACTTGCTCCCATACGGCGAATCCCGAGGAAGTAAGCAAGGCCGGCCATGAACCGGCGGTCAATGGTGGTCATAAGCTGGAAAATCTCTCCAGGATGCCCATCGGCACAGGTGAAAGAGATGGCCTCATTGTATGCAAGTCGATCCAGATCCTTTTCAGTCGTGGCAAAGGTCACCGGATCTCCCTGCGTTCCAGAAGTAGTGATATAGTCTACAATTTTTTCCTTCCCGACGCAGATAAAGTCTTCATTCTGCCGCTGCAAGTCCTCCTTTGTGGTTACAGGAATGCCAACTAAATCGCTGATTCCCGATATCTTTTTGATGTCGATCTTCTTTTCTGCAAAAAGATGTTTGTAGAAGGGAGAGAAAGTGTTGAGATACTGGAGAAGTTCCTGGATCTTTGCATCCTGGAATCGCTTGATCTCCTTACCTGGCCGGGTCTCGATGTCGGGAAAAAACGGTGATGTCATCTTAGAATTTAAAGCCTAGTAATACCCGGAATGTGGAGATATCTATATCGTGAATCGGTCGTGCATTGTCAAAATCATTATAGTTGATGGTTCCAACGGTATAGTGGAACCCTACGAGAAATAACCTGTACCTAATATTCATCATTAATTCTTGTCCGGTGATGTGGTATCCCCAGTCACTATTATGCCAGCTGACGTTGAAGTTCAGTTTGTAACTCAGATCGATCATCAGCCTGTCAATAGGATTTACTGTGATTAGGGGGCCAAATTTTTGTCCAAAGAAGTAGTACCAGAATTCTGTCTCTTTTTTGTTGCTATTTGCTGGAAGATTTGGCTTGGATGTTGCAAACCAACCATCGATAAAGCACGCGTCGATACCGAATCTCAGATAGTTATTAACGATAGCAGGCCCTATATAGATCAGGTATCCCAGGCCAAGGTTCCCTCCGATCCTGGCTGCTGGAAAAACCGATACGTCAGGAGAAAACGGGGGCAGATCAATGATGGTCTTATCCGTGGCAAAAGTTCCCAAAGGAAATACCGGTCCAATTTTTAGGTAAAACCCGCTCTTGATTAGATTCGGCTTAGCAAAGCTTTTAGTCTTTGAACTGGATTGCGTATCTTCCTGATTCTGAGATAATGCAATCCCGCAGGTTAATATCAGGAGGGTCGTTAAAAAGAATATATAGCGATTCATAACTATAAAGTTTCAAGTTTGTATCGTAAAATTACACATTTTAACTGTACCTGTAACGTTCCATATATTTTCTCATGATGTTTGCAATCACTTTTTTCTCCTTGTCAGATAAGGAAAACACATTCTTTTTGTAACCTGAAGTTGAAGTAATATATTTATTTAACGAGTTTTCAAAACTTTCAGTAAAGGGCAAATTCATTTTCTGGTATAGGGCTCGCAAGGATGATATTGGGTTCTGCTCAAGATCTTCATACCTGATCTCCACAAATCGTACATCAGATAGTTGAGTGAAATCATTCGAAATGGTGTTCGACAGATGCGATAAGAATATCGAAATTTCCTCAATAGTAGGAATATAGCCATTTTTATTAAGGATATTTTGCTTCTGCACTACCCTCCAGAGGTGCTGGGTTGAAGGAACAACTGCATAAGGGTGTCTAACGATGTGGATGAACCGTGCTTCAGGAAAAAGATCGGCAAGAAGCTGAATTCGCAGTGAATTGAAAGGGTTCTTGGATATGATCCGTTTGCCAGTTGTAAAACAAATTTTTCTGTAAAAATCCATAAGTCTGGACTTCCATTGATCCAACAAGTCACCATCGGGGAGGAAATGGGTGTCGTTGACGAAGTAGGTCTTTTTTGACGGGAAGATGAGTTTTTCAAGAGGCGACCGGGTTGTAAGCCTGAATATAGAATATTCGTCTTCCTGAGGTTCGTCCATACCGATCTTCACATTGTCCATCGGTCGTGAAGAGCCCATTAACATCCTGAATATAGGCTTATAAAAACGATAGGAAACAAGGAAATTTTCAGGTAAAGCCACTTGAAAAAGGGTAGGCGCAGCCAGTCCCGGATCCTGAGCCATCAGTTGGTGGAGTAGGGTAGAGCCAGTTCGCCAATGGCCGACGATGAAAATCGGGTCACGGGGAACCGGTGTGTTCTCAATGATTTTCCCATATTTCACTATTTCTATTCTGGAAAAAAGTGAAGACCAGCAGGAACTCTGGAGCAGAAAAATTACACGGGCAATGTTTCGAGGTGTCCAGGTAATAGGATTACGCGAAAGTAGGCGTATCAGAGGACTGAAACGAATACCTGCAATAAGGTAAGAATTTTTCAAGAGTTGACTGTTTCGCTTGCAATAAAATCTGCAATACTGTTGATTGACTGAATGATATTTCGAGCCAGGTTTTGGTCGTTCAATCTGACATTGTACTTTCTTTGCAGTGCCATGATGATCTCAATCCCGTCAACTGAGTCGAGTGTCAGGGCATTAGTGCCACCAAAAAGGGGTTCGGTGTCATCCACGTCATTTGGGTCTACATCGGTTATGTTGAGGGTTGATATGATCAGATTTTTGATCTCCAGTTTCAGTTCATCGCTCGGTTCGCTTGACATATTAATTTGCTATTTTATACTCTTTTTTAATTTTTTAAAGAATTTTTCTTCTACTTCAGCACGGTCCATTATCAGGTCGCTCAATTCTTTCATCTTACCGGCACCAAGGTCCCTGTTTTTTCCGATCCGTGCCGCGAAAAGGGAGATCTCTCTCCATCCGTCACCAATGGTCATCAGTTCAGTGGAAAGCTCCTTCAACTCAGGGTTATTAACTATCTCAGAGGCCTGCTGAAGAAATGTCGCATACATAAACCTAAATCCTGCCCCACCTGTTCCTTGGTCCTCCAGGAGGATATTGATCTTCATCACCTCGTGAGATAGGTGTTCACTGTCCCTGGCAAACTTTGGCCAGTCGACCACTCGTTTTGCAAAGAGCCGGATTCCCTTGATTCCGATAAAAGGAACCGGAAGTTTAAGCATGTTGAAACAGGCTTTATCTATCCCTTTAAGGATTGGCTTCCTGAGGTCAACTTCAGAGGGAACGTATTTTGGATAGAAAAGAAATCCTTTTGGTGACATGTTTCCACCTGCAAACCTGCCTCTTCTGAGCGACTCCTCATTCACCCGTTCAGGTTTTGGGAAATAGCTGTCGCTTACGATATACGCTGAACCCTCTTTACCGATTACCACCATGAAATGGACATTGATATGAGCCCGTTCCCAACTCGGGACGTAATCCATATAGTAGAAATCGACCTGTGAAGCAACAGGTATTCCCTGGCTGAGGAGTTCGTTAAGCTTCTCAATCCCATCCTGCTCTTTCTTGAATGAGAATGTCTGAAACTTTACGCCCAGACGTTTCTGGATATTCTTTCTGATATCGCCAGGACGGCTCCTGACGATGAACGTGGGAAAAGTAAATGATTTATGCTTATGGAAATAGCCGAAAAAGATACCGCTGGCGATACCGAATACCATTGGTTCCGAGATTGTCAGCCCGGCATGATTCAACAGTGACGTAACGGTGCCGGACTCACAGTGGGCACCCATTTTATGATTGTAATGTATCGGAGTCATAGTTTAGCAGGTTCATCGTTCAGCAGTTCCGTCGTGGGAATAGCCTTTTTTAGCTGTTCAGCCGTGATGTTAAAGACGGTTGCATACCGCTGCAGTAATTCTTCTGAGAGTTTTACAAAGTGAGGAGGGAGGAGGTGTTTCTTTATGTTCCGCATCGGGATCCGTGTCCTGGCCGAAAGTTCCTTGAGAGTCAGATCTTCCAGGATCATAAAAAACTTCACAGGGCTGATTTCATCCCGGTTGATCTGGTCCCGGAGTGAAGTGACCAGGTTATTCCGTTTATCGAAATAATCATCAATGTAGTTTTTCGTGATAAATGAGCCAGTTTGCATGGGGCCAAATTGTCCGTCCTCCTTTTCCACATAAAGGATCATCTGCTGCTCGGGACAATCGACAAATCCCTCTTTCTCTTTCATAATCTCTTTGGCATTAATTCCGTTTTGCAAAAATAAGCATGCTGACAAGCAATGCAAAGATAAAAAACAAAAGCAACCAGAGGGCTCCGGGGAGGATATCAACCAGGGTTCCATCCCGGATAAACAACTCGAGGTAGTTGTCTATTCCCCAGCGTATTGGAGAGATGCTGCTGATAAATTGTATCGCTTTTGGCATCACGTGGATAGGGAGAAACGTACCACTGATGATGCCCAGGATCACCACCATCACAGATCCAAAGAGGGCTGCCTGGCCGTGGTTACGTGAACCAGCGCCAACCAGGAGTCCGAACCCGACTGCCCCAAGAGATGCCGTTATTGTTGCAACGGATATGGCAAAAAAACTACTTCCCATCTCCAGCTTCGGGAAGTTAAACAAAAGATGCAGCATATAGTACCCGACAAACAGCATCAGCAGGAACTGAACAATGCATACCAGAAGATACAAAATGACTTTCGCGACCAACATTGTCGATATTGGAACAGGTAATGTTCGGATCCTGAAACTTGCACCTTCGTTCTTTTCACTGATCACACTTCCAGATAAGGGTATGACGATGAAGAACATAGCAAAAAGGATGAACCCCGGGATGTTGTTCTGTACGGGAGTAGGTTTGATGGAGGAGCGTTCTTTTATCGCCTGTTGCTGATAAATTGGTGGCAGCATCTTCAACATATCGTCAGCGGGAAGCGTTGTTGCATAAGGCTGACTGGCAGTCATTAACTGTTGCATGATCACTTTTCCGCTTGCTCCTTTAAGAATGAACATTGCAGCGGTGACAAGGGTGCTTTTATAGGCTTCATGGAGTGTGGGGTCGACCACAAGAGTGATCGCTGTATCGCCAGGAGCCACCAGAACCCCGAGAGGGACCTCTCCTTTCCTTATGGCATTATAGAGCTCTTCCTGTCCGATTGAGTCTGAGACCACCCTAAACATCCCTGAAGCCTTAATGTCGCTGCTTATCTGTTCTCCAAGAACAGATCCGGGGGGGGTGACGATAAGAATGGAGCTTTTTGCCACCTGGCTCTTCAGCGTATTCTCCTGGGCTAGTGTAACAACAAGAATCAACAGGAGGGGCATCAAGAACAGAATGCTGAGACCAGGGATATCCCGGACAAGTATAAGCCACTCTTTCCGCAATGCCGCAAGAAGTTTTTGCATGGGGACAAAGTTAACTATTCCGGCGTGCTTCGAGAACAGAAAGCGGAGCAATTGTTGAGTATTGTCGGTAAAGCGAGAGACCTGCCTGATGAAGTAATGATACAAACTCCTCTTTCGTTCGCTCTTTTCCTCCAGGCATTGAAGTAAGCATCTGGATATCAATCATCTTGGCAGCAGAAGGCTTGTTTCCCGGAGGTATGATCATCTCAACGATGATGATCTTCCCGTTCGCCGGCATTACGTTGTGGATATTGGAGAGGATTGTAATGCAGGTTGAGTCGTTCCAGTTATGCAGGATATTCTTCAACAGGTATCCATCAGCACCTTCCGGAATCGAATCAAGAAAGTTCCCCTCTGTTATCGTTACTCTCTCTTTCATACCATATTGCTTCATTGTTTCTTCTGCTTTTTCGAGTGCAGCAGGCATGTCAAATAGGATGCCCCGTATGGCTGGGTAAGTTCGCAGGATATTGGCTAACAGGAAACCCTCTCCGCCACCAATATCCACCAATGTTGTAATGGTTGAGAAGTTATAGCCCTGAAGCAGAGGCGCCAGCCCAAGGGAGGAGAGATCTGACATCGATTGATCAAAAATCGCATAGTTGCTGGGATCTTCGCTGAGATAACTATAGATGTTCTTGTGATATCTCCTGTTGAACCCATCTTCTCCAGTCCGAACAGTCTCCAATAACTCACCGGTGATTTGCCAGTTCAGCGAGCCAAGGTGGTGTCTGAGCATGTGGCGTAACGACCCATCTCCATCCATTAAGGGTTTGGATAACCTGGTATTGGAGAAATTCCGGGCACTATCCTCATGAAAAATGTTATTGGATGCCAGGGCCCTCATCACCCGATATAGGCTTTCAGTGTCTGAGCCCGACTCTCTTGCAAGTTGTATTATCGGTTTTTCACTCTCTTTTAGCAAACCGGCTATGTTTAGTTCAGCTGCTACATAGAGAGATGGGAGCAGATAATAGTATTGGAATTTCTCATACAGTACGACATTTCCCGGAAACATCCTGTCGTGGATGTTCATTAGCACTGCCCTGAAGCCCTGGATGGTTTTTACAATCCATCGTGGTGGCAGAGATTGTTTTTGTGACTTATGTTTCATCGTTCATTGCCACTTCAGGTGATGGCGTAAACTTCCACCGGTTATGAGACCATAGGTAGAACCGGGGATCTTCTTTGATGTTGTCCTCCAGCGCCTTAAAATATCGCGTAGTGAGATCCGGAATCATATCAACCTCTCCAGGCTTGTTAAGGGGGCGGAATTCCACTTCATAAAAGCCACGTTTAATTTTCCGGTTATGAACATAAAGAACGACCCCTTTTGTCTTTCTATGCAAGTTGTCAAGGCCACGGAAAGCGGCGGTAGGCTGGTTCAAAAAGTTCACCCATGGAACTTTTGCATTTTTTGCAGGGCGTTGATCGGCAGCAAAATAGAGGCAAAGTGGTGCTGTTTCCTGATTATTAAGTAAGTATTTGTAGGCATCATGGTACTGGTAGAGAAGGAGTCCGTATTTCCCTCTGGAATGAAGGATCAGGTCATCAACAAATTTATTGGATTGTTCTTTGTAAATGGCCACACACGTGAAATTGATTTTAAGCACCAGGTAAGAGACCCACTCCCAGTTGCCGTAATGGCCTGGGGCCAGGATTACGTTAACCCCTTCACTGGCATATTTATCCAGGATCTCCAGGTTAGTCAGCTTGTACCGAGCGTCAAAATCGCTGATTTTCATATGGAAATTTGCTACTGCCTCCACCAGGTAATCGGCCAGGTGTTTATAAAACTCTCGTTTAATATACTTAAGTTCAGTTTTCGATTTCTCAGGGAATGCATTCCGGAGATTTTCACATACGACTTCTTTTCTATACCCCAGGATGTAATTCATGATGAAGTAAACAAACGTAGATATCCCGTAGAAGAACCGGAATGGCATGATGGTCAGGAATAAAATCATCAGACGTATCGAGAGACGCATGCGCATGAAATCTTTGGGACAAAGGTAACACTTACACAAGAATGACGGATTACGAATGATGAATTACGAACGATTTTTATCATTGCAACCTGTCAACTATCAACTGCTGACTTACCTGCATAATCAGGCAGCTGGGGCCACCAGTTCCCTTAACAAATTCAGAGAGACTCAGGGGATAGACCGTGAATCCTTTGTGCCGAAGAGCCTCGATGGAAGCGGTATTTGATTGATCTGCAATAATCTGTCGATTGGATAGAGGGATAACATTTCCGCTGATGAATCCCGTGTTTCGAACTTCGATCCGGTGAAAACCCGTAAAAAAGATTTTCGGAAAGAGACCGTTAACACACAGTATGGTATCAGGTGATACCAGCGTTATAGCTCCACCTAAATGGAGAAAAGGAGCGGGGACCTTTGCTGTCCTGGTTTCATATCCTGCCTTCTTTAAAAAATTAATAAGCTGCTCGATTCCCGCTGGATTTGTCCTTGATGAGTGTCCAATGAATGCAATGTCGTCCGTTAGAATAACATCTCCGCCTTCAACTTTTCCAGGTGCTTCAATAGCCCCGAAACATGAAACTCCAATCTTGTCCAGGGATTCGGCCATCCACTTCTCTTCGCCTTCACGGGAAGGGAGGCCCATTCTCACCCTGATGTATCCTTTTGGTGTACAAACCGCAGTATCTTTTGTAAACACTGAATTGGGATGTCCCTGCATCTCCTTGAGTTCGATCACCTTAGCTCCGGCTTTTTCAATTGTTTTTACAAGACTAATATGCTGCTTTGCGGCCAGTCCCGGATCAGAAATTTGTGTGATATTATGTTCTGCCAGGTTTGATGCCCCGAAATAAGATGGGCCTGGAGAGCAAGTGATTAGGGTAGAGGGTTGATGGTTGAGGTTCAATGTTTTAGTTTAAGTTTGAGTTTAAGTTTGGACGAGCCGTGATAAATCTCTGCCGTACAGTTATCTAGCATCCAGCATCTAGTTTGCCAGCATCTCCATTCCCAAACTTTCTGCCAGTTTGTCGGCCTCTTCTATTGCTTCTTCTTTGGATTTGCATTTCATTACCTCGACCCTCGATTGGAGAGTTCCTGCTTCCAGGACAACCCGATAATCTTCCTGTTTTGTTTCCATCGTCCGGTTGCTGAGGCTGAAAGTCCTGTAAAAGCGTTTGGTACGAACAACCCTTATTCCGTGAAAAGAGTTAGTACTAATCCATTGACCCGATCTAAAGAGACCAAGAATTAGGTTGCAAGGGCGAATGAGTCGTTTAACGGTATCAATTTCACAGGCATTTCCAGAGAATCCGATAAAGGCACCGATCAAGATCAGGATGATACCCGTCCAGTAAAACGGAATCAGGATAATACCTACCAGAACCAGGATCATTCCAGCGAAGGAACCACCTGGGCCAAAGGATTTGTCAAGTCTGTAAAGTTTTCGCATGAGACAAAGATAAAAAAATGTCATGAGGTCATGAAGTGATGGAGTGATGAAGGGATGAAGTGATGGGAAGATGCCTGCATTTTTGTCAGTCGGAGATTATGGAACACATTTTGTAGATAACATAATCATATAAATAGATAATTACACATGAAAGAGATTAGATCCTATGCCGAATGGCTGGAAAGTATGAGCAACAGTGATGTTACATATCTGTTGCTGTATAAGAAGAATGGCTCTGCGGTAAACAGATGCGCTTATGATAATCTTGCAACGGCGGCGAAATTTGCGGGCGATGTAAAACTGTTTTTTGCTAATGTAGAGGAGACAAGAGACATCCATCCTAATTACCCGGTAAATTCGGTGCCAATCCTGTTGGAGTTTCATAAAGGTATCTTAAAAAACATGCTGAAAGGATGTCATGACTCCACCTATTATGTCAATCAGTTTGAAAACCAGATGGCGGCCGTTATTGCAGAGAAGGAGGGGAAGCCAGCTTATAGCGTGACGGTCTATTCTACCCCTACGTGTTCATGGTGCACAACGTTGAAAAGTTATCTGAGGAAGAACAGGATCCAATTCACCGACATCGATGTTTCTCGTAACCAGGATGCTGCAAGGGAAATGGTAAACCGTAGCGGTCAGCAGGGAGTCCCTCAGAGTGTGATCAATGGGGAGGTGATTGTAGGTTTCAATAAAACCCGCATTGACCAGTTGCTGGGGACAAGGTAAAGGACGAGGGACGAGGGACGAGGGACGAAAGACGAGGGACGAAAGACGAGGGACGACGGGAGAAGCAAAACAGCAGTGACATCAAATATCTACAATCTACTTATCCCTTCATCACCTCATCCCCTCATCACTTCCATGATGTTCTAGATAACGTTCAAAAATATAATCAAAAATAGAAACAGAAACAATAAAACTATTTAACAATGAAAGAATTACAACCGATCAACCAGCATGTATTGCTCGACATGAGTGATGATGCCGGGGAGCAGATGACTGCTGGTGGAATTATAATTCCTGATACCGCTAAAGAGAAGAAAAAATGGGCAAAAGTACTGGCTATGAGTAACATCGAAAATGCCGAGATCAGCATTGGGGAGACTGTTCTATTTAAAGAATACAGTGGTTCCGAAGTCGAATTTGAAGGGAATAAATACCTCCTGGTGCCCTACGAAGAGATTCTGGCAAAAATTATGGAAACGGAAGCGATATAATTGGCATTACTCGTTTCGAAGAATTCCGGCGGCTTTCTGCGGAATTGTCTTTGTCTCAGCAGTGATACGGGTATGTTTCAACAAGTGGACAAGCTTGTGAAGGTTTTGGATTTTTCACCTTAACCAAAGCAGCCAGTTCCTGTGAGAATGAATCCCCTTCGCTATTTCGCTTGACTTTGTAAACACCTGATACAATATAGGAACGATAATCAGAGATAGCGCCGTAGAAACTAAAAGGCCCCCAATGATCGTCCAACCCAGTGGCGCCCACATGGTACTACCTGACAGGGTGAGGGGAAGCAATCCTCCTATGGTGGTCAAACTGGTGAGTACAATCGGAATAAACCTTGTTTCGCCAGCTTTAGTGATCGCTTCTCTTAGTGTCATGCCATTGGAAATCAGTTTATTTGTATAGTCAACCAAAATAATGGCATTGTTCACTACGATGCCAACCAGGCTGATTAACCCAATGAATGCCGAGAATGAAAAGGTATAGCCTGAGATAAGCAACGCCCAGATCATCCCGATTACAGCAAAAGGAATCGAAGCGTAAATGATAAGAGGTTGACGAAACGACTTGAATTGCAATACCAAAATGGCAAAGATGGCGATCATAGCAATAATAATGGCAATCTTCATTCCGCCAAACGAATCCTGCCTGCTCTCCACCTCTCCCGTGATCACATACCGGTAACCTTTTGGGAATGTGTAATTCGTAAGTTGTTCAATGACTGGATTCATAACCTGGTCCAGGTTAGTTCCCTTCTCCAGGTCGGCAGTAACCAGGGCTGTACGTTCGAGATCAAACCGTTTGATCCTGCTGGGGGCATCAATGAACTCAATGGATGCCAATTGTTTAAGAGGTACCTGCCGTCCCGAAAGGGATCTAACGAATATATCGTTGAAGTCTTCTGGTGAGACCTCCTTCCCAACTGGCATCCGCAAAATAATTTGATATTCCTTGCCCTGAGGGTCCCGGAATTTCGAAACACCGAGACCATTTACCGCTGCCCGGATGGTTTTATCAATCTCAAAAACAGGAACGCCATAAATGCTGGCCTTATCCCGGTTGATAACAATGCTGAGATCAATCTGTTTCTTCGACATCTGATTATCCAGATTGATCACACCAGGTTGCTCCCCAATCATTTGTTCCACATCCTCCGAGATATTCTTCAGAACCTCCAGGTTTTCTCCAGTCACGAAAACCATGATGGGAGCTTCAATCGGATGGCCCTGTTCAAACTCCTTGACATTGATTCTAGCTCCAGGATATTCTGAGAAATGGTTTCGGAGTGTAACAACCATATTATCAAACTCTTCGACGTTATATTCATCCAGTTGCACAAAGATCTCAGCAAAATTTTTTGAATAATTCTTCTCAAGCACATTGTAGTAGATCCGGGGGTTACCATGGCCAATGTTTGAGGCGTAATAGGAGACCCCGGACAGGGTATCCAATACTGCTTCAACATCCATTGTTACCTGGTTTGTTTTATCAAGGTTTGTCCCTTCAGGCAGGTTAACCTGAATTAGAAATTGAGGTTTCTCTGCTTTAGGGAAAAAAGAGATTCCGACAAACTGAAAAACAAAGAGCGAAATGATCAGGGCAACGATCGCAAATGATACCGTCAACATCTTGTGGTTTAGAGAATAGAGAAGTGCCCGGCGGTAGGGCCCTTCGATCAGTTGCCGCAGCTTACGCTCGAAGTATGTCATGCTTTTCTTCGAAACACCGACAGGGATTTTACGATATATTTTACTGGTTATCAGTGGCGTAAGAGTCAGTGCAACCAACAGTGACATGATTAGGGTTGCGATAATGGTTATGGGCAGGCTTTTTATGAACTCTCCGGATGCTTCCGGCATCATGATGATTGGAATAAACGCCAGAACCGTTGTCGCTGTGGCGCTGATGACAGGCCAGCTGATTTCCGAAGCGCCAAGGATAGAAGCATCACGTGGGGAGTATCCGAGAAACCTGAACCGGTTAATGTTTTCTACCATTACGATGGAATTGTCAACCAGTAATCCAAGTGCCACGACCAGTCCGGCAATTGAGATCTGCTGGAGACCAAATCCGGAGAGGTCGACAACAAACAGTCCCATGATGATGGAGAGTGGAATCGCCATGATGACGATCATTGAAGAGCGGAAACCCAGCGCTAGCAATACAATCAGGCCAACCAGCAAGATACCCTGCAGCAGGTTCCCAAGGAAATAGCTAATCCTCTCATCCACCCAGATGGATTGATCAAAGACAGTAAAGAGGTGAATACCAACCGGTAGCGTGTTTGTGAACTCGGTAAGTTTCTTTTGGAGTTCCCCCCGAATGGCGAAGATATTGTATCCCTCTTTCTGCTTAACTTCCAGGAAGATACAACGTTTTCCATTCACCCGGCCAAAATAAATCTGGTCTTCGTAAGTTAGCGTAACATCAGCGATATCGTGCAAATAAATATTACGGCCCCTATATGAGTTTACAACAGTATTTTTTACCTCATCCAGGTTCGCATAAGTTCCGCTTGTTTGAATATTGAAATTCTTTCCTGAGAGTTTTAAAGATCCGCCTGGTATGTTTGCGTTATTACTCTGAATGGCTTTCTCGACCTGATCAAGAGAGATGTTCATGGCTGCCATTTTTGGAAAATTCAGGGAAACCCTTACTTCTTCTTGCGGATATGCCTTGATATCAACACGTTTGACACCGTTCGACTTTTGAATCACCTTTTTGAGGTTCTCTGCCTCCTGAACAAGATCACGGTATGCTGTTTTTTCAGATATCAGAGCCAGTTGCAAGATCACAACATCGGAGGTTGTCCATTCAAGGAAGTTTATCTCAAGGATCTCTTCTGGTAGGGTCCCCCTGATACCATTGACTTTATCCACCACCTCATCGTATTTTTTTCTGGCATCATACCCAAAATAGAACTCAACAGAGATATAAACCAGGCCGTCTTTTACTGTCGTATGGATTCTCTTGATATCCTCAAGTTCATTGACCGCTTCTTCAATAGGTTGAGCAACAAGTTCCTCCAGATCGACAGGGGTGGCCCCGGGGAAAATCACAATCACAGAGGCTCCTGGAACATTCACTGGAGGATCTTCAGTACGTGGCATGGAGAGAAACGAGCTGATCCCTGCAATGATTAATAGGATGAAAACCAGGATGGTGAATTGATAATTATCGATGGAAAGTTTAGGTAGATTCATGATGACAGGATTGAGGTTATTTTTCCAGGATCAGAATTTCATCGTTATCTTTCAGGTAGTTAGATCCTTCTATGATGACCAACTCTCCCTCTTCCAAACCCTCTTTAATGCAGATCATCTCTTGAATATTATAGGTTTTGATCTGACGTTTTTCGGCCCGGTCTCCTTTGGCAATAAAGATAAACCCTCCATCTCCTTGAGCCTCAACGAGAGCGTCTATTGGGATCTGCAGACACATCGTTGGTTGGGGTGCAAAAATCTCCACCCGGGCAATGAACCCTGATGCAAGCAGATAATCCTGTGGGTCGACAGTAAGTTCTACTTCATATGTACCAGTATATGGATCAGCTGCCTTCCCAATTTCAGACGCAATTGCTTGAAAATTAATTCCGGGATAAGCGTCAAACCAGACCGTTGCCGGATCGCCCAGGTCGATTGTAACCATGTCCTTATCGGTCAGATTGGCTTTCACAACCCACTCATCATCAGATGAACCGAATAGGAATACCGGTTGCCCCGGTCCAACGATCTCATTCTCCTCTGCTAACTTTTTGAGGATCTTTCCCCGAGCAGGTGCTTCAATAATTGAATACTTCCGGTTAAACCTGGCAATCTCAAGGTTTGCTTTCGCAACATCGAGGGCTGTATGTGCATCTTGAAGGTTTTCGAGTGTAGCAACACTATCGTTATATAGATTTTCAATACGCTCATAATCTCTTTCAGCTTTCAAGAAAGCCAGATCTGCCTGGTGTTCAATGGCATTTACCTCTGCCAGGTTTAACCTGGCAATAATAGCTCCTCTGGCGACAGGCTGGCCCTCTTTGACGTTGATTTGTTCTATCAATCCGCCGGTTTTAAAACTTAACCTTACTTCTGTTTTGGAAGAGAGTTGACCTGAAGTTCTGACTGACTCTCTAATCTCTTTGATTTCAGCAGGTATTACGGTCACCCGGGTTCGGTCATCCTTTTGTGTTCCTTCTGGCACGCGGTTACATGCTAAAACAGAGAGCATGAGAAGAAGAATCAGGATAAGATTAGTATGTTTCATAATATCAGTTAATTAGTCGTGAAGTCATGAAGCCATGAGATCATGAAGTCATGATGTCAGAAAGATGAAGATTTTCATTCGTAATTCGTAATTCGTAATTCGTAATTAATTTAACGGATATGTTCCCGTTGCCCTTTCCAATTCTGCCCGGCTGATCTCATAATCATAAATAGCCAGGATCAGATTGAGATCGGCATTCGTCATGTCAGTCCGAACATTGATAAATTCGAGCAGACTCGTTTGTCCCTGGTTGTACTTTTTTCGGATAATCTCAAATGCCTTGGTAGCACTGTAACTCTGTGTTTTTGCAGCAGCCACGGCGGTGGCTGCCGCCTTTTCACCGAACCATGCATCAATCACCTGCATAGAAATCTGGTTTTTCAATTCATTATTCTGCTCCTGAAGGATATTTTGCTCGATGGAGGCTTGCTGGATTTTTGACCGTGTCTCCATGCCATGAAAAATTTTCCATTGCATCACAACCGAAGCAATCAGGAAATCTGATTTGTCATTAAACTCATATGTCGTACCCTGGATGCCATAATTAACTCCCAGATTCAGGGTAGGAGAATGATTGAATTTATTCAACCTGACGGAGTTCTCGGAAGCACTTAAATATTCTTCAATTTGCATTAATTCCTCACGGTTGGCAAGAGCGATATCAATAGATTCTTCTGTGTTTAATAACATGCTATCTATCAATATATTATTTAACATTATGTCTATCGATGATTCAAGTGATTTGTTCAATAAGAAGTTGAAATATGCCTTCGCAGATTCATGAAATTTTTCTGCTTCAGCCATCTGCCGTTCAACCTTGCTAAGTTCGGCACGAGAACGGTAAACGGCATCCACGGTCACCTTATCGTTGGCTACCAGGCTTTCGCTCACACGAAGATTCTCTTTGACCACATCGAACGTTTGGTCAAACAATTCGAGGGCCTTCACGGTCTTCAGGTAATTGAAATAGGCAGTTTTGATCTCTTTAACCAGTTCCCGTTTGTAGAGATCAATTCCTATAAATGCAGCATTAGAAAGGTCTTTGCGGATCTTGTACTGGAAGTAGATATCACTGTTGAAAAGGGGTTGATAGAGAGAGAGCATCGTCTCCTGCTCGGTAGGCCTCATGAAATAGATCTGTTCATTTTCTACCTGCGAAAACTGCTGTGATTGAGTTAGTTGATTCAATGTAGAGTAAACGGGATTCAAGAGATCCCCTATTGGAAAATCAATGGTTCTACCACCTTCTGCCATGCTGTACCTGGCATTAAATCCGATGTTGGGGTAGAATAGAGCCTCTGACTGGTTCAGTGCAGCAAGGCTCTTGTTGTAATTCAACTGTTTTTGTTTAAGCGCCTGGTTGTTTTGAAATCCTTCCCTGATATAATTTTCCAATACGTTTTCCTGGGCGATGACCATCGCAGGAAAAAGCAGTATTCCGATCAGGAGGATCATTCTCTGGATTGACTTATTCATGTTTAACACCCTCCATATGAATTGGTTCCAATGCGTCATGGATCAGTTTAAGGTGGCTGTTTACCAGTTGCTCACGGCTAATATTATGCAGATTAAAAACCATTTGTTTGGCCGAATACATTACGAGAATTCCCATCATCTGTGCCCAGAGTGTAGCACTAAGCTCAAGTATTGGAATATCCGTCCTTACCGATCCGTCGGTCATGCCCCGCTTCAGTGTTTCATTTAACAGAGTCAGTGAGTTTCTGTTGGCCATGAAATCGTTTACTTTCGCTTCCTGCAGTTTTTGCTGTTCAACATCACGTCCCTGGAAAAAGATCAGCGCATTGAAATAATCGGGATGAAGGTTAGAAAACTCAACCAGGGCAAGTCCCAATTCGCGAAGTGTCTCAAGGCCACTCTTTTTAATATTTAACCTCCTTTCCATCAACTCCATAAGAAGTTTCATTCCTCGTTCCATGATGGCAAAATGAAGCTCATCTTTGCTGGTAAAATAGAGATAGAGGGTTCCTTTACTTAGTTCGGCATCGAGGGCTACATCATCCATTGTAGAAGTTTCGTATCCTTTCCTGAAGAAGACTGTTTCGGCCGCATCGATAATGGCCTGATAGCGTTGCTCCCTTTCTCGTTCTTTTCTTTCTGTAATACCCATAGTTATATATTTAACGTTAGCCAAAAAAATGACCATGAGTCATATTTTTGACAAAGATATACCAGGATCATATAAAAGTCAAGAAATTAATATAAAAATACAGCTTGCTGTTGCAGCGTCTCCCAAGTACTCGGGATCGCAATGACAATGATGCTGGAACAAGATACTGGATACAAGATGAGAAAATACAATCCTGCCAACTGTCAACTGCCAACTGGGGACTACTTTACCACGGCATCCTCAAGGATCACATGGTAGAAGTAACCAGCGCCAAAATCCTTATCAACAACCACTACACCTTCAAAGGTTACAATCTCTCCAACGTTGACTATTGACTTCGTAGTGATTGTGAGGTCATAATTTTCACCATCTTTTGTACCATCCTGAAGGTGCACCCAGTTCCGTTCCATGATTTCAGGAAGGAATTTTACCACCATGCCGTTTATTTTTACAGTTTTACCCTGATATGCGTTTGGGTTTGCATATAATTCGGCAATCGTAATACCTCCTTCTGCCTTAGGAATATCCATGCCTTCCTGCTCCCTGAGTTGAGGTTTGGTTCCCATTATTGCAGTCTCTGACCCATCGCCTTCGAGTATGGGTTGGTCCGTAAAATCCTGAACGAAAAAGATGCTAGGGAAAGTCCTGCTCAACTCATTGCTGGTGAAATTATTCATCTCAGAACCGACCGACCAGAAATAGGTTCCCTCTTCGTTTACATCTGCTTTTGAGATAGCAATCCAGTATCCTCTTTCATCCTCAGAAACAAGCACATAGGTATATTTACTGGTCTGGATAATCTCTTCTGCAACCACCTGGTGTGCATTAGGGGATAGGTTTTGAACTTTTTTGGGAGTTAATTGACAAGATGTCGCCAATAAAGTAAAGCTGAAAAATAACGCGTATATCTTAATATCGAATTTCATATATTTGTTTATTGGTTTTCGACTCGCAAAGTTAATATTTTCCTCTATTAACTATCATATTAATCTATGTTTTCAGGACACAGAATATATCTCTTTCTGCTTGTAACCTAAGTCCTGCTCATTTTTTTAGGTTTAGAACTGGATCCTCCAGGTTCCCATCGGGAATAATCCCATCTGAAAATAGTACTTGATCTCCCCGGTCCTTGGATCGATCCGCTGCAAGGCAATGTTGGTATAGTTGGTCCTATATTGCAGATCCAGGAGAAATTCCAGGTTGTATTTAGGCATGTTTCGTTTGATGCCAAAGCGGAAAGCAATTCGTTTGTAGGCCGGGAATCGTGTTTCATATGAATGACCCCAGTCGGGGATAGGCTCGCCGGTTGCAACAGAGGCACTTACATCATATGGGATGTATGGGTTCCCTCCGGCCCATGTGGCACGAAGACCGAATGAAAGTACGCCCCATTTTCTCTTACCGACAACAAACTCATAGCCTCCAACCGCATTCAGGACATAATTGACATTAAACGCGCTGTTGCGTGTCACGTCATCATATCCATGATAGGTTGAATTGAAAAGGGATGCAGTGAGCAGGTAGTAGTAGTTCTTCTTGAAGAAACGTTCAAAGGTGAATTCAACGCCATAATTCTCCCCGCTGCCCAGGTTGATCAGGCTGTCGGCATATTGCCTGCCAATAAAAAATTCGTGCCCCTGGTTCAACAGTGCATACTCCGGGATAGAACGTTTGACAGGGATATCATAAAGGTACTGATAATAGGTCTCGAATTTAAATCTAAGATTCTCAGTCAGTAAATAATTGTAGCTAACCGCCAACTGCCAGCTGCGGGTAAAGTCCATCGATAGATTAGGTTGTGAAATAGATCCATCTGGATGATGAACCAACACAAAATAGATAACTCGTGGTTGCATCTGACAATAGAGGCCGGTTCCGAAATTCAAACTATGGCGTTGATTGATGACCCACTCGAATCCGAGCCGTGGTTCAAGCGCCCAGCTGTTGTTTAGTGTCAGAAATGAACCGAAAATGCCTGACGTCATGGAGAATCGATCGGAAAACGCATGTCTCCATTGGGTAAAACCTCTCAGGAAAGCCATCTTTTCTTTGGTGCCGGTGTTCACGAGGAATGATCCTTTCCACATCAGACTGTCGGCAAAGGACATCCAGTAATAATCGATAAAAACTCCGGCATCCATGCTATTCCTGGAGGAAAACTTATGAAAGATCTGGGTAGACCATGATGCCTTGATCTCTTCAGATCTTTCACCTGCCCATGGTGCCGGGAGTGTGACCATATTGGAGAAGGTGTCAATTTTTGTATGGACAAGTGAACCAACCACATAGATCATATTCTTTAGCCGGGTCTTTGAGGAGAGAAGAATCTGATGTGTCAGGCCAAGCACTCCGAGGTTTGATCCGTTTGCCAGATCCTCGCCATAATCAGGGAACATCCATTTATCCTCTTTTTTCTCGCTATCGAAAATGTCAATATTGCTGATTCCTCCCATCCCGGTGATGGTGAAGGTTCCTGCCTTTTTAGTGGGGAAAGTGAATTTGAGGTTCAGATCCTGGTACCTCGGAACAAGATTCAGGTTGATTCCCAGGTAGCTGATCAGTTCCAGCATGGAATAGCGGTAGGAAAGCAAGTAGGAAGCTGTTGATTTTTTTGAGAAAGGCCCTTCTGTCCCGAATTCAAGACCGTTCCAGCCCATTTCAAACCAGTATTCCCGATGGTCGCTATTCCCATTTCGCATGCGGAGGTCAAAGACTCCCGCCAATGTATTTCCATACTGGGCAGGAAAAGCTCCGGTAAAAAAATCAGAATTTGTTAGCAGATTGTTATTCAATATAGTAACAGGTCCTCCGGTAGTTCCAACGGCTGCAAAATGGTTGGGATTGGGAATCTCCATATCATCCAATCGCCACTGGAGACCCATCGGGCTGTTACCGCGAATAATGATGTCATTTCTGTTATCGACTCCGGAGGTCACTCCTGCAAAGTTCTGAACCATCCTGGCGGGGTCGTTGTAACTTCCTGCAAATCGAAAGGTTTCATCTACACTGAAACTTCTGACGCTAACCGTCGCCATCCGGTTGATGGGCTGATATTTTTGGTAATTGCCCCTGATCTCTACCTCCCTGGTTGTGATCACACTCTCCTGAAGATAGATGGTGATATCACTCTCTTTCCCTGAACTAACGATGATATCAGAAGATTCATAGGGAGTATATCCAACAAAAGTAACCTTGATCCTGTGCTTTCCGATTGGAATGCGTTCAAGCCTGAAATGCCCTTCTGAATCGGTTACAGTTCCAATTAACGGATCGCTTCCTGACAGAATGACTGTGGCGCCTGGAAGAGGGGCGAGGGTTTGCTGATCAAGGACAATGCCTTTGATGGATTGGCGGAGGATAGGTTGAGAATAAGTTGAATGGTTAACAAGGATGAAAATGATCATGCAAAGAAAACGAAGGACCCGCAAAGATCGCGAAGGTGATTCCGTGAGATTGTGTTTCTTTGCGTACCTGGTGAATTCTTTGCGCACGTTGCGTGAAATAAAGGCTATTAAGCTGAATTTCAGGTTACATTTCCATCAGTTGATCAACTTCTGCTTTTGTCAACCTTGTCCATGTAGGATGGACAAATTTGCCCCCGTCCCAATCGAAATCTACTTTATCAAACGTCTCTTCGTAAAAGGTCAATTTGCTTCGCAGGTCTGGAGTATGCTCAATAAAGATATAGTTTTCAGGTTGTTCGACAATATGTAACATGATTTGGGTAGCCAGGGGGGCCACCCATTCAGTAACAGGAGTTCCCGGATTTTGCCTGTAGATCTCAGTTGCGATCACCAAGGTCTTGCCATCTTTCCGGCAAACGACCTTCAGGCCGCAGCGTGATGGGGTCTCCCATTGGCCTGGGAACTCAAAATACCGGTCCATGTAGTGATCAAAGCCTGGATTAGTTTCCATATATCATTCGAAATCTATAAATTCCATTATTGTTCTGTAAGGGCGGGTTCCAAACCCGCCCCTGATATAACATCCAAACCTGCCCCTACACGCCAATCGCCCTGCCAAAACTGAGGTCGATCAGGTCGCGGCGACGAGGAGAGTAGGTGCCGTCTTCCATCTCCCGGTTGATAACGCGTGTGATCAGGTTGAACATCTTCATGGTTTGCGGTTCATCCCTGTAAAATGTATCCCAGGCATAATTATAAAGTTCCTGCAATCGTTCTGCCGTCATGTGTTTGGGGTGATACACTACCTTCCCAGCATTGTAATGGTCCCAGTTGTGGTCAAAAATCCGGTTTTGCTTGACCAGGTCAGCATACGCTTTAGTATGTGGGAAGGGCGCGAGTACTGTAAACTCTGCAAGGTCAAGGTCAATCTCAAGGAGGAAGTCAATCAGTCGTTTTATATCATCTTCAGTCTGGTTATCAAGGCCTAACAAGATAGTTCCCTCAACAGCAATACCATAGTCGTGATACTGTTTGATCCTGTTCCGGATATAGTCTGAAGTGTCGAAGACAGCCTGATAGACATACCAGGCACCGGCTTGTGCAGCAAGATCAAGTACTTCATCTTTAGCCTCAATTGTATGGCTTACCCACTTCTTTTTCATCGGGATCATTGCTTTGAATAGCTCCTTTTCCCAAGCAGTATCCAGAGCCAGAGAGTTGTCCACAATAAATAGCCGGCTGTTGTCCATCTGGGATAGTTCTTCCACCACCCGGTCGATCGGACGAGGTCTGAATCCGCGACCACCAAGGTATCTGACAGCACATGGATAACAATCATAGATGCAACCACGGGAGGCATGGAAGAGGTCCACCATCCGGAATCCTTTGTGGTAATAGAGGTCTTTCTTCAGGATGTTCCGGTTAGCCGGACCTACCAGGTTCATGTCTGGCGGTTTTGCCATGAAGTTATAGATTTTCTTCAGTTCATTCTTACGAAAATCCTCAAAAACATCTGCCAACCTGCCTTCTATCTCTCCAAGGAATACCGAATCGGCATGTGTCATGGTCTCTTCCGCATGAAGCATCGTGGAGATTCCACCAAAGATGACCTTTTTCCCCAGTTTCCTGTACTGATCTGCAATGGCCCATCCACGTTGGACCTGCGTTGTAAGCATCATCGAGATGCCCACAAAGTCAGGTGTATCATCAATAATCAGCTCTTCGACGTTTTCATCAGTGAACTCGATATCTACATAATCAGGAAGGTCTGCAGCCATCACAACCGGGCCATGCGGAGGCAGGTAAAAGATGGTTTGTCCTTCCAGTTTTTCCCATCGTGGGTATATCAGTTTAAATTTCATTTCAATCGTTGATTTATTGATCGTTGCACATTATCATGCTGTGAATGATCTTCTCTTTTTCTCCCCAACGAGGTATCTCAAGCGTTAAGGCCTTTTGGTACATAACAATAGCCTCCCTCGGCTTCCCGGTCTGCTGAAGGTAATCCCCGGTAAGGGAAAAGACCTCATAGAACATGGGGTTGGTGGAGTGGAACTCCTCAAAGAACGATGACTCCAGCGGTACTAATTCATCCTCTTTCAAGATGTTCAACAGCCTTGACCGCATTTGACAAAAGCGTAAAAACCGTTGATAAGCTTCAGAATTGAGAAAGGGATCAGAAGGAATTACCAAGCCTGGGTCCGTGATCTCAACCCGCTGTTGAAGCGTTGCAAATGTAGGAAAAATTTTAGATAGGTCGTAACAGACATATGGCCCCAATTGCCATGGCGAGGCGGATACCCAGACAAGCCGCTCGGCTGGTTTAAAGATGACAGAGTGATGAGCAACCAGCTGATTGATAGCCTTTTCGTTTCCCATTCCGATATCTGTTGAATTGAGTCCATGCTGATCTCTGAGGAGTGTTGCAACTGACTGTACATCCATCGGCATCAGTTCGGTGATATCCTGCGTGACACGAAGGAAACGATAGAGAGAAGCGTTATCACGGATATTCTCCATATTGAGCGGGTCTAGCGAGAAGATCTCATCCTGGAAGTGGTTGGCGCAGATGATATAGTTTTTCGAAGGTTCTACCAGCGCAAGTCCGAAAGGCGCTTTTTCAATAATGGCAGCCCGGTTTTCATCGCCTGATCCTATCAGAATCGACTCAGAGACAAATGTTTCACGCTCGCTTGCAATTTGATAAGCATCATCGATAGAGGCGGCGTATTGAAGTATCTCACGGGCCAGGATTGAGATCGGCGTCCTGGCCGACATTGGGATATCCGACTTAGCTGCGTTTAAAGTCACCGTGATGCCACGCTCGTTCATCCCTGATACTGTTCCGATCATGCCACCCCATGTGATCATCATGAACCCGAATCCGTTGTCAGGCTTTTCAAAACATACAATTTTGTTTTTTGCAAAGGCATCTCCAGCATAGAAATCAAAATTCCGGCCAATAAGTAGAGAGGAATCAACGCTGAACTCATCCCAAACGCCAAAAGAGGTGCATCCAACCAGCATCAGGTCCTGGAGGGCATGGCCGATGTCGTGAGCCGAATGGTAATTCAGCAACCGTTGGTATGGTGTGCCTATGAAATTGAACGTATTGCTGGCCGAAAGTGAAATCCCAAATATTTCCTGCTTGAACTCCTCCATCAAGTACCTATCGAGATCCCGGTTAAACCAGTAGATAAAATATTTGAGAAACCCCTGATAAAATTTGGAAGGGACCAGCTGCCGGATTTGTTCAACAAAGGCATCCTCCTGCTCGAAAATTAACTGCCGGCAAAGTTTTCCGTTTGCCACACCACGCTCAAACGGAGCCCCATGAAGATAGAGTTCCCAAAGGCCTGATTCACTCTGTTTCAGCCAGTTATCTTCACATTGATAGAAACCAGAGTCCGGTTGGGAGACCGTCCAGTCAAGAGCTTGGTGATTCGATATTTCCGGAAGTGATGTCGAGGTTTCCAAGACATACCAGAGAACGAGGATTGCGATGATGACAACCAGGATAAATGGGATGATGAAACGTTTCTTCCTGTGAAAGGGACGATCTTTGGTCATATAGGCTTATAACGCGGTAGTTGGATACAAAAGTACATGTTTTGATTTTTACCACATAGACAAAATAGAGCACAATAGGGAATGTGTATCCTATTGTGCTCTAGTGTGCCTTTTATGGTTAATTCACTCAGATTCCCTCCTTGATAGTATCTAAAACATGAGACAACCCCAGGATTTCCCCGCAGGTCATCACAGACCCAATTGTCACACCCAGGGCGCCATGAAGGTTGACATTCTGTCCTGTAAAGAAAAGGCCGGGGATTTTGGTTTTTGGGTGGATCGTACTTTTCAACGGATTGTCTGCATCTTTTACCACTCCATACATCGACCCTTGTAACGTCCCTGTATAATCACGCCAGGTGAGGGGAGTGGATATCTCGATGGTCACCATGGCCTCCTTCAAGTTGGGAAACTTATCGTAAACAGCATCGAGCAACAGCTTTGCTTTTTTTGCTTTAAAAACAAAGTAACTCTTTTCCCTGGCGCCTGAGTCGCTCTTCTCCCATTCCTTTAATTCACTAAATTGCATCGGTGCAAGGATCACTGCCGTGTTGGCAAATTCGCCCTGCTCTTTTTCCGGAGGAGTCATGAAAAGGAATTGGGTCGGCCATCCGGCATCCGGCATCCGGCATCCGGGATCAGTCCAAACATCGGAGGTAATATGGTGATACACATTGTAATTGAGAAACGGGAAAGTATCAGGTTTCAATCCCAGGTATACAGAAAAGACCGAAACCGTATTTGGTAGGTGTGTGATCCTCTCCCGGAATGCTTTTTGAACCTGTATTTCTCTGAGCAACTGCAATGTTGCAACCGGATGGATATCCGAAATGACCTGTGAGGCTTCAAACCGATCACCATCGGCTGTATCGATGATGAACCGTTCGCCCGTTCGGCCTATTGATGTCACTTTCTTCTTTGCCAACACCTCTCCGCCATGGGCCCGGATTCCCTCTACGAGAATGTCGGCAATTTGCTGGCTCCCACTGGCTAACCTCCATGCTGAGGAGATAAATGAGTGGTTGATAAGACCAAACTGGGAAAGAGGAGTGGTGGCGGGGTTGCCGGCATACAAGAAGTTGTTGCCCGCGAGGACACTGGATAAACGGATACCGGATGACGGATGACGGATGACGGATGCCAGATCGTTCAGAAAATCATATGCTTTAAAGCAGGAAAAACTTTCCTGGTTCGTTTTGGATGGGATTTCAAGGTTATAGAGTGGATGTGATTTTGCAATTTCGTTGAGTTTTTGCAGATAGATGGATAACGTAGGTGCGGCATCCGGGAAATGGGGTAGAAGTTGATCTATGAAGTTGTTAAAACCCTGGGCCATAGGTAATTCATGATCATAAAAAGAGATGATGTCAAAGCCATCCGGGTTCATCTGTAACAGATCCAGGTTATCACTCAACCCGAAATATTTCCAGTAATTGAAGAGAAGTTGTCCGGGCGCCATGCTGCCAATATAATGCATGCCAGTATCGAATCTGTATCTGTCGCGTTTAAATGTTTGCAGGCATCCACCAAATTTGCGATGCTTCTCAAGAACGATTACCTTCAATCCCTCTTTGCTGAGGAGATAAGCTGTGAGAAGGCCACCGAGGCCACTGCCAATTATTGCATATGAATTGCCATTAATTGCCATAGTTTACGCGTTTACTGCCATGCCTTTCATGAATTTCACTATCTCACTATCTCACAATTTCGACAGTGACAAAGATAGCAAGAACGTTCTTGAAAAGAGTATCTTTGTGACATTGACCGATACCCTGTTAAATGAATCCACTCCCACTGGTCAGGACTACAAGTGTTTTATCTGATATCAGGTATTATTTCCTCCGGAAGCCGGAAACTGATACCCTGATTAAATTCAGTTCTGAAGATGAACGGGAGATCTATTGTGCAAGTATCATGCAACGAATTGGCATTGATGTTCACCAGTTCAAACTGATGAATATCCATCGGATCGGGATTGAAGCACCATCTAGTTATCTCTTTCATGAACTAATGAAGTGGAACGGTGACTCGATCTGCTGGCCTAACCACATTGCCCGGGTCAACCTACTTGATGGTAAGATTGAGGACATTGTGATCACTCTGTTGGGGCGGTTCTATAAACTTTTTGTGATGAAGGCGATCCGGATCCATCAAATCCCGGCTGCTAACGATACCGATAATGCCCGTTACTTTTTATATCAGTGTAGCGGTGGATATCCGATTGGAATATTCTCGCTCTACGTGCGATCATCCATCCCGGACCGTGGGGAGAATGAAATGTCTCAGCTCTTCTTCCTTACTAGTTTCAATTTCTATGGCAAACAGTTCTGGTCGAGGGTCAAACCATTGAGAAAAGCCTGGGAATTTGTTCACAACCGGGTTACTTCTCATGTGGCCTGCAGGTTTAAACAGCTGGTTGAATGGAAGTTTGAAGACTTTAAACACCCTGAATTAGATTCAGACCCTCTTATGTTGTGGGTTTTGAAATGACAATAAAGATGTTTGATGACCTCTTCCCCTGGTCAATTATAGTGCATTCAAGGCCTTTACTTTGTGCTACTCTTTTGACCTCTTCAGAAGAGATGAACCAAAGCTTTTTTTGATCTTTATTCGTTTTGTTGAATTGTAATATTCTGGTAGAGAGAAATTCGGAAAATCGGGTTCGCTTATGGCGGTTGTGTAAATCTGCATTGCCTTCGCGAATCAACAGCACACCTCCGGCCTTCAGGTTTTGCATACAGGACTGAATTAACGTTACTTGACTGTCAGGTGGGAGGTAATGCAGGACATCGCCCAGTAAAATGCCATCCTGAAGTGTGAAAGGGTACTCCGAGATATTACAGTGGATGAATTCGATCCGCTTGTTCCTGAGATATCCGTTCTGTGCAACGATGATCTTCTCCTGATCATAATCCACACCTGTCAGGTTCCTCTCATCTGATGTTAACATTAACATGTAAGTGATGTAGCCATAACCACAACCCAGATCGAGAATATTGCCGCTTCTGGGCAGGAGTTGATCGTAGAGCCGAAAGTTCTCTTCCAGTCTCATTTTGATCCTGACGTACCACTCCAACACCGGCCCTTTGAACATATAGTTGAGCCGTAGCGAAAGGCTATTGTAAGCAGGTGTGCAATGGATCTCTTTGAGTTTCCCATACTCTTCCCGATAATAAGCCCTTACCAGTTTGGTTCGTTGGGAGTAAGTCTCTCCAAACTCAGTATCACCAGGCGTAATTCGTGGAAGAATTTTCATGAAGAGACGGCTGGGTTTCCCCCAGAAGTTGCCTCTGGGGAGGAAATCACCGCTTCCAAAGATCAGAATAGGGAGGATATCGATCTGCAGTTTCTCGGCAATATAGAAAGCCCCCCGGTGAAAACGCTGGATGTGCCTATCTCTGGACCGGTGTCCCTCAGGAAAGATCAGAATAGAGAACCCTTCGTTAATTCGTTGCTGTATAATCCCTAAGGAGCTATCGATCCCTTCTGCCATTGGAGGAAAGCCGGCCAACCTGGCAACGGGTCCAAAAATCAGATGGCGGTAAACCCATTCGTTGGTTAAAATCAAAATGTTGGAACTTAGACGTAATAACGCTGGGGTTTCTATCAGGGATTGATGGTTACTGATTATGATAGCAGGTTTCTCAAATGTCTCACCAGTAGGATTCTCTACTTTGTGGAATCCCGGAAAATTCATAGCAATGTAAATCTTACTGAGGCGACTGAATATCCGGTGAAATATCTCCTGCTTTTTATTCTTTGAAATAGGTAAAAGCGGACTAATTGCCATGCCGTAGATTACCAGGATCAGCGCAATGGTGGAGATTGGAATCCAGGCGACTACGATGGCGAAATAGAGCAGGAAGAGTGTCACCGGGAAACTTTTTCTATGCTTTGGCTTGAAGAGGAACCAGCTGGCGAGCAACGACTGATAGGTATAAGAGACAAGCACCACAGATATAACGCCTAGGATGGAGATTAGTGCGATGGAGTTGAGTGCAGGATGGCGTGCTGCAAACAGGGCTGCCACTCCAATGAGTGTTGTTGAAGAGGAGAGAAAGATGGAGACCTGGTATGTTTGCATGTCGCGGATGCCGGTTTTGTATTCACTCAGTAATCCACGCATCATCAGGATACTATAGTCAACACCCAGCCCAAATACAAAGGAGGAGATGATGATATTAAATATGTTGAAACGGATCCCGAAAATGCCCATAAATCCCAGTGTCAGCAGCCAGGCGAAAAACATTGGAAGGGCAGTTGTAAATCCCAGCTCGATCCGGCCGAAAGAGAGTAGAAGCAAAACGGAAACAAAAACCATCGAAAGTGTGACCAGCCGGTTGAAATCGACCCGTACATTTTCAACAAACCGGCTGGTGAGGTTCTGCCTATCGAACAATACAAACCGTGAGTCGTTCTTGAAGAATTCATAAACAATAGGTTTATTTTCTTCAGTGACCTTCGCTATGGCTGTCACCATCGTCAGGTCAGATGTTTCGTTGATCCATTCTCCAAAGAGGGATGCTTTCATCTGGGCGTTCTCCTGGGGTGTAAGTGTAGTATAGGACCGTCCCAGCATCCGTTCCAGTCCGTAAAAAGCTTTTGCTGAAAATCCTTGCTGTCTTCCTGCCTGATGAATCCCTGAGAGCAACTCCTGTTTACGTTTTGCAGTCCAGAACTCAGTCCATATTGCCAAACGTTCCTTTTGGATCGAATCAGAAAGAAGAAAGGTGCTGATCCCCGACCATCCCTGTATATGACCCCGTGCCTTCATATTTTTTAACTTACTGATAGCCTGTTCATTGGATTGTAATGCCTGGTCGAGGGTTCTCCCTGTCGACACGATATATACATTTTTAACGGATGATCCTGATACCTCATCAAGCGCTGACTCGGCTCTGATAAGTTTATCTGACATGTAGTTCAGGCTGTTCATATCGGTCTCGAACGTCACCTTATTTAGATAAAAGAGACTCACTATCCCAAGAAAAGCCAACACAACAATCAGCCATCCCTGTTTCCCAAATCGGATGGCACCGATGCGATCGATGAGATTTTCCCTGTTTCTCTCTTTTTCGTTCGGCAGAAGGTAGCTTCCAAGGAACTGGGGGAGGATAACTAAGGCAAAGAGTGCGGCACCGAATACGCTGATTGCGGCAAACCATCCCAGATCATGCAATACGGCTGAGTTTAGAAAGATCAGACAGAGGAAAGCACCGATGGATGTGAGGCCGCAGAAAAAGATAGTCTGAGCCATATCCCTGATCACCTCTTCCACGTTCTGTTTCCTGCGGTAGTGGTTGATCATGTACAGGGCATAATCAATGATAAGGCCAAGGATTACAGAACCAATTCCTAATGCGATAGCTGAGATATTGCCTTTCACAAGATAGAGCATACTCAGTGCAAGCCCTCCGCCAAAAAAAGCAGGGATAAATCCAAGTAGGGGGATTAAGGCATTCCGGAAGTACCATCCGATAAGGAGAAAAATTGCGATCAAGGCAAGAGAGAGACTAAGGATGATATCGTGCTTCAACTGGTTGGCATTCCCAACAGCCACTGCTATAGAGCCGAAGTAATCAACATCAATCGGATTATCAATCATAGTGGCCGATTGCGTACGTGTCGAAACAACCTGATCAATCATGTGATCGAGGGTGTTGATCAAACGTGCGTTTTTACTGGTTTCACTAGGCGCGTTGGCTGGCGTAATGAAGAAAAGCAGATGCCTGGCATCCTGAGAAAAGATATAACCATCCCTAAGAACATAGTTGTCATCTACCTGGAGGCTCTGCAGTTTTTTCAACGCCACATTGGAGATTCCCAGTGGATCATCCACAAACCGCCGCTTCATCACCATACTGGCTGGTGAGATCAGGATTTTGTAGTTTCTACGGAGGATAGATTCAAGGATCCTTTCATCCCCAAGGCTATCCAGGCCAACGTAATCAGCTACATCCAGAAAGAGTGGGATATGATTATCAATTAGATTCAATGCCAGAGGCATCAGGCTCTCATTGGTTTTCAGGAATATGGATTGAATATAGGTGGAGTCAAGTCTTGCTGTCAGGCTATCGCAAAGTTGATTGGCAATGGTAATCAGTTCATCAGGTGAGGGAGGGATTTCGGTATTGGATTGACGAATATGAATGATCAGTTTCTCGGCGAATTTGAAATTCCTGATTACATATTCATCCCGATTCAGGCTATCCCCTTTCGATGTGATCCCGGAGATATCCTCTTCAAGTTGTATCCGGGAGGCGAAAATGCAGATAAAACCAGTAATAACAGCCAGGAACGTCCAGAAAGCCCAGCGATGTTTACGAAAGAAATGGTAGATATAGATAAAGAAAACAGCCATTCAACGCAAGATCAGTTAGTTCATTTTCATCTCTTTCAACTGTACTTTTTTCCTGAAGATTACTAGCAATATATAGGTGGTGAGTCCAGAAAGGGGTGCCAGGATAATGCCAAAAGCAAAACTTCCGATGATGTACTGGATCAGGTTTTGCTTGATCCATTGCAGATCAATACCTGAAGAGTACTCCAGGTGTGAAGTCTCAACTCCCATTATGTGCCCACCAATCAGGTAACTGATAAATATTATAATGGGAATAAAAGGAGGGATGCTGATGTTGGATGTCACAAGAGCTACAAATTTATTCAGCCTGAAAAGGTGAGCCAGTGAGACCGCAACAATCATCTGATAGCCCCAGAAGGGTGATATGCCGATAAAGATGCCTAACACGACAGACCATGCCAATTTTGTGTTCGAATCGCTACTGTTGATAAAGTATTCCCTGATGATCTCTTTGAAACTCTTTTTTCTCAGGCTTTTAGCAAAATGAAATGGTCTGATCCAGAGAAGCGCTGCAAAAACCAGGATGGTATTGAGAAGGGTTGTTCGTGCAAAATCGCGCCCTTTCCTAAAGTGTGAAACCCGCTCTCCTTTTGGTGCATACCAGATCCGTACCGGAACCGAAAGGATCGATACACCCCTCCAGGCAAGCCTCACCAGCACCTCTACTTCAAACTCAAACTTCCTGGAGTAAAAGTGGTGGACCATCTTAATTTTTTCCAGGGGATAGAGCCGATAACCAGATTGCACATCCAGAATCTGTTGTCCAGTCTCCACTCTGAACCAGAAAATCGAAAACGTATGTCCAAAACTGCTGGTTCCCGGAACATTCTCCTGCCCCATGTCACGGGCCCCAATCACAATCACATCAGGATGCTTCTCAATTACTTCAATGAATTTCGGGATATCATCAGGAAAATGCTGCCCGTCACTATCTATCGTAAGGGCATATCTGTATCCTTGCTGAAGTGCATAATTGAACCCCTGCTGAAGTGCGAAGCCTTTGCCAATGTTTTTTTCGATGGTAATTAGGTGACGTGGCGCCGTGGCGCCGTGGTGAAGTGGCGAAGCAGAGAAGAGGGGATGAAGGGATGAAGAAGTATCGGAGTTTGCCAACTGCCAACTGCCAACTTGCATCAGGATATCTTCTGTCTGATCCGTCGACCCATCATTTACTACGATGATGTCTTCGGTATATCGTTGCACTCCACGGATCACATTCTCCAGGGTGCCAGCATTATTGTATGTAGGAATAATCACGCAGCACTTCAACTCTTGCATTTTCTGGCGAATGAACTCAATTGCAGGCATTGGAAGGGTAAAGGTTGGTGAAACAAAATTAGCAAAATCGGGCAAAGAGACAACGTCGAAAATTATGTACTTTTGACATTTCATTCAGAATATCGAATCACATGTTGTTGCTCGTCTTCTGTTGTTTTCTCTGATGTTGTTTTCTCTGAACACTTCGTAATTCATAATTCGTAATTCATAATTCGTAATTCGTAATTGGTGAAGATCCTTCTGATAAATCCTCCCCGCTCTCCCGAAAACAATATCCTGAAGTATGCTCCTGAAGCTGCCAGACGGTTCATTCATAAGAAGTTGATTGGTCCCCCTCTGGGCTTGCTAACAATTGCTTCGGTAGTAAAGGACCATGATGTGGTGGTGTTTGATACCAAAGGGGAGTATGATCTCGATCCAGCTACAGCACCGCTGCGGGAGTTGGTCAAAGGTCTGGTTGAACGACATCAGCCAGATGTGGTCGGCGTGACAGTAATTACGTCTGAATTCAATGACTCTACAACAATCTGCCAGGTAGTCAAGGAGGTCAATCCGGATATCCTTACTGTAGTAGGCGGACTGCACGCAACCATGTTGCCTTTCGATTTTACGGATACGTCTATTGATTTGGTAATTCCGGGACAATGTCCGCATCTATTCAAGGCAGTAGTGGAAGCCAAAGAGAAAGGATTAACCTATGAGCCTATACCGGGAATTCTGATCAGAGAAAATGGAGGACTCCGGAAAACGAAGGGGAAGATACCCGCCTGGGATCCAGCGGGTGAAGATTACTTGAAGATTGACCGGAGTCACCTGGCAAGGTGGATATCCACTTATAAAGTTGGAAATAGCCCTTATCCGAGTACGTATGTCTATACTTCTCTCGGATGCCCCTATAAGTGTACGTTTTGTTCTATATGGACGCAGTTCAAAGGCAACTATCATCAGCGTACGGTCGAGAGTCTCATCAACGAGCTGAAATCTATCCCCGAATACCCGGTGGTACGGTTTGCTGATGCCAATACTGTTGTGGATATGCAGTTCATAAATCATCTTTTCGACCGGATTGTTGAAGAGGGAATAGAGAAAACGTTTGTGATGGATATCCGTGCCGATATTGCGGCAAACCAGCCGCAGATCATTGAGAAGATGGCAAAGGGAGGATTAAAAGTTGTAATCTGTGGCTTTGAATCTTTCCGTGAAGAAGAGCTTAAACGGTATAAAAAGGAGTCGCCGGCAGCAGATAACCAAAAGGCAATTAAGGTGTTTCATGAGCATGGGATCATGGTTAGAGGAAATTATGTCATCCCATTCAACTATGGTGAGGATGATTTTAAGGCCCTTGCCGATTACTCTTCTGCCAATCCGGTTGTATTTGCCGGATACACCATTCTAACACCCATGCCCGGGACTGTCTATTACAAGCAGAACAGGAATCAGATCATTTACCATGATTATAACAAATACAATTTTTTCAATGCGGTAACCAGGACAACCCTGCCGTATGAAGAGTTTCATGAAAGGGTAGGGGCGTTATGGCTAATTAAGAAGGGGACGGACGTAATTTGATAATTACAAACCACAAACACCAATTTTTTTTATCAGAATGAAGAAGTTGCTGCTTGTAAATACTAACATTGAGAAGTTTCCATACCCTATTCCACCAATAGGTCTTAGTTTGCTGGCATCCTATCTGGAGCCTTGGTATGAGGTTAAGCTATACGATGGTGTGTTCGATGAAGGCAGATCCCTTCCGGATCTCGTTTTGGAGTATGACCCTGATTATATTGGATTCAGTATCAGGAATATCGACGATGTTGTTGCAGACAAAACCATTTTTTATATGGACCGGATCCTGCAAGATTTTATTCAACCTGTAAAGGAGATATCGCATGTACCTATAATCCTGGGTGGTAGTGGATTCAGCATTTTTCCCGAAGAGATCATGGCACTTGTTGGTGCTGATTATGGCGTAATTGGGGAAGGGGAGGAGGTGTTTCTCAGGTTGCTTCAGTGTTTAGATGAAGGTAATCCTGTGAGACACCTGCCTCATGTTTTGGTAAAAATAGATGATACAGGAGAACTAGTTGCAAAGAATCATTTTATTGAATATAACTCCATCCCTTTTTCAGAAATAGACCGGCATATCGATTTCAACAAGTACAAACAGCGCGGTGTATATAGCATTCAAACCAAACGTGGTTGTGCGCTCAGATGTATCTATTGCACTTACCCTTACCTGGAAGGGAAGAGTTACCGGTTAAGGGATCCGAATGATGTTGCAAGGGAAATTGAAGAGACTATGGAGAGAGTGGGGAGGGTTACCTTTGATTTTGTCGATTCCACTTTTAACGAACCGTCAGGATATGCAGAAGATATCTGCCGGGCAATTATCAGAAGGAAAACCCGGCCACAACTACGAACGATGGGTGTGAATCCTGGAAATACCAGCAGCGAACTTTTTGACCTGATGATGGAGGCCGGTTTCAAACAGATCGATATTACGCCCGACAGCGCTGCTCCGGCAGTAATCAAAAACTTGAAGAAAGGGTTCACACGAAAAGATATCGAACGAACAGCTCACCTGATACGCAGCAAGAATCTTCCTGCGATGTGGTTTTTCCTTTTTGGGGGACCAGGTGAGACCACCGAAACGGTTATGCAAACCCGAGAATTTATCGGTAAATTCATCAGCGACGAAGACATGGTACTTATGCTTGCCGGGTTGAGGATCTATCCGAACACTCCTTTAGAGAGGATTGCTATAAAAGAGGGAATTATCCATAAAGGAGACTCCTTGTTTTACCCATCTCCTTATTACTTTTCAGTTCAAACGCCTAAAAATGAACTTGATGCGATGCTGATCGACATCCGTGATTCATTTCATAACTGTATTCCTGCCTCAGAAAGCTCTCCCTCTCCGGAGATGCTTCAAAAAGCAATATCCCTGCGGAAAGAGAGAGGATTATCCGAACCAATGTTCAGAACCCTTTTGAAGATAAGGAAAGAAGAGAAACAAAGGATGTAGGACGAAAACATTGATTCATCAACTAGCGATTAACAACAAACATCGAACGTTATGACAATTAATTGTTCTCCGGCGCGGCTTCCTCTTTCTTTATAACTGTACCTTTGATCTGGAGAACCACCTTGTTTTCATCTCCATTAGTCTGCACGGTAATAGTTTTGATGAACGGTCCCGGTGCTGCAGCATTATATGTTACTGATATCATTGAAGACTTATTAGGGAGGATAGGTTCATTTGAATATTTTAGGTTAGTACATCCACATGATGCTTTCGCAGAGCTGATCAGAAGTGGTTTATTGCCATCGTTTGTCAAAGTGAACTCTGCTGTTTTCGGGATGCCTTGATCAATATTTCCGAAATCATTCACTAGCTTGTCAAACGTAGCAACAGGGCCGTCTTTTTTCTCTTTTTTATCCGATTCACTGTGAGCGGTGCTCGTCACATCTTGGGCTTTAACAGCAAGTGAAGCAGCAAATAATAGGATGATGGTGAAAAGGGCTGTTTTTTTCATAATGATAGTTTTTTTTTAAATGATCGTACAAAAGTCCGATCATCTTTTTGATATCCGTGTTAATAAAAGGTAAAAGAATGTAAACGAAAGGTAAAATTACTGTTTTTGATCTGATTTTACCATACTTTTGAACTCAACATCTCAATCTATCCGAATGAAACACAATCAGGTAAGGTTCGTAATCCTATTCGGAACAATTGCCATCATCGCAATCTTCACCATTCAAATCTATTGGCTTCTTAAAGCATGGAATATGAATGAAAAGCAGGTAAACGAATCGATTTCAATTGTACTGAACAGTGTTGCGCATAAGATGTATCTCTATAACGAAACGGTTCCTCCCCATGAAAATCCCGTGAACCAACTTTCTTCCAACTACTTTGTTGTTAATATTAACAGTGTGGTCGATGCGAATATCCTGGAGTATTATCTGAAGAGTGAATTTGCGCGGATTGGACTGGATGTGGATTATGAATATGCTATTTACGATTGTCATAACGATAAAATGGTTTATGGGAACTATATCTCATCCCAGCGAGGGAACAAGAATATATCCCCTTCGTCGAATCTACCAAAATACAGTGAATACCTCTACTATTTCGGTATCCGGTTCCCTTCAATTCAAAATACAGTAGTAAGCTATATGACTATCTGGCTAATCCTCTCCGGAATCATGCTTGCACTGATCCTCTTCTTCAGCTACTCTATCCTGGTGATCTTTAGGCAAAAACAATTTTCTGAACTGCAAAAGGACTTCATAAACAACATGACTCATGAATTCAAGACGCCAATTTCATCAATCAACATTTCAGCTGATGTCATCATTCAACCTTCGATCACATTCGATCCGGAACGCTTACTGACTTACGGAAAAATCATCAAGCAGGAAAATTCCAGGTTAAATATACTAGTTGACAAGGTTCTGCAAATTGCCCGTATCGAAAAAACAGGATTTGAACTGAAACTTGAAGAAGTGGATTTAAATGAGTTAATCCTGCCGGTTATTGAAAATTGCCGTAATAATGCAGGAAAGGAGTTTTTAGTCAAGACAAAACTTATTCCCGAGATGGGAAAGGTTTATGCCGATTTGGTACACTTGACCAATATCATTTACAACCTGTTGGATAATGCATCAAAATATGGCGGAGATAATCCCGTTATTACTGTTGAAACCTATTGTGAAAATAAACATATTATATTGAAAATCAGCGATAACGGACCAGGAATTCCTGCCGCTTTCCAGAGAAAGGTTTTCCGAAAATTTTTCCGGATCCCAACAGGGAATGTACATGATATCAAAGGATTCGGACTTGGTCTTTACTATGTTAGAAATACTTGCAAAGCCCACGGATGGAAAATTTCCCTAAAGAGTGAGGCGGGTGCAGGTTGTTCATTTATTATATCCATGCCCAGATGAAAGAACGGCCAAAAATACTCTATGTCGAAGATGACCTTACGCTTTCTTTCGTAACCAGGGATAACCTTACCATGAAGGGGTACAATATTGAAGCAATAGAAAACGGGAAGGACGCGTTGGAAATGTTTGGAAAGAACAGGTATGATCTTTGCATCCTGGATATAATGCTCCCGAAAATGGATGGTTTTACCCTGGCGGAGAAGATACGTGAATTCGATCATCAGGTCCCCATCATCTTCGTCACGGCGCGCTCAGCTATGGAAGATAAGATTCACGGACTCAAACTTGGCGGGGATGACTATATCACGAAACCATTCAGTATTGAAGAGTTGGTATTGAAGATCGAGGTTTTCCTGAAACGAAGGGCGATTCAACTACCTGATGATAATACCTCTTACAAAGAGGTCAGTCAACGGGTAGGTTGGGAACCGTTTAACCTCCTCCTTATAGTTGATAACCAGAAGCATATGCTGACCCATCGAGAAGCAGAACTGTTCTCGTTCCTGTTAAAGAACCGCGAAAAAGTGGTTAGACGGGAAGATCTCCTCATTGAGCTCTGGGGCCACGATCACTTTTTCTCCAGTCGCAGTCTGGATGTATTTATATCCCGTTTACGCAAACATCTGGGAGACTCCGGTGTAGTGATTGAGAATGTGTACAATGTAGGATATAGGCTTAAGGTCTCCTGATTATCACTATTTCAGGACTTCATCCATCGAAAGAAACTGATAATTTCCATCGATAAACTTCGAATTCTTCTTCAGGCTTTTACCTGGTCCACATTCGATAAACAAGGTCATGCCAATATTAAGCATCTTCAACTGTGTTGCGTACCAGTTAAAGTGTTTATAGATGTTTTCAACAAGCTCTGTTTTAATATCTTCCTGGGAATGAAGAATCTCCTGGTTAAGGACTGATATCAATGGGGTCTTAAGTGTGTAGATATCGAGGGTATAGACGAATTTAGCAAATTGCAAGGCAGCCGACTTCAGCAAGTGTGAATGGTAGGGGACAGTTACATTCAGCATCCGTGCATGAAAGGCTCCCTCTTCCCGGGCAGCATCCAACGCTATCTCAAGGTCTCTCTGACGACCTGAGAGTACAAATGAAAATGAGCTGTTCTGATTTGTAATCTCAACATCAGGGAGTGATTTAAGGATATTCTGTATGTCGGGTTCAGTAAGCCCGATGATGCCAGCCATCCCAAACCGGCCGGTCATGGTTGTGTACGAGATCTCCTGAAACGCATTACGGATTAGCAACAGGCCATTCTCGAACGAGATAGCTCCTCCGTGAACCAATGCGGAATAAATCCCCATACTGTATCCGCAGAGTATTTTAGGATGAATTTCTCTCTCCTGAAGTATTTCTGAAATGCTACAGCCATAGATAAAAGCCATATACTGAGTTCGCAATTCATGGTCCAGAAAAGTCTGGTTTTCAGGATGGAAGAAGGATAGATCACGATCAACAATCTCCGATGCCAGGATCAGGTAACGATGGAAAAGGTTGGAAAACCCTTTTATTACAGGAGATTTATCATCATGATAATCCCGTACAAAGGCTGGGAAGACAAATGCGCTTGATGAGTTAGACAAGGAAAAGGAGGTTTTAATCTAATTCCAGGATACGGTTTTCATGCTCAATAATAAGCATCTGCATGTCAATTAGTTGTCCAATTGTTTCGACCGGGTTTTTGACAGCATATTTGCCGATAGTTTTTAACTCTATTTCAAGTGAATATTTCTTTTTAAAGATTTCAATGAGCTCAAGGAACATCAGCGAATCTCCATCCAGGTCTTTGATGATATTTGTTTGATCGGAAATCTCCGAAACATCAACTTCACACTCATCGGCAAAAAAGTCATATACAACCTCTTGTACCTCATCTCGTGTATTTTCCTTTATCTGAGCCATACACTTTTTTTTGCAATCAATCGAATGCAAAAATACTTATTTTTCTCTATGAAATATTATTCAAGTTAATACTTTCTGAAAACTAAACAAGCATTGTGTCCTCCAAACCCAAATGAGTTGGACAAGGCGACCCGTACCTGCTGATTTCTTGAGGAATGAGGCACATAGTCGAGGTCAAGGTCCGGATCACGATGAAAAAGGTTTATCGTGGGGGTGATTATACTGTTATAAATAGACATGACAGTGATGATCCCCTCGATGGTTCCTGCAGCTCCAATTGTATGTCCGAGCATAGATTTTGAGGAGGAAACAGGAACCTTTGATGCACGCTCACCAAAGACCCGTTTTATCGCAAGAGTTTCATATCTGTCATTAAGTTCAGTAGAGGTGCCGTGAGCATTGATGTAGTCAACCTCATCCACGGCAATGCCTGTGGATTTAAGCGCTTTGTTCATCGTAAATGCCATCCCTTCACCATCTTTCATAGGAGCCATGATGTTGTACCCTTCACTGCTCAGTCCGTAACCGGCAAGTTCAGCATAAATAGTAGCTTCGCGGGTGATAGCACTTTCTTCCGATTCCAGGATGATTACGCCTGCCCCTTCGCCTATGACGAACCCATCCCGATCGGCAGCAAAGGGCTTGCTCGCTTTTTCAGGAGGGTCATTTTGTATTGATAAGGCATAGAGAGCGTTAAACCCCGCGATTTCCTCTTTATTGATGATGCTATCAGCTCCACCAACGATAACCACGTCAGCCTGGTTATTCCGGATCAGGTCATAACCTCCGGCCAATGCATAAGCAGAGGAGGCACATGCGGTGTTGATAGCGTAATTTGGGCCCATCAGTTGGTAATCCAGGGATACCCATGCCGACATGGAATTAGACATGCTTTTAAAGACAGTATTCTGGGGAGTGGTATCAGCTTCCACACTGGAGTTTCCGGTATTAACTACTCCCATGATTACTGAACAGCGGGTTTTATCCATCTGTTCAAAATCAATTCCAGCGTGTTTGACAGCATCTTTTGCTGCTACGATACACATTTTTGTTACCCGTGTCATCTGGCTGGCAGCACGTTTCTTGATATACTGTTTGTAGTGTTCCTCAAATCCAGATGGAACTTCGCCAGCAATCCGGGTCTGGTTTCCTGAGGTATCGAACATCGTGATATATCCGATTCCACTCTTACCCGCAACCAGGTTAGACCAGTTGGTATTGAGGTCCAGCCCAAGTGACGAGACGATTCCCATGCCGGTAACGACTACTTTTTCAGCCATCAGATACTATTTCTCGATCTGTTTTACCCAATTACAGATTCGGACTGCCTCAGCATCAGTTGGAACTGCCTCGGGATTGTTTTTATGGTATTTCGAAGGGGGCATCTTCCCTTTCTGGACTTCATCACACATATCCAGGGCTTTCGCCAATTGTTTATCGGGAGAATATTCGTCCCACTTATCGAAATTAAGTTTTCCTGCGGCCATACTGTTGCCATCATTTGAATGGCAGTCGTAGCATGATTTTTTAACAATTGCCCAAACTGAATCTGGAATGTTCTGCGGTGGATCTGTCGGGGTTGAGCCCGCTGGCTTAATAAAGGCACCAAAGATGATCAATGCACAAGCCAGTGCAAGGAAAACAAGACCTGATTTTTTCATGATGTAGAGGATTTATCTAGCAAAGATCGCAAAGAAATCGGAAAGATACAGGTTGACATTGAAAATTATTCAAAGGGGCCTTTTTCCAATCCAAGGTACTCCCTGATGGCCAGGTTCATATCACCAATCGTGCAACCCGACTGCATGGTGAACCGTTTGGCTGCGCTCAGATAGGTAAATCTGAGAAACTCAAGGATCTCATGGATAATATCTGTAGGCAAGAGGTGGAGTGAGTCAGGAATTATCCGTTGGCCATCCCGATAGAGATAAAAACCCTGGCCCGATTTCATGCCAAGTTTGCCGGCATAAACCAGCGCCTGGAGTTTATGGATAAGTCCTGAATAGTAATCCTGATGAGGGTAAGTCGATATATAATTTTTAACTGCTGCAAGCATTGTATCGATCCCAACGTTGTCCATAAAATCAAAAACACCAACGGGAAAAAGATGCTCTTTGATCAATGTGTCAATTTGCTCTTCCGTTGCTTTTCCCTGTTCGGCAATTTTATAAGCTTCATTCTGAATATCAAGGAATAATCTATTTAAAATAAAACTGTTAGATTCATTTAATTCAAGTATTAGTTTATTACTATTGTGTAAAAAACTGATTGCATTTTCACGAACTTCCGACGAGGTTTTTTCTGTAAAAATCAGCTCTACTGTCTCCTTTAATTGAACAGGGTAAAAGTAGTGGATACCGATTATTCTATCTTCCCGGTTGGTGCAGGCAAAAAGTTGTGACGGGTTAATGGAGGATGAATTTGAAGCGAGAATGCAGGATGGTTTTGTAACCTTGTCTAACGTAACAAACAACTGCTTTTTCTTTGTCAATTCTTCAGGAATTGCTTCAATCACAAGATCGCAATCCGAAGCATGGTTGAGATCTGTTGAAATGATCGTTCTCTGAAGCAGGTTATCATGTTCATCCTGTCTCATGATTCCACCTTTGAGAGCACGACGGATCTTCTTCTTAAAACTTTGTTCAAGTTTCTCCAGGTCTGCATCCTCACTTCCGATCCATCGCAATGAATAAGGGAGGTTTACCAGGGAATAAAAGATGCTTGTGCCCATTTTCCCCTCACCGATGATTCCAACAGTCTGAATATCAGATGCCGGATGCCGGATGCCGGATGCCGGATGCATGATTGATTCCGCCGGGCTCTGCTTCGTTATTTTACTATTTTTTTCCACGGCCCCTGATCCTGATCAATAATCATTTTCCGGTAACTATCCATATTTCGTTTATGTTTCTGAATATGCCGGTTGTAACCAAGCATTGTAAGAAGGAACCCCAGCCCTTTGTCGATTGCCATTTTGTTGGAACGGATCAGGCTGATGATATAGAAGAATAGTTTCCGTTTTTTACGATCCGATGTGAAGAGGAATTCCTTCAGTGTGATCCAGGAGAGACGGGTTTTCATCCAGGCGGAGATTTCACCCCCTTGCCGTGTGAATGTTCCGTTCCTATAGAGATTTTGAGCTTTTTGAAGAACTGTATCAAACGAATAGAGCCGTTCGATGGTAGCCATGTACTTGTCAAATAGTTCAATCTGTGACATCTTCATGTAGTGGATAGTGGGAAAATGGCCCACGCCAAGCTCTGGGTTACAGTTCATTAAACGACCTTCCTGCTGGTATCGCTTATAAATTTCAGATCCGGGAGGAGCATTCAGCAAGTGAAGGTTGACATTTGGGAGGTTATGTTTTAGCGTAAAATCATAGATCCTGTCGAACTCCTCCATGGTGTCGTTGTCAAATCCCACAACAAAGCTGGCGTTGATGTGGATTCCATGTGCATGGATCTTCTGAATGGCCTCTTCATAGATAGTCCCACGCTGGTTATGATGTTTGTTAGACGCATCCAAACTTTCGGGGTTTAGCGATTCAAATCCAATTAGGATATTGAAACACCCTGCGTCTGCCATTGCCTTCAGGAGTTCATCATCTTTCGCAACATCAATGCTGCACATGCATCCCCATGAGATCTTCAGCGGCTTGATTGCTTCCATCAACTTTTTGGCATAACGCTTATTGATGGTTAGGTTATCATCGACGAAGAAGAAATATTTCGAAGGTGCAGCCGTGATCTCTTCCACCACATTATTGAGTTCACGATACCTCATTTTTTGTCCGAAGGTCTTGGTTACCAAGCAGAAATCGCAGTTAAAAGGACATCCTCTGGAGACCTGGAGCGCAACCTGGAATATCCGTTTCATATTGACGAGGTCCCAGCGGGGTGGTTTCTGGGTCTTGTAATCAACGTAGGAATTCAGTTCATAGATCTGCTGCAAACTTCCTTGCTCGAAATCCTCCAGCAGTCTTTCCCATTTTTCTTCTGCCTCGCCAACAACCACAGTATCACCATGTTCCAGTGCTTTCTCAATCTGAAAGGAGGCGTATGGACCTCCATAAACTACTTTTGCCCCCATGTTATGGAAATGGTCTCCCAGTTCGAATGCCCTATTGGCAGTAGCTGCCAGCGTAGTGATTCCTACGATATCAGGTTTAATACGTGTAGGGATCTCCTCGATCTCCTCATCGTAGATATGGATATCGTAATGTTCAGGTGTGAGTGCAGCAACAGTAGGCAGTGCCAGCGGGACCATAAACCTCTTTTTCCCGAACATCTTTGCAAGTTCGGTATGAGCAGGGTAGTTGACAAACCGCTGGCGGGGACTGAGTAGAAATAGGGTATATTGTTTATCGGTCATCTTGTATCAAAGCATTAGGACATAGTACCTCAAAATTCCCCGCCTTATTGGCTGACAAGCCTGAAGAGGATTTACTCCCCCTTTAGGGGGTTGGAGGGTATTTCGCATTTCGTATTTCGTCATTCGTAATTGAGTATATAACCTGCTTGCATGAATTTACTTACTTCGGTTACGAAGCTGAGGATGATGTCGCCTTGATTTAGTTTCTCCTCTTTGCGGATCTGATCGAGAGAGAGAAAAGCCATTGGTGGTCCGATATATCCCATTGTCGCCATTTTGGAGTATAGCGTGTTCCGGTCGATCCCCAGCTCGCTGCATTCATCCATCACCAGTTCCGAGATGTGTTTAGAGGGAAAATTTATCTGGAAAAACCTGATTTTCAGGGGATCGACCGGATGCAGGGCCAGCATTCGTTTCAAGCCGTTCAGAAAGACTGATCCATCGGTTTCGTGAAAATTAGCCCGAAGTTCCTCCTGGAACATCTGGGCCAGGTGGTGGTAACCTTTTTCATATTCCTCCCTGGGGTTCATCCAGTAAGCAGGACGCTTATTCCCCATCGCCGAAGGCTTCATCCCCCCGGTTGATTCCATATATGTGTAGTCCAGATACAATCCCAAACCACAGTGTTCATGCTCTGCCTGCAATACAAGAGCAGAGGCACCGTCGCTGAGGAAATAGCGTAAAAATAGCTCCTCTTTCTTAACAAGCTGTTGGTTATAGTACTCAGCTACCAGTTCTGAGGATGACATGCTCGATGAAATCACTAATGCATTCCTGTAACGGCCTGACCTAAGCATTTCTTGCGCCAGCAAAAGGGCTTTATAGGCAGATGTACAATTTGCATGCACAGAGAGCTCCCCACAGCGTTCGATACCCAATGCCTCCTGGATCCGAACCGAGGCAGTTGGCATCTGGTCCTGGTGTGCACTGCCATATACGATCAATTCGATCTCTTCCGGATCCATTCCGGCATCTGAGATGGCTTGCCGGGCTGCTTTCACCGACATTGTCACATTATCCTCCGTGAATTTTCGGGTAATGGGATCCAGGGCAAAATGATAATATTCCACCTCAAGCATCTCTTTCATCAGGATCCTGATTCGGTTCAGCCATTTTTGAATTTTTTCTGGCGCTTCTGTAATCTCACCCAGATAATAGTCAACCTGATCTGGAAGAATAGCATCTCCCGGTAGAAAGGACCCGCTACCTATGATTTTAACGGATGCCGGATGCCAGAAACCGGATATCGGATTCGCGATGAGCGATACCGGATTTAAAGCATTTGAGGATCTGTTCTTTCGTATAGCCAAAATCTTATAGCTTTCAACTTATATCATTTTTTGCGAATCACGTTTCACGCATCGCGTATCTTTGCAAATAGACCTTCCTCATCCCTGGTATATAGTTTTCCGGAAGCCATTGGGCAAACTCTTCAGCCCTTGTCAATAACTCTTTCCTTGGTAAAATCATATCTACAACTCCCAGATTCAGTGCTGTTGGAGCGTCAAATGTGCGTCCTGTAAGGATGTAGTCGAGTGCCTGGGCTTTGCCAGCCAGACTAACGAATCGCTGGATGCCGCCTATCCCTGGGATCAAGTTGAACGTCGATTCCGGCAAGCCGAAAATAGCTTCTTCTCCGCAAAAACGAAAATGACTGAAAAGAGCCAGTTCCAGGGCTGAACCAAGACAGATTCCCCGTATCGCACTGATTACAGGAAGAGAGAGTATCTCAAAGTAATTGATTTTCATGTAATTGGATCTCAAAAATATTTCCGCCTCTTTATTGTGTGAGATCTCTTGTAATAGCTCGTCAAGGTCGGCGCCCGATGAGAAATGACGTCCCTTTCCGGAGATGATGATTGCCTTTAAGTCAGATGACCCTATAATGATCTCTTTCACCGTTGTCATATCGCTGAAAAACTCAACCGTCATCTTGTTGGAAGGGGGCTGAGTCATTACGAGATGTCCGATACGGTTCATCACGTTCCACTCGATAGTATGAAATGAACGGCTCACGATATTATGATTCAGATTCAGATTCCGATAGTCGCCTGATATACTCCTCTTTAGCTAACGCACAAAAGATCTTTGTCTCTTCGGCTATCGCCTGTTCAGGTGGTAGCGTGGCGGAATTCCTGAGGGCTTGCATTACCGACCTGATGATCCGGGGAGGCAAATTTTTTGTCATTCGGCGGAGCAGAGAAAAAGCATATGCGAATACCTCTTTCCTGGGCACAATGAAATCGATCAACTTCATACTCAAGGCCTCTTCAGTACTGATCATATTGCCAGACATGATCATTTGGAGTGCATGGGCTGTGCCAACGGTAGCTGGTAACCTCACAGTTCCTCCCATTCCCGGAATCAGGCCGTGATTGGTTTCAGGGGAAGCAAAGAGTGCATTTTCAGCGGCCACACGAATGTGACAAGCCAATGCCAATTCAAGCCCGCCTCCAAGACAAACGCCGTGAATTGCAGCTACCAGGGGCAGATAGGTACTAAGAAGGAGGTCAATAACAGCATTCCCCGCGATGAGCTTCTTTTCGAGGTCCTCATCATTGGAAATTATCTTAAAAAGTCGCTTCAGGTCACCTCCAGCCGAAAAATGTTTGCCTTTTCCATGAATCAAAATCCCTTTTAATTTGGGATCAGTGATCCACAACTGTAAAAGATCCAGCTGAACAAACTCTGGCTCATACAGATAGTTTTCCGGTGGATTGTTAATCGTTAATATCCCGATCTCTTCCCTGACCTCCCATTGGATACGACCGCTCATAGTCAAATTGGCTAATTTGTTAAAAGATTGCTTTGAACTCTTTCGGAATATCGACAGGCTTGTGGTCATCACCAATGAAGATGGTTTTAATCTCTCCCCGGGCCAGAGCAAGTCCCGTTTGTTTATTCAATATTTTCTGCCTGAATTTCAGGTACGGCTCCTCGCATACAGCACGGGTCTGAATCTCAATCTCATCATAAAGTTTTGCCTCACGCATATAGCGGACATGGACATCCGTGACAACAAGTAAAATATTGCTGGCATGGACTAGATTATTTAATTCCAGGTCCTTGAACATATCCCATCGCGCATGTTCAAAATAATTCAGGTAGACTGAGTTATTTACATGTCCGTAGGAATCAAGTTCATACCCCCTTACCGAGGTAGTGGTGATATGGATTTTTGGGGAAGTATTCATGCGACAAGCGATTTGTATTTAAAAAAAACATGTTCATCGTCTGAAATAGAAGCAGTTACCTTGATACACCCATCATCATTTTCTTTCAGGATACAATCAACTGTAAGTTCAGGGTGTTCATGTGGATTGATCATGGAGAGGAACTTAATATTATCTGCTTCCAGGAGCCGAACTTTTTTATTGGTAATCTCAGATATGATCTCAGTGATCATGCGGAGTTGGCACACACCCGGAACAACCGGATTTCCCGGAAAATGACCCGTGTAGATTGGATGTCCTGAATCCAGCAAGATGGTAACATGGTAAGAGGAGGTGAGACTGACATGTGTCTCGTCACCATCATTTTCAGCGATTTGTAGAATTCGAAAAAAGGTACCCTTCAACATAGCAGATAACACAGAATGTTATGGGCAAAGGTACAGAAAAAGAGGTTGGTTAGAAATACATTTTTATTCCGGTCAAAATACTGTCTACTGCGACAGAAGCCAGAATCAGCCCGCTGATACGGCTCAGTATACTGGCACCGGTATCACCGATTGTTTTTTGAATGCGGGTTGCGAACAGCAGGAGTACCAGCGTTACGCCAAGCACCACAAGCATTACCAGCGATGTAATCGCCTGGTCCATGATGTTGAACCGATGGTTGTCGGTCAGTAGAACTGCTGCCATCATCGCTCCCGGGGAAGCAATAGACGGAACAGAGATCGGGAAGACAGCTATATCATCATTAGCTTTTTTGGTCTTCAAACGTGAAATTTCATGTTCCGGTTTACTCTCACCGAAAATCATGGTTAGCCCGAAAATGAAGAGCACCAATCCACCTGCAATCTGGAATGCAGAGAGAGGTATCGACATCGCTTCCAGAAAAAACTGCCCGACAATTACAAATCCTAATAATATAAGGGTTGAGATTACGAAGGCTTTCAGCGCGACCTTCTTTCTCATCACAGCATCGTACCCTATTGTGTATGCCAGGAAAACGGGGATTGTCCCAACAGGGTCAATGACTGCAAAAAAGTAGACGAAATCTTTAACAATGGGATCCCACATAAATGATTAATTGATAGAGAGTAAAGATAGAGAAAACTGTAATCTTATGATGGAGTTGACAAGTGTGATTCGCAACGGGAATTTATTCTGATAACCGGTGAATGTGATCAAAGCCTGATCAGCGATGTTAGAATTACCGCGAATTTCAACCAGCGTATCCCCTGATGATGTAAACAGATCCCATCTCTTTAGTTCCCCCTGCTTACTCTTGTAAACCAGGAAGTTTGATTCATCCTGAACGTAATGTTTGCTTGGTTCGGAAGCCTCTTCAGATGCAAAAAGCAGCCTGAAATCAGTTTTCATGATCTTCCAAAGCATCTTTTTATTTAACGGCTCAAAGCAATAATTTACCTTGAAGTAATTGGTCCCGATCTCAATATCAAAATAGGTCATCCCAAACTCATTGCTGAAAACAACTCTGTAGGAATTTAACCAGGTGGGATGAGTTTCTACCCTTTCGATGGCCGAATCTGGCATCAGGAAACCGGAATCCGGCATCTTTTTAATAAACACCAATCCAGTCAGATGATGCTCCCCGATATTCAAGGCTGCTTTGAAAAGGGCTTTGTCAAATGTAAGGGCGGAGAAGGGAGTGGGTAGCGGGCAGTTAACTGTAGGCAGTAGGCAGTTGGCAGTTGGCAAATGGGTTTCAGCCGATTTTTGATCAGAAACTGACACCAGATGTGGGGGTTTTATTGACTGGCATCCGGTGAATATGATCAGAGTAACGAAGCTAGCGAAGAATAAATACCTCATCAGGTATAGGCTGATTTAACTGTTTCTTTGAAAAAGTAATCCGTGTAAAATCGCCCGCCGATTCAAACATCTCCAGTTTATTAACGGTATAATCTGTTTTGGCGAAATAGATGATAATCTTATCCAGGTTTTCCTTCAATGTAGCAGAAACCGGGGTGAGTGATACGATATAATGACCATTGCTCTGGTCGTAATCTGCTGTGAAAGAGGCATCATCCAGTAGTGTTCCATTTACGCTACCTATAATGATTCGGTTCACTTCTGCAAACACTCTGTTTGAATTTGTGTTAAACGATTTTACCTCCCCTTCATTCTGGATGCTGATCATATCCCCGCGGAGGGCGATGACATAAGAGAATGGATGAATATATTCCCACCGGAGAAACCGATCTTTTTTAAAGTAGAATCTCCCACGTGTGATAATTTTATCGTTCAGGATGCTCATCTCTTTCTCCTGGGTAAAGTCACTCGAGATGGTTGCAATCTTTGTCGCTGCCAGGGCTACGCCTTGTTTGATTTGTTGAATTGAACCCACATCCAGTGACTTGTGTTGTGCACCGGCAATATGAAATGAAAAGAGCAGTAAGATGGTTATCAGTCTAAACATAGGCTTCAATGTGAGCAAGTTGAGAAATTGGGACGATCTTGTAACCCTGTAGTTTCAGCCCGGCAATAAGTTTTTCCAGGAGTTGTGGGGAGCCAGATAAATGATCGTGTAACAGGATGATGGAACCGGGATTCACCTTTCTCAGTATCCTTGCTACAGTTTTTTCGGGATCATGATGGATCGTGTCATAGGACCTCACGTTCCAACCGATGACATGATAGGAAAGTCTTCTAACTACTTTTGAGAGAGTTGGGTTGATAACTCCAAAGGGTGGGCGGAATAGTAGTGGAGATCTCCCGATAATATCCGATATAGCTTGTGCAGTATCTGCAAGTTCTTGTTTCATCCGCTTCCCTGTGAAGAAGTCAAACCACACAGAGTGACTCCATGAATGATTCCCAATCAGGTGTCCGGCCGAATTCATCTCTTGAATCAATAATTCTTTCCCATGTAACTTTTTCCCGATCACAAAGAAGGTGGCAGGTAGTTGCTCCCGTTTCAGAATACTCAGGATAACAAGAGTGCTTGCAGGATCAGGGCCGTCGTCAAATGTTAGTGCACAGATCTTCTCTGTGGTTATGTTATGGCAGATTGACGCATGGTGAAAATTTGAGCCGATGAAAAATGCCATAAGTATTGATACCCCGATATAAAGGCAAAACAGGATCAGAATGTAAACAAAGGTGTGAGAACAGAGATGTCCATTGAGCCACTCCATTCTGCATCCAACGAAATGAATCATGTTGAGTGCAAGGAGCAGGATAAAAAACAGTATGGTCAGATTTCGGAATGTAAACATCTATGCCTGGCTCAAAAGGATTAGGGAGTGGTTGATTCCCCGATAATGATTATATAACAAGATGTGCTTCAGGGCTGGAGGTTTCTTGCTCACATTTAGGATCTCAGGAACTTGTTGTTCCTTGAGGATTCTTGATGCCAGCCAAACTCCAAATGAGGAAGCAGTCATGTACTCTCCGCAGAGGTGCTTGAACCCGCATGATGGTACATCCGGGAAAGCTGTTGCGGTTACCCCGTTGTAAACCGGATCAAATCTGCTATCTCCGTTAAGTCCAAGTAAAAGAAGGTCTATGTCACTTGTTTTCAGTCTATTCTTGTCAAGAAAGAGATGGATCGCAGAAGTGATCTCATCGGAGGATTCGGGCCGGAAGAGCATCTCAACATCCTGCATTAGAGCGTATGAATTGGAGTTTTTTTTCTCATCCAACAGGAAGAAGGCAGTCCCTTCACCTGCAATCGTGCCTGTCTCAGGATGTTCAAGGAGCTTCAGGCTATCTATGGGTTTCTTGCGCCAGTATCCCATTCGGTTTTGAATCTGAAACGAGTTTGTGGTCAGTTCATCAGCAGCACCAATAAGAATGCTTGAGGCCCGGCCATTCTCCATCTGCAGAAGGCTGTCAAGGATTGCACTTTCAAACGAGAACCCTCTGTGCACATATGTGAAGTTATACCCATGGCACTTGATCAGCAGGGCTATCTGAGCACTTACCGTGTTGTGAGTGGATTGGATAAAGGCGGTTGGGGTCAGAAACTCCTCGTTGTTTTTAATCATATTGCCAAGGAACTTTTCTGTATCTTCAATACAACCGAGTCCGGTTCCGGTGATAATGGCATCTGGTATCTGGCATCCAGCATCTTCCAGGCAGGTTTTAGCGGCAGCCACTCCCATCTTGATGATTCGCCCCATTCGCCTAACCATCTCGGGAGGTATAAACTCCTTGTAATTAGGGTCGATGGCCTTCAGGCGGTTGCCCTCCACCGATACCACATTTTCTAGAAAGCTGTGCGTATCAAGAGTAGGTTGAGGGGAAATGCAGCCCACACCGTTTATATAGATCCGTTTATTCACTGAAGATTCCACAGATTACGATGATTAAGTTAGCTTTGAGATGATCAGGGTGGAGTTGTTCCCACCGAAACCAAACGAGTTGGACATGACATGCAGGATGTTTTGTCTTGATAATAGCTTCGTAATAGGCTTTATTTTCAATTCTTTCATGGGAGTCGACCACAAGAGATTCGGAAAGATCATCCCATTGCGGATTGAGAGGATTGAGATCACGGCTTCTATTGCTCCGGCAGCCCCCAAAGTATGCCCTGTGTAGCTCTTCGTAGAACTGAAGAATGGTACAGGATCAAAGATCCGTTCCAGGGCCATTCCTTCCGACAGGTCGTTATTTTCGGTCCCGGTCCCATGAACATTGATATAATTAATATCAGATGGTGTCAGATTACTCATATTCAGAGCCTTTTTCATCGCAAGGAAAGCACCCGTTCCATCAGGTGAGCTGGCTGTTTGGTGGTATGCATCATTGGCATTTCCATACCCGGTTAGCTCGGCAAGGGGCTGTTTCCCTTCCTTCATGACAATCTCTTCGGATTCAAGAACCACATAAGCGGCGCCTTCGCCAAGTGTCAGCCCAGCCCGGTGTTCATCAAAGGGATGGCATCCGCGTTTATCCAATATCATCAGCGTGTTGAAGCCGTTGAGGGTAAACCCTGTAACGGAATCGGTACCACCGGCGATCACCCTGTCAACTTTTCCGCTGCGAATCAGGTCTGCCCCAAACATGATGGTATTTGCTGATGAGGAGCAAGCAGTACTGATCGTGGTGACCAGTTTCCTGATGCCTAGTTCAATTGCAATTCGCTCTGTGCTGTCGCCACAATCATGGTTGATTATATCTTTCAGGCGTCCTTTTGCAGGATCTCCCAGAAATTCCTTATAGAATACTTCACTACGATCCATTCCACCTACAGTGGTGGCAGACAGAAGTCCGGTTCTAAAGGCGTTAACATCATCGATACCAGCTGAACTCAGAGCCTCTTTGGCAGCAATCATCCCAAGGATAGTTGTTCTGGTAAACTGCTCGCTCCCGTTCTGGCCAGCCTGGGTGAGTAGCTGTTCCATTGAGAGTTTCACCTCGGCAATGGGAATAGATCCCTTATGTAACGTAGGGAAGAGGGTAATCTCACCAATGCCGGTTTTGCCGGCTTCCAGGGAGGATAGCACTTCAGGTACATTATTGCCGATGGCAGAGATGATCCCAATCCCGGTGATATAGATGCGTTTCGACATTCAGTTCAAACAATTTCGTGGGAGCAAAGTTAACAGAAAATTCGTTCAACCCAGAGGTTAAAAGCGCAGGGTACACAGCATATGGCTCAGGGTACAGAGTATACCCTGAAGGTTACTTATTACTTAGGAGTATCAGGGAGTGGTTGGTATTGCGGTATTGGTTATAGATGAGAATATGCTGCAATTTATCTGAATTCAGGTTGTTAAATTTCACGGAAGCAGGGATGAGTTGATGCTTCAGTATGTTTGCTGCCAGCCATAAGGCGAAACCGGTTGATGTATAATACTCGCCACAAAGGTGTTTATACCAAAGCTGTTGCGTTTGCCTGAAAATGCCAGATCCAACCCTGTCATAGACTCTATCAAATTCGATATCACCATTGTATCCAAGGATCACCGCATTAAGCTGGTTTATGTCCATTTCATTAGCTGAAAGAAATGTTGCTACGACATCTTCCATATTTGCTGAACCTTCCAGATTGTAAATAGTTTTTGCATCTTTCAGAATACCATAGGTGGATGAGTTAGGTTGGTTTTCCAGGAGGAAATAGGCGGCGCCTTCTCCTGCAAGCGCCCCGGGTGTTTTATAGGAAAGTAGCTGAAGGTTGTTTACGGCGAGCGTCTTCCAGTGGCCAGCTCTTCGTGTGATCTGCAAATGATTATCTGTCATTTCATCGATACCACCTACCAGTGCTGTTGCAGCCACTTCTTCTTCAAATTGCAAAAGGGCATCCTGAAGAGCACTTTCGAATGAGAAGGAGCGATGTACATAGGTTGAGTTGTAATTGAGGCATTTGAGGGTGATAGCGATTTGTGAGCTGATGGTGTTATAAGTCGACTGGATAAAAGGGGTTGGACTCATGAGCTGTTCGCCAGCATTCATCGACGATAAAATTTTTTCCGTGTCTTCTACTGAACCAAGACCAGTTCCAGTGATGATGGCATCCGGCATCTGGCATCCCGCATCAGCCAGGGCGATCTTTGCCGAAGTGATCCCCATCTTGATCAACCGACTCATCCGGCGGGCTTCGATAGGATTGATGAATTTTTTATAATTCGGATTGATTGCATGGAGGAAATCAGCCGTATATTCCATCACTTCTGGAAGGAACATAGCAGGATCGGTTGTCTGCTGTGGAGAGATGAGCCCTATGCCATTGATAAAAGCAGCCAATTGTGATTTGTTATTTGTGATTTGGTTTTTGAAAGATTAGGGATGTGTTGTTGCCTCCAAACCCAAAGGAGTTGGACATGACTACATTTACGTCGATACCCCGGATCAGCTTAGGAACCGGAGTAAAACGAAGCTCAGGCATCGGGTTTTCCAAGTTAAGGTTTGGGAGGATGATTCGTTCGGTAATGCAAAGAATTGAGAGAATCGCTTCAGCAGAACCTGCAGCGCTTGTCATGTGACCTGTGAAAGGTTTCGTGGAGCTGACATCCGGGATCTTCTCAACGAAAAGGCGTCCTATAGCCAGACCTTCAGCAATGTCGTTGTTGTCTGTACCGGTCCCATGAGCGTTGATATAATCGACTGATAAAGCATTAATTCCGCTGATTTTCAGAGCCCTTTCCATCGCCAGGAAAGCTCCTTTCCCGTCTGGGGTAGAAGCAGTCTGGTGAAAGGCTTCGCAGGCATTCCCATAGCCCACAAGCTCTGCGAAGATCTTGCGGTTACCTATGTGGGCAGCCTCCTCTGATTCGAGGACCAGATAGGCAGCACCCTCTCCAAGTGTAAGTCCGTTACGGTTGGCATCGAAGGGCCGGCAAGGCATTTTGTCGAGAATCTTCAGGGCGCTGAATCCATTCACATGGAAGCTCGTGAGTGCTTCTGTACCTCCGGCAACCACCCTGTCGAGCCGGCCGCTACGGATCATCCTTGCGCCGAGCAAGAGTGCGTTGGCAGCTGAAGAACAAGCAGTGCTGATGGTTGTTACATAATCACCAATACGGAGTAAATCGGCGATCTTTTCGGTGCTATCGGCACAGTCATAAACATCAATGTACTGATTTTTAGAATCGTTAGTGAGAAAGTCGTTAAAATAGAGCTCGCATCTATCCATCCCGCCAACAGTTGTGGCGGAGATCAATCCGGTTCTAAGGTGGGGGAGCTGGTCGAGTCGGGCATGATGAAATGCCTCTTTTGCAGCAATCATCCCCAGCAGGGTATTGCGTGAATAACCCAATGGGTCAGTTAGTTGAGCGAGTTCAAGAAGCTGTGCATTGCTCCATGGGACTTCTGCAAACGGGAATTCATCTTTATGAGATGAATCTAAATGCTGAAGTGTTCCTATTCCAGATCTGGATGTTAGAACCGACTCGATAGTCTCAGGCAGATTCCTGCCAATGCTGGAAAGGATCCCGATTCCGGTAATCACTACCCCCCTGGCCATTCATCAGGTTTTTTGATGCTCTGTGATGTATTCGGCCATTGTTCTGATTGAGTGGAATATCTTTTTCCCGTCTTTGGGATCTTCAATTTTCAGTCCGTAGCTCTTCTCCAGGAGTACAATAAGTTCAAGTGCATCAATCGAGTCAAGTCCGAGTCCCTCTCCAAATAGTTGTGAGTCTGCTTCTATATCTTCAGGGGAGATATCTTCCAGGTTAAGTTGTTCAATAACTTCTCTCTTCAGTTTTTCAATTAATTCTTCCATAACTGTATTGTCACATTATTTTATATAATTCATCCATTGCTGCTTCTGAGAAGGGGAGTGTCTTCCCCGATTTCTCCTCAGCAATGGCCCTATCAGCCGGTTCAACAAACATCAGAAGAGCTTCAAACTGCTCCTTCAGAAGATCTACCCATCCTGTCAGGCAAACATCAACCCGGTTATGCTGTAAAAGTTCATTCACGTAGTTGAATAATAACCCGCTTTCAAATTTCTCTGAGATGAGGAAAGCATTTTCTCCCTTCAACTGGTGCCGGATACAGATCTCCCCGATCATGATATTGGGAAGCGTGTAGACAAACACCGACGGGCTCGGAAAGTACTGGGAACGGTTACTGATACTCTGCTGATGTACTAGATCTGTATCCAGACTGGAACTTGCATTTGCCAGTACCATACCCACGCGTTTCTTATCGTAAAGATCCAGGTTAACTTGTCTGAAAACCAGCTCTGAAGCGATGAATCCAAGCTTGCTAAGGGAATCCATCTTATAGAATTTCGGATACCCCAGGTTGAGTCTCTTAAAGAACGGCTTTATAAACTCCGCAAAAGTAATAAAATTTTCATCATGATATTCGATCCGTCCGTTTACTCTGACTTGGCCCGGAGTTATACGTGAATATGCGGAGATGACATGGTCCATACTCAATCTTTTTCAAAAATTATAGCGGCATTACATCCCCCGAAACCGGAAGCACTCTTTAGGCAGCATTTAATCTTTTTCTTCTCGTTAGTGGCAATGACACGTATCGGTTCCGGCACGCCCAGCGATTCGAACCCGGCAGACCTGATGAGCATCTCATCCTGCATGGCATGTATAGAAGCAATGGACTCAATCAGTCCGGCGGCTCCCAATGTATGGCCCCAGTAGCCTTTGAAACTATTGACTGGCACTTCCAATAATCCAGCCAGTGCGATAGCTTTTGATTCCATCTCATCATTGAATGTCGTTGCCGTTCCATGGGCATTGATAAATCCGATATCGCCGGAGGAGATCGCTGCTTCTTTCATAGCATACTGAATAGCAATACCCAACTCTTCTCCGGTTCGGGAAGGTCCGGAAATATGGTTTGCATCGTTGGACGTGGCTGCTCCAGTTATTCTGATCGGGCTTGAAGCGTTTTTTGCTATTTCGGTAGTTAAAACCACGGTTCCGGCAGCTTCACCTAGCGAGAGCCCGTCGCGACTGGCATCGTAAGGACGACATGGGGTAGGGCTTAAGGATTGAAAGGACTGAAATCCAGATATCACGAATTCTGAAAGGATGTCCCCTCCACTCACAACAGCCTGGTCATACATCCCTGCTCTCAGATACCTGAAGGCTGTCATCAGTGCCATAATGCCTGAGATACAAGCGTTAGAGATGATCAGTGGGGGATTGGTGAACCCGAAAAAGTTTGCAACGATTCGTGCCACTTCCCATAAGTAGATCCTGTGATGATGAAAATGTGCTGTATATCTCTCTTCAAGCAGGTCGATGTTCCCCTTTGTAGTAGAGAGGACAAATAGTGTTTTGCGATAGGTGAAATTTTGTGGCAGGTGGCTGATAGCTTTATGAATGGAGATGATGAGGAGCTTCTCCAGACGGGTGAAGACCGATGCTTCAATATTTTTCTGATACTGTTTCAGGATAAACTGAAATTGTTCTTCTAACAAACCGGAATCAACCAGTGAGAGAGGAAGAGGGGATGGAAAGAGGAGAGAATTCGATGTCATGCTAATGCCACTTCGCCCCGACTTCAGTGCATCCATATTCTCAGAGGTGGAGGTACCAATAGAGGTGATAATGTTATCGCTGACAATGAAGACTGGTCTCATTTCCTGATTGTCAGATTAATCCCCAATGTTTTTTCCATCTAAGAAAAAACCCAGGCGATGTCAATAAAAGTTCTCCATCAGGGGTAAGGAAAACCTGAACAGAACTTCCGGTCGCAGAAAGTTCCATATCGGATTTCCTAAAGATTTTATATTCAAAGACAATCTTAGCTGCCTCTACGTTCACAAACGTTGTTTCAACAATGGCATTTTCACCGTATTTAAGTGGCTTTTTAAAGTCACACTGCACTTTCACAATGGGAATCATGACATTGTGCTTATAAACCTCGAGGTATCCAAGTCCGTATCTCTCACCAAATGCTTCGCGCGCATCTTCGAAATACTTCAGGTAATTTCCATGCCAGACAATCTGCATTGAGTCAACCTCTCCAAACCGAACCTTTACTTCCGTGCGATCAACAAGTTCCTTCATTAGGTACTGATTGGGGGTTTTAATTTTCTATATATTGCTGCAATTGATATGGTTACAGCAAAAAAAGCAAAAAGTTTACCAACTTCGGGAAGGATATCCAGGATTGTCTTTCCCCGGAGAAAGAGATCCAGAAAACCGGTATGGGCCCAGTTGAGCGGTGAAAAGGTGGCTATATGTTTCATGATTCCTCCCATCAGGTAGACAGGTACCCATAATCCACCCATGGCTGCCAGAATTACAATGGAGACTGCACCGAATGCGGCAGCCTGCTGATGGGTCTTCGAAAGAGTTCCAATGAGGATCCCATAACCCAAAGCCGCGAGACTCGATACAATAGCAAGAACGGCTATTGCGAAATAGTTCGAACCCACCTCCAGGGAAGGCATATTGAATACCGGGAGTAAGTATATCCCGGCCAGAACCATCAAGCCAAACTGGATGAAACAGACAAGTAAATAGACGCCCACTTTTGCCATGAAGATGGTCATGTAAGATACAGGAATGGTCATTAACCTGATTAAGCTACCCTCTTCACGCTCCTTGATAATGCTGCTGGTGAGGGGTATGACAATGAAAAACATCGCAAAAATCGCCCATGAAGGAACGTTATGCTGAGTTGTAGAAGGCAGGAGTTCCTCCTTCACGCCCGAAGGGAAGATCTCCGTGAAGTAGACTGATTGCTGGTAATCGATAATCGGCATGTTGAATTTGGGAAATAGTTTTCTCAACTCCTCCTGGAAGGTTTCAAAAATTATCCTGGATTCAATCCGGGAATTAAATTCCTTGGTAGCGCTCAGAAAGGCATTCCGGAATGAGTTTCTGACGGCAGGATCAAAGTAGATGAGGATCTCCACCGAGTCGTTATTGGTAACACCGGCTAAAATATCCTGGTTGGGCATCATCAGGCTCGTCATGGTTTTGTTGACAAGCAGCCGGATTTTTGCACGGAGTCTTTCAGATGTCTGTTCAGGAATCACAACGGCTATCTGGTAGGATCCATCCAGTACTTTCTGACGGGCAGTTTCCTTCGTTAGCGGAATGGAATCAAACTGAGTAATAAGGGTGAATATTTTAGCCTCCGACAACCCTTGTTGAAATTTGTTCCCGACAGAATCGTTGTCACAGTTGACAAAGAGTACGGGCACTTGCGGCTCCTTTGAGATTGTACTCCACCCAAACTCCTGTACCATTGAGAGGACCACTACCATCACCATCGGCATCAGGAAAAGAACGATCAATCCGGCAGGATCGCGAATCAGAATCAGCCATTCTTTTCGAAATGCAGCAAACAATTTATACAAAATGGGGAAATTTAATTACCAAATTACAAACTTCAACTATCAATTAAGTCCCAATTATCAATTTCAGTCCCTTAGGTCTTTCCCTGTTAATCCAAGGAACAGGTTCTCCAGATTCTTAAACTCTGGGTTCTCCTCTAACAGTATTTTCGGATTACCGATTGCAATGATTTTTCCGGAGTCGATAATTGCAACACGTGTGCAAAGTTTTTCCGCCTCTTCCATGTAATGGGAAGTATAGATAATCGTGGTGCCGGTTTCACGAAGTTCGCGGAGAAACTCAAGTATCACATTACGTGATTGTACATCAATCCCAACTGTTGGCTCATCAAGGAAAAGTACCTTTGGTTTGTGAAGCAACCCGGCAATCAGGTTAACCCTGCGTTTCATTCCTCCAGAATAGTTCGAGACTATTTTACGGGCAAATTTCTCCAGGCCAAATCTAACCAGGTATTCGTCGATTCTTTCTTTCAGAATCTTTCCTTTCAAGCCATACATATTGCCAAAGAACTGAAGATTTTCCAACCCAGTCAGGGTGGGGTAGAGGGCAACCTCCTGCGGAACGACCCCAATAATGTATTTAATCCGATCATGATCAGAACGAATATCCAGACCATCTATAGTGACCTCTCCTTTTGTAGGAGGGAAGAGACCGCTAAGAACGGAGATTGTCGTTGTTTTTCCGGCTCCATTAGGCCCCAGAAGTCCAAATATTTCATCTTTGAATATATCGAGCGAAATATGATCGATAGCTGGAACTTCAGCCCCTTTGTAATACTTGGTCAGATCCCGAATCCCGATGATGGCTTCCTCAGTCATTATCAGATCTCGATTTTATCAAGTTTCTTATATACATCCTCTTCCATATAAGAGATCTCTTTGAGCATATCGGCAAGCATCCCATAATCTTCTGTGGGTTCTGACCTGCTCTTGCAATTGCGGGCCCCCATGTAGGAAAACTCTCTCCATTTATTTGCCGCTTTGCCCATCATTTCGGATGTCTCCAAAAGGCCGGGACAATTAAATTTCTCCCCTGCCTCTTTCAGGAAGGCTCCATAGATAAATCGGAAACCAGCGCCCCCGGAACCTACCTCTTCCGCCATTCTCAGGATTTGCCCCAGGTAAAAGGAGGCTTTTTCTTTTCCGTGTTTTTTTGGCCATTTTCTGAGATCTTTTGCCATGAAACGCATTCCTTTGGTGCCAAGCAAAGGAATAGGGATCTTGGTCATTTCATAGACTGTTTTTGCAATTCCATCAGCAACTGCTTTTTTGAGATCAGCATTTTTATCCACCTGATTGATCCAGTACATTTTCCCATTCGGTGCAAAAGCACCTTTCACCCAACGAACACGCTGTAGATCATTATAGGATATGGTTTGAGGTTCTTCCATCACAGTATCGCTGACATGATACAGATCTCCCTCTTTTCCATAGATAACCAGGTTATGCATGTTGTAATGCATACGGTATTCAGGAGGGAAAAAGGGAAGGTTAAAGACGCCCACCTGCAAGCCGGTAGGAATACCCTTCTCGAGGTTTCTATCCAACGCATCCATTGACTCTTTTGGAGTCTTGAATTTTTTAATAACTATGGCATCTGCTCCAAGGCGTTTGGTTCCCCTGCGGAATATCGTATTGGGTAGGTTCCGGAATGAAATCATCGGTGCATACTGGACCTTCAAAAAAGGTATATAGGTGAAGTATAATCCATTTCCCACTCCAAAAGCCATGGGCTCGGAAATCTCCATCCCATAATAATTAAATAGATTTGATGTGGTACCACTTTCACAATGTCCTGCCTGGTGGTGAGTATAGTTGATCATCATATTATTCGATATTTTTTAATTGTTCAATTGTTATATTGAATGTTTTGGCATATTTGGCCAGCGTCTTTTCACTCAACCTTGTGAAGACACCCGGTTTGAAATGACGCTTAACACGCCAGAGAGAAATTGAGGCCTGGCTACTAAGAGTCATAGGATCCATTAGGGTCTTCTCCATGTAGTAATAGATCGGACTCTTATTTCCCGCTAAAACCTCATGGTGCGCCTCTTTGATACGGTCTTTTTGATTATCCCAGAATTGTTCGATAAAAATCCGGTCAGAGTCGTCATGAAACCGAACACCTTTGGAATAATTGCCCTCTTTGTCGTATGTATAGAAAAGTTCCCTGTAATGGCCGTGGTTCGGATCTTTGTATTGATAATCAAATTTCTGTTCGTCCATAATTTACAAATTTGAGAATGAAGTGCGAAAATAAGGAAATTATCCAAGTAAAAATATCTTCAACCGGCAAGATGCAATAAGTTCACTGTTATGGAAAATCTCTCCAAATACTACAGAGGCATCAAATACCTCATGCTCCACCTTAATCCTTGTGAAAAGTTCATCTCCTGATACGGGGAATCTTAAAATCTTCAGATTCCTGATCCCCCCGATAAAACCTACCGGAGCTTCCTTCCCGGATTGATTGGGTTTGGATCCAACCCCGGCTGCTGCTGTTTGGGCCATATTCTCAACCAATCCAGCTTCAGTGAATATTCCTTTATCACAAAAGACATTATCCCGCCTGATAAGAAAGGTGGTCTCCACGATCCCTCCCTCAGACCTGATCAGCTTATCCACCATCACCATTGGAGGTCTTTGTGGAATGTTTATTTCTTCAAATGGTGCCATAAAGATCCTTTTCGGTTCCGTCCTCTCATTCTGTTCATAAAGGTGACCACGTCCTCGTCAGTGAATACCCACCTTTTGCCTGTTTTATCCGCCCGTTCCTTCAGAGTTCCATAATCAATATGATCTGCCATATAATACGTAGGTTCGATCAGGTTTTCGTCAGGATCAATATACCCATCTTCTAATGCCAGATCGTACAACATTGTTCCCGGGTAGATGCGCATTCCGACATAGGGGAAGAAGACCGAGTTTGAAATACGTTTCGAGTTTTCGAATCCTTCGTTAATACTCTTTTCTGTCTCTCCGTACCCACCAAGTATCAGAAAATGGGCGAAATATATTCCCACTTCGTTACACATATCGGAAACCTCAACGATTTCATTTACGCTAAAATGTTTACGGTAATACTTGAGCGTGCTATCTGAGAGCGATTCCGTTCCGAATTCGATATGTGTAAGCCCTGATTCAGCAAAAAGTCTGAGATCTTCCACCGCCATATTATGCGGAGAGAAATAAGCGCCCCATTTAATCTTGATTCCCGATTTAAGTATCTTATGAGCCAGTTCCAGGTTAAATCTCCTGTTGATGTTAAAGACCGAATCGGTAAAAAAAACATAGTCAATTTGCTTGTTCAGATACAGATCTTTCAAACTCTCAACAATCTTGTCGCTGTCCAGTGTTCTCACCTGCCTGCCTTCAATCACCGGATAAGTACAATAGATGCATTCATACGGACATCCTCTCTTGGTCTGCAGATTCATCATTCCGCTTTTCTTCCAGTAGAATTTGCAAAGGTCATCAGAAAAAGAGAGGTTAAGGGAGCGAAGGTAATGCTTCCTGGGATTTACAACTGTGTGGCTTCTGTCATGATAGACCAAGCCTTCAATCGAATAGTCAGGAGAACCATCCCGGATGCTGGTCAACAGTCTATGCAGGCTCTCTTCCCCCTCTCCATAGATTCCAAAATCAGGTTGGAAAAATGCAAATAGCTTTTCAGGGAAAATTGAAAACGCTGATCCCCCTATGATTAAGGTTGCTGTTGGAAGAGTCTGGCGGATCAGATCGATAAGCTCTTTATATCCTGTCAGAAAAAATTCCCGTGAGAGGGAGCTGACGTCATCTACATTCCGAAGTGAGACACCGGTGAAATCCGGATTATAGTGTTTCAGGTAAGTGATTAACTCCTGCTCAGTGTGGAGGTTCATGTCAAATACCCGGATCTCGAAGCCTAATAAGTACTCCTGAAGGTAAGAGAACAGATAAGAAACACCCAACGGATAAACCGGGTAGGGGATAGCATAACGGTTTGCTGAAACGAGTAGTAATCTCTTATTGGTCATACCGTGACGTTATTTAATCTGATCAGGCTCAAGTTTCCAGAAATCATAGTAGTTGAACCATTGTAAAGGATATCTACGTAAGATCTCTTCAAATTTTCGAACATAGACGGTGACAGCTTCTCTAAGAATCAGCTCTCGCTTCTGAAGGTTTCGGGTAAATTCTATCTGATACAAAGGGGTCGCAAAGAAATGATAATGTGATCGGGTCTCTTTGACTGCAAACACGTAGGAGACAGGTACTTTGAATCGTGCCGCCAGGTTGATGGGACCAACAGGAAAGAGAGCCGGTTTTCCCATGAAATCCAGTTTGACCGTTTTATTTCCGTCGATGAACCGGTCACCATGCATAGCGATAATATCACCGGAAGCGAAAGCCTGTTGGATCTCTTTCAGATGATTGTAGTCCTCACGGATGACAATAAAATGAACATTCCGCTCTTTCATGGTATCTTGTAGGTATCCCTTAATCCGTTGGTGTTCAGCATCAAATAAAATGATGTGGATCCTTTTATTGAGGCGGTTCAGTAAATTACCCGCAATCTCCCAGTTTCCCACATGGGCACTGATCAGTAAGCCACCATGTTGCATTTGTCGCAGGTATTCTTCGCCTTCGAAATCGAATGTGAAGCGATGTTGGAACCCTGCAAGCATAGCCAATTTGTCTATCAGAATTTGTCCGAAAATAAAGTAGTTACGGAAAATGCTGATTAACGATTTTACGACAGAATACTGCAGGGTATTTCTGAAGTATAAATAAATGGAAATGAAAGCCTTACGGGAATTGAAAACAAACCAGGTTACAACAAAACGGAGCAAGAAATAGGCAAAGGGGATTCCAAGGTATTTTAAACTCCAGATAAAAATTTTATACCCTAAGACCCCACCTCTGGTTTTTCCTTGCCATGACGACATCCGGGACTTAGTTAGGATTAACGCGTTTGATGATGTAAGAATAGAAATCCCTGAGGGTCTTTACATCAGTCATCTCCTCGGCTTTCATTTTAAAGCCAAAATTATTCTCAATGATGACAAACAGGTCTACAAAGTCAAGACTGTCAATGCCTAAGTCCTTTTTTAAATCGGCTTCTTGGCTGATCTGTTCTTCATCAATCTCAATCTCTTCAACCAAGAGCTGATTGATCTTATTGATTATCTCATCGTTCTGCATCAGAAGATTCATTGATTGATGCAAAAATACATTTTTTATAGATTACTAACGGGAAAACTTGCGAATAACAAGGGCTGAGTTCGTGCCTCCAAATCCGAATGAGTTTGAAAGGAATGCATTGATTTCTGTCGGAGTAGTAACTTGGGCGATATTTAGCTTTTTGGAAAACTCATCAGGAGTATGAAAGTTAATATTGGGTGCAACAAAGTTGTTCTGCATCATCAATACGGAATATACTACCTCACTTGCCCCGCCCATCCACATTTCGTGACCTGTCATTGATTTGGTGCTGCTAATCAGCGGTTTTGTTTTCCCAAAAATATCATTGATTGCCTGGGCTTCATTGCTGTCGCCACCCTGAGTAGAGGTGGCATGGGCATTGATGTAGTCCATTTTTTCAGCACTCAGGCCAGAACTTTTCAATGCCATTTGCATAGCACGCCTGGGGCCTTCAACATTGGGTAAGGAGATATGTTCCCCGTTGGAGGAGAATCCATAACCCAACACCTCTCCCAAAATTGTTGCCCCACGTTTTACAGCGGAGTCGTAACTCTCAAGAATTACAGTCGCCGCTCCGCCACTTGGCACCAGGCCGTCACGATCGTGGTCAAAAGGCCGGGAGGCTTTGGTAGGCTCTGATTCGTGTGTGGAGAATGCATTGAGGGCATCAAAACTGGCTGTGGATTCAGGATTGATCTCCTGGGCGCCTCCGCAGATGATGATATCCTGTAATCCCTGTTTAATTAGCAGATATCCCATTCCGATGGCATGCGAACCACTAGCACAAGCGCCGGCAATCGTAAAGTTTATTCCCCGAAGCCGGAAGATGACTGAAAGATTCATAGAGACCGTCGAATTCATGGACTGGAAGATATATCCGGAACCAATCATCATGGTATCTTTTTTTTCACGCAGGATGTCAACAGATTCAACAACTGGCACTGCAGAGCTGTCATTTCCATATAGGATGCCAACTTCATGCTGATCCAGGAAAGATTGCTCAATTCCCGCAACCTTGAGTGCTTCCAGAGAAGCAATGTAGGCATATTCACCCTGAACTGCCATTCCAATCCGCATTCTCCGGTCGAGAACCCCTTTAAGAACAGGGCGGTCTACCATGCCAGTAAGGGCTGAGCGGAATCCCATCTTTTTGCGTATAGGGTCGAAAATAATTCCGGATTTTCCCTGGTACAATGAATTTCTGACCTCATCGAGATTCTTTCCAATGACGGAGTAGATGCCCATGCCGGTTATTACGACTCTATTCATGAAATAGCGAAATAGCGAAATAGCGAGGTAGCGAAAATATAAAAATATATGTTAATGGAAGTGCTTAAAGGGTAATTCTTCATTCGAAAATCGTTATTCGAAAATCGTTATTAGGTATATAGTCCTCCGTTTACGTTGATTACGGCTCCCGTAATGTAGGAGGCCTCTTCAGAAGCCAGAAACCCAACGATTCCCGCAACTTCTTCGGGGTTCCCGAAACGTCCCATCGGAATCATTGCTTTGAGCTGACTCTCATCCATATCCTTGGTCATATCGGTACGGATGAATCCCGGGGCGACTGCATTGACCGTCACTTTTTTCTTGGCTACCTCTTGGGCCATCGCTTTAGTAGCTCCAATTACTCCTGCTTTGGCTGCCGAATAATTTACCTGTCCGGGTAATCCTTTCAATCCCGATAATGAGACCACGTTAATGATCCTGCCGAACTTGTTGATCAGCATATCTTTTGTCAGCGCTCTTGTCACATAAAGAAAACTGTTTAGGTTGGTGTTGATTACGTCGTGCCATTCATCGTCTTTCATCCACATCACCAGAGCATCTTTCCGGATGCCGGCATTGTTCACCAGAACCGATATATAGGCGCCTTCATGCTGTTCAATCCATCCGGTCAAAGCGTTTTCAACCTCCTGCTGACGGGAGACATCGAACCTTATTATCTCACCATCACTCCCTTTCTCACGAACCATCTCCAATGTCTTCTCTGCTTCATCCTGGTTTGAGTGATAATTGATAAGGATGTAGTGCCCTGTTGCAGCAAGCTTAAGGCAACAAGCCCTTCCAATTCCTCTGGAACCACCTGTCACTAATGCGTATTTCATAATTTTTGTTGTTTCCCTGACGTGGGAGGTTACTCCTCCAGGGAGAACTGTGGTTTGGTCTCCATGATATACTGAACAATATTTCTAACATCCGGATATCGCACGGTATCTTCGGTGAATTTCGGCACAATCACCCGGAGGTCTTCATACTTACTTTTGGAATAGGATGACAATTTATCTTTGATCTCCAGGTAATCGATGGCCTGAAGAATGGAGATCATTTCTATCGCCAGAACCTGGTATGTATTCTCAATTACTTTTTTTGTCAGTAATGCTGCATTTGTACCCATGCTTACAATATCCTGGTTGTCGTTATTGTTGGTAATACTATGCAGGTACATGGGGAACGAAAGCGTTTGATTCTCGGCGACGGTGGAAACAGCAGTAAATTGTACACCTTGCATCCCCAAGTTCAGGCCAAGTTTGCCAAGATTTACAAACGGAGGTAATTTCTCGTTCAGCTTGGGGTTCATAAGGTAATTGAGCTGCCGTTCTGCCAGCATGGATAGTTTGGTTATTGCAATTTTAAGCTTGTCCATCTCAAGAGCCACATAGTCGCCATGGAAGTTACCTCCGTGATAAACGTTCCTGTGCTCTCCATCAATGATAGGATTGTCGCTGCATGAGTTAACTTCATTCATCAGGACATGTATGGTGAAGAGGATCGTGTCAAGAACAGGGCCAAGTACTTGAGGGACACACCTGAGAGAGTAATATTCCTGTACTTTTTCTTTAAATACCTCCACCTCAACGGTTTTGTCGTTATAATACAGATGATCAGCTCTGCGACGTATTAGTTGACTATCCTTCAGGATAGATTTCATGGTGCGGGCAACCTGACGCTGGCCATGGTGTGATTTAGCCCGATTGAGGCCGTCTGAAAAATGATCATCATACGACTCCACAATCTCAGTTATCATCGAAGATGCGAGCATTGACCAGTCAAGGAGATTTCTTGCATGAATGGCATTGATCATTCCAATGCCGGTCATAGTAGAGGTACCATTGATAAGCCCCAGGCCTTCCCTGATATGCATCTTTATAGGAGTAAGGCCTAACTCTTCAAATACTTCTGTTGTTGGTCTGATTGCTCCCTGATACGAGACCTCTCCTTCACCAATGAGGTTCAAAGCCAGATGAGCAAGTTGTATGAGGTCCCCGCTAGCACCAACCCCTCCGTGCTCCGGGATGTAAGGGTTGACGTCGAGGTTGATCATATCTTTGATCAATTCAACAACTTCAGGATGAATACCTGATTTTCCCTGAATGAGGGTGTTGAGCCGTGCCATCATTGTGGCTTTGGCGTAAATATCGGGGAGAGGATCTCCGCATCCTGCCGCATGAGACCTGATCAGGTTGTACTGCAAATCCAGTTCACGATTGTCATTAATCTTGAACTGAGCCATAGGGCCAAGGCCAGTATTAATCCCATAGATTACTTTGCCTTTGGCAAACCCTTTCAAAAATTCGTAATCCTCAGCGACTTTCCTCCTGGCTTCTATGTCGATTTCAACTTTTTCTCCTTCAAAAAGTACTTTGAAGAAATCTCCAACCGTTGTTTTCCGGTTCCCTACAACAACCATATGCTCTTAGTGTTAAATGCCAGATGCCTGGTAAAACAGACCTCATGGTAATTTATAAGTGCAAGGCAAATTTTTCTTGAAAATTACGCTTGAAGCGTACCCAATATCGCTACCGGTCGCGTTTAAAGAAATTATCAGGTTTAGGTCTGGCCTCATTTACTTTCATTTCCCGATTGTCAACTTCACGGCCATTGAGTTCCTGGATCGCTTTATTTGCTTCTTCATTATCTTCCATGACTACAAAACCAAATCCTTTGCTTTGTCCTGTGTATTTGTCACTGATTAAATTTACTGAACCAACCTCACCAAACTCTTCAAAAAGTTGTTTCAGGTCATCTTCATTAACCTTGTAACTAAGGTTTCCTACATAAATGTTCATACGAAATTGTTTTTGATACTATTAATTTTTCTCGAAGTAAAAAAGCGGGTTAAAATCAGACTAAACAGCATAAAAGTAACTCGGGCTTTTTATTCGTGACTCCGGAGGGATTCAAACCCCCAACCTTCTGATCCGTAGTCAGATGCTCTATTCAGTTGAGCCACGGAGCCGATTAAGAGCGCAAAGGTACGAATTTTTATATTCTACACCACCACCTCTTTATCTCTTAATAAGACGAGCTAGTTCTTCTCCGGTTCCAATTCTATATCCTTCAGAGAAGAAATTGATTAACCCTGTTGGGTTGATGAAAAGGACAAGAGGAAATTTTCCTGAACGTACCATGTCGAGGGAATGATACAGTAAATCAAAGGGATAAGCCCCGTAAAGAGCACAGATCACATTTTTGGGAAGGTCTTCTTTCTCCTTCAGGACAAACTGATCCATCTCATTCTGATCGGGAAAGAATAAGATGACAGAACCTTTCCATTTTTCAATCTCGTTTGCTTTTGCTTTGAGGTCTGCAACAAAATGTTTGGTTGGCTCTTTATCTGTTTCCATCCAGGCCATGACAAGCCCTTTTGAAGGATTGATCTGAATGCCTGCATTCTCCAGGTCCGATTTCAGTTTACTTTGTTCAAAAGAGCCGAATATCGGTGGTGGGGTAAAATCTTTTCGCAGTGTAACAGGTAATTCCATGGCTTTTTCTCCATCAAGTTTAACCTGAACAATACGGGCAAGCACAGTCCCGTCAGATAAACGGCACCCTGTGACAATAAGGTAAGTGCCTGGAACAAGTTGGAGTGTGACAGGGAAATCTTTTACCAGTTCACTGTTTTCATAGTCAAGGGGCCGGAAGAATCCATCTTTGTGTTGCTCAACTGTATAATGGATATAGTACTTCGGCTCAACCGGATTTTCAGGAGCATTAAAAAGGGTTAAAACGGCACTACGCTCTTGCTCTGATGGCGCTTCTTCGAAATAAACATCCTTCCAGCTATCACCCAGATAATATTGCGGAATCTTGGTGGCAGGCTCAACCCGTGCAGGAATTCCAAAACTGCGGCATACAGCTACAAAGAAGATATCTCTGGAATGTGGATCCGCCACTTTTATTTCATATACACCAACAGGAGTCAATGGAGCACGACTATAGTTGGCTTCTTTGTCAATAGCGATATTTGCTTTCACCCAATTGACAATCACATCCGGGTTTTCTGTTGCATCAGTGATAAAGTCAGATTGAAAGTTTTTTCTCAGATAGGTATGGAAAGGTTTCAGAAGCTCATTGTCGATACGGGGATTCAGGATATATGGAACGAGAAGGTTGTTGTTCATTATTCCAAACTGGTTGCCACTAGTGGGAATTGTGTCGGGGAAATTTGAAATTAAAACAGGAGTGAAGCGGAGTTCTGCGGCGCCAAATTTGAAATTAGAAAATACGTCAGCCAGGACTTCAGGATTGATGTCGTGGAGATCTTTTTCGGAAATGGCATCAAGAAGAGGAAATATGAATTGTTTTAGGGTGTCCGGAGTATCGGAGATAAATGTAATGATCTCCCGCCAGTTTCCTCTCGATCCTTCCAGAAAATGCCATAATGTATCCGGATCAAGCCCCAATGTTGTTGCCAGCCGATACGTTTTGGAGGAATCGATAAAGGTTCCCTCATAGGAGCCACGTAATTTATCTTCAAATTGAAGCCGGTCGTTGTTTGACTTTCTTTGCGATTCATCCACTTGATCTGATATATCTTGCGCAGTTGGAGGTGCAAAATCAAAATTCAGTCCGCCTGTGATTGCTGTTGTAAGTTCCAGATAAATATTTATTGTGTCCATCGATCTTACATCAGCCCTGGCAAACCCATATTTCCCATTCTTTGTTGCCCAGATCAACAAATCGCCATAGCCGGTTAGCAGGGAGGCCAGTCCATTATTATTGGATTTGGTTTTCAGGAGGGGATAGAATTCAGCATAATTATAAAGCTGAAATTCCACTTCGGCATTGGGAATTGTCTGCTGATGGATGTCCAGGATACGTGCCCATATGCGTTTTGTCTCTGTGTAATTTGGCAGGATATTGATCTGTGTATACCGTTCATCCTTCAATAGTACATCCTCACTCCCCTCGTAATCTCCAAATACATTGGTATTTACCAGCATGGCTCTTTTGGCAGGGGAGGTGAACCAGGCCAGATCGAGATCAGACTCTGGTTCACAGGCACCCAAATAGTGCCAGGTAGAATCGATCCAAACTTCTACCCAGGCGTGGTTGTCGTCACTATGAGCCCACCTGGGCGTATAACATTGCCTGGCCGGTATTCCTACCGCACGCAGAGCAGCAGTTGTAAGCGTGGACTCCTCCCCACACCGGCCATAAGCTGTTTTTACTGTCGCTAATGGAGAAGAGGTCCGGCCATCGGTTCCCTTATAAGTAACCTTTTCGTGACACCAGTGGTTGACTTCCAGAGCTGCATCCTTCATCGACATCCCCTTGATGCGGTTTTTCAGCTCAGAAAAAAATAACCACCTGGAAGAGTCCAGGTTTTCGTTGTTCACCCTGATAGGAAGTACAAAATGCCGGAATATCTCCTCCGGTATAACCCGTCCCCAGGAAAAGGTATCCCGTGCGGCCAGTGAACTCTTTACATTTTTTAGAAAAAACTCACCGTTGTAATCGGCAAGATCGTTCAACGACATGTAGGCATAGAGAAATTCAAGCGCTTCCTTTTCTTCCGTGGTCAATTGTTGCTGAAACACGCCAAAGAGGGTATCTGACCGGTGCTTCGCAAACTCCTCCTGTTTTTCAAACTGTTTTCTGACTTTTGCACGGTAGTTTGGGTCAGAGATAAAATGATCTCCGTTATTGCAGGAGAGATTACAAATCAGAGGAATAACTAAAAGAGAAATTAATTGCTTCATTATAACTTGTTCTTACTTGTGCTCCGTTCTCCGGATAATCTCATTCTGCAGGTCCTCCCCCAGGTCATTGAAATAATCCGAGTACCCTGCAACCCTGACAATGAGATCCCGATATTTCTCAGGATGCTTCTGTGCATCTCTAAGCGTTGAAACAGATATGACATTGAATTGGACGTGGTGTCCATTCATCCGAAAATAGCTGCGAATCAACGCTGTCAGTTTTTTAATAGCCTCTTCGCTGTCGAAAAAATCGGGCGAGAACTTTTGATTTAGCAATGTGCCACCCGTACGGATATGATCAATTTTTGCTGCGGAGTTCAGAACAGCAGTCGGGCCATTTGTATCAGCTCCCTGAAACGGAGAGATCCCTTCGGATAGTGGTTGTTTTGCTTTCCGGCCATCGGGTAAGGCACCTATAACGCTTCCAAAATAGATATGGGAAGTAGTAGGTAGCATGTTAATCCGGTGGATTCCTCCAATGGACGTTGGACGGCCTTCTACCGCTTCAAAAAACATTTCAAATATTATCTTTGCCTGATCGTCGGCATAGTCGTCGTCATTTCCGTATTTCGGTGTGTTGTAGATCAACTCTATTCGGAATTCATCGTAATCCATGAAGTCACTCTCCATCGCCCGGAGAAACCCTTTCATAGTAATGGTATGGTTATCAAATACGTGATATTTCAGTGCGGTGAGGGAATCGGTCAGGCTACCAAGCCCGACCCCCTGGATATATGTAGTATTGTATCGGGCGCCTCCTGCATTGTAGTCTTTCCCATTGGAAATACAATCTTCGATGATCAGAGAGAGAAAAGGGGCAGGCATGTGATCGGCAAAGATTCGGTGGATGGTGTTGTTGCCCCTGATTTTAATCCCGATGAAATGATTTAGCTGGTTCCGGTAGGCAATAAGAAGCTCTTCAAAAGATGAAAAGGATGTCGGATCGCCTGACGCCGGGCCGATCTGCTTTTTCGTAATGGGATCAAAACCATTATAAAGGGTGATCTCCAAAATCTTTGTGAGGTTGAAGTATCCTGAAAGGATGTATGCTTCAGTGCCAAATGCACCCGTCTCTACACACCCGCTGGCTCCTCCTTTCCGTGCATCTTCCGTTGTTTTCCCCTGCCGTACTAACTCCTGTACAATGGCATCGGTGTTGAAATAGGAGGGTTGGCCGAAACCTGTTTTAGTGATCCGGAGCGTTCGTTCGATAAAGCTGTCCGGATTCTTCCGGCTCACCTGAACCATCGAACTGGGCTGTAGTAACCGCATCTCTTCAATCACATCCAGAATGAGGAATGTGAGTTCGTTGACCCCATCCGATCCGTCGGGTTTCAGACCTCCCAGGTTGATCAGTGAAAAGTCGGTGTAGGTATTGCTTTCAAGCGCCGTCACACCGATCTTAGGTGGTGCAGGATGGTTATTGAACTTGATCCAGAAACATTGCAGCAGCTCTTCAGCACGTTCTCTTGTCAGCGTTCCTGCATCCATCTCCCGTTTGTAAAATGGATAGAGATGCTGATCCAGCCTGCCGGGGTTGAACGAATCCCATGGATTGAGCTCTGTGATTACACCCAAGTGTAAAAACCAGTAATGCTGCAGTGCTTCATGGAAGGTCTCAGGAGCATGCGCTGGAACACGGCGGCAGATCGAGGCAAGCTCCTCAATCTCTGATTTCACCCCCAAACCCCCTGACGGGGGCTTACTCCCTGTCTTTTTGGGAAGAGATTGTCCCGAGTCCTCGGGAGGAATGGGGAGGGGTATAAGATTTTCCAGCGCATCTGCATACCGGTTTGCAAAAAGAATGATCGCGTTTGCGGCAATTTCCATCGCCTTCAGCTCCTCTTCCTGTTCATTCATTTCTTTGTCATCGTGAGCAGCGCGAAGCGATCGTATCGTGGATCGCGAATCCTGAATCTCTTCGATCAGATCCAACATTCCTTTTTTATAGATCTTGCCGCCTGCAACGGTATGACCCGGCGCCCGTTGCTCCTGGAATTCAGTAAAAACTCCCGCGTTGTATGCATCGAGCCACTCGGGTTCCATGGCATGCATGATATGATCGCGGTTGCTTCTGCCTTTCCAGAATGGAATAATTTCCTCCGCATAGATCTTTTTTGTCTCTTCGTCAACCTTGAATGATACCTTTTTTCGGGAATCCAGGATTTCAAGATCTTCAAGGGAATGAACAGTGATTTCAGGGTAAGTCGGACATGCTTTTGGTGCCGGGCCCCGTTCTCCGACGATTAGCTCTCCTTCATTGATGCAAATATATTTGTGTTTCAGAATATGTTCGAGTGTGAGGGCACGCATAACCGGGATCGAAACTTTCCGATCAATTCCACTCTTGTACAGATCGGTAACCAACAATGCACGCTCTGGACTGATTCGGGGAACAGCCTTAAGGCTTTGATCGCGAAGCTTTTTAACCCTGTTGTTCATAATCCGTTTTCTTTCCAAATCTTCTTCCCGGTTGCAAAAATAAAGTAAAATCAGATAGCATGTTCCGCGACCCGGTTTGGTCGTTTATCGGGAAAACAGCTCATGGTTTTTGGAGTCAGGCATCCACCAATCTGGAAGGAGTTATCATACAATATGAGTCACAACTGGAGGTGGTTTTGACGTGGATACAGGGGGCAATCACCGGAGGTGTGTTAGGCTATCTGAAATTCATTGTTTCGATCGTAATTGGAGGTGTATTGCTGGTTTATGCCGATGCCGGCGGAAAATCTGCATATGATATTGCCTCCAAGTTGTTGGGTGAAAGAGGAAAAGAGTATGCAGGAAATGCTGAAAAAACGATCAGAAATGTAGCCAGAGGAATTCTGGGTGTTGCATTAATTGAAGCGATGCTGGCTGGTCGGGTATTTATGATCTTCGGTGTTCCGGCGGCTGGATTATGGGCTTTGCTGATGTTTATATTAGGAATCATTCAGATTGGAATACTACCAATTGCTATTCCGGTTGTAATCTATATGTTTTTTACTGCCAGCACATTTGATGCAATTGCTGTGTTGATTGGGGTGGTTTTAATACTCCCGTTGAATAACATCCTGAAACCGATACTATTGGGTCGTGGCGCTCCCGCACCAATGATTGTAATATTTTTAGGAGCGATCGGAGGTTTTATTGTTTCTGGTATTCTGGGTTTGTTTGTTGGAGCCGTGATCTTATCTATCGGTTACAACCTCTTCTTGCTTTGGCTAAGAGAGGAAGAGGCGGAACAATAAACCCTGCTCCCTGTACATCCGAGACAACGGTATCGGGATCTCTTCTGAGAATCTGGAGCGGTTGTTCCAACTTGATAAAAATTATAAGTCACAGGGCACTGCGGGTGAGTCGGGGACAGGACTGGGACTGATCCTGTGCAGGGAATACCTGACCATGCATGGAGGGACCCTGAAGGTGAACAGTGAGGAGGGGAAAGGAAGTACGTTCACGATCATCCTTCCCTGATTTTCTATCTTTCCGACTTATTTCATACCCAGATTATCTTTTCAATTTAAATATTTTATATATTTGAATTGTCACACTATATTAATTGTCTGAAAAACAGAATTATGAAAAAATTTCTCATGGTTCTTATGCCAATTTTCTTGATCCATCAGGGATATGCTCAAGAACCGGATTCAGCACCACAAGAGAGACACCGAACGTTTTCGCTTGGGGTTAACTATGAATACATGTCGACCGATCTGAAACTTAAGGATATATCGTTCCACTCTATCTGGGATGGGCAGGATCTTGGGAAAGAGGTTTTGCCTTCAGATGAAATCGATTCCATCAATGCGTATGTTGATTACAGCAACCGGTTTCAAGGCTTTAATCTTGAGATCGGTATGATCTTCCTGGATAAGCCATCAAGCAGATGGAGTTTAAACGGGAAAGTCATGATTGGCCTGGTGAAACGAACGTATAAAGTCTTCAATAAAACGACTGACAAAACAGACTTCCAGATCAGATCCGAAGCGCTCACTCCTGACATTGGATATACGATGGATATCATCTATCGGTTTAATTCCTTCTGGGGGATCAGGGCGATTCCATATGTGGTTTATTCATGGGGAAAGTCCAATGAAGTGGATGACAATTTACACCCTGTCGTTCCCGGAATGACCGAGACCCGCACGAACAAATCCAACTATCTCTACGCTCGTTTGAACCTGATAGGTACCCTGACCGTTAAGAATTTCACCGTTTTTGCTGGCCCTAGTTTATACCTGCTTCGAATCTGGAACAAGTACGAGATCCTAAGGGTAGACCCTGCCGACGGGAAAATATACGAAGATGATATTGATTCAGGATTGATTTCGCCCTCTTTCATTGATGCAACGATTACCATGGAATGGCGCTTTCTGCCATGGATGTCGGTGAATCTGACCGGAGCTGCAGGTAATGATTTTTTGATCAGGGCAGGAATCACGTATCATTTATAATTCATCTGTTTACAAAAAAAACACAAGAACATGAAAAAAGATCTATTTTCTTTGATTATGGCTTTCGTTCCTATCTTCTTATCGGCACAGAATACGTCAATTCAACCGGATCTCTTCCTTCATGACGATTCATATACATATGGGTGTAACAAAAGCGCTCCTGCTTTTTACAACTTCCAGGGAAATATGCTGATGTTTAATTATCAGAAAGTGAAAACCGCCGGAGGCGAAACTATTGATCTGAATTGTGTGTTTGTATTCAACAATGAGAATGGTAAGTGGGAACCATTTAACTGGGAAAATAATGGACAACCATACAACTATATTGCTTTTGGGTTTGACGGAGAAAACGGATACAATAATCAATACAGGTGCGGAACTGAACTCACTGTGCTACATACCTTTGCATTTGAGTTCAATCAGCAACTTTGGTTTTATATGCTGATCAAATCAAGTTATGCATTTACTTTACATGATTATGTGGAGTGTTATGCCCGGCTGGCCGATGACAAGTCACACTGGATTAGCTATTATACCGAATTTCACGGAGAGCCACATAAAACCAAGAGGGGAGCAATGCAGACGGATACTTGCCTTTATTTTTTCAATTATATAGACAATGATAAAATTGACTATTATCAAACATGGTGGTATTACAAATATTATTACAATCAGTCGCAAAACCGGTTTATTGTTACAGGCGACAGCGCCATCCTAAATGGTATGCAGGGTAGTATATTGGGTGGAATGTTTTCGTTTTACGATACGCTGAATCATCACTACACCTATATCAATACCTTCAATCAAAAGGGAAACAGTTACCTTGGGTTTTTGGATTCTGTCTGGCAATATACTCCTGTTCATGGAGGAGTATACAGCAATTGCGCAGCTTCTGCAATCGTCCAGGGATCCATACAGGGCAAACGAACCACCATTTCTGGCCATTCGGAGGATAACCAACGATACGCATTATTCATCATAGGTTCACAGAAAAACTCTGACGGACATTATCCGGTCACCTATCATGAATTGATGTATGAACTGAACTACAATATAAATGAATATACTGGAACGGTCGTGCTGCCAACTTCCACAACACCGAAGGATGTCAATAGCCAATTCCTGATAACCGGAACATTTGATCTTGTTCCAAAACATTTTACCAATTATCTGGGATCAGATAATGACGGATTTCAGCAGCAGGTATGGTTCTTTTATCCCGATTCAAAAAAGAAACTGAACGGGGCTTGTTTCAACTCGGATCTCTGGCGGCCTGTCCAAAATTCTGCTGTGTCAAGCAATGATCTCGCAAACGACAGCCTATATGGAAAAGAAATCACCACCATGTGGTCGCTTACTGGAATCGTAGATGGTGCACCACCGTGTTCCATTGATTGGGAGGTCTGGAAACAGAACAACGAAGTGGATCCCACGGAATTGGTCTTCACGAAAACGGAGGTTTCCAAAACGGAATTAACCAACGCATATGAAAACGAGTATTCCATGGGTTATGAGATCAAGACCGGTATGGGAGAGGAGGGTGGATTGGGTTTCGGTACTAAATTTAAATATTCCAATGCATACCTGAATAAGGTTAGCACCGGAACCACCATTACCACGGAACTTACCAAATCCTTTCCCCTAAATGAAGAGTTACAGGAAAAGGGGGTGTTTATTTATACCATTCCAGATATGACCAGGATCAGCTACCAGGTATATCCATGGTGGGATACCCAGCTTAATAACCCGATCCCTAATTCGTTGCAGTACCTTTTCAGGACAACAGGAACAACGGTCAAGTCTTCGCCCAGGGCAATTGCAGAGTTTCCCTTTCTGATCAATGAACCCAATGCAATGGATCTGGCCGATTGGGAACCCGATCACCGGACCATGCACTGGGAGGGTATCATAAACAGCGGTTTGCAGCCGGTGGCCACCATGAACTGGACATCTCCGACGGCCGGTGATGTAGGGACATTTGATGAGGTAGCCGATTCCACGACTTCATCAGCCCAAAAAACGACCTATGATGTTGAAATATCTGCCGGATTAAAGATTCCGGCCATTTTTGAAATTGGATTATCTTACGGTGAAAAAACCAGCTTTGAATCAGAGGTAAAAGCCCAGACCGAAATCGGACACAAAGTGGAAGCCTCACTTAAGAATCTCACTGAAAAGAGTTTAGGTGTTAATTTCTCGGAGTATACGGTTGAAATGTACTGGTTCAAACCAGAGGATGAAAATTGGTGGTTTTATGACAGTCTGGATGGACAAAAGCCATGGTATATCAGTTATATTGTCAATTATACACAGGGGAACCTAGTATCGGTAACACCCGAAAACAATATGAGATTAAAATCTTCGGAAATCATTTTTTCCTGGTATGCTGAAGATGTTGAAATAGAAGAGTATACCCTGTTCATCGCCTCAACCTCTCATATTTCACCTTCAACAACACTTTACAGGAAATCATTCCTGAAGGAAACGACTGCCGGCATAGCGGATACTGTCTTGGAAAAAGAAAGAACTTACTATTGGGCGGTAAGAGGGATCACTGGTGATAAGGATATCCTCTGGTCTGAATCCCGGGCCTTTACCATTCAGCGAGCCCCCCCTTCCCTGACGGATGAAAATCATCTCCAGGCAACAATCTACCCAAACCCGGCAAACTCAGATCTGATCAATATTCTGGCGTTGAGTTCAACCCCTGGAATCATCACTGTCGAAATCTATTCGATGACCGGAAAACTACTGGTTCGAAAAACAACTATCCAGGATGATGCCAATCCGGTTGCGATAGAATTTCGCTCATTAACTTTGGAAGCAGGTATTTATATTGTTGAGATCCGTTCGGAAACAGGTCATATAGCTAAGAAGCTGATAATCTGTAAATAAAACTTCAACCTTCAACCTCCAATTTGTACAAGAAAGCCTGAAGCCTCGAAAAAAGCTTTCAGGGAAGAAAGATTTTGTTGCCGTGAAGGTTTCGTTCCGGTCATTTTATCCTCAAGGTTAAACCGCCTATACTTGTTTTTCGCAATAGCGTGATAGGGGAGTAAGTGTACACATTGAGGTGAACTGGTGAATTGGTGAACTGGTGAGTTAAACTTCTGCATTGCTACATTTCTGCATTCCTGCATTGATCCAAGAAATTCAATGATTGATTGAATATTGTAAGGATTGTCGGTGATGCCAGGGATAACAGGAAATCGGATGATTACCTGTTTCCCGGCTTTAAGAAGGAGTTTCAGGTTTTTCAGGATGCCCTTATTGGAGACTCCTGTATATTTCAGATGTTCTTCTTCGTTCATAATCTTCAGGTCGTATAGAAAGAGATCAGTGTATGGCATAACACGACGGATATCCTCTTCAGATGCATAGCCGGTAGTATCTAGTGCCGTATGGAATCCCTTCTCTTTTAGTGACTGAAGCAGCGCCGTGCAAAATTCCGGCTGATAGAGAGGTTCGCCTCCCGAAAGCGTCACACCGCCACCTGATTCTTCGTAAAAGATCCTGTCACGTTCTGCCTGCCTGACAAGCTCATGAATATCCGTTTCATAGCCTGTAATCTCCTGTTTTTCAAAGAGTTTACCGTCCAGTGAACGATGTCTGACTGTTTGCTGGGGAGCCCCGTCGCGGCTTTCAGGATTATGGCACCACCAGCAGGTGAGGGGACACCCTTTGAAAAAGATTGTAGTACGGATACCCGGACCGTCATGGACCGCAAACCGTTTGATATCGAAAATAACTCCTTTAGTCACAGTAGAAGATGATCTTTTGGCGGATAGCTTCCTGACAAATGGGGCAGAAACCCTTAGCGCTGTTGTCCTTCATCCTGCAGTTCATCATCGGACTAAAGATCCCTTTGGCCATGTAACCACCGCCTTCGAACATTCCAACCACGTCCTGATACGTTGAATCTCGTGGAGTTGGAATCGGGACGCCTTCGTTTATCAATGATTTCCATTTGGATCCGAAATCAACATCTGTTGTAATATTCGGCTCCCAGGGCTCTATCTGCAAATTGTAGAAACCATCATAATTCACTCCTCCTACATATTCATCGGCCAGCCCTCCAAACGCATGCCCGAATTCGTGGATGGAAACAATCTCACTTACGTCGTGATCAACAGTGCTCTGGCAGTAGTGATTGTAAAACCCGCCTCCTCCATATTTTTTGCTGTTGTTAAGGATGATAATCTGGTCGTAAGGTGCATTTGCCGCGGCATCCCGCATGCTCCAGGTATCAGGCGTGGTCAGGTACCGATCGGAGTCGAATGTGGAAAAACTGCTGTTAAAACCTGTGTTGACATATTCCCGTTTCTCAGGGATATCAACTCCTGATCCGGCTGAGGCTGATTCAATGGCCCAGAATGTGATCTTATCCCTGTATTCAGAAAAGGGTTCGAATGACAGGAAATATTCCATGATCCTCCTGGCATCTTCCAGGAATTTGGGCATCTCCTTCACAGTGTATCCTTCGGCCAAAAATGCAATGTCGACTTGTGTGGCCGGCTTACCCGGATCAGAGAGGGGTGTGACAACCAGGGAGTCTATCGCTTCATGCAGGATGAAATAATTATTCGGGTCGACTGCCATGGAAAAGAGTTTCTCAAATTCTCCCGTGTTGTAGTTGCGTTTGTCGATCTCAAACCTGACCGGGGCGATTGGAAATGGCATCGTAGCAGTCATTGGGTAGGCCCGTGGTACCTCTTTGGCTTCAGCCGTCCCCTGGAACTCTTCAAACAAGGAAGAGAAACCTTTCCTGAAGAGGAGTCGTCCGGAGACAGAATCGTATAGTGAAAACCGATAGTTGCCTGAATTCCAGGGGTCAATGAGGTTTCTGTGTGGGCCACCCCACAAAGGCTCTTCTTTCAGTTGCCAGAGGTAGACGTTGGTCTCAATATCGTTTCCAGCAAGCAGGTAATCGATCCGTAATGTCTTATCTGTGAAGAATTGATCAAAGTTGATCTTTTCAATTTTCTTATCAGAAATCTGTGTGACAGACTGATCGGGAATAGGTGTAATCGAGACATCCTGGCCGATGCCCATTAAGGTAGCCAGGATCAGAACAATAGAGAAGGTTGTCTTCATCATGACAAGTTTTTTTGTGTAAATGTACGTAAATAGGAACCGAACTGTTAATTTTGTAAAAAAGAAGCTATATGAAAACATTCTTACTACGGATACTTGTGCTGGCTTTTGTACTCCTGGCCTGGATCCCACGTTCGTTTACACAGGAGATGAACGATAAAAGAAACAATCCTTCGCTGCACCATGAGGTGCCAGATGACGCTTATTTGCCTCCTTCTGGTATTCAGATACAGCCTGTTAAGGGCTATAAGTCTGTAAATTCATCTATCTTTACCATCCAGGTGAATGTAGATGAAAATGGCTATAATATTCCCGATGATGCAGCCAATGAGCCTTCGATTGCAGTTGATCCCACGAACCCGGATAACATGGTAATCGGGTGGCGTCAGTTCGACAACATCAGCAGCAATTTCAGGCAGGCCGGATATGGTTATACTTCTGACGGTGGCCAATCCTGGACATTCCCAGGGGTGATCGATCCAGGTATCTTCCGCTCCGATCCGGTATTGGATGCCGATGCAAACGGGACAATTTTCTATAACAGCCTTACTTCGGATGGCTACGCATATACGTGTAAAGTATTCCGAAGCAGCGACGGAGGCGCCGACTGGGATGATGGAGTGAATGCAAGGGGAGGAGATAAGCAATGGATGGTCATCGACAAAACGGAAGGCATTGGCGCCGGGAATATCTACTCATTCTGGACAGTATACTATTCCTCTTGTTATCCGGGTTTCTTCACCCGGTCGACCGATGGAGGTGATTTTTATCAGAACTGTGAACCTGTCCAGGGAGTACCCTATTGGGGGACTATGGCGGTTGGTCCCGATGGAGAACTTTATACCGTTGGTTCAGGAGAGGATGAAGGCGTGGTCGTTTCAAAATCCACGACAGCCCAGAATCCTGTCAATGTTATTAGCTGGGATTTTGCCGAACAGGTCTACCTGGATGGGCATATAACTTCACAATCTAACGTAAACCCGGCCGGATTGCTTGGCCAGGCCGATATTGGCGTAGATATTTCAGAAGGACCGGGCCGTGGAAATGTATACGTTTTATCCTCTGTTGAGAGGCCAGGCGCGGGAGATCCTGCGGATGTGATGTTTTCAAAAAGCACAGACGGAGGGTCCACCTGGAGCCTTTTTCCTGTCCGGATCAATGATGACCCTGGGAATAACCATTACCAGTGGTTTGGCACCATGTCTTTATCTCCCGATGGAAGAATCGACGTAGTATGGCTCGATACACGTGATGCTCCAACAGGTACTTATCTCTCAGCTCTCTATTATTCCTATTCAACAGATGAAGGAGAGACATGGTCAACCAACGAACGTCTCTCCGAACTCTTCGATCCGCACGTTGGCTGGCCACAGCAGGAAAAGATGGGAGATTATTTCGACATGCGGTCGGATGAAACAAACGCGCACCTCGCATGGGCAAATACATTGAATGGAGAGGAGGATGTTTATTACAGCCGGATTACTCCTACATACATAGGTGTGGAAGAGGCAAACGGAGGATCAAACGCATGTCCCATAACTTGCTATCCCAATCCTTTTTACGACAACACGACAATCCGGTATGTCCTGGAAGAGGAAGCATTTGTAAAGTTGGAGATCCTTAATCTTTGTGGACAGGTTGTGGAGACACTGGTTTCAACAACACAGCAACAGGGCATTCAAACGATCCAGTATCATCCAACGGATCTCCAAACGGGATATTACTATGGAAGACTGACAGCTGGGAAGAAAAAAGCAGTGATAAGTGTTTTAAAGATCAGGTAAACCCTTTCAAGCTCCGATCTTCGATCTCCGATTTTAAAAATCGGATATCAACAATCGAATTAATCGGAGATCGTCATACCTTTCACCTGAACGACGATCATTCCCGCTAGCATCAGGCAACAGCCAAGCAGGATCTTGCCTGTCACTACTTCATTCAGAAATAGCCAGCCCCCGAGCACGGCAAAGACCGATTCCAGGCTCAGGATGATCGAAGCATAGGCCGGATGAGCTTTTTGCTGGGCAACAACCTGCAAGGTATAGCCAATTCCTACCGACATCACTCCTCCATAAAGGATAGGCCATAGAGCGTTGAGGATTGGTTGCATGTTGATCTCTTCAAGACCGATTGCTACAATCCAGCTTAGTACAGAACAGATTGAGAATTGAATGATGGCTGTCCGGATTGGATCGGTTCGTGGAGCTACATGACCTACGATGATAACGTGTGCGGTCCAGATCAGAGCACAGATAAACACAAGGGCATCTCCGAAATTGATGCTAAACCCCTCTCTGACACTCAGGAAATAGAGACCGGCAATGGCTAATGCAACACCAATCCAGATAGTAAAATGGTTGCGTTGCCCTAGAAACAATCCCGCCACAGGAACAAAAACGACATACAACCCTGTGATAAACCCTGCATTGCCGGCGGTGGTAAAGACCAGTCCGTATTGTTGAAATGAAACTCCTCCGAAGACAAGCAATCCCAGTAGAAGTTGAAGCAGGATTATCTTCTTTCGCTCTCTCTTTGACGGAAGTAATCGATTAAATGTCCGCTCTTTACGAAAGAATAAGAAAGGTAGTAGCACCAGGCTTCCCAGGCTAAACCTGACAGCCGAGAAGGTAAACGGCCCCACATAATCCATCCCAACTCGCTGGGCGACGAAGGCAAATCCCCAGATTGCAGCAGCCAGCAGCAGAAGCATGTCGGATTTTACCTTTCCGGATGAGGGCATTGGGATTCATGTTGCAATGAAATGCGAAGTTACCTAGTATTCAATAAACATCCGCTGGATTTCCTTGTAATCTTTCGTCTTCGTCAATGCCAGCATCAACAGGATCCTTGATTTTTCAGGCGTTTTAAACCAGGATGCCGAAAATTCGTATTGAGGGTCTAATGGTTAATTTCATTTCATCTCGTATGTTGTTGGTCCATTGCTGTAATCTGTCTGATTCAGCCAGAATGCAGGATAACCGATTACCCGCGTAAGATCCGTTTCCGGCGTTGAATACTCCCCATTGGGAAGATTGATGTATCCATCTGAATATTTCGCGACAATCGCGGCAGCCATGTTCCACCAATCAGATATTACGCTGTCGGCATTGGCCCGACATCGGTCAGTCAAAAATGTGCGTATTTGATCAGGAGGGAGTCCTTCTACCGCCTTGTCGGTCACTGCAATGAGCTCCGTTTCCTGCTGTTCTAATCGGGATTGCAGCGGCATGATATCGGCACGGGTGATCTGACGGAAGTTTAGTCTCGACCAGTTATTGACAAAGTTAAAGGGCCACCAGGCGCACCTTCCATAAAATTTCTGAGGGCCTCCAGTCTGCATTGCTTCCGGCAGTTCATTCACGTTGGTATAAAAGGGCATGAAGACAGTAGTATAGGAGACATCCGGCCCAAACCATACCACTCCTTTCGTGGTTTCGGGATGTTGTGGCCGAAGCTTACAAACAAATGTATATCCTTGATAGAACACAGAAATTGCTCGTTCCCAGGCCCCAATCATCTTTTTCCCTGTAGATACGTCATTCTGGTTTCCATCATAGGGTCCGACAAACCTGTGGGGATCACCATAGGGGCCTGCTGCCACTCCCTTTGTCAGGTCGAACTGAGTCCCCTCATAGTGATCACGGTAGAGAGAAAAAACGTCGGAAGTAGTAAGTTTATCTTTCGGTTTGATTGAAAACGGGTAATCGAATGTATAGCCATTTTCCACCCATGGAGAGAGTCCAAGGTCAGGATTTACCCTGTCGAGAACCCTCCAGACTCTCCTCAGCGAATAGTAGGGGTGGTTGTATTCACCCGGACTTACCGCTTTCAACCAGTCAACCGGACCATCTTTTTCCTCGTCCCACCATCCCAGTTTTTTCAAACCTGGGATCAGGTAGTCGGAAAATAAAAAGTTATCCGCATCATTTTTAACAAGATAACGGATCCTGAATTCGTTGGCTGCGACAAAAAACTCACCATCGGGTACGCGCTGGGCAACCCAGGCTGAGTGGTAGACGTCATCGGGCAATGCACACATCTCGAACACCCAGGCCTCATTCTCGTCTGCAACGAGTAGGGTCTCACCCGTGGAGTAGTAGCCATAACGCTCCATCAGCTTCCCCATGAGCAGGATGGCTTCACGGGCGGTTTTGCAGTTTTCCAGGGCAATTCGGGAGAGTTCCTGTGTATAGAATATGCGCATTGGTTTCCCCGGAGCCCTGACAGCATTTGCATCGGGTTCGAAATTAGCGCCGTTGGTGCACTCTCCGAACATCAGGTTGTGCTCATTCATAATCCCGTAATTTCCGTCGAAATAGGCGAAAGATTGTTCATTTTTATGTCCCAGGATGCTCCAAATATCCTCGTAAGGCATATGAAAGAGTACCGGTGTCAACGGGTACCCCGGAATACTGTATCCCGGCCCCCTGTCGTTGGTATTGATCCGTGGATAGCGGTAGTGTTCCTGGTAGATGGCTCTGCTTCCTGTCTGAAACCTGGATGGGACAAAGACCATGCGCTGGTCTCCCAGTTCATCGTCATCCGAATGGGCAACCATCATGGATCCGTCGGCGCTGGCTCCTTTGGTGATGATCATGGTGGTACATGACTGGCTGTTGGAAGATAACAACAGAAGAGAAAAAACAAAAAGAGTTGAAAAAATGCATCGTCTCATGGCATAAGGATTTAATAATCTGTGAATAACATCGTAAATCTACGAAATAAATCGAAGAATCATTAATTTGTAGATACGATGTTCAGATGATTAATCCACGCTGATCTCGTCCACAAAGATCCAGCATTTATTTCCAGCTCCCGGATGCCAATCCGGGCAGATCCCTGGCGTTTTGGCTACCACCTTAATATACCTGGCCTGTAGAGGAGGGACCAGGTCAGCCCATTGTTCCAGGGTCTTGGGTGTATAATCTTTTTGTGAGAATTCATGGATAGAAATTCCGACAGGAGAAAAGGTCGCTCCGTCAATGGATATAAAGAACTCAATTTCAGTTGGGAAAAAAATCCAGGAACCTACATCCTGCAAAAAACCAACAGAAATCTTTTTTACTTCCTCAACTTCCCCCAGATCCACCACGGCATCCAGGTTAACACCCTCATATCCTTGCCAGACCCCAGTTTTGAAATTATCTCCCCCTTTTTTAAAGTCAATAAGTGCAATATCACCTCCGGCTGAATATTGAGGTGCATAAGGAGTATTTAGTTTGATCTTACGGTTCTCCGGAATTTTCTGGAATGTGGATTCGATGATGAGACTTGGCACCCCTCCCTCTTTTTGAGCGAAAGCCTTTATGGTTGAGGTTTTGCAGATGGTGATGGGGACTGAATACAGATACCAGATGCCGGATGACAGATAGGAGATCTTCGCTGCCGGATCGGGAGAAGAGAGAATAATCGTTGTGGAATCAAAGAAGGTCGCATCTCCTTCAGCCACAAAAGGAACTGGTTGAATCAATTCGTCATTCGTCATTCGTAATTGGCTTTGCCGAACTCCGCTTCGCTCCGCTTCGTAATTCGGAATGGTTCCCCATTCGTAATTTGGTTCAGGTCCCATTGTAAATACTAATTCCCCGCCATTCATGATCTCCTGATGCCAGATGCCAGATACCTGATGCCTGATGCCATTCAGGGTGCAGGATTGAATGTAATAGCTATCGTCACTCAGGTTATTTGCCTTGATTGTAAATGTTTTGCCACTCTCCATCTCAATTTTTGCAAAGGGAAACTTGGGGGTGCCGATAGCATAATAATTCGACCCGGGAGCTACCGGATAGAATCCCAGTGCTGAGAAGACATACCAGGCCGACATTTGTCCGCAATCCTCATTTCCACACAACCCATCCCTGTTGTTACTAAAGAAATCCTTCATGATCCGGTGGATGAGCTCCTGGGTTTTCCAGGGCTGGCCGATATAGTCGTAGAGGTATGCCATGTGATGGCTGGGTTCATTTCCCTGTGCATACTGGCCAATCAAACCGGTAATATCGGCCTGATCCCGGCCGGTTGTGGTCATATCCGCTCCAAAGAGTGAATCAAGCCGTTTCGCAAATCGTTCCGCGCCACCCATCAGATCAATTAATCCTGGAATGTCCTGAGGTACATAAAAACGATATTGCCAGGCATTGGCTTCGGTGTAGTTGAAGTTGACTTCATAAGGATCAAACGGAGTGAACCACTGGTTGTTAAGTTTTGCCCGCATGAAGCCCGAGGATGGGTCAAAGATATTTTTATAATATTGAGCACGGCGGATGAACTCCCTGTAATCTGCATCTTTTCCCATCTCTCTTGCCATCTGCGCTATGCACCAGTCATCGAATGCGTACTCCAGCGTTTTGGAGACCGACTCACCCTCCTGATCACCTGGTATGAATCCATGGGTTTTATAATACTGAAGCCCACATTGATCCTGGTTTGCACTGGTCTTCATCGCTATAAAAGCCAGTTCTGCATCAAATTCGCGGATACCCTTCAGGTAGGCATCGGCAATTACAGGGACGGCATGGTAGCCGATCATACAATTTGTCTCATTGGCAGAGAGCTCCCATACCGGTAAAAGCCCACTCTCTTCATATTGACGAATGAAAGTTCTGATGAAGTCGTTGGTTCGTTTCTGATCGATGATGGTCAGCAGGGGATGTAATGCCCGATAGGTATCCCAAAGAGAAAATACGGTATAATAGTCGAAGCTGTCGGCCTGGTGAACCTGCAAATCCCTGCCAAGGTACTTCCCATCTACATCCATATAGAGGTTCGGACTTAAGAGAGCATGATAAAGAGCAGTATAAAAGACGGTTTGATCGTCACGGCTTCCTCCAGAAAGTGTGATCTTCTCCAACTCCTTTGTCCATGCCGACCGACAGGCTTCAAGTACATTATCAAAATTCCATGCGGGATTTTCTGTTTCGAGATTCTGACGAGCTCCTTCAATGCTCACTGCCGAAATCCCGATCTTTACCAAAAGTTTTTCATAGCGTTTGAGGGGCTGAAAACGGAACAAGGCTTTCACATTGCTCCCGGCAATTTCTTTCAAACTATCTTTGCGATCCCCTTCAGCTTCGATGACCACCTCCAGAATGGGTCTTGAAAACCGGATCACGAAGAAGAGGCGTTGTTCTTTTGCCCAGGCAGTGGAGAATCGGTATCCTTCAATCTCACGATCGCCAACGACTTTCATACCCGATTCAAGTACCTTATCCCGGTGTTGAAGATCGAGAACTACTTCGGGCATCTCTGAAGAGGGGTAGGTGTAACGATGAAATCCGGTTCGTTTTGTTGCCGTTAGCTCCACATCGATATCATATTTTGATAAGCTAACCCGGTAATATCCGGGTGATGCCTTCTCGGAAGAGATATTAAACGAAGAGGCATAGCCATAATCAGACAGCGAAATATTTCCTGTAACCGGCATCAGTAGAATATCCCCGTAATCAGAACATCCGGTGCCGCTCAAATGTGTGTGTGTGAAGCCATAGATAGTATCGTCGGAGGCATGGTACGCTGAGCAGCCATCCCATCCCTCAAGCCTGGTATCCGGACTCACCTGGATCATCCCGAAAGGATAACTTGCCCCGGGATAGGTATGACCGTGTCCACCGGTACCAATAAAGGGATTCACAAAATCGGTCAGCCTGACCCGTCTCTGCCCAAAGCCAGAAGAAACCGAAAACAAGCTGATTATCAACAGTATGTTTACAATATTTTTCGCCATTTTGCTATTTCACCATTTCTATTTGATATAGGTGTCCACCAGCGAGATCACCTTGATCGAATCCTGTATGCTGACGACCGTTTCCTGTGTATTGAACTGGATGTTCTTTACTTCAAAAGGCATCAGGTCGAAGTAGTTATCGGTGAAATCACCAGGTACCGATGAACTCAGGAAAACCCCCTTAGCCAGCTTTGTTGTATAAAGGTTCAACAGATACCCTGTTGAGGTCTTCTGGGTGGTGATGTCGATTGGCGCTTTCTCAAGTTTCATCTCTTTTGGGGGTACAAAATAGTAAAGGTTCGCAGCCCTAATGCCCAGGATGTTTTTAATCTGAGTATAAATGAAGAGTCTGGACCGGTCAATTCCATTGAGAACTCCGGATAAATTAGTATCCATGACAAGTTCTGTCCGAGAGGCAGAAAAGTCGTATAGCATCTCCTCTTGCCATATAACTTTACCGTCAAAATCGGCAAGCACTACCCACAGGTTCGCTTTCTGATTATCCGGTTCGTCAAAAGTGGCATACACTTTTAACTCATCACCTTCCATTTCAGGCTTGACGAAGAAATCGCGGTAGGCTCGGCTGGCGGCGTAGTAGGAGGCTTTCTTCTTCCCGTAATAGTCGATGGTAGACCACGAGACAACCGGCCACGAATCGTTCAGTTGCCAGTACATAGTACCCATACATGCCGGTTTGGCACGACGGTGGGCTTCAATTGCAGTTTTCAGGCCATCTGCCTGCAACAATTGACTGACGTATGCATACATTTCAAAATCGATAGGCACAATATAGTCCCGTTTCATATACTCATCAATGATTTCATATCCAACAGGGTGTTTCTGATGAGCGTTCATTACATTGGAGCCCAGATGTCTCTCGGAGGGAGGGGCGAACTTTTCAATGGTACTATAATCAGGGAATCCCTGGAAACCATATTCTGAAACGAACCGCCCCACCTTTTCATTGTACATTTCGAAGGGCTCTTTCCCCCACCAAACGCCCCAGTAGTGCAGATCGCCCTCTCTCAGGCTCTCTTCCCGGCCCCAGCCATGCATCGGACTGCTACTGATGTATGGACGCAGGGTATCGTGGCGAAGAAGAGCATAGGGTATAAATTCCTTGAAGATCTTCCGGTAATTTCGGTAGATCCTCGATGAGTCCTGCTTATTGTACCCGTATTCCTTCACCCACCCCCAGTTGTACCATCCCTCTTCCATCTCATTGTTTCCACACCAGAGTACAATGGAGGGGTGACGACGCAGCCTGACAATATTCTGAATCACCTCATCCCTCACACTCCTGAAGAACTGATCATCTTCAGGGTACATTGCGTTGGCGAACATGAAATCCTGCCAAACCATGATCCCCTTCTCATCACAAAGGTCGTAAAAGATATCGTTTTCATAGATGCCGCCGCCCCATACCCGTAGCATGTTTATATTGGATGTATCCACATCTTTTATCAAAGCAGTATACATTGAATCGGTTACACGTGATGGGAAGTTGTCCATCGGAATGTAGTTTGCTCCCCGAATAAATACAGGTTTACCATTAACTTTCAGGTAGAATGATTTGCCAATGGAGTCCGCTTCCTGAATCAGTTCAACAGTACGCAGTCCTATTTTCTGATGGCCTTCAGCTTCTTTTCGCCCTGCAAACCATACCTGGTACCCCAGGTTGTAACGTATTGGGGCTCCCATCCCATTTGGCCACCATCGTTTTGGATTGATCATGTCGAAATCGATTCGAATGGCATTGACTCCTTTGGTGAGTAATTCACGTCCTTCAAAAAACACAGTGGAATCAAACATCAGTTTGAAGTCGGCAGTATCAGTGAGGGATGATTTCATGACAAACGAAGCCGACATCCTGGCTAACGAATCTGTAAGGCTCTTTTGAATGAAGTTAACCCCCAGTACATCGACGTATTTCCAGTATTTAATATAGATTGGACGCCAGATGCCCATCGTGACATACGTTGGACCCCAGTCCCAGCCAAACTGGTACGCCGCTTTTCGACACACCACCCGTTCATCACCAGGAAGCTTGTATGGAAGTTCGTCGTAAAAGACTTTGTTCACCTTGGTAATAGAGGGAAACTCTACTTTTATCCTGTTATAACCGATCCTCAGGAATTGTTTAACATTGGCGTACCAGCTTTTGAACATGTTATCGGCTGTTATCACCAGGGAGTCGTTGACATAGACCTTTGCATAGGTGTCAAGTCCTTCACATACAAGCTGGATGTTGCGGTTTGCGAAGAAATCGCGATCCAACTCGAAATATTTTTCATAAACCCATCCGGTATCAGAGATCCACTGGAGTTTCTCTTCAAAGGCAGCAGAGAAAGGATCTGGGATTACCTTATTTTGCTGTAGGTCAAGCTGTACAACTCCAGGTACAACAGCATTATAGATCTTTTTGGATCCCTGTTGTCTCAGTTGCCAGGTGCCGTCGAGCGGAAAAATATTGGCATTATCTTGAGCAACTATTGGGAGTGTTCCAATTACCATGAACAAAATGGAGAACAAAAGTGCGAAGTTCAGTTTCATCGATATTTTCATTGCAGGAAGTTTAGATAATTCGGGCAAAATTAATTGATTCATCCTACTTTTTCTTAATTTCGACTAATAATATGAAAGGCATGACCTCTCAATATCTTTTAGACCTCTTCTTTCAACACTATGGCAAGCCTGAATTAATGCCATTAATCTATTTTGCTCCGGGACGGGTGAACCTCATCGGTGAACACACCGATTACAACGGAGGTTTTGTGCTGCCCTGTGCCCTGCAATATGGAACATACCTGATCATCAGACCTATAGATGAGTCAGTTATCCGTCTTGCCTCAACCAACATGGAGTTTCAGACCGAGGTGCCTTTGATTGGGAATTTCATCAGAATGGAGAATCACTGGGTCAACTATCCTCTGGGTGTGATTCAACAGTTCATGCAACAGAAAATTCAAATCGTTGGGATGGAGATGCTGTTTACCGGAGATATTCCCAACAATGCCGGATTATCCTCCTCTGCCTCCATTGAAATGGTTACAGCGTATGCCTTAAATGCCTTGACCGGGTCGAACCTCCCGATGATAGATTTAATTAAACTGTCACAAAAAGCAGAAAATCAGTTTGTCGGAGTCAATTGTGGCATCATGGACCAATTTGCAGTAGGGATGGGGGTGAAGGATCATGCGATCTTTCTGAATTGTAAAACACTGGAGCATAAAATGGTTCCTGTTCTACTCGATGGAATCTCGATGGTTGTTGCAAATACAAATAAGCAACGTGGGCTTGCTGATTCGAAATACAACGAACGGGTAGCCGAGTGTCAACTGGCTGTTACTTACCTCAGCAAATTGTTTAACGTCAGCCGGCTTAGCGAAATTAGCTTTATGCAATTTTACAAAATGCAGGATCAGATCCCTGATGAAGTTATCCGCCGCCGGGCAAGGCATGTCATCTCAGAAAACCAACGAGTTCTTAATGCTGTGTCATGCCTTTGGAACAATAACATCCTGGAATTCGGAGCACTGATGAATGCTTCCCACGAGTCGTTAAGGGATAATTATGAAGTGACCGGCTTTGAACTGGATACCCTGGTGGAAGAGGCCCAAATGATACCGGGCGTGATTGGCTCGAGAATGACCGGTGCCGGTTTCGGTGGTTGTACTGTTACCCTGGTCAGAGCAGAAGCGCTGGATCGATTTGTAGAAGAGGTTGGAAAGAGGTATTTCGATAAAACAGGCCTGAAGGTTGATTTCTATACGGTGGAAGTTTCAGATGGAGCCAGGAAAATTAATCCCCAGTCCCAAATTTGTACACCGTGATCTCGCGATACTCTTCTCCTGGTTTCAGTATCGTGTTCGGGAAATCAGGGTGGTTTGGGGAATCGGGAAAGTGCTGGGTCTCCAGACACAACCCGTAATTTTTTCCGTAAACTTTTCCTCCTTTGCCCTTAATCGAGCCATCCAGGAAGTTTCCTGAATAGAACTGGATGCCTGGTTGTGTCGTGTAAATTTTCACTTCGCGACCACTTTTCGGATCTAGCAGCGTAGCCGCCAGGGAAAGATCCCCGGAGTTTTTATCAAGTATATAATTATGGTCATATCCCCCTTTGACCTGTTCAATCCGGGATCCAACCTCATGCGGTGTGTTGAAATCCATTGGAGTCCCTGCTATAGGAGGCATAAGCCCGGTTGGTATCGATTCGTCGTTAACATCGGTCAGCTGAGCTGCAACGATCGATAAAATATGGCCGAGTACATTGGTGTCAGCCGTAGTGAGGTTGAAATAGGTGTGATTGCAGAGATTAACCGGGCAGGCCTCATCGGTAGTAGCTGTTATGCTTGTTTCAAGTTCGTTGTTATTCGAGAGGGTATAGGTTACTTTCGCATAGAGATTGCCCGGATACCCCTCTTCTCCATCTTTGCTTAGATAAGAGAGTCCCAGCCCAACGGATGTAGAATCGTTAATTTCGGTTGCATCCCACACAACTTTGTCAAACCCTTTATTTCCTCCGTGAAGGTGATTATTCCCATTATTTGTTGCAAGCTTATAGGTTGATCCATTCAACGTAAACTGTCCGCATGAAATCCGGTTTGCATACCGGCCAACGATCGCCCCGAAATAGGGGTTGTCGTCGAGGTACCCCTTCAGGCTATCGTACCCAAGAACGATGTCTCCCAGATTCCCATGCCGGTCTGGCGTCCAGATTTGCGTTATGATGCCTCCATAATTAGTGATCTTTACAACAATCCCGTTTTTATTAGTCAGGGTATACAGGAAGACCTCCTGGTTTTGCACGGAGCCAAATGGTTCTTTCATGATAGAGAGGGTTGATTTGGTTGATGATGTATTTCGATTCCCGGCATCCTGACATGCTATAAAGAGACCGGATGTCAGAATAACTACCAGTAGATTGATGGAATAACGTTTCATGATTCGTGGCTTTGTTGATACAAACTTATCAATTTACGAAGTACGATTTTAGATTTTCGATAGAAATGTTCAATTTTGGTGCCGGACAGGGGAAACGAAAATGAAACACGAGATACGAACCGGATGAAGCGGATTTCGGCATAGCCAAATAAGCAAGAATCGACATGAGGAATGAGATAATTGGAAAAGTTGTTTTGATTACAGGGGCTTCATCCGGAATTGGAGCGGCAACAGCTCTGGCCTTTGACAAAGCCGGGGCCTGGGTGGTGATGGCTGCCAGGAGAAGAGAGAAACTTGAGCAACTGGCGATTACAATGCATGATCCGCTTATATTGCAGGTTGACATAAGCATTGAAGTGGAGGCTCGCCGGATGGTTCGGGAAACCATAAGCCACTTTGGGAGGATTGATGTCCTGATCAATGATGCTGCTTTGATAATCGTTACTCCGGCTGAAAACGTTAGCTCAGAGGACCTTATATCTGCATTTTACACCAATCTGCTCGGGCCGGTTGCTGCCACACAGGAAGCAGTTATCCAGATGAAAAAACAAGGAGGAGGGCAGATCATCAATGTGGGCTCTCCCGGGTTTATGATGGGGATTCCGTTTTACAGCCCATATGTTTGTTCCAAAGCAGCCTTTTGTGCCTGGACACGAACTATTCAGGCTGAATGGGCAGGCAGTGAGATTATCGTGAGTGAATATTTCCCTGGGTACATTCTGACCGACTCCAAGCCTGAATCACGGATTGGAGAGGTAGAGCAGAATCTGTTGATGAGTCCGAACCAGAACTGGCTTTCCCGTAAATTTATCAAACCTAAAACACCGGAAGACGTTGCGGTACAATTGATTGGGTTGGTCAGAAAGCCAAAGCCATTGGTATACTCTGCAGGCTCTGTCAGGCTGGGAGCATTCATCTCTAACTTCTCACGATTCAGGTTGTCTCTGGCAACCCAGATGGCCCGCACAGCACGGGGTAAAAAATCGAATATCTAATTTATTACCTTTGTTCGAAATAACACCAACATGAAAAGAGCGGTAGGTTTGTTGGTAGCTCTATTAATCGTTGTCATAAGTCTCTCGGCAAATGGCCAGGTTGACACCATTGTTGACTCCATCAATCCAGTCGATTCGTTGAACCGGAAACTTAGTGAATTTACTGATCAGATCCGGAAGAATGAACAGCAGAGACTGGCTGATTCCATAAGGCGACTGGAACTTCAGCGTGAACTTGAACTGGTAAAAGCAAGCGATTACATGCGTCGCCGAGAACTGCAGGATCGTTTAAATCAACTGGAACAACAAGATTCCATCCGGCTGGAACAGAAGAAACGTCGAGTGGAAGAGATTCGTAATTCGAATGCCGGAATGCCGGTCGCTCCCTTTGGCGACACGCTGTTTCTGATTTTTAACAAGATAGGGTCTTTCACTCCCCTTGAGCGAACGGAGAGCATCAACAGAAAGATCCAGCAATTGTATAAAAACAGGCCCTATTACGCTGATTCTCTCCTGATAATAGGAACAGACAACACACAGGACCTGGTATACCGTGACAAGATAATCATGAGCGTGAGTGATATCGATGCGCTCATTAATGGAACTGATCCAAAAGTACTGATTCGACAGTACCGGTTGGCAATCAATCAAGCTGTGCTTGACCACATAAAATATACAAGCCTCTCTAACATCCTCAAACGAGTTGGGCTGGTTGTTCTTATCATTGGGATTGTCGCTCTCCTCATCTTCTTACTAAGCAGACTCTTTCGGTTTACGAAAAAATATATCGAATCACACCAGGATAAGTTTATCCGCAGTTTCAGTTTCAGGAACTATGAATTCCTTTCCAAAGAGAAAGTGCTGAAAAGTGTATTATGGCTGAACATGGTTGTAAAGATCTTTTTTTTCATTCTGGTCATCTATCTGGCTCTGCCCTCCCTGTTCAGCATCTTTCCTGTTACTGAGTCTTGGGCTAGTACGTTGATAAGATGGGTAATCAATCCGATAACTTCGATTTTGCTTGCATTTGTTGACTACTTACCCGACTTGATCACAGTCATTGTTATCATTACCGTGGTGAGGTATCTGGTAAAATTATTGAAATACCTCTCCAGGGAGATTAAAGCGGGAAAGCTGACCCTCCCTGGGTTCCATCCGGATTATGCGATGCCAACATTTGGAATTGTCAGGTTCATCCTTTATGCATTTATGTTTGTTATCATCTTTCCCTACCTTCCTGGCTCTGACTCAGATATCTTCAAAGGGGTGTCGGTATTCCTTGGTATCCTGATCTCCCTCGGTTCCTCATCGGCTATCAGCAATGTGGTGGCCGGATTAGTCATCACATATATGCGTCCGTTCAAGATTGGTGACCGCATTAAAATCGGGGATGTAACCGGGGATGTAATTGAAAAAACCCCGTTGGTCATCCGTGTCAGAACAATTAAAAATGAAGAGATTACGATCCCCAATAGCCAGATCCTTACTGGCCACACAATAAATTACTCCATTTCAGGGAAAGCGTCTGGACTGATTCTTCATACCACAGTAACAATTGGTTATGATGTTCCCTGGAATAAAATACACGAGCTTCTGATCAGTGCAGCCAAATCGACCCAGGGAGTCTCAAAAGAGAAAAAGCCCTTTGTATTACAAACAAGCCTCGATGATTTCTCTGTTGCCTACGAAATCAATGCGTATACCAACAAACCGGAAGATGCTGCTCTCATCTACTCAGAACTCCATCAGCATATCCAGGATGCATTCAATGATGCCGGCGTGGAGATCATGTCACCCAACTACAATGCTATCCGTGATGGGAATGCGTTGGCAATGCCTGGAAAGGAGGATAGAAGTTAACAGTAATAAAAAAAGAATGAGGAATTGAGAATTAGGTTTCAACGGAAATAGTTATTTTAAGCAACCATATACTACTATAAACCAATCATTTATGCGAGAATCAATCCCCCTGAAAAAGCGTCCGACAGATTATATCTACCTGGTTTTCTTCTTTGTAAACCTGTTTTTCATCACGTATATAGTCGATCTGGAACAACTTGTCATCAAAGATCCAGGTAGCTTCGGTTACCCAATCTGGCCATTGCCGTTTTTTATCGATATGGTGCACTGGTGGGGAAGCACCTTTGATCCCCTTCAGTGGTTGCGTCCGGTGTGGTGGCAGGCTACAATATGGCTCGACGTCCTGATTTTCGGCCCCTTTTATGCCTTTGCCATCTATGCTTTCATCAAAGGGAAAGATTGGATCCGTATACCGGCAATCATTGCAATGTCAATCCTGTTTACCAATGTTACCATCATATGCAGTGAAGAGATTTGGGGCACAACCCCGGCGCTAAATCTGCCATTGGTTCTATTGGCCAACGCTCCATGGTTTCTCTTTCCCATCTTCCTGGTCTGGAAAATGTGGAAGAATCCTCATCCGTTTACTAAAGAGAATTAACTATGCTTCCGCTTTTCTCCTCATTCAACTTGAAAGGGATCCCGGTCAAGAACAGGGTAATCATGCCAGCGATGGTTTGCCCCGGGTATGCTGGTGCAGATGGCATCGTAACAAGAAGAAACCTTGAGCATTATCGTGAGAGAGCCGAAGGTGGTGCTGGAATCATTGTGACTGAAGCGACAGCTGTTTGTAAAATCGGACGACTCTCTCCAACCCAGTTGGGAATCTGGTCTGATGAACAAATCGAAGGGTTGAGTCAGGTATCTATGATTGTTAAAAGTTTTGGCGCTGTCTCCCTTATCCAGATTCATCATGCCGGCTTGGTTGCCCCCGAAAGTGTTACAGAAGAACCCGTGGGTCCATCTGTAAACCCTCAGGAGCCCCGATCAAGGAGCCTCGCTGTTGAGGAAATTCAGCAGATCATGGATGACTTCATCCGGGCTGCTATTCGTGCTCAACAGGCTGGCTTTGACGGTGTTCAGATCCATGGGGCCCACGGATATCTGCTCAACCAGTTTGCTTCGGCCTTTTACAACCAGCGTGAGGATGACTATGGCGGAACAACTGAGGGAAGAATGCGGTTAGCTTCTGAGATTATTGATAGGATTAGGAAAGCTTGCGGTGACTCATTTCTGATCACATACCGGATGGGCGCCAATTCTCCTACGCTTGAAGATGGAATTGAAATTGCTTCTTACCTGGAACATAAGCCAATCGATATGCTCGATGTTTCACATGGAGGATCATTGGTTACATTGCCCCGGCCGCCAAAAGAGTTTGCTTACAACTGGATCTGCTATTCAGGAACGGAAATTAAAAAGGTTGTGAAACTCCCTGTTGGGGTTGTTAATGAAATTCGCACTCCTGAGCGAGCCAATTACCTGATTGAGAATAATCTGGCAGATTTCGTAAGCCTCGGGAGGCCGATCCTTGCCGATCCGCACTGGGTCTCAAAAGCGCAACATCATGAAGAGATGATCGTTTCCTGCCTGAACTGCCGGCCCCGTTGCAAATGGTATATTGATAGTTCCCATTGCCCTGCACTGCATATCCGTATGAAAAAGGGGCTTATTTAAGGGAATCCAACTTAACCATCATGATCTCGACCTGTGCGTTGTAGACCTTCAGGTTAGCCGTATCCACAGGCTCGGCATGAGGCGATTCCATCTTTAGGGGATCCATGGGCGAGTTGTTCTTATAAACCCGGAAATCGAGATGTGGGCCTGTTGAGAGCCCACTGCTGCCGACATACCCGATAACATCTCCCTGTTTAACATATTTTCCTGCCTGGATCCCTTTTGCATAGCCTGATAAATGTCCGTATCCGGTAGAATAAACACTATTGTGCCTGATTTTAATATACCTCCCGAATCCTCCGTTCCAGTGCGCTTCCAGCACCTTCCCATCCCCCAGAGCTACAACGGGAGTCCCTCTTGGAGCGGCATAGTCTATTCCATGATGCGGGCGATAGATCTTAAGAACAGGATGCTTGCGAGCGTTGCTAAAGCGTGAACTGATCCTGGAGAAGCGGAGTGGGGCCTTCAGGAAGGTTCGTTGCAGGCTCTCTCCCAGCTCATCAAAATATGTTCCCACGCTATCCTGCTCAAAATAGAAGGCATAAAATCCATTCCCTGATGATTCGAACCGGGATGCCAGAATATTGCCTACACCAACAGATATTGTATCAATCTTAAGCTCTTCATAGAGAACTGTAAAATTATCTCCTTTCTGAAGACCATAAAAATCTATTGTCCAGGCATATACATCTGATAACTTCAATGCCAGATTGATATCAAGTCCATTGTCGACAAATGCATTCCACAGAGAGGATGTGATTGTTCCGGAGGTACTTTTAATGGTCTTTGTCACCTTTTTTTCATCCCTGTAAACACGAAGGGAGTCCCTGAAATCATACACCACGAAATCAGTCGTTGAGATTTCGTAAATGAAAAACAATGCTCGGCTCAGGCTATCCTTCGTAGAAATCACAGCATATTTGTTGCCGGGACGGATTTTTCTGACGTCGAAAATCTGACGGGTAGTCCTTGCTATCAGGTCAATGGTCTGCATTGAGACCAACGGGGCAAGGATTTCCGAGAGGTTCTGGTTTTTTTTCACCTCACCATACTCAATATCCAGCGTATCGATGCTGAGGTGATAGGCAAGGGCTGATATTCGATCCGGAGCAGGTTCTTCCGGTTCAACCCGGGTTGTTGCAGAAATGATGAACCCGATGATGATCATGAGTAGAATTATGATAGGGAATACGAGTCTCAGCCAGGATTTTTTCATGCTGCAAAAGTAGGGTATTCTCCCTATTTATTTGTACTTTTACTTTCCTAACCGGACTTCACCTACTATGCGCATTGCTCTTCTCTCACTCGTACTGATGGTTTCATCTACCTCCTTCCCAGGTCCCAGGGATAACTACCGGCTCGAAAAGCTTCCGGATGGCATCATCCTACTTTATGAGAATTACTCGTTGAAAATTCAGGTCTGTTCTTCAAGGATTCTTCATATTGTTTGTTCACCCGATACCAGGCTTCCGGTTGACAAAAGCCTTGTTATGATCAGAAAATGGGAGCCCATTCCCTGGGAATTTGGAAAAAAAGGGCAAACAGTGATACTGAAGACTTCCGAGATCACCGTGGAGATCAATACTGCCACTATTCTCTGCCGGTTTTTAAATTCTAAGGGAACCCTTATTCTGGAAGAGAAAGAGCGCGCATTCAGCCCTACCGTAACGGATGGTATAGCTGGCTGGAATGCCTTTGAAACATTCAAGTTGTCTTCAGATGAGGGGATTTATGGGTTAGGGCAGCACCAGAATGGGTGGTTGAACCACCGGGGGAAGGAGGTGACGCTGGTGCAGACCAACACAACAGCTGTTAATCCTTTCATGGTTTCTACAAAAGGGTGGGGGATCCTGTGGGATAATTATTCCAAAACCTACTTCCACGATGACCGGAATGGGGCAACCTTTTGGTCAGAATACGGGGATGTAGTGGACTATTACCTCTTTTATGGAAAGAATATGGATGAGGTGATTGCAGGCTATCGGGAGGCTACGGGAGTGGCCCCTCTGCTTGGTAAATGGGCTTACGGCTTCTGGCAAAGTAAAGACCGTTATGAAAGTGCCAAGGAGTTAACTGATGTTGTTGCCGAATACCGGATGCGCCGACTTCCCCTGGATGTCATCGTTCAGGATAGTCGGTACTGGGGAGGGAATAACATGTGGAGTTCCATGAAGTTCGATCCCAGGGTCTATCCTGAACCTGAAAAGAGTCTGGAACTTCTTCACAACCTGTTTCATGTCCACTACATGATCTCTATCTGGCCGGCATTGGGAAGGGACACAAAGGTTTTCAAGGAATTATATGAGAAAGGGTTGACTTTTTCGCCGGTACATTGGAGTGGAGGCCACCTTTTTGATGCATATAGCCAGGAAGCCTTTGGTATATACTGGAAATACGTGAATGATGGCCTGATGTCGAAAGGGATTGACGGCCTTTGGATCGACGGAACAGAGCCTGAACTGGCGGAACAGCAAACGTTTGAAGAGTCGGAAGCCAACATAAAGAAACTAGGCGTTACAGCCATCGGCCCAACTTATCGCTACCTGAATCCTTTTTCGCTGGTTGTAACCCAGGGTATATTTGAAAAGTGGCGATCCAGCTATCCGGATAAACGCGTCCTGATATTGACCCGATCAGCATTTGCCGGGCAGCAACGGAATGCAGCTATAACATGGTCGGGCGACATCAACGCGAGCTACGACGTGTTGAGGCGGCAGATATCGGCAGGACTCAATTTCTCTGTCGCCGGCATTCCCTATTGGACGATGGACATAGGTGGCTTTTTTATCACAGGACACGATAAAGGCTTCGGTCCTGGCCGCTATCCAGGAGGATGTAAAGACCCTGCATACAAAGAACTCTTTGTCAGGTGGTTTCAATTTGGTGCCTTTTGCCCGATCTTTCGTTCTCATGGAACCCAAACACCAAGGGAGGTCTGGCAATTCGGAGATATAGGCGACTGGGGATATGATGCCCTGACTAAATTTCTGAACCTACGTTACCGGTTGCTTCCATACATCTATTCGGTGGCTTGGCATGTGACCTCTGAAGGCAGGACGATGATGCGAGCCCTTCCTATGGACTTCAGGGAAGATAAAAAGGTCTATAACCTTGATAATGAATACCTCTTCGGACCTTCCATCCTTGTTTGTCCGGTTACCGAGGAGCAATATTTTCCCCTGGATACAATTCGCAACAAAACCCGATCCTTTAATTCACCTGCATCAGTCTCTCTATATCTTCCAAAAGGGACAGGCTGGATCGATTTCTGGACAGGCGAAACAGTCGAAGGAGGGGCGACGATCATCCGTGAAACACCAATCGACATCCTGCCACTTTATATCAGAAGTGGTTCCATTATCCCCATGGGGCCCTTTCTTCAATATGCAGAAGAAAAACCGGCTGATCCAATTGAATTGCGTATCTATCCGGGTGCCGACGGATCCTTTACTCTCTATGAAGACGAGGGCGATTCCTATCGATACGAAAATGGAAAGTTCGCTACAATTAACTTTAGTTGGAGCCATGAAACCGGAACCTTGACCATAGGCAAAAGGACGGGATCCTTTCAAGGGATTTTGCAAACCCGGCAGTTCCAAATTGTTATCGTTACAGCAAACCATGGAACCGGTGTTGAGATTGAACCTCATCCGGATAAAGTGATCCAATATACCGGAGAAAAATTGATTGTTAAGGTGTAATAAGAAGTGGAGCGCAGATGACGCAGATACCTTCTTCCCTGTAATCGTTAATTGGTAAATCGTAAATTGATCTTAACGATCTCCGGCCGGTTGCCAAGACGCAACGGTGGTCCCCATGTGCCGTAGCCCGAAGAGACATAGAAATGTGTGTTTCCAATTTGCTTGTATCCCCAGCTAACCTCATAGATGGCATCCGTGATGTAGTTAAAAGGCCAAAGTTGTCCATGGTGGGTGTGCCCCGATAGTTGCAAATCGATACCCATCCCGGCATGTTTGGTCAGGTTGAAAGGTTGATGGTCCATCATGATAACCGGAAATGCAGTATCTATGGTTTGCATGATCTCTTCCAGCTCTTTCCTCGGTTTTCCCGTAAACCTGGGTTTGTCGCGATCGTCCCGGCCTAGTAGATAAAATTGCTCGTTTATCAGAACTGCTGAATCGCGAAGCATCCTGATCCCGTGTTTCTCTAGATATTCGACAGCTGGCCCCACACCTCCAATATATTCATGATTACCGGTGATGGCATAAACTCCAAGCTTTGATTTGATGCGGCACAATGCCTCCCCAAGGTTGTTATTGATAACAGGCGCCAGATCTTCATCCACAATATCACCGGCAAAAAGCACCAGATCAGGGTTCATCGCATTGATCTTTTCCACCAGCCGGTTTGCTTTCCGGCTGGCAATGATAGTTCCCAGGTGGATGTCAGAAGCCATCACAATTGTCATCGCCCCCGGTGTTGCGTTTGGTTTGGATATCGTGAGGTTCAACTCTTTAATCCTCGGGATACGGGCATTGATAAAGCTAACCGCAACAAAGATGACCGATAATCCAAGAACAACAAACAGGGTGACTACCTTGGTATGTGCCAGGTTGGCGTAAAATGACGGAGGAAAGAAATGCAGAAATGAGTTGAATAATCGTGCCAGGTCGATCATGACTAATGTCAGGAAAAAGAAGAGCATGAATCCCAACCAAAACGAGCCTATCCATGTCACGATGCCGGTCAGCATGCAGGGGTAAGCACGCTCCAGGATACGTGCCAGGATAAATGTGGAGGCTAATCCCCAGAAAATCAGTGAAAACCATGGTCTCCATCCCGACTCGGAAGAGATAGATTGCAATCCACGAATGAAGATATAGAAGTTTAATGCTCCGTAAACGACCAGAACGAGAGAGAAAAAGATGATAACCTGGGTTGTTTTCATGGTACAAAGGTATGAATTGTGATTTTTATATCTTTGCATTAGCACCCCAATTAATCAATGACTTATGGTTACATCGTTCACGCTTGGGTGGATCGACTACACAATCATGGTTGTCTATTTTCTCTTTGTGCTGGGAATAGGATATGCCTTGAAAAGATACATGAAGTCGAGTGCCGATTTCCTGACCGGAGGGAAATCGATCCCGGCATGGATCACGGGACTGGCTTTTATCTCTACCAATCTTGGCGCACTGGAAGTGATGGGGATGGCGGCATCCGGGGCCAAATATGGAATGATCACAACCCATTTCTACTGGATAGGGGCTATCCCGGCAATGATTTTCCTCGGTTTGTTCATGATGCCTTTTTACTATGGATCCAAAGCCCGTTCGGTGCCGGAATACCTAAAGCTAAGGTTTGACGAGAAGACACGCGGGTTCAATGCGGTTTCATTCGCTATCATGACCATCTTTGCCAGTGGAATATCGATGTATGCCCTGGCTATGCTGATGGAGACGCTGCTCGGATGGAATTTCACCCTAAGTATCATTATCTCAGCGCTCATTGTATTGGTTTACACGTATCTTGGTGGGTTGAAATCGGCTATCTACAACGAGGTACTCCAGTTTTTCCTGATAGTGATTGGATTTTTGCCACTCGTTTTGCTCGGGTTGATCAGTATCGGCGGATGGGAGGGACTTACCGCACAACTGGCCGAAGTGGCTACCAGTAATGGTTATGCTGCAGGTGCCTATACCGAAACCTGGAGACCTGTTGCCAAAGCTGCCGACAACCCGATGGGAGTAGAATGGTTTGGCATGATCATGGGATTGGGATTTGTGCTATCCTTTGGATACTGGTGCACAAACTTCCTGGTTGTTCAACGGGCGATGGCTGCCGGATCGATGTCAGCTGCCCGCAAAACGCCCCTCATCGGCGCCTTGCCAAAGATGTTTATCCCATTTCTGGTGATTGTTCCCGGAATGATCGCAATGGCCTTAACCTCGAACCCCGACAGTGGCTTTGCACTCCCGATAAAAGGGGGTTCTTATGATTATGACAAGGTAATTCCGCTGATGCTGGGATATTATTTCCCAACAGGAGTGCTGGGCCTTGGGCTCACTGCCCTGATGGCTTCTTTCATGTCGGGTATGGCCGGAAATGTGACAGCGTTTAACACGGTATGGACCTATGATATTTACCAGAGTTATATCAGTCCGAACAGATCGGACAAACATTACCTCTGGATGGGGCAGATGGCTACGGTATTTGGGATCCTGGTTAGTATCGGGGCTGCATATATGGCGAGGCTGTTCAACAACGTCATGGATTTCCTGCAGCTGATCTTCGCCTTCATCAATGCCCCGCTCTTTGCTACATTCCTGCTGGGGATGTTCTGGCGACGAACCACGGGACATGGCGCTTTCTTTGGCCTGCTTTCAGGTACCACAGCGGCTGCTATTCATCATGGATTGACTCAGCCTGCAGGAGCTACATCATTGATTAAAGGTGGATGGCTGGGCACTGTGGTTCATACCTACCCCAGCGAAATGGCCCAGAACTTCTGGACAGCCATCTTCGCATTTTTTACCTGTTTGATCCTTACGATCATCATTTCGTTGCTGACCAAACAGAATAAAACAAATGAGGAATTAACCGGACTGGTATATTCACTGACTCCGCGGATAAAAGATGAAAGCAAGCACTGGTACCAGCGCCCCCAGTTCCTCGCTATCATTGTTGGGGTCATCGCTGTTATTTTATCAATCATATTCTGGTAAGGAGAAAATAGTATGGAAGTTGACATCAGATTGCCCATCGGTTTTATGTTCGCACTGCTCGGACTGCTTTTGCTCATCTTTGGGATCACAACAGATGCCGATCAGGAACTCTATAAACGCTCACTTGAGATCAATGTCAACCTCTGGTCCGGATCGCTCATGCTTATCTTTGGCGGTTTGATGATCCTGTTTGGGTTGCGTGCAAAAAGATCAAAAACAAAATAAATTACTACCGCATGAAATCTGTTAAAAGGGCTTATTTCAAATGCCCGATAGGGTATGTTGAGATTACAGGCACTAGTCATGGAGTGCAAACTGTGACGATCTGCGATCAGAAAATTAAAAAATGGTTTGTACCACTTTGCCTGCGCGAAGCTGTCATGCAGTTGAAAGAGTATTTTGACGGAGAACGTCAGATCTTTACAGTGAAATTAGACATCATGGGAACTGAGTTTCAGATGAAGGTATGGGAAGGACTGGACAAAATCCCATATGGGAAGACGATCACTTACCATCAACTCGCCGAGCGCATCGGAGACCCAAAAGCTTTCAGGGCTGTTGGGCAAGCCGACTCCAAAAACCCTGTCTGGGTAATCATCCCCTGTCATCGTGTCATAGGAAACGATGGAAAACTGGTTGGCTATGCAGGCGGTCTCTGGCGTAAAAAGTGGTTGCTTGAACATGAAAAGGCATTTGCGCAAAAAGACCTGTTTTATTAATTACGGATGACAAATTTTTGGAAAGTCCTGGCATCCGGAACCCTTCTCTTTTTGGTTTTTCCTGCTTTTCCCCAGGTCACAAACCTGATATTCTGCAGACCTGACACCTTTGCATTGAAAGGCATTCAGGTTGACAACACCTCCATAAAACTCCCTTTTGAGATTCCTTTCTACACCCTTTTAATGGATGATAATTTTTTCGCTTCCTTTTGTTCTCCTCCGGATTATCAAAATGATGAGATCTCATTTATTCTGGAAGACTCTATTCAGGGATTGGTTACGTTCGACAGTCTGTTTAACCCAGGAATGAAATACCGGATCCGGTTTACGAATACGAGCCATGCCGATCATCAGATTGAGAATCTGGTTCCACTTGGTGAGGGGAGTGATAAAGTCTATATCTCTGCAGAAGGAACGAAAGAGTGGCCCGATTACCTCTGCAGGTCAAAATTATACCGTCCCGGATATGGTCCAGTTGGTGTCATTCTCCCCGACAATGCCTGGCATCTGGGCTTTGCCGATATGCGGATCAACGATTCGCTTTCTTTGGTAGCACTTGCCCGCCGGACTGACCGCGATCGTGAAAGAACCAAACTTAACCGTTGGTCTGTAACGTTACAATCGGGTGGCTGGGTGGAGTATACAATCTGGGCTGACATTCATTCCGGTGACTGGCATGAAGGGCTGAAACTGATGTTCCAGGATAGGTGGTTGTACGATATGGATACTTTTGATCTGACGATGTTTAAACGGGAGGATCTCAAATGGATGAACCATACCTATATTATGCTCCTTCAGTTTGCCTGGGATAAGAAGTTTTATGACTGGAAATCAGAAAAATACAACTTCTATAACAGTCTGTTGGAATTCGATTCACTAACAGGAGGATACGATATTTTTACTCTCTGGCCAACCTGGCCTCGTTTGGGGTTGGACCATCGGAATCAATGGGATATGTACCGCGACCTCCCCGGAGGCATTGCAGAGTTGAGAAGGCAATCTGATTTTACCCACGCCAATGGTAAAAAATATTTCATTTCATACAATCCATGGGATGAGTCGGGAAGAAAAGAGGAGCACATGGATGGTATGGAAGAACTGCTTCGGCAGATAGATGCAGATGGTGTTGTACTTGACACCCGGGGAGCATCCAGTTATGAATTGCAGGCATCTGCTGATAAGGTGAAGCCTGGGATTATCATGTATAGCGAAGGGATGGCTGTCCCATGCGACATGCCCGGGATTGTCTCCGGACGTGTACATGATGCACTTGTCTTGCCACCACCGGTAAACCTGAACAAGTTGATCAAGCCCGATTTTGCTATCTTCCGGGTACTCCAGCTGGCCGAGGACAGGCTTCATCGCGAACTTGCCTGTGCCTTCTTTAATGGGTATGGCGTGGAGATAAACACCATGCGGCCAGGTCGTCCAGCATGGATGAAAGAGGAGTATGCATACCTGGGAAAGACAACCAGGATCCTTCGCGAGAATAGCGACGTGTTTCATAACTATAATTTTTCTCTATTGGTGCCTACCCTGACGGATAGTGTATATGTTAACCGTTGGAATGATGATGCAAAAACACTTTATACCATCCTCAGCATGAAGCCGTCTGGCTTCTCCGGTTTGTTATTCGAAGTGGATTCAATGCCTGATAATCATCACTATGTAGATCTATGGAACCATCAGGAAGTTACAGTGGGAGAAAGGAAGGGCCAGTACCTGATCCCTGTGGAACTGGAACCTTTCAACCACTCGTGGATCCATTCCCGCAGGGAGGGGGTTGTTAGTTGCGTAGCCCTTTTCCCATCACTCCTTCATGTGGAAGTGACCGCCGATACACTCTATTTTTCTACTTCCATAAATGATGGAGAGAGGATTGTGCTGACAGGAAATGATCCTTCATACCAAGCAAAAAGCTTTGTATTTACATCCGGAAACAATGCCATTTCCTGTTGGGACTATTTTTCTGAAACAACGAAAAAGATTGTAATACAGCTATTTAACGAAAGTCAACTCACTGATGAGAAGGTCGTATCGGTGGATAACAGCATGCCGCATATCATTTCCGTTGCTAGCAAGACCTCCCCTGCAAAGAGATGTCCCGATGGCATGGTGAAGATTCCGGCAGGGAAATTCCGGTTTTATTCAATAAGAGCACCGGAGACCCTTGATCCGTTTATCCCTCTTCCGGATCACGCCGATACAATTGTTCTCGATATGCCAGAGTTCTTTATGGATCGTTATCCTGTCACGAACCGGCAGTGGCAAGCTTTTATATTGGAAACCACTTACGAACCTGATGATTCCTCTAATTACCTGAACCATTGGGTTGACGAGCAAATTCCTGAGGGGGAAGAAGATTACCCGGTTGTCTATATAAACCAGGATGATGCTCATGCCTATGCCAGGTGGGTTGCCAAACGTCTTCCTACTGAGGCAGAGTGGCAGTACGCCGCCCAGGGAACGGATATGCGAAAATATCCATGGGGGAATGAGATGGATAGTACCCTCTGCAACTACAACCTAAACCATCCTACTTCTGTAATGCAGTTTCCGGACGGATCCAGTCCATTCGGTGTTGAAGACATGGTTGGAAATGTATGGCAAATGACCGACAACATCTACGATAACGGAAGTTATTACTTCAACATCATCAGAGGAGGAAGTTATTACTACCCGGATTCAAGCATCTGGTACGTGACTGGAGGAGCGCTGCCTGTTGATCATCCTGAGATGCTGTTGTTAATTGGCCCGGGCCTCGACCGGAATGCCACGGTTGGTTTTAGGCTTGTGAAGGATTACGCCCGGCAAACAGATTAGATAGTCGGGGTGGTTGGCTGGATTCGATGAGTTAGTTTGTCAGGTACATGATGATATACTCATTCCCATCGATCAGAAGGGCCCATGGTGACCATCCCTGACCATACTTATTTGTGATCCCTCGCTTCATATCAGTTAAGCCATTGTATACTTGTACATTCCATGCCATGGTTGAATTCATTTGGATTTTTACAAAGAGAAGGTTCAAGGTACCTTTGACCAAGGTATATCCGAATGGGACATACCCCATTGCATCGTACTTGTTGATCGTACTGCTGAGCCCCTGATTTGAATAGACTGCATTCTGAATGGTCCAGGCAGTCGCTGTGTTCTTGAATTTCAGGAACAGTACATAATACGTTCCATCGTAATATCCTACCTCTTTGGGAACAAAGTCCTGTTGCCCCATGGCGTTGATGCCATTTTCCAAGGCAATATCACTGGTATATGTTTTCAGGTACCAGGCAGTAATTCCGAGTGTTTGATCATTGATATAGAGCACATAAAGGCTGACAATCTGACCGTTCGGATCGGGAGCCACTTCGATGCCCACAGGAAGATAGCCCTGGTTTACTTTCTTGGTTATCTCATTGGACAGGAAGTTTATATTTCCTGATTTATACCATTCCAACACCCAACTCTGGGAAAACAGAAGAGTTGCTGAGAAGAGAATGATTAGTGTTAAGAGAAGCTTTTTCATGCCGTTTGGTTTTGATTAACCAAAGATATAATTTTCCTGTTATTGCTTGAGTAACCAAGCGTCTTTGTAGAGAACTTTTGCTTCCCTGAGCATGCGAAGAGCCTCGTCCCGGTCGGCAGTATCAAATATCGAAACCCTGATTTTCTCCCCATTTTGAAGGATTTTAGTTTGTTTGTAGTCTTTTACAAGCAACTGCTGAACAATCTTCTCAGCCTCTTTCAGGGGAAGCTGACTCTTTATGATGATATAATAGTGCCCAGGGGTAGATGCACTTTGGGCGGCAGGTTTTGTGATCTCCACTGGCGCTGCAGGAGTTGTGATTTTTGGTGAATTATTGGAGGTGGTATCAGACTTTGGGTTGGCAGGTTTCTGGCCGCAAATATATGGGACTCCTTTCAGATCAGCAACTTCTCCAAACCACACTGTAGCATAGTTCTGGCAGATGCCGATTCCAATGGCGTTCCATTGCCGGCCTTTCCATTTTCCTGTATTCATAAGAAAGCCGTTGAAATAATCAAATGATCTCCAGAACGTGATCACGCTGTCGATAACTACAGCACTATTCTCCCAATAGACGATCTCAAATCCCTTTCCGGGATAGCCGGTGAGTTCCTTTGGCTTATCCCAAACAGAATTCTTTTTATCCTCATCACCTGGGTAGCAAAACGCTTTCCAGGGGCCTTTATCAGACCAGGAATGAAAATTACAAGGTTCAACATCTGGATTATGAAAGAATAGATCCTTCGCATGGGTGTTGGCGACGTAACAAAGTGAACGCGCCAATGGGATAGGAGGGAGGTCGTACTGTCGCCTGTACTCATTAATCATTCTGTAGAGTTTCCATTCTGTCTCAGAGATGCAAAAGTCATCAGGAACCTCACTCACCTGGACTACCTTGGTCTGAGCCTGTAATCCAGTGGAGAAGCTGAATAAAATAATGAGGAATACGACTATTTTTTCACCAACCATGTTTCCGGAGGTCGTTCTTGTTTCGCGCTGTAATACAACGTCTTCCCCGGATCCAGGATACGCGCATAAAAGGCATATCCACCCAGGTTATTTTCAATTTTAAGAAGAAGTTTATTCCACCCAATCCTCAGATGAACTGGAATTATTGCCTCGTCTGGCTGAGCAATTCTTACACCCAGATAGCGGTATATTTCCTTGTTATTAAAAAAGACCTTTGCCCCATCGTCACTTCCAATCATCAACAAAGCATCTTTTTCCTGCAATGAAAAAACATACGTCAGAGCGTAGGTAACAACCAGTTCATTAGGATCTACTTTATCCCAGAGTGAAACATAACCATTCTCAGGGGTTTTTACGTATTTCCAGCGAATAGGTTGCCCTCCGGCACCACCGTATCTCAAATTGGTGTCAATATTTATCTCCGGAGGGTAGATTGAATCCAGCCCCAGGCGCTGGGTCTCTGTGACCCGTGGGTTCGGGAAAGGGCCTGCAATATACCAGTCGGGAATGAAACTCCGTTTCGGAATAAAATCAGCTCCGTCAAACCCGATCAGATATCCAGTCGACTTAGGGCTCTTGCCGGTAACTTTAATCTGAAGGTTAATTTTCCCATATGCTGGGATGATATTCTTCAGGGATATCTTCCCAGCTGCTTGTATCAGAGACGCATACCCATTAAATTTGCCAATAATTTGTTGCTGGTGAAGGATCTCGATATCTCCATAATCCGGCCCTTTGCTAAAATAGAGATCGATCCGGTATCCTGATTCAAACATCTTTTCCAAATTCATGGTGATCAAAGATCCACTGTCGGCACCGATCAATAATTGTTTTCCACCACTCCAGTCGGCGCTTAGTTCCGAAACATCAACAACTTCATGTGATATTTCCGCCAGAGATAATGGGAGGTCCTCAGCCTCAACCAGACTGTTTGGTTTAATCTGTGAGAGTGCCACCCGGTTGCCTGCTTTGGGAAGCATAGGCAGTGCAAAATGATCCTCAAGCTGATACCAGTATACGGTGCTGCTGTAATCCGCAACTTCCTGGTTGTCATGCCCGTGCTCAATAGTAAAAAGGATGTGTTTCTTAAAGGGAATAGGATCCATGATGTTCAGGCGATAGGCTGATATCCGTCCCAGACTGTCATCTTTAAGGATCAGTCCACTGTAAGGGCCTGCAAATTCCCCCTGGTTGAAATACCAACCACCGGAGAAGTAGTCCTCGGTCCCGGTGCCCATGATAGATGGTTTCTTTTCGCTGTCAATATATACCATCTCGTTTCCTTCGAGGAAAGAGAAACTTCCGTCATAGGATTGAATCTGGAGATTGACACCAACTACTTGCCCATGGCCGTCAGCTTTAAGAATGGTATAGTTGGAGTCATAGTCAGTCCGGATGTCCCTGTTCCAGTAAGCATGAAAATATCCCACACTCCGGTCGAGGTAGCCTTCCAGTTTGAAATAGTTAATCTGGTAATAGAAGGCATAAACTTCCTGGCTTGTCTCATTAACAATCTGGATTTTAGCCGATTTCTCAAAAGGCATTGGGAAATAACAGATATACCCTCCGCTCGTCATGCCGAGGTATTGAGAGACATACTGACGGTATTCAAAACCACACCCGAAAAAATCACCAAAAGGTACGTTTACAGATGGTTCTGTTTCATCATCCCAGTACATCTTGATGACCAGCTTCCGCAGGAAGTTGGGATCTCTGGAATCGACGGTGAACCAAATCCGCGTAATAATGCCCGGACCTGTCACATTCAGGATGGTGGCTGTAGCACCCGGAGCAATGGTGATTCTGTCATTATTATGGCCGGCTGAGTCGGTACTGGCAATTTGGTATTGCTTGGCTGTTTTAGCATATGGAAGTGAAGCCGGTGACAGCAATCTCTCCAAGTCTGCCCTGTTTGTAGAGGGATCGCAACCTGTAAAGGTCATTGCCAGAATCCCTGAAATCAAACAAAATAGTCGAAATATTTTCATGCTATACTAATCCTTAATTAAAAAGCAAAGGTCTGAAAATCTTCTGATAATTCGATCCTGGGTACTGGATATAAGATAAACCCTAATCGCTATTCGCTGTATTCTTTAATTAAAACCTTCGCCATTATTGCATCCCAGATGTAATTAGATGGTGAATTAAGAACTTCGTTATCAGGACTGTATGACTCCCAGAAGTTGTGATTCTTTTTTAATTGTGTTACAACACAATCAACCATTTTCCCGGCCAGTTTATGAGCCAGGGAGTCATAACCGTAGTTTCTTAAACCATCGTATACCATATAATCCCAGAGTAACCATACCGGACCATTCCATTTACAGCAGTAAGCGACATTCGGGCTGTACCATGGATCATCGGCTGAAAGGGTAGGGACACCATACTTACGCCAGAACTTAGTCGTATCAGAGAGTGCCTTCACAAGCTGTGCTGCATGGTCGGAAGTGGCTGCTTCTGCCCATAAGGCAAGGAACCCAATGATCTCTTGCCGCCTGAGATCGCGGGTCATAAAAAACCAGCTGTGATCATCCCTATTCAACGAATAGTAAAATCCTGTGGAGTCATCCCACATCCTTTCATTCACCAGGCGGGAGGTCTTTTCAGCTTTTTCAAGCCAACTTCGGGCTTCCACTGTTTTCCCCAATGTTTTGGCCATCTCTGCCAGGGTACGCTCCTCTTTGATTACCATCAGAGTAAGATCCAGGCACTCGAGTTCGTCGGAGATGTCCTCTTTGTCTACATCGAGATATCGCTCTGCCGATACCTGAAAAACAGCATTATACCAATCCCTTACATTCTCGATCAGACCATAGGGCCCCCATTCAAAGGTACCATCATGGTCAGTGTCCCTGTTCTCGATGATCCAGTTGATATATTTTACACCGGAATTGTAAGCGTCTTCAAGAAAAACGTTGTCTTTACTCACCTGGAAAACTTCCCAGTTGATCCAGGAGAAAAATGGGGCAGAGGTGGTCGACATCTTTTTATGCGGATAGTCCTGTAATCCTCTGGGGCCGTGACGATAAGCAATCAAACCGTCCTCGCGTTGCTGCTCCATGTAAACGCGTTGGGAGCCTTCAGCAGACTTTGGGTCCATGTAAGCATAGGCCAGCATGCTGAGAGATTCATGCAGTACCTGGTGTCCATGTCCCCAGCCCCAGAGTGGATTCCGGCTAAAAACATAGAAATTATGGGTTGTCTTGCCGGTAGGAGGGTACATTGATCCCCTCACAAGATTAAAAGCACTGAGGTAAACCAGCTTTTCATCCTTGGAATTAAACCGAATTTTCGGAACCCTTGAGAAGAGGATCAGATTATCATCATAGAAAGTCCTCAGATGCATTTGCTTCATTGCATCAACCTCATTCTGAAGGGAACCAATTTCCTCACTTTGTGCTTGCACACCGCGAATATAGCTGAGGGTCGCACGTTCTCCCGGCCTTAATCTTTCCTTCAACTGGATAGCTATAAAATCAACAAGTCCAGTGTTTTTTAAATTTAGATTATCAAGACGATAGGTAGAATAATAGTCCGTCTTGATCTGTGTATAAAAGTCACCTATTTTGCCCCTGTAGCCACCGTAAGAATCGTTTTTCTGGTTGGTTGTGAAGATTTCCCTGACCCTGGTTGGGTATCCATATTCCGGCTTCAGGCTGCTGATCAACCGGTAAAGATTCTCATTATGGTGCAGGATATAACTCTGATGAAGGCTGTCATACCCTATAATCTCCAGTGAGTCGTTCCCCAGTTCAAGGATTGGATAGGCCACCACCTCATGTGGGATGTTGTCGAGGTTTCTGACTTCCATTTCCACTATCGCAACAGAGGAACTATAGACAAAGAGTGTCTCACGAACCCGGATTCCCCGGAAAGGTTCATATTCAAGAATGGCCATGTCGGGGAATGAGAACAACACCAAAGGTTTTACAACGTATTCACCGATGTTGCAGATCACAACATCATCCACTTTCCAAATGCAAAATATGGATCCTGCCTGGTCCGAAGTATACGTAATCGGCCTGCAATCAGAGTAGTAGTCCATTTTATACGCTTTATCGCCGTATAACCTCGAGCGTTTCATTGCTGCAGCATAGGTGGTATAAAGGGGATCATCTGCCTTCGCATCTATCCGAATATAATCCTCAATGGGTTTGAGGTTCTGAGCGTTGAGAAACCAGGGGAGAGCAACAGCAAGGATAACCAGAATTCTGAAAAACACGGGAAAAGATTTCATGATGTAAAGATACAGCATATCATTTTCATTAATCTTTGTTTAAAGAAAGGATGATAGTTTTTCTTAAATATTTTTTGTCATCTACAGCAAAATCAACTAAAAACTTAGTTGTATGATCCTTGCGGCCAATAATCTTTGCATTCTCAACCAGGTTGTCAACCGGATCATAGCTCCAAACCAACAATGTATCAGAACTCCCCGCTAACCCTTCAATGTCAATGATGTAGAGATTTCCTTTCAGGTTAGCGTCAATGATCCGCATACCTTCTGCCCGGTCGCCTGGAATAGGGGAGGTGACAACAGGAAGAACGGATATTCCACCGGTAGATTCCACCTTAATCGTTGACATCTCTGCAAGTATAAAGCTGATCTGAAATGTGATAAACCGGGAAGTTGTAAAGGTGGCAAAAGGGTGTTCTTTTCCATTCAGCCAAATCCGGTCAATCTTTGTCGCCGGAGGTAGTGCCAGCATCATATTTACAGTAACTGGCTGGTTATCTGATTGGTAGAATTGCCATGTGAGAGCCGTAGAATCCCGCTTAAAGGACAAATTTACTAACTGTTCACCTATCCTGATGCGTTCCACAGTGAGGAAATCCCAATCAGTTGGCAGGCGTGGAGAAATGTTTAACATATTCCCCGGGGCATCTACTTCTATGCCAAGCATCCCCTCAATCACTGGCTGCAAGACCATGGTTTCCGACCAGCACTGGTGCGGACAAACCCCTGACGGTTGATACGTTTCACCGTTTAGTACCTCTTCAACAAAACCCAATCCCCAGTTTCGGTAAACGTTCAGGTTATTTGTGATGTGAGAATATCCCTGGATGTAATTCCCATAGCGGTACTCTGCAAGTGCAGTCCACCCTGTAAAGAGGGGCCAAACACTTCCATAATGATATCCGGTTGGCTTGAACATCGGGCTATCTTCGCCGATGATACGGGTGCCCCAGTTCGTGGAAAACGTATTGGAAGCATATTGATCCAACAGATAGCGCATCTTATATCTGTCTGTAATGCCGAAATAGGCTGGAACAGCTGGAAGGATGGTCGGATCGGATCGCTGAGATCCATCACTGTTAAGGCCATACGCATAAAAACTCTCTTTTATGTTCCAGAATTTCTGATCGATCAGGCCCCTCACAATTTTCGCCTCCTGTTTATAACGTTCTGCCTCATTGTCATTTGCAGCATCAGCCATCATTCCGGCAGCTTCCAGTGCGGCAACCCAGCATCCTGTCAGATAAAAAGAGGAGTGTGATCCAAACAATTTTCCTCCTTCCACCCAACCGTGCCCAACATTGGTATTTTCGATCAGGTGATCCTGATCCGTATCTGTTGAAAAACAGAAGTCTATTGCCTTTTTAATTCCGGGCCAATTTTCCATAATAAAAGCCGTATCCCCTGATTTCTTGAAATAATTACCTGCCAGCACGATAAACAAGGGAGTGGCATCCGAAGCATCGTAATGAATTACCCCTGAAGTAGTTGCTTCATGGAAGATCTTTCCGTTGAGGTCCTGGTACGTGAGAAAAAATTCCAGGTTCTTCTTTACTTTCTCAAAGTCGCCATAATCCAGCAAGGCAAGCCCGCTCCATTGGCCGTCGCGGCCGAAATACCAGGCATACCCAGGCCTGCCGCTCACTTTCTGGGCTCCGTCCCAACCCCGGCGGGTGGTCCCGTATCCGGCAACCAGGGCGGAGCCCAGTCCTGGAGTGGTGATAAAAAAGCGGTCAGTTCCCAGTAATGCCCATCTGTATCCATTATTGAAGTTAGTGTCAGGCGTGGTTATCAGCAGACTCTTCCCAAGAAGATCCTTCACATGTTGACAGGCCCTCCGAAAGATACCGTGAGGATTACGGAGTGCCTGGTCGTAATGGCCTAAGGTCTCCTCAACTCCATTCATCCCCGTAGCAAAAACGATATCGAGGGGTTCTCCAGGGTACAGGGAATAACTCAAACCGGCATCCATGATAAATCCATCTCCTCGCTTTTCATTGTGCGTTTTAGGAGCTTTGTTCCCACCAATCATCACGGCCATATCTCCGGATCTATCAGTAAAATAGAATGCATTATAGTCAAGGTCCCAGCCACAACAGATAGATCCGATAGAGTTTGCTGGGTAAGGCCACATCAGGCGCAGGTTCGTTCGAAAACGGAACGATAGTTCCACTGAATCCTTCCCATTCCACGCATAATGAATAACACCACAAGGTAGGATTGGATCAACTGTAACAACTTCATCCATTGTACCATATTGAAGATGATAATGACGGATGAAGCCTTCGGGACGGATCTCAATTTCAGGTATTAGATTACCTAGCCACGAAATGCTGTCAGATACCGGATGCCTGATGCCGGATTCAACATCGCGTAAAGCCATGAAGGGATGGGCCCAGATTTCTTCGATACCACCCTTTTCCTGTCCCATGATAAGAATCCGTTCACCCGCGGCCTCGCAATAGGCATTTGTGGCTGGGTGAAGCGGAAATGCCAGTGGATCGGGTTTGATCTCCCATGTAACAGGCTCAGGTACAGCAGCAAAGAGCACATCCCTGTTTTGTGTTTTCTCCTGGCATGGGACAACAGTAGGAGGTGAGTAGTCCCAGTAAAAACGAGGCATCGCATCCAGCTTTCCTGTCAGGTAGTCCAGAATGTTCTTTGAAAAGGCTTCCAGGTGAAGCCGGTTTTCATTCGAAGGCACAAAAACAGTATAACCTCCAATCGCAAGCAATTTACCTTTGCCAACATCGTACTCTACAATAACTTTCGAATTCTCACGAAAGAAGATGTAATCCCAGTCAATTGCAACAACCTTCCCCTGCATAGGAAGGGTATCCCCGAAGAAGCCATTGACCCGGAGTGTAAGATCCTTGATTGGCTTATAGATGTAAGCTCCCCCATACATGCCCGTGAAAACAGGATGCTCCCGGAAGGCATGGAAACCCAGCTTACGCCCATATCCTTCATCAACTGATGATTTCTGCCTCACTGATGGGATTGCAGTTTCTATCCCGAGCAGATTGATATACTGAAAGGCATCAAGTGTAAGCAGTATTTTACCCCCATTTTCAAGATATTCACGAAGCAGTTTAATTACCTTACCATCAGACTCATCTGTTGTGAAGTCTGAAGTATCCGACCTGTGAAACCATACCACCGCAACCTCCTGCAACTGCTTTGGATGCCTCTTAAGGTCATGAAACGTACAGTATGTTAGAGAATAGCCATCAAGCCCCTGAACAAACTCCGTAACTGCAACCAGTTCCGGATCTGCAAAAGTGAGAGGCTCTTGTCCTACCATTAAAATCAGATCTTTTACTCCTCTTCCTTCGTCCCTCGTCTCTTGTCCTTCATCCCTCGTCTTTCGTCCCTCTTCCTTCGTCTTTCGTCCTTCTTCCCTCGTCTTTCGTCCCTCTTCCTTCGTAATTCGAATGCTGTGTCTTCTGGAATCTTTCCCTTTTATCCCTTGTGATATACCTGGAAGCGAGTAACTTACAAGCAAGGTGACGAGCAGTAGGCCAGTCAATCTCCATTTTTGTATCATAATTTGCTCACAAATTCAGTTAGTGATGAAAATACCGGAACGCCGGCAGAAAGTATCCGCTCTTCAGAGTGATGCCCGTTGGGAATCAGGATGCAATCAATACCGATCTCATTGGCAACTTCAGCATCATGCAGCGTATCACCAACAAAGATCATCTCATGTTGAGGTATCCCAAGATCCCGAATGAGCCGGAAACCCACATCAGTTTTCCCATGCGCGTAGTGATCATCCAGGCCTCTTACCTGGTCAAAGAAAGACCGTACTTCAAGTTCTTCGGTCTCAGCAAGCAATTCATTTTGTTCGCGGGCCGATAATATACTTTGTCTGAACCCATTCAACTGGCAAAATGGTAAGAGATGCTTGACTTCCGGATGTAAGTGACACTCTTTCTGACGCTGGTTGTACAAAACCATAAATTCCATGCCTACTTTCTTAAAAGGCTCCTGTTCAAAATCAAATCCAAGTTGCAGATAGTAGTCCCTTACCGGAAAGTCAAAAATGGAACGGTAGACATTCAGCGTTAGGGTTGGAAGTTGACGCTGACTAAGCATTCCATTCATCACCTCCACACAGAGCCAGGCATCATCCAGCAGCGTTCCGTTCCAATCCCAGATGATGTGTGTGTACCGGCTGAATTCCATATCGGCAGTTTCCATATCTTTGCGTTCTTTGCGCCTTCGCAACTTAGCTGTTCGGGACTTTGTTTGAAAGACACGAAAATAAAGAAAAACCGGTGAATTAGCATGGACTTTTCTCCTCTTCTTTCCGAGCTTGATACACTACACGATTGTGCCCTCTGTCCCCGTAACTGCCATGCCGACAGATTTAGCGCCAAGCTGGGGTACTGTAAAGCAAGCTCGGACTTTACCATTTCCTCTATTTGCATCCACCGGGGGGAAGAACCTGTTATCAGTGGCTCAAAAGGAATCTGCAATATCTTTTTCACCCACTGTAACCTGCAGTGCAGGTTCTGTCAAAACCATCAAATCAGTGATAATCAAATTGATGGCACTCCATTTGTATTATCTCTTGAGGCAGTAACCAGACAAGTAACCAGGATACTTGATCGAGGCATTAACATCGTTGGGTTTGTATCTCCTTCGCATATGATCCCTCATGTGAAGGCCATTATCCGTGCTGTGAAGAACAGGGGCTATGAGCCCACATGGGTGTATAACAGCAACGGGTATGATAAGGTGGAAACGCTTCGGGATCTTGAAAAAGTGATTGATGTCTACTTGCCTGATCTGAAATATATGGATTCCAGACTTGCAGCGAAACTCTCCGATGCTGCGGATTATCCCGAAGTAGCCGGAATTGCCTTGAAAGAAATGCTACGGCAGAAAGGTACTACATTGATAATCAATGACAATGGGTATGCGGAATCAGGCCTCCTGATACGTCATCTGGTGATTCCTGGAAACATCGATAACAGCATTGAAGTTCTCAGGTTCATTGCAGAAGAACTCTCTCCGATGGTCCATATCGGACTGATGTCGCAATATTATCCGGCCCATCTGGCTTTTTCAGAAATGGAACTATCCAGGTCATTGACTAAAAAGGAGTATGAACGGGTTGTGAAAGCCATGGATGAATTCGGCATCAGACGAGGGTTTATCCAGGAAATGGAAAGTTTCAACCATTACCGTCCCGATTTCAACAAAAATCATCCGTTCGAACTGGATTAATTTCTACATTTGGGGACTAATTAAGGATCAAGACAACAAGTCACTTGATAATCCAACCCTGACGTGAGCATATGAACTAAAACAATTTTATTATGAAACAATCTATCGCCTTTTTAGCCATTTTATTTCTTGGGTTTTCACTTACGTCGAATGCTCAGGACACAATTAAAGAAGAGAAAGCAGATTCAGCTTATGTTTTTACAGAGGTGATCAAGCTTCCAGCAACATCTGTGAAGAACCAGTACAGGTCGGGAACCTGCTGGAGCTATTCTGCCATCTCATTCCTGGAATCAGAACTGCTTAGAAACGGGAAAGATACATTTGATCTCTCTGAAATGTATTGTGTCAGACAATGTTATGCCGATAAAGCCCCTCTCTATGTGCGGTTCCAGGGGAAGCATAATTTTGGAGGGGGAGGAGCGGCTCACGATGTCACCTATGTCCTTCAGAATTATGGAATGATGCCTGATCAGGTATATAACGGACTGGTCATTGGCGAAGAAAACCCTGTGCATGGAGAGATGGATGCAGTATTGGAGGCTTATGTTGATGCAGTTATTAAAAATCCGAACAAGAAGTTAACTCCCGTCTGGGAAAAAGGATACGACGGTATCCTGGATGCCTATCTAGGATCTGTCCCTGAAAAATTCACGTATAAAGATGTTGAATATACGCCAGAATCGTTTGCCAATATGCTGGAATTGAATCCGGATGACTATGTCGAGATCACTTCCTATACACACCATCCATTTTATTCCAAATTTATCCTGGAGGTCCCGGATAACTGGTTGATGGATCAAGTATACAATGTTCCCCTGAATGAATTATTGCAGATTCTGGATAATTCCCTCCAGCAAGGCTACACAGTTGTATGGGGAAGCGACGTAAGTGAAAAGGGGTTCTCATGGAAAAATGGCGTTGCCATTGTCCCGGATAAGGATGCCCCTGAACTGGCTGGACTGGAACAGGGCAAATGGGAGAAGATGACGGATAAGGAGAAGGAAGAGATGCTATATAAATTCAAGAGCCCCGTCCCTGAAAAAAAGATTACGCAGGAGATGCGCCAGGAGGAGTTTGACAATTACAAGACTACCGACGATCATGGTATGCACATCATTGGAATGGCTAAAGACCAGAACGGAAGTGTTTACTATATTGTGAAGAACTCATGGGGGAACAGCGCTCATAAATACAATGGTTATTTTTATGCTTCACAGCCATTCGTTGCACTGAAGACCATGGATCTCATGGTAAATAAAAATGCCATTCCAAAGGATATACGTAAAAAGCTGGGCCTGTAACAGATGCCGGATGCCGGATAGAAACGACCTGAAAATCACTAGAACCAGCAACTACTATCTAGCTTCCAGGATCGAGGATCGAGCTTCCTGGATGCAGTGACCAGGTTCCACGTTTTGTTGGAAATTTGATTGCTTTTTCTAGCAACTCGAGATACTCTGTTCTTGGCATCAGCATAGCTCCCATTCGCAGAAAATGTTCTGTTTTAACCTGACAATCAACGAATTGGAATTCCCATTTCAGGAGTAATTGAACCAGGTGGTAGAGAGCGACTTTTGATGCATTTGGCATGGTAAAAAACATACTCTCCCCAAAGAAAGCTCTCCCCAGTGATATCCCATATAGACCACCAACTATTACCCCGTTTTCATAACATGCAACGGAGTGTGCAAATCCTTTGGTATGCAGATGGGTGTAACCTAAGATAAATTCGTCACTGATCCAGGTATCCGGTTCATGGGCTCGTTTGATCCTGGCACAGTGACGAATAACTTCTTCAAAATCAGTGTCCAGCTTCACCTCAAACCTGCCTGTTCGGATTACCCGCTGAAGCGATTTTGAGATCTTTAGTTTATCAGGGAAGAGAACCAGTCGTGGATTCGGAGAAAACCAATAGGGATCTCCTTCATGGACAAACCAGGGAAAGATTCCGGAAGCGTAGGCATTCAGGAGGCGATCCACTGAGAAGTCACCCCCAATTGCCAGCAGACCTTCCTCCTCCGCTTCATTTGCATCGGGGAAAACAGGTTCATTCGGTAGCAGGTATACAGGCAAAACGAAGTCAGAATTTAGATTTCAGAATTTAGATTGCAAGTTAGAAGTTAGAACTACGAAGTATAATCGCGGATCTCATATGGTCTATCCGGTATCCGGAATCTGGCATCTGGTATCATATCAATTATATGATCTCCTCCAGCGCCCTCCTCACCCTTCTACAGGACTCCTCAATCTCCTGTATTGTGATCGTCAGTGGGGGCGCTATCCGAAAGGTTGCAGGCTGAAACAGGTACCAGTCGATGATTATTCCATTCTCCAAAGCCGTCTTCATGAAATGGTTGCGTTTTCCAGGATCAAGGAGGTCCAGTCCAAGTGCTAACCCTTTCCTTCTCCATGACCGAATGGCGTTATGACCGGCTAGCTTATCTTCAATCAGTTTTCCCTTAGATTCTACCTGGCTGATAAGATCCCCGGTAAGCAAAACTTCAATACCAGCCAGAGCGGCCGCACAACTAACGGGATGCCCTCCAAATGTAGTGATATGACCCAGCTCCGGATCATAAGCCAGCATATTCATAACCTGCTTTGCGGCAATGAAGACGCCTAATGGCATCCCGGCTCCCAATGCTTTAGCCAGGACCAGGACATCCGGAATAATGCCGTATTGCTCAAACGAGAATAATGTCCCTGTGCGGCCAAAGCCCATCTGCACATCATCGATTATCAAGAGTGTGCCTGTTTCAGTACACCGCCTCCTAAGTTTAACCAGGAAATTCTCTTCCGGAAGGATTAGCCCGGCTTCTGCCTGAATGGTTTCGGCAAAAACACATGCTGTTTTATCAGTGATTCCATCAAGGTCATGAAAGTTGTTAAACCTTAGGAAACGGATATCAGGGATTAGGGGACGGAAAGCGTTTTTCATTTTCTCATTCCCAAGGATGGATAAGGCTCCGTGAGTAGACCCATGGTAAGCGTTATAAAAGGCGATCACCTCTTGCCGGCCAGTATAACGTTTCGCAAGTTTCATAGCTCCTTCGATGGCTTCGCTGCCGGAGTTCACAAAATAGACGGAATCAAGGGAAGAGGGGAGGAGGTCAGTCAGACGTTTCGCCAGCATGACCTGGGGAGATTGTACAAACTCACCGTAAACGTTGAGATGGAGGTACTTCTCCAGTTGTTCGCTGATGGCTGCAAGTACCTTCGCATGCCTGTGCCCGATATTGCTGACAGAAATCCCTGAAACCAGGTCCATATAACGAGTCCCATCACTTCCTGTAAGCCAAACACCTTCGGCGTGAATGATTTCCAGTCCCATCGGTGTAAATGATGGCAACCCCAGATGCCTGTAAAACAACTCCCGGTCAGTCATAGGTTGATGTGTTGATGTGCTGATGTGATAATTTGATGATGTGATGATTGGCTAATGTGATGATGTTACGAAATTACAAATTTTTAGGTGGTGTCGAGGGATGACGCTGACTTATTGCAAAGGTCAATCCGTGAAGATCTGCATGAATCCGTGTCATCAGCGTTCTATAATTCTATATTTTTGCGTTATCTTTAAACGAATTGCCATGAAGGAAAAAGTCGTCGTAATTACTGGAGCAGCCTCCGGGATCGGAAAAGCCCTGGCTTTTGAATGTGCAAAACGGGGCGCGAAACTATCTCTGGCCGACCGCAACAAAGAACAATTACAGGCAATTGAGGAGGAGTTACGGAAAAGTGGGACTGAAGTGATTTCGACTGAAACCGATGTTACCAGGGAAGAAGATTGTAAACGATTTATATCAAATACCATAAGCCAATTCAACCGGATCGATGTGTTGATCAACAACGCTGGAATCTCCATGAGGGCTTTGTTCGAAGAGGTGGATCTTGATGTCCTGAAAAGGGTTATGGATGTCAATTTTTGGGGAGCCGTCTATTGCACCAAATATGCATTGCCGGAGCTATTGAAAACCCGTGGGTCAGTTGCTGGCGTATCATCAATTGCAGGCTATAAGGGACTTCCCGGTCGAACGGGTTACTCTGCCTCTAAATTTGCACTTCAAGGGTTCCTTGAAGTGGTTCGGATTGAGAACATGAAACGAGGTCTGCATGTCCTGATTGCCTGTCCCGGTTTTACTAGCTCAAACATCCGGAATGCTGCGCTGGCTAAAGATGGGAGTAACCAGGGAGAGTCTCCACGGGATGAAGACAAAATGATGACGCCTGAAGAGGTAGCCAGGCAGATCTGCGATGCCATTGAGAAACGGAAACACAGGCTTATCATGACCTCACAAGGGAAAATGACGGTTCTATTGAACAAGTTATTCCCGAAATTCATGGATAAAATGGTATACAACCACATGGCGAAAGAGCCAGATTCACCGTTCAAATGATTTACGATGCATTATTCAATCTAATTCACTCCACCACCACCTTCTCTGTCACCACCTCCTCCCGGACAAGTTCCCGGATACAAGTCCTGATAATAAAGCTCATCACCTGATTGTGAAAATTTCCACAATGCGGGTGTGTCACAGAAATTACGGTGCAAACACTAAAATACCCCGCTTTACTATCAAAAATCGAATGATTCGTAGATTCTACTGGATTACTTTCTCGGATGAAACTGCCGTATCGTGCTCCTGAGGTATTCCCTGTCAAGATGGGTATAAATCTCGGTCGTGGTAATTGATTCATGTCCCAGCATCTCCTGGACTGCACGTAAATCGGCTCCTCCCTCCACCAGGTGGGTGGCAAAGGAGTGGCGGAAAGTATGCGGACTGATTGTTTTCCTGATCCCTGTTTTCTCGGCAAGATCTTTTACGACGCTGAAGATCATGGCCCGGGAGAGCTTTGAGCCGCGCCTGTTTAGAAAGAGGAAATCCTCATATCCCCGTTTTATCGGTTGAAGCGACCGAACCGAATCCTTATAGATAAGGATCTGTTTCTGTGCACTTTTACCAATAGGGACAAGGCGTTCTTTATTCCCTTTTCCAATGATACGAACAAATCCTTCCCGGAAGTATAATGAAGATATCTTCAAATCGATGAGTTCAGTAACTCTGAGTCCGCATCCGTAAAGGGTTTCCAGGATCGCTTTATTTCGTTCCCCTTCAGGTTTGCTAAGGTCAATCGACCCGATTAAGGCATCAATTTCCAGACTTGTCAGTACTACTGGTAATTTCCTGCCAATACGCGGTGCATCAAGTAACTCTGTAGGATCAACCTGCAGGATATTCTCCAGGATAAGAAATTTATAAAAAGATTTCAGCCCTGATATCATTCTCGACTGTGTACGGGGTGTCATTCCTTGTTCAGTAACCCATTTCAACAACGATTGCAAATGATGTAGCTTCACCTGGGCAGGCTGTAGATCTTCTCCTGAATGCTCAAGGAACTGGATTAACCTCTTCACATCATGCAAATAAGCATCAATCGTATTTCCCGAAAGCGATTTCTCCAATTGCAGAAAGGCCTTGTATCCATTAAGATAGGAGTCCCATTTCATCGAATCTATTCCCCTTGAAAGTTTGGTTTACGTTTTTCGTGAAAGGCTTTGATCCCTTCATGATAATCAGAACTCTCCCAGACCATTGTTCGCAAGCCCTCAATTTTTTCAAAGACATCTGCACTAAGAGCTTGGGAATTGGCAAGAATTCGGAATTGTTCTTTTATGACTTTGATCGAAAGAGGAGACAGGGTTGTGATGTGTTGTGCCATCTTCATAGTATAGGAGGCAAGTTGATCCTCCTCAACAATATGGTTAACAATACCCCATATTCCTGCTGTAACGGCATCTACAGGCCGGGCAGTGAAAAACATCTCTTTAGCCTGGTTGAGTCCTAGCCTGGAGATAAAATGGCAGATGCCGGAAGCGTTGTAGGGTATGCCAATTTTAGCAGGTGTGATAGCGAATGTGGAAGTGGGATCCCCAATCGAAATATCCGAAGTCATGATAAGATCACATGCCCCTCCCCAAACACTCCCATGAACCTGTGTGATGACCGGCCCCGGGTAGCGTTGGATCGTACGTAAAAGAACCTCCAATGGATCGAAAAATCCTAAAGGATCTTCGTGATTTTCAGGAAGTTCAGGAATGTAATGACCAGCCGACCAAACATTGCTTTTATTTGGCTCTGCAGTAATAATTACTACCCTGATCTTATCAGCTTTAAAGGATTCAATAGCTTCAACCAGGTCGTGAACCATATCCTTGCTCAACGCGTTCAATTTTTCAGGATGATCCAACGAGACAATCCCAACCTGGTTATGTTTTTCAGTTTTTATCATCATTTGAAAAAAAGTTTGGCTTCTAAAGTAAAGATATTTCACGTTTATTTTGATATTAACCGGAAAATATTTAATTTTGCACGCCTTAAAAACAGGAGAGAAAGCAATGGCGAAAAAGAGTAAAGATCAACGGATCCAGGTTATTTTGGAGTGTACTGAGCAGAAGACCAGTGGAGTTCCCGGCATGTCGAGATACATCACTACCAAAAATAAGAAAAATACACCGGAACGTTTGGAGATCAAAAAATACAATTCGTATCTGAAAAAGATGACGGTTCATAAAGAGATTAAATAACACGATTCAGTCATGGCAAAGAAAGTAGTTGCAGCGTTTAAAGGAGCCGTTGCCAAAGATATCACCAAGGTGATTAAAATGGTAAAGTCTCCAAAAACCGGAGCTTATACATTTAAAGAGGCAATGGTCACCAACGATAAAATCAAGGATTTCATCGCAACAAAAGAGAATTAAGAGATTTTTTCAATGATTGAAAGAAGCTTTTTTCCGGGTGAAAGAAGCTTTTTTTATATACTGAACAACTCTTAGCTACTTAAACAATGGGATTTTTTAAGATCTTTTCCGGAGAAAAGAAGGAGCACCTTGAGAAAGGGCTTGAAAAGACGAAAAGTTCTCTCTTTTCGAAAATTTCCAAAGCTGTCGTTGGAAAATCCAAAGTAGATGATGAAGTACTCGACAACCTTGAAGAGGTTTTGGTTACCTCTGATGTTGGAGTTGAGACAACACTTCGGATTATTGAACGAATTCAGCAACGGGCTGCCCGGGATAAATTTCTGGGTACTGGTGAACTGAGCCAACTCCTGAAAGAAGAGATCGTAGCAATGCTTCAGGAAAACAACACCGAAGATTTTACCGGGTTTGTCCTTCCTGAAGGCAAAAAACCATTTATCATCATGGTAGTTGGCGTCAACGGTGTTGGTAAAACCACTACCATAGGCAAACTTGCTTACCAGTTTAAACAAAACGGAAAATCGGTGTTGCTCGGCGCTGCTGATACATTTCGTGCAGCCGCAGTTGATCAACTTACAATTTGGGCCGAAAGGGTAGGGGTTCCTATTGTAACCCATGGCATGGGAACAGATCCGGCATCTGTGGCCTACGACACAGTAAATCGTGCTATCTCCAATCAATCTGATGTTGTGATAATTGATACCGCTGGCCGCCTGCACAACAAGATCAACCTGATGAATGAACTATCTAAGATCCGAAAAGTCATCCAGAAACTCGTTCCTGATGCACCTCATGAAGTCCTGTTGATACTCGATGCATCTACAGGTCAGAATGCGTTTGAACAAGCAAAGCAATTCACGGCAGCGACAGAGGTTAATGCATTGGCTCTAACCAAATTAGATGGTACAGCAAAAGGAGGTGTAGTTCTTGGAATCTCCGATCAATTCAAAGTTCCGGTGAAATATATCGGCATTGGAGAGAAGATGGAGGACATTCAGGTGTTTAACCGCAAGGAATTTGTTGACAGCCTTTTTACCGACCGCCGGTGACATCCGCTAAAAATAGAGGTATCGGACTGGTTTCATTGGGATGTGCCAAAAATCTTGTTGATAGTGAGGTGTTGATGAGACAGTTGGAATACAGTAAGTTCCGGATTGTTTTTGAACCTCAGACTCTCCTGAATATCGATACAATCATCATCAATACATGCGGATTTATAAACGATGCCAAACAGGAATCTGTCGATACCATTTTGCAATACGCTGAAGCAAAGAGAGCTGGTAAAATTAACCGGTTATTTATAATGGGATGTCTGACACAGCGATACCGCCACGAACTCACCATAGAAATTCCTGAAGCCGATGGCATTTTTGGGGTAAACGAGTTGGAGGCAATTTTACGCGAAATTGGAGGAGAATATAGGGATAATCTTCTAGGTGAAAGAAGAATCACAACTCCATCACACTATGCCTACCTGAAAATTGCGGAGGGTTGTGACCGAACCTGTTCATTCTGCGCCATTCCCGCTATACGGGGAATTCACCGGTCGAAACCCTTTGAAGAGGTTGTTGCCGAAGCCAACTACCTCGCCCAAAGAGGTGTGAAGGAGTTGTTGGTTATATCACAGGATACAACTTTTTATGGAATCGATCTCTATAGAAAGCGCCGCTTAGCCGATCTTCTCCGAAAATTATCTTCTGTCGATGGGATTGAATGGATTCGACTCCACTACACCTACCCACATGCATTCCCCCTTGAAGTTCTCGACGTAATTCGTGATCACCAGAATATTTGCAACTATTTGGACATTCCGCTTCAACATATCAGCAATCATATTTTACGTTCGATGAGACGAGGTATGACATCCAATAAGACGCGGGAATTACTTGATAAAATCAGGAATACTATTCCAGATATCGCAGTTCGAACCACCTTAATAACCGGTTTTCCGGGAGAGACAGAGAAGGATTTTGATGAACTGTGCCAATTTGTAGTTGATTCTAAGTTTCATCGTTTGGGAGTATTCACTTATTCTCATGAAGAGGGGACGCCCGCATTCCAACTTAAAGATACGCTTCCAGCGAAAATCAAGATGAAACGACAGTCGCATCTGATGCAGATTCAGGAGCAAATCTCCCTGAGACACAACCAGGAGCTTGTTGGCAAAGAGATTAAAGTTTTGATAGACAGAGAGGAAGATGAGTTCTGGATAGGCAGGAGCGAGGCAGACTCACCGGAAGTTGACCAGGAGGTGTTGATCAGAAAAACCGGGTTTCCAATTCTTCCTGGGAAATTCTATAAGGTCTGTATCAACGAAGCTAGCCATTTCGATTTATTGGGTGAAATCTCAGGGTAATAAAGCATCATTTCTTACTTTTGCAATGCTAAAATATAAACAGATGAAAAAGATCCTGAATTTGATGATGGTGGCTATCTTGCTGATTCCCATCATTGCATGGGCACAAACGGAAGAGCCTGAAAAAACGAGAGACCCTGTTAACCAACTCAATGAAAGAAACTTGAAAGTTGGCTTCTGGAAGGAGAGGAACGGAGAACTGACAACGAGGGGTAACTATGTCAACGGTTTAAAAGATGGAACCTGGGAGACCTACCTTTCTGACGAGCTGATTTTCCGGGTAGAAACGTATAACAACGGACGGCGTGATGGAATTACGCTACAGTTTGACCGCAAAGGAAAGACTACAAATGTAGAACACTATAAAAACAACCAGCTTCACGGTTCTGTTTTTATCTACAACCCATTCTCTAACAAATTGCTGAAAATGCAAGAGTATGATAATGGAATGCTGACCGGTCTTTTTCGGAGCTATTACGACGACGGAAAAATCCAGGAAGAGGCATTCTACAAAGAAAATCAGAAACATGGACCATCCAAATGGTTCAACCGCGACGGAAGGTTAATTGCCATCTATAATTATTACAATGGCTCCTTTGAAGGAACCCAACGCACCTTTTATGAGAACGATACCACTGCAACCATCGTTAAATATGTAGATAACAAACAAGAGGGAGATTACAAAGAGTATTATAGAAATGGCAAACCAAAACTGACAGGAACCTATCTCACTGGGATCAAAGAGGGTGCCTGGACTGAATATGACGAAACAGGAAAAGCTGTCAACGTTGTCAAGTATAAAAATGGTGTCGCGAAATAATCTTCGTTAGATCAGAAACCCATTTGCTAAACTTCCCAACTATAATTGTTACTGTTGAAATCGCAATAACCCATTCGGGTTACAGATGACCTTTGTTGATGAAAGAGATGAGGTTTTCTTTAACTATGATATTGCACCTGCATAGTTTCTATTTTCTACGGTTCTTTATTACATAGTCTTTACGGGGAGAGTTCTGTTTGTTTCCGTATTTCATCCCGTAATTACTGCGGTTTTTTTTGTTCGGTCTCTGTTTGTAGGTTCTATCTGTTTTACAGCTGGATTTCCTGGAACCAGAACAAGAGATATTAAAAGTAATTGTTACTGAAAGAAAGAGAATTAAAAGAATCGCATTGAACTGCTTTGACATAACCAAAAAGTTTTGCAGGTAAATTTACATAAAATTCCTAAATTCAAACCCGAAAATATGTATCTTTGGTGTGTTTCAATTAACAATTAAATAATGTAAATATGAAAAAATTTGGTTTACTTTCGTCCTTCCTGATAATCATGGTTTTGCTGCCATGGATTGGCCATACTCAGGATTCAGAGTGGGCTGAACAGGTGATTATTGCCAACGGTAATAACTTTGAAACTAGTCCTCCATATATCGATTATGTCACAATGCAAACCTATGACCCGGCTAGTGGAGTGACATTTGTTTTCGATCAAATTAAAACGCAATCTGTTCAGGACGTAGTTATTGCGAATAATAAAATATATGTTGCAGCACAGGATAGCATTATCATGTATGATGCAAATACGTTACAACGCCTTGAAAGAATAGCTGATTCTGGCCTTAGCAGACTCTATGTATTCAATAACAGGTTAATTGTGACCAAGCAGTATCCGATTGTCAGATTTTTTGTAGAGGTACTAAATGCTTCTGACCTTTCTCTTGTTGCCCGAATTCAAAATATATCAGGTGATTGCAAAGGAGTAGCACATACTCAGGATTCCGTTTACATTGCAGTGAACGGAGGTTTCCTAAGCACTGAAGGAAAATTGGCCGTTATAAACTTCAACAACTGGACTCTTTCAAGAGAAATCAATCTCGGCGCTGGCATTTCTGGTATTAACGATATATACAACTATGGCAATATCATTTTCTGCATTAATGAAACACCATTTGGAAGCTCTGGCACTGGAAGTATAACAGCATATAACACCTACAATATGACATTTACCAACCTTCTCTTTAACCTCTCTATTGGCAATGGGGCCTCTGGATTAAAGAACAGCGGAATTGTTGGTAATATTCTCTACCTGACCCTGGATAAAGGAATCGGCTCTTTCAACTTGAATACCTATCAAATACAAGATACCACAATTTTCCCAGACCCCGGCTTTGTAAATCATATTCTTTACACTTCGTTTACTACAGATTATGTTAATTCTTTACTTTACATGAATGTAGGAAACCGCAGCACGTTTGGTTTGGATCTTGTAGGAACAACGGCTGGTGATTCCATAACCTCTTTTGCCACAGGGTTTAATTCTGATGCCATTGCTATTGATTACCGGGTTCCTGTTGGTACCAATGATGCATTGGCTGAAGATGTTTCAATTGTACTCTATCCCAACCCGGTCGAAAACAGTGTCAGAATTAAATATTCAGGAGAAGATCTAGTTAATGAAATTCTTATAAGGGACATTACCGGACGTATAATATTCCAGAATAATGAGAGTACGTTTTCAGGGAAATGGATTGATTGCTCATCTTTTCCGTCTGGACTCTATTTTGTGACTGTTAAGACAGATCATAGGACTCTTTCAACCAAGTTTATCAAGAAATAGAATGGAAATAAAGCGACCCTTTGTCTCTTTTATAAGGCTCGCTTTTTTATTGAATATCCCCATGATCAAATGGACATATCTTTTGATAACTGCTATGTTATCAACGCAATTTATCTACGGACAATACCCACCACCAGCCGGACAGCCAGGCACTACTGCTATGTATCAGGACAGTACGGCTTTCCGGGCCTGGGCGAGTGGTTGTAGTGTTGAGCTTGGATATATCAATTTCGTTGACACAACAGTTGTACACATGGGATCGAACAAAGCCTCATACGGTTTTCCGGAAGACGCAACTGGCCCTCCTGATAATTTTGTTATCAGTTTGGGCGACAGGGGGGTGGCAACACTGACTCTTCCAGCTCCAATGTTTGACGGTAATGGGCCTGATTTCGCCATATTCGAAAACTCTTTTGGAGACGAATTTCTGGAACTTGGTTTTGTAGAAGTGAGTTCGAATGGTATAGATTTTGTCAGATTCCCATCAGTTTCGCTTACTCCTGAGACTCCGCAAGTATGGACATTCGGGACGATTGACGCCACTCACATCCATAACTTTGCGGGAAAATACCGGGTTTTTTACGGCACGCCCTTTGATCTTGATGACTTGAAAGACAGTCTTGCAGTTGATCTTTCTGCTGTGACTCATATCCGAATCATTGATGTCGGCGGATGCATTTTATCAGGCTACCAATCGTTTGACTCACAAGGGCATATCATCAACGATCCATGGCCGACTCCTTTTTATACCAGTGGTTTTGATCTCGATGCTGTTGGGATAATCCATATTGAAACTCAAGCAGTTCCCACTTCAATTAAGACGGTTCCTATCCGGATTTATCCAAATCCGGTACACTATATATTACGAATTGAACATTCGTTTCCTTCTTCCGTACGGCTTTCATTACTGGATCCTGTCGGGAAGATTTATCTTTCTGATGAACCGGCTGAGAATCATGTTGAACTGGATATTTCGAATTATCCACAAGGGCTTTATATTGCTGTATTTACCCTTGATGACGGAACGAAGATAAACCGAAAGTTTATCAAACTATAGGTAGTAGAAAGCGAAAAAGCGTTGACGGGAATCGGAAAGCATTTCAGAGAACCTCTTTTTCTTATACTGGTTGTGATGCTAGCATATGCAACGGCATCCGGGCAACATTTAACAGATACCCTCAAATTAAAAGAGGTAGAAATCAAGGCTAGTTTTCAGGTCAACAATTTAGGGTTTAAACAAGTCAAACTCGATTCCACAATCCTAATACCACGACTGGACGCCAAACTCAGTACGATACTTTCCCAATATTCCACTGTCTTTATTAAATCGTATGGAAATAATAACCTGTCTACTCCTGCATTCCGTGGTACAACATCTCATCATACAATCGTCGAATGGAATGGAATCAATATTAACTCGCCGATGCTGGGACAGATTGACCTCTCACAGCTTCCGGTTGCTCAATTTCAGGGAGTAGAGATTCTTTATGGTGCTGCCGGACTAAGTAGGAGTAGCGGAGCCTTTGGAGGAATCATCAACCTAAAAACCAGTCCAGACTGGAATAATCGGCTCAACGTTGTGGTATCACAAACCCTTGCCAGTTTTCATAATTATACAACTACGTTGAACGCAGAAGTGGGAAATCAAAACTTTCAGTCCCACACCCGTGCTAATTTCGGAAACGGAAAAAACGATTTTCCATTTTACAATGATTACACAGGACAACGAGAAAAATTGACGAACGGATTCTATACTCAATATGGTTTCTCAGAAGATGTCTTCGCTAAGATTAAAAACCGGCACTTGATTTCCGCTCGAATTTGGTATAATTATTCAGATCGTGACAACCCACCGTTGACTATCAATTTTACTCCAGATTTCGTTGAGAACATGAAAGATAAATCAGTTAGAAGTCTGGTTGAGTACAAATATGTTCATCGGGTTTTTAGTGGCACCATTTCTTCCGCTTTGATTTATAATCGTTTGCGTTATATTAGTAATGTTCAAAACGCTGAACACCAGTATTATTCTTTCGTCAACCGGATAGGTGGAAGCTATACAGGGATCAGGAATCTGACAATTCGCCCTGGTATTGACCTCACTCACGACTGGGTAAACTCTGATGGTTATGTCAACCGGAAACAACGGAATGTGCTGGGTGGTTTTCTTGAATTAAATTACATAGTCTCCAAATCAATTACCCTTTCGGCGATGGCTAGGGAAGATGTTGTAGATGGAGAACTGATGCCATTCATTCCTGCTTTTGGCGTTGAGTTCAACCCTTTCAGGAATATAAATCTTTCACTTTCTGCTAACCTGTCGAGGAATTACAGCTATCCTTCGCTTAACGATCTCTACTGGGATCTATGGGGCAATCCGGATTTATTGCCCGAGGTAAGCTATAGCGCTGAAGGAGGTATAACCTGGAACCTGTTAAATCGCTCAAAAAGCTTTTTTATTGAAACAGAGCTTTCTGGATATTATATGCTGATGCGTGACATGATTGTGTGGTCACCTTCAATTACAAGCAGTGCCATCTGGATTCCTGAAAATATCAGCGAGGTGGCGTCAAGGGGAATCGAAACCGGGATCAATGCAACAGTGGTGTTTTGGGAAAGTAACCTTGATCTGAATGTGACGTATAATTATTGCAGGTCAACGTATGAGAAAGAGACAAACCCCAATGGTTCTTCTATTGGCAAACAGTTGATATACACGCCAATAAATACCATGAATGCCTCATTGAGGTACAAGAAAAGCGGCTACTATTTTTCTTACCTGTTCAATTTTATTGGCAGAAGGTACCTGGGTAAGGAGAATATTGAATATATGCCCGGTTATAATTTGTCTACTATCTTTTTGGGGAAAAGTTTTAAATTGAATGATATTATATTATCTTTACAACTTGAAATAAACAATCTATTTGGCCTCGATTATCAATCAATAGCTAACAGTCCTATGCCCGGCCGGAATTTCGCCATCACGATCAGGGGTAGTTTTAGCAGAAAATCAGCTAAATGAGTTATTTCGTAACATTAAAATCTGTGGGTATAAACACAAGCGCGAACAGATTTTTCTTCCAATTTTCGGCCTTTTTGCTCGGGATATTATCGGTGTTAGTGATATCCTCGTGTTCAAAAGATCCAATTCGTCCGAATCCTGGTCCCCCAGATCCTATCCCTGAGGACTCAACTACATTTTCAGAAGGATTTTTCATTATAAATGAAGGAAACTTCAATTGGGGAAATGCCTCTGTGACCTTTGTGGATAGCTCCACAAATACGGCCCATCAGAATATTTTCCAAGAAGTTAATAACCGCCCCCTTGGAGATGTTGCCCAATCAATGAAAGTGATGAATAACCGTGGATACATCGTGATTAATGGATCAAACCGGATTGAGGTGGTGGATCTTAAGGATTTCAAAGTCATCAAAAGCATCGAGGGGTTTAACTCACCCAGGTATATTGAATTTGTTGACTCAACGAAGGCATATGTCACAAATCTTTACAAGGATATTTCCGTTGTTGACCTGACAACCAACGCCATCACTAAAACAATTAAGACCCCGGAATGGACTGAAGGGATGGTCAAGTATAATCAATACATGTTTGTTACCTGTATTGGGACTTTCACGGAACCCAGCTCGAGGAGAAAAGCCAAACTGCTTATTCTGGATACAAAGGATGATCAAATTATTGATAGCATTCCAACTGCTACTGAACCTTTGGGTATTGTCATTGATAAGAAATTGAAGTTATGGGTATTATGTTCAGGAGGGTGGGATGGATATGCCTCTCCTGCATTGATCCGTGTAAATCCTGAACTCAGGCAAGTTGAGAAAGCATTCAACTTCCCAACATCAGAGGTGCCAAGCCGGCTGGATATCAATCCTACCTGCGACACGATCTACTACCTGCAGAACGGAATTTATCAGATGCCTGTGACTGCATCAGCACTTCCATCGCAACCATTGATCTCTTCAGGAGGACGCCTCTTCTATGGGATGGCAATACACCCAATTGATGGGACAATCTATGCTACCGATGCCATCGATTATGTTCAGGCTGGTGATGCATTCCAATTCTCTTCCTCAACAGGAGCCCAGATTCGCAAATGGGATACTGGCAGAATACCTGGTTCTTTTTGCTTTGGCGAAACCAGAATTTCCAAGAAATAGAGTAATATTTTCAGTTATGAAAGAATTTGTTGAAACCAGATGGATGGGGCAAATGACCTTTGAAGGATCAATTGATGGGTTTCCAGTTAGAATGGATGCCAGTCCTGAACATGGTGGGAGCAGCTTCGGTTTGAAGCCTAAACCGATGATATTACTTTCCCTGGCCGGATGTACTGGCATGGATGTAGTTTCTATCTTAAATAAAAAACGTGTCGTATTTAATGATTTCAGGATACTGATCAACGCCGAGATGACAGAAACTCATCCAAAATATTATCACAAGATCCATCTCATCTTTCAATTTACCGGGGAAAACTTTGAAGGCAATGAGGAGTTGTACGGCAAAATCAAACGATCTGTTGAACTTTCAAGTGATAACTATTGTGGCGTGAGCGCGATGTTGCGTAAATCCTGTGATATCTCCTGGGAAATCCAGCTAAAGAATTTATAAAAACTCCCTGATCACCTCTTTGAATTCGCTGAGAATCATGGCGGTCGCTCCCCAGATGACGCAACCATTCACCACAAATGCCGGAGCCTTAATTTGAATACCAAGTCCTACTTTGTGTTTTATTACCTGTAAAGCAGGCTCGCTAAAAAGATCGCTGATTTTCACCTCAATAATCTCATCAACTTCAGTAGGGTTTTTGACAAAATCAGGCCTATTTGGGCAATAACCTACAAAGGGAGTGACAAGAAATCTGCTCGGGGGAATGTAGAGGTCGGATAGTTTTCCGAGTATCCTGACATCTTCTGGGATAATCCCAACTTCTTCATGGGATTCACGCAGGGCAGTTTCTGTGAGATCAGAATCGCCCGGTTCCCGTTTGCCTCCAGGCAGACTGATTTGCCCGGCATGGACACCTTCATAGTCGGGACGTTGAATGAATACTATATAGAAGGCTCCCTCAACCGGGTAAAGCAGCAATAACACACTGCTGGGCTTCGCTTTTATCGAAGGAACAACTCCCATCAACTCCTGTACCCGCTTCATCGATGACATACGAAGCTGGGCTTGTAGTCCGGGGAGTGGGTGCGACAAAGCCTCTGAGATTGCTGAAATAAAATGATCGAATGACACCAGGAAGAAATATTTCATCAAAAATACGATTTGCTTATGAAAAAATTAGTATAATTGTGCATTACAAGCATTCCCGAATGGTTAAAGAGAAGGTTAAACCTATTGAAAACCAAGATAATCTGGCTCAGAATATAAGTCAGTTAATTTTATTTAATGATGATGTCAACTCCTTCGACTTTGTCATTGAAACACTTGTCGAAGTTTGCAATCATGATCCTATGCAAGCAGAGCAGTGTGCCTGGATTGCCCATTATAAAGGAAAATGTGCTGTACGAGAAGGCTTCTTTGCTGACCTAAAACCCCTACATGATGAAATGGGCAACAGGGGATTGACTGTGACAATCGAGAAATGAACAGGTTATTAACATCTTTTCAACACACCCATTTTCTCAAATACATAAAATCATTAAAATCAGCATCTTAAATATACTCCGTTTATTAACAATTTGTTAATAAAACATGTTAATTGTTTGTGAATACAATTCCTTCGATTTAATTGACATCACTGTTTCCGAGAGCTATATTTGATTTCGCAAGTGAGGGATAAAAGGCCCTCTGAGAAGTTGGGGATGTGAAAGCAGTACCTGCAAGGGAACGGCACTCCAGAACCAAGCCTGGACAATGGCGAATTCGCAAGATTTGCTCGGGTAACAGGTCACATAATCAGGGCGCTCCCGATGCCTTCTTCTGCAAGGGAGATAGGACCGGAGAGCGGGACGAGAAGAAGGGGTAACCCGGAAAGATCGTCAGTCACAATAACCGTAGCTTGACACGCCGGGCGGCCACGGCCGCAAGGATGATGGATGGGAATTCTGTCGGCCAGACAGGGTTCCCATCACGGTTTTTCAGGACCTATTTTGCCAGGCCTAGTAAGGCATGATTGTCAAAGAAGGCAAATTTTTCAATCAGAGGATGAAAGGGATCAATGCTTTGCGATTGGGCGGATAACCAGGGAAAGTTGATTTGTACCATTTATGGTGATGTAACGCACGAGGAAGAAGATTCACCAAGGTCCAAACAGCAAAAGCAAGCGCCGGAGTACACCATGTCATCATGGCAAATCCAAACCACTCTATAATCTCGCTAAAATGGTTCGGACAAGAGATATATTTAAATAACCCCTTTTGTGGAATGACATACCCAGTTTGACCGGGTTTCCGGAGATGGATCAGGATGTTATCTGATTGCCAGTTGATAACCATACCACCCAAAAACATAATAATACCGACAATAAATCGCGGATCTGTAACCCAGGAGATCGGGTATGAGGCAAGTGAACCAAGGTAATATCCATTGATGAAGCCATTGACAAAATTGAATCCCAATGCCATGAAAACGATCGCAAGGGGCATCTTCTTTCCTTTAGTCCGTAACCTGAACGGAAAAATAATGGTTCGGTTGATATAGTGAAATACCCATAGGCTGAAAAAGACCCACGTGACAATATTTTGCTTTGCAGAACCAAACAGAAATAGACCTGCAAACACCAGCAGAGCTGGAGATTCCATAATAATCCACCCCAGTCTGTTATTAATCAGTAATCCCCATTGTTTTGTTGTATGTCGTCCATAGGGAGCTGTAATCTTCAAAACAATTGGAAAAATCACTAACGCGATTGCAATCCACACATATACAAGAAAATAAAAGGTAGAGTTACTCATGAAATTACCATGTTATGAATGTATCCTTGTTCCCGAAACCAGGTAAAGGCATCTCTTACAGTATCTTCCAGATCCCGTGATGTGAAATTCAACTCCCGTCGTGCTTTTTCATTATTGATCAACCGGTTTCCTTCCGAGATAATCTGGAGTGATTCGTTTGTATATAAGGGTTCTACTCCGGCAATATGACTGTACAGGGTGATAAATGGCAATCCAAATTTTGCTACCCACAGAGGCATTACTGTTTGAGTTGTTTTCACACCAGTAACCTTAGCAATAATTCGCGAAAGATCAAATAAGCTGTGCCAGGTGCCGGATAACAGGTATTTCTCACCTGTCCTGCCCATGGTCATAGCATTGACTGCTCCATGAACCACATCCCTGACATCCACCCAGTTATAACCACCAGGCACAAGTGCAGGGATCTGTTTGTGGTATAACTCAAGAAGCGCTTTTCCAATCAGTCCAGGTTCAGGATCATCTGGTCCTATGATGGCTGTTGGGCAGAGTACGACGGCATCAAGTCCATTCGCGGCAGCCTGGTGAACAGCACGTTCTCCTTCAGCCTTAGATATATCATAGGCAAATCCGTTAGAACCAACTAAAGGGCGGTGTTCATCCAGGGGTTCATCTGTAGGGTGCTGTTGGAATGCATGAATACTACTGAAATGAATCAATCGTTTAATTTGCTGTTCCCTGGCTACATCAACTATATTTTTAGTCCCCTCAGCATTGATCTTCCACACCATCCCGTTTGTATCACCTTTAATGGAAATATATGCAGCAAGATGAAAACAATAATCCACATCCTTCATCAGTGACCTAATGGAGTCCTTATCCAGAATATCACCTTGGATAAGCTCAATGGGTAGATCATTAATTGCCTTGGTATTTTTGTGTGCCAGAGCTCGGATCTGATATCCTTGCTTCAGGAGGGCTTTACAAAGATTTGATCCAACATGACCGTTGGCTCCGGTTACAGCTATTTTCATCGATGCAAAAATAGAAATATTTATCAAGCAGACAAAAGTTCATGGTTCTGATTAGAATTCATCAGATTCTGGATAGGTCGGAATTCATGACGAATAATCTCCCATTTATCAGGATACTGATTAAATAGTTGGATAATACGCTTTTTGTGCTTGCGAAGCGCATCTGTGATAGCAGGTGCTGAAATAGGGGTAGGGAACTCCTTACCTACTTTGGCACTTGTCAGATTATCTTTCCTTTGTTTAATACCAGACGCCGCAAGTTCAAGTCGGTCAAGTAACAGATGGGTTTTTATCATTCGTTGAGGTAATCCTTCAATAACATCATCCGATATTTTCTGATGAGCCGGATCCGGGAATCGGATGTGATAATCAGCTAATAATAACGGTGCTGATCGTGCAGGGGATGATAAAGCACCGGCAAATTCCAGAGCTTCATGGATCACTGCTTCAAGTTGATACAATTCTCCTGTAAAAGATTTTAGTTTATTTTTTGCTGAATCGGTTAAATTTGCCTGTGTACCCAGCCTTTCTGCAATATTTGAGAGATAATATCGGGCAAGTGTTAGAATGCCATTTCGTTCCTTTTGTAATTGTTGATCCAATCCCTCTTGCAAATGATCACGCTCCTTCACGATATGGAGCATCTGATCATTAAAAGTTGTTGATAGTTGATTATGGGAATCGATAACCTGAAATATCGTCCGAATTGAGTGGGAGAGGAGAAATCCAACCATATTCTTGTGTTGAGCCGAAAACGGTTCACTCACTTTATCCAATAAAAAATTACTCAGGTTATCATTGAAGTAGATGAAAAAGAGATCAGTCCAATTCGATCCATGATCAATATATTTAATTAATAATATATTGTTTTTCAGCTCACTAAATATTGTTAACTGAACTTTATATTTAGTAAGAATTTCAAATGGTACCTGATCTTTTTGAAACCATTGATATGGCAGGGTTGTTGCAGAAAGTTCTAAGAAAAATGAAGATCCAGCCTCTAATCTTATCGGTTGTATTTTGTAATTGTCTTCTTCTTTTTTTAAAAGAAAGCCTGATAATTCAGTGTTATTCTGCTGATAATGAGCCAGAACAACCTGTTCAATCCCAGGAATTAGACTAGGAATAAGAGATAATATCTGTAATGATGAAGTTTCAGTCGACACGAGATAATCAATATTTAAGCAAACATACAAAATAAATAATACTTAATCAAATTTAAGCTTAATTAAGTGCTTAATTTATCTTAGTTGTTGATTAAGCTAGTCTAATTAAGTCAAATTAATGTTTAATTTTTTTGTTTTTGCAATAAACATGGTTTAGTTTTATTATAAAATAAAATAAAGCATACTTAATTACTTATTGCATGAAAGACTTAAATCAACAGCGACAACAGACAGAATATTTACGGGTTATGGAAAAACGGATCAGGTACTACGCTGAGAAGTATGATCCACATACACACGTTTACGATCCAACTCATATTAAGGAGCGTGAAGCACCCGGAGAATCTGAACATAAGGGTAGAATCGGCATGATTCGGACTATTTTGACAAATATTTTTTGATCGTACGATGGTTTTCAATATGGTTTGTTGTATTTTTACTGAATTAACCATATAAACTGTTTCAGATGAGAACATTCGGAAAAATTGTATTATGGTTGCTTATTATTATCGCTGTTCTGGTAATTATAGCATACCTGCTGCCTCGCCAGTATAAAGTCGAGAGAAGCATCACCATAGGTGCTGATAAAGCACTGGTGTATAACCTTACCTGCAACATGAAGAAATGGGATCTGTGGACGCCCTGGAATAAAAATGTAGATACCACAGCTTTGTTCGAACTTACCGGTAATGATTGTGAAGTTGGGACGATATGGAAATGGAACGGAGAGATTCTCGGCAATGGTGAATTGATTGTCACCGAATCTATACCTGGAGAGCATTTCGGATACGATTTAATGTTTGATGAGGGTAAATATCAGTCGAAAGGAAGTTTCACTTACGATGAAGTCAATGACTCGGTTTTGATCATCTGGGTTGACGAGGGAGACCTGGGATTTAATCCTATAAATAGGTACATGGGGCTGTTTATGGATAAAATGATGGGCCCCGATTTTGAAAAAGGGTTGGCAAAACTTAAAGAGGTGGCTGAGGAACGTCACGGATGGCCCCCTATTAAAGAAACTTATACTAAGGACCAGATCGTTCTGATAATCAGAGATTCCGCAGGTCCTGAGACATATGGTCAGGTAATGGGTAGGGGCTATGGTGAAATCATGCAATTTGTCAAGATGAAACGACTTACTCCCAAAGGTTATCCATTTGCCATTTACCATTCATGGGATTCTGTAACCCAGTTTTCAGTGTTTGATTTGGGAATTGCGGTTGAGTATGCTGATGGTGGGAGAGGACGGATTCGGGCTGAAGAGATCCCCGGTCAGAAGGTGGTCATGGCTGATTATTTTGGTCCTTACGACCAAACTGCCTACGTCTATCACGCCCTGGATAAATACGTGGCCCAAAGTGGGCTTGAAGTCATCGGTAATCCTTGGGAGATCTATGTAACTGATCCTGCGAATGAACCAGATACAGCAAAATGGAATACCCAAATTCTCTTTCCTATAAAATAATACGATTCATCGACCCATAGTATAAGGTTGTCCTTTCCTTAGTTATAGCGTTTATTGCTTTAACATAAAACCTGCCGATATCGGACTACGTCACGATATCTGGTTTTATGTTAACCAGCAAGCTGGGCGCAGTATATTCTTGTCCTATAATGGATTTGCATTATGTTAAATAGCTTTGGGTTATATTTCCAGAAGCCAACCTAAAAGTTTTATTCTTTCTTTTTTTTTAAAAACGGAACACGCTTTTTGCGCAGCGAAGCGAGCAAAATGGGTGTGGAGTTAATTTCCATTGTTGATAAAAATACATCATAATGTTAATAATTAATATCTCATTCCGTGAGATATATTATATTTTCTACCTATCTTTGTATTGCGTAACGCAATACTTTCTTGGTTTAGTTAATAACATAAAAGAGAAATATTATGGAATATCTATTTTCACAAAAAAGAATCGAAGATTATTTTAATCAGATAATCCGATGCATTAAAAATGAGATTGACAACTATTCTGAACACCATTTCGCAACACTTGAGATTGAATCAGTTGTAGAGCAATTATTTAACAGATATTCTATTACGGTTCCAGTTCTGTTAAAAGATAAAACCAAATCCTATATAACCACAGAACATCTTGAGGGTCACCAGCTACCATCAGGAACACATTTTATAATTGGTCAAAAATATCCGGTTGATATTGCAAACTATAGTATACCTTTCTCAGGCAATTCAGAATTGTTTTCATGTATTCCCACAAACTTTTCAGGAGGCATAACCGACGCAAGGATTGGCAATGGCGTTCTTATAATTCAACTGACAAATTGGGGGAAAATAATTGGGAATGAAAAGATTCTTGGGAATATAAAGAACCAATTGCTTACGAGAGTTGACAAAATAGAAGAAATTCTGTCATACCAAAAAAATGATGTTGATAAATTCTTGGAATCATTACGTCCACAAATTCTTCAATATCTCGAGGGTAAGATAAATCAAGTAAAATTGAAAATAGATAGCTCTGATAAATTGAACCCTTTTAAATGAATAAAAATAGTAAAACAAGCAACCAACTCGCCGTGGAGAGTGACTCCTTGGAAACTGAAAAAAGCGAACACTAAAGCCACCTCAAGTAACGCATGGTCAAAGAGTGGATGCTGCACGTTAATGTCATTCATATGAATAGAATTAAAGAAATTCTTGAAGAAAAGGGAGTCAAACAAACTTGGTTAGCCGAGAGACTTGGTAAAAGCTATAATATGGTTAATTCGTATGCTCAAAACAGAAGGCAGCCAAGTTTGAACATTTTGCTTAAGATTGCATCGATTCTTGATGTTGAAGCAAATGAACTTATCGACAATACCAAAGCGGAAAACGGAAATATCCAATATTCCGGACATCTTCATTCTAAACAAACTGTCAACGAGCCGGAATCATCATATACGAAAACAGTAAAGATACCCGTGTTAGGAAATGTTTCCTGTGGATTACCATTCCTGGCTGAGGAAAATATCGAAACTTATATCCCCGTCTCAGATCGGTTTATGAAAACTTCCTATCATTATTTTATATTAAGAGCATCCGGAGATTCGATGGACGATGCAGGGATCAATGATGGTGATCTGGTTTTAATTCGACAGCAACAAACAGCATATAATGGAGATAGGGTAGTTGCCCTGATTGATAATGAAGCAACAATCAAGGAATTCTATCATAAAGGGAACATGATTGTTTTAAAACCAAGATCAAAAAACAGTAAACATCAACCAATAATTCTGACAGAAGATTTTAGAATTCAGGGAGTTGTAGAATCAGTAATACCAATTTAAAACTTATAATAATGAGTAAAGGGAAAAATCAACATGTTGTTAAGCACCCAGATGGTTGGGCTGTAAAAGGCGCAGGAAACAAGAGAGCAACAAAAATACTTGATACACAAACTGAAGCTATTAGCATTGCAAAGGAAATTGCTAAAAATCAAGATTCTGAATTATTCATTCATGGAAAGAATGGGCAGATCAGGGAGAGAAATAGCTATGGAAATGATCCTTATCCACCTCAAGGATAATAATAAATCGAGCAAAGCGATATGTTGAAAATTATTGTCTTGCTTAATATTCTTCATAAGTCTGTTAATAACTAGCTCAGAAATCATCGGATTTTATAACACCCATTAAGTAGCTTTGTTGGGATATGGAAAGAAAATATTCAGACATCAGAAAACAGCTGATTAAGAAGGACCATCAATGGACTGAGGAGGGATTAGCTTTCGTCACGCATTATCTTCAAAGCCGGGACAATGGATCTGCGAAGTATTTTCAGGAAGAAGCTGAGGAATATATTGACAACCTAGTTCATGACCTGGATTTCGATTATGGAATTCCCTTTCATTATGATGTACCATTCCCGCCACCGGACAATCCTGATTTCAGGTTTATAGATCTCTTTGCCGGAATTGGAGGCTTTCGTATTGCTTTTCAGGAATTAAACGGAAAGTGTGTCTTCTCTTCCGAGTGGAATAAATATGCGAAGAAAACATACGATACTAATTTTGGTGAAGTGCCTTTTGGCGATATTACCAGGATAGATGAAACGAAAATACCCGATCATGATATTCTAGTAGGCGGTTTCCCATGTCAGCCCTTCAGTATTGCCGGTGTGAGTAAGAAAAATGCATTGGGTAAACAGCATGGTTTTCTTGACAAAACACAAGGCACTTTATTTTTTGACATTGCCCGTATTATTGATGCTAAAAAACCAAGAGCGTTTCTGTTGGAAAACGTTAAAAATCTCAAATCACATGATAAAGGCAACACATTCAGGGTTATAGAAGAGACCCTGAAAGAATTGGACTATCATGTCTTCAGTAAAACACTGGATGCTCGCCATTATGTTCCACAGCACCGGGAACGGATCTTTATTGTTGGATTCAGTAAAAAATACTTTGGAAATGCATTAGAGTTCAAATTTCCGGAACCACCGGAAGGGGAGAGGAGGTTTGGAGATATTCTGGAAAAAAGACCAGACAAGAAATACACTTTGACGGAGAATCTTTGGAACTACTTACAGGAATACGCCAGAAAACATAAAGCAAAGGGCAATGGATTCGGCTTTGGTATCACCGACCTGAACGGAGTAGCCCGCACATTGAGTGCCCGATATTATAAGGACGGTTCTGAAATACTGATTAGACAAGGTGATAATAATAACCCAAGACGGCTAACCCCAGAGGAATGCAAGAGATTGATGGGTTTCCCGGAAGAATTTTGTATTAAAGATATAGGTATTTCAGATTCACAGCTTTACAAACAATTTGGCAATTCAGTCGCTGTTCCTGTTGTCAAAGCAGTCGCCTCTTCTATGTTAGAAGTTATTCGGTCTAAAAGTAAGATTCAAATGGAGGCTAAACGAAAGGAAAGGGAAAGACTACTTGGACAGGTACTGGTGCCGAAAGTCACTGTCAATGTTTAACAGGAGATAGTTTCAACAAGCCTTTCAAGCGTTTTTTCTTTCTTGTCTTTTTTTAACTCACATTCCCAAATAGTAATAATTTTCCAGCCTTCCTTTTGCAGAGCTGTGTAGCTTTCAAAGTCCTTTTCCTTATTCCGGTTAATTTTATGAAGCCACCAGCTAGTCCGGGTCTTAGGGACAACAAAATACTTGCAGCCTTCATGGCCATGCCAGAAACAGCCATGAATAAAAATGAGTGTATGATACTTTCTTAAAACCACATCAGGTTTTCCCTGGAGTCTATTATCATGGAGTCGAAACCTAAACCCCTTGGAATGAAGATATTTACGGACCAGAAGTTCAGGTTTTGTGTCTTTTCCCTTAATCTGGCTCATATTATAAGAGCGAACTTCCGGTTCATGAACATCAGCCATTAAATTCGATTTTGTTTTTCCAGAACAATGTCAATAAATTCGGATAAGGTTTTTAGTTTTTTTTGCTGATTTCTAGAGTATGTTTCCATAATAGGCTGAGGCAGTATAAGTTGTACATTCTGAGCCGTCATTTCCTCAGTCTGGTTAGTGCTGATCGCAGGTTCAAGAGTTATTAAATGTTTTTCATAGATCCGGTCTGCTTCAGGTAAAACCTGCCTCCAGCGATCTTTAGCAGTTGTTTTAACTCCAAGCATTGTAAGTAGGACCGACGGGAATTCAGAATTGTGGTAATGTTTTATATCCGGGAAAATAAAATCTGGTTTGTTGTTTCTCTCCGTTCTGGCACCTTTTGAATATTGTGCTTTATTGGCATCGAAAATAAATGCCAGGTGATTCTCAAAAGCTAGTCCAGCTCTTGATTTCCGTCTGTTCTGTACGCTTAGGGAGTACGAAATAAACTCGTCTACGTCTGAGCCTGTTTCTCCGAAACCCTTTTCGAGTTCTTCAGCCACAATATGCTTTTCAAGAGTTTTAAAAAGTAATTCTTCTCTTTCAAGCCATTGCAGCAATGAATGGTCAGGTTGTTCAACTGGAGATACATCTGAAAGAGTAGAACGTGCATAAGCGGAGAATACAGCCGTAGAAGGAAATTGCTTACCAAATCTCCTGATCAGATCTTCAAGATAGCTTGGAGCTGTATCTGGAATTTCAAAACCCAAAGAAGTAATAATATAGTTACTGGAGTAGTTAAGTTGGATATCGTCTTCAGTTAAATCTCGTACAATGAACCTATTGCCAACTTCCTTAAGACCAAAAAGCCAAAGAAGTTGCTGCTCTGAAGTGGACCCTTGTTCTGCAACGATAACCACAAGGTTATTCTCTCCTGTACGACCAATAACTACTAAATCACCAGCAACAGCTTCATCTATTACAGGATTTGAGGAATAATATAGTCGGTATTCTGTTCTCGTAGGATGGTTCTCACGGGCATCATACCATGTTAAAGTGCCAAAATCTTCGGTTAGCTTTTCTTCATTATCTGCCAGATAAATAAAATGTCCTTTAAAATTGATTCTTTCATCTCCAAAGATGTACCTAAACTCAGTGATTCCATTGAATTCATGCTGATTAGAAGTGTCTGGTTCAATTTCAACCTCACTCAATCTTTTGGCACCGATCCCGGTAAAATATTTTGATAACAGACTTGCCATGCGTCAAAGTTAATCTTTTACTGTAAAATAATATGAATCGTATATGTATTGCAAACTGAGGAACGAATTTCAAAACAATCAAGATAACAACAGAGAGGGCCAGTGAGTGACGAATTTGCAATTCTTATGCGAAAATAGAAAGAATAAAACTTTTTCGAAGATTGGGAAAATATAACCTTGGGTAGGACAGTGCGGCAATTTAATATAATGTCCAATTATAGGACAATAAAATCTTTTTTATTCTATTTGGGCGGAGCCCGGAACGAAGTGGAGACATAGTACTAATTATAGCGACAAGTTAATAGGAGGTCGCTAATTGCTTTAATATAAAATCATTACCTGTTGTGCTTTAACATAAAACCTGCCGATATCGGACTACGTCACGATATCTGGTTTTATGTTAACCAGCAGAGCTGGACGCAATATTGTTGTCCTATAATTAATATTATGTCAAGTAGAGATATCATTAAGAAGGGAGGCCTTAAATTACCTCCCTCCTTAACTCCCCTATTGTTTTAACGAATCTATTCTTGTATTAATCTCTTTCAGTTTTTCGTTCTGTCCTGTCCGTGAATAAATCAGGCGTAAGGTTTGAAGTGTATTTTCATCCTCAGGTAGCATGATTGTAGCCTGCTCAAGATATGGTGCAGCCAACTCTAGGTAATTTGTCAACTCAGCTTTCATCTTTTCGTATTCCTCAACCTGATCCAGTGGTAACGCATTCGCTTCAATTTCTATCGAGGCTGCAGTATTTACGTATAGCGCCCCAATATTATAAAGGGCATTAAAATATTCCGGATTAAGTTGAAGTGACTTATTATAGGCTAAAACAGCCCTATTAAGCGCATCCCTCCTGGTTACATCATCCGTTGTGGAATCATTGACAATTTTATCGTAAATGGTCCCAAGTGCAAAATATACCGAGAAATTGGTTGTATCAGTTTCAATGTATGCGAGAAGATTTGCCAGTGCCCGATCAGTCAGATCGAATGTTAAAAAAACGCTGGTCTCGCCCAAAAACACATCTGGATCATTTGGATAAGCATCCTTCCCCATCTGGATGTATTTCATGGCATTTTCCTGATCTTCTCCCACTCTATAAAGGTCTGAAAGACTGACAAATAGTGCAGGTGTCTTATAGCCCTTATCTAAGAGAAGCAAGTAATATTTCTTGGCAGTTTCATACTCTTTAGCAATGGATGCGCAATACGCCGTATTGAGCAAAGCAACGGTATCGGCGATTCCAGAAACTGCGATCACGTCTGCAGCAGCTGCAAAACTGTTCATTGCTTTTGTATAATCAGTTTTATTATATGCATCAACAGCCTTATTGTACAAGTTATTCCGTTCCCAACTCAACTGGACAAAAATATCTTCAAAAAATTCCTTTTTGGGATCATATTGTATAGCTTTTTCATATGATTCCAGGGCTTGGGTCAACGGATCAGGATCAAGAGTTACAAAGTTCTCATCGGTAGAATTGGCAATTTGTAGGTATATATTACCTCGAATAAACCAAGCCCGCGCATCTTCAAGCGTGGCGGGATTGGCTACACATTCGTTGATAGCCTCTAACGCTTTATCTAACTTGCCGGACTTTAAATAATTAGAAGCAGTTTGACGAACGTTTTTCTGTCCAAAAGCGATAGTAATGGAGAGAACCAGTACCATCAGAATTGCAAATCTTTTCATACAAAATATAATTTTGGTTCCTTTTACTTTTAGTGTATCAGTGTGCAAAAATAAACAATGATATTTGTAATTGTTAATTTCTTATCAATTATTTTCGGGTTGATTATTCTCATCTGGTAGCGGATCAGGAACCTCTTCAAATTGTTCAATCATGTCTGTAACTTCTTCTTCGTCTTCCACCTCAACTTTTGCAACCGCGGCAATCCTATCGCCCTCTTTAATCTGAAGCAGCCGCACTCCCTGAGTAGCTCTGCCCACGACACGTAAATTTCCAACAGCCAACCGAATAATGATACCAGAGCGGTTGATGATCATCAGGTCATCCTGATCGGTAACCAGTTTGATGGCTATCAAGCTTCCGGTTTTCCCGGTAACGTTAATCGTCTTCACCCCTTTCCCTCCCCGGTTTGTCACACGGTAATCCTCGATATCCGATCGTTTTCCATATCCATTCTCCGAAACTACCAGAATTTCGCACCGTTTATCCTGAGGAATGCAGATCATACCAATTACTTCATCCGCAGGTCCTGAGAATGAGATTCCCCTGACTCCGGCAGCGTTTCTGCCCATGGGTCGAACTTTTACCTCGTTGAACCGGATTGCCCTGCCCGATTTAAGTGCCAGTACTACCTCATTGTCGCCGTTTGTCAGTTTTGCCTCAAGAAGATGGTCCCCTTCATTGATGGTGATAGCGTTGATGCCATTCTGTCGCGGACGGGAATATGCTTCCAGGGAGGTTTTTTTAATTGTACCCCGTTTTGTTGCAAGGATGATGTAGTTTGAATTGATGTATTCCTGGTCTTTCAGGTCCTTAACATTGATATAGGCTCTCACCTTGTCGTCACTCTCAATGCTAAGGAGATTCTGTATTGCCCTTCCTTTGGAAGTCCGGGCTCCTTCAGGGATTTCAAAAACCCTAAGCCAGAAACATTTCCCTTTTTCAGTAAAGAGCAAAAGGTAATTGTGGTTGGTTGCGATAAAGAGATGCTCCAGGAAATCTTCATCCCGAATCTCGGAGCCTTTATGTCCCTTTCCTCCCCTATGCTGGACCCGGTACTCACTCAAAGGTGTCCGTTTGATATAACCCAGATGTGAAATGGTAATTACAACATCCTCATCCGGAATGGTATCTTCAATCCTGAAGTCGGAGGCAGCGTACACTATCTGCGACCGAGCTTCATCCCCATATTTCTCTTTGATCTCCAACAACTCTTCCTTGATGATCTCCATCCGAAGAAGATGATCGCCAAGGATCAGTTTATAGCCTTCAATCTTTTTAAGAAGTTCATCATACTCTTCCCTGATTTTATCCCGTTCAAGTCCGGTCAGTCGCTGAAGCCTCATGTCGAGAATAGCCCTGGCCTGGATCTCCGATAGGATGAAACTCTCCATCAGTCCTGAACGGGCCTCTTCCGGTGTTTGCGAACTACGGATCAAAGTGATAATTGCATCCAGGTTGTCAAGTGCTATAAGCAAACCTTCGAGGACGTGTGCCCGTTTTTCTGCCTCCCTGAGCTCATATTCGGTACGTCGGGTTACTACTTCATGACGATGATCGACATAATGAACGATCAGGTCCTTCAGGTTAAGCATCATCGGACGTCCGTTAACCAGGGCAATGTTGTTGACGTTAAAGGAAGTTTGAAGTGGAGTATATTGAAAAAGTTTATTTAACACTACATTGGTGATCACCTCTTTTTTAAGCTCATATACAATCCTTACACCGGTACGGTCTGATTCATCACGGATATCGATAATCCCTTCGATCTTTTTATCATTAACCAGCTCGGCTGTCTTCTTGATCATCTCAGCCTTATTTACCTGATATGGTACAGAAGTCACGATAATCCGCTCTTTGCCGTTTTCTAACGTTTCGATCCTAGTCTCCCCTCTCATCACAATACGACCCCTTCCGGTTTCGAAAGCCTCTTTAACACCTTCATATCCATAAATAATTCCACCTGTAGGAAAATCCGGAGCCTTGATAAACTTCATTAAGTCGGCAATCGTAATATCGCGATCAGCAATATAGGCGATGATCCCATCTATTACCTCCGTCAGATTGTGCGGAGGCATGTTTGTAGCCATCCCTACTGCTATCCCTGAAGCTCCGTTAATCAGCAAATTAGGAATTCTCGCAGGCATTATGGTAGGTTCCATTAAGGTGTCGTCAAAGTTGAGCTTGAAATCAACAGTTTCTTTATCCAAATCAGCTAACATCTCTTCGGCAATTTTCTTCAACCGAGCCTCAGTATATCTCATGGCGGCAGGATTATCACCATCCATGGAGCCAAAATTCCCCTGTCCGTCTACCAACGGGTACCTCAGGCTCCAATCCTGAGCCATTCGAACCATGGCATCATAAACAGAAGTATCACCATGTGGGTGAAATTTACCGAGGACCTCCCCTACTATCCTGGCTGATTTTTTATATGATCTGTTTGAATAAACACCCAGTTCCGACATGCCAAAAAGTACCCGGCGATGAACCGGTTTTAACCCGTCTCTAACATCAGGTAACGCTCTGGCTACAATCACCGACATCGAATAATCGATGTAGGCACTCTTCATCTGGTTCTCTATGTTTACCGGAACGATTCTTTCTCCCGTTTCACTCATGGATTTATGGAATTTAAATACCTAATTATCAGATATATATATAAATATTAATGACTTTACGAAATTACCATTTTTTTACGAGAATACCATGGCTTTCAGCCTTCTTTTTTGGACGATTATGAACATGATTTTGTTAATAATTCCTAACGATTCCGATGGTTGATCCGGCATTCGGTCGTATTTTTGGAAACAAGCCATTTTAGCAGGTTCTTAAAGATGGTTTGATTTTTGTATATTTGAAACAATTGCAATTAAACTGGGATCGAAGACGTTACTAATAAGAAGATTCCGAACTTAAAGATATGGAAGCAAAATTTTCACAACGGGTAAAAGATGTCCTGATCTTCAGCAGAGAAGAGGCACATCGCCTGGGGAACAACTACATTGGGCTGGAGCACCTGTTATTGGGGATCATCCGGGAAGGTGAAGGCCTTGCCGTCAGGATTTTGCGAAATCTGGGCGTTGACCTGACAGAGATCCGGAAACGAATTGAAAATTCCGTTGCTAACCACACGGAGAAATCAATCTCCGGTGATCATCTTCCCCTGATAAAGCAAGCTGAACGCGCCCTCAAGATAACATACCTGGAAGCAAAGATATTCAACAGCGAATTGATTGGGACAGAGCACCTATTGCTGGCCATCCTCAAAGATGAGAATAACCTGGTAACCAAAACATTCAATGGATATGGTGTAAACTATGGTGCCGTGTCGGAGGAGCTGAAGTCGATCCTCACTAACGTACGGGAAGAGAGGCCTTTTGAGCCCAAGGATATATTGCCGAAAGATGATGACGAAGAGGAACCTGAAGAGAGTGGCAAAGAGTTCAGTAGTTCTGCTAAACGACCATCTGAGTCGAAGTCTAAGACGCCTGTCCTGGATAATTTCGGCCGTGATATCACGCGTGCTGCTGAAGAGGATAGGCTTGATCCCATTGTTGGAAGGGAACAGGAGTTGCAACGCATTGCCCAGGTGTTGAGCCGCAGAAAGAAGAACAATCCAATCTTGATCGGTGAACCGGGTGTAGGGAAATCTGCCATTGCTGAAGGTCTCGCTTTGCGGATTGTGAAACGGAAGGTCTCCAGAGCGCTGTTTAACAAACGGATCATCTCATTGGATCTTGCTTCTCTTGTTGCTGGGACGAAATACCGGGGGCAATTTGAAGAGCGGATGAAAGCTGTGCTGAACGAACTGGAAAAGAACCCTGATATCATCCTCTTTATTGATGAAATCCATACGATTGTTGGGGCAGGAAATGCTTCCGGATCATTGGATGCCTCCAACATGTTTAAGCCTGCATTAGCCCGTGGGGACCTGCAATGTATTGGAGCTACTACCCTTGACGAATACCGCCAGTATATCGAAAAGGACGGAGCCCTGGAACGAAGGTTTCAGAAGGTACTTGTGGATCCTACGTCTGCAGAAGAGACGCTGGAGATCCTGAACAACATCAAAGAGAAGTACGAAGACCACCACTTGGTTAACTATACCGCCGATGCGATTGAAGCATGTGTGTCATTGACAAACAGGTACATCTCTGACCGTTATCTTCCTGATAAAGCAATTGATGCACTTGATGAAGCTGGAGCCCGTGTTCATATTTCCAACATCAATGTACCTCAGGATATCATTGAAATTGAATCCCAGATCGAAGAAGCCAGAAAAAAGAAGGTAGCAGCGATCAATAGCCAGAAGTTTGAAGAAGCTGCAGACCTCCGCGACTCAGAACGTAAACTACAGGAGACCCTTGAACGTGAAAAACGCAAATGGGAGGAAGAGGCGAAAATCAACCGGCAACCTGTCAGCGAAGAGAATGTGGCAGAAGTCGTAGCCATGATGACTGGCATCCCGGTAAAACGGATTGCTAAAAACGAAGGCGAGCGACTGATTCATATGGAAGAAGAGCTCGAACATTCTGTGATTGGACAAGCAGAAGCTATCAAGAAGGTAGTGAAAGCTATCCGGAGAAACCGTGCCGGGCTGAAAGATCCGAATAAACCGATCGGTACTTTTATTTTCCTCGGACCTACAGGTGTTGGGAAAACTCATCTGGCAAAGGTCCTTGCAAAATACCTGTTTGACACTGAAGACGCACTCGTTCGGATCGATATGAGTGAGTATATGGAGAAGTTTGCTGTTTCGCGATTGATTGGAGCGCCTCCGGGCTATGTTGGTTTTGAAGAGGGCGGACAACTGACAGAAAAGATCCGGCGTCGCCCCTACTCTATCGTCTTGCTCGATGAAGTTGAGAAAGCACACCCCGACGTCTTTCACATCCTTTTACAGGTACTGGATGATGGAGTCCTCACCGATAGCTTCGGACGCAAAGTCGACTTTAAGAATTCGATCGTGATCATGACCTCCAACATTGGTTCCCGCCAGCTGAAGGATTTCGGCCAGGGTGTCGGTTTTGCCACTTCGGCGAAGCAATCCTCTTCGGCTGACCATAACCGGAGTGTGATTGAGAATGCGTTGAAGAAGGCATTTGCCCCAGAATTCCTGAACCGGATTGATGACGTGGTGATCTTCAATGCACTGGAACGTGAAGACATCCATAAAATCATCGACATTGAATTGACACATCTCTACGACCGGGTAAAAGCTTTGGGATATGCAATCGAGATATCACCAGAGGCCAAAGACTATATTGCCGAAAAAGGTTGGGATTCTCAGTTTGGCGCCCGTCCGCTCAAACGTGCTATCCAGAAATACATCGAAGATGCTCTTGCCGAAGAGATCATCAAGACCAAGATCCAATCCAATGATATGATCCAGGTTGGATACGATGCAGAAAAAGAAGAGATTACAATAGAGATCTCTACACCCGCGAAAAAAGCGGAAAAGAGTCCTGAAAAACCAGCAGAATCAGAAACGGTTCAATAACTCCTCTTGAATCATCGTCTGTTTGAAAGCCTGAGGGTTCTTACTTGAAAGTATAAAGACGTTATTTAGTATTTCATTGATTCCTGGATCGCCCTGATAGAGGTACTTAACAGAGGCAAAGAATCCATTGTCATGGTAGTTCAGGACGTTTCCAAGAGGACCCTCAATATAGAAGGTGTCTAAATCTTGTAGCTTTCCGTCAAGGTATTTCTCAGCTATTCCCTCCTTCACTTGCGTTGGGTCCATCCGACGTGTCTCTGAGAAGACAAACTCCCCCATAAAAAACTCATCTTCAATAAAATAAAATAGAGATTTCATCTTCTTCTGGTGGAATGTCTCGTTGTATCCAACCACTTTAACCCGTTTATGATCAAACCGGGCAATATTGATACAATGTGGTGTCCCGAATTCTTTCACCAGCGTTTTGTAGGAGGTTAAAAAAGGGACATCCTGAAACTCAATCGGTATGGTGGTAGTAAAATTAGAAGCTCCTTTCAGCCGTTTGAAGAATACTGAAATATGCAGGGTGATCTCATCTTTGATACAATTATTAAGCGGGTTGCGAAGATCATGCTTCTTGAAGAATTCAAGGTATTCAAAGCTGTATTTCCCTCTGAAAGCTCTGATAATCAATAAGTTTAAAATTGGAAATGTATTTTTCTTCAGAAAAATAGCAAATAACGCGATCGAGAAAATTGCAACGATGGCTACCACCAGGGTAAGAAACCCAGCATCGAACGCACCCCCACTTCCAGCCAGAATTATCATACTTTCTCTTAGAATTTGTAGCTATTATCCTCTATCAACTTATCTGCGATAACTCTTCTGGCCACCTTTACATTCACTCCTTTCACTGTCGAAAGCGCTTTGATAGCTGCAATCAGGTTTTGAGCCTCTTCGCCTGTTGCAAAAGAATTGATAGCATCCAGGCCATTTTTTTCAATCTTGCCGGCAGCATCATAGATCAGGACATCCAGAATCTGCCTGTAAACTGCAATAGCCGCTTCACCTTTCATCGATTCCATCTTCTCTACCCTAAGGGCTGTGGATTCACCAACATAGAGCTCTGTGATCATATCGGAGAGGTTATTCAGCACCTCCTGTTCATGAACGAGTTGCCGTCCAAAAGCAGTTGATGCACCATGAATTACCAGGAGAAGGGCTTTCTTGATGTTACGTAAGGTTCTGATCTTCTCTTCGTAATAACTCTCACCACCCACTTCTCTCTCAACAATAACATCCATGTTGGCTTTCAATGCCTCGGCTTTCCCTAAAAGATCAAAATCTCCTTTCATGCCTCGTTTCATAGCTGTATCAACCACCAGCAACCTGTTGATTTCATTTGTTCCTTCAAAAATGCGGTTTATCCTGGAGTCACGATATCCGCGTTCAACTGCCATTTCGGCAGAGTAACCCATACCACCATGGATCTGAACAGCTTCATCGATAACAAAATCAAGTACTTCGGAACCATAGACCTTCAAAATAGCAGCTTCTACGGCATAATGAGCAATGCCTTCAATAGAAGATTTTCCTTTATCCATCCCATCAGCCTTGTTAAGCTCAATCTGGCGGTCAATGTCCTTGCTTACGCGGTAGATTGCCGATTCCAGGGCGAATGTTCTTATAACCTGCTCGGCCATCTTGTATTTGATAGCCCCAAACGAAGAGATCAAAACGCCAAACTGTTTCCGTTCGTTGGCATACTGGACAGAATCGTTAATAGCCTTTTTAGCTGCTCCCAATACATTCGCTCCCAGTTTGATACGTCCCATATGTAAAATACTAAGTGCAATCCGGAATCCCTCTCCTCGTTTACCAAGGAGGTTCTCTAAAGGGACCTTAACATCGTTGTAAAAGATCTGTGCAGTGGAAGAACCTTTGATTCCCATTTTCTTTTCGTCGGGAGAGATAACTACTCCCGGATAGTCACGCTCTACGATGAAGGCACTCATGACACGGTCGTTTTCAATCTTTGCAAAGACAGTCTGTACATCTGCAAAATTTGCATTGGTAATCCACATCTTCTGACCATTGAGGATATAATGTGTTCCATCTTCAGATAGCTTAGCCTGGGTTTTCCCGGAATTGGCATCACTTCCGGCACCAGGCTCTGTCAGGCAGTATGCTCCCAGCAGTTCTCCGGTTGCCAGTTTAGTGACATAGCGCTGCCGCTGGTCTTCATTTCCATAATACATGATCGGTAGTGTTCCAATACCACAATGTGCCATGAAAGCAACAGAAAAGGAGTGTCCTGCTCCAACCGTTTCGGCTGCAAGCATCTGGGTGACAAAATCCTGACCAAACCCATTATACTCTTCAGGTAATGAGATTCCCATCAGTCCCATGTCGCCCGCTTTCTTTAGAATCGTCTGCATCAGTTGAATATCAGGAGAATCGAGCTGATCGAGATGCGGATATAGTTCTGCAGAGAGGAAATCCTTAATGGTCTCTGCAATCATCAGTTGCTCTTCATTATACTCTTCAGGAATGAATATGTCATTCGCCTCGACTTCTTCTACCAGGAACTCTCCACTTTTCAATACGTTTCTGTTTTCCATTGTTCGGTGTTAATGTGTAAAATTATTTCAGGTTAATACTCCATTCAGAGACCCAATGCCTGAACGATCATCTCTGCCACGTCCAGGGTTTTGACCTCTTCCTCTTTATTCTTGTATTTAAGTCCGTCAGTAAGCATTGTCATACAAAATGGGCAGGCGGTAGCAATAATCTGGGGATCTGTTCTTAACGCCTCTTCGGTTCGTTCCATATAGATCTCCTTCTCCCCTTTCTCTGCCTCCTTGAAATATTGTCCTCCTCCGGCCCCACAACAAAGCGCAAAGCTTTTATTCCGTTCCATCTCAACTAAATTCCGGGTCATCTGGTGCAGAATCTTCCGGGGTTCGTTGTATATATTGTTCGATCGACCAAGGTAACAAGGATCATGGTAAGTGACCCTGGTATCTCTGAAAATGGAAGGATCTACCTTGAGTTTATCTTCGCGGATAGACTGATCCAGCAATTCAAGATAGTTGATCACCTCATAATCTCCGCCCAGGTCGGGATATTCGTTTTTAAAGATGTTGTAACAGTGTGGACAAATGGTGAGAATCTTCCTGATCCCGTAGGAGGTGAACAATTCGATGTTCTGCAATGCCTGCATTTGATATAACATCTCATTTCCTGCGCGCCTGGCCGGATCGCCTGTACACGTCTCCTCTTTGCCGAGAACAGCATACTTGATATCAAGATGCGTGAGTATCTTTACAAATGCACGGGCCACCTTGCGATACCGATCATCAAAGGCACCGGCACAACCTACCCAGAACAAGAATTCCGGTTTTTCGCCCCGGGCAAAAAGGTTAGCCATAACAGGTATTTCCAGAATCTTTGTTTCCATCTTACTTCACGTTCATTTCAAGATTTTCGGCCCACTGCAGACGGTCTTCGGAAGAATACTGCCAGGGAGCTCCATTATTCTCAATGTTACTGAACACTGCCTTTATCTCACTGGGAGCGTAAGCCTCTTCCATCACCAGGAATCTTCGCATGTCGAGGATAAGTGTTGGATGGTTGATGTTGATCGGGCACTCTTTAGCACATGCATTACAGGTTGTACAGGCCCAAAGTTCTTCAATGGAGATATAGTCTTTCAGCAACGATTTCTGATCAGCGTACTCCTTACCCTTTTTCACCATTCCGGGCCCTTTCTCCTTCATCCTGGCTCGCACATCCATCATGATCTTCCGGGGGGAAAGTTTTTTCCCGGTGATATTGGCCGGACACACAGAAGTACATCGTCCACATTCGGTACAGGCGAGTGAATCAAAATAATTTTTCCAACTGATATCCTCAACATCCTTTACCCCGAATCGCTCTATTGGCTCATCAGTGGAGGAAGTAGCAAAAGCAGTATTGGGGTCAAGCATAAGCTTCACCTCCTTTGTAACGTTATCCATGTTCGGGAGTTTCCCTAACGGTTCCAGCCGGGAAAGGAATACATTAGGAACCGACATGAAGACATGAAAATGTTTCGAGTAAGGCAGAATATTAGCAAAAATGAAAATCAGCAGAATGTGGATCCACCAAAACGATTCAAACCAGATATAAAGTCCACTCGCAGAAACACCTGAGAAAAAGCCGATAAGCCAGACACTCACAGGGTATATCCCAATAATCTCCTCCCCTTTCAGGTATTGGTAATCGATGTAGGCAATATTCATCCCTGTAAGAGAGAGCATTAACAAAAGAATCAACGTGAGAGCGATATTGGCATCGATGTGCGAAATAGCTTTCATCTCGATGCCTTCAAAACGGTGGACGTGTATAAATATCCTACGGATCAGAAAAACGATGATCGAAATAGCCACTAAAATGGCAAATATATCCCCTGATGCCGTTATTATTTTATACAACACACCGAGAGGTTGAAACAACTTTTCAGTTCCGAAGAGTCCATCGATGATCATCTCGATGCTACCAATGAGGATCACGCAAAATCCCCAGAAGACCAATGCGTGGAGAAACCCGGTAGCAGGTTTACGGAAAATCTTTGTTTGCCCGAATGCCACCTTCATCATCACACCGAAACGCTTCCCAAAATCCCTGATAGGAAAATTGGCTTTGGTAAATCTGAAATAGCTGATAATCCGGCTGATGGTGAAGGTAAAAACCCCGATAGTAACCAGCAGGGTGAAGGCAAAGATCAGTTGTTTGGTCATGCCTATTTCGATTTGATCTCTCTTACGGCTTCAATCAGTTTCGGAAGTATTTTGCTGGCATCCCCAACGATGCCATATTGGGCTGCTTCGAACACGGGAGCATCTTTATCGGTATTGATCGCAACAATGTATTTCGAAGCACTCACACCAGCAATATGCTGAGTGGCTCCTGATATCCCGATGGCAAAATAGAGGTTCGGTGCGATAATTTTCCCGGTTTGGCCTGTGTGCTCTTCATGAGGACGCCATCCTTCATCGGAAACAGGTCGCGAACAGGCAGTAGCAGCCCCGAGGAGGTCGGCCAGTTCAACTAGCGGGCCCCAGTTATCTGCTGATTTCATTCCACGCCCGCCTGAAACGACGATCTCGGCATCTGTCAAAAGGATTTTCCCGGTTTGTTTCTGAACATCTGTTACCTCTGTTCTGATTTTTCCAGGATCAACCTGAGCTGTGATTGTCTCAATTGTTGCTTCGAACGGGTTCTCGATCAACTCAAATGAGTTCTGAGCCAGGGTGATGATCCGGATGGGTGATTTAATCGTAAGATCGGCAAAGGCACGTCCCGAATAGACCTTCTTATATACCATAAAAGGATCGATGCTAAGCGGTAATTTACTAACCCCTGCACCGATTCCAGCTTTAAGTCTTACAGATAACCTGGGAGCCAATGCTTTCCCAGTATTATTGTTGGCTAAAACTAACACAGTAGCGTCTTCCTTTGTCGCAACATCAGATATCACAGAGGTGTATGCCTGATTGTCCAGAATCACAAGTTCGGTATTCTGAATATGAATGATCTTTTTAACGCCATACTTCCCAAGTTTTTCAAGCTCTCCCGGGTCGATTTTGCCGATTGAGACAGCAATAGCGGTAGTGTTCATCATTTCAGCCACTTTGGCTGCATAAGAGACGAGTTCAAAGGTGAGCTTTTTGAATTTTCCGTCCCAGTTTTCAACGAATGTTAAAACTGACATATTATATTTTTTTAGATAAGTTTTGCTTCATTCTGGAGGAGAGAGATTAATTCGGCCGGATTCTCAGGATCCACAAATTTACAGGCGGCCCGAGGTTTAGGCATCTCATACTGAACAATCTCCGTTAGGGAATCAATGATGGCAGGTTCAGTAACGTTGATGGGTTTGCTCCGCGCCATCATGATCCCGCGCATCGAGGGGATACGGGGTTCTTTCGTAATCCCCTTCTGGATAATTGCAATAAAAGGAACAGTGATGGTCACACTCTCTTTGCCGCCGTCGATCTCACGCGTTAATAAAGCCTTTCCGTTCTCGAGTTTCAGGCTTGATACCGCAGAAACAGATGGAATACCAAGAAGTTCGGCCAGCATCCCTCCTACTGACGATCCGTTGAAATCGCTGGATTCGATCCCACAGAGGATGATGTCATAAGAGTCATTATTAATCACTTCGGCCAGTTGAGATGCAACATAAAAAGCATCTGCCGGGGCAGAATTGATCCGAATGGCATCGTCGGCGCCAATGGCCAGCGCCTTCCGGATGGTTGGTTCTGATCCTATCAGCCCGACATGGGCAACAGTGATCTTTTCAATGCCGTTGGAAGTATCGTCTTTAAGTTCGAGGGCTCGGGAGAGAGAGAGCTCGTCCCATGGATTGATGACCCATTGGATGCCTGTTTCGTCCAGCTTTTTAAGGCCATCAACAAATTTGACCTTCGTAGTGGTGTCAGGGACATTGCTAATGCATACTAATATTTTCATACACGTGGAAGTTTGGTTGTGGTTGCAAATTTAAAAGAAAAATCAATCATCCCCATCCAGGCACTTATTATACTGGGTCATTGCCTTCAGACTCATACCCATACTTGAGAATCCACCGTCGTGATACAGGTTTTGCATGGTTATTTTTCTAGACAGGTCCGAGAACAGAACGATGCAGAAATTGGCGCACTCTTCTGCCGTTGCATTACCGAGCGGCGACATCCGTTCGGTAAAGTCGAGCAAGGCGTCTATCCCTTTTACGCCGCTGCCGGCTGTTGTGATTGTAGGGGATTGTGAAATCGTATTGACCCGGATTTGCTTTTCACGGCCATAGATGTATCCGAAACTTCGGGCAATTGACTCAAGCATCGCTTTGGCATCGGCCATGTCGTTATATCGGTATAGTGTACGTTGTGCAGCAATATATGAGAGAGCCAATACAGAACCCCACCTGTTTATGGCATCCAGTTTCTTCGCAACCTGAAGCATTTTATGGAACGACATGGCCGAAATATCGATCGTCTGATGGTAATAGTTGTAATCAAGGTCATCATAGGTCCGACTCTTCCTAACATTCATCGACATAGCGATCGAATGGAGGATAAAATCAACCTTGCCGCCAAGGACCTCCATGGAACGTTTCATCACTGTATCCAGGTCATCCACTTTCGTTGCATCTGCAGGAATGATCTCAGCGCCTAGCTTCCTGGCCAGGGTATTTAAGCTCCCAAAACGAAGCGCTATGGGCGTGTTGGTAAGAGTAAATACGGCTCCCTCTGCATGGGCCTTCTCAGCAACTTTCCAGGCGATTGACTTCTCATCCAGGGCACCGAAGATGATCCCCTTTTTTCCTTGTAAAAGATTATGTGACATGATTCATGATTCAGAGAAATACCTCAGTTGATTAACAACTCTTTGGCGGTCTGGTAAGATGCCTCTGTAAGTCTATCGCTGCTTACCATCTTGGCAATTTCTTCCACTCGCTCATCCTGTGTCAGCTTTCTGATCTTAGAGCGTGTGGTTCCATTAACATCCTCTTTGTAAACCCAATAATGAGCACTCCCTTTTCCGGCAATCTGTGGGAGGTGCGTAATAACGATGACCTGCATCTTTTCAGCCATTCGCATTAGGATCATCCCTACTTTTCCGGCAATATCTCCCGAAACGCCACTATCAATCTCATCGAAGATAACCGTTGGCAACAGGTTTTTCCTGCTGATCATCGATTTAACACTCAGCATCAGCCTCGATAACTCTCCGCCAGACGCTATTTTTGAGATATCACCCGGGGGAATACCTTTGTTGGCACTAAATAGGAACTTCACAGAGTCGACTCCATCAACCGTCAGTCCATCTTCTGTGGTGCAATGAATCGAAAACCTGGCTGAAGGCATTCCCAGCTCGGATAGCAATTCACTTATCTCATGTTCAAAATCCGGAATTGAATTGCGTCGGGCAGTTGAAATACCCTGGGCCAGCGTAACCAACTCCTGTTCAGCTAGTTCAATTTCCTTCTCCAGTTTGATAATACGATCATCCAGCGATTCAGTCTCCTGAAGTTTGACTGACAGCTCCTCTTTAATCCGAAGTAGCCCTTCAACTGTATCGATCTGGTGCTTTTTCAGCAATCTGTAGATTAGGTCCAGGCGGATTGAAATCCGGTCCGACTCCCTGGGATCTACTTGTACAGTATCTTCCAGACGTTGAAGTTCTTTTGTAATATCTTTAATATCAATTAGATTACTTTCTAACCGATCAACAATTTCAGCTAAATTCTGATGAAAACTGGAAATATTTTTCAATGCCGTGACAGTTTCACCAAATAGTCCCAGTAGATTCGAATCAGCTCCTTCAAGCAAATGGATAGAAAGGATTATCCCGGTTTTGATTTCCTCTGCATGTGTAAGTAATGCAAGCTTATCTTCCAGTTCCTGCTGTTCTCCTTCTATCAAGAGAGCCTTATCTAACTCGTCAAACAGGAAATGCAAGTAGTCTGCATTCCCACGCAACTGAGACTCCTGTTGATTCAACGTAGCCAGTTCTATCCGCCGTTTCTTCTGAATTTTGAACTTCTCACGATATTCCTGTACCAGAAGTTGTACAGAGGCATAATCGTCGAGAATCTCTAACTGGAAGTTAGCTTGATTTAATGTGGTGATGGAATGTTGTGAATGAATGTTTACCAGTCTGGCACCCAGCTCTTTCAACTGATTGAGGTTGACTGGCGTATCGTTAATAAAGGCTCGCGATTTGCCCGTGGGAGAAATTTCCCTCCGTAACATCAAATTCTCATCATAGTCAAGCTCCTGTTCAATGAAATAGCGCTCCAGTCCATAGCCAAAAATGTTGAATGTCCCTTCAACAATACATTTTGTCTCCTTATTAAACAACACCGTTGTATCGGCCCGCTGACCCAGGATCAGGGAAAGAGCTCCAACCAGAATGGACTTTCCAGCACCGGTCTCACCGGTAATCACAGAGAAGCCGTCACGCCAGTCAATCTCTAGCTTCTGTATTAAAGCATAATTTTCAATGAATAGCTTTAATAGCATGAAAAACAATTAATTAACAATTATTTACCTTCAAGGATTGCCTGGTATTTCGAGCTATTGGCAGGATCGATATCTTTCAATAGAGTTACAACATTATTCTTCTCCATAGGAGGAACCCGCTGATCTGAATAGATGTTAACGAATTCATCTTTTTTAGCATCCAGGGTTAGCTGTAAACTGAAAAGACCGGGTCGTGCGACCGAGATCTTCTTAAGCAAATCCAAGCTCTCTGTCACTTTGTTTCTGCCCTGATCAACCCGATCATACATCTGGTCCAAGCCCTGGCGATTATAAATGTAAGCAAACTCACGAAGAGCTGAGTTGGCGGGGTTAAGAATATTGACCACCATCCAGTACCTGTTTTTATCGCTTTCATATGCTTTCCAGCCTGAGACCTGAGCGCTTTGGGCTGTGTTGACTATCTCTTGAGCTTTCTCAAAAAAAGGAGTTCCCCCATAAAGGGCAAACGAGTCAAAATAGTAACCCAGACACATATATGTGTAAAAGGCCAGTGAAGAAGTCAGGTTGGAAGAGAATACCCCATCTGAATAATCAAGTGTCTGATATTCAATATATTTGAAAGTAAAGTCCCGGTCAATATAGTTAAGAAGGATCGTATTGTAAGCTGAATTGAACACAGGCCGGCGCAACACCAGGTTTAAGGTTCCTCTGAAGTCGTCGCCAGAAGGCCTATCATTGATCGTTATCAGCATTGTGCACTCAATTCGTTCCTCTATCTTCACATTATAGTTTGCCCAGGTCCGGTTATTCATGAATTCATAAACCGCCGTTTGCAAGGTTTCAAACACCTGTTTATCAGTGCCTTCAAGTGTTGGAGAGGTAACACTTACAATACAATCCAACTCCTGGGCTTTCAGGTTCATGACAGATAATGTCAGGAAGAGAAACAAAATGGTTTTTCTCATGATGTCTGTTTTGTGTTGAGGGATACCAGGATCGCATCAACAATATCTGAAGCAACTTCTCTCTTGGGTTTAAGTTCCCCGGTAATCGTTGGACCTGAACTGGAGATAATCGTCACTTTGTTTGTAGTAACACCAAATCCTGCACCTGGCTCTTTCAACGAATTTAAAACGATTAAATCAAGGGATTTATTTTTCAATTTGTTCGTGGCATTTGCAAGGCCATCTTCTGTCTCCAGGGCAAACCCAACAAAGCACTGTCCGGGTTTTTTATTTTCTCCCAATTCCTTCAGAATATCAGGTGTTGGAGAAAGAGTTACTGTTAGCTTGTTCGGCTTTTTTTTCAATTTCTCGGAAGAGGGGTTCTCCAGTGTATAATCGGCAACAGCCGCAGTCATGATGAGGATATCCATATCGCCGATCTGATCCAGACATGCCTGGCGCATCTCTGCAGCCGTATTGACATCTACCTGCCGAATGGCAGGATGATCCGTATGAAGGCTAACCGGACCGGTGATAAGTACCACTTCTCCTCCCCTGCTTGCAGCCTCTTCAGCGAGGCTGAATCCCATCTGCCCGGAAGAGTGATTCCCGATAAAGCGAACAGGATCAATTCTTTCATAGGTGGGTCCTGCAGTAACTAGAATTCGTTTACCGTTTAGTTCTTGCCTTTGAAAAAAAAAACCGTCGATGATTTGAAGGATATTCTCCGGCTCTTCCATCCGGCCAGGACCTGAAAGCCCACTGGCCAGTTCTCCAACCTGCGCATCGATGATAATATTTCCAAAACCTCGAAGAATCTCCAGATTTTTCTGAGTTGTTGGGTGCTGATACATATCAAGGTCCATGGATGGTGCAATCATCACCTGACACCTGGCAGAGAGGTAAGCAGTAACCAGGAAATTATCTGCAACGCCATGGGCCATCTTACCCAGCGTATTAGCCGTTGTTGGCGCAAACAGCATCAGGTCGGCCCACTGACCGAGTTCAACATGACTGTTCCAGGCTCCCGTATCGTGGTTGAAGGGGGAGAAGATCACATCTTGCTGCGAAAGGGTTGCCAGGGTAAGAGGTGTTACAAAATCTCTGGCAGTAGATGTCATGATCACGCGCACAAGGGCACCTTCCCTGACAAGTAACCTGATCAGGTATGGAATTTTATACGCAGCGATTCCGCCGGTGATGCCGATAACGATATGTTTCCCTTTCAGCATCAGGAAATGGTTAAATAATCTCCTCTTTTTGCTCAAGTTCAGGTTTGCGGAAGTAGATCTCCTTATTCTGGTATTCGTGAATGGCGATCAATGTCGGTTTTGGCAGGTGCTCGTAATATTTGGCAATCTCAATCTGTTCCCGGTTTTCAAATACCTCTTCCAGGTTATCTGTTGTGGTGGCAAATTCGGAGATCTTCTGATTCAACTCCTCCTTCATCTCTGCTGCGATCTGATTCGCCCGTTTTGAGATTACGGAAACCGTTTCATAAACATTGCCAGTACCTTCAGTATAATCTTCAACATTCCGGGTAACCGCAATTACATCTGTTTTAACTTTTTTATAATCCATCTTTATTTAAATCTTACTCGTTTACTCTCTTTTTCTACTACGTCTTTATTTTTATTCACCATCTTTTGAATCTCTTCACGCGATTTGTCATTCAACTCTGCTGCTTCACCTGCAAATTTACTGGCAGGGAACTCTTTATAGAAATCCTGAAATGCAACAGTAGTATTTGTAAATCGTTCATATTGCTTCTCCTTCACGCTCATGGATGCATATTTTGCATATGATTTTATCACTAAAAAGAGGATCTCCTCCCGGTGAATTGTCTCAGGATAGTCCTTTAGGATATTGTGGAATGTCATAATAGATGCAGCATAGTCCTTCATCCTGTAATATAGCTTTGCTATTTTATAATCCTTCATCTCCAGTTTTGCCCGCATCTTATCGATCAATTCGTTACATTCAGGAACACGTTTACTTTTCGGATAGATGTTCATGAAAAGTTGCAACTCTTTTATAGCGTCATAGGTGTTCGTCTGATCCAGGCTATGTATAGGAGAGTTGAGGTAATTGCAATAGGCGCTCATGAATAAGCACTCCTCTGCCCTACTGGTATTAGGGAAACTGGTATAATACCGTTTAAAGTAATAGGATGCAAGGGTGAAATCTTTCTGGTGGTAATAACAGTAGGAATAATAATAATAGAGATCCTCCGCTTTGTCGGTAGCACGGATCGCTCCCATCATTTGATCAAACAACTGTAAAGCTCTCGAATAATCTTGCTCGTTGTAATAGGCAATAGCGGCATTGTATTTGGTATCCAGATCTGGATTTTTCAACAGTTTGCTATGCTTACAGGATGCAATGGCGAAAGCGACAAGGACAATAAAAGCAATTTGTTTGATCCATTTCATGCTGCAAAATTACAAATTTTTGAATACTTTTGTGACCTTAATTAATTCCGGGATTAACTTAAAACGCAAGAACTGTGGATATATTTGAAAAAGTAATTAAGAACATGGGTCCATTAGGACAATACGCAGATGTAGGTTATGGATATTACTATTTCCCAAAACTTGAAGGGGAGATCTCAAACCGGATGACTTTCCGTGGGAAATCTATGATTGTTTGGAGTCTGAACAACTACTTAGGGTTGGCGAATCACCCTGAAGTTCGTGAGGCGGATGCCCGTGCAGCTGCAGAGTATGGCATGGCCTACCCCATGGGAGCCAGGATGATGTCGGGACAAACCAGGTTTCATGAGCAACTCGAACATGAGTTAGCTGCTTTTGAGAATAAAGAGGCGGCTTATCTGCTGAATTATGGTTACATGGGCATGGTGTCGATTATTGATTCACTGATTGATCGCCATGATGTCGTTGTATATGACTCCGAAGCGCATGCCTGCATCCTGGATGGTTTGAGAATGCACATGGGCAAGCGTTTTGTTTATCCGCACAATGACATGGAAAAATTTGAAGCCTCGCTGAAGCGTGCACGGAAACTTGCTGATAAGACAGGAGGCGGTATCCTGGTGATTACTGAAGGTGTATACGGCATGGCTGGCGACCTGGGAGATCTTCCAGGGATCCTGCAGTTCAAAGATAAATATGGCTTCAGGTTACTTGTCGATGATGCACATGGATTTGGCACCATGGGATTAACAGGGGCAGGAACCACTGAAGAGCAAAAGGTGATGGATGGAGTTGATGTTTACTTTGGCACCTTTGCTAAAGCAATGGCTGGAATCGGCGGTTTTGTGGCCACCGATAAGGCTATCATCAAATCTCTCGCTTACAACATGCGCTCGCAGATCTACGCGAAATCTCTCCCGATGCCTATGGTTATCGGAGCCATGAAACGACTGGAACTACTCAGAACAAAACCTGAGCTAAAGGATAAGCTCTGGACTATTGTACGTGCATTACAGAACGGTCTAAGAGAAAAAGGATTTGACTTGGGGAAAACAGCCTCTCCCGTGACTCCCGTATTTCTGAAAGGGGGAGCGATTGAAGGAACGCAGATCGTTGCTGATCTTCGTGAGAACTATGGCATCTTCTGTTCAATCGTTATCTACCCGGTGGTACCCAAAGGAGTAATCATGCTTCGTCTAATCCCAACAGCTGTCCATACCCTGGAAGATGTGAACTATACCATTAGCGCATTTGCTGAAGTCAGAGAAAAACTGGATAACGGGAAATACAGCAAAGGGTCCGTTCCCAACGTTGCAGAGAAATACTGATCCCTATGATGACCGGGAAGAATCAACTCATCATCAGCATCAACTCCACGGTCCTCTTCCTGATTGCATATATACTGGTTTTCAGCCTAATAAGTTTTATCACTGTCCTATCGGCATCTGCCTTTGACATCTCTTCTGAAATTCAGTACAACCAGATTCTATTCTACATCCGGAGTTACGACTGGACTTCCGACGCTGTGAAGGCAATTTTCAGTACGGGCCCCATTCTGGCTCTCTTGTCAGGCACACTTTTATGGATACTTTATACGAAGGTTGCCGAGGAGACAGGAATCCTTAAGTTACTGGTGGTTTGGATGACCGCCCAGTGCGTCATCTTCTTCTTCGGAGATATGATGATAGGGGCTCTCTTTAGTAAAGGATTCGGTTATGTGATCATGTACCTCTATTTCATGGATACCGGAAAGATGATCATTACCCTGTTTGCTCTCTCGGCCATGTTTACGCTGGGTCTCATGATGGCCCGTCAGCTTCTTTTTACCGCGAATACATATTTTAACGTCCTTCCTGGCGATCAGGCCAGGAGATTTACACTGGTTCAATACCTGATCCCGTTTGTGGCGGGAAATATTATCATTGGTCTGGTGAAGCTTCCCGGGATCTCGCTGTATGAAATCTTTCTGAACTTTTCGATCATCCTTCTTCTGATCCCAGTATACATTAGGGCAGGGATGATGCAGGATCTTTTTTTCGATGAAGAGGTAAAGGAGACGAAAATTTACTGGAGAAGCCTGGGCATTGCAGTGGTTCTGCTGATCCTTTTCAGGATTATTTTCGGTGTCGGTATCAGGTTCTAGCGGAATATGATCCGGTCGGTATAACTTGCCATCCCCGTTGTCAGCCTCAGCAAATAGAGACCGGCAGGCAGGTTCCCAAGATCAAGCCTGACATTCGTGACCCCGCCGGATAGATCCAGATGCATGGAGTAAACCCGTTTTCCGTTCATGCCAAAGCACTCCACTTCGGCTTCTGCAATACCTGTTTCGGGCAAAGTAAGATCAACGATGCCATTGGATGGATTTGGGAAAGCCATGGAGACGCGCACGTTACGGGGTTCATTTTGCGCTACATTCAGCGGTACCAGTTCTACATCCAGGCGTAAGGTTTCATTGTTGGTAACAGTTACGTCATAGACTGATTTTGGGAAATAACCAGTAGCAGAATAAATGATGTTGTATATCCCTTCATCAAGTAATCGGGAGTAGTATCCTGATGGGAGTTTTGTGTCGACGTATGAATTATCAATGTCGTGTAATGGAATAAAGATCCTTGCCTGTAAGGGTTCTCCTGTGACCGAGTCGGTTACAATTCCCTGGACCCCATAACCAGCTTGTTCGATATAGTTAAGAAGCGAGCGATAGTTGTACTCCCAGTAAGTTAAAAGCTGGTTTGCCGGAAGAAGCTTTACATCAGAGATTTCTAACGTAACTTCACGATCTGAATGCCAATAGTTCATATAATCCTGACGGCCTCCTGAGATGGTATACCACTGATACCCGTTAGAGATGCCATTATTGAATCCCGAAAAATAGCTTCCCGGACTATGAAGATGAACCGTGTCAACATACTGATGACCCACAAACTGCCACCAGCTATCATCAGCAGCAAGTTTGGCCCAGGTGTCCCATGGGTAGTTAAAAACTTCGGCCCCGCCGTGAAAATTAGCGCCCATCACAAAGTGATTGCTATCTGCAAAAGCCATGAAAGCAACTGTTTCAGTCTGCCATGCATTGCCATCGGGGTGTGGGCCATCTTCAGGATCCGGATAATTCCGGTTAAGATCAATCCCATTTGCATTGAACCTTCTTGCCTGGTAAACAGAGTTATTTCCTCCCCAATAGGTGCCATCTGGGTTAGCAAGAGGATTAATATAGATCTCCATGTTGTCAACCATCTCAGTGATTCGGGGATCGATACCGTAATTGGATAAAAGATAATCAATCAGGTGGAGCATCAACACATAGCCGGTGGTCTCATCCCCATGGATCGATGAGGTATAAAGAAACTCGGGTTCTGCTTCCTGTTCGTTTACGTTATCGCTGATCTTGACTGCAAGCAGAGCCCTTCCCTGCACTGATGTCCCGATTGAAATCACCTTGCAAATATCGGGATAATCGGCAGCGAATTCATCCATGAAATCGATGTACTCCTGGTATGTTGGATAGAAGTTCCACGTTTGCAGTGGGCTTTTACCGCAACCAGGCGGGCGGAGTTGCTCTTCGGTCAGCAGTGAGCCTGGGTGAGGCAGGATTGTGTATGCATAGCCCATCTCAAGAAATTTTCTGAACCCCTTTCCATTAGCATACGCAAATACTTGATCTCCCAGGACATTATCAATAGAAATAACTCTTGTCAATGATTCCAGTTCCAAAGGAGATCCAATGTTGAATGTAAAATAGATCTCGTCATCACCTGCGCTGGTTTGCGGGAAGAGTAAATGAACCGGCAATAAGAACGTGAGTATTAAAACAAGGGGTAATGATTTCTTCATCATTGGTTATCAATTTGTTGTTCGAATTTAAGGATCAGGTCGCGGGTAGTCTGATTGATTGTTACAAGAGGTAATCTGACAACGTTCTGGCAAAATCCTTTGAGTTCAAGAAGTGCTTTGATGCCGCCCGGACTCCCGTCGGCAAACAAGGCGTTGATCAGATCGATCAATTGAAAGTGGATCTTTCTGGCTCTGGAGAAATCTCCTTCCATTCCAAATTTTACCATTGATGAAAACCCTTTTGGGTAGGCGTTTGCAACCACAGAGATAACACCATCAGCACCCATTGCAAGCATTGGCAAAGTAAGTCCATCGTCGCCGGAGATTACAAGAAAATTCTCAGGCCGATGCTTCAAAACCTGATAAATTTGATCGAGATTGCCGGATGCCTCTTTGATGCCCGCAATATTCGGAAAATCATTTGCCAGTCGTATCGTGGTTTCTGCTGAAATGTTTCCTCCGGTACGTCCCGGAACGGTATATAAGATAACCGGCAAGGGGCTAGCTTCAGCAATGGCTTTAAAATGCTGGTAAATTCCCTCCTGCTGAGGTTTGTTGTAATAGGGTGAAACCGAGAGAATTCCATCCACACCATTCAATGGCATTGCTTGGATCGCCTCAACCACTCCGGAGGTGTTATTCCCGCCAATTCCAACAACCAGTGGGATTCGGCCGGTGATTTTAGCGACTGAAAACTCGATAAATGTCTGTTTCTCCAGTTTTGAGAGTGTTGGCGCTTCTCCCGTTGTTCCCAGAGCAACGATGTAGTCAACTCCTCCTTTGATGACATGATTTATCATCCGTTCATATGCATCAAAGTCAATGGCTTTGGATAACGTAAATGGAGTAATAATAGCAACCCCGGTACCCCGAAATTTTGAGGTTTCTCTATTCATGCTGTTGAATAATTGTGAGATAATGTCGTATCTGTTTGATAAATTCAGCCAATCGCTGTGGCGCATCCACTTTGATCATCAAGTCGTAGTGTGTGGTTTTCTCTTCGCTGAAACGGCCAACTTTGCATCGCGCCCTGGAGAGTCCTGCTACAAACTTTAGCGGAAGATGGTCCTCCATAGTCAGGTCAATTAGCAGGTCAAACTCGGTTTTGATAAAATCGTTCACCTTCCCGTTTGTCGGCTTGAAGTACCAATTCACCTCCTGTTGTGAAAAAAAGTCATATGATAGCTTTGGGAGAAAACGGTTAACCATCTCTTTAAATTGAAGATATCCAAGCGCTTTTACCTCTTTATGATCTTTTTGAAGATTCGAAACAAATATTTCTACCTCATTGTAATCGGGAAGGGTGAAAAGCGGATAAAGGATCCCTATGGTTTTTGCTCCAGCCAGGTTGACCATGGACCGATTTCGGTCCACGCTGACTGACTCCCTCTTCAAAAGGAAATTCCCGATGCTGGTCCTCAAGCTTGTTAGCATGCAACAAAGGTAAGACTTACTCAGGATTTTTTCTATAAATATTTGGCGATAGTTTCATAGATTTGCTACTTATTCCACTTAATGAAGATCACATTCCTTGGTACCGGCACATCACAGGGAGTTCCTGTCATAGCATGTCACTGTGACGTTTGCAGATCGACTGATCCGCGGGATCAACGGCTGCGTTCTTCCATCATGATAGAACTTGGAAACCAGAGAATTGTCGTTGACTGCGGACCCGATTTCAGGCAGCAGATGCTTCGGGAGAAGGTTCAATCCATTGATGCAATCCTCGTCACACATGCCCACAAAGACCACCTGGGTGGCCTGGACGATGTTCGCGCATTTAACTACAGCCTTAAGAAGCCAACACCGGTCTATGCCACCGACGAGGTACAGGAACAGATCCGAAGGGAATACAGTTATGCTTTCGAAGGTGATCGCTATCCGGGTGTCCCTGAAATTGAGCTCCATACATTTACAAACAAACATTTCTTCATCGGCAATACAGAAATTGTCCCGATCAAAGCTGTTCATTATAACAACGACCAGTTTGTTTTTGGATTCCGTATCCATGATTTCACATACCTGACTGATGTTTATAGGATAACCGACGAAGAGAAGGAGAAGATTCGGGGATCGAAAATAGTTGTGGTGAATGCATTGAGGAAACACAAGCACTATTCACACATGAACCTGGAAGAGGCTGTAGCCCTGCTTAAAGAGCTGAATCCCGAGAGAGGATTTCTGACACATATCAGCCATCAGATGGGACTTTATTCCGATGTTGAAGGTGAACTCCCGCAAAACATTTTCCTGGCATGGGACCGCTTGACTTTCGATTTATTTTAGACTCATCGAGAAAACCCCTGCACTCATAAGCAAGTTGATGTCACTCAACGAAAAAAATTCTTTGCGAGAGTCATCCTTGTTACTTTTAGCTGACTCAACTACCCTTTCGATGAATGCCATCCACCAACCAGTCAGGGCGGAGAGACTCCATGGTGCTTGGATTGCGCCACTGGCAGGTCTGCTTATTCTAACGGTGATCTTATCACTACGGCTTCTTTCTGACCCAGATATCGGGTTCCATCTGAATGCGGGTAAGTGGATCATTAATCACCTGGCTTTCCCGCAAACCGATATCGCTACGTATACGGTACCGGATCATGAGTACATTGACCTCCACTGGCTCTTTCAGGTCTTTATTTTCGCAAGTTATACACTGGTAGGTTATAAGGGTTTGAGTATCCTGGTGTGTCTCTTGGTTTGCTCCCTCTATTACCTGCTTGGTCGTCGCATGCAGCATTCAGGTGTACCCTATCATACCTCTATACCTCTTCTGCTCATAGCTCTTCTGATCACGGAGTCCCGGTTTATTCTCCGTCCCGAACTCTTTACTTACCTCTTTATCACGTTGAGCCTGATGATTCTGGCTAACTATTATATAAACAAACGAACGCCTCTCTACCTCCTACCGCTCATCATGCTTGTATGGTGCAATATGGAGGGATTATTCATCCTGGGATTTTCACTTATTGGAGCTTATTTCATCAGTATATGGATACGTGACCGTAAACCTGACCTTCAATTGCTGGTATGGGGTTTGGCAACCGTCATTGTTTGCATGATAAATCCCTATGGTTTAAGAGGGGTCCTATTTCCCCTGGAGTTGCTGTCGAGGTTTCAGAACGGCAATATTTTCCATGAGCACATCAAAGAGTTCCAACCACTTTTTCAATTAAACAATTGGACTATAAAAGAGTATTTATCAGTCTTTTATATGGCATTATCAGCTAGTAGTATCCTTTTTACTCTGAAACAACGGAAACCCCATGAACTGATTCTCTGGGTTATTTTTGGGGTACTCTCCCTGTTTGCCATACGGAACATTACACTATTTGTCATTGTCACACTTCCGATAACGGGACAATCTGTAACAGATATAGTTAGGAGATTTGCCAACAAGATACCAATGAGGGACCGGAAAAGAATAAACCTGATTTTTGCCGGAAGTACCCTGCTGGTCATCCTCCTCTTGATTCCCCGCCTCGTCACAAATACATATTACATCAATAATCTCTCCTACAACAAAACCGGAATAGGACTTGATCGTTGGCAACAACCGGAAGAGGCCTCGGAATTTTTACTTGACAACCACTTGGATAGCAGAATCATCAATAGTCTCAGTTATGGAGGCTGGCTCTCATGGAAACTCTCCCAACCAGTTTTTATCGATGCCAGGCTAGAGGTTATCCAGGAAGCTTTGTACGCTGAGGTTGAAGAAAGCTGGAATGGGGGTCTAGGCAGGATGATTGAAAAATATCACCCTGCAATGCTTGTTTATGACTACGTGCGTTATTTTTCATGGACCCCACAGCTTCTCGCTCTTCCTGGCTGGCGCCCAATTTATCTCGACGAACAGAGTGTTGTATTTGCCCGTAAAGGGTATGCCAGTAATATTCCATTCCCTGATTCGGTGAAAATTTTCAACCGATCTGGAATCAGATCAATTCTCAGCACATCAGAGAAGATGAAGATTTTATCACAGAAAAGCCCGTCTGAATTCGCACTCTGGCTGAAAGGATTTTATAAAAAATATGACTGCATCCCTTCCAGGAATCAAAATATTGCATCGTTTTTTCTACAGATGAAGAAATACCCTATTGCAGAGCATTACTTTCTGGAGACCCTGCGAGAGAGTTTCGGATCGGCGATCTCCTGCTACTATGCTCTTGCCGGTATTTATAAGGAGACAGGTAATCAGGTTTTGGCTGTAACCTGTTACAAGCGTATCCTGGAAATTGACCCCGGTAACGAAGAAGTAAAACAATTACTGGAAATCGAATCACAAAAACCGATAAAAAATCTTAAAAGGATGGCCAATTGCCTTGCCGATGCAGAAGCCACCAAGCATTTCAATAACGGCAATTTAAAATATAAATCAGGGGATATCTACGGTGCTTTGACTGAGTATTCGACTGCTATCAGGCTCAATCCCACACACTCCAAAGCTTACTTGAATAAAGGATATATCGAAGCCGTTGAGCTGAAAAACTTCGAGTCGGCGATCATTGATTTTGATAGTGCTATTACACTTGATCCCGAATACGCAGATGCTTATCTGGGCCGTGGGAACAGCAGATATAGTCTTCAGGATATAAATGGAGCTTTAGAGGACTGGAAAAAGGCAGAATCTCTTGGAAGTAAGCAAGCGCAAGAGCTAATTCTGAAGCATCAACGGTAATTCTTTCACTTTATAAACCCGTTTCAACGTAAGCAGATTCATTGGGTTTCCTCCCAATCCATGTACATTATTCCATACAAACCTTAATACCTGATCGTAATAGAGGACCACCACGGGCGCTTCGTTCATCATCACCTGTTCCATCTTCCTGTACGTATCAAACCTCGAGGTGTCCTTCTGAATGGTCATTGCCTCTTCGAAAAGTCTATCAAACCCAGCATTGCTGTAATGAGTATAGTTGGGTCCCCGGGGAGAGAAGTTTGGTGTGTAAAAGAGGGATAGGTAATTCTCAGCATCGGGATAATCAGCTATCCATGAGGCTCGGAAGAAGGGTAACTTCGCCATTGACTTCATCTCTCTCATAGCTGCCGGCGGACTAACCTCTATCTCAAGCTCAATCCCGATTTCTGCCACCTGGTGTTGGATGTATTTGCAAATATCAAGATAATCAGGCGTGGAAACGAGTGTGATAACCGGCATTTCCACTGTTGGAGTATACCCGGCCTGATTGATCAGCTGACGGGCCAGTTCGGGCTGGTAATCAAAGTAAATCCGGGAAGTATCAAAGCCTGGCATGCCGGGCGGTATCATTCCATAGATGCCAGGGGTTCCAATGTTATTTCGCAGATAAAGGATCATTTTACTCCTGTCAAATGCAAAGTTGATGGCTTGTCTGATCAACTTGTTATTCAGGGGGCTTTCCCGTACTTTGTCGGAACTTGAATCAACCAATATCCCAAGATACTCTGTATTGAGATAGGGCTGGGAGATCATTCGAAACCGGTTGCTATACTTCGAATTCAGCCGGCCATCCCGGGTTAGAAGTTCATCTTTATAGCTTGGATCAATCCCTGACATAAAGTCCAGCTTCCCTTGTACAAACTGCAAGAATGCACCCTGTTTATCGGCTAGAAATGTGATCGCTACAGCGTCTAGATAAGGAAGTTGCTTTCCATTTTCCCACTCGAAATAATCAGGATTCCTTGTCAATACGAGTTTAATCCCCTCTTTCCAATACCCAAGCCGAAACGGACCGGTACCTACTGGATGTTCCCGGAAACTGGCACCGTAATAGCTAATCGCTTCCCGTGGAATGACTGAACAGTAGGGCATGGAGAGGAGTTCTGGGAATGGAGGGAAAGGGTTTGCCATCCGTATGACCAGGGTGGAATCATTAGGAGCGAGAAAGGGTTGATCGTCTGCTGTATAATTAAATACCCATGCTCCTGCCGATGCCGTAGCTGGGTCCTTAATCCTATTGAAACTAAATACGAAATCATCTGCCGTTACCAGCCTCCCCTCCCCTTCAGGGAAACAGGGATCGTCATGGAATCTCACATCCCTTCTCAGGAAAAACCGGTAGGACATCCCATCATCAGCAACTTCCCAGTATTGCGCAATGCAGGGTAAGAGATCCAGTTGATCGTTCAGCTGAACCAGTCCCTCAAACAGCTGATGGGTCCCCCAGATCGTTGCCTGGTCGCGGGCAAATGCCGGGTCGAGTGAAGAGATGTTCGCCGCTTCATTATACCGGAAAACATTACTCTCATCTGCCGGATCAAATCCTCTGGAGCAGGAAAAAAGAAACAGCAGAATGAGGGTCCGGAGTCCCGTTTTGTAGGGGATTAACTTCACGCGGTTCGGTGGAGTCAACATGTTTCTCATTCGTTGGTCAACCAATTTTCTATCATTTTTTTTCCTGTGGGTGTCATGAAGGACTCAGGATGAAACTGAACACCCCTCACACGAAATGTTTTGTGCCGTATGGCAAGGATTGTCTTATCTTCACTGATGGCTGTGACCTCCATACAATCTGGAATAGTCTTGGGATCAACTGTCCAGGAGTGGTACAATCCGACCACGCTTCCTTCACTCACACCGTTGAAAAGTTTTTTTTCATCAGCCAGAATATGCAATTTTGCTGTGATACCATGTTTCACAGTCGGCATATTGATCAGGCTCCCTCCATATTCAACTGCTATTGCCTGATGCCCCAGGCAGATACCAAGGATATCCTTTTCAGCACCATAACGTTGGATCACTTCACACATCCGGGGAAAATCGGATGGTATCCCTGGTCCTGGAGAGATCAAGACTCTATCAAACCGGGAAACTACTTCAATATCCAGCCTGTCTGACCCCACCACATCATAGTGTGTTACACCACTCTCTTCAATCAACTGTACCAGGTTGAATGTGAATGAATCACTATTGTCTATGATCAGTATCCGGGTGTTGTTAGCCATCTGAAAATTAGGTATCATTGCATCAAAATTAAGAATATTCGGATATATGATACCCGCTGGCTTCAAACGTATGAATGAATTAGGATCCCGTTCTGAGCCATTTCTCTTCATCCTCGATTTTGACTTATCGAAACCACTCATATACTCGCCTAAAGAGGCTGAAGAGGCTGGCATCCTGTATCAGCTTCACGAGAGGATAAATTTCACGCCATGCGCCATTGTACCGACTCGGTTTAATTTCAAAAAATCGCCAGTATTACCGGATGTTTACCAGAGATCATTTGACCTTGTCATGAATCATATCCTGGCAGGGAACTCCTACCTGGTCAACCTGACTTGCCCTACGAAGATTGATACTGAACTCTCGCTCCGGGAGATATTTTTCCGAAGCAAGGCCAGGTATAAATTACTTGTACCGGAGTCATTTATCGTCTTTTCTCCTGAAATTTTTATCCGGATCAATGATGGCATCATCTCTTCCTATCCCATGAAAGGGACAATAGATGCCTCTGTGCCTGATGCAGAATCGATCCTTCTTACCAACCCGAAAGAGTTGGCCGAACATCACACCATTGTGGATCTCATCCGGAACGACCTGAACCTTGTAGCCAAAGATGTGCATGTTGAGAAATTCAGGTATGTCGAGGAGATTACTACCAATTTTACAAAACTCTTTCAGGTCAGCTCCATGATCACAGGAACTCTTCCTCTTGATTATTCCAGCCATATCGGGGATATTCTTTTCCGGATGCTACCTGCCGGTTCAGTTACAGGTGCACCTAAAAAGAAAACTGTCGAGATCATCCGGGAAGCAGAAAATTACGACCGTGGTTATTACACGGGTATTATGGGCTATTTTGATGGCTCAACACTTGATTCAGGGGTGATGATCCGGTTTATTGAAGAGACTCCTGAAGGGAAGGTGTTTAAAAGTGGAGGAGGGATTACTTCTCAAAGTAAAGCCGATGCAGAGTACAGGGAGATGATTGACAAAGTGTATGTGCCTATTACTTGAAACAATCAGAGTGAAGGATGGCAAGTATTGCCATCCGGCGTACCATCAGGCGAGGATGGACCGAAGCAGGAAAGCTCTTTTTCCGGAGTCACAGGCGTTGAACATAAATGAAGTCCCAATACCGAAAATCTTCATGTGTGGCATCATTAAATGCCGGATAGTCTATGATAAAGAGATCAAGGAGGTAACGTTCCAGCCATATACCCAAAAACCGATACGATCGCTTGTACTTGTGGAGGCCGGAAATATAGAGTATCCTTATAAATATCTTGACAGGTCGGGGATTGTGCAACTTCAAAAGGGGCATCAGGATTATGATGAGATCATTCTGGTGAAAAATGGATGTATTACCGATACATCTTATAGCAACCTGGCGTTTCTATCCGGGGATGAATGGTTCACACCAGCTGAACATCTCCTGAACGGAACTTGTCGCCAACGGTTGGTTGACCAGGGGGCTCTTCAAGAAATCCGGATCACACCAAGAGACCTCTTCCGCTACAGCCATGTCTCTCTGATCAATGCCATGCTAGACTTGGGTGAAGTTGTCCTTCCGATTAAAGAGGTAAAATCACTGCAAGATTTATCAATGGGGTTGGATTTTGGTTAAATTCAACGTAGATACAACTGCCAATCTCGCTACCATAGCCCTGGGATAAATTAACATCACAACGATGTGGATGATAATGCCTTCTATGCCAATAACGGCTTCGTCTTCACCGACAATGAGCCGGATTGCAGCACCCTAAAACCGGGAAGTTATCACTATTGTCTCCTGGCAAACGGGGAGAAGATCACCAGGAAACTGGTTGTCGTCCAATAGGGGGATGATCCAGTTGGCAGTTGGCAATTTGCTATTCCTTTTTTGATTCCTGCGCAGGAATTTCTATTTTTGATTGATCAAATCAATCAAGATGAAAAAACTTTTCCTTCTTTTAAGTTTCACGCTATTCGTAAGCTTTCGCCTTTCTGCAATAACTCCGGCTGTAATTGCTGATACTGCCCACTGGTACATGGAGCACAGCTACGATGTGCTACAGTACAAACTGGAAGTAGACTTGTATGATAACTATGCAACGCCATACCCAAAAACCTTCACGGCGATCGAGACCATCACTTTCAGGGTGGATTCAACCCTTAATTCCATTAAACTGAATGCGGTGAATACCTCTCTGGAGGTAACTGCCGTTGAACTTGCAGCTGTAAGTTTCACACATGCCAACGACACGCTGACGCTGCAGCTGGATCAGACATATAACCCAGGCGCTATAGTAGAAGTGCAGGTATGGTACCATCATCTTAATATTGCTGATCAGGGACTCTATGTCTCCAACGGATTTGTGTTCACCGATTTCCCTCCTGAAGGAGCACGGAAAGTATTTCCTTGCTGGGACAGACCATCCGACAAAGCGACCTGGGATCTTACGGCCCAGGTGCCTATTACGGTAAGGCTCGGATCTACCGGCTACCTGGCCGACTCCACGATCGTGGCTGATACACTATGGTATCATTGGGTTTCAGACAACCAGGTCGCTACATATCTGATTTCCTGGACATCTTATAATAACTGGAATATCAATGTCACTTACTGGAACAATATCTTCAATCCCAACGACAGCATTCCCATCTGGCTTTATAAAAAACCAACTGAAAATATTACCAACGCCGTGGCAAAGATCCCGCTTCTGACTGATTTCTATGCCGGGAAGTTTGGTGTATATCCTTTCTCAAAAATTGGTTTTGCTACCATATCAACCTTCCCCTGGGCTGGTATGGAGAACCAGACCATGGTAAATCTGATGCCGAACGGTTACAATGACGAACCATTGATTGCTCACGAACATTCGCATATGTGGTTTGGCGACCTGATCACTTGCGGCACCTGGGCCGATATCTGGCTCAACGAAGGGTTTGCCACATACTGTGCCCAGTTGTGGCTGGAAAACCAGAGTGGGTATGCGACTTATAAAAACAAGATGAATTCTCTGGCCAACAATTATCTGAGTGGCAATCCGGGATGGCCTTTGTATCATCCGGAATGGGCGATCCAAACCCCATCTGCCAATGCTCTTTATAATGTGCCCATCACTTACAACAAAGGGGCTTGTGTTTTATTTCAACTGAGGTATGTCTTGGGTGACTCCCTCTTCTTTGCCGTCATGCATGCCTATGCTACCGACACGAGCCTCACGTATACGTGCGCTGTGACCGAAGATTTCGTGGCTATAACCAATGACGTTACCGGAGAAGACTACAATTGGTTCTTCAATGAATGGGTCTATGCCCCTAACCATCCTTTCTACGAAAATATGTGGGAGATGGAAGATATGGGAGGTGGTCAATTTAAAATTATCCTGGAGATGAACCAAACTCAAACCAATACCGTTTTTTTTAAGATGCCGATTGAAGTCAAGGTTGATTTCAATGACGGAACCGATACCATTGTGACTGGCTGGAACGATACCAATCCTCAGACACTGGAGTGGATATTTGACAAATATCCGACCAATGTCACCTTCGACCCAAACCGGAATATATTACTAAAGCACGAAACCACCGTTGTGGTAGAAAGGGAAATGGAGCCCTCCGGTTTTTTTCTGAACCAGAATAGCCCCAACCCTTTTGGGGATCAGACAACGATTTCCTATTCAACTGATCGGGAGGATAATATCAGGATAACCCTTCTTGATAATACCGGCAAGATGTTGAAAACCCTGATTGACCGGTCACACTTTCCGGGGAAGTACAGTTATATGCTTCAAGGCGAAACACTTGCATCAGGGATTTATTTTTGCAGAATGGAGGTAGGAGAAACTGTCCGTACAATCAAACTCATCGTTCAGAAATAAAACCGGGGAAATTACCATGCTACGACATGTTTCGCTTCTTAAAATATCAGCGGGTTCCTAACCTTTATCTTAAGCAACGCTTCTGTATTGATCTCCTTCATCTCCTCGATGAAGTGGAAGGATAATCCTTTTACATAATTGGTTTTGATCTCGTCGATATCTTTTTTGTTCTCTTTGGAGAGGATAATATCGGTGATGCGGGCCCGTTTTGCGGCGAGGATCTTTTCACGGATCCCTCCTACCGGCAATACTTTCCCCCGCAGCGTAATCTCCCCTGTCATTGCCAGGTTTTTTTTCACTTTCCGTTGCGTGAACGCTGATGCCAGAGCAGCAAAGATTGTGATCCCGGCCGACGGCCCGTCTTTCGGTGTAGCACCTTCCGGCACGTGAATATGGATGTTCCATTTACCAAAGAGTTCGGGGTCAATGCCAAAATCGGTTGCGTGGGCTTTGAGGTATGCCAGTGCGATGGAGGCAGATTCTTTCATCACATCCCCCAGGTTTCCGGTAAGGGTCAAATCCCCTTTCCCTTTGTTCAGGCTCACCTCAATAAAGAGGATCTCACCTCCATGGATGGTCCAAGCCAATCCTGTTACAACCCCAGCCTGTTCATTATTGATATGTTTATCAACCTGGAACAGGGAGGCTCCCATAATCTTTGTAAGATCTTCTTTCTTCAGTGTCTTCCCGAACTTTTCGTTCATAACCAAATTGGTGGCACGCGACCTGATGAGTTTGGCAATAGACTTCTCCAGACCTCTTACGCCCGATTCGCGGGTGTAATCTTCGATGATCTTTTGCATGATCTCACGAGGAAATACAACCTGGCTCTTTTTCAATCCATGCTCACGTATTTGCTTGGGAACCAGGTGTTGCGTTGCTATATCGATTTTCTCTTCCAGGAGGTATCCTGGAAGTTCGATGATCTCCATCCGGTCGCGCAGAGCCGGGTGAATGGTGCTTAATGTGTTTGCTGTTGCAATGAACATGATTCGGGAGAGGTCGAACTCAATCTCCAGGAAGTTATCATAAAACGCAACATTCTGCTCCGGATCAAGCACTTCCAACAGTGCAGCCTGCGGGTCGCCACTGTAATTCATGCCTGCTACCTTGTCGATCTCGTCGAGTACAAAAACCGGATTAGACGATTTGACTTTTTTAATACTCTGAATGATACGTCCGGGCATAGCTCCTATGTATGTTTTACGATGGCCACGCAATTCCGACTCATCCCGAAGGCCACCCAGCGACATTCGGATATACTTTCTTCCCAAGGCCCGGGCGATCGACTTGCCCAATGATGTTTTTCCCACTCCCGGAGGGCCAACGAGGCACAAAATCGGAGATTTCAGGTCGCGCTTCAATTGGATGACAGCCAGGTACTCAATGATCCGCTCCTTCACCTTCTCAAGCCCTGTATGATCTTCATCCAATATCTTTTTCGAATGTGAGAGGTCGAGATTATCCACTGTATATTCGTTCCAGGGGAGCTGTACAAGTGTCTCCAGGTAGTTAATCTGTATTGAGTATTCGGCAGCAGCCGGATGCATGCGCTGCAGCTTGGTGATCTCTTTCTCAAAGACTTCGGCTACCTCTTTTGACCACTTCTTGTTTTTTGCCTGTTCGCGCAATGAGGTTACCTCTTGCATATTCGGCCCACCACCCAGTTCATCCTGAATGGTCTTCAACTGTTGGTTGAGCAGGTAATCCCGCTGCTGTTTGTCCATCTCAGTTTTAACCTTCTCCTGGATATTGTGTTTCAGTTCAAGGACCTGAAGCTCCTTGGTCAAATGGTGCAGCACGAGGTTGGATCGTTCGATCAGGTTGGACACTTCCAGCAGCTTCTGCTTATCTGCGAGTTCAACATTGAGGCTCGAGGAGATGAAATGCACAAGGAAAGAAGTACTTTCGATATTTTTTATCGCAAAAGCAGCTTCTGAAGGAATATTCGGGGATTTATTAATGATCTGAACTGAAAGGTCTTTCAGGGATGAGATCAGTGCGCTGAATTCTTTATCTTCATGGATTACCTTGTCGGGGAGGCCATATGCCTCCACCCTGGCCTTGATGAACGGTTCCGCCTGGATCAATTCGGTAACCCGGAATCTCCTTTTTCCCTGGATGATCGCTGTGGTACTTCCATCAGGCATCTGCAGGATCTTGATGATCTGAGCTACTGTCCCCACTTCATTAAGGTCTTCGTACTCAGGATCTTCCACGTTTGCGTCTTTTTGCGCCACGACTCCGATAATTCGTGTTGTTTTATAATATTCCCTGATAAGGGCGATGGATTTGTCGCGCCCAACTGTTATGGGAATGACAACACCCGGAAATAATACAGTGTTTCTCAACGGAAGGATGGGGAGTATCTCAGGAACATCTTCTGCATTCATCTGCTCTTCATCCTCAGATGAAAGCAAAGGAATAAATTCAGTCTCAGAATCCAGAAGGTCTGAGACGGCGAATATATTTTTTTTAAGTGATTTGTCCATCATCACACAAGTCAATTTGTCACAATAGTTAAAAATGTAGTCTAGCAGTGCTATTGACAAGATTTGTGCCAGCATTGGGAAGAGTTACATACGCCTGTTTCTCAGGGTGATGTTGAAGACACTTTTCATCAAGTTCATTTCGATATCATCGAACACCCGGGCCCTGCGTTTGTAAACAGCTTCGGCAACCTCAATTGCCTTATCAAGCTTGTAATTAGAGTGTCCGGCAGTGCTGCCCCATGTAAAGGAGGGGATGAAATTCCGGGGAAAGCCTGTCCCAAAAATATTGGCATTGACCCCAACGACCGTACCGGTGTTGAACATTGTGTTGATACCGCTCATGGAGTGATCGCCCATGATCAGACCACAAAACTGAAGATGCGTATTGATGAAGGTCTTCTTGCCATAGCTCCAGAGGCGGATCTCATCATACGTATTTTTCAGATTGGAGGCATTGGTATCTGCTCCCAGGTTACACCATTCTGAGATGACAGAATGTCCGACAAAGCCATCATGAGCCTTGTTTCCGTAACCAAAAAAAACTGAATTGTTCACCTCTCCGCCAATTCTGCAATGCGGACCAAATGTCGAAGGGCCATATATTTTGGCTCCCATTTTTATCTGGGTACTTTCACAAACAGCAATAGGGCCGCGTAACATAGCTCCTTCCATGACTTCTGCATCAGTTCCAATATAAATAGGGCCATTTGTTGCATTCAGTGTAGCGCCCTCAACCCGGGCTCCTTGTTCAAGAAAGATATCTCCTGTTCCAATAACCTTGTTTGTGGTACTGACCGGTTGAGACTTTCGACCTTTGGTAATGAGTTTGAAATCCTCACGAAGCGCAAGATCATTTTTTGCGAAGATATCCCAGGTGTGGTTGATCTTCAGCGGAGCACCCTTCAATAAAATCTCTTCTATTCCTTCAGATGCAGATTCACCTGGGGCATCAAGATCTTCAGCTGTCACATTCAATGCGATGATGGTATCGTTGAATGCCAGGGTTTGGTCGTGTTTGAGACTTTTTATTGCCTTAACCATGGCTGGATCAGGACATACAGAACCGTTGATCAGGATGTTGTGATCCTCTTTGACAAAGGGATATTTTTTCGAGAGATATCCTTCAGTTAACGAAGAGGTCTTCACTTTCAAATGCTTTTCCCATTTTTCCCGAATGGTCAGGATCCCAACCCGGATGTCTGCGACCGGACGCATATAAGTCAATGGCAGTAAGTTGGTTCTTACGATGCTCTCGTCAAAAAGAATATAGTTCATGTACTGGTTCCTTGGTTCCTAATTACAAAAGTATGAATTACGAAAGAAAAAAAGCCCCCGAATTACAGAATCGGAGGCTTTTTTTTCAGATATTTTCAACAAGCTACTTATTTTCTTTCTTATCCAAATGCTTTTGATACCGACTCTTGAATTTATCAACCCGTCCGGCAGTATCCACAAACTTCATCTTACCTGTGTAAAATGGGTGCGACATATGTGAAATCTCAAGCTTGATCAGGGGATATTCCAATCCATCTTCCCAAACGATCGTCTCTCTTGTTTTTACGGTCGATTTCGACATAAAAGAGTAATCGTTTGACATATCTTTAAATACAACCAGCCTGTAATCTTTCGGATGAATATCTTTCTTCATTTTCAAACAATTTTATAAATGAGGGTGCAAAAATAATGATTTTTCTCTAATTATCAGTGCTTCAACTAAATTTTTTCCATTAGAAATTCCATCGTATCTACCCCATCCGCATAGTCTGAAAGCGCGGGATTCTGCGTCTCACCAGGTTTTACAAGACTTTTTCGTGAAACAACACACTGGATCTGTTCCCTTTGCTGATCCAGAGTAGCTTCAACAAGGGAGAGATCACGGTAGTACTCAAAGTGCAGGATAGAAACAGGAGTAGTGAGTGGCTCTGCTTCAACCAAAAGGTAAAATATACCGTCAAGGAAGCGTGTTCTGTTGACCATGTATATCGATTTGTAGTAATCAAGGTTATTCCTGTACTTTGGGTGGTGAAACAGATCCTGGTATTGCAGAAAGGCTTCATGAAGAGGTTTAATATCATATCCTTCGGGCAGGTATAGTTTGGAAACATTCCGGCAACCCAAACCGAAATACGAAAAAATATCTGATGCGAAGCCCTGAAGTTCTGTTGTTGATTCCTCTCCATCGAGAATGGCTACTCCAGTGCGATTTTTCCTGATAATATGGGGGTACTTCCCGAAATAGTAATTAAAATACCTCGAGGTGTTATTGCTGCCAGTTGCGATAATTGCTTCAGGCTTGTTTATCTCTCCGGTTGTAATCTCGATCCGGTTGGCCCATGATGGTTCCAACCTCTTAAGCACCTGAATCAATGCCGGAATCAGGGAGGCATCCTGAGATGACAACTTGGCTATCAGGTGGTTTCCTGATAACAGAACAGAGAGCATATCATGGAATCCCACCATGGGAATATTTCCTGCCATGATTACCCCTACCCGCTTTGGATCTGCTTTCTCTCTGGTTTTTGGAGTGTATTTTACCAGCCAGTTTTCAAGAATAGGTTGATCCAGCATGTTTCCCCAATAATTGAATGCCAGAAGGATATTGTCCCGTGTAAACCATGTGTTCTCCCTTTCTGCCTTTTCCATAGCCGTTTGCATGATAGCTTCAATTCCGGATGAAAGTTGATGCTCCACACTGGTATTGGAGCGTTCTCCTGTGAAAGAACGGAGTATCTCTCCCAGGCGGGAAAAGGAAGAAATTCGCTGTTCGAGGTTCATGTTCGGCGATTTTTCGCAAATTTACACAATCAATCCGAATCCGGAAGAAACCTGACCCATCTGACTATGTATCGATCTTCCTTCATAAAAGTAATCTGTTATAAAGGCTTACTGGCTCTCTTAGTGGTCTCTACCCTTTCCTTACATGCCCAGACAAATCGGGCAATTACAGAAGCTGAGGAGCAACTGAAGGAGTTGTTCGATATGATGATATCATCTGATGATGATGAGGTACGAATCAACTCAGGCGTCAACTTCTCAGCACTATTTCACCAGACCCTGACTTTGGATGGTTCCTTTAAGCATCCCTTCTCCCTTCTTTCTAACCTGTCAAAACTGACTTCCTCTGATGAAAAACTCCGGATTTTTACCTGGAATTTGCCACTCCATTCAGGAATGAATCGGTTTTATGGTCTCATCCAGATAAATTCAACTGAAACAGATCCTCTGATTGTGGTCGACCTGATGGATCAAGGTGATAAGATTGCTAATCCTGAGGCAGAAATTCTTTTTCCTGAAATGTGGTACGGCGCGATCTATTACAAGTTGATCACACTGCAAACGGTATATGATCAGGTGTTCTATACGCTGCTGGGATGGCGAGGCGAGAACATGCTAATGACTTCCAGACTCATTGATATCCTCACGATTTCATCTGCCGGAGAAATTAGCTTCGGCAAAACGGTGTTTTGCGATTACGCTGAATCCAAGCCTACGCGAATCCTTTTCCGTCACAGTGCCAACGTAACAATGTCCCTCCGCTATGAAGAACAATCGGTAGCTACTAATAAGAAATGGCATGCCCGACGCAAGGAGTTCTCTTATAAGCGTGAGAAGGCATGGTTGATCGTATGCGACAGACTGGTGCCTGCGAATCCACAATTGGAGGGGCAATATGAATATTATATTCCGGCTGGAGATGTGATGGATGGTTTTATTTTCAAAGAAGGATGTTGGAATTTTATCAAACAGATTGATGCCAGGAATCCTTAGAGAAAATAATCTTTAAACCTTTTACAGCACTTGTTTTTGCCTCAAATATGTTTTAATTTTGACCTCTGTAGAATGTTAGGAAACCAATAATATTTGATTTAATATTGCATCAATTCTCCATTGTTAAAACATGATCAAATCACCACACTATGAAAAAACATAATTTTAATGCAGGTCCCTCTATTCTTCCGAGAATTGCTGTGGAAAACTCTGCAAAAGCTATCCTTGACCTCAATGGAAGCGGCCTGTCACTCCTGGAAATTTCGCATCGACACAAAGATTTTCAGGTAATCATCGACGAAGCTACTGCATTGTTTAAAGAGTTAATGAATATCCCTGAGGGATATCATGTCTTATTCCTTGGAGGAGGCGCGAGTACACAATTTGCCATGGTACCTTACAATCTCCTGCAAACCCAAGCCGCTTACCTGGAGACTGGTGCATGGGCAAAGAAGGCGATAAAAGAGGCAAAAATTTTCGGAAATGTGAATGTTATCGGATCCTCCGCTGATAAGAATTTCAGCTATATCCCAAAAGGCTATACCATTCCTTCTGATGCTGATTATTTCCACATCACTACCAACAACACGATCTTCGGGACAGAGATCAAATATGACATGGATTCTCCTATTCCTCTTGTTGCTGATATGTCGTCCGACATTCTAAGCCGACCCACTAACGTCAGCAAATATGCGTTGATCTATGGCGGGGGACAGAAGAACCTTGGCCCGGCTGGGGTGACATTCGTCATCATCCGTGAAGATATTCTGGGAAAAGTAGATCGTAAGATCCCCTCGATGCTTGATTACAAGATCCAGATTGACAATGAGTCCATGTACAATACACCGCCCTGTTTTGCCATTTATACCTGTATGGAGACCCTGAGATGGATCAAAGGGCTGGGTGGACTTACGGCGATCCAGGTGATGAATGAGAAGAAAGCTAACCTCCTCTACGATGCCATAGACAACAGTACCATGTTTGTTGGTACCACGGCTGTTGCGGACAGATCTCTGATGAACATCTGTTTTGTTATGAAGGAGGAGTATAAGGAGAAAGAGGATGCCTTCATGGAGTTTGCGAAAAGCAAAGGAATGATAGGGATCAAGGGACACCGTTCAGTTGGCGGTTTCCGTGCATCCACCTACAATGCATTACCAATTGAAAGCGTACAGGCACTAGTCGATAGCATGCAAGAATTTGAAAATGATAACGTATGACAAAAGTACTGATTGCAACAGATAAACCCTTTGCCCCTATTGCCGTAAAAGGCATCCGAGAGGTAGTTGAGGAGGCAGGGTTTGAATTAGGATTGCTGGAGGGATACACTACGAAAGAAGAGTTGCTCAACGCCGTGGCCGATGCCGACGCAATGATCATCAGAAGCGACAAAGCCGATAAAGATGTCATCGATGCCGGCACGAAGCTCAAGATTATCGTTAGGGCAGGTGCAGGATACGACAATGTCGACCTCCAGGCATCCTCTGGAAAAGGTGTCGTAGTGATGAACACTCCCGGACAAAATTCCAATGCGGTAGCGGAACTGGCTCTGGCTTTGATGACTTACTATGCAAGAGGATTCTTTAATGGGAAATCGGGCTCCGAGCTCATGGGGAAATCTCTTGGGATTCATGCTTATGGCTATGTTGGCAAAAATGTTGCCCGGATTGCTAAGGGTTTTGGCATGGATGTTTATGCGTTTGACCCCTTTATTCCGAAGGAAGAGATTGAGAAGGACGGAGTTAAATGGGTAGGTACGGTTGAAGAACTTTACAAAACCTGCCGATATATTTCTTTGCATATTCCGGCTAATGAGCAGACAAAAGGGTCTATCAACTACTCCCTGCTGTCACTGATGCCCAAAAAAGGCGTTCTGGTGAACACGGCACGGGCCGAGGTGATCAATGAGGCGGACCTGCTTAAGATCTTTGCTGACAGAGATGATCTCGCTTATTTATCGGATGTGGCACCATCCAGTCTTGCCAATTTTCAAGATATTTATTCATCGAGGTTTTTTTGCACCCCTAAAAAAATGGGAGCACAAACCCAGGAAGCCAATATCAATGCGGGAATTGCTGCTGCAAAACAGATTGTTGCATTTATCAAACATGGGGACAGAACTTTCCAGGTAAATAAATAAATATTTGTATATTCGTGCTAACCAAATCCTCTCATCTATGGAACACGAACAGGAAAAGTCTACTACATTTTTCAGGTTTGAAGATCTAAGAATCTATCACAAATCCCTGGATTACGTCAACTGGATCTATACCCTGGCCGAAAAGGTGCAGGTTGAACCCCTTGCAAAATCATTCTTTGACCGTTTTCTGGCATCGGCACATAGTATAACAATAAATATTGCAGAGGGTTCATCCCGAAATAAAAGCCAGTTTGTCTACTATTTAAAAATGGCTAAAAGCTCTGTCAGAGAGTGCGTTGTCATTTCAACAATAGGTCAGACACAGGCTTTTCTCAATGAGACTGATTTTGACTATTCAAAGAACCAGTTGATGGAGATGACAAAGATGATTGGAGCGCTAATCGGAAGTTTACAGCGCAGTGTAAAAGCCAGTGATTCTGAGACGGATGATGATTTGGATTGATTTCATATTATGGCGATACTAAAAGCATTCAAAGGTCTCCGGCCTCCAGTAGAGATAGCAAAAAAAGTGGCCTCCCGCCCTTATGATGTACTGAATTCAAAAGAAGCACGGGTGGAAGTGGAAAACAACCCCTTATCACTGCTTCATATAATCAAACCTGAGATTGATCTTCCAACTGGATTGGATGAACATGATAGCCGGGTTTACGACAAAGCCAGAGAGAATTTTGAGCTATTCAAGAAAAAGGGATGGCTTGTGCAGGATGACAAGGAGAGGTTGTACATCTATGCTCAAACCATGAATGGCAAAACACAATATGGCATTGTCGGTTGTGCTGGCGTGGACGATTACCTGAACGGAATTATTAAAAAACATGAGCTGACCCGTCATGAGAAAGAAGAAGACCGAATGAAGCATGTTCGTATTACAAATGCAAACATGGAACCTGTCTTTTTCACTTACCCTGCTGTAAAAAAAATTGATACGATTATTGAGGATTATGTTCAGGAGCACAAACCAGCGTATGATTTTACTGCTGTGGATGGTATCGGACACCATTTCTGGGTGATCGAAGATGATGATATCAGGGATAAGATAATAGCGCTGTTTAAAGATGTTCCATATACCTACGTCGCCGATGGCCATCATCGTACGGCTGCCGCAGCATTGGTTGGGAATGAAAAGAGGAAACAGAATCCTGATTATACAGGAGACGAAGAGTTCAACTACTTTTTGGCTGTTCATTTCCCCGACAACCAGCTCTCCATTATCGACTACAATCGGGTTGTTACAGACCTGAACGGGCTGACAAACGAAGAATTTATGAAGAAGTTGGAGGTGGTCTTTACCATAGAGCCTAAAGGTTCTGAAATATTCAAGCCTGACCGCCTTCATACATTTTCGTTGTACCTCAATGGACTATGGTACTCTCTTACAGCTAAACCGGGAACATTCAATGACTCCGATCCTATTGGGGTTCTTGATGTGACAATCCTGTCGCAGCTTGTGCTCGATAAGATACTGGGAATAAAAGATCTGCGCACGGATAAGCGCATCGATTTTGTTGGTGGCATCAGAGGACTTGGAGAACTCGTCAAGCGTGTCGACAACGGTGAGATGAGAGCAGCCTTTGCGCTTTATCCGGTTTCCATGCAGCAGTTAATCGATATTGCTGACACCGGGAATATCATGCCTCCAAAGACTACCTGGTTTGAGCCGAAGCTTCGAAGTGGACTTGTCGTTCACCAGTTGGATTAGATAACCGGGTACCTTTTTTTTGTTAATTCTCCAAATACTCCTTAAAGACTTCCTGCAGGTACGCTTTTCCCTCCAGGATCAGTGTGTCTTTAAGCTTTTCGGAGGATTCGAAAAAGTAAAAATTGGGAACGTTCTGGTCAAACGAAAAATATCCATCCGGGCGGATCCATCCTGCTCCATCTTCATTGGTAAAATAAGCGAAATCAGGCACATACGGATTAAAGAGGTTTTTACTCCAGTGAAACTGTTGTGCCGGAAGGTCAAGCTGACCAAGTAATGTTGCAGCAATATCGTGCTGGTTGCCCATCTTACTCAATGTTGTTCCTCTGTATTCCTCCCTGATCACATTCCCAAAGAAAAGCATGGGTATTTTGTGGTACTCCCTTGAGTGAGGGTGCCAGTTATAATAAGAGTTGTGGCTATGGTCGGCAACAATGATAAAGAGGGTGCTGTCATACCAGGATTTGGTTGAAACCTGTCGAAAAAACGCTCCAAGACAATGGTCAGTATAGAGTGCAGCATTGATGTATTCACGTTCATTGTCGCCCCATGTAAGCGGCTTCGCATACGGTTGATCCCATGGAGAGTGCGTACTCACAGTGAAGAGTGCTGCGAAGAAGGGTTGCCGAAACCCGTCAAGGTCATCGGCCATATACCCTAACGTAAATTCATCATGAATCCCTAATTTTCCCTTTGGAAACTCAACTGGGAAATCATATACTTCCATGATTTTCTGAAATCCATTATAGTAGATATAGCCTTTTATATTTCCATAAATCAACTGGCCTCCAAAATAGAAAGCGGTTGAATAGCCCTCATTTTCAAGATCCCGGGATAGGCTCGGCACTTTCTTATACTTATCGGGCTGCACGGTAATACAGGAGATCGGATGGGAAGGAAAACCTCCAAAAATGGAGGCCATCCCCTGTTCAGAGCGGGCTCCTGAAGCATAGAGACTGGTAAAGAGAATTCCTCCTTCCTGCAACTTCCTGAATTCAGGAGTAATTCCTGGTTTACCGCCAAGGTCTTCGATGAGGTCGGCTGACCAACTCTCCAAGATCAGAAGCACCACATTTGGACGATTAGTCGTTAGCAATTGAATGGTTGTATCCTCCGCCACATGATAGATTTGCTTAATCAGCGTTTTGGCTGAAGAGTCATCCATGAATACATATGGATTCCTGTTGAAATTCTGAAGATTTTCGAATACACTGATATAGAGGTTAAAGACATTGTTCACCGAAGCGATATTCATGATGTTATTTTTTGAATAGATCGCTTCGCTCTGATTAATCGGAATTGCCTGCACCCCTCCTCGCATACCGAGAACCAGTAATATGGGCGTAAATAATAAAAAAGCAAGTGAAAACCACCAGGATCGCCTAACCCTGAGAAGGTTGGGATAGAACCAACGAATGTATAGAAAGACTCCCACTCCACTAATCACCAGCAGAAGCAGCAACAGGATCAGAAAATCTGACGTACCCGAAGAGTTATAGATCTCGCCAGGATGGTTGAGGTACTTGATCACCTTGTAATTCAATTTTGTTTTCCATTCACTATAAATCCCCATCTCTCCAACTGCTGTAAGGGTATAGAAAACGACCATGACACTCGTGTAGATTTTGTTTACAACATTCAACCAACGAGGAGAGTATACTGATTGAATAATCAGGAGAAGGAATGGCAGCACCATGAAGTAACACGCGGTTGCCAGATCGAGTTTGAATGCATGATAAGGTAACACCAGGACCTCCTGAAAAGGGATCTTCTCTATGCGAAGAAGTTGGAGATGATAAACGATAAAAACCAGCCTCGTAAGATTAAAGAAGAGTATCCAGAATAGAAATTGCCGGAAGAAAGAGCCAAGAATCTGCTTCATCGTAGAGAAAAGGCAAAATTAGTTCATTGTTCGAAACGATCAAATCACTAATTTTGTTATGTATTAAGCCCGGAAATTCATGACCCTGCAAGAAAACCTTTATAACCTGATGCACGAAATTCAACCCGGAGTAAAGTTGGTTGCCGTATCAAAAACGCAACCGGTTGAAGCCATCCGTATTTTATACGATGCCGGCCAGCGAATCTTCGGCGAAAATAAAGTTCAGGAATTGGTCACAAAACAACCTAAACTTCCCGTTGATATCGAGTGGCATTACATCGGGCATCTCCAGCGTAATAAAGTGAAATTTATCGTTCCGGTCACATCGATGATACATAGTATCGACACGTTCAAACTGTTAAAGGAGGTCAATAAAGAGGCCAATAAAATATCCCGTAAGGTAAACTGCCTGCTTCAGTTCCATATCGCCACCGAAGAAACTAAATTTGGCCTTGACTGGGAGGAAGCTATAGAGATGTTAACCTCCGCTGAATATCTCGAATTGAAGTTTGTGAACATCTGTGGCGTGATGGGGATGTCAACATTTACTGACGATGAGGCATTAGTACGGCAGGAATTTCGTCAACTCAGCTCCATTTTTCACCAACTGAAAGAGACATTCTACAAAGACTCGACTCACTTCACAGAACTTTCAATGGGCATGTCGAGCGATTACCGGATAGCAATTGAGGAAGGCAGTACATTGGTGAGGATAGGAACGATGATATTTGGGCCCAGATAGAGAACGTGGAAAAAACATTAAACTGACTGAATCATGACAAGAGGATTATTTTTACAAGGATTCCTGATCCTGGCAATGACTATTAATTCCGCTGCCCAGCTATACCTCCCCAAAAAAGCATATATGCATCTGGTCGGAAGAGTTGATACAGATCAGGAGATAACGATGAATCTTGTCAAAGTGAATGACAGTATATATGCCGATCTTGTCTACACCGGGAAACAATGTAGTTTCTCAGTACTTTGCGGCAAAGTGAATGACGATGGCACCTTTTTGATGAGATATCCATTTTGTGACACAGGGAAGGTTTTTCGGGGTCGTTTTGTCAATCGACAATCACTTTCGGGGAGTTATGAGTCGATCGATGGAGAGGAGAAACATCCATTTGTCATGGTCGAAAGCTATCCTGAAGGGTCCATCCCCTTATTGGTTTATTTTAAAGAATTTTCACACCCATTGGTCGACAAACCTGAATCTCCCCAAGCACAGATCAGCCAGTGCCTGATTATTCCAGGTGAGTCAAGCAATCCGGTTCTTTCCGACTCCCTTCGTATCCTCATGATTTCCAGTTTTTCCGGAAAACAGGACCGACAGAAAGATCCAGATAAAGCCATCCAGTCAATTCACCAGACATTCTTAAAAAACTACCTTTCCAGCAATGAAAGCCTTTACGAATCAATGCCTGATGCCGGAAGCCTGAACTGGACCCTATTGAAATTCATGCACATTTTGTACAACGACAACGATCTTCTCACCTATTATCTTCTCAACTATGCATACACTGGTGGGGCTCATGGCATGGAGACCCTGGAATTCACTGTTGTCAGCATCAAGACGGGTGAAGTGCTCACGCTTGAAGATCTCTTTAAGCCTGGTTTTGAGACACAATTGACTGCACTCCTCACCCGGAAGTTAAAAGTGATGGCAGGGGTAAGTCTAAATGAGAAACTTTCTGATAATGGGTTCTTCGTTGATGATGTTGCACCCAATGCCAATTTCTATCTCACGGAAAGCGGAATCGGTTTCGTTTACAACCATTATGAAATAGCTCCGTATGTCAATGGCCCCACTGACATTCTTCTTCCGTTTGAGGAGCTAAAGAAGATCCTGAAGGAGAAGGGACCTGCCTCCGTGTTCCTAACTTGGCGTTGACACTCTTATAAACCGGTTTTTTCCGAAATAATCCAGAAACATTTCCACAGACCTGAAGCCCTGATCATGGAAAAGGTTCACAGTTGCATCTCCATAATTTTCATGAATTTCCACGTAAAGCAACCCATCAGGCGTAAGGTTTGTCTTTGCAAACCCTGCAATGGCATCATAGTAGAGCAATGGATTGTCATTGGCAACAAACAGTGCATTTTCCGGCTCATAATCCACAACATGACTGCTCATGGTTGCTCTTTCCTGTTCAGGGATATAGGGGGGATTACTTATGATTATATCAAAAAAAACCGGAGACCAGGAAAAGGATGGATTGAGAATATCGTCCTCAAAGAACGTTACTTCCAGCTGGTTTGACAGAGCATTCTGTCTTGCTATTTCCAGGGCATCGGGGGACTTATCAATTCCAGTGACATTGGCCGATGGAAAGGCTTTTTTCATAGACAAAGCCAGGCACCCTGAACCGGTTCCTATATCCAGGATTGATATCGTTTGATTCCTGAATCGTTGATTGTCACGTGTTACCAAAACAGCCAACTCCTCTGTTTCAGGGCGTGGGATCAGGACTCCTGGTTGAATCTTCAGGTTTAAACCACAAAATTCCATACGACCTATTATATATTGTATCGGCTCACCCGCCCGCAACCTTCCGAGTGCGTTCAGAAAACGAAGTTCGATCTCCTCTGTCAAAAATTTCTCCCGGTTGAGGTGAAGAGTCGCCCTGCTCCATCCCATAAAGTTATCGAACAGATGGTAAAGAATTGCCTTTGTCTCTAGTTCGGGATAACGGGAATTTAATTCCCGGTGAAAGAGTAAAACCATCTCGCCTGCCGATTTTTTCCCTTTATTCATAGGACGAAAATATAAAATAAATAACTTCGCCAGACTAATGGAATCTTCTGACACATATTTTTCAATTGCCGGCGAATCGCAAAGTTCCATCCGTGAAAAAGCCAGCAAATTCATTGCATTTGCATATACTGTAACAAGTGAAGAGGAGGTAAAGAAGTATCTTGAACTTCTAAAGAAGGAGTACTATAATGCCAATCATCATTGCTATGCTTACAGGATCGGACATCCTGAAACTGCTATTTACCGGATTAACGATGACGGAGAGCCATCTGGTTCAGCCGGAAAACCCATTTATGGGCAGCTTCTTTCGAAAAATCTTTCCGACCTCCTAGTTGTGGTGATTCGGTATTTTGGTGGCACGAAACTTGGGATTCCAGGACTCATCCAGGCATACAAATCAGCGGCTTCTGATGCACTGGATCAGAACAGGATCATAACAAAAGTAATCACCACTCAAATTTGTGTTACCTTCCCTGTGTTGCAGATGAATGATGTGATGAGAATTTTGAAGCAAGAGGAGGCAGAAATCCTTTCACAGGACTATGCAGAGGATTATTTCATCCGCTTTTCAATCAGAAAATCAAAGAGTGATAGGATAAAGACCCGTCTATTGTCGCTTACTAACATATTTATATATGAATGATCAATATCAGGATCATACAGTTACTTTTTTAATTCAGTCTTCTTTAGTATTAATATTGAAAAATATCCTGTATTATACTGAATATCAATACATTAAATATTTAGAATCATTATAATTTATAGTTTTTTCATTACAATAAATCCTTATATCCCAGCAACATAGAAACTAGTTTTTCATTTTTTTTAGAAAATATAGGCCCATTGAATCTGTTGATCTGTCATTTTTTTTAGAAAATCAACCTATAAAAATTTTTTTATTCAACTTTTTTTTTAAAATTTTGTTAACAATTTGATTCTCCCCAGCTCATCCAGGATTTTGACTTGCGAATAAGATCCAACAGTTCGATATAAAAGTAAAATAGATTAAAAAATATACATCAAAACCCCACACCTATACGTGTTAATGGAAAAGAATGTAGCAGAAGTTTGGGAAAATTGTCTTAGGATCATCAAAGACAATATAAACTATCAAAGCTACAAAACATGGTTCCTTCCTATTAAACCGCTGAAACTCCAGGATCACGTACTTACAATTCAGGTACCTAGTCAATTCTTCTACGAATGGCTCGAAGAACACTACATCAGTTTGCTGAGGAAAACGATTAAAAAAGAGCTGGGGCAGGAAGGCCGTTTGGAGTATAGTATCATCATGGATAATTCTGATAACGAGCCTGGCCCGTTTTCTATTCATGTTCCTACAACGGAACGAAAAGCAACTGCCAACCCTTCCGTTTCCATGCCGATTGATCTGAACCGTGGTGCATCTAAAGAGATCCCGAACCCATTTATTATTCCTGGTTTGAGAAAGATCAAGGTCAATTCGCAACTGATCGAAAGCTACTCGTTCGACAATTTTATTGAAGGTGACTGTAACCGTTTGGCAAGATCCGCAGGGTTTGCTGTTGCTGAGAATCCAGGAAAAACAGCTTTTAACCCACTTCTACTCTACAGCCAGACGGGACTTGGCAAGACCCACCTATCCCACTCAATAGGACTTCAGGTAAAGAATAACTTCCCTGAGAAAACAGTATTATATGTTACTACCGACCAGTTCATCAACCAGTTTATCGACTCGGTCAAGAACAACAACCAGAACGATTTTATCCATTTCTATCAGATGATCGATGTGCTGATCATCGATGATATTCATAATCTTGCCGGGAAAGAGAAGACACAGGATGTGTTCTTCCATATATTCAACCACCTGCACCAGAAAAGCAACCAGATCATCCTCACTTCCGACAAGCCTCCTGTTGAGATGAAGGGTCTCGAGCCCAGACTTCTATCCCGTTTCAAATGGGGGCTCTCAGCCGATCTGCAGATCCCGGATCTGGAGACAAGAATCGCTATTCTCCACAAAAAGCTTTACAATGATGGGATCGACGTTCCACAGGAGGTAGTCGAGTATCTGGCATACAGTATCAATACAAACATCCGTGAACTTGAAGGCGCTCTGATCTCTCTGCTGGCCCAGTCTTCGTTAAATAAAAAGGTGATCACTCTGGAGTTAGCCAAGCAAATGATTGATAAATTTGTTAAAAACACTTCACGGGAGATTTCTATTGACTACATTCAGAAGGTTGTTTGTGATTATTTCAACATCCCCATTGAGATGATCCACTCCAAAACCCGGAAGCGGGAGATCGTGCAGGCCAGACAGCTCTCCATGTTTTTTTCCAAGAAGCATACCAAAGCTTCCCTGGCAAGCATCGGCCTTCATTGCGGAAATAAAGATCACGCTACTGTGTTGCATGCATGCCGGACTGTAAACAACCTGGTTGAAACGGATAAGCAGTTCCGGCAGTTTGTAGAAGAGCTTGATAAGCGCATCAAACTGTAATTCACGCCCATTCTCTCATGAACGTTTTATTTGTTTGTACCGGGAATATTTGCCGGTCACCACTGGCTGAAGGAATATTGAGACAAAAGTATTCGGATTGGAATATCCGGAGTATCGTGGATTCGTGCGGATTTGAATCGTTCCATACCGGAGATAGCCCCGATAACCGGGCACAGCAGGTTGCCAGGGCCAATGGGATCGACATCTCCACTCATTCTTCCAGGTTATTCAGAATTGAGGACTTCGAAGTTTTTGACAGGATCTTTGTCATGGACTCCACTCAATACAAATCCGTCATGAGGGTTGCACGTAATGAAAAGGACCGCCAGAAGGTTGATTTCATTCGAAACGTGATCTATCCAGGTCAGAACCAACCTGTGAAAGACCCTTATTACGATCATTTTTCTTCCTTTGAAACGGTATTTGAACAATTGGATGAAGCATGTGCAAGATTCGCCGAATCCCTTGCTCCCGCACCATCGCTTCAGGAAATAAAGGAGGCCCACCAACGAATTCATCCCTTTATCCATCGAACGCCGGTTATGACATGCCAGGGTATCAACCACATCGTGGGTGCTGAGATTTGGTTTAAGTGCGAAAACATGCAGAAGGTTGGCGCCTTCAAGGCACGTGGAGCAACAAATGCGGTACGTTCACTTGATCCCGGCATGCTCCGGCATGGAGTCGCAACCCACTCCTCGGGCAACCACGCGCAAGCCCTTTCCTGGGCTGCCAGGTTAGCAGGAATCAACGCTCATATCGTGATGCCATCTAACTCCAGCCGGGTCAAGGTAGAGGCTGTAAAGTCGTATGGAGGAAAGATCACTCTTTGTGAGCCCAATCTGGAATCAAGGGAGACCACACTAGCATCGGTCATTGAACGAACAGGCGCCATAGAGATACATCCCTACAATAATCTGGAGATCATAGCTGGCCAAGCCACTGCAACAGTTGAGCTGCTGGAAGTTAGGAGTGACATGGATATCGTGATGGCCCCTGTTGGTGGTGGGGGGCTGCTTAGTGGAACTGCATTGGCCTGTCGTTACTTTGCTCCTGAAGTTCGTGTGATCGCGGCAGAACCTGCCCAGGCTGATGATGCTTTCCGCTCGTTCACCCAACGAACATTCATCCCATCCGTCAACCCGAACACCATTGCCGATGGGCTTAGAACCTCTCTTGGGAGCCTCACTTTTCCCATCATCCTTGCTTTCGTCGACCAGATAATCACTGTAAGTGAAGAGTCTATTATTGCAGCCATGCGACTTTTATGGGAACGAATGAAGGTTGTTGTTGAACCTTCTGCAGCCGTACCCCTGGCAGCGCTGATGGAAGAGCACAAACTATTTCGCGGTAAAAAAATAGGGATCATTCTCTCCGGAGGAAATGCCGACCTTGAACATTTACCCTGGAAATTATGAAATATGGCATTCTATATCTGATCCCTTCCACACTTGGAGATACAAAGCCTGAGGATGTGTTGCCTGAGAAAACACTCACGGTGATTCGTTCATTGAACTCCTTCATCGTGGAAGAGATACGAAGCGCCAGGCGATTTCTGAGAAAATCAGGGTTCAGTAGGGATTTCGATACAACCGAATTTTTAATCTTCAATGAACATACCAACAGAGAAGAGTTGACGTCATTTCTCTCCCCCATGTTGGCGGGCATCGATACCGGACTCCTCTCTGAGGCAGGCACACCCTGCATCGCTGATCCAGGAGCCGAAATTGTCGATGTGGCCAGGCAAACCGGCATTCCTATTGTTCCTCTCTCGGGACCAAACTCGATCATGATTGCCCTGATGGCTTCAGGTTTTAACGGCCAGAACTTTACTTTTCACGGCTATATCCCAATAGACAGGAAGGAGCGCCAACACAAAATCAAAGAGATAGAAAGGGCTGCGCTTGAGAGAGATCAAACCCAAATATTTATTGAAACACCTTACAGGAATAAAGCTATCTTTGAAGCCCTTATCCAAACCTGTAACCCGGCAACCAGGCTATGTATCGCCATGGACCTTACGATGGAAAGTGAATCAATTCATGTCCGTTCAATCAGAGAGTGGCGCAATAAAAACGAACATTTGCCAAAGAAACCAGCTGTTTTTCTACTTTACCGATAACGCAAAACTCTTGTAACAATAACCCGATTAAGTCGTCTAACAACTCTCTTCTAAACCAACTTATTATTGGAAACAATTCTTTCGATCAACCAACTGTCCAAACGATATGGTCGCATCCAGGCGGTCAACAAACTATCGCTGGAAGTAACTAAGGGGCAGGTATTTGGAATTCTGGGCCCAAACGGTAGCGGAAAGTCCACCACCCTTGGCATCGTGCTTGACCTTATTCGCCCCGATTCCGGCAGCTTTAAATGGTTCGGGGAAGAACCGACTAAAGAGAACCGGAAACGTATCGGTGCAGTAATAGAGACACCAAACTTCTTTCCTTATCTAAGCGCCCGGAGAAACCTGGAGATCGTTGCTAAGGTTAAGGATTTCGACAATTCGGATATCAATCGTGTGTTGCAAACAACAGGTTTGCATGATCGCAGGAATGACAAGTTTAAAACTTACTCCTTTGGCATGAAGCAACGGCTGGCACTAGCCTCTGCCCTTCTCAACAAACCCGACATATTGATCCTCGATGAACCTACCAATGGCCTTGACCCACAAGGAATTGCGCAGATCAGGCGTTTGATTCTGCAGGTAGCAAGCGAAGGGATTACCATCATCCTGGCCAGTCACCTCCTGGATGAAGTGCAGAAAATCTGTAACCATGTAGCTGTACTGAATAAAGGGAATATCCTCTTTTCTGGCCAGGTACATGAAGTTCTGGCGGTCTCCGACTGCATTGAACTTGCCTCAAATGATGCTGTAGCCCTGAAAGCTGCGATTGAAAAGCATCCAGCATTTCTCTCCATTATCGAATCCGACGGAATCATGCTTGCTACCTTCTCCGAAGATGTAAGGCCAGGGGATATCAGTAAATACCTGCATCAAAAGAAGATCACTCTCTCCCATCTTGCAGAACGGAAACGGACACTTGAACAACATTTTCTGGAACTCCTGAAAGACAACCAATCATGAAGCTGCTCACCATTGAACTAAAGAAGATCCTGCCATACAAAACCTTCTGGATCATCATAGGACTCTATTTTCTGTTCCTTGCTCTGGGCATCATCATGGCCGAATACATTGTCAACGCTATGGTCGACGACATTAACAAACGTTTGCCCATCCCCCTTCCTCATGCCGTATTGTTCTATTTTCCCGATATCTGGCAAAACCTCACCTTCTTTGCAAGTATCCGGTTTGTACTTATTTTTCCGGCAATTATTGTCATTATTCTGATTACTAATGAGTTCACAAATAAAACTGTCCGACAAAATATTGTCAACGGAATGTCCCGGAGTGAATTCATCTTTTCCAAACTCCAGGTAGTTTTCATGCTTGCCCTGATTATGACGGTGATTCTCATGCTAGTGATGTTTACCCTGGGGGTGACACATTCCGATAGCCAAAGCATGTCGATGATGTTCACTGGCTTCTCGTTCGTCATCGGCTTCTTTATACAGATGCTGACCTACCTCTGCTACGCGTTCTTCATCGCATTTATTCTTCGCAACACAGGTCTGGCTATCGCTCTTTTCACCCTCTACACGATCATTATCGAGCCCGTTATCTATTTCCTTCTGCGTGCACCCTTTATGTGGGAAAACACAGTATATACCTATTTACCGGTGAATTCAGTTATTCGAATTGTTGAATATCCCTCTATACCGGCATTGAAAAAATTGATGAATTTTCAATTACAGGACCAGGTCTCTTTACTATCCTGTGCGGTGCCTATGATCTATGCTGTCGTTATGATCGGGATTGTTTATTGGACGTTCAATAAGAGGGACCTGTAGGAAGTAAGACATGAAATGTGAGACGTGAGACGTTCTTTGATGTTTGACGGTTTAGCTCCTGTTTCGAGTTAGTCAACATTCGTCTTTCCTTCGTCTTTTGTTCGTCTTTCCTTCGTCTTTCAGTTCACGTTCCTTTCATGTTGCCTTGTCCCAGGTGTTGTCAAGCGCCTGAAGCCTCGAGAGAAGTGGAGGATGGGAATAGTGAAAGAATACATACAGCGGGTGCGGCCGAAGGTTGCTGAGCTGATTCACAGATAACTTCTTCAATGCTTCCTGTAAAGCTCCCGGATTATATTTTTCTCCGGCAAACCGATCAGCAGCGTACTCATTTTTTCTGGACAGAGCGCTATTAACAAGCCCCAGCATAAGGGAGAGGGGGCTATATAGTAACCCAAATGCAAGAATCCCCAGTTGGAAACCCGGGGTGGCTTCCAGTCCCGAAAAGCCAGAGAGTGCCTGGCAAAGGTCGGCAGCCAGCCAACTATCCTTCCGGATAAACAGGGAGAGGATGAAGAGCATTAAACCAGTTTGCAGGATAGATATCAGTATCCCCTGCCTCGTATGCTTCTTCTTGTAGTGTCCGATCTCATGAGCAAGGATAGCAACCAGTTCGTGTGTGGTATGGTCGTGGATCAACGTATCATACAGCACAATCCGCTTTTTCATCCCCAATCCGGTAAAATAGGCATTCGCTTTTGATGAACGCTTTGATCCATCGATAACATAGATATTCTTCAGATTAAATCCTACATCGGTGGCAAACGATTCAATTGCATCACGTAATTCACCAGCCTCAAGAGGTTTCTGCTTGTTAAATAATGGAACAATCAGATTGGAATAGAACATTGTCATGAAAACCATGAAGAATGTCATCACGCCCCAAACGATCAGCCAGAAATAATTTCCCGTTGAGGCATATATCCATACAACGAATGCCAGAAGGCCTCCCCCGATCAGCGCTCCCAGCAACCATCCTTTCAATTTATCAAGGATGAAGGTTCTCGGGGTGGTTTTATTGAATCCGAATTTCTCTTCAATGACAAATGTGCTGTATATCTCAAACGGGATCATAACAATTGATGAAGCCACTCCCAGGATGCCGAAAAAGAAAAGTGCCAGGATGATGGGATCACCCGAAAAACTCCGCAAGAGATTATCAAGCCAAACAAAACAGCCTGTCGCTAACAGGGTCATCATGACTACAAACGAGAACGAGGAGGTGATCCGGGAAAACCGTTCCTTCACCTTCAGGTATTGCTGAGATTTCCTGTATTGGTCTTCTTCATATATATCTTTGAGTTCATCCGGCAACAGGTCGCTCCAACGGGTAGTATTCAGGTACTCAAGCAGACGTTCCAGGAAAAAATCCAGAACAAGGATTGCCAGGATAAGATAGAACAGCAAGATGCTTAGTGAATTCATCGGAGGCCTGAATATTTTCGAAGAGCCCATTCTCCGGTGAGGAAACAAAGAATCAACATAAATACCCAGGGGGCGTTTATCAGCTCAGCGAAGATCTTCTGAACATATGAGATCGTATGTATCTCCTCATTCTGCTTTAACAGTTCAGGTATTTCACTCAGTTCATCAGGACGGAGAAGCTTTCCCCGGTGACTTTCCGCGATTCTGTATAACAAATTATGATTGGCTGTGAGGTTAACTGCCTCCAGGTTCACAGGTGTAACAACAAATGAACCCCTTTTCTCATAGTGATCCTGACCGGCTGTAACCATCGCCCTGTATGTATAAACCCCAGGAGGAAAGGTTCCGGCGCGAAGAAAATAAGTGGAACCGGTTTGTCCGAAAGTAAACGGATAGTTTTTCTCCTCCTCATCGGTGATTACAACCATAACATCAGGATCATTAATCAGTTCATAGCTCTGATTATACAATTCGGCCTGAATTTCAACAGCTTCATTTTCAATATATTCAGACTTCAACTTAACTCTAAAATAACTTCGATCCTGCTTCACGGAAAGGTATTGAACGATCTTCTGCAGCAACTCATCAAATGCCTGAAAATCTCCTGCCTGAGCATAGTTTGTGATTCTCCACCTCCAAAAATTCTCACCTGAAAGGAATCCCCGTTTTTGATCTGCTGTATGGGTAAAGGATATCAAAGGAAACCGGGTTGTGGCGCCATTGATCCGCTGATAGGCAAGCACCTCTGTAAGCAGTGAATATTGGTAGTCACCAAACGGACTCTGAAGTGGAGGGAATTTCGAAAACAGACGAACAAGAGCCTGGTTGATGGTGAAATATGGAAATGTTTCGTTGATGATTGGGTAGGACTCAGAATAAGACACTCGCGACATCGAGAGGATCAGACCGGTATTCATCCGGTTGAAGGCTGGGACGTCAGATTGTGAGCCAAGAACGAATAGAGCTGAAGGGAGTTGATCAATCACCGATTCAGAGATCCGGATACTACGCAGGGAAGGGACCTGATAGAAGATAACAAGAGCGGCGCTATCAGTCGATAGGAGAAACTCTTCCGGTGATCGTTCAATTAGTTCAAATTTTTCGTTGCCTTCAAGCGCTTCCCTGATAACGCCAATATCCGGGTGCGGAGCATCATAGACCAGCAAAATTTTTGTCCTTACATCCATCACCTCGACGAAGATATCCTTCCGGTTGTTGTCAAGGCTTAACTCTCCTTCAATCGGGGTTATTTGGATGGAGTACCTGTGCCATCCAGGTTCTTTGGATTCAAGTACCACTGGAATTTGCCGTGAGAAGTGGTTCCCCCTTATTCCAGCATCAAAGCTTCCTACTACCTTATTCTTCTCTTTCACAGTAAGGGTAACATGTTCCCCTTCACAATGGATTGCATTAACCTGTATTTCAATGGGGAAAACGTCTCCCAGAAAGACTTTGGGATTGTACAGCACGTTGTTCACGAAGATATCACGATGATCGGTCGTATCCCCCAATGCAATTGTATACACCGGATAAGACAAACTCGTTGCGCTATAATAGGGATTGGCGCCAAAATTATAGATTCCATCCGAAGCGATGATGATCGCCCCAACGTTTCGGTTTTCGTACCGGGTAGTGATTTCAGAAAAAAAGTGAGAGATATCCGTTATCTTTTCATTGAAATCTGTTTTCATCGGTGATGACACTCCATCTCCGAATGAGTAAGTTCGAACATCGTACCGACCCTCAAGGCTCCTTACAAGTTCATTCAGCATTCCCGGGTACTCTCTCCTGATAAATGAAGAATCACTGCCAAGTACGAGAGATTGCGAGTTATCCTGCCCGATAATGATCACCGGCTTCTCAATTGTTGTCAGATTTTGCCTGATTAACGGCGAAAGCAGCAGAAAGGAGATTAAAAATACCACAAGGAATCTGAGAGTCGCCATGGTTATTCGAAGCCATGAGCTAAAACTTTCCCTATCTGTTCTGAAGTAGAGGAAAAAGGCATAAGCCGCCCCCAGCAACAGGCACAATAGAATGAACCATAAAGGATATTCAGTGAGGAGTCCCAAAGGATGAAAATTAAGTATGCATCCCGCCGCACACGCTGATAACCTGTCCGGTTACGTATGCACTGAGATCAGAAGCGAGAAACACAGATACATCAGCAACGTCTGAAGGCAGTCCGGGGCGTTTCAGGGGAATCTTTTCGATCCAGGCTTTGCGGTAATCCTCGGGTATTTTTGCTGTCATCTCAGTTTCAATAAAGCCTGGAGCGATGGCATTCACACGTATACTCCGGCTTCCCAGCTCCATTGCAACAGATTTGGTAAAGCCCAGAATTCCTGCTTTTGAAGCAGCGTAGTTAGACTGGCCAGCATTCCCCGACAAGCCTACTACAGAACTCATATTGATGATACTTCCCTTCCGTTGGCTCAGAAAATGTTTTTGAATGGCCTTAGTGAGGTTGAACACCGACTTAAGGTTGACATTGATCACAGCATCCCAATCAGCTTCACTCATCCTGAGAAGCAGCGTATCTCTTGTGATCCCTGCATTGTTTACCAGCACCTGAATTGAATCAAAGTCCGCTAGCACACGTGCAATCAGCTCCTCGCTACTACTTAGTGAACTTGCGTCCGATGCATACCCCTTCCCTTTGACTCCAAGGTTTGCCAGCTCTTTTTCCAGCTCCCTGGAGTTGTCATTATAAACAATGTCTGAAAACGCGATATTGGCGCCCTGCTCTGCGAACCTGATGGCGATTGCTTTCCCAATTCCCCGGTTTGCCCCGGTTATCAAAGCCGTTTTTCCTTCAAGTAATTTCATAGTTTATTGTTGTTTAATTAGATCCATTTGACCAGGTTGAAATCCTGACGGTGCGGAAGCAACGGATTCTTAGGGTACAACCTAAACACATAATCGTAAACGCCAGCCTGGTTAAGAGAGATATCGCATGTGAAGGAGACGATGTTTCTCTCTGCCTTTTCAAGTTGCATTTCCCGGATAAAGATCGGTTCCTTCACGACATCATTCACTTTTTTCCCAAAAAGAACCTCAATCCCGATGTCGGTGCCTGACAGCTCATTCAGGTCAAGAATGATCTCTGCCCTGAATGGCTGGCCCAACTCCAGCGGTTTCTGTGTTGAATCGGGCGTCTTTATTGATAATACTTCAATGCTATCCCACCCTCTCATCACTTTCCTTTTCCATGAAGCTATATGCCGTGCCATCTCATAATTCTTCCCTATAATCACCTTGGATCGCTTAAGCATCCTGTTGTAATAGCGATCGAAATAGTCATCCAGTTGCCTCTTCATAGTGAAGTGAGGAGCAATTTCGGAAATGGTATTCTTGATGTATGAGACCCATTCCACAGGCACCCCGTTTGAATCCCTGTTATAGTAAATTGGGATGATCTCCTCCTCAAAAATAGTGTATATTGTCTCTGCATCGAGCTCGTCCTGGAACTGGGCGTTATCATAAGTCTCCGCTTCATTGAGAGCCCAGCCTGCGTTTTTGCGGTACCCCTCTGCCCACCAACCGTCAAGAACACTGAAATTGATTACCCCGTTCATAACGGCCTTTTCGCCGGATGTTCCTGATGCCTCAAGTGGCCGCGTAGGTGTATTGAGCCATACATCAACTCCTCGGATAAGATACTTCGCGAGTTCAATGTCATAGTTCTCAACGAAAAGAATTTTCCCCAGAAACTCCGGCATATGCATCACTTCAAAGATGCGTTTGATCAGGTCCTGTCCGGCTTTGTCGTGTGGGTGTGCTTTCCCGGCAAAAATGAATTGAACAGGTCGCGACTCGTTATTGACAATCCTTGCCAGCCTGTCGAGATTACTGAAAAGCAAATGTGCTCGCTTATAGGTGGCAAAACGACGGGCAAACCCAATGGTCATGGCATTTTTCGG